>FLOH01000026.1_pt1 | contig 603548 bp, 711 predicted proteins | sample 756751 | NCBI WGS metagenome assembly FLOH01 (sample SAMEA4026879, study PRJEB14308) | marine metagenome | biome: coastal water; material: water | depth 74 m
TAATAATAATAATAATAATAATAATAATAATAATAATCAAACATACAGTTTCTAAAGGATATATTTTAATATAGATAATGCAAAATATATCTTAGATAACTATAATTATTTTTTTAGTCTTTTTTTTAGGTATCTTGTATATTTCCAAAGGAAATCTTGGTGTCCTTCTTTTTGAGTAGTTATAACCCTTTATATAATAAAAATATGTTTTTCCGTTGAGATAAACGCCATATTCAAATGTTCCATGGGAAATGCAAGTGTGGGGGTATCATATGTTTTGTAGAATATAAACACTTAAATAAAAACAACAACCTAAAATAAGATGACAAACGAAGTACAGGAAATTTTTGATTCTTTTGATAAGAATAATATTTTTAAGGATAAATCTATGCTTCAAGTAAATCACAAACCAGAAGAAATTCCTCATCGTTCAGACCAAATAAAACAAATTGCAGCAATCCTTGCCCCAATCCTTAGGGGGGAAAGAACAAGTAATTTATTTTTATATGGTAAAACAGGAACAGGCAAAACTCTTGCAATACAATATGTAAGGGATGAACTTTTAAAAAGAGCTGAAAAAGATTTAGGATTTAAATTGCAAATAAAATATCTTAATTGCAAACTAAAAAAGGTATCTGATACAGAATATAGAATTTTAGCAGAATTAATAAAAAAGCTAGGTGGAGAAGTTCCTCCTACAGGCCTACCAACACAATCAGTGTATACACAATTCATAGACCTTATTGATTCTGAAAAACAATTAGTTGTATTAATCTTAGATGAAATAGACCAAACAGTAAAGAAAATATCGAATGATTTTTTGTATAATTTAACTAGACTTAATTCAGAATTATCTCAGACTAAGGTTTGTATTGTAGGAATTAGTAATAATTTAACTTTTTTAGAAGAATTAGATCCTAGAGTTCGAAGTTCATTATCTGAAGAAGAAATTGTTTTTCCACCCTATAATGCATTGCAATTACAAGATATTTTAGGAAAAAGATCTAAGGGGGCTTTCAAGGATAAAGTTCTTCATGAGGGGGTTATTTCTAAATGTGCCGCTTTTGCTGCTAGAGAACATGGTGATGCGAGAAGGGCCTTAGATTTGTTAAGGGTTGCAGGGGAGTTAGCTGAAAGAGGTGCTTCTGAAAGAGTTTTAATGAAACATATAGATGCTGCTAATGAAAAAATAGAAAGGGACAAAATTTTAGATGTTATTAGATTTGAACCAAAACAATTTCAATTTGTATTACATTCTATTATTAAATTATCTGAAACAGAAAAAGATAATATTTTTACAGGAGATGTTTATAATCATTATCAAGAAGTATGCAAAAAAAACAAAGCAGAAGTTTTAACTCAAAGAAGAGTTAGTGATATTATCCAGGAGTTTGATATGTTGGGAATAATTAATGTTAGAGTTATATCTAAGGGCCGTGGAGGAAGGATGAGGGAAATAAAATTAGCCATTAGTGATAATATTATTAAAAAAGCTAAAGAAATAATTTCTCAGGTTTTAGATTATAGTTAAATGAGGTTTATACATGGATCAAAAAGAAATATTAAAGTTTTGCTTAGAAAATGGTCTTTTATTAGATAAAGATGTATTGAATTTGCTTAGTGAAACAAACGATCTTGAATCTGTTAAGTTAATCATTAAAAAAATAAGGGGGGATTCTCAAAAAAAAGTAATCACCAAAACTCTTTTTGAAAAAAATAAGGGTGAAATTGAAAAAGTAATTTCTAGTTTTCCTATAGAAAATCAAAAAAAATTAAAAATTAAGCTAGGATTAAGCATAGAAATTTCTAAAGAAACTTCTATAATCGAGGAGGAAATTGATCCTGTCCGTGCGGAAAATAAAAATCATTTAGGGGTGAAAGTACTTTCTAAAACACCACCCCTAGGGAAAAAATATGTTATGGCTGATTTTGTTACACATTTTAAAAACAGGTTCAAAGATATGAGGGCCATTCTTCAGGATCGTTCTGAATTAAAAAATTTAGTTTCTATAAATAAAATAACAAGCTCTAGTCAAGGAATTTCAGTTATAGGGATTGTTTCAGATAAAAAAGTAACTAAGAATAAAAATATTTTACTTGAAATAGAAGATTTAACAGGAAAGATCAATGTTTTAGTTAACCAAAATAAAGAAGAACTCTTTGAAAAGGCTCAAGATATTGCTCTTGATGCAATTATTGGCTTTAGATGTGTTGGGAATAGGGAAATTTTGTTTGCAAATGAAATTGTTTTTCCAGATACTGGAATTACTGAAAGAAAAAAATCCCCTGTAGAAGAATATGCTTTGTTTGTTTCAGATATTCAGATTGGGAGTAAGATCTGCATGGAAGATAATTTTTCTAAGTTTATTGAATATCTTAATGGAGATGTTGCAGACACCCCTGAAATTGAAAAAATAAAATATTTGTTTTTGGTTGGAGATGTTGTTGAAGGTGTTGGGATTTTCCCTCAGCAAGAAAGGGAATTAAAAATAAGAGATCTTGAAGGCCAATTTTCTAAGTTGGCAGAATTATTAGGAAAAATACGAGAAGATATAACAATCATTATTTCTCCAGGAAATCACGATGGAGTTAGATTAGCAGAACCCCAACCCCTTTTAGATGAAAAATATGCTTGGCCAATTTATAATTTAAAAAATGTAATTATAACTAGCAATCCTGCATTGGTGAATATTGGTGCCAAGACTGGTTTTGATGGTTTTAATGTTTTACTTTATCATGGTTTTTCATATCCCTATTATGCTGACACTGTTCCTAAGTTCATAGAACATGGTGATGCAATGAACAATCCTGTAATAATTATGGAATATCTTTTGAAACATAGGCATTTGGCACCTACACATGCATCATCACAACAAATTCCTTATGAGGAAGATGGGCTTATGATAAAAATAGATCCAGATATCTTTGTTTCAGGACATACACACAAAATGGATATGTCATACTATAATAATATTTTAGTTATGTCTGCTGCAACATGGGAAAAACAAAACAAATTTCAAGAAAGAATGGGCAATCGTCCTGATTTTTGCAAAGTCCCAATGCTTAATTTAAAAACACGTGAAGTAAAAATACTTGATTTTGAAGATTTACCTGAAGAGGAAAAAGAACAAGTAACTTTGGAGGTTTCAAAATGAAGATTGGAATAGATATAGATGATGTTATTACTGAAACTATGAGGGGTTATTTAGATGAAATAAATAAGGGACGGGAAAAAGAAATAGATTTTGAGGAAGTCAATGGTTCTCTTTTTTGGGAAAAAGTTTTTGGTTTTTCAAAAGATCAAGTTAAAGAATTCTTAGATGGTTTTTTTGAAAAAAAAGCGTATGAGTTAGACCTTATAGAAGGTGCTAAAGAAGGGCTTTGTTTATTGGATCAAGATCATGATATTTGTTTTATTACTTCTAGGCCTATTGAGTTTAAAGAAAAAACAACAGAATTTCTTAAAAAAAATATACCTGGGTTAGAACCAAAAATATTTCATTCAGAAATAAATGTAACTACAAAAGAAGGTAAAGATAAAATAGATCTTTGTGAAGAATTAGGTATCGATTTAATTATTGAAGATCAAAAAAGGTTTGCTAGAACCTGTGCTAATCGTGGTGTGAAAGTTATTCTTTTTAGAAGACCATGGAATGATAATTTAGAAGGCCATGAAAACATAACCCGTGTTAAAAATTGGGATGAAATTTTGGAGGTTTTGAAATGAACACTAAAGAATATTTTGATGATTTTGAAAAAGAAGTTAGAAAAGTGTATGCTGTTGCTAAAGAAGCTAAGGCCAAGGGATTAGATCCAAAAAAAGAAGTAGAAATACCTTTAGCAAGAAGTTTAGCAGAAAAAGTTGTTGGTTTAATTGCCACAATTTATCCTCAATTAATGGATTCTGGAATTGAACAAAGAATAATTGAATTGGAAAAAAAGTGGGGAAAATTAGATACAGCTATTGCTTTTAAAATAGCAGAAGAAATTGCAAAACAAAAATATTGTAAATTTGCTAACTTAATGGAAGCTATTGATGCTGGAATTAGGATCGGATTTGCATATATTACTTTAGGTGTTGTTTCAAGTCCAATTGAAGGTTATACTAAATTAGAATTAGGCAAAACAAAAGAAGGAAAAGAATATTTCAAGGCTTTTTTTTCAGGGCCAATTAGAAGTGCTGGTACAACTGCTTCTTGCGTGGTATTAATGTTAATTGATTATTTAAGAGAAATTTTTGGTTATGCAAAATATGATCCTACTGAGGAAGAAATTAAAAGATATTGGATTGAAAATTTTGATTATCATTCAAGGGTTACTAACTTACAATATATGCCTACTGAAGAAGAAGCAATATTCTTAGCTAGAAATTTACCAATTCAAATTGCAGGAGATCCTACAGAGAAAAAAGAAGTTTCAAATTATAAAAACTTAGATCGTGTAGAAACCAATTTCCTTCGTGGGGGAATGGCATTAATTTTTTCAGAGGGTCTTGCTCAGAAAGCTAAAAAGGGGCTGAGATTATTGAAGGGTGTTCAAGATAAGGGGTTTAAATCTACAGGTTGGAATTTTTTAGAGGAATATGTCAAACTTCATGAACAAAGAGATAAGGGGAAAAAAGATGATTCTCCAACATATATTAACGATCTTGTTGCAGGTAGGCCTATTTTTGGCCACCCTTCTAAGTCTGGTGGATTTAGATTAAGATATGGCCGAAGCAGAGTTTCTGGTTTTAGTGCTAATTCTGTACACCCAGCCACAATGGGAATTAGTGATGGTTTTTTAGCTACTGGAACTCAACTTAAAATAGAAAAACCAACAAAAGGATGTATAGTAACTTCTTGTGATACTATTGATGGGCCTATTGTGAAATTATTTAATGGAAGTGTTAAAAAAATACATACTCTTGAAGAAGCTAAAAAAATTTATTCAGATGTTGAAGAAATAATTTATTTTGGAGATATTTTAATTCCATTTAGTGATGTTTTAAATAGAAATCATGATTTAATGTATCCAGGTTATGTTGAAGAGTGGTGGCATTTAGAATTAAAAAAGCAAGATGAAGAAATTGCTAAAAAAACAAATGTTTTAAATCTAAATTTTGAAACAGCTGTGGAATTGAGCAAAAAATATGGGTTGCCGTTATATCCAAAATATATTTTTTATTGGACTGAAATTTCTAAAGAACAACTTTTAAATTTAGTAGATTGGTTGAAGGATTCAAAAGTTGAAAATAAAATAATTTTGCCTTTTTCAGTAATTGATCAAGATAGATTTGAATTAGGAAAGAGAGCTTTAGAATTATTAGGGGTTGAACACGAGGTTGTTAATGAAAAAGTAATTGTAAATAAAGAAAATGGGTTAGCATTATTTACAAATTTGGGTTTGGATTATTCTATTTTTAATGATCAAGAAAAAGAATTAAACACAATTGTTGATAAAACAAAATTCCAATTAGATTTAGAAGTTTTAGAAATTATAAATTCAAATTCTAAATTCAAAATAAAGAATAAAGCTGGAGATTTTATTGGTGCACGTATGGGGCGTCCTGAAAAAGCTAAACTAAGAAAATTAAAGGGAAGCCCAAATGTTCTATTTCCTGTTGGAAAAGAAGGTGGAAGATTGAAAAGTGTTTTAGCCGCTGTAGAGGTGGGAACTGTAAAAAGCGCATTTCCTATTTTTTATTGTGATACTTGTAAAAGAGAAACTATTTACCCTCTTTGTGAAAGCTGTGAAACTGAAACAAAAAAAATGTTTTATTCATATGAAACAAAAGAAAAAACATTTTCTCCTGGAGAAGATGAAAAGACAAGCCCATTTTATACTAGGCAACTGGACATGAAGCATTTTTTTGAAAAGGCCAAACAAAAAATTGGTTTCTTAAGAGAAGAAGTTCCTACTTTGATTAAAGGTGTTGGAAGGTTATTTTCTGCTGGAAAACAAATGGAGCATCTTTCTAAAGGGCTTTTAAGAGCAAAATATGATTTGCAGGTAAATAAAGATGGAACAATTAGATTTGATGGTACTGAAGCACCAATAGTTGCATTTAGATCAAGAGAGATTGGTGTTAATATTGAAAAATTAAAAGAGCTAGGTTATGGTGAAGATGCAGATGGAAATAAATTAGAAAATGAAAATCAAATATTAGAATTAAAACCACATGACATTATTTTACCTAGTGCCACTGAATCTCCTGATGAAAGAGCTGATTATGTTTTTGTAAAGACCTGTAATTTTATTGATGAACTTTTAGTAAGGTTCTATGGCCAAAAACCTTTTTACAATGTTAAAACTAGAGATGATCTTGTTGGAAAATTGGGGGTTTTTATGGCTCCCCATAATTGTGCAGGAGTTATTTGTAGATTTATTGGATTTTCAAATACCTTAACTTTGTTGGGAAGCCCATATTTGCATGCAGGTGTTAGAAGGGATTGCGATGGTGATGAGGCTGCATTAATGCTTTTAGGAGATGTGTTATTAAATTTTTCAAGAGAATTTTTACCTAGCCATAGGGGTGGAACTCAGGACGCACCATTAGTTTTAAATGCAAAATTAGATCCAGGGGAAGTTGATGACCAAATTTTAGATTTTGAAATGGTTAAAAAATATCCTTTAGAACTTTATTATGCTGCTGAAAAAAGAGAGCATTCTTCTACAATTAAAATGCCAACAGTTTCTTCTGTTATGAAAGAAGGTGGAAACACTTTTGTTAATCTTGGGTTTACGCACGATACTAATGATTTTAATGAGGGTGTTCAATGTTCAACATATAAAACTCTCCCAACAATGAAAGATAAAGTTCTTCATCAAATGGGGCTTGTTGAAAAATTAAGGTCTGCAAATACAGCAGATACAGCAAGACTTATTTTAGAAAAACATTTTATCAGAGATATGCGTGGTAATTTAAGGGGTTTTGCTTCTCAAAGTTTTAGGTGTGTTGCATGTAATGAAATTGTTAGAAGGCCACCTCTTTCTGGGGTTTGTCCAAAATGTAAGGGAAAACTCATTTTTACAATTCATGAGGGGGGAATTAAAAAATATTTAGAATTAGCCTTAGAATTAGTGGAAAGATATAATCTTTCAACATATCTTAAACAACACATAGAATTAACTAAAAGATATATTGATAGTATTTTTGGGAAAGAATTAGAAAAACAAGAAAAATTGGGCGAGTGGTTTTGAGTGTAAGAATATTTATAAAATAATTTTATTTTAGCTTATTATGAGAAAAGAGACAACATTCTTATTAGTTTGTGTAAGTTTAATATTAATTATTTCTATGCCTGTTGTTTCTGCTGGTTTTTTTTCAGATGTTTGGGAAAATGTTAAGGAGATGTTTGGTGGTGAAGCAAAAATAACTGGCAATACTATTGGTGTTTGTGAAGATTTTGAATCTCCCCCCAATAAATTTGAAAAGGGGAGGTGTAATGACATTGAAGGCATTAATTATTATGATTATTGTGGGGAATGGAATCTTGGGTCTGGTTTAGAGGAAGTATTAATAGAACTTGGTTGTGATGTTTCTGGTGCTTGCACTTCAAAATATATAACAGATGTAAATCCTGCAGACCATGTTGGGGGCCAGGGGGCTTATCAATCATGTACCGATGGTGCTTTGGTTCCTTATTGTGGAAATTCAATCATAGATTCAGGATTACTTACTGAAGATCTCGTCAGTTTTGGAGAAGGTTGTGATGATGGAAATATTGAGGAGGGAGATGGTTGTGCAGGAATTTCTCATTCAGATGAGACTACCTGGTGTACTGAAGAAGCCTTTTGGGATTGTGTTGGAGAACCAAGTTATTGTTATAGGACAAATTGTGGAAATGGCGTGAAGGATCTTCAACAAGGCCTTTCTGCTTACGAGGTTTGTGATGATGGAAATTTTTATTCTGGTGATGGTTGTTCAAATGAATGTGCTCCGGAATGGGGATTTAATTGTACTGGCTTTCCTTCTGTATGTAATCCAATTTGTGGAGACTATGGAATTAGGGGAAATGAAACCTGTGATGATTCAAATACCAATGATCAGGATGGGTGTTCTTCAGTTTGTCAATTAGAAACAGGAAAATGTACTGTTGTAGGGGGTGAGATTTCCGAAGAATGTTCTGCTTTCAATAATGATGCTTTTGGATGCGATGATATTAATTGTGCTTGGAGTTATTTGGAATGTACTGATGCTGATAATGATAGTTATTTTGAAGAAGGTTTTGGGTGTGGGGTTTTGGATTGTAGTCCATTAAATTCTTCTATAAATCCAGATGCTCTGGAAATTTGTGGAAACGATATTGATGAGGACTGTGATGGGGTTGCAAACGATTGTGCCTGTAGTGATGGAGATCAAGATGGTTATGGGGTTTCAGGTTCTTCAGAATGTACTTATCCTGGAGTAATTGATTGCAATGATACTAATTCAAATATTAATGTGGGGATAATAGAAATTTGCGGAAATGAAATAGATGATAATTGTAATGAACAAATAGATGAACCTGTAGAGGAGTTTTGTGGAGATGGTGCAGATAATGATTGTGATGGTTTAATTGATGAAGATTGTGAAGAAGAACCAGAAGGATCAGAAGATTCAGAAAGCACTAACGATTCAATAGAAGGAACTACTTCTTTTATAGAAAATGGGAGTTTGAATGATTCATTAATTCCCCCCTCTTCTGAAAATGGAACTTCCCAGGAACAAACCACTTCAGAAAAAATAAACCCTCTTTGGTATTTTTTTGGAGTTTTAGTATTATTTTTTATTTTTACTATTTTTTTACTATTAAAAAAGAAAGTCCCAATAAAAAAACAAGATTCTTTTAATATGCCAAATAATCAAAATAATAATCAAAGTCCAGGACCAAAGGAATATCCAACTGATGAAACAAATACTCAAGACACCTTTCCAGGCCAAGACAATTTTAATGTTGCAGATTTTGAACAGAATTCTAGTAATCAGAAATAAAAAATAATTGTTAAAATTAAAAAACCTTGAAGGCTGAATTAAAAGTTTTAGCTAAATTTATAAGTTAGTTTTATTTAACTCTAATAATAAAGATGAGGTTGAATATTGTTATTGGGGGTGCAGCTGGACAAGGAATCAATAAAATTTCTGGAATAGTTTCAAATGTATTTTCTAAACAAGGATATTATACTTTCAATTATAGAGATTATCCGTCTGTAATTAGAGGAGATCATAATTTTAATGTGCTTTCTATCTCTGATAAAGAAATATCTAGTCATGAATCTAAAATAGATGGAATTGTTGCAATGGATAGCTTGACAATTACAAAACATAAGGCAAGTTTAAGAAAGAATAATTTTATTATTAACCCAGATAAATTTGAGGGGTTTGGGAGAAATCTTAACGTTGCTCTTGCAGGTGCATTAATTAAAATTCTTGGTTTTGAAAAAAAAGATTTAATAGATGAAATTAAAAAAGAGTTGAATAATAAATTATCTTTAGAAGCTGCTGAAAAAGGTTATGAGGGTCAGGAACCAAAATATTCTTTTAAAAAAATTAACAACAAATTAAATTTAATGAATGGGGGGCAAGGTATTGCACAAGGAGCTATAAATTCCAAAATGGATATTTATTTTGCATATCCTATGACTCCCTCTACATCTGTTTTACATATTTTGGCATCTAAACAAGAAAAAGAAGGGTATATAGTTTATCAACCTGAAAATGAAATTGCTGTTGCAAATGCTGCTTTAGGTGCTAGTTTTGCAGGGTCTAAAGTTATGATTGGTTCTTCTGGAGGGGGTTATGATTTGATGGCTGAATCACTTAGTTTACAGGGAATGTCTGAAATTCCTTTGGTGGTTTATCTTGCTTCTAGGCCTGGGCCTGGAACAGGAATACCTACTTATACTAGCCAAGGAGATTTGAACACTGCACTTAGGGCAGGTCATGGGGAATTTCCAAGGGTGGTCGTTGCTCCTGGAACACCTAATGAAGCTATTGAAAAAACAAATGAAGCATTTTACTTAGCCAATAAATTTAATACTCTTTCAATAGTATTGTCTGATAAACATTTGGCAGAATCTGAATTCTCTTTTAAATCAAAACCAAAAAAACCACTTAAAGTAAAAGTTAAGAGGAAGATCCCTGGAAAAATAATTGTTAAAGCTAATAGTTATGAACACGATTTTTTGGGAAATACAACAGAAGACTCTAGAATTGCTAATTTGAAAACAGAATTAAGAATAAAAAAATATGAAGAAATTAAAAAAGAAGTTAAGAAATTCGAAATGATAAAAATTCATGGGAAAAAGAATAGTAAAAATTTAATTATTGGGTGGGGATCTACTGCAGGGGCTATTAAGGATGCAATTGAAGGCCTTGATGTTAAGTTTTTACAAGTTTTATATATGAAACCCCTTTCAAATGAAATTAGAAAACAGATGGAAAATGCAAATAAAATAATTTTAATTGAAAATAATGTTACTGGCCAACTTGGAAGATTACTTCGTGAAAAAACAGGGATTAAAATAGATAAAAAAATTTTAAAGTATGATGGAAGGCCTTTTTATTCAGATGAATTAAATTCACAATTGAAAAAATGGCTGTAAAATTTGATACTAAATATGGGATTACTTGGTGTCCTGGTTGCCCTAATTTTACTATTTTAGATTCTATAAAATTAGCATTAACAAATTTAACAAAAAAAGGTTATAAAAAAGAAAGTTTTGCAATGACAACAGGTATCGGGTGCCATGGTAAAATCTTTGATTATTTAGATATTTCTGGAATTTATGGTTTGCATGGACGGGCACTTCCAACAGCAACAGGAATGAAGCTTGCAAATCCTAAATTAAATGTAATTGTTTTTGAAGGAGATGGGGATGCCTACTCTGAAGGATTGGGACATTTTGTTTCAATAGGAAAAATAAATCCCAACATAACTTTGTTTGTGCATGATAATCAAAGTTTTTCATTAACAACAGGGCAAGCAACACCCACAAGTCAAGAAGGTTACAAATCAAAAGCAGAACCCCTGGGAAAATTAGGTCCTCCCTTAAATCCCTTAGCACTTGCCTTGGCTTCAAATGTAACTTTTGTGGCAAGAACAAATGCAAGAGATTTAAAACATACTTCAAAAATAATGGAAAAGGCAATCAAGCATAAGGGTTTTTCATTTGTAGAAATAATACAGGATTGTATTGTTTTTAATTTAGAGACTAATCTTAAGGACAAGAGGATGTATAAGTTACCAGATAAAAAAAGAACAAAGGAACAAGCAATGAAAATTGCAATGCAATATGATTATAATTTGGGGAAAGGGAAAATACCTTTGGGAATAATTTATGAAGAAAAAAGAGAAACATTAGAAGAAAGTTACTCTAAAATACAAAAATAATTATTTCTTTTTAAGAATTTCTTGTATTTCTTGTATAGATTTTGGGTTTATCATTGTGGTGGTATTTTTTATTTCTTCTCCCTGGAGTAATGATTTTAAAATTCTTCTCATCATTTTACCACTTCTTGTTTTTGGGATATCATTAACAAAATAAATTTCTGCTGGTTTTGCAATCGGCCCTATTTTTTTGGAAACAATATCTAAAATTTTTTCTTTACTTATTTTTCTTTTTACTTTTATAAATGCCACCGGAACTGCCCCCCTTATTTTATCTGGTTTTCCAACTATAGCAGCTTCAACAACTTTTGGAAGGCTAGTAATTGCATTTTCAATTTCGGCAGTAGACATTCTATGACCGGCAACTTTGATTATATCATCGCTTCTTCCCAAAATTCTAAAATTACCTTTGCTATCATAAAAACAATTATCTCCAGCCAAATAGGTTCCATTTAAAAAATATCCACCATATCTTTTTTTATCATTCCAAACACCCCTTATTAATGATGGGCAAAAAGGAGGGAGTTGAACTAATAGGCCTTCTTTATTTGCTTTTAATTTTTTTGATTTATTATTTATCACAGCATAAGTTACTCCTGGAAATGGTTTTCCAGCATAGGAAGGTATGAATGGGCCATGTCCTGCTAAAGAAGTTAGCATTGCAGATCCTGTTTCTGTTTGCCAATATGTATCAATTAAGGGGCATCTTGATCTGCCAACTTTTTTAAAAAACCAATTCCAAGTTGCTTGATCTATTGGTTCTCCAACAGTTCCTAAAACCTTTAATGAATCTAAATTATATTTTTTTGTATATCCTTGATCCTTCATTGCAAATAATCTTAATGCTGTTGGAGCTGTATAAAATACATTGACTTTATTCTGTTTGATTATTTTCATGAACCTATCTTCTTTAGGATAAATTGGAAACCCTTCATAGAGGATGGTTGTGGCATTGTTTAGTAAAGGCCCATAGCAGGCATAGGTATGACCAGTTATCCAGCCTATATCTGCAGTGCACCACATGGTTTCATTTCGTTTTAAATTAAAGATATAACGACAGGACCAATAAGCTTGAACAGTATAGCCCCCTACAGCATGCATAACTCCTTTTGGTTTTCCTGTTGTTCCAGAAGTATAGAGAATAAAAGCAATGTCTTCTGCGTTCATAGGTTCTGGTTTAATAATTTCAAATTTATTTTCTTTGAAGAATTGACCTGTTTTAGCTCTATCAATAATTATTTTTTTTATTTTAATTCTTCTACAGGCTTTTTTTGCGTTCTTTATTAAATTCACTTTAATTCCTTTTCTGTAATAATAGTTTGAAGTAATTAGTAACTTAGCTTTTCCATCTTTGATCCTTGTTCTCAGAGCATCTGGAGAAAAAGCTGAGAAAACAATAGAATGGATTGCACCTATTCTTGCGCAGGCCAACATAAAAATCAATGCCTCTGAAATTGGGGGCATGTAAATTGCCACCACATCTCCTTTTTGGATCCCCTCTTTTTTTAATAATGCTGCGGCCTGATTTACTTTTTTATATAATTCAAAATAAGATATAACTTGTTTTTTTTCTTTGGGGTTTTCAGGAATAAATATTATTGCAGGGGTATCTGGATTACCTAAATTTCTATCGACAGCATTATAACAAAGATTTAATTGCCCATCTTTAAACCATGAAAAAGAATTACCTTTTTGTTCATATGTTTTTGTAAAGGGTTTAATCCAATCAATGCCTTTTTTTGCTAATTTTTCCCAAAATAAAATTGGTTTGTTAGCTTGTTGATAAACATTTTTTTCAGCTAAACTGATTTGTTTTCCTTTTTTAGAAGGGATATATTCTTTACCTCTTTTTTCTACATATTTCATTTTTTTGTTATAAAATATTTTTTATCTTTTATGCCTTTTTGATATAGTCTTTTAGTATACCCAATATTATCAATTTGGTCTTTTTTAATTTTTAGTTGATCTAAAACTTCTAGAATTTTAATTTTTGCTTTTTTAACTTCTCTACGTTTTGCAAGATATTCTATTTCCATATAATAACCCAAATGTTGAACATAATTAATTTCAATGACCACCCTTTTATCTTTTTTATAAAGATATGATTCTGTTGTTTTTCTTTTTTTAATCCATTCTTTAAAATTAAAATCTTCAAGAAGAGCAAGAAAATTATCAAGACGTTTGGTATCTGTTAATTCAAATTCGAATTCTTCTTTTACAACAATTCCTTGCCCATATAAATTTTTAAGATGTTTTTTAAAATTAACAACTAGTTTTTCCCCATCATCTCTTATTCTAAATGCCTTTTTTGGAAATCCCTTTTTTTGTAAAGCAAAATAATCATCTCCCCTACTCTCTTTTTTTTCAAATTTAGCAATTTTTTTTATTCTTTTACGTAGAGTTCTAACATCTTTTACTTTTACTTTTGTTTCAACTTCAAGTAATGGTTTCATTTTACACCCTTTTAAGTAAAAAAGAATGATAAGATATATAAAACTATCTTGCCTATTTTAAAAATGGAGAAAAAATATACTATTAAATATGATCGGAAAAAATGCATTGGGGCTGGAACCTGTGCAAAAATTGCTCCTGAGACTTGGAAAATTGATAAAGAAGGATTAGCTGTGAAAAAAAAGTCAAGTTTCACAAAAAAAGATTATGGTAAAAATGTTAAGGCCGCTAAATCTTGTCCTGTTTTTGCAATAGAAATTTATGATGAAGATGGAAAAAAGATTGTATAAATTTTTTTCTAGAAAAGTATATAAAACATCAAAATTTAATTAGATAATGAGTAAAAAACTAACAATGTATGTTGTTTATGTTGGCTTATTGATTTCTTTTCTTGCTGTAACAATTACTGGAATTATTAAGTTTAGATCTTTCTGGTCTTTATTTGGCGTAAAATTTGTTTTTGAAGATGCTGTTTGGGGAATTTTTAGAACAATCCATGATTGGTCTGGATTAATAATGGCTATTTTAGTTTTAGCCCATTTAATATTGAATTGGGGTTGGATTGTTGAAACCACAAAGGAATATTTTTCTAGAAAAAAAGAAGAGCCTGTTAAAAAAGGTAAAAAATAATTGTTGGAATTAATAAACAGCCCATCATATTAGTTCTTTTAACATTAAGTGAAATGCAATAAATTCCGGTAAAAGTAGAAACTAAAAAAATTAATAGGCCTAAAAAATTTGAAACAAGATATACAATTAAAATAAGAATAAAAAGTGTTGTTAAAGATAGTTTTTTGTAATCAACCTTATTCATTTTATTTGCTAGAATTTTAGCCAGATTAATTGTTATAAAAAAAGAAATAATTCCTGTTATTAAAGTGCAAATTAGAATTAGAATTAAAAGATTGAGTGAAACAGTGCCCATGATTTCAGAAATTGCAACTGCAGCGCCGGTTCTTGTTCTTGAAATTAAATAAAGTGAGATAAATGAAAATCCCATAACAAGGGTATTTGTAGCCCCAATTAAAACTAGAAAGCCTTTTCTTCCTGTTTTTGAAATAGTATTTCCAATTATTGCTGCTTGGCCACTTCCTAATCCTGGAAGAAAACTACAAATTGGAGAGGCTATAATTGCCCCTAAAAGTGGTTTCATTAATTTTAATTTTGGTTTAGATATTATTTGTGGAGGTATTTTAGTTTTATTTTTTATGCTTTGAACCAACATTGACGAACCAAATAAACCTGTGAGAAGAGGAAGAAGAGGTTCTTGCGCATTTAAATTTAATACACTTAAACCTAAAAAACCTGTAAGAAGGAAAACAAATAGTGCAGAATATTTCTTTTTTTCAAGAGAAATTAAGATTATTGAAATACCTATTAAAAGATAGGGTAGAACAGATAAAATAAAATCATAAATTTTTGATATAATAAACATTGAAGGAAATGCAATAATAATTAAAATAATTACTGCAGATAAGCCTCCATAAGTTGTTAAAGATATTGCTTCATATGCTAGGCCTTTTTTTAAAAGATCATGGCCGGGCAAAACTGAAAGTTCGGTATCTGTATCTGGACACCCTAGAAAAATAGAAGGGATAAAATCAAGAAAAGTATGGGTTATGGCCATGGCTACTATAAATACAACCAAAAATATAGGATTTATAGTTAAAAAAATAGTGGCTGAAAGAGAAATCAGAATTGTGCCAATAAGGTTAATATGGATCCCTGGGATAAGGCCAGTTATAATTCCAATTAAAATACCCAATAAAAGAAAGCCAATTAGTTCAATTAGCATTTAATAAGAAACATTTAATAATTAATAGATATTTTGATAATTATGGATAAGAAAAATTTGATTATAAGAAATTGTGCGGAAATAATTAATGAAGATAAAATTGATTCTTTTATGAAAAAAGGAATTGTTTATTGTGGGTATGAATGCTCTGGAGAAATTCATTTGGGCCATCTTGTCACAATATTAAAATTATTAGATTTACAGAAGGCTGGAATAAAAGTAAAAGTGCTTTTAGCAGATTGGCATACTTGGTTAAATCAGAAAGGTGATTGGGATTTTGTGAACAAACAGGTTAAGGCCTGGGAAAAAGGGTTTAAGTCTGTTGGATTAAATGCAACAATTGTTAAGGGAACAAGCTTTCAAAAAAAGCCAGATTATTTTGAAGACATACTTAAGATGTCTTTAGGTTTAACAGTTAATCGTGGGGTAAGGGCAATGCAACAGGTTGCTAGAGATATTGATAGTGCAAAGATAAGCCAAATTATTTATCCTCTAATGCAGGTTGAAGATGTCAAAAAGCTGGGCGTTAATTTTGTTGTTTCTGGAACAGATCAAAGAAAGATTTACATGATGGGTTTAGATGAAGGGAGTGAAATTGGGCTTCAAGAAGCTGTTTATCTTTATACCCCTTTAATACCTGGACTTGCAGGGCCTGGAACAAAAATGTCAAGTTCTGTTGCAAATAGTTTTATTTCAATTAGAGATAAAAAAGAAGATATTAAGAAAAAAGTTAATAAGGCTTATTGTAAACCAGGAGATATAAAAAATAATTCTATTCTTTCTATTGCTAAATTAATTGTGTTTCCTAAGTTAGAAAAATTAGAAATTAAAAGAGATAAAAAGTTCGGAGGAAATCTCAAATTTAAATCATATGAAGAATTGGAAAATAATTTTGAAGAAGGAAAGCTACATCCTGCTGATTTTAAATCTGCTATGATTGAAGCAATAGAAGAAGTTATTGCCCCTATAAGGAAAGGTTGGAATTAACCTGTCTTAAATTCTACAACATCTAAATCTTTTAATTTATGTGTAAGGCCTACTTTTTGTCCTGCAAATTTAGATGAAGGGCCCCAAATTTTAGTTTCTTTAATTCTATCTGAAAAACCTTTCAATATTTTTTCAGAAAGATCTTTTACTGTGGAATTTGGTTTTAGAATCATGGGCCTTTTTGTTTTTTCTTTGCCTGGTTCTTTTGTAAAAACCCTAATATTGTCAAAACTTTGAAATATTTTTTCTTTTAAGTCTTCAATACCTTCTTTTGTTTTTGTGGAAATTAAAATAAAATTATGTTTTTTAGAGGAAAGAGTAGCAGATATTTTCCTTTTTTCATTTTCATTTAATTCATCTATTTTATTAAATACAATAATTTGTTTTCCTTTTGATTTTATCAATTCTTTCTTTATTTCAGAGATTTCATCTAGTTTTGTAATTAATATTAAGATTGTATCTGCCATATTTGCAGTTCCACGATCATAGTATTCTGATTTTATAGCAGGAATTTCTATTAATTGTATGCTTGTTCCAGCATAACCCATCATGCCAATTATTGATTCTTGAGTTGTAAAATCAAATTGACTTATTTTAGGTTTAGCATTAGTTAAAATATTAATTAATGAAGATTTTCCAACATTTGTTGGTCCAACAATAACTGCAGATAGATCATCTTTTTTAATTCCTATTCTAGATGATTTTCCTGATTTTTTTGCCTTAATAAGTTGTTCATTAAATTTTTTTAACCTTGTTTTTAGTTGAGCCCTTAGGTTTTCCGCACCTTTATGTCCAGGAGCAACAGAAATCATTTTTTTTAAAGATTTTATTTTTTCTTCAAGAGTTTGGGCCTGGTAATATTTTCCTTCAGCAGCAATATAATCTGGGTGGGCATTGATTGGCATAAACTTTTAAGTTTTAGAAATTTTAAAAAAGTATGGATAAAAAAGAACTTCTTGCGAAAATCGTTGAAAAGAAAGAATATTCTAATCTTCCAAAAAAAGATGTAGAATTAGCCTTTTCCCAATTTGATAAAAAGCAATATCTTGATGAAGAAAAAATAAAATTAACTAGAAATTTTCTAAGAAGAATTTATGTTTCTTTTTCAAGTGTTAAGCTGTTGAATTTAAAAGATAAAAATGCTGAATGGGTTTTAAAAAAGCACAGATCAACTAAAGAACGATTTGAATATTATCCTGAAATTTATAAAAGAATTTTGTTGAAGGAAAAAACAATAATAGATTTGGGGGCGGGAGTAAATGGATTTAGTTATAGTTATTTTAAAAATAAAATAAAATATGTCGCCACAGAAGCTGTCGGGCAGTTAGTGGATTTAATGAATTTTTATTTTAAGAGATATAAAATTAATGCAAAAGCTCATCATCTCAGTTTATTTGAATTAGAAAAAACAAAAGAATTAATTAAGAATATCTCTGGGTCCAAAGTTATTTTTCTTTTCAAGGTAATAGATTCACTTGAAATGCTTGAAAAAAATTATTCTAAAAAATTGCTAAAAGAAATAACTCCTTTGGTGGAGAGGATTGTGTTAAGTTTTGCAACAAAAAGTTTAGGAAGAAGATTTAGATTTAGTGCTAGAAGAACCTGGATTATTTCATTTATTGAAGAAAATTTTACTATTTTAGATGATTTTGAATTAGGTGGGGAGAGATATATCTCATTTAAGTCTCGGGAATAAATTTATAAAAACTATTTCTTTAAATTATTTATGGTTCAACCAATAGTACAACAGCCGGTTCAACAGCCTGCTCAAAAAGTAGATCCAAAAATAGCTAAACCTGTTACTTCTGTAGCTCAAACTGCTCAACCTGCAGCCACAGCTCAACCAGTAGAAAAAAAGAACTCTAAATGGTGGCTTTGGTTAATTGTTATTTTAGTATCTCTTGGCGCAGGGTATGGAATATCCTATCTGTTTTAAAAAAAGTAAGTGATTTTCTTGAAATGAAAAAGAATTTTTATAAAAAAGTATTGAAAAATGGAATGACTATTTTGTTTGAAAAAAGAGATCTTCCTGTAGTTAGTGTAGCTTTTGCAGTTAAACAAGGTGGAATAAATGAAGATCCTTCTGAAAAAGGAATTTCACATTTTATAGAACATATGATGTATAAAGGAACTCCTACAAGAAATAACAAACAAATTGCTCATGATATAGAAAAAAATGGGGGGAAATTAAATGGATTTACAGATGAAGCAGTCACAGCTTATTGGTGTAAAATGCCCAGTAAACATTTGAATCTTGCTTTAGAAGTTATGGGAGATATGATACAAAATCCTTTATTTGATAAAAAGGAAATTGAAAAAGAAAGACAAGTTATTTTTGAAGAAATAAAAATGAGAAGAGATACCCCTCAAATACATGTTTCTGATGAAATTCAAAGTTGTTTGTATTCTGGAACAATTGGTTTAAGTTTAATCGGAACTGAAGAAACAATGAAAAAAATAGGTCAAAAAGAATTGAGGTCCAAGTTTAAAAAAACTTATGCTCCAAACAATATTATTCTTTGTGTTGTTGGTGACGCTGATTTTAATGAAATTGTAAAATTTGCAGAAAAGAATTTTTCAAATGAACAAGCTGAAGTTATTAAACCTAAAATTAAACTTCAAAATAAATCTAAAGTAGAAACTAGAAAAGGAATTGATCAGGCAAATATGATTTTAGCATACCATGCCCCTCTTGCTCACGATAAAAAAGTTTATGCTTCTCAAATTTTAAACACTATTTTAGCTTCAGGAATGTCTTCAAGATTATTTGAAGAAATAAGAGAAAAAAGAAATTTAGCATATGCTATTTTAGGAGATTCTAATATAAATAAGAATTATTCATATAATTTAATTTATGTGGGTACTACTAAAGAAAATGTGGATCAAGTTAAAGAACTTATTTTAAAAGAATTTGAAAAAGTTTCAAAAGAATTAACAGAACAAGAACTTGATTCTGCTAAAGAACAATTAATAGGGCATCATCAAATATCTATGGAAAATTCTAACACTCAAATAATGCATCTTTTATTTTCAGAGTTGAATGGAAATGCAGAAGAATTTTATGATTTTGAAAAAAATATTTCTAAAGTAAAATTAGAAGATGTTAAAAATTTAGCAAAATTAAAAGACTATAGTTTTTTTGCATTGATTCCTGAAGCATAAGAATATTTATAAAATAATTTTTGTTAATTTATTAATGAGAAAAGAGAGGATATTATTATTTATTTTTTTAATTCTAATGTTAATTGTTTTAATGCCTTTTACTTCCGCAGTTATAGAAGGGTGGTCAAATTGGTATGATTATTCTGATCCTTCTTCAGGGGGGGGAGATTATGAAACCTATGATGTTGTTAAAAGTCATGTTCCCACTCTTTGTAATACTCCTATTGGGGTGGGGGGTAGAACCCATGGCACACATAATGATTGGACCACTACTGGGCAAACTATGACTTGCACACCTACTGAAGGATTAATTTGTAATAATGCTGATAATCCTGGACAAGGAATTTATGGTTGTTTTGAATATGATGTTCGATTTTTTTGTCCTACAATTTGTGGAAGTGGAATTGTTGGAGGTCTTGAACAATGTGATGATGGAAATACTGCTCCTGGAGATGGATGTTCTCCAATATGTAGTGTAGAACCAGGTTATTTTTGTAGATCTGGAAGTCCTAGTGAATGCATGGCTACTGGATGGACAGATTTTTTTAATATTGATGGTTGGGTAAATACTGGAGATCCTAATTTTGACGATGGAGATTATGAAAGATTAGGAGATTTAATAAATCTTTATCCTGGACAAATATGTTTAGACCCTACTGGAATAGAATGTTTAGGATGGGCTTATGGGGGTGAAACTCCTGGAACACATTGGGAACTTCCTTCTTATTTTGGAGATATAACTACTTGTGAACCAGATGTGGGATCAATTTGTAATGATGCTGATCAGGCAGATGGGCATTGTACAGATTATAAAGTTAGATTTTATTGTGATGTGGAATGTGGAGATAATTATGTTTCTGGAGGAGAAGCATGTGATGATGGAAATACTGCTCCTGGAGATGGTTGTTCTTCAAGTTGTAATATTGAGACTGGATTTGCCTGTGTGAACAATAATCCTAGTGATTGTGACCCTGTTTGTGGAGATGGTTTAATTTTGGGTGGAGAACAATGCGATGATGATAATACTGATGATTATGATGGTTGCACTTCTTATTGTCATCAAGGAAGTGGATATATTTGTACTGGAGAACCAAGTAACTGTAATACTGTTTGTGGAGATTGGTTAATTAGGGGTGATGAAGAATGTGATGATGCTAATGGTGCTTCAGGAGATGGCTGTTCAAATAGTTGCCAAATAGAACCTGGATATCAATGTGAAGGTTATGGTCCTGGAAGCTGTTTTGAATCTGAAGAATGTGGTGATGGGTATATTACTGGAAATGAAAATTGTGATGATTTTAATGGAGCTTCAGGAGATGGTTGTTCTTCAACATGTCAACAGGAAACAGGATATAATTGTAATAATGAACCTGGGACTTGTGATCCCATTTGTGGTGATGGTTTAATTAGGGGTGGAGAACAATGTGATGATGATGATCTTGAACCAGGAGATGGTTGTTCATCTGTGTGTGTAAGAGAGGCAGGATATTCTTGTATCAATGAACCTAGCCAATGTTCTGAAACTTGTGGAAATGGAGTTCTCAATTCGGGTGAAGAATGTGATGATAATAATATTATCCCAAAAGATGGATGTTCTTCAAGTTGTAGATTGGAAGAAGGGGAATGTTATAATTATGAACAACCAGATAATATGTGTGCGTCATTTCATAATAATCAACCTTTTTGTGTTGACCCCACCTTAGAAGAAGGGTGTCTTTGGAAATTTTTAACTTGCACAGATGCAGATTTGGATACTTATGCTATTGAAGGGGGTTTATGTGGACCTGTAGATTGTAATGATGGAATTCAAGTACCTATTGAAAATCCTGAAGAAAACTTGATGTTTTTTATTTTAAATTTATTTTCTAGAAATTCTAACAATGTTTTAACAGGGCATGTGGTGGGGAATAATATCCCTCCAAGAAATATTAATCCTGGTGTTAATGAAATTTGTGGAAATAATATAGATGAAAACTGCGATGGGGTTGTTGAGGCTTGCCCTTGTCAAGATGTGGATGGAGATGGTTATGGTGTCCTTGGTGCAGAAATTTGCCCCAATGTTGGAAGAGATTGTAATGATAGTCTTGCAAATATTCATCCAGGGGTTATAGAAATTTGTGGAAATGAAATAGATGATAATTGTAATTATCAAATTGATGAATTTTGTTCATATTATTCAATTAACGAATTTTATCATGATGGTCCTGATTTTTTTGAAAATGCAGATCTTTCTTCAGCATGTATTTTTACAGTAACTGGCGATTTAAATATGGGGATTCCAGGGGTTGAAACTTTTGTGCCTGAAAGTTGTATTGAGGTCTATATTAATGGGAGTTCAGAGGGATGTGATGTTGTTGAAACTGCTGCAGGAAATGATACTATTTATAAATCCTTTACTTGTGATGTGGGTTCTGAAGGATTAAATAAACCAATTTTTTGTGCAGTTAATGAAGAAATTTGTAATCCTGGATTAAATGCCTCTTCAAATATTTCTTTTTTAGATGTTACCACCCCCTTAATTTGTCCTGGAGGTGCATTAACTGGTCCAATGTTGGTTGAAGTAAATGAAGATTTTGCAAATAAGGTGTATACTTCTGGAGAGGTTCTAGATTTAAATTTTGATATAACTAATGTTGTTGTTGGGCAAGATCTTAATTTATTTTATGAAGCTATTTTATATAATTTAAATACTCAAGAATTATTTTCAAATATTAATCAGGAAGGAGTAGTTTCAACTGTCCAATCTTTTGGTGCTTCAATATTATTACCTTATGCTACAGAAACAGATAAATTTAGATTATATTTCAAAGTTTCTAATCCTTTAGATGAATCTGGGATGTGTGTTTTACACAAATATGATCTAAACATTCTTCCTTCTTTAATTGCAAATCCTGATGCTTTTGATTTTGATTTTAGAAATTATCGAAGTAAAACTTTTTTAATAGCGTTGGGTGAAAGTAAAACATTTACTTTAGATGGGGTTGAAGGGCATTCTATAGAAATTTCAAATCTTATAGGTAATGCAACTCTTACATTCAGTTCAGAACCTCAAAATATTTCTTTAGATATTGGGGGGCATACAGAAATTGATTTAGATGGCGACGGTTCAAATGATCTTCTTTTGTTTATTAAAGATAAACAAGCAAGTTTAGTGGAAGTAGAATTAACTATTCTAGGATTATTTGAATCTTGTTCAACAGGGGATATAAGGGCTTGTAAATCTGGAAAAGGAATTCAACTTTGTCTTTCAGGTATTTGGACAGAATGTGATGTTCCTGAAACAGAAGCACCAACAATACCATCTTATAAAAAAAAGAACGAAGGTATTGATTTTAAGTTTGAAGATCTTTTTTCATTAGAATTTTATTGGTATATTATTATTGGAGTCATTTTACTATTGTTATTTATATTTATTATTACCCTTATTATGAGGGATAAAATACATTCTGTGGGAGATGTTAGTCAAAATAAAAATGGCCCTGCATATCCTCCAAAACCTAAAGCCCCTTTTTCTCCAGGAATGCAAAACATACCTTCTAGAGTTATGATGCCCAGAAGATAAATGTTTATAAAATAATTTTTCTTAGTTTTAAAATGAGAAAAGAGGTAAAAATATTATTTATTTTTGTAAGTATAATATTAATTGTTTCTATGCCTTTAGCTTCTGCTGGTTGGTTTTCAGATTTTTGGAATAAAATTACTAGTAATTCTAAAATTACTGGTCAGGCTGCAGATAATTATGAATTGCCTCCTGCTGATGGTTCAGAAGGAAGTTGTTCTGGAACAGCAACTTCTTGTGCTAATCTTCCTTTTAACAGCCCGGAGGAAGAAATGGAGTTTTGTGAAATTCAATCTGGTTGCTCATGGGTTATGGGAGCAATGGTTTGTGATGGAACTGCAACAGCTTGTTCAACATTCACAACTGATTTAACTTGCTTAAATCAATTCGGTTGTTCCTGGGATTCTGGAACTCCTATTCCTATTGGAAATATTTGTAGAGATGGTGTTATTGCTGATCTAGAAACATGCGATGATGGAAATCTTCTTTCTGGAGATGGATGTTCTTCAAGCTGCCAAATAGAAGCTGGATGGATTTGTAATGGGGCTCCAAGTGTTTGTCAGGAAATTAGTCCTCCTGCAGAGGGTTGTACAGATTCTGATGGAGATGGTTATTCTATTGAGGGTGAAACTTGTGGGCTTGTTGATTGTAATGATAATGCTGAACCAGGAGTAAATCCTGGAGCTACAGAAATTTGTGGAAATAATATAGATGAAAATTGTAATGGGCAAGCAGATGAGTTTTGTACAGATTATTCATTAAATTTTATTAATGCTCTTTATTCTGAAAATGCTTATGAAAATTCTGAATTACCTGTTTCATGTGGTTTTAATTTAGAAGGAGATTATTCTCTTTCAACACCAGATTTAGCAACAAAAATCCCTGTGAATTGTGTTCAAGCAAGTTTAAATGGAGATCCAACTGGGTGCACTATTGTTGCTACAAATATTGGAGTCGATGGAATTTATAAAACATTTAGTTGTGATGTTGGTTCTGCAGGATTAAATAAGCAACTTAAATGTGAAATAAATACCACTGTTTGTAATGCAGGAATAAACACTTCTTCAGAAATTTATTCTGTTGATGTTATTACCCCTGTTTCATGTATTGCAAATGCAGAAGTTGGACCTTTAGTTTTAAATGTAAATGAAACAAACATAGAAACGTTAACTTATTCTTCAGAAGGTGTTTTAGATTTAAGATTTGACATCATTAATTCTTTAACTAGCAATGTTCTAAATTTAAATCAAGAAATTAGTTTATATAATTTAAATACAAAAGAAGAAATTTTTTCAATTTCTCAACCAAGTCCTGTATCAACCACTGAGGCATTTAATTTTTCATTTAATCTTCCAAGGGCAGGGGAACAGGATAAATTCAGATTATATTTAAAAGTTTATAATCCTTCAAATGAAATTGGGGCTTGCAATGTTAAGAAATTTGATATTAATATCATGCCTGATTTGGATTCTACAAATGGGCCAGAGATTGATTTTAGGAATTTAACAAATAAAAGAGTTCAAACTGTCTTAAGGGAAGTTAAAACCTTTACCTTAGATGGATCTATAAACCATCAGATGGAAGTTATAGAAATTTCTAATTCAAGTGTTGTAGTAACAATTTCTTCAGATCCTCAAAATGTGACTTTGGAACAAGGAATTAGTCAAGAAGTTGATTTAGATGGAGATGGAATTACAGATCTTAATGTAACACTCATAAGTCTTGAGGGGGAAAAGGTGAATATAGATTTGGGAATTTTACAAGAATTTGAATCTTGTTTAACAGGAGAAACAGATGTCTGTACTGATGGGATTTTGTCTGGAATTAAATATTGTATAAATGGGGCATGGTCTAGTTGTCAATATAGTAATTCAAATGAAAATGAAATTGTTTCTAATGGAAATGAAACCTCTGAAGATATTAATACTCCTGCGCCACTTGATGGGGAAAGTAAAAAAGTTTATTTATATTTTGCCTTAGGAATAATAGGAATTTTAATTTTAGCAATAGTTATCGTTCTTGTTAAGAAAAAAAAGAAAAAGAATATTCCAAATAATTTTGGGCCAGCACCCCTAATCTCAACACAACCTAAAGGTCCAAGACCAACAAATATTAGGCCAACTAGGGTTCAAGGCAATATGGGTTTTCAAAGACCTGTGTCTCCACGACCTCAAGCAATAAGACCCCAAAATAGAACACCTGTTCCTACAAGACCTCAAGCAATAAGATCTCCAAATAATGCCCTGCCCCCTCAAAGACAGGTACCTACACCTCCTAGGCCATCTTCTCAAAACACTTCTCAAAAACCTCAATCTAATTTGCAGTCAAGACCCCAAAGACCTGGAACATTGCCTAGAAAATAAGAATCCTTAAAAATGTAGCTTCTTAACAAATTTTATGTTTATCGTAAAAATACCTAGTATTAATGGATTAGGCCATACAAAAGGTTGTGAGAGTGCAGGAAATGCTATTTTAAAAGAATTAAGGGAAATACATTCAAATGAAAAAGGTATTCCATTAAATGTGGATCTATTAGATTTAGAGGAAATACATGTGGATAATTCTAAAATTGATGAGGCAAACAATTTAATTTATAAAAATTCTTTAGAAATTTTTGAAACAAAATTAAATACAATTTTTTTAGGAGGAGATCATTCTATTAGTTATGGGACAACGAGGGCTTTTTTAGATCATTGCAAAAATCAAAGCAAAGAACCTTGTTTAATTGTTTTTGATGCCCATGCTGATTGTATGGAGCCTATGAAGGAACCTACCCATGAGGAATGGTTAAGGGCTTTGATAGAACAAGGATTTCCAAAAGAGAATATTCTTTTAGTTGGAATTAGAAATGTTTGGAAAGAAGAAATATCTTTTTTAAATAAAAATAAAATAAAAACTATAAGGATGAGCCAATTGACTGAAAATTTAGAAGATGTTTGCGATGGAATTATGGAATTTGCAAATGGAAAAGAACTTTATGTTTCAATAGATATAGATGTAGTAGATCCTGCTTTTGCACCTGGTACTGGCTATTGTGAAGCAGGAGGATTAACGTCTAGACAAATTTTATATCTTGTGTCTAGAATAAATAGGATTAAAAATCTAAGAGCTGTAGATATAGTAGAGGTCAATCCTGAAAAAGATGTTAATAATCAAACAATTAAACTTGGAGCTAAAATTCTAAGCGAATTAATTTAAAATGAGATGTTTTATTTCTATAGATTTGCCAAGTCATGTTAAGTCTAGAATCTTCCATAAATTTGGAATTTTAGGCTCTAAAGGACTTTTCAAGGGTAAACTTGTTAAAAAAGATGATTTACAGTTAACTTTAAAATTTTTAGGAAATCTTTCTGAAGATAAAATTAAAGAAGTAAAAAGAAAACTCAAGGAAATAAAATTTTCTAAATTTGAAGGAAAAATAGGTCGGACCGGATTTTTTGATAATCAAGATAATATTAAGGTTGTTTGGGTTGAACTTTTAGCAGATAGAATAAATAAATTAGGGGAAGAAATAAGCAAGATTCTTGGAGAATTTAAAAAAGACGATTCCACCAATTTTAATCCCCATATTACTATGGCAAAAGTTGATCAAGTTTTAAATAAACAAGAATTAGTAAAAGAAGTTCAAAATATGAATTTTAGAAAATTAGATTTTGAAATTAAAGAATTTTTATTAATTAAATCTGAATTAACAAAGAAAGGGCTTCAATATAAAATTTTAGATAAATTTACTTTAAATTAATATTCTTGATCTCTAAATTTTATCAGAACCTCTGCCTTTTTACCTAAAATATCTTTTAACTTTTCTTCTTCAGCATTAAATAAATTTTTAAGTGTTTTAAATTCTTTTAAAAGTTTTTTAGCATTTTTAGGTCCAATTCCTGGAAACCCCTCTAAAATAAATTGCAATCTTTCTTTTGAATTTAGAGTTCTTTTGTTCACATTTAATGATGCTTCTGAATTTGTTTTTTTCTTTGCAATAAGTGAGATAAATTTCGCAGTATCTTTATAATTTTTTGAGAAAATTATTGGCACATTATATTTTAATAGAATAGATAATAAAAATCCCCTAATTGAGTTGGGGTGCATACCAGATAAATCTGAATCAGAATAAAGATCTTGTTCATCAAGACCTTCTATAATTAATAATTTTTTTTTATATTGTTGAATTTCTTCTAATTGCCTTATTAGTCTTTTATTTTTTATAGAAGAAATAAAATCATCTACAGTCTTTCTTTCAATAGCGACATCTTTTATTAAAAAATCTGCAACTTTTAATTGTTTGAATTCTAAATTAAAATTCAATTCTTCTAATTCGGAAATAACTAATGAATTTTTCTCTCTGTGATCTATTATTATTTTTATAGGAATTTCTTTTTTCACCTTTTTTTCTTTTGAAAAAATATTAAATATTGTTTTGGGCATACCTTACTTCTCTTTCTAGTTTATTTAAAACTTCATCTGCATTTAAAAAGCTGGTATCTAAAACAAAATCATATTGGGACTGATCAAGAAAGTCAATGCCATGGGCTTTTTGAAATCCTTTTTGAGTTTCTTCTAACCTATGTCTTTGATTTTCAAGAGTTTTTTCTAAAGTTTCTTTTTTTGGTTCATCTGGACGATAATCATTGAAAATTCTTGCACACCCAATTTTTTCATCTACTGTGAGAAATATTTTATATGAACTAGGAATAAAATGATATGCAATCCATCCTTCTACTACAAAATTATTTTTTGTTTCTCCTAATTTTCTTGTTTTTTCATCTATTTCTCTATGTATTTGAGGTTGTGTTTTCTCTAAAGTCATTAATTCCGTGATTGTCATTCCTTTTTCTAAAGCCAGCTCTCCCTGTAGATCACCTATAGAAATAAATTCATATCCTAATCTTTTTGCTAAACTTTTTGCAAGGGTTGTTTTGCCTGCTCCTTGCCTACCTGAAATTGTAATTATCATTTTAGTTAGTACAAAATAAGCTTGTTTCTTTAAAAGAATTATTGTGTTTTATTGACTCCATTGGCCCTGCTTTCTTCAAAACCAGCATCTGAAATTTCAACAAAATCCGCTTTTCCAATTAGTTTGATCATTTTATCTGCACCCATGTAGGTCATACCAGATGCTAAACCCCCTAAAAAAGAATCAATAATTGGTTTTATTGGCCCCTTGTAGGGAATTAAAGTTTTTTCACCCTCAACACTGATTATTTTTTTATCGTTTTCTCCATGAAGTTGAGCTTTTTTAACAGAAGCTTCGAAACTTGCAGAGCCCCTATATAATTTGTATTTTTTATTTTCTTTTTCAATTATTTCTCCAGGAGATTCTTCTGTTCCACTAAATAAGAAACCACTCATTATTGTGCTTGCTCCTGCACCTATAGCTTTTACAATGTCTCCTGGTTTTTTTAGACCTCCATCTGCACAAATAGGAATTTCATTTTTAACAGCTTCATAAACATCCATTATTGCTGTTAGTTGGGGAATTCCTGCCCCTGTCATAATCCTAGTAGTACACATTGTTCCAGGGCCAACCCCTACTTTAATTGCATCTGCACCTTTACTTAGAAAGTATTCTGCAGCATCTTTGGTGGCCACATTTCCAGCCATGACATCTATTTGAGGATATGTTTCTTTTAGATAATCTAAGGTTTTACCTGCATATTTTGAATGACCATGTGCAAGATCAATAACGAGGATATTTACTCCTGCTTCCACAAGAGCTTTAGATCTTTCTTTTACATCTTTAATTCCTATTGCTGCTGCAGCAATCAAACCTTCTGATTTAACTTTTCTAATTTCTTCAGCTTCTTGTTCAATAGTCATAAATTGATGTATGATTCCTAGACCGCCTAGTTTACCAATTTCTATGGCCATTTTAGATTCACAAACAGTATCCATATTTGCAGCTAAAAAAGGAATATCAATTTCATAGTTCCGAGTAACTTTTGTTTTAAAATTAACTTGGGTTCTAGAACGAACTTTATTATATTTAGGCACCATTAGAACATCACTATAGGAATAACCTTTTCCAATAATTCTTGCCATACTTTAATGAAAAAGAGGTGTTTGATATAAATACTTTATGGTGTTACTTTAGAGTATTTTGTTTTAATCAAGTAAATAAATTATGCGGGAAATTTTCAAACCTTCTTTTAAACCACCTTGGAATTCCACTAATAAATTGGGGATATGCCCTAAAATAGTATTTTTTGATACTAATTTCATCATTTTTTACTTCTAACAACTCAAAAATGTTTTTTAGTATTTTTTTATAAAGAATAAGATTTTTTCCATTCATTGTTTTTGCCCATAGATTAAATATTTTTATATTGCAAGGAATAGATGTTTCTACAGAAAGCAATGAATTTGTTTTTAATATACTATAAATTTCATGGGCATCTGAGGCCCCTAAGATGGGGTATTTCCCCTTATATGTGGTAAATATTCTAGGAAAAGGGTCATATCCTGTTTTTTCTTCTACAAAAAAAGGAATAGAAAAATTATTTTGTTTAATATGTTGAAGTAATTCTTTGATTTCCTTTTTACCATAATAATCAAAACCAATATGTTTGGGGTGTGGGCAAATTAATATTAATTTTTTATTATTTTCTGAGATGTAGTTTAAGAATTCTTTTTCTGTAAATAGATTTGAAATTTCTTCATTTTTAAATAAGGAATGGGGAGTTTTATTTTTAATATAATTCCTAAGGGAGTCATGATTACCTAATGTTAAGAGGTCTCTTCTAGTAGATAATTTTGTTAAGCTTTCAAAAAGAGTTTTATGCAATCTCCATTGAATCCCAGGAACAACAATAACTTTTTTAGTGCTTAATTCTAAAGCTTTTTTTGTTGTAATTGGGAGTACATGGTGGTCTGTTATTCCTATCACTGTAAGTTCGTTTTTCCTTGTATGTTTATGTAAAAAATCAACATATTTTTTTATAGGAATCGCAGAATCATGAGAACGATTAGAATGCACATGTGGTTGTAATATTAGTTTTAAATCTGATTTAAAGTGTTTTTTGTTTTTCATTTTGATTTAATTCTTTTTTTATTTTTCCAATGGAATCATGCATTTTCTTTTCTCGAGCTTTAGACACATAATAATAAGCTTCATCTTTTGTTTTTTTAGTTATTAACATAAATAATTTACCTTTTTTTAGTCTAGCTGTTCTACCTGTTCTTTGTATAGATCTTATTGCTGAAGGAATGGGTTCATAAAAAATAACAGCATTAACTTCAGGAATATCTAAACCTTCTTCTGCAATACTTGTTGCAGAAAGAACATTAATCTCTCCAGAAGAAAATTCAATAATAATCCTTTTTTGATCTTTTTGACTCATGCCTGATCCTAATTTTTTTGCTTGACCTACAAATACTTTTGCAACAACTCCTTTAATCAAATTTAATTTTTTAGCAATAATTGTTGAAGTATCTCTAAATTGAGAAAAAACAATAATCCTTAGATTTTTATTTTTAGAATATTCTTCTGTAATAATCTCAATTAATTTCTTTAATTTAGGATGTTCTCTTTCTTTTTCTAATAATTCATTTGATTGATTTAAAATAAAATTAAATTCAGGTTGAGCAACTAATTTAATCACACCCTTACTTTTTTTCTTATTTGCCTGGTCTAATAAATTTTTTAGATATTTATTAAAACCAAATAAAGTTTGAGTTTCTAAAAGTTCTAAAGCATGTTGAAGTTTTATTGCCTGGGCACAGGCACTTGCTCCAAGAAGATAGTTAAAATTTTTATTCCCCCTTGAAATTGTTGCAGCAATTGTTTTTTGAAGTTTTATTAAATTTGTTTTAGATGGAAAACTCCAAAGAACTTTTCTCCTTTTTAATTCCTCAACATATCTATTAAAAAGTTTTAATATAACATGTTTAATTTCTTCAAATTCCGGAGGAAAATCTACCATTATTTTGTTAAATTCTAATTCCTGTAAATATTCTTTTACATCTGGGCTGTCTTTAGTTCTTAATTCAACTTCTTCTATTGAAAGATTTCTACAGATTTCTTTTATCTTATTGGTTTCACTTCCTGGAGATGCAGTCAAACCTAATATTCTAATATTTGTTGCTTGTTGTTTGTATTTTTGGGCAACATAATTATAATCATAGTTCCTAATACATCTATGAGCTTCATCTTCTATAAGTAAACAAACATCTGAAAAATTATAAAGATTATTTTTAAGATCATTTGCTATGCATTGAGGTGTTGAAAAAATAATATCAGATGTTTTCCAAATTTTCTTTCTTTCTTCTGCTTTAACTTTGCCAGTGAATAATTGAATGTCTGCAAATAATTCAGGGAGATGTTTTTTGAAAGTTTCTAAATGTTGTTCTGCTAAAGGTTTTGTTGGAGCCAATATTACTACTTTTTCTCCAGGATATTCTTTCATTCTATGGATGGTCATCATTAATGCAATCAAAGTTTTTCCAATACCTGTTGGAAGTACAACTAGGCAATTTTTTTTAGAACATGTTTCAAATATCTTTTGTTGATATTCTCGTGGGTTAATTCCTTCTAGAAATTCCATTTTAAAATAAATCTTATATTAAGAAAAGAGCATATCCTAATCCAATTAAAGTTAATGCTGCTAAAAAGCTCCATAAAACCAGGCTTCCAAAGAAGATTTTATTTCCATCCAGGTCTGAAATTGGAATCATGTTAAATAGGGCATAATAGATATTTAATTTTGCAAATAATGGAAATCCAATGACATATCCAATTATTGCTAAAATTAAATTAATAAAAATTCCTGAAGCTGCAATTAATCCTAAATGATATTCAGTCATTTCTGAAAAAGAATAAAGTCCGTGCCTTTTTGCAGCCCTGTAAACCTTTGCTTTAACATCAAAGACCAATGAACCCATCCATGAGATTGCTCCTAGAGTTAATCCACTAATTATTATTGGAAAAAATGCTCCTGCTGGAAAAGAATTTTTGAAATAACTGTGGGGTTGAAAACCATATCTTTTGATTTCCCATAACTTTATTTCTATTTCAGAATCTAAATAATGGCTTGTTGCTTTTTTGAATAAAATATTTGCAAAAATTATAATAAAAAGAAAAATTATTACTGTAAAAAATAAATTCCATGTTTTTAAAAGACTAATTATTACTGCTAAGATTAAGATTGTTGCAATTATTGGGGGGATTTCTTTTGCTTTAAACATTGTAATTTAAGAGATATGTTTTTTATAAATATTGTTGTATTATTTTTTTGATAATAGACGAAAATATGGGATAAATAACGGAAAAGTATTTAAATGAATTTGCCTCATTTTTAGTATGAGGATTAAAAAAATAACAGAAGTAATTGGTTTGAAAGTTTATACTGATTCTGGAGACTATTTTGGAGAAGTTGAAGAAGCAAACCTTCATGAAAATAAAGTTGATGGATGGAGGATAAAAGTAAGTGGTGGAATTACCTCTTTAATTGGTGGTGCAAGAGGAGTTATAATTCCTCATCAATTTGTTAGAGCAATCAGTGATATTTTCATTATAAATAAAGCTGCTTTGCCAAGCCCTGACGCCAGCATAGAAGAAATTCCTGAAGATTTACTATAAAATGGTTCAAGAAACAATTCTTCAACATTGGATTCTTACAGATTTTGCATTTCCTTTCTTGTTAGTTTTTTTCATAGTTTTTGCTTTATTAGAAAAAACTAAAGTGCTTGGAGATGGTAAAAAGCAACTCAATGCCCTAGTAGCATTTGTTATTGGTTTAATTTTTATCACAGCTGTTTCTCCAACCTTGGTGCTTGCAAATTTTATAGTTTTTTTAACTGTTTCAATAGTGGTTCTATTTGTGGGGCTTTTACTTTGGGGTTTTATTAGTGGTGGAGAAGCAAAAATAACAGATGGTAAGGTAAAAATTATTTTTGGAGTAATAATTGCTATTGCAGTTTTAATTGCATTATTAGTCATTTTAAATGTTCATAATGCTATTTTTGATTTTTTATTTTTTGAAAGTTGGAGTAAGGCCTTTTGGACTAATGTTATCTTTGTGGTAGTAATTGCGGCTGCTGTTGCATATGCTTTAAAGAACTAAAAATAATTTTTTTATTCGAAACATATTTAAATAATATTTCACAAGAATTAATATGTTTGAAAATTTAATTGCTCTTGAAGCTTATAGTTATTTTGGTGGGGGATCTATTGGTAATATGCTTAATACTTGGGCTGCTGCAGGATTTTTTGATTATATTCTACCTTTTTTATTAATTTTTTCATTAATATTTGGAATTTTAAATAGGATAAATCTTTTTGGTGACAATAAAGCTGTTAATGTTATTGTAGCATTAGCTGTTGGATTAATGTCTCTTCAATTTGGGATTATTCAAAGATTTTTCGCAGAAATTTTTCCTCTTTTAGGAATGGCTCTTGCAGTTATTTTAGTGGTTTTAATTTTAACAGGATTATTTGGAGATCCAGATAATAATTTTCAAATGTGGTTTATGTGGATTATAGGAATTGTGATGATTGTAATAATTTTATCTCAAACAATAGGGGGAAATGGATGGTCTACCTTTGGTTATTGGTTAAGTGCTAATTGGGGTGGCCTTTTACTTGGGCTTGTAATTGTGGGGTTATTTATTTGGTTAATTGTGGGAAATATTTCAATACCAAAACAACCAAAAAGTGCTTCTCCATTTGCACAGGGACTTAGATTAGTTCCAGGACCTTAGATTTATTTTTTTCTAGAAGTAGTTTTTTTAGGGGAAGTATGTGTTTTAGAATGTTTTTGAGCTAGAGATGGAACTATTTTTCCAAAAGAATCTTGCATCATAGTCATTTCTCTTTTTATTCCTTCTAAACTATTTCCATAGGTTCCAACCTTTCCAAGAATAGAGATTTGAAGCTTATCAATAACTTCTTCAATTCTTTTTATTCTTTCTGTATTTTGATCTATTTTTACCTGGGCAAGTGTTTTAAATTCATTCATTTGATCTATTTGTTTTTGAATCAGTTTATTTTTTTCTGAAAATACTTGTTCAGCAATTTCAACAAAATTGTCTGTGCTCATACCTTCATTATTTTCATATTCACCTCCATAATCATCATAACCTGCTTCTTGATTGTAACCTTGAGAATAATAGTTTTGTTGAGGTTCTTGGGGGGCATAAGACTCTTCAGAAATTTCTTGGGTTCTTGGTGCATAACTTGCAGGTCCAGATTGCATTTGTTGTCCAGGAATTTCTTCAGGAGTGGATTCTGGCATTGTTTCTTCTCCTGCTGTTACTGCAGATTTTATTTGAGATTGGCTAAAAGCATCATTTATAGATTTAGGATCAACTCCTCTTTCTTGTAGATTTGCTACAATTTCATTGTCTTGCATGCCTTGTGACTGCATTTGTGTGATATCTTCTAAAACTCCCATATTAATTATTGTTTTTATTTGTTTTTTAATTTAACTAAATCTGTTTTTAGTACAAAATCTAAAGGTTGAAACATTTTTGCTTGCTTAGAAAGTATTTCTAGGTCTTCTTTTCTTGCAAATTTAGAAAATTCACTGGATGCAGTTTCTAAAAAAGAGATCATTCTTTCCATATGTTGTTTCAATATTTCTAAATCTTTCTTTATTTCAAGAGAAGATTCCCTATGTTTTTCCCTAATTTCTATTAAATTTTGACCAATAAGAATAACTCTACTTTTTAAGAGCCTTTGTTTTTCTTCTAAATCCCTTATTTTAATTGCAGAATCATCTATAGAATCGCCCTCATAATCACTGTAATCATCACCCATTGTAAATAAAAGTTTAGGCAGTTTAAATTTGTTTCTCTTAGTTTAGTATACAAAATATTTTAAACCATTTCCTCTTTTTTTAATCATGCAATTTAAAGAGGATGCTGAATTATATTCCCATGAGGTAAATAGAGAAGGTGGTGAAGATTTACTTTATATTAATTATTTAGGGGCACCCTATGTACCTAGTTTATCTGATTCTTCAGCAGTTATGGAAAGGACCATAGATGTTTTAATGGAAAATCCAAATGTTTCTAGAATTATTTTTGTACAACAAAAAAATTATAATTATGATTTTGAAGAAACATCAATGCTTTTAGAAATATCTCAATTATATGTTTATTTTATGAGGCAGGAAAAAATATTATCTCAATCTAAAATTTCTCCAAGCCATCAAGAATTATTTTCTGAAAGGTATAAGAATCTTTTTTCTTTTTTATATGGTTTAAAAAAAGACCCAATTGCCGCTTACTCTGATTTAAGAAGAATCCATATTGGTGCCAAGGTTTTTCTGAACAAAATTGAGGGAAGATATAATAATGATCAAAGAAATTATATTTCTTTTTTAGAAAAATTAATTGGTTTTATGGAAAAAACAAAAATAATTGAAAAAGCTAAGCCTTATTTGGCAGATTATCAAAAAGGAGATAGAGAAATTTATCATAGGCTTTTTAGTGCAGATGTGATACCTAATTTTACTTTTACTAGGTTGGTTTCAGATCTTCCCCAGGATGCAGAAATTATAGATCAATATGAAATTAAAGGAGATGATTATGATATTTCTCAGGTGACTGTTTTAAGAAAGATAGATGAGGCAAAATTAATTTATCATTTAGTTCCCCCTGAGCATATCCTTAATGAAGAACAGAACAATCTTTTGAATTTAGCAAGAGGAGTTTTAATAGAACATCAACCAAAGGCAGAAGAATTTACAGACACTGAGAGAACAAGACATGTTTTTTTTAATATTGCTAAAGACCTTTTGCAGGATTTAGCAGAAAGTAAATCTTTATCTTTAGGGTATAATGATCTAAATAAACTTGCAATAATTTTAGTAAGGCATACAATTGGGTTTGGACTTGTAGAAGTTTTACTTCAAGATCCTAATCTTCAAGATATTTCTTTAAATGCACCTATTCCTCAGGTTCCTATTTATGTTAGACATCAAAAATATGATAATTGTGTTTCTAATATTTTACCCAGTCATGAGGATGTTGATTCCTGGGCTGCTAAATTCAGAATGATTTCTGGTAGACCTTTAGATGAATCCAACCCTATTTTAGACACTCAATTAGAAATTGGAAAACTTAGGGCCAGAATAGCTATTATACAAAGCCCTCTTTCTCCAGAAGGATTATCCTATTCTATTAGAAGACATAGGGAAAGTCCTTGGACTCTGCCTCTTTTCATTAAAAATAAAATGTTAAATCCTCTTGCTGCTGGTTTACTTAGTTTTATTATTGATGGTTCTAGAACTCTTTTAGTTGCAGGAACAAGAAGTTCTGGTAAAACATCTCTTATGGGGAGTTTATTATTAGAAATTATTCCTAAAGCTAGAATTATTGTTATTGAAGATACATTAGAATTACCTGTGGAGTCTCTAAGAAAATTAAATTATGATATTATTAGAATGAAAGTAAGATCTTCTCTTTTGAAATCAACAGCAGAAGTTTCTGCAGAAGATGGGATTAGAACTAGTTTAAGATTAGGGGATAGTTGTTTAATTGTTGGTGAAGTAAGAAGTGCTGAAGCAAAAGCACTTTATGAGGCTATGAGGGTTGGAGCTCTTGCAAATGTTGTGGCGGGAACAATTCATGGTGCTTCCCCCTATGGTGTTTTTGATAGGGTAGTTAATGATCTTGGAGTTCCAATAACTAGTTTTAAGGCTACAGATATTATTGTTGTTTGCAATCCTATAAAATCTCCTGATGGATTAAATTCTTGGAGAAGAGTTGTTAGAATTTCTGAAATAAGAAAGCATTGGAAAGTGGACCCCTTATTAGAACAAGGATTTGTAGATTTAATGAAATATAATGTTGAAAAAGATGAATTAGAACCAACAGCTGATTTAATTAATGGAGATAGTGAAATAATTAAAGAAATTGCAGCTAATATTAAGGGGTGGTCTGGGAATTGGGATGCTGTTTATGATAATATTTTATTAAGAGCACATATGAAAAAAGAATTAGTAGATATTGCTCAAAGAATGGATAATGATATGCTTTTAGAATCTGAATTTAATGCCCTTTCAAACCATTCGTTTCATAGAATTTCTGAAGAAGTTATTGCAGAATATGGGTTACCTTGGGAAAAATATGTTTTTCCTAAATGGAAAAAATGGTTAGAAGATGAAATTAAAAAAAGAATGAATTCTTAATATTTTTTAAAATTAAATCCCAATATTTATTAAGTAATTTTTATTAATTTTATTATATAAATTTGGATTTAAAAAGAGGATGTCAGATAAGAGAAAATTTACTGTAGATGAAGTTTTGCAAAAGTATTCTGGAAAAATAGAAGGGCAAATAAAAACTTCAGGAGTGCCTAAAAGTGATTATAGTAGCCAATATGTAAAATTTAAAAAAGAAATGGCTCCTGACATAAGTAGATATGAAAGATGGGCTTCTAGTCTTGGAAGTTTTATTAGATTAAAAGTTTCTGAAAAAGATGAAGAAAAAATTAAAAAACAACTTGATATAGCTCATTTAGATATTGAACCTTGGCAGTCATTAACTTTAGCTGTAATGGCTTTTGCAACTGTTTTTATGATTGGCCTTTTAGGTTCTGTGGCAGTTGTTTTAATCGATGGAAGTATTGAAGCATTTCCTGCTTTGTTTTTCTTTTTAATGGTTGTTTTGTCTTTGTTTTTATTTTATTTTGTTAGCGGATATCCTACTCGTTTAGCAAATAAATGGAGATTAAAAGCATCTTCACAAATGGTTCCTGCTATTTTGTATATTGTTGTTTATATGAGGCATACGCCTAATTTAGAAAAAGCTGTTGCATTTGCTGCAGAACATTTACAAGAACCTTTATCACTTGATTTTAAAAAAGTATTTTACAATGTTGAAGTTGGGAAGTTTTCAACAATAAAAGAAAGTTTAGATGAATATTTAGATGGTTGGAGAGATTATTCTATAGAATTTATAGAAGCATTTCATTTAATTGAAAATAGTTTGTTTGAACCAGATACAGGTAGAAGAATTACTACTTTGGAAAAATCCTTACAGGTTGTTCTTGATGGCGTTTATGATAAAATGCTTAAGTTTACTCATAATGTTAGGGCACCTATTACTAATGTATATATGTTGGGAGTTGTTTTACCTACTTTAGGTTTAGCTCTTTTACCTCTAGCTTCTGCAATGTTAGGAGGAATAATTCAGTGGTATCATATTTTTATTCTTTTTAATTTAATTATTCCTTTTTTAGTATTTTATTTAACAGATCAAGTCTTATTATTAAGGCCGGGGGGTTATGGTGAATCAAGTTTATTAGAAAGAAATCCCCTTTATGCAAAATATAGGGACAATTCAGTTTATTCAAAATATTTTTTAATAGTTTTACCACTTATTATTTTAGGTCTTTTACCTTTAATTTTCCAATTTACTCCTCTTCCTTCTCTTTTAGGTTTACAAACAGATTATACTTTTGCAGAATTGGGTCTTAGTTATTTTGGAGATGAACCTTTTTTTGGATTTATCACTCTTGAAGATGGTTCTGTTATGGGGCCTTTTGGTGCAGGTGCCTTAATTTTAAGCATGCTTATTCCTTTAGGGGTAGCCTTGTTTTTTTCAATGGCCTTTAAAGAAAAGACAAAAGATTTGATTAAGGAAAGAGACAAAACAAAACAGTTAGAAAGTGAATTTAATAATTCTTTATTCCAATTAGGAAATAGATTAGGGAATGGAGTTCCACCTGAATTGGCCTTTGGAAAAGTTGCAGAATCATCTAAGGGATTAATGACAGAGGATTTTTTCAGGAGAGTTAACTATAATATTAGGCAAATGGGTATGGGGATTCAAAAAGCGATTTTTGACCCTCAAAGAGGAGCTATTAGTTATTATCCCTCTGATTTAATTTCAACAAGTATGAGAATTTTAATAGAATCTTCTAAAAAAGGTTTGAAAATAGCGGCTGTTAGTTTAATGAATATTTCAGAATATGTAAAAAATATTAAGAAAATAACAATAAGATTGAATGATATGCTTGCAGAAATTATTTCTGATATGAAGAGTAATATGACTTTCTTAGCACCATTGTTATCTGGAATTGTTATTGGATTGTCTGCAATGATTACTTCTATTTTAAGTAAATTAAAAATGGGTGATCCTGGAACCCAGGCTGCTCTGGGGGGGATGGCTGCTGTAGTTGATATTTTTGATATTTCTGCAATGATTCCTCCATATTATTTACAACTTTCAATAGGGCTTTATTTAATCCAGATAATTTTTATTTTAACTTCAACTCTAGTAACTATTAATTCTGGGGAAGATCAACTTCAGAAAACACATAGGACTGCCTCTAATCTTAAAAAAGGAGTAGGGCTTTATTTTATTATAGCTGCAGGTGCTACTCTTGCATTATTTGTATTAACAACAGTTGTTCTTGGAAATGCACTTAGTTAAATTTATTAATGTGAAATCTTTTTTCTTACAATGAGAAAAAAAGGGGTTATTACAGAGTATCTTCCATGGTTATTGATTTCTTTAGCTGTTCTTGCCATTGTTCTTATTGGATTTTTAGTTTTAAAAAATTCAGGTATTTCATTAATAGATAAAATTAAGGGGTTGTTAGGAGCTTAAATGGAATTAGGAATTAATCAATTAATTAAGATGATTTTAGGAATTTTTTTAGTTGTGGCTGTAGTTGTTTCATTTTATGTTTTCTTTAAAGATTATGTTTCAGGTCTTTTTTCAACATATGGGAATGAAACTCCGATAGATTTAGTTCTGTCTTTATTAAAATGAAAATGAATTTTAAAAATAAAAAAGGAATGCTTTTAGCAGAAGAAACGTTGAAAATTATAATTGCCTTAATTGGAATAGTTTTTCTAGTATATTTATTGTATTCTCTTTATTTGAACTCAGGGGGAGATAAGGATTTAGAATTTGCTCAGGATTCTTTAGATTATTTTGTAGAGCAGATCCAATTAGAAGAAATAGAAAATATTGAAATCTTTAATCCATCAGGATGGTATGTCCATATTTGGCCCCACACTGCTTATATTTGGACTTGGTTTCCAGGGAATGTTTTTGTAGAAGGTTTTCTTAAAAGATCCTTAGTAGAAACAAGTCCTTTTTCTTGTGAAAATATGGGTTGGGAATCATGTATTTGCATTTGTGAAAAAAATAATCCAGATAATTGTGCTAAAAATGGCTTTTGTGTTGAAAATAAATATGGATTTACTCTTGAAAATGGATCTAAACAAATAAAATCACCTCCAATAATCTTTGAATTAAATAGGGATACAAAAGAAATAAAATGAATTTAGATATTTTTATAAAATATTTAACTTGGGTGTTATTTTTTGCAATAGCTCTTGCAGGAATATATCTTTTGTTAAAAAGGTTAGGTGTAGTTTAAATGAATAATAAAGGAGAATTAACAACAACTCAAATCATAAGTTTGATAATTTTAATAGCTGGATTTTCAATTGTTTTGATTTTTTTATTTAGATTGAATTTAGGTGACATTTCTGATAAAGAAATTTGTCATAATTCTGTTGTTCTTCAATCAAAATCTTTAGTAGGTTCTAATTTAAATTGTAAAACTAACTATGCATGTATTTCAGATGGGGGTGAATGTTCTAATTTTGTAGCTCAATCAGAGATTAAAGTAAATAGTTCTAATGAGGAAGAAATTTTTCAAGTTATTGCAGATGAAATGGCTGATTGTTGGTGGATGTTTGGTCAAGGAGAAGTAAACTATCCATTGAATAACAGAGGTTATAGTTGTGCTATTTGTAATGTTGTTAAATTTGATTCAAAAGTTCAAGAAAATTTTGAATATTTAGATTATGCAAATTTTTTTGAGTATATTGCAAATAAACCTAAGGAAGGAACTGAAACCTATCTTAAATATTTATATGGATTTTATACTATAGAAGAGGCCCAATCCTTAATTAAGAAAGAGAGTAAACCTTTACTTAATTCTGTTTTTAGTACTGAAAATAAATATGCTATTATAATGGGTTTTAACCCTGAACTTGGTAAAGAAGAGGAGGGAGATTATATTCATCCATTAATTGTTCCTTTTGATCAATTAAATTCCCATACTAATTGTGCTAGATTTGATCTTACTTCTGCCTAGATAAATTTATTAAGTATTTTTATGTTTTCTCTATATGGATAAAAAGGGGAATATTCTTAGTGCAAATTTAGTATTTATAATTCTCAATGTGGTGTTTATTGTAATTTTAATGTTATTTTTATTTTCTAAAATTCAAAACACAGCTATTTTAGAAGAAAGAAATGCAAAGCAAATTGCAATGATAATTGATTCTGCGAAACCAGGTATGATTATTTTATTAGATTTAACAAAAGCTTTTGATAAAAAAGAAGATAGCATTAGTGAAAAATCAATTGTTTCAATTAATAATAATATTGTTACTGTAAAGCTTAGAGAAGGGGTTGGATATTCCTATTCTTTTTTTAATAATGTAAATGCCACAACATATCTACATCCTGAAAAAGAAAATACCTATGTTTTAACAATAAGTAAAAAATGACAAATAAAAAAGGAACTGAAAAAATGATGTCCGTGTATTGGTTTGTAATTTTATTTATGGTTGCCGCAGCTGTTGTTTACATGGCAGGTGTTTTTTATGGGGCTCCCTATGATGTTAGAGAAGTTGAATCAAGGTTTTTATCCAATGCTGTTGCAGATTGTTTAGTAAGAGGGGGCAATCTAACTGAAGATATTTTAGATGAAAATTTTCAAGAAAATCTTTTAGAAATATGTGATATTAATTTTGAAGTTGAAGATGTTTTTAAGTGGGGAGAAAACCCTCAATATTACCTTGAATTAAACATATATGATTTTGAAACCTATTCTACAGGGGTGGTTGCACTGGACACTTTCTATTTTGGAGATATTAATTTAAGGGATTTTTGTTTTTTGGAAAATGAAAAATGTTCCAATAGAAATCTATATGTTTTAGAAGAAAGTTCTCAAGAAAAATATATATTAAATATATTTACTGCAGTAAATAAACAAGAAAAAAATGTTAAATAAAAAAGCGCAAACAGGAGAAATCATTACATGGTTTGTTGCCACAATGATTATAGTGGTAGTTTTAGGAATAACTATTTATGTCTCAGTAAATGTTTTAGGAAATACTGGTTTTCAAGATACAAAAATAAAAGATCTTTTTGCCCAAAAATCTTTTACAGCTTATTTGTTAACAGAGGATAATTCAGGAAGGGTTTATAATCAATTAATTTTGGAAGAAGAATTAAATGATTCTAGTGGTTTTTTAGCTCAGAATATTTTTAATAAACTTTATCCAAAAAAAGATTATGATGCTTTTTGGTTAGGGCTTTCCGATGAAACTAAGGGTATAGAAAAGGAAATTTATAATATTTATTTTAAAGGGGCCCCTAGTGGTTATTTGGGGGGTTCTGGACCTGGAACAGGGAGAATATATACTGGAATTTCAGAAAATGTTTATTTAAATGAAAATAAATCTATAGGAATTATTTTAGTGGAGAAGTTTATATGAAAAATAAAAAAGGAGATTTACCTATAACAATTTTAACAATAGGGGTTATTGCAATTTGTGGTCTAGCCCTTTTTAGTTTTATAATTTCAAGTAAAATAACTTTAGATAGCTTTAGTGTTAATCATTTAGAATATTTAAATTCAGAGGTGGATGAATTTTATTTTTATTTAAATGTAGGTTTTAGCCCAGAATTAGCTGCAGAAAAAATAGATGCTAAAATAGAAAATAATTTGTTAATTATCGAGCGTGATTATAGGGACTTGTCTGTAAAATATAAGAGTGAGATTAAAAGAAATTAATAAAAACATTTTTAAACAAAATAAGCGTAAGTTTAATATGCAAAATAAAAGAGGTCAAGGATTGAGTACTAATGCAATTATATTAATTATTTTAGCAGTAGTAGTTTTAGTAGTTCTTATTATGGGTTTTACACTTGGGTGGTCTAAACTTGCTCCATGGCTATCAAAAGATAATGTTCAAGAAGTGGTAGATCAATGTAATATTGCTTGTTCTACAAATGCAGAATATGCTTTCTGTGCTCAAAATAGAACAATAACTATTGATGGCGAAGATAAAGCTTTAGATGTGACTTGCGAAAGACTCTCTACTGAAGATGAGCTTAAAGTTTATGGGGTGGAAGCTTGTGGAACTCTTTGCCCAACAGCTTAATTTCTTTACAAATTTATTTAAATGAATTTTTCTTTATTTGGTAATGTCAGACGATTATGCATTTTCTCAAAAAAGAAATAAACGAAAAGAAAAAAAGAAGGAAAAAAAGAAGCACCCATATAAAAGTGGGGGAAAGAGGAGAACTCAAACAAAATGATTGAATATATTTTTCTTTTTACTCTTGGTTTAATCTGGATTTTATTTGCAACTATTCAGGATGGAAAAACAAGAGAAATTGCTAATTGGTTAAATTTTTCACTTTTAATTTTTGCATTAGGATTTAGATTTTTTTATTCTTTATTTATAGGGGATGGATTTAATTTCTTTTATCAGGGTGTTATGGGGTTAATTGTTTTTTTTATTTTAGGCAATTTACTTTATTATGCTAAGTTTTTTGCAGGAGGAGATACTAAGTTAATGATTGCCCTTGGACCTGTTTTAGCTTTTTATCCTGGAACAATTGAAAATCTCCTTTATTTTGGAGAGTTTTTATTTTATTTTTTAATTATTGGAGGGGCATATAGTCTAATTGCCAGTTTAGGATTTAGCATAAAATATTTTAAAAATTTTCAAAAAGAATTTTCAAAACAAGTCAAAACAAATAAACCTAAAGTTTCTTTTATTACAATTCTTGGATTGATTATAATGATTTTTGGATTTTGGGATCTTTTATTATTTTATCTAGGAGTAATTATTTTTATTTTACCCTATTTCTATATTTATGCTAAGGCAGTTGATGAGGCATGCATGATTAAGAAAGTTGATGTAAAAACATTAACAGAAGGAGATTGGCTTTATTCTAATTTAAAAATTGGAAAAAAAGTTATTAAGGCAAATTGGAATGGATTAACAAAAAAAGAAATAGATTTTATTAAGAAAAATAAAAAATTTGTAAAAATTAGATTTGGGATCCCATTCACACCAGTATTTTTAATTACTTATTTATTATTAGTTGCACCAGTTGTTTTCTAAGGTATTATTCTTGGAAGCCTATATTTTTCTTTTGGAATTTCTTTTTGAGGTTTTTCTTTAGGTGTTTTTTCAGAAGATTTTTTTGATTTACTTTTTTTAGTGATAGCTTTTTTTAATAATTGTTTTTGAAGTATTTCTAATTCTTCCAAATTTGCAGATTTTCTTTCTGATTGTAAATTTTCATTATCATAAACAGGGATTATATTTATTATTTCATGACCCATAATATTTGAATTTTGGATTAGAATTTCCTTTGGATTAAGAATTTTTTTTATTTTTTCAGATATTTTTTTTGAAAAAGCTAAAAGATATTTTGGAAGATTATTTGGATCTAAGAGATGTTTGTTTGGAATAATTAAAACATGCCCAATAGATATAGGATTTATTTCTAAAATTGCAATTGCCCCCTTAATTTCTCCAATTTTATATGAATTTGTTTTTTCTTTTATAATTGAACAAAAAATACATTCTGGGGGTTCTCCAGCAGCTTGATTTTGCTTGATAAACTGTTCTAAATTTTCAGAATTCATAGATTTTATTTTTTCTATAGAATTTGCTTTTTGATGTTCTGGAAAAGTAGCTTCTATTTGGGAAATTATTTGACTCTTCAATTGCTCTTCTTGTTCTTTAGATAACATTTTAACCTATTGCTCTTCTCATATCTACAACTTCTACAGAATTAACACCTTCAATTTCTTTTAGTGCATTTTCAATAGAACCAATTTCTTTTGCCTCATCCCATCCAAACATTAAGATAAGGGCATTTAATCCAAAGGCGATTGGTTCTTTTTCTATTTTATTACCTTTTCCGCCTTCTTTTTCAAGTAATTGGATAACTTTTTCAGAAATTTCATCTAAATTAACATCTGGAGAAACAGGCATTATCTTTATTTTTACTACAACCATTCCCATAAAATATTTTAATGAAAATAGTTTATAAGGTTATTGGATTTTAGATTAACACAATACTTAAATATTAAAAAATTTTGCATGTATTATGATTCAAGGAAATTATGAAAGAATATTGAAAGTTATTTCTAAAGCTTCTGGTTTAGAAGAATCTGAAATAGAACAAAAAGTTGAAGCTAAAAGATCTAAACTAGCTGGATTAATTAGTAAGGAAGGTGCTGCACAGGTTATTGCTGCAGAATTAGGTATTTCTTTTGATAATGAAAAATTAAAAATAAATGATCTTTCATCTGGAATGAAAAGGGTGAATATCGTTGGAAAAGTGATTAATATTTCCCCTGTAAGAACTTTTGTGAGGAAAGGAAAAGAAGGAAAAGTTGTTAATTTAACAATTGCAGATGACACTTCAAATATTAGAACTGTTTTATGGGATTTAAATCATATTAACTTAATTGAGAAAGAAGAAGTTGTATTAGACAAAGTTGTTGAAATTGCAAATGCAACTATGAGGGATGATGAACTTCATTTAGGAAGTTTTTCTGAATTTAAACTAAGTAAAGAAATTATAGATAATGTTAAAACAGAAAAAATTGTAAAAGAAAAAAATATTTCTGAATTTAGAATTTCTAATAATGTTAGTACAAGGGCCTTTATTGTTCAAGCTTTTGAACCAAAATTCTTTGATGTTTGTCCTGAATGTAAGAAAAAACCTACTATAGAAGGAGATGGATTTTCATGTGCAGAACATGGAAAAATTATTCCTGAAAGAAGAGCTTTAGTTAATATTGTTTTAGATGATGGTACTGAAACAATTAGGGCAGTCATTTTCCACGATAATTTAGATGGAATTGGTTTCACAGATTTGGAAGATTCTGAAAAATTGATAAATCAAAGACAAGATCTTATTGGAAGGGAAATGGTTTTTTCAGGAACAGTAAGAAATAATTCTTTTTTTAATCGTCCTGAATTCATTATTAATTCTACAAGTGTTTTAGACTTAGACGAATTAATAAAAAACCTTGAAAACTAAAATATAAATCTTTATAAAAACTAAAATTCTTAACTCTTCATGAATAAAAATGTTTTTTTGTTTGGAGCTATTATTGTTTTAGCTTTAGTTTTAACAGTAACTTTAACAGACCCTTCTGAAAATACTTTAAAAATAACTGGTCATGCTATTGATGATAATGTGACCGATAATTCTACTATTATTAATGAAACAACAACAGATACAAATGAAACTACTGAAATAAATATTACTACTGAAGATAATTCTACTATTACTAACGAAACAACAACAGATACAAATGAAACAACTGAAACAAACGAAACAAACGAAACATGTGTTGAAGATTGGTCTTGTGAAAATTGGGGGTCTTGTTCTGGATCCAGTGAATCAAGAAGTTGTGAAGATGCAAATTCTTGTGGGACAGAAATAGATAAGCCGTCCACATCCCAATCTTGTGTAATGCCTCAGGAACCTTCTGAAACAGAAGAAAAAGAAGAAACTAGTGGGGAAGTGGTTTTAGATTTAGAAGCTGAAAAAGCTAAAGCATTGGCTGAAGCAGAGGCTGAAGCTGCAAGAATTAAAGCATTGGAAGAATCTCAACAAATTATTGTTCAATCTTCTTCTGAAGATGAAAATACTGATACTACAAATTTCCTTGGAACAGGAGCAGCAATTGCACTTTTTGAAGAAACAAATTGCACAGGATGTTTATTAGATGAAAAATGTTATGATTTTAATAAAAGAAAAAAAGATCAATATTGTTTAGAAACAGGTTTATGGCAAAACCAATCAGATATTAATGCTACATGTGTTGAAAATTACGAATGTGGAAGTAATCGTTGTGAAGAGGATCAATGTGTTGAATATAGTTTTGTAAAAGCATTAGTTGAATGGTTAAAAAAATTATTTGTTTTTGAAAGAAATCTTAATGAAACAAATGCAACTAATTTTAGTGAAGAAATCTAAAAATGTTAATTAGAACGCATTTGATGATTACCTTATTTTTTATTTTACTTTTGATTTCAAGTGTTAATAATAAAATATTATTTGTAATTGTGGCCATTTTAGCTACTTTTTTAGCAGATATAGATACTAAACATTCCACTTTAGGAAAGAAAAAGATTTTTAGAATTTTACAATTTTTTATAAGACATAGGACTGTGTTTCATAGTTTCACATTTTTAATTTTATTAACTATTTTATTTATAGTTTCAATACCAGTAATTGCTTTACCATTTTTTTTAGGATATGGTAGTCATTTAGTTGCAGATAGTTTTACAATGAGGGGGATTAGACCTTTTTATCCTTTGAAAACTCTTGCTTATGGGAAGTTAAGAACTGGAAGTAGGGCTGAAACAGGGGTTTTGGTAGTATTTTTAATTTTAGATGTTTTACTTATTTTTGCTAATTTAAGACTTTTTAATTAATGATTATATCCAAAGCTATAAATGCTTATAAAGAAAGATTGGATTTATTTTCCATGGCAATTAAGAAAGAAAAGGAAGAAACAGGGGAAGAAGAAATTAAGAAAGGTAAAGAATCTAAGGAACCTGTTTTAACAGATCTTCCAGGTATTGGGCCTGCTGTTTCTGCTAAGCTTGAAGCTGCTGGAATTTATGATCTTATGTCTTTAGCTGTAATGACTCCTGTTAGTTTAGGTGATGCTGCTGGTGTTAGTGCTGCTGTTGCAAGAAAAGCTATTCAGGCATCTAGAGAAATGCTTCAACTAGGTTTTGTAGATGGTGCAGAATATGCTAAAAAAAGAGAAAATATTCACAATATAACCACGGGCAGTAAAGCCTTTGATGACCTTCTGGGAGGAAGAGGATTAGAAAGTAGAGCAATAACAGAGGCGTTTGGAGCATTTGGATCTGGAAAGACCCAAGTAGGATTAACTTTAGCTGTAAACGTCCAATTGCCTCTTGAAAAAGGGGGGGCAAATGGTAAATGTGTATTTATTGATACAGAGGGGACTTTTAGGCCTGTAAGAGTTAAACAAATAGCAGAACAAATAGGAGCTAATCCTGAGAAAGTTTTGAAAAATATAATGGTTGCAAGAGCATTTAATTCAGACCACCAAATGCTTTTATTAGATAAGGTTAGTGAGATGATTAGAGAAGGTGAACCCATCAAATTAATGGTCATAGATTCGTTGACAGCCCATTTTAGAGCAGAATTTGCAGGAAGAGGCCAATTAGCTGATAGACAACAAAAATTGAATAGATATCTTCATGATTTAATGAAACTAGCTGAAACACATAATATTGCTGTTTATGTAACAAATCAAGTTATGGCTAATCCTGCTCAGATGTTTGGAGACCCTACAACAGCTATTGGAGGCCATATTGTAGGTCATGCCTCCACATATAGGGTTTATTTAAGAAGAGGTAAAAAAGGCTCAAGAGTTGCAAAGTTAATAGATAGTCCTAACTTACCAGACAACGAAACAATATATTACATTACTGAGGCTGGAGTTGTGGACGAAGCCTAGACAAATTAATATTATTCTATATGATATATTTTGGATCATATATTTTGCAATATCTATTTTGGAGAATATACTTTACTAAAACTATTTAACTAGATTTTTCATTTATTTTTTTATGGAGATTATTGTTGACCTGCATATTCATTCAAAATATTCAAGGGCAACTTCTAAAAATTTAAGTATTGAAAATTTAGAAAAATATGGTCGAATGAAGGGAATTGGTTTATTTGGAACAGGAGATTTTCAACATGAAGAATATAGAAAAGAACTTGATGAAAATTTAACAGAAGATGATAAAGGAATTTTAAGGACTAAGAATGGTTTTCCATTTATTTGGCAAACAGAAATTAGTTTTATGTTTACTCAGGGGGAAAAAGGAAGAGCAATTCATTTAGTTGTTTTATGCCCTAATGGTAAAACAGCGGATAAGATTACAGAATATTTGAAAAGTAAAGGAAGAATTGATTATGATGGTAGGCCTATTTTTGGAATAGCTTGTAAAGATTTTGTAAAAGATATGAAAAAGATTAATGAAAAAATAGAAATTATTCCTGCTCATTGTATGACTCCTTGGTTTGGATTATTTGGAAGTAAAAAAGGTTTTGATAGTTTAGAAGAATGTTTTGGAGATCAAACAAAACATATTTATGCTGTGGAATCTGGGCTAAGTGCAGATCCACCTATGCTTTGGAGGTTTAAAGAAAAAGTAAATATTGTGAGTTTTTCAGATTCCCATAGTTTTTGGCCCTGGAGATTAGGAAGAGAGGTTACTATTTTAGACATAAAAGAATTAAGCTATGACAATATTATTAATGCAATAAGAACAGGAAATGGATTAAAAGCAACTGTTGAAACTCCTCCTGAATATGGAATGTATCATTGGGATGGCCATAGAAAATGTGATTTTTCTTGTGGGCCTAAAAAAACAAAAGAACTTGAAGATAAATGTCCCAGGTGTGGCAAACAATTAATTTTAGGGGTAGATTATCGTGTTGAAGAAATTTCAAAAGAAGAGGTGGGCTATGAACCTAAAAACGCTAAAAAATTTTATACTCTTTTACCTTTGCATGAATTAATTTCTCTCCAGGTAAAATCAGGAATTGCTTCTCAAAAAGTTTGGAATATCTATAATATTTTAATTGAAAATTTTAAAGATGAATTTAATTTATTATTAAATATTAGTGAGGAAGAAATGGTTGAAAAAAATGTTGAAAGGGCACTAATTGATTTAATTTTAAATAATAGAAAAGGAAAAATAAATGTTATTCCTGGCTATGATGGGGTTTATGGTAAGGCTACTTTAGATTTAAAAAATTAATTTGAAATATCTCTTAGCTTTAGAAATTTATAATGGGCATCAGATGTTTTTATTTTACATTTAGAACAGTTTTCTTTTAAAGTATATTTTTTACAAACCTTACACTTTTTTAACAACACTTTATTTTAGTTCAAGTAAGAATTCTTTTAATTTTTTGTGGAAAGATGTTGTAAAATAATCTTCAAGTTCTTCTGGATCTACCCATTTAAGTTCTTTAAATCTTCCTCCAGCATTTTCTTCTCCTTCAAAGCTTTCACATAAAAAATAAACAGATAATAAGTCTTCTTTTTCAGGATATGTTTTAGAAAAAATAGCTCCAAGATTCTTTACAATTAGCCCTGTTTTTTCTTTAACACTATTTTTAAGAGTTATATCTACATCTTCTCCAGGAACAGCGCTTCCACCTGGAAAACCCCATGTTAATTCTGGTAATTCTGGAACCCCTTCAGTCCTTCCTATAAGAATTTTTTTATTAGCAGGATCAAATATAATACCCAATATTGCAACTGAAAATTGGGGGTTATTTTTTTCCATTTTATATAATATTAGGGATTTTTATCAATATTTAAGCTTTGTGATAGTGAAAAACATTTGTAAAAAATACATTAAGAAAATATTTACTTCTCTATAATACTCAATTCAAAGCCAGCATTTTTAGCTGTTTTTTCTATTTCAGAGATAATTTTTTTAAGTTCTTGATCTGCAGATTTAAGATTTTCTCCTTCTAATTCTAAAGAATATTTTCCTGCAGAGATATATTTTGCTTGAACTGGTTTTATTTTTGAAAATAGTGTTTTTATTAATTCTAACCCATTAGATTTGTTAGTATGTATATTAAATTCTTTTTTTACAATAGATTTTTTACTTTTTTGAGTATTTAATATTTCTAAAATTTTAATGGAATTAGATTTTCCAACTATTTTTTCAAGTCTTTTTGGATCTTCTTTAGCTTCTTCTAAAAAATCATAAATAGTTTCTTCTTTTGTGACTTGACTAATAAGATCTTTTACTTTTTCCCCTAGAACTGTTTTAAGAATACTTTTATATCCTTTTTCTTGTTTATTTTTTTCCTTCATTTCTTTTTGTTCTTTAGGAGTAACTCTTCTAAATGAAAGGTCAATATTTCCATTGGGAGATATTCTAAGTACTTTACAGATAATTTTTTTCTTAGGCACAACATAATCTCTTATATTTCTTATTCTTCCAGGAGCAATCTCACTAAAACTAATATTTCCTTCTCCTTGGCCTTCAATTTCTACAAAAACAATTGTTCCAATTATTTTATTTACAGTGCAAAGGACTATATCTCCTTCTTCTAATTTTTTTGTCATGAATTATTAAGAATTAGTGCAGTTTTAAAGTTTTTTAAAGAGAATTATTTCTTCTTTTTTTCAATAGGTATTTTGAAATATTGTTTAAGCTTTCTTAATTGGGAAAAGACTCTATCTTTTTCCCTCATAGCTCTTTTATCTTGTTTGTTTTTAGCATAATGTGCATTTAATCTTTCTAATTTTATTTCGACATTTTTTAGATCAGGATTTTCATATTTTTCTTTTTCTTTTAAAATTTTAGAAATCTTTTTCTTTTGATCTTTAGGGTGAATTCCTTCTAATTTTAATTTTTGACCTATTTTTTCAGAAGTTAAACCTTTTCCAGCCAATTCTAAAACTTTTTTTTCAAATTCATCTGCAGTAATCTTTTTTAGCTTAGGTTTTTCTATTTTTTCTTTAGTAATCTTTTTTGGCATGCCATTAAATTGTAAAATTGTTTTTTAAATCTTGCTGTTGGAGATTCTAGTAAGATTTTTAAAGAAAAATGAATTTGAATTATAATGGGAAAGACTATTGGGGTCTTGAGCTTAAAAGGAGGGGTTGGTAAAACATCTGTTGTTGCTGCTCTTGGAGAGGCAATCTCAAGTTTAGGTAAGAAAGTATTATTGGTAGATGGGAATTTAACAGCTCCCAATCTAGGCCTTCATTTTAATATTGTCAATCCTGAAAATACTTTGCATGAATTATTGGAAAGATCTGCAAATATTAAAGATGTAATTGTAAAACTTGAACATTTTGATATGATTCCTGCAGCTATTTTTTCAAAAAAAGATGTAAGCCCTTTAAAATTGAAAACAAAAATATCTTCTTTAAAGAAAAGATATGATTACATTTTAATTGATTCTGCACCTTCTTTAGATGAGGAATCTTTAGCAGTTGTTCTTGCTTCTGATGAACTTCTGATGGTCACTACACCAGACCACCCTTCTTTAGCCGTAGTATTAAAGGCAATAAAAAGAGCAAAAGAAAGGGGAACCCAAATTAATGGTCTTGTTTTAAATAAAGTTTATAAGAAAAAATTTGAACTTTCTATAGAAGATATTGAAAAAACTTCTGGAGTACCAATTTTAGCAGTAATACCCCATGATTTAGGTTTTATGAAAGCTGTTGCTAATTTTAAAGCGTATTCCCAGATAAAACCAAGATCAAAAGCTAGTAAAGAATACAAAAATTTAGCAGGAGTTTTGATTGGAGAAAAATTTAAACCTAGAAAATTCAGTAAATATTTTATTACTCCAAAACGTCAAGAGATCAATAGAGAAATATTTTATGAAAGGGTGTTTAAATAGCCCCACCAGGATTCGAACCTGGGTCCCGGCCTTCAAAGGGCCGTATTCTTGACCACTGAACTATGGGGCTTTAATTATTGGAATTTTATCAAACTTTTAAATTTAATGTTTATATCTTCCACGTTTTTCTACAGCTTTTAATCTTTCTAAAACTATTTTATATTCGGAGAAAATTTGATATCCTTTTAGAACTTCTTCAAATAATTCTTCCCAGTATTTGAAATGTTTTGCTTCTAAAGCTTGTCTAAGAAGATGAAGATCAACAGCTTTATCTTCATACTTGTGACTTATGGATCCCAATCCAAAATCTATGAAATAAATTTTATTTGATTTTAAAATCATATTTGAAGTTGTTAAATCTCCATGAATAATATTTTTTGAATGTATTTTTCCAACAGATTTTCCTATTTTTTTACAGATTTCTTTTTGTTCTTTTTTTGAAAATTTATCTAGGTGGTCTGAAAGTTTTTTTCCATCTATAAATTCCATAATTATTTCTTTTGATTTTTCATCTGATTTAATAACTTTTGGAGTTAAAATTTCTTCAGAAGCTTTTAGTAATAATTTTGTTTCAGACCTTGTCCTTAGTTTTCTTATCTTTTCATCTAATTCTTTAATTCTATAGGATTTTTTAATTCTTTTTTTAATGATATTATTTTTTTCTTTAAGAATTATTGCTTCGGCACCTTGTTGAATTATCTGGTTTTCCATTTTCTTTTTCTTCTCCATGAGAAAAATACAATCCCAAAAGCAACAATCATTGAAAAGTCTACAATTAAACAATATTTGCACCATGCTTGAATAATAAATTGTTGAAGATAAATAAAATAAAGAGAAACAATTGTTCCAATGGTCACCCCTAGTTTAATAATAGAAGATTTTGTTTTTTTTGGATTTTTAATGTGGGAATAAGTTAATATACTCATAAATAAAAAAATAACAACTCCATAATAATTGTTGTTTATCCCAAAAGTAGTGCTATAGTCTGATAGACTAACTGCTGAACATCCTTGGGAATCTGGATTACAAACTTCTGTGTTATTATATCCTCCATAAGCTAGTAAACCTGAACTTATTAAAGAAATTACAAATAATATTAGTAAAATTTTATATTTCATTTAAAACCTCATTTTTTTCCCAAATTTTTTCATCATTTTTTGCATTTGTTTGGGGTTCATCCCTTTAGACATGTCTAAGTTATTTCCTGTTTTAAGCATTTCGTTTAACATGTCATATTGTTTTAATAGTGCTCTAACATCAGTGTTATTTACTCCTGCGCCCTTGGCAATCCTATTAATTCTTGAAGTTTGTTTTTTTAATGTTTCTGGATTTTCTTTTTCTTCATTAGTCATGGATTTTAAGATATGTTCCCATTTTGCAATTTTTGCCTCTTGATTTTCTAATACTCCCTCTGGTATTTTTGCATTTCCTAATCCAGGAATCATTGATTTTATTTTATCTAGCCCCCCAATATCTCCCATTGATTTGACTTGTTCTATAACATCTTCTAAGCTTAGTTTACCCTCTTCTAGCTTTTTTTGGATTTTATTTTGTTGAGCATTATTTGTTGCAGATTTTATTTTTTCCATTAATGCTTCCAAATCACCCATTCCAAGAAGTCTTGATAAAAATGATTCTGGTTTAAATTCTTCAAGATCATTTATTTTTTCTCCTGTTGCAATAAAATAAACTCCGGCATTTGTTTCTGCACAGGCTGTTAAAGCTCCACCCCCTTTGGCAGTGGAATCCATTCTGGTAATTATTACTCCTGAAATTTTTAAAGCATCTTTAAATTCAGAAGCTTGTTTTTTAGCTGCTTGACCAATATCTGCAGGCATTACTAAAATTGTTTCTGTAGGATCAATTTTTTTTCCAAGAGATTTTATTTCTTTTATTAAATCTTTATCTAAAGTATGACGTCCTGCTGTATCAATTAAAATTAAATCATATTTTTTGAGATCTTTTTCATATTTTTTCCAAATTTTTAAAGCATCTTTTTCTTTTTTATCAATAAAATAAGCTAACTTATTTTTTTCTGCAAGTTGTTTAAGTTGTTCTGCTGCAGCAGGCCTATGAACATCTAAACCTATTAGGGCAACCTTTTTTCCTCTTTTAGCATAATAATTTCCCAACTTTGAAATTGTGGTGGTTTTTCCCGCCCCATAAAGTCCTAAAAGCATAATTTTATTTTGAGTTTTTTTAAGAGTAAGTTGTTTGTATTTTCCAAGAATTTTTGTAAGTTCTTCATGAAGTAACTTAATCAAATGTTCTTTTTTTTCAATACCTTTGATTCTTTCATCTAAAGCTGTTTTCTTTATTTTATCACTTATTTCTTTTACTAATGAAATACTAATATCTGCTTCTATTAATGCTCTTTGAAGGTCTCTTACAATTGAATCTACTAGGTTTTTATCAAGAAATATGGCATTCGCTATCTTATCTGTAGTTTTTTTCAATATGTTTCCTAGTTTTTCTAACATAAAAGAAGGAGTGAAATATGAGTTATTAAAGTTTTGGTGTTAGAGAATTTAATTAGTATATTAAATTGCAATATTCTTTAAAAATAGGTTTTATTTAATTATTTTATGAATAATCAAATAAAATATTCTGGATTAATTTACAACGTATCTCATGAAGAATTCATGGCTATTAGAGAAAGTCAAAAAAATCAATTGGGTGCTTATTCTGGAAGTGGAATCCATATTAGTATTAAATATAATCCAGATAGAAAGGCTATAGGGCTTTGGCTTGGAAAAGGGGAAAAATCTAAATTGATTTTAGAAGATCCAGAAATTCATGATTCAGGTGATGAGGGGTGTGTTAAAGTGATTAAAAAAGGATTAGAAAAAGCATTGGATGAAATAAGAATTCAAAGTGAAAGATGGGTTAAAGATTAATCATAATCCTAGCTTTTTAAGAAATTTTTCTTTATCAAATTGTTCTAATTCATTATATTCTTGGCCCATTCCAAGATAGAGAATTGGTTTTTTGGTGATATATCCCACACTAAGGGCTGTTCCACCTTTTTCATCAATATCTGCTTTTGTCAAAATAATCCCATCAATGCCTATTTCTTGATCAAAACTTTTTACTTGTTCAATAGCATCATTACCTGTAATACTTTCTCCTACAAAAATTTTAAGATCAGGATTACAAACTCGAGATATTTTTTCAATTTCTTTTAGTAAATTTTTAGAAGTATGCATTCTACCTGCAGTATCAATCAAAACACAATCTATTTTATTTTTTTTAGCATATTTTATAGAATCAAATCCTACTGCTGCAGGATCTGCCCCATATTCCTGAGCAATTACCTTAACACCTATTTTTTCTCCATGGTGTTTTATTTGTTCAATTGAAGCTGCCCTAAAGGTATCTCCTGCAGCTAATACACATGAAATCTTTTTTTCTTTCAGGGATTTTGCAATTTTTGCAATTGTAGTGGTTTTACCTGTACCATTTATTCCACAAAATAGAGCTACAAAAGGTTTTTCACTTTTTTCTTTAATTTTATCTTCTATTTTAAATCCTTCAATTAAGATATTAGAAATAACTTCTTTGAAATCTTTTTGAATTTCATTTTCAATTTCTTTTTTAGATAATTCTTTTCCAACAATTTTCTCTTCAAGATCTAGAATCATTTTTTCAGCAACTTCAAAAGCAACATTATTTTCTATCAAGAGCATTTTCAATTCTTCAGAATATAGTCCAAAATCTTGTTGAGATATTTTGATTTTAGTTATTTTAGAAGTAACTTTTTCAAAAAAACCTTTTTTTTCTGATGATTTTTTTATTATTTTCTTTTCTTTTTTAGCTTTTTTCTTAATTTCTTTAGCTTTCTTTTTTATTTCTTTCTCATCTGGTTCATATTTTTGTTGAGCAACATCAAATTTTTTAGGAATTTCTATTTCCTGAATATCTTTTTTTGCTTCAATTTCTTTAGAGACTTTTTTAGTCCAAGATTTCAATTTATTTTTTAATTTATTAAACATGATTATATTTAGAAAGAAGATATTTTAAGGTTTTTCTTTATTTCTTAGGGAATATAAATTCTTTTAAACTAAGATTATCTTTAGATAATATGAAAGGAATATTTATAATTCTTGATGGAATAGGGGATCTCCCACATAGTCAACTTGGTGATAAAACCCCTTTAGAAGTTGCAAACATGCCTAATTTGAATTTTTTTGCAGCAAGAGGAGAAATGGGTTATTTTTACCCTGTTAAACCAGGATATATTCCTGGATCTGATGAAGCAATTGTGTCTATTTTTGGTAATGAGCTTATTTCAAGTACAAGGGGGCAATTAGAAGCTAAAGGTGCAGGATTTAAATTAACACGGGGGGACTTAGCTTGGAGGGCGAATTTCTCAACTATTGATTCCCTTGATAAGGGAAATTTGTTAGATAGAAGATGTGGAAGAACTTTGACAACTGCAGAGGCAGAAATTTTAACAAAAGCAATAAATAAAATTGAAATGCCTTTTAAATTTGAATTTAAAAACACTATTCAACATCGTGGAGCTTTAGTTTTTAGAGGAGGTTTTTCAGATAACATTGCTAGTAATGATCCTCACCCATATACTGGGAAGTTCAGAAAGATCAAACCTTTAGATGATGATGAAAATTCCCAATATACTGCAAATGTAATGAATGAATTTTTAGAAAAAGTTTTCAAAGTTTTAGATAATCACCCTATTAATGAAGAAAGAAGAAGAAAAGGATTAATGCCTGCTAATTATTTAGTTGTTCGTGGAGCTGGAATTGAGATACCTAAATTGAAAATTTACAAAAAATGGATTTCTCCATCATATATGCCTTTAGAAATTGGTTTTTCAGAGCTTTCTGGAATGAAAACAGTTTCATTTAGCTATCCTAAATTAAAAAAATTAGATGTATATGAAAATTTACATGAAGGTTTGGCAAAAGCTTGTAAATTTGTCATAAAAACCATTAAGAAAAATTATAAAAATTTTGATTATATTTATGTTCATTTAAAAGAAACAGATCTTCCTGGACATGACAATAAACCTTTTGAAAAAAAGATGATGTTGGAATATATTGATAAAATTTTCTTTAGATTTTTGAAAAGATTTGCACCTCCAAAGGAAATTAAAATTGTAGTAACTGCAGACCATTCTACTCCGTGCAAATTAAAAGATCACTCTGCAGATCCTGTGCCAGTATTACTTTATAATAATTCTATTCCTAAGGAAAAGAAGTTTTCTGAAAAAGAAGCTAGAAAAGGAACCTTGGGAAGGATGGTTGCTGGAGAATTGATTAAAAAGGTAGGATTTACAAGGTAATTATCTATTGTATAATAACAATCATTAAAAGTAACGATTTGTTTGCGAAATTATGATAACCTATAGTGAAATATATGAGGCAGCTAGAAAAGAAAGATATTCTGAAAGTTTACAAAAATTAGAAGAAGATTTTGTAAATGATGTTAAAAATTATTTAAAAGAAAAAAGGGAGATTGCCTCAAAAGAAAATGATTCTTTTTCAGATGTTATTGTTAAAACCAAAAAACAACTTGAAAATGCAAGAACTCTTTTCAAAGAATTAATGATTAGAAGAAGAAAAAAAATTCTTGATTTAGTTTTAATTGCTACTGAAACTGGAATTTCTAAACAAGATTTTGATAATATGTTTAAATTTGAAAAAAATCTTTTTGAAGAAGTAATGAAAACCATTGAAAAATCTGATACAATGTTAAATGAAGTTTTGGATGGAGATCCAAAGGGAAGTAGTAATTTTCAGAAAGTTAGATTCAAAGAGGAAGTTGGAGAATTTTTAGATTTAGAAGGTAAAAAAATTGGTGGATTTAAAGAAAATGAAGAAGTTGAACTCTCAAAAGAAATAGCCCTCATTTTAATTGGAGATGGTAAGGCTGAAAAAGTAGAATAGTAATTTTTATTAAGGAAGTTATCATATTTTTAATATGAATATTAGTAGATTAGTTAGTGGGATGATTTTATTTTTAGCAGGAATAATTATGATTATTTTTTCCTTTTTCAGTGAAGCCAGAGTAGTATTTTTAATTTATGGAATTCCTTTTTTCTTTATTGGGATTGCAATTCTTTTAAATTCTAAGGAAGATAATATTGAACAAATAAAGAAAAGAAAAGAAAATAATATTTCTAAAAGAAAACATAAGGGAGGTAAAGATAAAAAATGAACAAACTAATTATCACTACTGGGAATGAGATTCCAGGAAAAAAATCAATGAAAATTTTAGGTGTTGTTAAGGGAAGTACTGTTAGGGCTAGGAATATTGGGCGAGATATTGGTGCTGGATTCAAAAGTATTATTGGTGGAGAAGTTAAAACATATACTGAAATGACTAGAGATGCTAGGGAAGAAGCCTATAATAGAATGATTAATGCTGCAATAGATCTTGGAGCAAATGCAATTATAGGAGTTAAATTTACAACATCAATGGTAATGGCTGGAGCTTCAGAAATGTTGGCTTATGGCACTGCAGTTAAAATAAAATAAAAATATTAAAATGGCAAGTTTAGATTATATCATCATAGTTTCAATTTTTATTCTTTATTATCTGATTGTATTAATTTTTGAAAAGAAAATTATAGAAGATCCAAACGAAATAATTGAAAAGTTTTTAGCAATTCTTTTAGCTTATGCCGGAATTTCACTTATCTTTTTCTCAATAACTGGAAGGCCTTTTTTAGGTGGAGATGTTAGTGAATATTATATCTATATTTTTATTATTGGATTTATTTCAGTATTATGGGCTATACCTAATTTACTTTCTGAATTTAAATTTTTTACTAATTTTCAGAAAAAAGGTAAGTTAAAAAAGAAAAAATAAGCCTGTGGAGGGAGTCGAACCCCCGACCTACTGCTTACAAGGCAGCCGCTCTAAATCCACTGAGCTACACAGGCATAAAAATATTAGAAATATGTTGTTTAAAAGGATTATGTTTTAAATAACGTGTTCATCATCACATTTTTTGTAAGAATGAATTTCATCAATAGAAAACCAAAGTGCAAGTTCTAATTTTGCATCTTCTTCATCTGAGGATGCGTGAATAACATTAGATCCTTTATTTGAAGATTTAACATAATCTTTACTCATATGGCAGAAATCTCCTCTAATAGTCCCAATATCTGCTTCTCCAGGAAAAGTTGATCCCACAATTTTTCTAACTACCTCAATAGCTTCAATTCCTTCAATAACCATCGCAATTACAGGGCCACTTGAAATGTATTTTATTAGCTCATTTCTTACATCTTCTCCATGTCTTTCAATTATATCTTCTCTATAATGTTTTTGTGCAAAACCTTTGTCAGCATGAGTTAATTTTAATCCAACAATTTTTAATCCTCTTTGTTCAAATCTTTTAATAACTTCACCAATTAATCCTCTTTGAACACCATCTGGCTTAATAAGAACTAGAGTTTGTTGAAGAGCCATCTTATTCTTTTTTAAATTCCTTTTCTACTTTAAAAATTCTAATTTCACAAAGAGATAAGGGGTAAATTTTCTTTAGTTTAAGACTAAGTGGTTTTTGAATTTGATTTTTTAATAATTCATCAAATAAAACTGCAGAAGTTTTATCTTTAATATATTCTGTTAATTCTTCTCTTGCTTTTTCTCTTAAAGCTTTTCTAACAGCCTTAGATATTTTTCTTCTTGAAACAATTAATGGTTTTATTTTTATTTGAGCATCTTTACATTCTGCAGAAAAAGAATCTTCAATATAGTTGGTACCTTTTCTAACAACTCTTTTTAGATAATATGGTAATAATTTTGCTTGCATAGGATAGGATGTTGCTTTATCTTCAGAAATTTTAACTTTTAATTGAAGAAGCATATTTTTTCCTCTTAGTATTCTTGTTAAATCATATTTGAAGAGTTTTCCTTCTAACTCTGTAATTTCAAATGCTTGAAGTTGAGTAACTTTTTTTAAAATAGGAATTTCAACATCAAAAAATCTTTTTTTCTTTTTTGCTATAGCCATTTTATTCTTGGATTAGTTTACCTGTCCTTTTATTTCTTTTTGAAGATCTATATTTGGATTTCCCACATTCTGCACATGTATACATAATATTTGGTTTTTTATTTGTTTTAGATTTTCTTTTAAATTTAGTTACAGCAGGTTTAGAACCCCATTTTCCTTTATTTCCAATACCAATTCCTAATCCTCTAAGTTTAGCTCTAACTATTCCTCCTCTCTTTAATGCCCCTCTTTTTGCTCCTGTAGAAATAGACTTTATTTTTTGTTCAGTCTTCTTTTTACAATAAGGACAATATCTATTAGTTTTCTTAGGTATTTTCATATTTTGAAGAGAAAAATTGAGTTTTTAAATTTAAGGGTTACCAGTCATTGAGATCATTTTCTGAATCAGGATACCAATTATAGGGGTCAACACCTCCACATCTTAAAAACTCATCTTTAGTAGTATTTTCAGGTACATAAAACTCCCCAATATATGGTTCAGAAGAATTTCTTCTCCAAACTTTTCTATCAAAACAATTTTTAGTATCTTCAAATATTAAGGTTGGAAAAATAGGCCCATGTGATCTTTCTTTAATTCCGACCTCCCTATAGTTTACAAATTTTTTATAAAAATAAGTACCTTCTGGCACCCCATATTTTTTTGGACTAGGACCTTGAGCATAAATATGCACATCACCTTCAAGAAAACCATCTTTTTTATAAATATTTATTCCATCTCTTTTAAATATACTTTGTAAAGCATCGTATAATGATAGTCCTCCTATATCTTGCATTAAAAGATCATTCATATTAACATATATTTGGGATTCCCCATCACTTGTTTTTGCAGGAGATTTAGAATATAGGGTTTTTATTCTAGAACTTTCAATAAATTTTCCATTTTCTAAAGATTTTTCAGACATTTTTAAAAGAGCATTGGCTGCTAAACCAAATTGTTCTTCTTGTTCAGAATATTGAAAAATACAAGTTTCTAGATAACGAAAAGTTTCATTTTTTTGAAAATAGGAATTTTGATTTTCAAATCTTGCAATAAGATAATTAGCTTGATAAAGAGAAGCTCGATCGTCACAATTTGAAATAATATTTTCTAAATCTTTTTTCAATTCTCCACCTTTTTGAAAATCTCCTTTTAGAGGGGCTTTTTGCATTCTACTTATTTCTGATCTTGCAAAATTTAGCCTTCCCTGGGCTTCTGTTTTGCTCATTCTTCCATGCCTTAAAGGAATTCCTTCTTGTTGGGCAAAAATTGGAGAACTAGTTGATGCAGGAAGCATAATTCCCATGAGAATTAATAGGCCCAATCCTGTAATAATTCTTTTAGTATTAGTTACTAAATTTTTTCTATCAACCATAAAATAATATAAATTTTAATATATTTAAGAATAGTTGTGATAGAAATATGGTCCTGCGCAGGATCGAACTGCGATTATTTCCATGTCGAGGAAACGTCTTAACCATTGGACTACAGGACCTAAAGATCTCTTTTTTTAAAGTAAATTAAATATTTAAAGATAATACTTAGTAACTAACTTAGTAACTAACTTATTAAGAAACATTTATATATAATATTTTTTTATTAAAAATAGGGAAACATGAAGAAATATTTACTTCTTATAGAGGATGAGAAACTTTGGGCTAAATTTAAAACTATTATTGAAAAAGATATCAATACAGAAATTATTAATCTTATCAAGAAAAAATTAAAAATAGAGGCTAAAAATGATTAAAAAACGAGGACAAATTACTATTTTTGTTATTTTAGCAATTATAGTTGTCGCAATAACAGTATTAATATTTACAATTTCAAATTCTACAAGAACTTTAGATCTTTCTCCAAACATAGAACCTGTTTATAATTCATTTTTACTTTGTTTAGAAGAAAATTTAGTTACAGGAGCAAGTATTTTGGGAAGCCAAGCAGGATATATTGAAGTTCCTGAATTTGATCCTGGCTCAAGATACATGCCTTTTTCATCCCAATTAGATTTTGTTGGATCTCCAGTTCCCTATTGGTATTATATTTCAGGAAATAATCTTCAGAAAGAACAAATTCCTTCTGAAAGGGAAATGGAAGAACAATTAGAAGAATTTGTAGAGGAAGAAATGAATAATTGTCTTTTTGATGAATTTTATGAACAAGGATATTATGTGGATTATTTAATTCCAAAAGCAAGTATTGATATTCAAGAAGAAAAAATAAGTCTTATTTTAGATATGCCTCTAAATATAGCTAATTATGAAGAAAGTGTTTTAATTGATGAGCATGAGTTTTCAATTAATTCTAATCTTGGAAAACTCTATAATTCTGCAAAAAAGATTTATGAATATGAACAAGAAACTTTATTTTTAGAAGATTATGCTATAGATACTTTAAGGTCCTATGCTCCTGTAGATGGTTACGAAATTTCTTGTTCCCCTTTACACTGGAATGCAGATCAAGTTTTTAATGAATTAGAAGTAGCAATTGAAGCAAACACTTTAGCATTAAAATCAAGTTCTGGAGATTATGTTTTAGAAGATCTTGCAGAATATTTTTTAGTAGACCTTCCTGTTGATGAAGATGTAAGATTTATTAATTCAAGAAATTGGGCTTCTAGTTTAGAAGTAAATCCAAGTGAAGATGCCCTATTATTATCAACCCCTGTAGGAAATCAAGAAGGGTTAGGAATTTTAGGTTTTTGTTATGTACCTTATCATTTTGTTTATAATGTAAGATATCCTGTTTTAATTCAAGTATATGAGGGTGATGAAATATTCCAATTCCCTGTTGCAGTTGTTCTTCAAAATAATAATCCTAGAAATGTTTTTGAAAGTGAATCTCTAATTGTGGAAGAACCTCAAATTTGCCCTTATAAAAATACTTTAATGAATGTAAATACATATGATTTGAATTATGGTGTTGTTGAGGCAGATATTTCTTATGATTGTTTAGGAGAGGTTTGTGATATTGGACAATCACCTTTAGGTTCAGAATTTCCTCAATGTGTTAATGGATATATTATTGCAAAAGCAGAAGGATTTAAACCTGCTAGAATTTTGACTTCAACTCTTGAAGATTCAACTATAAATATTATTTTAGATAAAATTTATGAATTACCTGTAAAAATTAATTTAGGTGGGCAAGATTCTCAAGATAAGGCAATTATAAGTTTTGTTTCTAGTGACTATTCTTCAACAATAGTTTATCCAGATCAATCAAATATTAAATTAGCAGAAGGAGATTATAATGTAAGTGTTTATGTTTATGAAGATTCTTCTTTATTTTTAGAAGAAGGTGTTCAAGAACAATGTTATGAAATTCCAAGTTCAGGAATTGGAGGATTATTTGGATTTACAAAAACAGAATGTGTTGAAATTGAAATGCCTGAACAAACAATAAATTCTGTACTCTCTGGAGGAGGTTCTTCTTCACAGTATATTTTTGAATATTATTTAAAAGATGCAAGTTATATTCAAATTGATGTTCCTAAATTAAAAATACCTGAAAGCTTAGATGAGCTTCAAAATAATTATATTTTATTTGAAAACTCTGAGGCAAGTATAACTTTAAAATGAAAATAAATAAAAAATATGTATTGAATATATTTCTTTTAATAGGAATTATTTTTATGATTTCTTTAGCTGCAGCTGTTTATACTCGTTCAAGCCCACAATATGTTTATCCGGGCTCTAGTTTTTCTCCAGGTGGAAGTATTTACAATCCTTCTTTTGATAGTGTTATGTGTTCAGAAGTTGGCCAAGATTTTATAATTCAAATAGCTCCAGAAGGTTGTCAATCTATGCCTGTAAGATCTGACTTATTAGCAGAACAGGAGGTTCCTGTTTTTTGTCCTTTAGCATTAACAAAATTAAATCCTTTAATTAAAGTTGAAGCAATAGATGCTATGTATATTAGGGGCCAATTACCTCCTGAAGTTTCAAGTGTTGGTTTTTATCCTTCAAGATCTGCTCTCGGTACAAGACAAGAACAAATCAATTCCCCTGTTTTAGATAATATTGGCTATGCAACTATTATGCTTAAAAGACAACCTAAAGAATCTGAATTAATGAATTGTGAAGAAGATCCTCTTGTTGGGGGAGAAGTTTGTTGGGTAGAAGGAAATTTAACTGCAACCATAAAATATGATATTGAAAATGCATTTGGTGTTGGTCGTGCAGAATTTCATTTGCCTGAATTGTCTGATCGAGATTGGGAAGATAGATATAGGCAATATAGTTTTTGGGAAGGCAGAGCATATCTTAGGGCAGAATCTATTGATGAAGATGGGGCTAGAGTTTCAATTTATACTGGAGAAAATAAAGAATTAACAACTCTTAGTTTAGATAAGGGTGAAACTTCTGAAAAAATTTATATTCCTGAATTAGGATATTGTTTAGCTAGTTTTAGAGTTAAAGTAAATGATCTTGAAGATCCAAAAATAAGAGCTAAATTAAAAATAAATGAAGATTATGTGGAGGTTGCAGAAGGTGAAAGATTTTTAGAAGAAAAATGTTGGGCCACAAGTATTAGACCTCAGGGATTCACCCAAAGTATTGAAATTACTTGTAAAGAAGATAAAGAAAGGAGCAAGTTTGAATTAATAATTTCTCCTAAGTTTGAAATTAATAATGGCACAAATATTTTAGAACTTGCAATAGGCGATCTTATTTCTGGAAGTGAGAATGATAAGGAAAGAATTTTTTTAGGATATGCTGGAGAAACAGATAGGGGCATTAAATATATCATTCCTGTTTCAAGCCCATCTAAAAATTCTGATGAATTTAAAAAAACTTTAATTTATAATAAATTACCCAATGTTGTTTCAACTTTAGATTTTGAATCTGGTAATCTTGTTTTTGATTCTTTTAAAACGGTTCTTTCTTTAGGGAGTTCAGCTTTAGCTTCAGCAGCAAGTTCCATAATTTCTGGAGATGAACCTATTGGAATTATCTATGAACATGGGGTAAAAGATCCTATTTATTTTGATCTTTATTCATCTACAAATATAGTGTTCACAGGTTTTGCAAGTCCTGTTAATGCAAAATTAGATACTGAAGAAGGTTCCAATGTTAGAGAATATTATATTAAAGCTTTAGAAGATTATGATAAAATATTAGATGATTTTGAAAATTCTTCTTATCCTTCTGAAGACGAATTAAGTTTAGGAGATAGGGCCTTGGCAATGAAAATAATTCTTTTAAATAAATTAGATCAAAAACAAGAATTAGTTGGTTTTTGTTCAATTTTAAAGGAAAAATATTCTAGTGCAAATGCTGAAGATATGATTCTTAATGAGGCTCTACAAACTTGTAATAATGAATATAAATTAGCAAGTTCAAAGGCATCTAAAAAACAAGTTATTCTTAATGGAAAAGTAAAAGAAATTTCTTTTGAAGGTATTTATGAACCTAGTAGAGATGATTATTCTGCAGTTGTTTTAGTAAATGGCGAAGAGAGAATAATTACCAAGGGGATCAAATATCCTCTTAATGATACAGATTATTTTGAATTAGTTAAACTAGATAAAGATTCTGTAGAAATTAGATTTAGTTTGAAAAAAAGTTTGGGGCAATCTTTAGCTACAACATTTTCTGTAAATACTAAAACAATAAAACTTAATGATTATGAAGTCATTGTTGGAAAAAATTCATATACCATTGGTGTTCAAGAAATTAATTTAAAGAAGTTCGCAAGAGTAAGTATCTTGCCTGATATTAATTATGCTGAAACAGAAGGAGATTTTAAATTTAAAATTGGTATTGAAAAAAGAAGTATTCAACTTACACCTGAAAAAACACAAGAAAGAATTGGCCAGGTAGATAAATTAGTAAATAGTCTTGAAGATATTTCTGGAAAAATGAGTACAACTGTTGAGAGTATGAAAAAAGCTTGTTTAGCTACTGGTGGTCTTTTAACAGCTAAAAATGCATATGCTAATTCAAAAGGAAGAGGAACTGCTAGAAGTACTATTATGAGGGGAGATAATGGTTGGTATGAAATTTGTGTAGATAGAAAAAATAGCCCTAATTATGATTATACATCTGAAGAAGATTGTTTATTAGAAAATAATGATCAAATTGAAGGGCATATAGATAATTTAACTCAAGTTATTCAAGATCAAAGCAAATTTATTGTAGATTTAGAAAAAGATAGTTTTGTAGATATTGAATTAGGATCTAAAAGTATTAATCAAACTTTATTTGGAGCAAAATATATTTCTTTTATTAAGGACCAATTAGATGAATTAAATAATAAAGGAATAACATCTATTCCTAATCCAAATTATAGGGGTCAAGGAGATGTTGTTGAAATGTCAATTTCTGAGATGAAAGGCCTGTTATCTTCTGATGCTTTAAAAGAAAATAAATATGATATTGAAGATTTAAAAGAAATAGAACTTTATGCTAGATTATTAAATTCAACTTCAGATATTTATTTAATGAATCTTTCTAAAACAAGATTATATTCTTCTTTTGAAACAATTAAAACAAATTCTGCTGAATTTCAAAAAAGATCTGATTGGGCTAGTTCTTTGAAGGTAAGTTCTACAAATATTTTAGCTATTCAAACAAAGAAGGATGTAGAAAAGTTTCCTTATTCAGGTGTTGTAAATGGAAATTATTTACCTGGAATTTCTGAAAATACACCTATTCAACATATTACTACTGAAGATGGTAAACAATATACTGTGGTATTAGAAGAAGCAGGAGCTCTAAATATTTTAAACATAAGGAGATTATCTATTCCTGAACTTTATGGAGATAAAGAAATTCCGGAAGTTTATGATTCAAATAGAATACTTATTACTGAAAATCTTCCAGATAAATTCAAAAAAATAACTTTTGTAAGATATGATTCTTTGTCTTATAACAATCAATATAAAAATCCTTTAGTGAGATATTATGAAACAGGCCCCTATGCTAAAAATCCTGCAATTGTTCCATTTGATTTAGATAAGGGGTGGTATGCTGCAATCAAATCAACTATTCCTACTTTAGGAAAAATTAGAACTTATGATGATTCTGCAAGAGTTCATAGTTATTATTTATGTAATGTTGGAAAAGATAATTTAGAAGAGTTTTTCTCTGGAATAGGGGATGATACCTGTAAATTATTTGTGGTTGGAGAACCTAATTATCCTGATGATTATTTTCCTGGATTAAGTTCATCAGAAGTAAGTAAGCTCGTTAGAAGGTCTGTTACAGCTATAGAAGAAGCTTCAAAACAATATGATCAAGATGTTGTAAGAATATCTGGAGTTGATATACCTATTAAAAAGGGTAAACCTGCAGTTGATTTGCCTGAAATAAAATGTCAAGATTTTATGTCTGCAAAAGATTGTCAAATAATGTTTAATGTTTGTGATCCAGTTACTTGTCCTTCAAGTAGGTGTGATTTTGGGGGAAGATATCCTGTTGAAAATGTTATTCAATCTGGAATTATTGGAAGTGTTGCATTATGTTTACCTAATTGGAATGAAGGAATCTATGTTCCTGTTTGTTTATCTGGGATTAATGCAGGTTTAGAATCTTTAATTCAGGTGGGTGAAGGATATTCTCAATGTTTGCAAACTAGTTTAGAAAATGGAGAAACTGTTGGAATTTGTGATGAGGTTCATAGTGTTTATGCTTGTGAATTTTTATGGAGTCAGGCAACACCTTTATTAGAAGTAGCTGCCACAAAACTTTCTGAAAAAACTCATTATGGTGGAGGAGAATATTTTAGCTTTTTAGAAATGTTTGATACTGCTCAACAATCTGCAAACTTTTTCACACAGTATTATGCTGAAGATTCTTATAAGGCATTTAAGGCAAGATCTACAAGTGATATTGGAACTTCATTTTGTAAAGCTTTCAAATATTTATCTTTCCCTGAAGGAATGAATTTAATAGATTCTATAACTAAACCAGATTCTCCAAATCAATTTTCAGGACATTTTGATGAAATTCCTTTAAATACTATTACAAATCCTCCAACATCTCATTACAAAGTATTTTATCATATTTATTCTGGAAGTGATAGTGCATCATATTATAGAGTTTATTTGAAAGAGGGAACAGAAAGTTCTTACTATAATGATCCTATTGGAATTAAAGTTGTTGATTCAGGATATATTCCTCTTGGAGAATCAGTTATTGAAACAAAAGACTTTATCGCTCCTGCTGGATTCCAAACAATGTGTGTTAATGTAAATGGTATTGAAAAATGTGGGTTCAAGCAAATTTCAACTTCATTTAGTGTAGAGTATATGGAAGATATTTATCTTTCTCAGCAAGGTAGTGAAAAAAATATTAAGACTGAAAAAGAATGTATTTCTGGAAGTGTTAATGCTTTTAATTTATTAAATCCAAATATTCAGGCAGGAGTAAATGATTTGATTAGTCCTGAAATTTATAATCAAGGATTAATAAGGGTTTGTTCTACAGATGATCCTGGAAAGGGAACAGATACTCTTGCCGGTGAAAATGCAAGATGGGAAGAAGTAGGATATTGTGATGATCCTAAATTAAAATGTTGGATAGATAAACAAAGTGTAAAGGATGTAATTTATGCAACTAATTTGGAAAATAAAACTTTAGAAGAACTTAATGAAAACCAACAAAAAATCCTTGGAAGTGAAGGAACAATAACTAAAGAATTTGGAGATGAAATTAAAAAAATTGAAGATGAAGAAAGCCCATCCATAAAAATAAATCTTTTAAATAATTTATTTGATAAAGTTCATTTCAATAATCAAAAAGCATATCTTTATTTGAAAAGAGGTGAAGTTTATACTGTTTTGGCTCTTAAAGAATATCTAACTTCTCCAGAATCTGAAAAAGAAAATGTAGATTTTGAAATAGAACCTTTCTCTGAAACAGAAGAACAAAAAATTTTTGAAACTTATTTATCTAATCATAATTTAAAATTAAATGATTTAGGTGAGGTAGTTAATGAAGATGGTGAAATAGTTGAAGTGGAACAAGAAATTTTAGATTTAAATGATAATCTTCAATCCCCCATTGAGGATGAAGCTCCTTTAGAAGAAATTATTGCTAAAGAAACTCCTTCAGAAGAAATATCTGCTGAAACAGAAAAAATATATTCTGCAGAAGAAGCTACTGAAAGACAATTAAAACTTATTGAATTGAGTAAAAAAGATTTTAAAGAATACTGTGATACTGCTGCAGAAGTTGCAGGAGATTTTTATTGTGCAAGATATGTTACTCAAGCTTTTGATTATTGGTTTGGATATGGAAGAAGTTATTTTCTGGGTGTTAGAGGTGATGCCTGGAGTTTTAATGCAACTATGCAGAATTCTGGAGGAGAAATAATAATTCCCAATGAAGATTATTCTAATCTTAGGGAAGGAGATTTAATAGGATTTAAACGTAAATGGGATAATAGCAAGTATAAAGAGCAAGCATATACTCATGTTGGACTTTATTTAGGTAAGTTTGATGATAAAAATGCTGTTGCACATAAATTAGGCAATACTCCAAAAATAAGTACTATTGAAAGCATTTTACAAATGGAAGGTGGAGTGCGTACAATTAGTTGGCTGAATACTATTCTTCCTGGAAGTTATTTTGATATTAAAGAAAAATGGTCCATTGCAGTAGTTATTAGGCCAGATCAAAATAAATTATATATTCCTGTAGAAGATTATATTGAACAAAGAGAATTTGAAGCAATTGAATATAATGTTAGAGAAGGAGATACTCTTTTCGAGGTTGCTACAAAATATTATCCTGATAATTTTTCAGAGAGAAATATATTAATGTGGTTAATAAGAGAAGGAAATAATTTAGCAACAAATGAATTGGTTGTTGGAGAAACAATTAAAATATATCTCCCAAAAAAAGAAGTGATTGTTCAAGAAGAATCTGAAGCAGAAATTGAAGAAGACCCAATTATTGTGCAACCTTTAATTGATTCTTCTGATGGCTATGGGGCTGTGGTAAGAGTTTTAAGAGGGTTTAAAAGAAGTACTGAGGAATCAAATGCTTGGGCTTCTGCAATTAAAAAATCTTTAGAATCAAATAATCTTGAACCAAATGTGATGAATTCCCTAGTAGTATTAACTTTTATGGAAAGAGAATCAAGTATTAATGCTATTCCTGCCACAAGGCTTGTAGAAGAATGTAATTCTGCAGATTTTTTTGATGATCCTAAAGTTTCTTTAGGATGTACTACTTTTAAAAGTGAAATAGAAAAAGCTTCTGCAGATGATGGGGTTGTTGATGAAAAAGAATATGTCAATATGAAAAAATTCCTTGTTTCATTAAATAGTCTGAGGCCATTATATTCTGCAGGACCTATGCAAGTTGCAGTTCCTACTTCATTACAATTAGTAAGATCTGGGGAAAATGTAAATGAAGATAATATTTATGATGTTTTATTGACTGTGGAGGGAGGTACAGAATTTGGTGTTAGATATGTTAAATCACTTATTGATTTATATGTTCCTAAGAATGGAGATTTAAAAGATAATTTAGCATTTATATTTGCAGATTATAATTCTGGTCTAGGTTCTTCTAGAAATGCTGCTTTTCAAGATCAAATAAATACTCTTAATGCAAATTTAGGAAATCCAGAACTTGAATTATCTTTAGATGGGAGATTAGGTCCAGCATCTATTAAAGCAATTGAAAATATTGTTGGTGAAGATGTTTATGAAACTTTAAAATTAAATAATGATGAATTAATTATTGGTTCTACTTCTAAAGTTTTAGAAGAAAGAGCTTTTTTTATTAATATTAAACAAAAATATTATGGTTTAACTGGAAAAACTCCTGAATATGCTAGAATCCCTGAATTAAAATATTCTGCTGCCGGAATTACCTCCCAATTATCTGTAAAGAAATATACTTCTGGTTCATTTTGTTTTATGGTTGGGCAATGTACAAAAGCAGAATCTTGTCCTACAGATCTATTAACAGAAGTTATTGAAAATATTTTAGAAGAATATGAAAAAGCATGGGGTAAAGAATGTTCTAATTTGAAAAGTTATATTTCTTTAAATCGTGAACAATATGATTCTCTTGGATTTTCATAAACTCAATTAGAGAAATATGTAACCTTTTTATAGGGTTAATATGTCCTATTTTAAAGCGGGAGTGCCGGAGTGGTCAAACGGGACAGGCTTAGGACCTGTTAGCTTAGTGCTTACGAGGGTTCGAATCCTTTCTCCCGCATAACCTTTTTCAAAAAGGTTAGCGAAAATAATAATTTTAAAAGACTTATATTTTTTTAATTGAAAGAGATTTTTTATCTTCAAATTCAGAATAATTTTGAAGTAATTCTTCTCCTTTAGAAATATCTTTTTTAGCAATTATTTTTCCTTCAAATAAAGTTATATTTGAATTTTCAGAATGATTACAAAATCTAATATCATCATGATCTAACCTATATTTTCCTAATTTCTTGTTAAAGTAACCATAATGTAAAATTAATCTTTTTTCTTCATCTTCTAAATTTTCAAATTCTTTTTCAGATAAAATTAAGTCCAAATTGTCATTGTGGATATAAATTATTTGGTCCTTTTTTATATCTTCATTTGCAAAAATTCCTTGGCCATGGAGTTTACTTTTATCAAGATAATATTTAATCTTAAACATATTTAATTTAATTTTACTAGATATAAAAACTTTTAGAATTATTTCTTTTTCTTTTTAGAATCTTTTTCTTTTTGCTTTATTTTGTCTTCTAATTTTAATTTATCAATAAGTTCCTTGTATCTATTTCTTATTGTAACTTCTGTTATTCCTGCAATATCTGCAACTTCTCTTTGAGTCTTTTTTTCATCATTGATTAAAGCAGCAACATATAAGGCAGCAGCAGCAATTCCTGCAGGCCCTCTACCAGATGTTAATTCAACTTCTTCTGCTTGTCTTAAAACTTTAAGAGCATCATTTTGAGTTCTAGGAGATAACTTTAACACAGATGAAAATCTTGAAATATAATCTTTTGGAGAACTTTGTTTAACTTTTATTCCTAGCTTTCTAATAATAAATCTATATGTTCTCCCTATTTCTTTTCTTTCTACATCAGAGGCAGTTGCCATTTCATCTAATGTTCTAGGAATATTGTAGGATCTACAGGCAGCATATAAACAAGCAGCAATAACTGATTCCATTGATCTTCCCCTTACTAACCCTCTTTGTAGAACATAGTTATAAATTCTAGAGGCTTCATCTCTAACAACGTTTGGTAAATGTAAATAAGCTGCAATAACTCTTAGTTCTGCCATTGCAAGTCTAAGATTTCTTTCAATACTTGTGGAGACTCTTTCTTGCCATTTTTTTAATCTTAAGAATTTTCTTGTTTGTCCTGGTTCTAGTTTATAGATATCTGAAATTTCTCCAACATTTGTAGTTAACCCTTTATCGAATTTTTGCATACTAATTGGAGCTCCACCACGTCCTTTCTTTTCTCCTTTGTTGAATTTTCCTTGTAGATCCATACCTCCATCAACCATTTTTTCTTCTAGAACAAGACCACAGTCTTTACAAACTACTTCTCCTAAATGGGCATCATAGGATAGATCAATACTGCCACAATCTGTACATTTTTTGATAAAAGCCATTTTATAAAGTTAACGTAACCTTTATAAATAGAATCCTTTTAAAAACCTTTTGGTTTTTGAAGTATTTTTGAGGAGTAAAAATATTTTGAAAATAGCTTATAAGGTTGTTGGTTTATTCAACAATAAGAATTCCATTCACACTGCCTTCTTGAGTTGGCCTATTTGTAATTTTAGCCTTTCCTAGTTTTGTTTCAACAATTGTTCCTTTTGTTAAAATATTTTGTCTTGCTAAGAATCTATTTGAAGGAGTTTCTAAAACATTTGTAATTTCTGTTTTTTGAGTTTTACCTTTGTTTCTAATATTAATTGATTTAGCCTTAAGTAAAACTGTTTTAATCTTTCCACCTCTAACTCTTTGAGTCTTTCTTTTTTCTTCTCCGATTTTTACTATTCTTCTTTGGCCTTCTCCTTCATAGGATTTTTTCTTCCTATTTGCAACATATTTTCCACCAGATATTTTTCTTCCTTTATTCATAGTAGAAAAGTTGGTTTTTAATTTAAATACCTTTTGTTTTGTGTGGCTTTGTGTAAGTTTGGGTTTTTGAGAAATATTCTGGCGAAATGTTTATAAACTTCTCGCAGCACCACAAATTATGGTTAATGGAATTGAAAGACCTTTGGATTTATTGAATAATTCAAAAGGAAAAGAAGTTCTTGTGCACTTGAAAGGTGATAAGCAAGTTGTAGGAACTTTATTGGCCTTTGATATCCACATAAATTTGGTCTTGGATAACATCAAGGAAATGCAAGATAACGAAGTTAAGAGAAATCTTGGGTTGACTTTTTTGCGAGGAGATACAATAATTTTTATTTCTCCTGCATCAACAGCTCTAAAAAAATAATAAGCGTTACCGGTTGATTTTCGTACGGCCCATATTGCTTAAACTTAGCGAAGCGTTTCATAACTTATATAAACGATTTTTGACTTTTTTTAATATGATTAAAATAAATTTTTTAGGAACTTCTGGATCTATTCCTACTGCTAAAAGGAATCACACAGCTGTGCTTTTAACATGTGATGGGGAAAACATTTTATTAGATTGTGGAGAGGGAACTCAAAGACAATTTAAAAAAGCAAGATTAAATGCTATGAAAATTAATCATATTTTAATTACTCATTGGCATGGAGATCATACTTTGGGGCTACCTGGTTTAATCCAATCAATGGCTATTTCAGGATATAATAAAACACTTCATATTTGGGGGCCTAAAGGAATTAAAACACATATGGAAAATCTTAGAAAAGCATTTCCATTTGTTTCAGATATGGATATTCAGGTCAAAGAAGCTAATAATAAATTCTTTGAAACAGAAGATTTTTATTTAGAATCTGAGAAAATGGTTCATGGAGTACCCTGTAATGCCTATTCGTTTGTTCAAAAGGAAAAAATAAGAATAGATAAAAAGAAATTAAAAAAAACAAAAATTCCTTCAGGACCTATTTTAAAAAAGTTAAAACAAGGAAAAAATATTTCCTATGAGGGTAAAAAATATTTGGCTAAAGACTTAATTTTTAAAGAAGATGGAAAAAAAGTTTCTTTTGTGTTTGATACTTCAGACAATAAGAAAATAATTCCTTTTGTTAAAAATTCTGATTTACTTATTATTGAGTCTACTCTTGATTCTAGTTTAGAAGAAAATGCTTTCAAAATAAATCATATGACTGTCAAACAAGATGCTCAAATTGCTAAAAAAGCCAAAGTTAAGAAACTAGTTTTAACTCATTTAAGTGATAGATATGAAAAAGATCCTTCCTTTATTTTAAAAGAAGCTAAAAAGATTTTTAAAAATTCTATTTTAGTGAAGGATTTTGATTCTTTAGATATTTAAATAGAAAGATTTTAAATACAATTATTTCTTGTTTTATTTATATGCCTCGGTAGCTCAGCCTGGATAGAGCACTTGCCTTCTAAGCAAGGGGTCGCAGGTTCAAATCCTGTCCGGGGCATTTTTGCGGAGGTGGCACAGTGGTTACTGCGGTCGGCTGCAACCCGGCTTTTCGTGGGTTCGAATCCCACCCTCCGCTTTATACAAATGAGTTGATTTGTATTTTAACATTTTAAGCCCTTGTAGCTCAGCCTGGATTAGAGCGCTTCCCTCCTAAGGAAGAAGTCGTAGGTTCAAATCCTACCGGGGGCGTTTTTTCCAAATTTTGTTTAAGAGTAAACTTTATTAAACAATATTTTAATAATTATATTAGGCGTGGATAGTTTAAAGGCAGAATAGTTGGTTTCCAACCAATTGATCGGGGTTCGATTCCCCGTCCGCGCATAAATTCAAAATGAAAAAAGAATCATTACACAAACTAGGTAAAATTTATAATAAAAATTATAAATTCTTGTTGTTAATACCAATTTTAATTCTGATACTTTCTATTGGTTATCTGGGTTTTTTTTATTCTGCAAATGGTGATTTTATTCATAAAGATGTTTCTTTAACAGGGGGAACTTCTGTAACAATCTATGATCAACTTGATTTAGACCAATTAGAATCAAGTCTTTCAGGACAATTAGACGATATTAATATAAGGGAAAGTTATGATATTATTACCCAAGAACAATTGAATGTAATTATTGAGACTAAATCTGGAAGTAATGAAACAAAATATATTCTTGAACAATATTTGGGTTATGAATTAATAGAAGGTAAAAATAGTAATTTTGAATTCACAGGCTCTAGTTTAGGTGAAAGCTTTTTTATCCAGTTAATTAAGGCGATTATTTTAGCCCTCTTTTTTATGTCTCTTGTAGTATTTTTTATTTTTGGAGAATCTAAAAAAATGAAATCTATTGCAGCAATTTTAACATTATTAAGTGCAAAACTTACTTTTCCACATGTGGGTATTCTTTCTGCATTTATCCTAATTTTATTAGTGGTTTCAATAGTTCTTTTACTTGTTTATTCTAAATCTAAAAAAGAATATTTAATCGCAGCTGCCCTTCTTATTGCTTCTGTTATAGTTTTTATTTATCCATTATATTTATTTATTTTAATTTTTGCCTTAATTTTAGTTCCATTATATCTTTTAACAAGCACCCCTAGTTTTGTAGTAATTTTCTCAGTAATTGCAGATATTATTATGACTTTAGCTTTATTTAATATTTTAGAATTAAGAATGTCTACAGCAGGAATTGTAGCTTTTTTAATGTTAATTGGGTATTCTGTAGATACAGATATTTTATTGACTACAAGGCTTCTAAAGCGTTCTGAAGGCTCTGTAAATGACCGGCTCTACAATGCTTTTAAGACTGGAATGACAATGACTTTAACCTCTTTATTGGCTATTCTTATTGCTCTTTTTGTAGTTAAATCTTTTTCAGTGGTATTAACTCAAATCTTTTCAGTTATTGCTATTGGTCTTGGATTTGATATTATGAATACTTGGATCACAAATGTTTCCTTATTAAAATGGTATATGGAGAAAAGAAAATGAAAAGAAAGCTAGGTTGGAAAATTTGGTTATTAATTGTCTTTTTGATATTTTCATTTATCCTTATTTTTGGACTTCCACCAACAGTCTTTCAAAAAGGAGTTTTAATTACAGGAGTAGATGCAAATTCCACTGCTTTTAATTCTGGTTTAAGACAAAACCAGATAATTACAGGTATTGATAATATCCCTATTGAAACTATTCAAGATTTTTCAAATATCTTTGAAGGAAAATATATTTCAAATGTTAGTGAAAAAACAATTTTTACAACAAGTGAAGGAGAAATGATTTATTTTTCAAAGAATTTACCTGAAATCAGTGTTTCAGATATTCCTAGCACTAGATTAAAATTAGGTTTAGATTTAGAAGGTGGTGCAAGAGCTTATGTTCAAGCTAAAGATAGGGAATTAACAGCTTCTGAAGTAAATGATTTAATTGAAGTTACAAACAATAGAATTAATGTATATGGAATTTCAGATGTTAAGGTTACTGCTATAACTGATTTAGATGGGCATAATTTTATGTTAGTTGAAGTTGCAGGAGCTACTCCTAAAGATCTTAGAGAATTGGTGGAACAACAAGGGAAGTTTGAAGCAAAAATAGGAAATGAAACAGCATTTATAGGTGGAGAAAGAGATGTGACTTCTGTTTGTAGAAATGATGCCACATGTGCTGTAATAGATGCCTGTGACCAATCTTCAACAAATGAATATTTTTGTACTTTTAGATTTTCAATTTATTTAAGTGAAGAAGCTGCTGAAAGGCATGCAGCAATAACTCAAGATCTTGGAGTTAATACAACTGCTCAGGGAAAATATTTAGATGAAAATTTAGATTTATATTTAGATGATGTTCTTGTAAATAGTCTTTTAATTGGAGAAAGTTTAAAGGGAAGAGTAACTACTCAAATATCTATTTCAGGATCTGGTACGGGCGTAACTAAAGAAGAAGCTTATGATGCAGCAGAAGAATCTATGAATAATCTTCAAACAGTTTTGATTACAGGAAGTTTACCCTTTAAATTAGAAATAGTAAAATTAGATGCAATTTCTCCTGTTCTTGGAGGGGAGTTCATGAAATCTATTTTGCTTGCAGGACTTTCAGCATTACTTGTTGTTGCTTTAATTATTTTAATTAGATATCGAAATTTAAAATCTGCTTTAGCTTTATTGCTTACTAGTTTATCAGAAGTAGTAATTATCTTAGGAATAGCATCATTAATAAAATGGAATTTAGATTTACCAAGTATAGCTGGTATTTTGGCTACAATTGGAACAGGTATTGATCAACAGATAATTATTTTAGATGAATCTAAACAAAATGCAGATTTAAATTTAAAACAGAGATTAAAAAGAGCATTTGCAATAATTTTAGGGGCCTATTTCACAGCTGTTGTAGCTCTTTTCCCCTTATTTTGGGCAGGAGCAGGTTTACTTAAGGGATTTGCATTAACAACTATTATTGGAATAACTGCTGGAGTTTTAATTACTCGTCCTGCTTTTGCAGAGATGGTTAAAAGAATTGAAGAATAATTTTGTATTTCACAAGAGTTAAAAAGAAAAAAGAGTATATTTTTTTATGAATGAATTTATCCAGGAAGAAACTAGGAATTTTAAAGAATTATTTAAAAGAATTAAAAGGAAAGATTTTTCTGGAACCAGTGGCCAGGCAATAAAAAATTCTAGTTATCAATTAAGCCAAAATTTAATTATGAAACTAGGTTCTTTGTTTTTCACAATTATTATTGCTAGAATGTTATTACCTGAATTATTTGGACTATATAGTCTAGCTCTGGCAACAATCATCCTTTTTGTAAGTTTTTCAGATTTAGGTGTTAGTTCTGCCCTGATAACTTTTGGATCAAAAATGCTTGGTAAGGGAAATAAACCTAAAGCTAAAGCTTATGTAAAAAAACTTCTTAAATGGAAATTAAATTTAGTGTTTGCCACATCCATAATTCTTTTATTAAGTTCTTATTTTATTTCAAATATATATTATAATAAACCAATTTTTTATGCTCTTCTTGCAGGAGCAATATATATACCTCTAGTAACGCTTTTAGGTTTTTTTGAATCTTTATTTAAAGTTACAAATGATTTTAAATATCCTCTAATAAAAGAAGGTGTTTTTCAAGTATTAAGATTTATTTTTGTTCCATTGGCAATATTTTTATTATTAAGAACAAAACTTTCCAACGATATTTTTATTGCCTTAATTATTTTAACAATTTCTTTTTGTTATTTGATAACTAATTTATTTTTAATCTTTTTTGCAAAAAGAAAAATTAATTTTTTAAAAATCAAGGAAGAAAAATTAAATAAAAAAGAATCAATTGAACTTAAAAATTTCATAATTCCTCTGACTACAATTGCTTTTTCAGGAGTTTTTTTTGGATATATTGATATTTTGATGTTAGGGCATTTTGTTTCTGCAGAATTCATTTCCTATTATGGGTCTGCATTTAGTTTGGTGGGTGCAGCTGCAGCAATAATAGGTTTTACATCCATGGCTCTATTACCTTTATTTTCTAAATTAAAAGGAAAATCTTTAGATGATCTTTTTAAGAAAACAAGAAATTTTACAATTTTAATTTCTTTTATAACAAGTATCTTTACTTATTTCTTTGCAAAGCATATAATCCAAATTGCTTATGGTGGAGAATATCTTCAGGCAGTACCAATATTAAGAATTTTTTCAATAATAATATTTGTTATTCCAATAGTAGGATTATATGGTTCTTATTTAATTTCTCAAGAAAAAACAAAAACATTAGCGTTTTTATTAATTTCAGCTACAATTATAAATATTGTTTTAAATATTTTGGCTATTAATTATGGATTAAGATTTGGAGAATTTGAAGCAGTTCTTGGGGCTACTTTTGCAACAATTATTAGCAGAATAATTTATTTAATAGGGCTAATTTTATTTAGAAAGTAGTTCTTTTATTGTTTTTATATGGGTCTTTAAATAGGGAACTCCATCTAAAATCAAATATATTTCGTTTATAATAAGATAATCAGAAATATCTTTTTGAATTTCTTTTGGATATAATTTTAATAAATTTTTAAAAGATTTGTTTTTTAAAAGATTTTCTTCTGTTCTAAAGAAATTAATTAGGTCTCCAACTAAAGGACCTTCTTTAAAATTCCAGTCTGTAAAAATAATTTCTTTATTTTTGATCAATGCCTGTTCTTTTGCAAAATCTCCATGTAGTTTAGTAAATAAAAGATAACCTTTTTTCTTCTCAAAATAATTTAAAAAATCAAAAATAACTTTTTCTTTAATTTTTTTCTTAATTAATTTTTTTCTTAATTCTTTTCCCAAATCTTTTTTTGATTTTTTTTGATTTTGATTTTTTTTGTAGAATTTAAATATTTTAATAAATAAATTTTTATCATCTCCAGAATAATTTTTTAATAATTCTTCTTTAAAGCTAAGTTTATCTTTTTTAAAAAAATCTCCTTTTGGCGCAAAATTTATTTTTGCAAATTTTTTCTGATTCTTTTTTGATTCTATGAAATTATTTTTATTTTGACCAGGTCTTAAAAAAGAATAAACAATTTTTTTATCAAAATCAAATAATTTTATTTGTCCTCCAAAAATTATTAGGTTTCCAATATTTTGATTTAATTTTATTGCTTTAAGAAAATGTTGCAGAATATTTAATCTTAGGAGAAAATAGATCATTTTTTTCCTTGGAGAATCCATTTTTGATTTAATAAATTTTAATGAGTTAAGATTCCCTTTTTCCAAATAATACTCCCTGTCGTGTTTTTTATGGGATAGAATAAAAAAAGTTTTATTTTTCTTTTTATCAAAAAATTTATCTGAAATATCCAATATTTTTTTTTCAAACATTTTTAATTATTTTGTCTAAATATTTTTTCACGAGTGATGAAGAGGAAAGAATATTGTCATTTTTTAATTCAATCAATGATAAATATTTCTTATTTTCTTTAAAAGAATTTACCACTTTTTTTATTGAAACCAAATCTAATTCCTTGTTTCTTTTATAAATATTTTCTGGAGAGGTTGAAACATAAAATATTTTTGTTGGTTTTTGAAATAAATTTCTTATTATTTTTTTAAAAATACCTTTTACCCCATAGAGGGTAATTAAATCATAGGCATATCTATCTGTTAAAACAACATAGCCTTTTTTACGGAAATAAAATAGTTTTATTTGTTTTGGGATTTGAAATAAAATTCTAATAACAATTTCTAAAAAAGATTTATTATTTTTTAGAGAACCTATTTTTTCAGAATATATTTTTTCTTTTTTCTTTTTTCTAAAAGGATTTTTTACTGAAGAAAAAACTCCTGCAAATACAATTTTTGAAGGAACCCTATATTTCTTTAGATGATTTTTTGAAATTCTAACCAAGGTTGTTTTCCCACTACCGTCACTCCCAACAAAAGATATTAGGGCCCCCCATTTGAAGGGATTTATGAAGTAAAAAAACTGGTTCAAATTAAAATAATTTCTAAACCTCATTATTTTTGAAACAATTACTGGAAATATCCTTAATGGATTTTTTAAAATATGCTTATTTCTTAATTTTCTTTGCATTTTAAAAAGGGATTTCAAATCTTTTTTATTTAAATTAAAAATTATTTTTTTTGAGAGACTTTTCCCAAAGATTTTTTTTATTTTCCCCATTATTTTTGATTTATTGGATTTAGTATACAATTCAAAAAATCTTGGATGATATTTTTTAAAATATTTTAATTTCTTTTTAAAAACAAAACCATGAATTAAAAGCATAAGAAATTCAGCCTCAACATTAAGAGAAATCAAATTATTTTTCTTAACAACATTTTCTAATAAAAATTTTTCTTTTAAAATAGGACTTCCACAGTATCCTATTCCTTTTATTTGAAAATCAAGGTCAACTGTAAAATCTTCTTTAACAAAACGTACTAAAAAAGGGTGAGTTAAATCAATATTATTTTTTATTTGCCTTATTTCTTCAATTTTTCGCATTTCTATCTTTAATTTTTTAAAATCTGATTTTTTAATAAAAATATCTAATTCCCCGTATTTTTCTTTATTTTTTATAAATTCCTGACCCCTAAGAACTATAAAATTAATGTTTTTTTTATTAAAATTTAAAAATAATTTCCTAAAGAATATTTCTTTTTTTTGCATGATTTAATAAATTCTTTGCCTTTTTTAAATTTGTTTAAATCAAATTTTAAATTGAATTCTTTAATCCCCAAACTTATTTAAAACTATTTTTATTATTGGTTATATGAAAAATCTTATCTCCATAATTATTCTTAATTGGAATGGTAAAAAAATAACTGAAGAATGCATTAATTCATTAATGCCTCAAATAAATAAAAATTTTGAAATTATTGTAGTGGATAATGGTTCTACAGATGGTAGCCTGAAATATTTGGGTAAAAAATTTCCAAATATAAAACTTATTCAAAATAAGGAAAATTTAGGGTATTCAGAAGGAAATAATATTGGTGTTAAAAATTCTAAAGGTAAATTTATTTTAATTTTAAATAATGATGTTATTGTTGATAAAAATTTTCTTAAGGAAATTTGGAAAAATAAAAATAAGGCAAATATTCTTGGGGTAAAAAATTATTATTATAATCATAAGAATATTCTTTGGTCTGTGGGCTCAAAGGTAAACAAATTTACCATGAAGGCTAGTTTGATTGGAAATAGAGAAAAGGATATTGGTTATTATGACCATAATTTCACCCCTCCCCAGATCACAGGATCTGCTATGTTAATTGATAAGAAAGTTATTGAGAATATTGGTTTTTTAGATAAAACATATTTTTGTTATTATGAAGAAACTGAATGGCAGACTAGGGCAAAAAATGCAGGGTATACTACTTCTTGGATTCCAAAAGCAAAACTTTGGCACAGGGTTGGATTTTCAACAGGGGGAGGAAGAACACCTTTGTCTGCATATTATCTTGTTAGGAATAGGGGGTATTTTATTAAAAAATGGGCCAAGTTCAAAATTATTGCTTATGCCTATTGGTTTTTTGAAGTTTTTATGAGAATTTTTTATGGTTTGTTAAAAAATAAAAAATATTCTAAAATGTCTTGGAAAGGAATGACCGATTTTTTTAAGGGTAAAAAAGGGGAATTGAAATAAAAGCATAAGATTTATAATTAAATAAGAATTTTCAGCCAAATGAATAAAAAACAAATAAAGATAAATTTTAAATTTTTTGGAGAAGGATTTGATGCTAAGGATAATTTTTTTACAAATCTTTTAAAAAAACAATATGAGGTTAAAATTAGTGATGATCCTGATTTTTTATTTTATTCTGTGTATCCTGAATTAAAGGGAGTATCTGATTTGTCTAAAAAAGGGGATTTTATAAAAAAAATTTCACCGAGATTATATGTTTTATTAAGAAAAGTTTATTCAAAATTAATTCTTCTATTGGAAGGGAAAAATGCAAGACCAATTCCTCCCCCGGGAAAATATATAAAAATTTTCCAAGGTTCAGAACATGTTAAACCAAGAATGGATGAATGTGATTGGGCTTTTTCTTCTGATTTAGAAGAAAATATCAATAATCCCAGACATATGAGATTACCTGCCTATGTCTTTAATGATTTTCATCTTGGAAAAAAAATTATTCCTCCGAAAATTAAAAAAATTAATTTCAATAAAATAAAAAAAGAAAAAAAGAAGTTTTGCAATTTTATTTATTCTCAAGAGGTAATTCCCAGGAATGATTTTTTTAAAAGGTTAAGCAAATATAAAAAAATTGATTCTCCCGGAAGATGTATGAATAATATTTCTCCTATTGGGCACCATAATAGTCCGAAAAAATCAAGAATGTTTAAGAACTGGATTGAAGAAAAATTAGATTTTATAAAAAATTACAAATTTACCATTGCCTTTGAAAATGCATCTCTTTCTGGGTGGTCTACTGAAAAACTCACCCACCCGATGTTAGTCAATAGCATTCCAATTTACTTTGGTCATAGAGATATTAATAAGGAATTTAACACTAAAAGTTTCATAAATATTAATGATTTTAAAAATATAAATGAAATGATTAAACATATAATTAGGGTGGATAATGATGATAAATTATATAAAAAATATTTGGAAGAACCATTTTATAATAAAGAGAATAAAATTAATTATTTTGATGAAAAAAGATATTTAGATCAATTCAAAAAGATTTTTGGTTAATACTTTTTATTGTTTTTTTAAGTCCTTCATCCATGCTAAATTTAGGTGAAAAATTAAAAAGTTTTATAGCTTTTTCACAATTTAAAGCTCTTCTGGGAGCTCCTGTTGGTTTTGAAGTATCCCAAATAATCTTTCCCTTATAACCTACAATTTTTTGTATTTTTTCTGCAAGTTTTTTTATGGTAATTTCATTTCCAGGACCTAAATTAATGGGGTCAGAAAGATTATAATCAAATAAGGCTTTTATAAATAATTCAGAAGCATCTTCTACAAAAAGAAATTCTCTTGAAGCATTCCCATCTCCCCAAAATTCTACTTTTGGGATTTTTCTTTTTTTTGCAAGGGTAAATTTTTTTATCATTGAGGGAATAACATGGGCTTCTTCATCAAAATGGTCTCCTGGACCATAAAGATTAGGTAAAATTAAATAAATTATATTTAAACCATATTCTTTTCTATAAAATTTTCCTTGAACAGAAAGAATTTTATTTGAAATTCCATAGGGGGCTTCTATTTCTCCGGGAAACCCTTGCCAAAGATTTTTTTCAGAATAAGGAATCGGAGTATTTTCAGGATATCCTAATGCACTTCCTGCAATAATAATTTTTTTTATTTTTTTCTTACGGGCAATTTCTATAACTTGCATACCCATGATTGCATTATCATAAAATACTTTTCCCGGATATTTTTTATAATGCCCTATACCTCCTTTTGGAGTTGCAAGGTGGATAACTATTTCTGCAGGAAATTCATCAAAAATTTTCTCAATATCAGAATAATTTCTTAGATCATATTCTTTACTTCTTGGAATAAAAATATTTTTTTCAGAAATACCTTTTTTCTTTAAATCTTTAATAATTTGTTTTCCTAAAAATCCTGCACCCCCTGTAATTAATATTTTTTGATCATTCATTTTATTATCTAAGAAAGTTATAGATAATTTAATACTTTCTATTTTATAGCTCTTTTCTTATAAAAATCTTTATAAATGTATTTGACCATAATATTTTACTATGGGTCAAAAAGTTGCATTAATTACCGGGATTGGGGGTCAAGATGGGTCCTATTTAGCTGAATTTTTACTTGAAAAAGGATATAAGGTAAGGGGAATTATCCGAAGATCAAGCCTACCAAATACTGGAAGAATAGAGCATTTAATAAAAAAATATCAAGATTTTAAGGCATTAGATAATGATAGTGCTCCTTTTTTAGTTAAATATGCTGATCTTATGGATGGAAATTCTTTGAGAGAAATTATTGAAAAATTTAAACCAGATGAAATTTATAATCTTGGGGCCCAAAGTCATGTAGGGATAAGTTTTCAAACACCAGAATCAACATTTCAATTTAATACTCTTGGACCTTTAAGAATTTTAGAAGCAATAAGGCAATCAAAATTAAAGTGTAAATATTATCAAGCTTCTTCTTCGGAAATGTTTGGAAGTTCTCCTCCTCCTCAAGATGAATCTACTCCTATGCTTCCTCAGAGTCCTTATGGGATTTCTAAATTGGCTGCATATCATTTAACAAGATTATATAGAGATGCTTATGGTATTTTTGCATGTTCAGGAATTTTATTTAACCATGAGTCTCCAAGGAGAGGACATAATTTTGTGACTAAAAAAATAACTCAAGAACTTGCTAGAATTATTGTTGGAGAAATAGACAAAATTTCATTGGGGAATCTGGATGCTAAAAGGGATTGGGGTTTTTCTAAAGAATATATCAAAGCTATGTGGGAAATTTTACAACAACCAGAACCAGAAGATTATGTTATTTCTACAGATGAAACTCATACTGTCAGAGAATTTTTACAAGAAGTGTTTTCAATTGTGGGATTAAATTATGAGGATTTTTTAGAAACAAATGATTTTTATAAGCGTCCTGCAGAAGTTCCTGCATTATTGGGAGATTCTTCTAAGGCAAGGAAAATTTTAGGGTGGGATCCTAAAGTAAAATTTAAAGAACTTGTTAAAATGATGGTTGTTTCAGATATAAAAAAGAAATTAGAAGAAACAGGAAATATTTCTGTAACTTCAGATGTAGAAAAAAATGAAGATTATTATCTTGAGAAAGCAAAAGAAGTTTTTGCAAAAGTAAAGGTTTCAAAAAATAATTAATCTAAAATTTTTTTAATTTTTCTTAATTTCATGTTTTTCACGAAGTAATTTTTCATCTTCACTAACTAAATTTTTTAATTCTTCTGGTAAAATTAAAGGTTCAACCCTATAGGTATCTTCTTCGTAATCTTTTCCACCCCTTAAACCTGAGCTAAAAACAACAAATTCATTATCTTCTGGGAAAAGAAGAGTATGGATTTCAAGAGGAGGGGTACTTACAATATCTCCCTCTTTCATAAGAACATGTTTTACATCTTCCTGATTGTCTGAAGGGGCATAAACATATTCCATGGTTCCTTTAGTAATAAGAATATGTTGGGTTGTTTTCTTATGATAATGATCACCCCTTCTAACTCCTTTTTTAGATTTGATTATTGCCACATGCTCTATATTTTCCTTATAAAAAATATCTGCAATAGCTCCCCTATTATCTTCATAAACTTCTAAAGGTTCTTTAACATCTTTCCACACATTTTTGATTATCATTTTAATTATTTTTGAATGTATTTTTTACTTATAAGATTATTGTTTTTCAGGAGATATGAATTTTATATTAGGGTTAATTTTAGATAAAATTGGTTTAAGTATATCTGCAAGATTCCATGAAAGAATTAAAGCATATACTTTTTTATCCAAATATTTTTCAAAAATTTGATCCCCAACAATTGGTATCCTCGTGAGGGGAGTATATTTTTCTTTTTTGTGTGGTGAAGAATCTGTAACAAAATCTATAATACTTTTATCTAATTGATAAAAATTTAAAAAAGTATTCCCTTTAGCAGCAGCTCCAACAGCAATTATGTTTTCTCCATTTTCTTTTAGAGAATATAATGATTTTAGAAATTTATTTCTTTGATAAATTAAATTTTCCATAAAAAGATTATATTTTTTAGTTTCAAAAAGATCAAGATTATTTTCTTTTTGTATAAGGGTGTTAAGTTCTTCGCAGTGATTTTCAGAATTTTTTCTTTTTTTAGCATATACTCTTAGAGATCCCCCATGGTAATTTACTATTTCAATAGAAGAGATATACATTCCTGCATTTTCCATAATTTTTGCAGAAGATTTTGCAGTAAAATAACTAACATGTTCATGATATATTTGGTCAAATTTTCTACTTTCCATGCTTGAACCCCAATAGGGAAGTTCAAAGACAAAAGAACCATCTTCATTTAATAAATTTGATACTGCTTTTGCAAAATCAAGAGGATTTTCGGAATGATTAAAAACATTATTTGCAATAATTAGGTCTGCTTTTTCAAATTTTTCTAAAATTGAGTCTCCTATAGTTTGACTAAATAGCTCTGTTATGGTCTCAATACCCCTTTTTTTTGCTAATTCAGCCATGTAGGGTGAAGGATCAACACCTATTGCCCGATACCCCTGAAGAACAAATTGTTCAGCTAAAAACCCATCATTTGAGCCTATTTCTATAACAAATCCTTCCTTTTCCAAATCTAGTTTTTTAATTACTTCTTGAGCATAATCTTGCCAATGAACCCTTGAAAAATTAGAATTTGAGGAGGTATAGGAATAATCAACCCCACAATATCTATCCTTAGGATTAGTTATACAACGTAGTTGGATTCCCCCACAATCTAAGCAGAGATCACAAATTAGGGGGTAAGCTTTATCTGGATCAGAGAGATTTTTTTCAGGAATAAAGGTATCTGCAAAAGGATGCATTCCCAAATTCAATATTTCTTTTAAATTTGAAGAGTCACAAATTAAACAGGATTTTCTAAACATGATCTATTCCAACCTTATCTTTTTCTTTTCCTTCATAAGGCCCATTTTTAATTTCATAAATTTTAGTATTTTCAGTTAAGGCTTTAAAAGAATGTCCACCCCTATAGGTTATAGAGCAATCTCCTTCTTTAAGCACAATTTTTTTAATTAAAATATCATTTAAATCATAGTATTCTGTTTCAAGTTCACCCTCAATCACAATTATTATTTCTTGAGTTATCTTTCCGATTTTTTTCACTTCAAGGTGTTTATGGGCTGAAACTTTTTTTTCTTTTTCAAGAACAAGACTACAGGCCTGTAAATATTCTTTATCTGGGGAAAGATTAATTCTAGGTGCAATAAAGTCTTTTTTTTCAAAGAAAATATGCAAAAGAATTTCTGGATTGGTTATAGAAAATATTTTTTCCATAATAGAAATTTAGCTTTTTAATATAAAAGCTTTTTGGTGATTATTTTTTTGAGGGATGTTAATTAATAAGATTAATAAATCTAAACTTATTTTTAATAAAATGATTAAAAAATTAATTCCTTTTGAAAAAATAATTTTTTTAAATAGTAATAAAAAGCAAAATAAAATTTCAAGAGAAAATAAAGTAAAAAAGAAGATTTTTGATTTAAAATTAAAGAATAAGGGATTTTATGATGGTTCTTTGAAATCTGTAAGTTCTTTTAAGATAAAAGGAAAAACCTTGGAAGTAAATTTAGGGAAAACAAGTTTTTTTGATATGCTTTTCTTAAAAGAAATGGGTAAAAAACTTTCTCCTTCCTTAGCAGTGAATGCCATTATTGAAGTTGAAGGACATATAATTTTTATAAGAAGAGATGAAAATGTTTATTCTAGTGGAAATAAAATCGATTTTCCTGCAGGACTTGTTCCAAAAGATCAGACTCCTTTAAAGAGATTAAAAAATAGAATAAATGAGGATTTAGGTTTAGAAGAGGGTAAAATTGTTTTAGAAAGATTAATTCCTTGTGCAATAGATACAGATGATTGTTCTTTTAATTTATTTTTTAAAATGAATTATAATGGGAGTAAAGAAGAAATTGAGGATTTCTTTGAAAAAAATTTTGACCCCAAAAAACCTTTTTTAGTAAAAAAAGATAAAATTTCTACATTTTTTAAAAAAAATGATAAACCAATATTTTTTGAGATTTTAAAATATATTTAATCAAATTTTTCTAAAAATTTTTCTAAAATTTGAGTATAATTTTTTCTTTGATTTTCAGGCATGCCCCATGCTGGAATAAAAAAACCTCTTTCTTCAATAGCATCAGCAACAGGGAATTTTTCATTGTCCAGAGTAATTTTTTCTATTTTGCTAAAAGGTGGTTGTTTTAATATGTTCCCACACATAATTGGTCTAATTTCAACATTATTTTCTGTAAGATATTCAACAATTTCTTCTCTTGTAAAAGGAGAATCCTCTTTAACAACTAAAGGATATGAAAACCAACTTGGTTTTGATTTTGGATCTGATCGTGGCAGGATAAAATATTTTTCTCCTTTTTCTTTAAAAAATTGATCCAATTCTTTGAATTGATTATTTCTTGCTTCAATAAATTTAGGTATTTTTTTTATTTGAGCTAGTCCAAATCCTGCTTGAACTCCAGTCATTTGAAAATCATTTCCCATAGTTTTCGTAGCATATCTTTTTAAAAATTCAGTATTTGTTTTCCCCCCATCATGAGTTTCATAATCATGGCCCCAAAAGATAATACTTTTGGCTAAATTAGTCAATTCTTTATCATTTGTTCCTACCGCGCCCCCTACTCCTGCAGTAGTCATATGGTGAGACCCATAAAAACTAAAGGCAACAAAATCTCCAAAATTTCCAACATGAGTTTCATCAAAATATCCTCCTATTGTATCACAACTATCTTCAATTAACCACCTTTCTCCAAGGGCATTTTTTATACGATCCATATTAGGGATATTTCCTAAAAGATAAGGAAGTACCATACCTTTTATTTCTGGATGAGTTTTAATAGCTCTTTCAACCTGATCCTCATCAACAACATAAGTTCCTGGCTTAGTATCAATAAAAACAGGAATTCCTCCATAATCAATTGCGGGGGAAATACTTGTTGGGAAAGTTGTTACTGGGTGCAAAATTAAATCTCCTGGTTTAAAACGTCCTTGTTCTTTTAATACTTTTAATCCAGTAGTTATTGCTGTTGAACCGCTATTTGTAAGATTAAATGAACTTATCCCTGTAAATTTAGATAACTCGTTTTCTAATTTTTGTTGGGCCTTTCCATATCCATGCCAGTCTTGATAAAATGGAAGCATCATGCTTTCCAATTCTCTTTTATCCCATTGAACTCTATTTATAAGGTGTGGATCTCCAGGGTTTTCCCATTCTTTCCAAGAAAGTTCTTTTTCCATGATTTTTTTATTAATTTATTGTTTAAATAGATTGTTGTGTTAAAAAGATTTATTCTCGAAGAGATTTTACAATCATATTTTCTTCAAATTCTTTATCTTCTAAAGAAGGAGTAGGATCTTCAATCGGCTTACCAAATTCTAGTTTTGGGATCATTTTTTCTCCTTTTTTTACTTCTACACTGCATACTATTGGGCCTTTATATTTTTTAATTTCTTTTATTTTTTCTTCCATTTCTTCAATATTATTTATTTGAATAACTTTGGCACCATAAGATTCTGAAATTTTTAATAGATCTGCATCTCCCAGGCCCCCTTCTATATCACTAGCAGCATAGTTAGAATTAAACCAAACATCTTGAAATTGTTTTATCATACCATATTCGTGGTTATTCATAATAAAAATTTTTATTGGAAGTTTGTTCCTTACAGCAGTTTCTAATTCCTTAACATTCATTTTAAATCCCCCATCTCCTATAATACAATTAATTTCCCCCTTATCTAATGCTAAGGAAGCTCCAATACTTGCAGGAAGAGAATATCCCATTGGAGAATTTCCAAAAGCAGAAAATAATTTTTGCCCTTCCTTTATTTTTAATCCCTGCATACCCCAGGTTAATGCTGAACCTGTATCTAAGATGAAAATTTCACCCTCCTTGGATTCTTTTGATAAAGCTTCCATAAATAAATAGGGATTAATTTTTTCTTTTTGTTTTAAATATTCTGGAAGAATTATAGGATATTTTTCTTTCCAATAATTTATTTTTTCTTTCCATGAAGAAAAATTTCTTTTTGTAGGGAGATTTTCTTTTTTCAAAGCAAGATCTAGAAAATCTTTTAAATTATAGTTTATAGGCACATCAATTTTTAGGCCCCTCTTTTTATATAATTCTTTTTTATCTATATCTATTACAACTTTTTTAGCATTTCTAGCAAAATTTTTTGCATTGATTCCTGTTTGCCGAGTATCTAATCTTGAACCAACAGAAATGATTAAATCTGAGTTTTGAACAGTAAAATTTCCTGCTCTATTATGTGAAACTCCAAATCCTTCTACAAAAAGGAGGTGATCGTGAGGTAAAACATCTATTGCCCCCCAACTTGGAACTACAGGAATATTTAATTCTTCAATCAAGGTTCTAGTTTGACTTTCTACTTTTGCTAGTTTAATTCCTGCACCTAATATTAATACAGGTCTTTTAGAATTTTCAATAAGATTTTTCATTTCATCAATTTTTTCTTTTAAATCTAAAAAATCAATTTTTTCTTTTTCTGGAGAATAAGATTTTAGATTATTAGAATCAATTTCTTCTAATTGTATATCCATTGGAATATCTAATAATACTGGCCCTGGACGTCCAGATTTCGCAATAGATATTGCTTTATCTAAATAATATTTTATTTCTTCTGCCTTAGTTATTTTATATGAGAATTTTGTAATTGGTTTAACCATTTGAACAATATCTGTTTCTTGAAAACCTATTTGTCTTGGGCCTCCTGGATATGTTGAATCTAAAGTAGAAACTTGACCTGTAATATAAAGGGTGGGTATTGAATCAAAATAGGCACATCCAATTCCAGTTATTAAATTTGTGGCTCCTGGTCCACTAGTTGCTAAAGCAACACCTATATTCTTATTCATTCTAGAATAAGCTTCTGCAGCCATTGCCGCCCCCTGTTCTTGAGCTGTACACACAAATTTTAATTTATCTTTTTTAGAACAAGCATCTATTATTGGAACTATTACACCCCCTGTAACCCCAAAAATATGGTTAATTTTAATCTTTTCAAGATAATTAGCTATATATTCTGCTACTTTCATTATTTTTTCCAAATCATAAATTTAATCATTTTAATTTTTATTTAGATAACCTTTAAACCAATCATATGTTTTTTTTAAACCTTCTCTTAATTTTGTGGTGGGTTCCCAATTTAATATTTTTTTAGCTTTTGAAATATTTGCAACCCATATTTTTGGTTCTGTTTGAATTTCTTTAAAATCCCAATCTATTTTTAATTTTTTAGAATCAATTTGATTTAAATCTTTTAAAATTTCTTTCATAGATTTTTGTTTTCCTGAGCCTATATTTATTATTTCTCCTTTTATTTTTGAATATTTTTCTGTAGCTTTTATTAAAGCATTTATTACATCATCAATATAAATATAATCTCTAACACTATTTATTAAATGTAATTTTTCACCTTTTAATTTAGCATTTATTAAAACTGGAATTAATCTTGTGGATTCTTCCCAAGGCCCATATGCACTAAATATTCTTAATGTTGGAATGCCTAATTCTTTACAATAAAGTGTTTGTAATAGTTTTGTTTTTCCATAAAAATTATCTGGATTGCAAGAATTTGATTCTAACATAGCTTCTTTTTTGAGCCCATATTCACTACTAGTACCAATATTTATAATTGGAATTCCTTTAGCAGCTTCTATAAGATTTAAAATTCCATTCACATTAACAGATAACATTGTTTCTGAATCTTTTTGAAATGCAGGGGTGGTTCCATAAGCTGCAAAGTGATATATAAACTCGGGATTGTATTTTTGAATGATTTTTTTTAAATTAGACAAATCAGTCAAATCACCTTGTAAAAGGTCTATTTTCCCACTTAAATCTCTAATTCTCCAATTTTTACTTTTTTTTCTTATAAGCAATCCTACTTGATTTTTTTGAGAAATTAATTTTCTAGCAAAATTATTCCCTACAAAACCAGTTCCCCCTGTAATAAGAACTTTCATATATTTCTCTCGTCTTAATTATTTTTAAAGTTTGTTAATATTTTTAAAAATCAACAAATTTTTTATTTGGAAATGTTTTTAAGTTAAAAAAGATAAAGATAATTATGGTTAAAAATAGTTCTAAATTACCTTTAGTTTCAGTAGTTTTACCTGTTTATAATGGTGAAAAATTTCTTAAGGAATCAATAGATTCTATCCTAAATCAAACATTCAAAAATTTTGAATTAATTATAATAGAAGATTTGTCTAAAGACAATTCTCTAAATATATTAAAAAAATATAAAGATAAAAGAATAAAACTAATAAGAAATAAAAAAAATAAAGGGAGTATAGATTCTTTTAATATAGGATTAAAAAATTCAAAAGGAAAATATATTGCAATTTGCACCCAAGATGATATTTTTCACCCTAAACGATTTGAAATTGAGGTTAATTATCTAGAAAAAAATAAACATATTTTTTTAGTTGGAAGTTCAGCAATATATATTGATGAAAAAGGAAAGGAAATTAGAAGGTTTAGAAAATATGAAGATTATAGGCTTCTTAAATGGAGATTAAAAAAAAGTTGTGGGGTAATTTTTCCTTCAATAATGTTTCATAATGAAAAAATTTATTTAGATGATCTTTATGAATATCATTTTTTTTATAGACTATTAAAAGATGGAAAAAATTTAATAAATCTTCCAAATTTTTTAGTAAAATACAGGGTACATTCTAATGCAGAATCTGTTTTTGATAGGGAAAAACAAGAAAAACTAAGAAAAAAAGTTGTAAAAAAATTTAATAATTTAGAAGATAATTTTAGTTTATTTGAAAAATTTGGGTTTATTTTTAAATTATTTTGGCATTATATAAGAACTTTTAAAGAAAAAAAATTACACTTAAAATAATTTTAATTTTTAGATGATAATATTTCAAAATATTTTTTTCCCCAAGATTTTTGATCAAATTCCTGAATTTTCTTTCTTGAATTTTCTTGAATTTTCATTAATTTATTCTTATTTTTTAGAATGGTCAATATTTTTTCTGCACTTTTTCTGCCAAAAGTATCAATAATTAATCCTTCTTTTCCATTTTTAATTATTTCTTGTTCAGAATCTTTTGAGAAAATAATAAAACAACCAGAGGCCATTGCCTCTCCATTGACAAGAGTTGGTGCCCCTCCTTCGTATCTGGATAAAGAGAAGAAAAAATCACAGGCAGAATAATAATTTTTAATTTCTTTTCTCTTTATAATTCCTCTGTAAATAATAAATTTTTCCTTCAAATATTTTTTACATTTTTTCACATTTGAACCTATAACAATTAACCTAAAATTATCATTTTTTTTGTAAATTTCTTTTCCAATTGAAATTGCACGATCTAATCCTTTATTCCAATAACCCCCTCTTCCAGAATATAACCCATAAATTTTATTGTTTTCTAATTTTAAATTTTTTCTAGATTTTTCTTTTGATATTTTTTTAAAATTTTTTAAATCAACGCCTGTTCTAATAACTTTGAACCCTTTTCTTTTCCAATAAATTTTTTCTAAATCTTTTTTGACCTTATTTGAAACACAAATTATTTCATCTGCTTTTTTCATAGGGGCTTTTTCCAAGATATATGAACTAATAATTAAAGGAGATAGTAAAAATCTTTTTAAAATTCCAAACTTCTTTAACTGAATTTTAACATATGGAACCGTGACTCCATGATAAGTGTGGACTATTTTTTGATTTTCTTTTTTATGGTAGTTTTTTAAACAGTATCCCCAATTAGCATGAGTATTGATAAAATCAAATTCTTCTTCTGAAATTATTTCTTTAGCTTTTTTAGCAAAATCAAATTCTTTTATAAAAGGATAGGAAGAAGATTTAATTTCAATGCATTTTATTCCTTCAAAAATATATTTTTTATTTTCTTTTCCGGGATAAATCCAATAAAATTGCAAATTTAGTTTTTCTTTTTTGGCATAATTTATTAAATTTTTTTGATAAATGCTAATTCCTCCTAAAAATTTTGGGGAAGAACCTGAAACTAAGGCAACTTTTTTCATTTTAATGCCTCAAGATAAATTTTAGATAATTTTTTATTTCTTTCTTTTATGGAAAATTTTCCAGTATTAACAATTTTTTTACCTTCTTCTGCCATTTTTTCCCTAAGTTTTTTATTTTTTATCAATAACAAAGTTTTTTCCTCTATTTTTTTTATAATTCCCTCATTTAATTTATTATAATTTATTTCTTTTTTTAAAGGAATTACAAATCCTGTTTTCCCATCCTGGACTACTTCTTTTCTTGCATACCCATCAACAGTAATTACAGGGATCCCCCATGCTTGAGATTCTATGAATGTGAATCCAAAAGAATCTGTATATCCAGGGTAAACGTAAATATCTGAATTAGGATAAATATCATCTACTATTTTTTTAAAAGGAACAAGCCCACTGAATTTTATTTTCTTATTTTTTGAATATTTTTCTAAAATTTCTTTTGGAATTTCAGAAATAACAATTGCATGAACATTTTTGTATTTTTTAGTTAAATGGTCCATAACTTCTAGGGAATCTAAACCCCCTTTTTGAAAAAAATATCTTCCTGTGAAAAGCAAAGTAATTTTTTTAGATCTAATTTTTTTAATTTTTGGAGAGGGCATTGCATAAGAAACTAATTCTAATTTTGATTCTACTTCTGGAAATTCCTTCAGAATTTGTTTTTTTGTTTCTTCTGTCCAGGGAATTATTTTTTTACAATTTTTTGATAAAATTAATTTTTTTACAAAGAATTTCCTAAGGGGAGTTAATTTTACACCCCCCCACATTTGAGAGATAAATTCAATATCTGCAACCCAGGGTTTTCTATTTAAGCATAAACAATGAGCACAATGGATTAAATCATATTTTTTAGAGTTTCTAACATAAAAAGCACTAGGAAATGGAAAGTTAGTTTTATTAAATAAATATCTAATAGTTTTTTTTAGTTTTTTTAATCTTGAAATATGTTTTAAATTTACAACCATCCCTGGATTTTTTTCTTTGGAAATAAATAATATTTCTTTTGGAGGGTGGTCTGTAATTGATTTATAATATTGGGAATCTGATTTTAATAGGGGATATTGCAAATAAACTTTTATCTTTTCTTTCATCTTTTCTCCCAAAATCCATGTATTTCAAAAAACCCTGGGATATGGAATGTAAAACCAAATTTTTTTCTGATGGTTTTTGAAACATTTAAATTAATTAATTTAAAATCTTTTTTAAATAAATCTAAAAATTCCTCTTTATTTTTGTATTCTTTTTCATGTGTAGGGTCTAAAGTAAATTTACCATTATTTCTATATTTATATATTGCCCAGGGTTTTTTTATAACTGAAGAAACGAAAAGAATCCCATTATTTTTCAGAAGCCTTTTCATCTCTATTACCATTTCATAATCTTTCTCTACATGTTCTAATACTTGAGATGAGTGGACAAAATCAAATTTTTCTTTTATTTTAGTATAGCAAACATTTCTACAATAAAATTTATCTTTTGGGAACTTCTTTTTTAAACTACCAATTCTTCTTTTAGAAATGTCTATTCCAACTATTTTTAATTTAGGATATTCTTTTTTTAGAGCATGAATAAGGATCCCATCCCCACAGCCTAAATCAATAAAGGATTTTATTTTTTTTGTTTTTAATATTTTATTAATTTCCTTAGGTATTTGTGGGTTGATAATTTTTTGGATATATTTTTCAGAATATTCTTTATTTTTTTCTAAAGCTGTTTTCATTTTTCTAATATTTTATCAATTTCTTTTATGAAATTTTTTATTTTTATTTTTTTATTACTCTTTTTTTGTTTTTTATTTATAAAATTGTTTAATTCTTTTGAAATTTCATCAGCCATTTCCTTTTTTGAATGTCTTTCCTTTATTTTATGGAATAAAGGATGATCATTAATAATTTCAACATATCCTCCTTCATCAGTAGCCAAAAGAGGCTTTCCTGAAGCTATTATTTCTAGAGGAATAATCCCAAAATCTTCAGAATAACTTAAAGAGAAACTAGCAATTGAATTCTCTAGAAGATTGTTAATTTCTTTATCAGAAACATTAGTTTTAATTTCAATATTTTTAATTTTATTTTGCAATTTTTGCAATTTTTTATAATATTTTTTATCTTCAGGACTTCCTGCAATTATTAATTTATAGGAAGGATTTTTTTTAGAAAATATTTTCCAAGCTTCAATTAAAACATCTTGTCTTTTTGGGGGATTTAACCTATTCCAATATAAAAAATATTTTCCTTTATTCAATTTTAGATTTTCAAATCGAGAAAAATTTATTGGGGGGTGTATGATGTGGGGTTTTTTATTGAATTTTAAATTGCTTTCTTTTGCTCTTGATAAACTCAAATTAGAGTTAAAGATAATTATATTGAGTTTCTTCCAAGCCTTTTTTTCAAAGAATTTATAAATTTTAGTTGCAAAAAGATAAGTATATCTTTTAATTCCTAAAGGATATTTATTTTCTAAATTCCATTTTATTATTTTATTATTTGCATCTCTTAATGGCGTATGAACATAGGCATAGGTTTTCCCTTTTTTATAATTTCTAAAAGTCATAAATTCTGCAACTCCTGAAGTAGAGATTAAAAAGATATCATAATCTTTTAAAGGTATTTTTGAGAATATACTTAAAGGTAGAAACAACCCCCTTAAAAGATGCATTCTTGAAATTTTTTGGGCAATTTTTGGAGCTATTATTTTTATATTATATTTTTGGAATTCTTTAAAAGTATTTTCTTTGTCATAAACCCACGTAAATAAATCAATTTTATGTTTAGAATTTTTTATAATTTCTAAGACTACTCTTTCTGCACCACCTTTACTTTTTATCCAGGGGTGAAATAAGGCTACTTTTTTCTTCATTTTTGGAATTGTAAATTATCTAATTGAGCATATTCTCCATTGGTTTCTAGAAATTCTTCATTTTCAAGAATATTTGAAGGATAATTTATCTCCCATATTTTTATAGGTCCCCATAAATTTCCACCATAATAAATAAGTTCTCCAGTATTAATTCCTTGGAGAGATAAATCTTTTTGAAGATCATTTTGTTCAGAGTGAGCCAATTTAATTGTAGGATATTTTTTAAGACCATCATTTAAAAGATAAAGTTGGGAAAATAAACTATTAAAGGTTCTTGGGGAAAGATATATCGCTGTTCCTAATTGATCTAATTGTATTTGGGAATTTGTGGTAGTAGTCATTCTAGGGGTGATTCTAATTCCAGCTTCTAAACCTTGTCCAAAATCAATAAATTGATTTTCAATATAAAGATATCTTAAAGGGATGTCTGCTTGTTGACCATTGTAAACAAAAATTCCAATAGGTTGTTTTAAAATTGAATCTCCTTCTGTTGAAGATTCAAGCAAAATAGCTGCAATACCACCTTGATTTGCAGGCAAGAAAATTTCATTTCCATTAGTGTCTTGATAAATTATATCTTCATCTAAAGGGGCTCCACCCTCATATAATCTTATTTCTCCTGAAGAAGTTTCTTGAGTTTTTGCAGGATTTGATATTAATATTGGAATATAAGAATATCTATCTTGACCTTCAAGCCCACTACCAATTCTACTATATGCACCATATTTTCCTAAATCAGAAGGATCTATTAATAAATATGAGACATTATGAGATTTCATAAAACTAAGTGCTGTTTCTGGATAAGGGGTTGTCAATAAATATCTACCTATTAAATGATCCCAATAAGTAACTGCATGCCCCCCATCTGCAATAGAGGGTCTTTGTCCAAGATATTGAACCCAATACCCGTAATCCCACCAATGAACAAAAATTGAACCTGTAGGGGTGTTATCTCTAACCCATTTCATTGCTCCCTGCCATTGAGTATTTGCAGAAGGTCCAGTATTTTTTGATTGTAGATTTGTGCTTGAAATAAAACTATTAAAACTAAATATGGCTCCAATTAAAACAACAATCGCCAAAATAATTAAAAGCATTTTCAATAAATCATCTTTACTTTTTTTGAAATAATCAAAAATTTTTATAATAAAAAAGCTAGCAGAAAAACAGGCAAAGGGGGCAATCACAAAGAAAAGACGCACCGCCCCTCTAGCTGAAATTAACATGAAAATCATCCAAGAAAATAAGACTAAATAATTAGAATTTATTTTTATATTTTGATTAAAATAGACCCAAATTAAGTATCCAAAAAATGTTAATATACTTAAAATATAAAATATTTGACTAATAAAATTATCTCCATTAAATAAAGAAGAAGAAGATACTCTGCTGAATAAAATACCTGAAATCATAAAAATCCACAACAAAATTCCAATTAATTTATTTTTATTGTTTTTTATAACTTTTAATGTTTCTATTCCCAAGGTTATAAGGCCTCCAAAAAAAATCCAGAAGAAAATTTTTCCCATTTGAGAAATCCATTCATTTAGATATGGCTGTCTATTTTCAGCTACAGTTAAACTCGTTCTAGCAGTACCAAATGGATCCAAAAGACGTTCGAAAAGATTTGAAATTAAATTAAAAAATCCCCCTCTAAAAATACTAAAAAATAAAGCCCCTAAAATAATTGTAAAAATAATTGTAAATAAAATCCTATATTTTTTCTTTTTTTCAAAATAATTTTCTTTTATGGAAAATTTAATTAATATAAAATCTATAATCATAAATACAAGAACGAATGCACTCAAAATATTTGGGATACTCAATACAAGAGAATTTAAAACAAAATTCATATTTTGTCCAAAAATTGGGCCCAAAAGAACACTTGAGGCTAACCAAACAAAATAAAATAAAATAAAATTTTCTAAATGATTTCTATTTCCCTCTTTTGTTTTTAAAATCCAAAAAATAAAAAAACTTAAGGGAATAATCATGTAGAGGAACTTTGATATTCCAGCCCAACTAGCAGTGGTAAAAATTGTGGTCAAACCAACTAATAATCCTCCAATAATTGAAATAAAAATGATTTTTTTGTTTTGATCTTTTTTGTCTAATTTGTCTAGAGTCCAACTATAGGATAATAAAGCTAGAAAAAAAGCAAACATCCCTATTGATTCGTGATCTGAAAATCCCGCCATTGTTCTATATAAATAAAGGGGAATAAATGCTAAAAAAGAACTACTTAGAAAGGCAATTAATTTTGATTTAGTTAAAACATATATTAGAAAGAAAAATATGATTAAACCAAGAGCAAAAAATATTACTGGAGAGATTATGCCTGCAAATTGTATGGTAGTGTCTTTTTGGAAAATTTGAATGGCTTTAAAAATGATTATTATTGATTCTGGGGCAATTTCTGAATTAAACATTATTTTTGCAGAAGGATACCTCATATGGTCATAGGCTGGAAGCCCTTCTTCACTAATCATTGTTTCTGCTACTCTCAGAAAATAATATGGATCTAAAGCTAGAGGGATATATTGTCCAGTGGTAGAATCTTTTAGCAATGGAAGATTTTGGATCCTCATATCAACACTAGTTATTAAAACAACTAGAAGTAAAATTATTAAAAAAATATTAATAATTTTTTTTTGATTTAAAAAATTAAAGGTTTGTTTAAAACCATTTTTTATTTTGGAAACATCGATTGTTATTTTTTCACTCATCTTATTTTAAGAGAATTTTGATTTAAAAACTTTGGTTTACTAGAAAGATAGTATTAAAACTAGGCCTATTACTAGTATTTGAAATAGATGTATTAAATAGACTACATCTTTCTCATAAACTTTTTTACTTGGCTTAATTTGTTTAAGTAACTTAATAGCTAAATGTTCTAGGCCATATATTTTTTTAAAAGGTTGATCTAAACTTCCATCTGAATTTAATTTTCCAAAACTATATTTTTTTAATCCCCCTCTTAATTTTAGGATAACTTCTATAATATAAGGTATAAAGAACAAAATTGCAATTCTTTCTATATTTCCTAAAATAGCTATTGAAGCAATCATAGCTCCAATTAAATAAGTCAAGACATCTCCTGGGAAAACTTTTGCAGGATATTTATTAAACAGGTAAAAACCAATTAATGCAGCAACCATACAAAGACTGATTATTGTTAACCATTCATTTCCAGTTAAGTAGGTCACAAAAGCTAGAGCACTAAGGATTATTATTCCTTGGCCAGACTCAAGCCCATTATATCCTGCTAAAAAATTATAGGTTGTTGTAGCCCCCACAATTCCAATGGGGATTGCAAGTAAAGGATAAAGTATTCCTAAATTAATTATTCCTAAAAAAGGAAGATTAACTATTGAATTTCCAGCATTTATTACAATAAGAGGGATGGATGCAAATAAAATTAATATTAACCTAGATCTGTTTGAAAGGCCTCCTTTTCTCCATCCAAAAAGATCATCCATAAATCCAATAAGTGAGCTTAAGAATAATACTGTTAATAATGCAAAAATTTGAGCCAAAAGATTATAACTTCCTTTAAAGATTAGAATATTTAGAGCAACATAAATTAAAACACCTGCAGAAAATCCCCAAAGAACAATAATTCCTCCTGAACCAGCCACATCTTTTGGATGCCCTTTTTTATGCATATCTTCCCATAATAATCCAATCTGTTTGGATTTTTTTATCCAAAAAGGCATGATAAGATAGGTACTAAAGAAAGAAATAAAAATTGTGGCCAATAATAGTGATTCCATAATTAATTATGATTAAATTTCCTTTTAAATTTAATGAAATTAACTTCTATCTAAAGAATATTGGTGTGAAGAAAACTTCTATTACTGCAGCCAAAATAAGTATGACTATAGCTACAAAAAGTAGGATTACTGAATTTTCTAAAACATGTAGGAATTTTTTACCCCTTACCCCATTTCTTATAACTCCTACTCCAAAAATTCCCCCTGCTAGGGCAGTAATAAAATATGCAGTTATTTCAGGTAAACCATGAATCATATATCTAGCAATACCTATTGGAATTTCACTTATTTGATATTTTGTAAATATCCCTATAGCTGCAGCAATAACACTGGCATTCCAAGCTAAAACAAAAATCGCCCCTGCCCCAAAAATTAAAGATAAAATCAGCGTAAATATCATTACATAAATATTATTTTCAAGTATGCTGAACAATCTCCCCATACCTGCTACAGCACCTGTAGGTTCTATTTGAGTACCTTCTTGACTATATCTCGCAACACAGTTATCAATATTTCCACCATCATTAATAGCACAATAGGTGCTTAATTGAGCATTAAATAATTCTGAATTTCCAATAGCCACATTCCAAAAAGAAAATGCAATTATAAATCCTAAAAATAGCCACATAAATCCAAGTATAGCATCTTTGTGAATGGTCCAAACACTTAACATTCCTTCTGCTGTTTCATCATCTTTTTCTTCTCTTTTAATTGAATAATACATAAAAGGTAAGGAGAACATAACACAAAATAATACAACAATCATTCCAGAATAATTTGAAAGAACAACATCTTTAGAAAAAAAAGCTTCTACTAGTAAAAGAGAAAGTGAAGCATAGATTAATCCAATGAAAAACATTTTCCAGGGCCCTTTTTCAGCCTCTTTTGGATTTATAATTGATTCTAACATGTTATGTTAAAATAGATAGAATTTTTAAAGTTTCTTAAATTAGGCAAAATATAAAATGAATAAAAAAAAGGTGTTTAATCAGATTGCAAGAGATATAAAATCAGTAAAAATCCAGGGTGCTAAAAATGTTGCCAAAAAAGCCTTAGAGGCATATTATTTAATTCCCACTAAATCTTCTAAAAAAAAGCTTTTGTCTTTGAGACCTACAGAACCTTTTTTACAAAATGTTTTAAATTCCACAGAAAAATTATCTAAAAAACAAATTTTAAATCATTTTGAAGAATCTCAAGATAAAATTAATAAATTAGTATTTAAAATAATAAAAAATAAAGATATTATTTTTACACATTGCCATTCATCTACTGTTGTCAAGGCCCTTATTTATGCTAAAAAGAAAAAGAAAAAATTTGAAGTTTATAATACTGAAACTAGGCCTCTTTTTCAAGGAAGAAAAACTTCTAGGGAATTGAAAAGGGCTGGAATAAAAGTTACTCAATTTGTAGATTCTGCAGCAATGATAGCCCTTACACATAAGCAGGGCACTAAAAAAGTAAAAAGAGTTTTAATTGGGGCTGATGCTATTTTTAAAGATAGAGTCATTAATAAGGTTGGAAGTGGGATGTTTTCTAAAATAGCTTATGATAATAAAATACCTGTATATATTTTGGCAGATTCATGGAAATATTCTTCTAAAGATTTAAAATTAGAACAAAGAAGTTTTAGAGAAGTTTGGGAAAAAGTTGTTTTAAAAATAAAAATACAAAATCCTGCTTTTGAAGCTGTTCCTAGAAAATATGTTAAGGCAATTGTTTCTGAGTTAGGAATTTTAAGATATTTTGAATTTTTAAAAAAGAAATAAAAATTATTTTTCTAATTTTTGGACTTCAACCATTATTTTTTGAGATTCATCCTCTATTTTCAATAAACCTTCATCTAAGTTTTCTCTTAAACCTTCTAATTTTTTTATTTGATATTTAACTATTTCTTTAGTTTCATCAACATTTCTCTTTGCAAAAATACCTTCACCAATATCTACATTTAAATTTTCAGAATCTAGCTTAGATTTAACAAAAATACCTCTACCAATAGGGGATAAAATTTCTTTTCCTTTGGCCCCTTTTATTTCATCTAAATCTATATTTAATGTTGTTAGTTCAAGAATATTTTGTTCTATAGCCTGCAACTGTTGTTGGAATTGTTCTGCCTGCTGTTGAAGCAAGTTTATTTTCATTAAAAGTTCTTGATTATTTTTTTCCATAGAATTAAGACTCTATACCACATTTAAATATTTTTTCAATATACTACTAAAGATAATTGATGCTAATAGGTAGAACCAAAACCAACTTAAAAATCCTAAAAACCTAGGGTCTCCTATTGTAATAAAAAAATCCATAAACCATCTGAATAATAAGATAAGGGGAATACCTGTATATGCAATTGCCCTCATACTTAACTTAAATGTTTTTGGGATAAATGCAAAACTCTTTTTTTGTAATTCCATTAATTTTGCAGGATCATTTTTATAGGTATCCATTTCTTTTTGAAGAATTTTTTGTTCTTTTTTCATTTCCTTAAGAGTTTCTTGATCTGTAGCATATTTTTGTACAAGTGTCATAAAAACACTAATTAAAAAAACAATTATTGACATTCCAATAGTTAAATTCCACATAATTAAAGCACCTAGACTTGGATCTAAGACACTGTGAACAGAATTTTTTATTATTTCAATACTATCCCAAAGAAAAGCTATAGCTAGGGAAATAATCATAATGTAAATAATAGGTTTAAAATTACCCTCTTTTGCTTCTTTATCCATGTTAACTTTAGTTTGTATTTGTTTTTAAATTCTAACCTTCAATGAATTTTCTAAATTTAGAATTCATTTCCATTGTATGTTGTTCACTAATACTTTTATAAAATTGGAACATAATCATAATTACTAATAATATTGAGGTTCCTGAAACTAGTGCTCCAAGTAAATCTGTTATTGAGGCCAAAATACCAATTGCAATACCCCCCATAACTGTTAGAGGCATAATATATCTATCTAAAATGCTTTCCAATACTCTAACATCTTGTCTAAATCCTGCTATTTGTAGGCCTGATGAAGCAATTTTATGTGCTTGAGCTTTAGCATTCATTTCAGAATTTTTAACCCAAAATACTGCAAATAATGTTGAAAATACTACAAAGAAAATTAGATGTGTTAATCCCTGAATTAAATATCTTGGTAAAAATCCTCCTCTAATTACTAATTCCATTAAATTAGTAGATCCTAACCAGAATGCTAATCCACTTATTGCTTGCCCATCAATAAATCTTCCTAACCAAGTAAAATGAGAAGCCATTTTAGCAGAACCTGTACAAATTCCATCTTGAATTAAACAGGGCATTGCAGCATTTTCAATAATTCCCCCAAATAACTGAAGATTAGCTATTAAAGCAGCAGTAAAGATAACAGGAATTACAGAAGCATAGAAGAAAGATAAAGGCCATTTAATACCATATCCTCTAACTCTTCCAAATGAAAGAGGAATTTCAACTTTTAAAGATTGGGTCCATATAACAACTAAGAAAATTAACAATGTTGTTAAAATTGTAGCTCCTGCAGAAACAAGTTCGATGCTTGAGCCATTTATTAAAGATTGAATAAATACAAAAACTTTTCCAGAACAAGGAGTTCCAGTAAAATCAACTAAACAATTTCTACCTTGTTGATTAATGAATTGGAAAGCACTAGTGAAAAGTCTCCAGCTAACTCCTGCCCCAATAAATAAACTAACTCCTGATCCAAAACCCCATTTATTGGATACTTCATCCATATAAAATATGGCTATTCCTCCTAAGATCAATTGGAAAATTACTATTCCTGCAAATCCTTCTGCAGCTTGTAGACCTTGCATAAGAACATAAATTAGGGCTTCAAATATAATAAAGAAAAATACTAGTAGTTTCTGAATTCCCATAAAGAATTTTCTTCCTTCTTCTGTGGATTGATCAATACTGATTATTCCTGCTCCAGAAAGAAGTTGAAGAATAATAGATGCCATTACAATTGGCCCAATACCTAAAGAGATGATACTTCCAAATTCAGTACCAAGTATAACTGCCAAATATTCAAATCTAGCTAAGGCATTAAAAGACAGGCCAAATAAAGGAATATTTGCTAAAACAAAAAATGCAAAGAGAATAATAGATGTCCATTTAAATTTTGTTTTAAAATCAACTTTTTTTTCATCAGGTTTTTTAACTTCGGGAATAAAATTAAAAATTTTTCTTAAATCCATTTTGGACTCTACTCTTTATTAGCTGTAACAGGTTTTTTGGTCTTATTAATCTTTTTCATAACTTCAATTTCTCCACCTGCTTTTTTTATTTTAGTAATAGCTGTTTTTGAAGCTTCTTTAGCTTTAATGATTAATTTATCTGTTACTTCTCCTCTGCCTAGAATTTTGTATTTTTTTAGATTTATTTCAAATGAACTACCTGATTTTTTAGCAATCCCTTTTTTAATATATGTTTCAATATTTAATTGTATTTGGCTTAGATTTATTCTTGGCCTAGTATCTCTTTTAGTACCTCTGCTTGTAACACCTTGTTTACCAAAATATTTATTTCCATATAACTTAATCATTAATGTTTTTTTATGATCAGCTCTTTTTCCACTACCAGATAAACCTTTTCCACCATGGTGACCACTACCTTTCCTACTTTTTCTAGATCCTGCTCCATGAGTTCCCATTTTTCGCCCATGCATTCTTGAAGATTTTTTTCTTTTTTTTACAGTCATTTTATAACATCCTTTGGAGCAATTCATTTAATTTCTTTTTATGGTTTCCTAAAACACCTTTAGGATAATGAACTTTACTCTGAATTCCACCTATTGGAGGGTGTAATCTAAAAAATGGTTTTAATTTTCCATCAACATCTTTTTTCCCTCTTTTTTGAATAAGTTCTTTTTTAACTTCTTCACTTATTTCACCATAGGCTACAAAATCTTTAACTTTTTTGATCATCCCTAAATTAACTGCAGTGGGTTCTAAAAGTACGCAAGCATATTTTCTTCTAATTCTAAGTCTATAAAGAGTATCTGTTATTTCTTTTTTAATTCCTACTTGACCTTTTATTCTTATTACACAAATCATTGTGAATTTACCTCCTGATTAGTATTTTCTAGAGCCTTCATACATGCCTTGGCAAAATTGAAGGTTGTTCTTTGTTTTCCGAAAGTTTTACTATAAACATCTTTTATTCCCACAAGTCTTAATATTTTTTTTAATTCATCTGCCACAGCTAATCCTGTTCCAGGAGGTGCAGGCATTAATATTACTCTAACACTTCCAGATTTTCCTTCTACTTTAAATGGAATGCTTGTAGTTCCTCCTCCAACACTATCAAAACTACCATCTCCTAATGTAACTTTAATCACATTTAGTTTAGCTTTTCTAAGAGCTTTATCTCTTGCCGGAAGGGTTTCTTTAGATTTTCCAGATCCAATTCCCACGTGGCCATTGCCATCCCCTACAACAGCTAATGCAGAGAATGTTGCAACATTTCCTTCTTTGGTTTTTCTTTGGGTAGTTCTCCAGGCTCTTCTTTTTCCACCACCAAATTTACCTTTAGATTGCCCCATTGAAATTAAATCAGATTCTACTTTTATTAGAGAATCAACTATTTCTGGTTCGAGTATTTTTTCATTATTATCTAGAATTTCATCAATTGTTTTTATTTTTCCATCTTGAACATCTTTACCTAATTTTGTTTTAGGGTCCCAGGTGTCAAGAGGATTGACTACTTCTCTTGGAGGATATTTTCTTTTTTTATCAAATTTTTTCATTTTATTGTTTTTCTATTTCTGATTTAATTTTTGAAAAGATTGCTGAAAAGTCTTTTTTCATGTGTTTTCCTGAAATTCTGTCTTCATCGGGAAGAACTTTTTCATTACATTCTATTTCTACACCTGCATCTAATATTCCTTTAACAAAAGCATACATTTTTGTTTTATTAAGTGAACGGATCATTCCAAAATCAATAATTGGAGATTTTATCTTATTTTTTTCTATTTTTTTTCCAAGTAATAATCCAGTTAAATATGATGCTGAGAGTGACTTTAAACTTCCTGCTAATTCTTTTGGCCATCCATGGTTTAATAATTCTTTTGAATGAGCTCCAAATTCTATTTTATCCTGGGCATTTTCACTTGTTACACATTGACTAATAATATATTTATTTGTTTTTCTAAATACTATTCTTGCAGAATCACTTTTTAAAAGTCTGATTCTTTTTGCATAATCTGTTTTATTTTCTCTTCTTCTTCTTTTTGCTGTTTTCATTTTCTTAATCCTCCAATATATTCTTTTAGATGTCTTTTACTTCTAAATATTTTATTTCTTATCTTTTTTCTGATATCAGTAATTTCTTCAGGTGAAAGAAGTCCTTGTTTCTTCATTTCAGCTACATAACTTCTTAATTTTCTAGTCATTATAACATAATCTCTTTTCCTAGTATTAACATTCTTTTTTATTTTTCCAGGGCCCCTTTTTCTAGTTCTTTTTTCAACCTTACTTCTTCCTGATTTTTCTTTGATTAAAATAGCCCCTTCTTCATGAAGGTCTTTTATATCTTGTCTTGTAATAGCTTCTTTTATTTCATTTAATCTTGATTTTACAAATAGGATTCTTCCTTTCCCTACATTTAATGTTCTTGTTGCTAAAGCTTTTTTCTTACCTAAATTCATTTTTCTTTTATTTTTTTATTTAATTTTAAAAATTTTTCTGCATTTAAATTATTTAATTTGATTTTTTGTTTTTTTGCTTCTTCTGCAATTTCTATTTTTTTCTTTTTTCCAACTTTTCCAATCATAATAATATCTCCTTTAGTTATTTTTTGGAAATCTGATTTATTAAAAATGTAAAGGATTTTTTTTTCTTTTGAAGATGTTTTGTAACCTATTTGAACTATAGCAGGATATCCTCTTCTCTTTTCCCTCATTTTATTATCTCTACCGGTGGGTCTTCTCCAAATTTGTTTCTTTTTTCTACCTTTACCTAGCTTTGAATATCTATTCCAAGTCCTTCTTAAAAATGTGACCATTATATTTCTCTCCCAGCTTTAATTGTCATAAATATTCCATCTTGGAAAACTCTTTTATCTCTCTTCTTTATTTTTGTTGCTTTTTCAAAATTTGCAGCAGCTTGTCCTGCAGATTCTTTATTTATAGCAGTAATGGTGATTATTTGTCCATCTATTTTAATTTCAACATCTTGAGGAATTTTTACTTTTCTAGGAATTTTTTCACCGAGAAAATTTTTGATGATGGCTTCCTTTTTTTGAAGATCTACAGTTATTGGAAAATGACTAAAGCATATTTTTAATTGATATTCAAATTTACTTTGAACTCCATGAATCATATTTTTTAGATGAGAAATCATGGTGTTCATCATTTTCTTTTCTGTTTTAGTGGCTAGTTTAGAACTGATAATTATATTATTATCTTTTATTTCAAATTTTATTTTATTCACACTGATATCCCTTTTATTTTCTCCCTCAGGTCCTTTTATAGTAACCATATCTGGATCTATTTTTACTTCAATTCCTTCAGGAATTTCAATTTTTTCTAAAAGATCTTTTTTCATTAGTAAAAATAAGCAATTAAGCTTCCTCCAATTTTTTCCTCTACAGCTTCTTCATGAGTTAATAACCCTTTATTTGTAGATATTATAACTGTTCCAACATCTCTTGCAGGTAGGAATCTTCTTCTATATTTTTCTATTTGAGAAAGATTCACCGTAAATCTTGGTTTTATAGATCTACAATCAAATAATTTTCCAATAGAAATTTCAAGAGTTTTATCTTTACTATTTATTTTATATTTCTTTATTGCACCTTTTTGTTTCATGATTTTTAGAACTTCTATTAAAAGATTTGAAATTCTCTTTATCTCTATGTTTTCTTTTCTTGCTTTTTTAGCATTTTTTATCATGTTTAGTGCATCTGCAACTATATCGTGTGACATTTTTATTTTTCCTAGCTATATTTTTTAAATCCGATTTCTACAGCAACTTCCCTAAAACAGTGCCTGCATAGGTTTAAGCCATATGATTTAATGTGTGCTCCAAATCTCCCGCATCTTTCACATTTATTCACAGCTATACCAATTTTTCTATCCTTTGGTTTACAGTGTTTCAGAAATTTTGCCTTAACTTCCGGTTTGTTGTTTAATTGTTTAAGTATTTTTCTCCAATCGCTTGCTGTCATTTTTATATAAACTCTGTTTTAAAAGTTTCCTCCATGAATTTTATTATTTCTTCTTTAGAAATTATTTGTTTTTTAGGTATTTTTCCTTTCTTTATTTTTTTTAGTTTAACTCTTCTTCCAGCTCTTTTGAATACAACTGTTACATCAAATCCTCTAATTCCTAATTCCCTATGATATTCCATTCCAGGAATTTCAATGTATTCTTTTATTCCAAATGAAAAATTATTTTCACTAACTTGTTTTTTCTTTAAAATATTATCTACAGTTTCTAACATTCTCCAAAGGAAAGTTTTAAGATCCTTTCTAATTGTTACAACTCCTCCAACTTCTAAATTAGGCCTTACATTTAATGAAGGAATTCTTTTATTGGACTTCATCTTTGCAACTTTTCTTCCAGTAACTATTTTTAACAATTCAACGCCCTTCTCAAGTTCTTCAGCAATTCCACCTACACTTAGAACAACTTTTTCTATTTTTATTTCTCTCATAATGTTATTTTTCTTTTCCATTTTATTCTAATACTATCATTTGTTTAATTAATATGTTAAGTGTTTTATCTTTTGTTTTTAATTCAATCATTTTTTTCCCAAGATCTATTTTTGTTATGTTTCCTATTGAACCAGAATGATTCCCTGCAAAAACAAAGGCATTGCTTTTTTCTTTTAAAGGAAGACATTTAGTAATATTTCCTTTTTTAAAATCAAAAATAACAGAATCATTTACTTTACATTTAAGATCTGAAATAAAATTTTTACCATCTTTTAGGTTTAATTGAGTTTTCTTTCCTTTCAATGTTTTTTTATTAATAATTTTAAATATTTTTGAATGTGATTCTGCTTCTTTTATTTCTTCTGCCTCGAATTTTCCATGTTCATTAAAAATTAATTTATAACTTTTTTTAGAGGGTACTAGGGTAATAATATCAAATAGGAATGCACTATTTTTCTCATTTTTTATTGGAACATCATTCAATAAAACATTTTTTGCATAAAGAGCTTTTTTTACTTCTTTTCTATTTTGAGCAATTTTCAATAAATCTCTTAATATAACTAGAATAGGAATTCCATTTTTTATTCCAAAGTTTGGTTTAACTACATAAGCTGTTCCTTTTCTGGGTATAGGCCATCTTTTTGGTACTTTTTGTCTTTTAAGGTGCATTATTTTTTCTCCTTGTTTGTTTTATCTTCTTTTTTAGTTTCTTTTTTCTTTAATTTTCTTTTTCTATCTTCTGAATGTAATTCTACTATTTGCAAATTAGAAGGTTGTATTTTAACATTCACTTCTGAGCCATCTAGTTTCTTAACTTTAATTCCATCAATGATTACTTTTGAAATTTTCAAATAAACTTTCATTATTTTCCCTTTCTTTCCCTTATATTTTCCTCTTAGAATTTTAACAACATCTCCTGTTCTAACTCCAATGGATCTTTTTTCATGTTTTGTTCTTAATTCTTTTGAAAGATTTACATTGACAAGTTTCTTTTTAATATGTAATGGAGCTTTTGCTACATATTTTCTTTGTTTTCTTGGTTGTTTACTTTCTTTCCAGTGTTTACTAAATTCTTTTTTCATTTTAATATACCATTGAGGCTATTTTTGCAACAGATGGCCATCTCTCTAGAATCTCTCTTGCAACAGGCCCTTTTATTTGTGTTCCTTTTGGATTACCTTTTTCATCTTTTAATATTGCTACCGCATTATCTTCAAAAGAAATTCTTTCTCCATCAAGTCTTCTAAATGGTTTCTTTTGTCTTATTAATACTGCATCAAATACTTTTCCTTTCATATCAGGTATTCCTTTTCTAATACTTACTTTTACCCAGTCTCCTATTTTAGCCCTAACCTGTTTCCCTTTTCTTCCTTTAGATCTTTTAACAGAGACTAATTTGACTATTTTTGCTCCACTATTATCTGAAGCAATTAATTTAGCTCCAAGATTTAATGATGCAGTTGTTCTTGCACTTACTGCTTTCATTTGTTGTCCTCCTTACTTTTTATCTTTTTAATATATACAAAGTGGATTATTTTACTTAGAGGTCTACATTCTCTAATTTGAATCAAATCTCCAATTTGAACTTCTTTTTCCTTACAAAGAGGTAATCTTGCATGAACTTTTATTTTTGATTTATAATATCTTTCATATTTTCTTACATAAGTCATTTTTTCAAATTCAATAGTAAGTCTTTTAGGGTGTTTTTTGATAATTGTTCCTTCAAAAGTTCTTCCCCTAATTTTAAGATTTCCATGTATTGGACAATCTTTATCATTACAAATAGTTTCAACTATCTTTGGTCTTTTCTCTATTTTTTTCTCTATTTTTTTCTTTTCCATTTTTGTTTTTGAGGGTCTGGTGTGTTTAGGCTATGGATTCTTCTTCAAATCCAAGTTTCACCAAGATATCTTTTATTTTCTTGGTATGGTTTCCTTGCAGTTCGATTGTCTGATCTTTGTAAGTACCACCGCAAGCAAGCTGATTCTTCATAGCTTTTGCGATTTTTTTTACATTGATTTCTTTATCAAATCCGCTCACTATGGTAACTATTTTACCATAACGTTTTTTGTCTGTGGATACTTGGATTCTTTGTGAACTTTTTACAATCTGTTCACACACGCAGGCTGGTTGTGGCAAGCCACATTTTGGACATATTTCCATATTATTTTTTGAATGTGAGTAATCTAGCAATTATTTTTTTAATCTCTTTTGTTTTCATACTTCCCCCCTTGGAAGTATTTGCAGTTGATTTAATTAATTCTAGTTTTAGTTCTTTTAGTTTTTTTTCAACATCTTCTTTACTTAATTTTTGTATTTCTTTGTACTTCATTTTTTCTTAGGTGCAGATTTTATTATTTTAATTTCTTTTTTTGGAGTTTTATCTAAAAGTTCAACATTGTTTTTTAATTCTAAAATAAGATCATCAGTGACATCAATTCTATCTGTTAATTTTTTATCAGGAGATAAAATACTCACTTTTATTCCCACTACTCCTGGTTTTGTTTGGGCTCTTGCTTGAGCTCGATCAACTATTTTAGCACTATCTCCTGTTTTCTTTAAATATCCTTGTGCAAATCTCCATGATTTTGCTCTAGATCCAGGAAGTTTTCCACTTAATCTGATTTCAACACCCAATGCTCCTGCTTCAAGTATTCTTTGTAACATCCTATATGCAACCACTTTAAATTTTAAAGGGCCAAATCTTTCTAATGAAAGGGCAATATTATCTGCAACTATTTGAGCATCAAATTCTTGTTGAAGAATTTCATCAATTTCAATATGTGGATTTTCTAATTTAAATTCAGTTTTTAACATGGTAGTTAATTCATTTATTTTTTCTCCTTTTCTCCCAATAACTAATCCTGGTTTATGTGTTGAAACAATTATTTTTTCTCCAACAGGAGTATATTCAATTTTAACTTTGCTTACTTTTCCTTTTCCAATTGATTTTTTGATATTTTCTCTTATAGAGAATTCTTCTTTCTTAAATTTGACAACGTTTTTTTCTTCCATTTTTATTTTTTAATTAATTTTTTAGCTTTTATGATTACATGGGTTCTTTTTCTTTTAACCCTCCCAAATTTTCCTCTAGGCCTATTCCCAATATTTGCAAATGCTTCTGTAATCACAGGATTTTCAATTTCATTTGCAAGAGCATTTGATTTTAAACTTTTTAATAACATGATAAAGGTTTCTGAAGCTTTTTTTGGAAATCTTCCAGACATCATTCTTTTTCCTTTTCTATGGGGGATTTCTCCACGCATGGGAATGGCTTTTTTCTTTAGTAAAACAGCTTCAAGATATTCAATAACAGAATCTATTTGTTTTTTCTTAATAAATCTACAAATATCTTTTGAGTATTTTGTTGAAATATGGAGGTTAGTTCCTTTAACACTTACTTCTGTTTTGTTGATTTTTGGTTTTTCTTGTTTTTTTTCTTTTTTAGGAACTTCTTTTTTAGATTCATCCTCTTTAGAAGTTTCTTCTTGAGGCTTTTTTTCTTTTGAATCTATTTTAGAAGTTTTTTCTTCAACTTCTTTTATTTCAGATGTTTCTTGAGTATCTTTTTTAACTTTTTTTTGAACAATTGGTTTTTGAGTTATTTTCTTTGGTTTTGCAACTACTGCTTGTTTTTTTTGTTCTTGTTTTGTAGTTGGTTTTTCAGTATTTACCATTTTTATTTCTTAGATTTGTGCATACTTCCCTTTGTAGCACCAACACCTGCATTTCCATGATTTACTTTATTTCTTGTAGGTGAAAATTCTCCAAATTTATGACCGAGCATTTCTTTTATAATTTCTATTTGGGTAAAATTTTGACCATTATAAATTCCAATTTTCATTCCAACCATTTCAGGAACTACAACAACATCTCTTAGATGGGTCTTGACATTTTTTCCTTTTTCAATTTTTTCTTTAGCTCTATTTACAAAACCTTCTATTTTTTGGAATTGTCTTAATACAGTTCTTCTTTGTCTTGAATTTAAATATTTGGCAAATTCACGAATATCTAAAGTTTTTAATTCCTCAAGAGTTTTTCCCTTGAATTTAAATTCTTTTTTTCTTAATTCCATTTTATTTCTTTTTACCTGTTCTTCTTGGCCTTATTAATCCAACTTTTCTTCCTGGAGGTGCATTTCTCTTAGCTACCTTGCTCTTTGGATTCTTAGCTCTTCCAGATCCGAAAGGATGATCGATTGCATTCATTTTTACTGCAGATGTCCTTGGCCATAGTTTACTTTTTGATTTTTTAATATGGAATTTTTTACCAGCTTTAACTACAGGTTTATCCAATCTACCTGCCCCTGCAGCAGCTCCAATAACTGCCCTACAATTTTTGTGGAACTTTTTTTCTTTTTTTGAAGGCATTAAAACAAATACTTCTTCTCCAATAACTTTGTTTACCATTGCAGAACTTCCACCTGTTTTAATAAATTTTCCCCCATCTCCAGGTCTTGATTCAATATTATATATTTTAGTTTTAAGAGGAATATCTTTTAGCTTCACAATATTTCCTTTTTTAATTTCTTTTGAAAAACCTATTGTTTGACCCTCATACATATTTTTAAATGCAGGCATATAAAATGTTCCTTTATCATATTTTATTTTTGCTAAAGGTGCGGTGTGGGCCGCAGAGTCTAATAATTTAATAACAGTTCCTTCTCCTTCAAGATGCTTAGGATATCTTAGTAAATATCTAAATGCTTTTTTTCTAACTCTATAGGTTGAACTTCCATGTCCTCTTGCTTGTTGTATAATTCTTTTTCCCATTATATTACTCCTAGTTTGGTAGCTATGTCAATAGCTGGAAATTCTTTTTTTAATTTAACATAGACATATTTAGTATTATTTCTAATCAAAGTTCTAGTTTTTTGTATTTTGATATCAAAAAGATCTTCAATTTCTTTTTTAATTTGATCTTTTTTCTGATTTTTATCTGTTTTAAAAGTAAGAACATTTTGGGATTCTATCATCATAACAGCTTTTTCAGTTACTACAAGTTTCATTTGAATTTTTCCCCTAAATCTTTAATTGCTTCTTCTGTATAAAGAGTAAGTCTTCCAGAACCACCTTTAGCCAGATCTGTAACCCCTAAATTATTTACAGATTGAATATCAAAAGAATTTGTTTTCAATTTTTCTTTTTTACCTATTACTATTAATAATCCTGCATTTTTTTTATATTTTCTTCCTCTTAGCTTTCCTTTTCCAGGTCGAACACTTTTTTTAATTTCTGCAATTTTATATAATTCTTTTCCTAAAATCTTTTTTATACTTGAAATTAAATCTTTTGTTTTTAGAGTAGTTAGTTTAGATTCGGTAACTAATGGAAGGTTTTCAATTTTTTCAGTTAATGTAGCATATCTTTTCAAAATATTTTTTTCCATAGCTGTAGCACTTATTGCAGAAATAAGTCCTAGTTTCAATTCTTTTTTATTTATTGTTTTGGTATTTACCATTGAAGCTGGTTTTGGAGGGTGAGCTCTCATTCCACCCCTTGCATTTGGAACTTCTGCAGCTTCCCAATTAAATTGAGATCCTTTTTGAGAAAATATTTTTAATGGAACTCTAGAACTACCCCTACCATATCCACTTCTCCATACATGTCTTCTATGGACTACTTTTCCTTTTGCAGCATGTTGTTTTCCTGCTACAGGTGAAGGACCATAGGGTTGAATATTTTTTTGAGTTTCAATAATTTTCATAACAATATCTTCTCTAACTTTTTTTGAAAAACATTTAGGAAGATCTATTGTCTTGGTTTTTTTACCATTTATGTCTAATATATCTGCTTTCATTTTAATCCAATAAATTCAAATTCTTTTTTAGTTTGTTTTTTAGTAGGCCTTAATGCAGCTGTTAATAATAATTGTCTTTTTGATGCTCCTTGAAGAGATCCTTTAACAATAATATAATCTGATTTTACATCTCCAAATTTTTTGAATCCTTTAAGTTCTTTTTTTCCTTCAGAACTTCCCATATCTAAAATATTATTATTATATATAACTCTTGTAAACATTCCTAATTGACCAGCTTGAGGAGCTCTAAAAGTAACTCTTGCTGGATGCCAAGGTCCTAAAGTTCCTGGCCTTCTTTGTCCTTTTTCAGATTTTTTCTTTTTAAGTTTAATTCCAAATTTTTTAACAGGCCCTGAAAATCCTTTTCCTTTTGTTAACCCTCTTAAATCAATAATCTGTCCTTTTTCAAAGAAGTCTAATACAGATATTTCTTTTGTAAGGTTTTCTTTAATAAAATTATTTTTTTCTTCTAAAGTTCCAACAAGACCAATTTCAATCACATCTGGTTTTTTCTTGATATTTGTTTTTTTAACTTGAGAATAAAATATAACTCGAATATCTTCATAATCTTCTAGTTTAACATCTTCAATTTTTTTAGAATATGTTTTAGGAATTTTTAGCTTCTTTTTTAGTTCCTTATCAATATTTGGAGAAAGAATTTCTTTTGAAACTTTTCCATTTTTATAAAATCTAATAGAAAACATTTTCATTGTAGGACATTCTAAGATAGTTACAGGAAGATATATTTTTTTACCTTTAGTCATAGAATCAGGAGTATTGTCTTTAACATAGGCGGAAGCCATTCCAACCTTATAGCAGATAAATCCTTTAAGATCTTTTCCAGAATTAATAGCATTCCAGTTTACACTAGGTAGAAATTTATTGACTCTTTTTCTGGGCCAAAACTGCAAACTTCCTTTTCTTGGTGATCGACTTGTAGGCATTTGTTAACTTTGTTAGGTTTGTTATTGCGGATAACATTTTTTATTTCTACCCTGGATATTTTATCTAGAAAATAAGGCTTTTTAAAGCTTTGGAGAACGAGGATCATATTATTAATTGCATAAGTTACATATGGATTCTTCAGCAAAATATTCGTTTAAACATTGTTCTGCAATTTGGCCTGGTTTTCCTTGAAGGCCATTATATTCTAAGCAGAATTCTTCTAAACTATAGGCAGATAATCCTTTGTTAGTACAATCTTCAGGGCAACCACAAACACTTTCAACATCTTCACATATTCCATTACCACAATTAGAACAGGTTTCCATTGGAGATCCTGACTCAGTTCCTGTCCAATAACAGGTATCATCTATGGATATGGAGTCTGTAGAAAGAACATTTTCAAGGCCTTCACAACATTCATTAGGATCTAAACCATCTGTAAAGTCATAAGTTTCTCCCTGTCCAGCACATTCCCCTCCTAATTCTTCAAAAAAACTTTTATCAGAAAGATAATTAGAATTTGGATCTATTGTATTAATAGTTCCTGTTTGAGCTTTAAACATGGTGCTAAAAAGACCTAGAGTCACAATAATTAATATTAAAATTATTCCAAAAATAGTACTTTTACTCATAAAAATAATAAGAAATAATCATATAAAAATATATCTAAGCTTCGAATTTGATTTCTCTTGAAGATTCTTTTTCATCTATAATGGAATTTCTAACAATTCTGCCTTTTCTTTTGGCCATTTCACGAATTTTAGAATAATCTGTTTCTCCTTTAGGAAAAATTATATCTTCAATCAAAAAAGTATGGTTTATTTCTGCTATCTTAAAATTAGTAGTTTCAATTACAAAGCTTTGGCCCAACTCCTCATTTGTTGTGGATAATCTACAAAAATCAGGTTTAGGATTTTTTTCACCACCTTTAGCTTTAGCAGATTTTGGTGCTTTTGGTTTTATTTTTAATTTAGAAGTTTTTGACTCAAAACTTAATGCAAAGAAAGATTTTGGAAAATTCTCTAATAATTTTAAAATTTCATCTCCAGACATTTCTTTTTCTATTAAGTATCTTTTAACACCTTGAAATTGTTTTTTATCTTTAAAATCTAATTTATCTGTTAAATCAGAGGTTGAAACAATAGCTCCTTTTACCAGAGTTTTATTTTTTGATAATTCTTCTGCAACATTTTTAACAAGCTCATTTGCAAATTCTGCACTAGTGGTTATATTATATTTTTTATTTGTTTTTTTAACCTTAATAATTGCCTTGTCTCTAAACTCCCCTTTACTAAATTTTTGAAATTGGGCATGAACAAGACTATCAATTTTATTATCAACAATTTTTTGTATAAAATTCATATATCCTTTTCTCATGATTTACTTATAAACTTTTTCATATATTTCCAAAGCTTTATAAATTTGTCAGGCGTTTTTAAATAGTAAAAATGGAAGCTAATTATTTAAAGAAAATGAGCTCTCTTGCAATTTTAATATTATTGATAGTTTTATCTTTTTTTCTATTAAAACCAATTTTATTGTCTATAATTTTTGGAATTCTTTTAGCATTTATTTTTAGCCCTGTTTATAATAAATTCTATAAATGGACTGGAATGAAAAATTTTTCAGCATTTTTTATGTGCCTTATTTTAATGGTTTTAGTTTTAGTTCCCTTTTGGTTTGTAACCCCTATTCTTATTGACCAATCTATTAAAATTTATTTAAGCACTCAACAAATGGATTTTGTAGCCCCATTACAAACAGCTTTTCCATCCATATTTGCTTCCCCTGAATTTTCAGCTCAAATTGGAGCTGTAATTTATTCTTTTGTAAATGATGTTGGAAATTCTTTTGTTAATACAATATCTAAGTTAATTGTAAATTTTCCAACTTTATTTTTACAAACAATTGTAGTATTTTTTATTTTCTTTTTTGTTTTGAGAGATAAAAGAGGATTGATAGATTATCTTGAAAGTATTTCTCCTTTTTCAAAAAAAGTTGAAAATGAATTGCTCAAATCTTCAAAGGGAATAACCATTTCAGTTCTATATGGCCAGATTGTGGTAGGAATTGCTCAGGGAATTATTGCAGGTATTGGATTTTTCTTATTTGGAGTTCCTAATGCTGCAATTTTAAGCATATTAGCCATTGTTGCAGGAATTTTTCCTATAATTGGTACAACTATTATTTGGGTTCCAGTGGCAATTTATTTATTAATAGCAGGAAATACTTTTTCTGCAATTGGAGTTATGTTATTTGGAATTTTAGCCTCTTCAACAGATAATTTCATAAGACCATTAATTGTGTCTAGAAGAACAAATCTTCATTCTTCAATAGTTTTAATTGGGATGGTAGGTGGAATATTTTTATTTGGAATTATGGGCGTTATTCTTGGCCCCTTAATTTTAGCATATTTATTAATTATTTTAGAAACATTTAGGGAGAAAAAACAACCTAGTATGTTTTTGCCAGAATCTGATAAATCTAAATAATTATAAACTATATTTTTTTATTTCAATTATTAAAGAGGGATTATATGGAATTAAAAATCAAATTTTTAAAATGGTCTGCAGGATTGCCTGTTGCAATGTTAAATAAAAAAACTGCAAAAAAGATGGGTTTGCAGGAAACAGGAAGAATTACTCTTAAAACCCTTTCAAAATATCCTAAAGAAATTTCTACTCTTATGGATACTGTTGATGAAAGAATTGTAAAAGAAAATGAAATTATTGTTTCTTCTGAAACAAGAAAAAGAATAGGTTTGAAAATAGGTCAAAAAATAGATGTTAATATTGCTACTCCTACTAAAAGCCTTTTATTTGTCAAAAAAAAATTAGATGGGCAGAGATTATCTAAACGAGAAATATTCAAAATAATAAAAGATGTGGTAAATAATTCCTTGTCTGAACCAGAGGTTGCCCTTTTTGTTTCTGCCATGTATAGTAAAGGTATGAATTTTAAAGAAACAATTTATTTGATCAAAGCAATTTTAAAATCAGGAAATAGTTTTAAATGGAAATCTAAGTATGTTGTAGATAAACATTGTATTGGGGGTGTTGCAGGAAATAGAACAACACCTATTGTGGTTTCAATTTGTGCTGCTGCAGGATTGCTATTTCCAAAAACCTCTTCAAAGTCAATCACTAGTGCTGCGGGAACTGCAGATGTTATTGAAGCTGTGGCTAAAATAGAATTTAATCAACTTGAATTGAAAAAATTAATGAAAGAATCAAATGCATTCATGGTTTGGGGAGGTGTTTTAGATCTTGTTCCAGCAGATTCAAAAATAATTAAGGTTGAGAAGGAATTGAGTATAGACCCTACAGCTCAACTTTTAGCATCTATTCTTGCAAAAAAATTTGCTGTTGGAAGTAAATATATTCTCATAGATATTCCATATGGGGCCTCTTCTAAAGTAACTAGAAAAAAAGCTTTAGAATTAAAACATTATTTTGAAAAATTAGGAAAATATTTTAGAAAAAAATTAAAAGTTGTTTTAACAGATGGCCGACAACCTATTGGGAATGGGGTTGGACCCATTTTAGAATTAATAGATTTAATAAAGATACTTGATCCTAAAGAGAAAGGTCCAAAGGATTTAGAAGAAAAAGGATTATTTTTAGCAGGAGAAATTTTGGAAATGACTCATAAGGCTAAGAAGGGAAAGGGCATTGAAAAAGCAAAAGAAATTCTTTATTCTGGATTGGCATTTAAAAAATTTAAACAAATAATTAAAGCTCAAAAAGGAAATTTAAACGGATTAAAACCTGCTAAATTTAAAAAAAATATTTTTTCTAAAAAGTCTGGAAAAATAATTGAAATAAATAATAAAAAAATAAATACTTTGGCTAGACTTGCTGGGTGCCCTGCAGATAAATCTTCAGGATGCTATTTATATTCTCATGTTGGAGATTCTTTAAAAAAGGGAGATAAATTAATAACTATTTATTCTGAAAGTAAAGTTAGATTAAATGAATCTTTAAAATTGTATAAAATAATGAATCCTATTAAAATAAAATAGTATAATTATATTTTTAAACTATTGATTTTTTTTCTAAATATGATTAAAGAATCACCTAAAAAAAATCTTGTAGATTATTTTAAAAAAAATATTTCTAAAGGATATACAGCAGATTCTCTTAAGTGGGCATTAATTGATCAAGGTTATTCAAGAACTAGTGTTGAAAGTGCTATTGTTCATGCAAATAAGGAATTAGCTCAAACAGCCCCTGTTTTAAAAGAAAAACCTGTAATAAAATATGAAGTTATGGATGAAAATGACAATCCAATTAAAATAAAAAAATCATGGTGGAAAAGAATTTTCAAATAGGGCTATTTCTTTTTTCCAATATTTTCATAAACTATTAATCCTAGAATTCCAACTATAAACATTATTACTAAAAGTAGTTGAATTTTTTCCAATAAGGCATCTTTTTCCTGGCAATTGCTTTGACTTGGGCAATCTGGATCACATTGACTTCTTTGGCAGAATCCATCTCTTTCAATAGGACAATCTTTTAGGCAATTTAAATTATTTTCATTTTTAGAACAAATAGAATCTCCACAAGTATCTGAAAATGTTCTAAGATCTATTTCTGCAACAACTTGATTTGCAAATAAAATTTCTAATTCTCCTGCTTCTGGAAAATATGGTGCTAATAAGGGATATGTAAAATTTGGAATAATTATTGGAGTTGCATTAGTTCCTGGTAAAGGTAAAATAATATTTGGGACAGAAATATTTGAAGTAAAAATAGTTTTTCCAATAAAATCTTTTAAGATAATTGTATAATTTGAAGAAGTTCTCCCTATTTCAGACCTAATAGGTTTTAAATAAGCATTTTTAAATTCAAAGCTGCCTCTATCATATTTTAAATTAATAACATAACTTTTTTCAGGGGGTGCTAAAAAATTAACATCTACTTTTTTTGAGATTCCATTATCTATTATGTTTTTAATATGATTTTTACTAATTAAATTATATTCAGGGAAAAGGTCATACATTATAGAATTACCTCTAACAGATCTGTAGAGGGAAGAATAAGTACATCCCTGGAAGCAATCACTGGTAATTCCAGCCCATTTTTCACAGGAAGAAGAATCACAATTTGGGGCATCCACTTTACCAATATTATATCCGGAGTAAACTTCATCATAGTTGTATTCATCTGCAAGCCCTCCAAAACTATGCCCTAATTCATGCATTAAAATTTTAGGTGCTTTTTCATTTTTAGCACATACTTTGGCATAACTAGATGCAGAACCACAATAATCATCTTCATTAACTAAAACAAGTAATGAATCATAGTTACATTGAGAAGCTTGAGTTAAAACAGCTTCATTATTACAACATATTGCTGCAGAAATTCCTTGACAACCTGTTAAACAACCTATATTTTGAGTAGTATTTACAATAGAAACAGAAATACGATCTAATCTAAGTGAAAAAGGTTCTTCTTTTAAAATAGAATTTTTTCCTTCAAGAAGATTAAGGGCGTCTGATTTAAATTCATTATAATCATCATATCCTGAAGGAATAAACAGAAAGTTTATTTTATTATTTTTACTTGTTCCAAAAATAGGTTCACATCCTGGCTCATAAACTAAAAAATTGGAGAGACTTTTTTCTTGTTTGTATATTTCATATTCTCCAAATGGTTTATCTGTTGAATCAAAAAATCCTCCATATATTCCATCTTTTTCCTCTTCATCAAAATGATTTCCATCATCAAATAATTTTATATTAGAGGAATAACCCTCTGTTTTAATTAATAAATCCAAATCTTGTTGTTCTCTTTGTTCACTGACTTTAGCTTTGATGAAAAAATGAGTTCCTTCTTGAGAACTTGAAGGTTCTATCTGAAGAGCTATTTTATTTGGGTTTGCAGGAGCTGGAATCTCATTTAATACTTCTGCAACTTCTGTTGTTTTCATAACAATTGTTAAACCGAGAATAATAACCACTATTGAAAGAAAAGCTACAATAATATACCTCATTGAAAAACTCACACTCATTATAAACAAAGGATATGGTTTTTTAAAAAACTTCTTAATAGAAAGCCTTTTAACTTATTCTTGTTAAATTAGATTAGGCCGCCATGCGCAGAATGGTAATGCACCTGGTTTGAGCCCAGGGTCCTTCGGACACCCAGGTTCGATTCCTGGTGGCGGCGTTTTTTTTCAAAAATGGCTATAAAAGAGAGTGAACTTATTCCAAAAGAAAAACAAGGAAAGTTAAGAAAGATATTTATGAATAAACATTATTTATTGATTTTAATAGCATTATTAGTTATTTTGGCAATTCTTATTATTTCTGATTTTTCTTTAATTAATTTTAATGATAAAGAAATTTTACAAGATATTTGTGGAGATTCTACTCCTTATGGTCTATGTTCTTTAAATAAACCCTATTATTGTGGTGAAGGAGTTTTAGTTGAAAGAGCTGAAATTTGTGGATGCCCAGATATTTTATATAAAAATGAAAGCTCTTGCGTTTCAAGATATAAACAAAATTCTAAAGAAATAAATTTAAATTATTTTTTAGGAGAAAATAAAAATTCTATTAATTTTTTAGTTTATTCTGATTTAATTGATTATATTTCAGATCTTCCTTTTACAATTTCTTATGGGGAAAATGAAATTCCTTCTAGAGTAGATTTTAAGCTTAGAAATATTAATAATGATATTCAAAGAGAATTACTTTTACCACTTGTTGTGGAAATTCAAAATTTAGAAGATAATAGTTTAGATCAAATGAGGCTAGCGGTAAGTTTAGTTCAAAATATAAAATATCAGGGTTCTAATAAAACAATTTCTTTAGGTGATCAAGAAATTAATTATTCTAGATATCCCTATGAAGTTTTATATGAGGAAATGGGAATTTGTGGTGAAAAAACAGAACTATTAGCATTTTTATTAAAAGAACTAGGTTATGAAACTGCATTTTTTTATTATGTTGAAGAAAATCATGAGGCTGTAGGTATCAAATGTCCTGAAAAATTTGGAGTTGGAGATAGTGGATATTGTTTTATTGAAACAACTGGACCCTCAATTATTTCAGATAGTTCTATAGTTTATTTTGATGGTACTGTTTTAAAATCAGATCCTGAAGTATATTTAATTTCAGAAGGGCAGTCTTTACCTGAAAATATTCCTGAATATAAAGATGCTAAATTAATGAAAAGATTAAGAGAAGGAAAATTTGTTTTCTTTAAAAAATCCAAATTAGAAGATCTTAGTGAAAAATATGGCCTTGTTGAAGAATATAGATTAGATTAATTATTTTAAAATAGCTTTAATTCTTCTTACTCCTGCAGAACTTGAAGATTCTTTTTGAATTTTAAACTTTCCAATTTCATTGGTATTTTTAACATGTGGGCCAGAACATATTTCTTTGGAAAAATTTCCTACAGAATAAACCCTAACAATTTCAGGATATTTTTCTCTGAAAAAAGAAAGTGCTCCTGATTTTGCCGCTTCATTATAAGGCATTTCTTTAAATTCTACTTTTTGGCTTTTTGAAATTTGCTCATTTACAAGATCCTCTACTTTTTGTTTTTCTTCTTCTGTTAATTTTTTATCATGTGAAAAATCAAACCTTAACCTCTCAGGAGTTATATTAGAACCCATTTGTTGAACATGATCTCCAAGTATTTTTCTTAAAGCTGTGTGGAGAAGATGGGTTGCGGTGTGTAGCTTAGCTGTTGTTTCTGAATTATCTGCTAATCCTGCTTTAAATTTACCCTTGGTTGCAGTTCTAGATAATTTCTGATGTTTCTTATTTTCTTTTTCAAATTCTTTTAAATCTATTTTTACTTTTTTTTCATCTGCAAGTTCCTGAGTTAGTTCAATTGGAAATCCATATGATTGGTATAAAAGAAAAGCTTCTTTTCCAGATAATTTTTTTTCTTTTTCTGTAGTTTTATTAAAAATAGATAATCCTTTTTCAAGAGTTTTTTCAAATTTTTCTTCTTCTTTATTTATTTCATTATAGATCTTATCTTTATTCTTTTTTAGTTCTGGATAATCATATATTTTGAAAACTTCTTCAGCTATAGGATTTATTAAATTTGTTCCAACAAATTTTAGTTTTCTTAGGTTCATTATAGTTCTTCTAAGCAATCTTCTTAAAACATATCCTTGTTCAGAATTTCCAGGAACAATTCCTTCGGCTAAAATAAATACAGCTGCCTTAGTATGGTCTGCAATAATTCTCATTTCTTTTTTATAATTAGCATATTTTTTTGAGGAAAGATGTTCTATTTCGTTTATTATTGGTTTAAATAATTCTGTTTCATAGACATCTTTTTGATTATTTATTATTGCCAACGTTCTTTCAACACCCATCCCTGTATCTACATTTTTTTGTTTTAGGGGTTCATATTTACCCTTTTCTGTTTTATTATATTGCATAAAAACATCATTCCAGATTTCAATTCCATCTATAAACATTTCCGAATCAGGTCCACAGGGCCCTGTTTTTCCTGCTGGCCCCCACCAGTTATCTTTTTTTCCTAGGAATTTTATTTTTTTGATCCCAAGAGACTTCCAAATTTCTTCAGCTTCTTCATCTTTAGGAATATTATTTTCTCCTATAAAACAAGTAACTGATAATTTTTTTAGATCTATTTTAAGTTCTTTTGTTAAAAATTCATAACTAAATTTTATTGCTTCTTTTTTCCAATAGTCTCCAAGACTCCAATTTCCAAGCATTTCAAAAAATGTTAAATGAGTATCATCTCCCACCTCTTCAATATCTCCTGTTCTAATACATCTTTGAACATTTACCAGTCTTTTTCCTAGAGGATGTTTTTGCCCTGTTAAATAAGGCACTAGAGGATGCATACCTGCGGTTGTAAATAAGACAGTAGGATCATTTTCAGGAATAAGTGAGGCATTTGGAATTTCTTTATGATTCTTACTTTTAAAAAATTCAATATATTTTTTGATTAATTGTTTTCTAGTTATCATAGAATGAGATAAGAAAGAATCTTTAAAAAATTATTTAATTAGATTAAGCAGATAAAGAACTTAATTTATTTTGAATATCTGCAAGTTGACTTTCTAAATTATAATCTGAAGGAGCTTTTTTCTCTGCTACTTTCTTTTTAACAGGAGGTTCTCCTATTGGAGTTGGCTTATCTTGAATAAAGTGATCTGTTTCTTTTACTTTTGGAAAAGTCATTTCTAATTTTTTTAAATCTGATTTTACTAGTTTAGCTTTTCTCAATAAAATTATTTTTGTTTTTAATTCATCTTCTCTAAAAAATTGATAATTTTTTATAGCCTTAATAATTTTTAATAAACTAATTTCTGTAGAAAGCAAATCTCTTTTAGATCTTATAAGCTCATCATATTCAAATTTTATATGTAAAATATCTTTATTACTCATTCTACTTTAGAAAAAACTTCATTGTCAACCCTTTCAATTTGTTTTTTAATATCCTGTATGTCTTTTTCCCAAGAATCTAATTCTTTCATTTCATCATCTTTTCTTTTTCTAATATTCATTAATAAATGTTCCATTTCCATAATCTGGGTTTTTGCATTTTCAAAAATATGAATGCTTTCCTGAAATTTGTCCAATCTTACAAATACAGGTCCATTTTTATTATGGGGGTGTGGATATTCTTTTTTCATAGGCATTGAAAAAGACTTAGGAGGAGACCCTATATATTCTTCATCAAATTCTTCATCCTCAAAAGCATCATCATCCTCTTCTTCCCCAGTAATAGCTCCCTTAATAGTATCTTGAGATATTTTCCTCCCTAAATCATTGTTTGGAAAACTAGGTAAATTATTAGAATTTCTATCGTTTAATGGACTTATTTGGGGGAGATCTAACCTTGGAAGTTCAGGTAATCTTGGAAGTTCAGGCAATTTTTGAGAAGGTGCTTGCTGTAGGTTTGACTCTACTCTCTTTTTTTTAAATAAAACCATTTGATTAGCTATAACATAACATAGTTATTTTAATATATACTTAAGAGAATATAGGTTTAAAAACTTTTATTTTTATATTATATAAACCGAAAGGTATTTATGTAGATCGTTTTTAATATTAAAATGCTTGATAAATTTCTTAAAGAAGTTGTGGGAATTGCTGCAGGAAAACCTGCAGAAGATATTGCTAGTTTACTAAATAGTAAAAAGCATGTTAATGAATTTTTAATTGCAAAAAAATTAGATTTGACCATAAATCAAACAAGAAATATTTTGTATAAAATTTCAGATCATGGTTTAGTTTCATCTATAAGAAAAAAAGATAAAAGAAAAGGGTGGTACACTTATTTTTGGAAAATAGAAATATTAAAATCTTTAGAATTTTTAAAATCAGCCTTGGTAAATCGAATAGATCAATTTCAAAATCAAATAAATAGTAGAAGTACTAAACAGTTTTATATTTGTAAAAGATGCAATAGAGAATTTAATGAAGAAAATGCTTTATTACACGATTTTATTTGTAATGAATGTGGGGGAATTTTTTCTTTGAAAGATAATACTAAAGATTTGAAAGATTTGAAAAGATCATTAGATAAATATGAAAAATATTTAGCCTCTGTGGAAATTGAAATTGATAAAGAATCTCTAAAGTTAGATAAACAAAAAACTAAAATGCTTAAACAATTATCAGATGATAAACTTGAAAAAAGAAGAACAAAAGCAAAAGAAACTGCAGCTAAAAGAAAGGCAAATAAAGAGCTTGCCGAAAAATCAGGAAAAAAGAAACCTGCTAAGAAAGTTGCTAAAAAGAAAATAGTAAAGAAAAAACCAGCAACAAAGAAGAAACTGATTAAGAAAGCTGTTAAAAAAAATTCAATAAAAAGGAAAATAGTTAAAAAATTAACTAAAAAATTAACTTCTAAAAAGAAATCTGTTTTAGGAAAGAAACAGATAAAGAAAACAGCATCTAAGAAAGCTGTTGTAAAGAAAAAAATAAAGAAAAAATAGTTTTTCAAAAAAATGACTGGAGTTTATAGAATTTATCCTAAAAGGAAAAAGAATTTTTTTCCAAGTATGAGCATTAACACAATTTTAATTGCAGCTAATGTTATTTGTTATATTCTTTTTTTAATAATTGCTAGTTTTGTGGGGTGGGATTATATTGCATTAAAACCATTTAATATTTTATCTGGACAATATATTTGGACTTTTTTAACCAGCATGTTTATGCACGGGGGTATTTTTCATCTTTTTGTAAATATGTTTTCATTAATGTTTGTAGGGTCTCTTGTTGAAAAAATTTTAGGTCCAAAAAGATATTTTTGGTTTTATTTACTTTCAGGATTATTTGCAGGCTTATTTTTTGTCCTGATTAGTTTTTTATTTTCTATAGATCTTAATTCTTTTGCAGTTGGAGCTTCAGGAGCCTTATTTGGGTTAATTGGATTTTTAATGCTAGTAACTCCTAATCTTCCAGTTTATGTGATGTTTATACCTATTCCTATAAAAATGAAATATGCTGCTCCCGGGATGTTAGTTGTTCTTTGGTTAATTTCAATAGCAGGAAATATTCCTATTGGAAACACAGCCCATTTAGGAGGATTAATTGCTGGGTTAGGATATGGGATATATTTGAGAAAAACATATAAGAACAAAATACGTTTGATTAGTAGACATTTTAGTTAAGAAATTTAAATAAGAATGGCAAAAAAAAAGAGTAAGAAAAAAGATTTTAATTTGAAACAAGAATATAAAGAAAGTTGGAAATATATTAAAGATTCTAAAAATTATATTTATTTTTCAATAGGAATTTTTTTAATATTTACTTTAATTGGATTTTTTATCCCCGCTCCAGAACATATTTCTGAAAAAATAATATCTTATCTTAAACAACTAATAGAATTAACACAGGGAATGGATTCTGCAGAATTATTCGAATTTATTTTTTTAAATAATATCAAGAGTACTTTCATGGGGATTTTTATGGGAATTTTTTTAGGAATTATTCCAATGGTTGGTTTGATAATTAATGGATATTTATTAGGTTTTGTAGCTGCAATGAGTGTTTCCTCAGAAGGTTTTGGGATTTTATGGAATCTAGTCCCCCATGGAATTTTTGAACTTCCAGCAATATTTATTTCCCTTGGTTTGGGTTTAAAATTAGGAACTTTTGTATTTAAGGAAGATAGAATAAAATATTTTAAAGATTATATTTGGAATTCTCTAAGAATATTTTTATTAATAGTGTTACCTCTTTTGATAATTGCTGCACTTATTGAAGGTTATTTAATTGCATTTTCATCCTAAGGATTAAGTATATATATGTTAAATCTATTTTATTATTATTAATTAAATTTAAAAAAGGAGGATTAATATGGACGCTTGGAAAAAATGGGTAATTTTTGTGGCTGGTTTAGTTGCAATTGTTGGTCAATTTTGGGGCGCTGGATACTACCTTCCACTTATAGGTGGAGTTGTAACAGCAGTATTAGCTTTAATGTTAGAATAATCTAACTTTATTACTTTATTTTTAGAATTTTTTTCTTATTTTTAATTTTTTAAATCAGTTATTCCTAGAACTATTAATAAAAGGCCTATTAACATTGCAATCCAGAAAATAGCTCCTTTTAATAAAATCCATCCTGCATGAAGAAAATCAAGGTTTTTCCCAAAAATAGTCCAAGAATATGCCCCTGAAGCCCATGCAATTAAGATTGCCCCTATAAATACTACTAATCCTACTAAAATTTCTAACCATTTATTCATTGTATTTTTAAAAGAAATTATTTACTTAAAAAGATTATTATGATGCAGTTAATGAGAAATCTTTAAAAATGGAGGTTAGTTTAGAAAATTATGACTTTAGAGATGTTGAATGGTTCATTAGCAATACCTGAATATTAATTTCTTAGTCTTGTCTTTCTAAATTTTTAAAATGAAAAAAGTTAAAGATTTTTTTTGGAAACATGGAATGTCTATAGAAGATTTAACAGATAGTTTTGGTTCTCTAGGATTTCAAGCAGTAGAATTAAATGAAGCTATAAAGGTAATCCTTAAAATGAAACAATCTAAATCAAAAATATTTCTCACATTTACTTCAAATATGGTTACTTCAGGCCTAAGAGGATTTTTTTCTCAATTATGTCAATTAAAAATTCCAAATATTTTAGTAACAACTTCCGGAGCTATTGAAGAAGACCTTATGAAATCAGTTGGAGAAGAATTTGAAGTTTCTAATTTTTATGCAGATGATACTCAACTTCATGAAAGGGGAGAAAATAGAGTTGGAAATCTTGTTATTAGAAATGAAAGCTATATGAAATTCGAAGATCAAATGAATAAATATTTATTAGAAATTTATAATAAAAAGAAAAGAATTTCTGTTTCAGAACTTCTTTATGAAATCGGTTTAAAAGTTAAAGATGAAAATTCAATTTTGTATCAGGCTGCTAAAAATAATATTCCTATTTATTGTCCAGGCATTGCAGATTCTTCTTTTGGATTTCAATTATTTATGTTTCAACAAAAACATTCTGATTTTATTGTAGATACTATTTTAGATATGGAAAGAATTGTTAAAGATCTTTCTTTTGATGAAAAAAAAGGATTGATTAGTTTAGGTGGAAGTACTTCAAAACATTATGCTGTTTTTGCCGCTCTTCTTTCAGGAGGATTTGATTATGCTGTGTACATGACTACAAGCCATGCATCTTCAGGTTCTATGAGTGGGGCTACAACTCAGGAGGCAAAATCATGGGGTAAATTAAAAGATGATGCTGAAGCTTCTACTGTTAATGGGGATGTTTCAATTACATTTCCACTTGTTATGACAAGTGTTCTTGAAAAAATGAAAAAACAAGGTTTATTGAAATGAAAGAAGCTAGATTTATTTTATCTAAGAAAATAGTTTTAGATCAGATCAAAAAATTATTAGACTTAAAATTAAAAATTTCTTATTCTTATAAAACAAATAGGGAGGTTGGGAATATTTTACAAGAAAAAAATTTAGATGTTGATTTTTCAATTCATGCTTTTGAGGAAATAGAGATGATTAAAGACAAATCCAAAATTTCTTTTTTTACTCAAGCTGAATCTGAAGATCAATTAAAAGAACTTTTTGAAAAAGGGATTAGAAGTTTTGTTATTGATAATGAAATTGATTTAGAAAGACTTTTAAAAATAATTAAAGAAGAAGGGGTAAAAATTAATCTAAGTCTTAGAATGAAGTTCCAAGAACATAGGATTGGTTCTGGGAAATATTTTGTATATGGGATGCCTTCTAAAAAAATAAATGAAATTATTGCTAGGATTAAGGATAATTCAAATATAGATAAATTGGGAATTCATATTCATCGTAAAAGTCAAAATACTAGTGAGTGGGAAATTCAGGAAGAAATACAAGATTCATTAACAAAAGAAAGTTTAGAAAGAATAAATATTGTTAATTTAGGTGGTGGCCTTCCATCTGTTTATAGGAGTTATACCTCTAAGGTTCTTCCATATATTTTTGAGAAATTAGTTATTGCAAGAAAATTTTTAGAAAAATATGAAATTAAAACAATTATAGAACCAGGAAGATTTGTTGCAGCTCCTGCTGTTAAACTTGAAACAGAAATAATCCAAATTTATAATTCAAATATAATAATTAACACAACCCTTTACAATTGTGCTTTAGATACTGTTATTGGGCAACATAAAATGCTTGTGGAAGGAGAATTAGAAAAAGAAGACGAGGGAGATTATTATTTAATTAAAGGAAATAGTCCAACACGTGATGATATTTTTAGATATAAGGTTAAATTAAAAAATCCTAAAATTGGAGATAAAATCACTTTTTTAAATGCAGGTGCCTATAATTATACTACAGACTTTTTTGGTTATAAAAAGTTACAAACAGAAATTGGGGAATAAATGTTAACAAAAAAACAAATTAAAGAGATAAGAGATCATTTAGATAAGTCTCAAAATCCATTATTTCTTTTTGATAATGACGTGGATGGGCTTTGTAGTTTTCTTTTATTGCAAAGATATTCTGAAAAAGGGAAAGGATTCCCAATTAAATCTTATCCTGATTTAACTTTAGATTATTTTAGAAAAGTCCATGAGCTTGGTTGTGATTATATCTTTATTTTAGATAAACCGGTAGTTTCTGATGAATTTTTTGAAGAAGCCAATAAATTTAATATCCCTATAGTTTGGATAGATCATCATGATAACGATGAAAAATCTATTCCTAAATCTGTTAATTATTACAATTCTTTAGTAAATATAAAAGAGAAAAATCCTTTAAAGAGAAATATTTTTGCAGAACCTACTACTTATTTGTGTTATCAGGTTTCTCAAAAAAAAGAAGATCTTTGGTTAGCCGTTGTTGGAAGTATTGCAGATAAGTTTATTCCAGATTTTTATCCTAAGTTTCAAAAAGAATATCCTGAATTGGCTATAAAAACTAAAGATGCTTTTGAAATTTTTTATCGGTCTGAGATTGGAAAAATAGCCCAAATTTTTAGTTTTGGTATTAAAGATAGAGTTACAAATGTGGTTCAGATGATGAAGTTTTTAATGAAGGCAAAATATCCTTACCAAGTTTTAGAAGAAACTAAAGAAAATAAGCAAATGCATTATAGATATAATTATATTAATTCTAAGTACCAAAAAGTTTTAGATAAAGCTATTGAAGTTGGAAAAAAATCAAATAAAGTTTTATTTTTTAAGTTTGGAGGAGAATTAAGTATGGCTGGAGATTTGTCAAATGAATTAAGTTTTGTTTTCCCAAAAAAAATAATTATTGCAGCCTATTCTGCAGGTATAAAAGTTAATATTTCTTTAAGGGGTAAAAATGTTCGTACACCTGTTTTAGAAGTTATTAAAAAACTTGAAAATGCTACAGGTGGAGGTCATAAAGATGCTGTAGGTGCAACCGTGCGTACAGAAGATATTGACAAATTTAAAAAATATATTGAAAAATTCTATACTAAAGAATGATTGATGCTTTTTTTTATAAAAAATCATAGAGGACGAAACATATAAAAACATTGTTTTCTTTTAAAACTCAATTAATATGGCAACTAGACTAGGGAATAGATCTTGCATGATTCTTTCTAGCTTAGTCTTTGCTATAACTATTAAAGACAAATACAATCCCTCATTTTAATTCAACTTTTTTTCTCTGGATCTGAATTGAATTGCGGGTACAATAATTCTTAGTTATTTTAGATTTTGAGGAGATAGTTGAATTTTTCTGGGGTTTTCAATATAAAATGAAAACAATAACAGAAACAAGTGAAAAGACTTTTGTTGAGTTAGAACTTACATTGTTAGTTCAGGCTACAGATAAGTTAGAACAAGAACTTGAAAAAGTATTACAAGCTGCTAGGGAATAAAATTTATTTATAAATAATTTTTAGTAGCTTTTACCAATGTAAACTATGTCTTTTGACTTTTCACCACATATAATGCATTTTCCTTTTGAAGGTTCATTTTTATTTGCATATGTTCCTCTAACTTCTGCAATTAATTTCTTTTCAACATAGGTTGCACATTTTTCTCCCTTAGAATCTGTAGAACAAAAGTTAACTCTTGCAATTTTACCCTCATTAATAATTTTTTTTAGGTCTTCCTGAGATTTGCAATCTTCTATTTTTCCATCCATGAATTTATCAGCTTTTTTAATTAAATTTTTATCAAATTCTTTACTTAGTTTGTTTATTTTAGATATATCTTTTATTGAAATTAGATCTTTTTTATTGGCAAGCCTAGAAAATAATGTGAATTTTTTTTCTTTTACTTCTTTTTCTCCTATTTCTATTCTAAAAGGAATTCCCTTAAGTTCCCATTCATTGAATTTCCAACCAGGACTATATCCTTCTCTATTATCTATATAGATCCTATAGTCTTTTAATTTATTTGAAATTTCTTTAGTATATTTTAGAACTGTTCCTTTATTTTGAGCATTAAATATTGGTACTAAAACAATCTGATAAGGTGCTAAACTAAATGGGAGGATAAGGCCATGATCATCTCCATGCATAGATATAACTGAAACCAATATTCTTGACATTGCAGGGCCATAGGCTGTGGTCCAAAGATAATCTTCTTTTCCTTTTTCATCTTTGAATTTTGCATCAAATGCTTTTGAGAATTTTTGTCCCATTAGGTGAGTTGAAGGTTGTTGTATTAGCTTTCCATCTGGCATTAGAACATCTGACCCAATAGTATATTCTGCACCGGCAAATCTATCCCAAGTAGGTCTTTTCATTGGTAGGAATGGAATTCCAAATTGTTGATGCATAACATTTTCAGTCATTTGAATATCTTCTTGAACTTGAGTTTCTGCTTCTTTTTTAGTTGCAAAAGCATCATGTGCTTCAATCCATAAAATTTCTCTAGTTCTAATTAAAGGCCTCGTAGATTTAGTATCTAATCTAAAAACAGAACCTCTTTGATAGAGCTTCATAGGCATATCTCTATGACTTCTAATCCATAGCTTAAACATAGGAGTATAAAGGGTTTCACTTGTAGGTCTTAAAGCTAGCTTTTCTTTATTAATTTCTTTTAACCAAAATACTTCTGGAGTAAATCCTTTAACATGGGAGGATTCTTTTTTTAAATTTTCTTCAGGAATGACAGAAGGCATGAATGTTGGCTTATGTCCTTTTTCATGTAATTCTTTTTCATAAAGTTTATACATGTTTTCAATTATTTCAGCACCCCATGGCCGAATAACCATAAATCCTTTTGCAGTTCCCCTTATATCTACTATTTCTGCTTTTTCAATTATTTGAGAAAACCATTCACTAAAGTTTTCATCTTTTTTTACAGTAAGGCCTTCTTTATTTTTCTTTGACATATTCTTTATAATCCAAATTAATTTATCAATGTTTGGTTTAATTGTTCTTGAGAAATTTGATTTATGATATTTTTAAGATAGTTTGATTCTAAGGCAAATCCAAGATTTTCTCCAGTACTTATTTTAAAATTATTAATCCCAATAATTTTCCCTTGTTTATTTATTAATGGGCCCCCAGAATTACCAGGATTTAAGGCAGCATCTGTTTGAAAATAAGCAGAAATCCCATTTGCTCCCGGCCTTTCTTTTGCAGAAATAATTCCTTCTGTTACTGAAAATTGTAAACCAAGGGGATTTCCAATTGCAATTACTTTTTCACCTATTTGAGTATCATCAGAATTTCCTAATTCTAATTGATGATAGTTACCTTCTACTTTTAATAAGGCAACATCTAATTCTCCATCATAACCTATAAATTCTGCACCTACAGGTGTTTGATCAGAAGTTATTATTCTTATTCCTGTTGCTAAATGGCCTTGATTGTCTGCTAAAACATGTGCATTTGTGATCACATATCCTTCTGATGAAATAATAAATCCTGTTCCCTGTGCAGAATTTGTTTGAATTGTCACAACTCCTTTTATTGCCTCTTCAATAATTCCTGAAAAATCTTCCCCTGCTGAAGCCTTTAGTAAATCTAATTCTTGTTGATTTGATTCTAGATCTAGTTGTGTTTGTTGTAAATTTTCTTGAGTTAAACTTAGGCTTTCAGTTGTTTGCATAATATTTCCTGTTAAAATATTTATTTTTGTTTGAGTATCTGCTTGAAGTTCTGCAATTTTATTATTTAGAGCATTATAGTTATATTCTTGTTTTACATACATAGAATAAAATAAAATACTTGAAACTACCATAAAGATTATTACTAATGAACTAAAGCTTCCAATCATCCATTTGTGGTGTTTTTTAAGTGCCATTTAAAATCTCTTTTTATTAAAAATATGAAAATCTTAAACTATAAAAACCTAACTTTGCTTTAAAATTAAAGGGGCTCGTCGTTCAATGGATAGGATGTCTGGTTTCGGCCCGGATGATGGGGGTTCGAATCCTCCCGAGCCCGTTTTAATAAAAATGAATAAAATAGAAAAAAAGAGGTTTTTTGTCGCAACATCAATTCTTGTTGGGACATGTATTGGAGCAGGAGTATTGGGAATTCCCTATGTGGCTGCTTCTGCAGGTTTTTTAGTTACATTAGTATATATTGTTTTACTTGCAATGATTTTACTTACTGTTAATTTATATTTAGGGGAAATCACTTTAAGAACAAAAGGAAATCATCATATTGCAGGTTATGCTGAAAAATATTTAGGAAAAAAAGGAAAATTTTTTGCTGAGTTTGCATTATTATTTGGAATTTATTCTGCAATTATTGCTTATTTATTTGGGGTTGGAGAAAGTTTTAGTGTTTTGTTTTTTGGCCATGCAGGGCATATGACTCTTCTTGGAGTAGTTTTTGGATTATTTATGTCCTTTTTACTTTGGAGGGGGATGAAATCTTTAAAGAAATTTGAAGAGATTGGTGTTTCTATGATTTTATTTTTATTGGGGATAATTATTTTAGTATTTTTCAAACATATCGAAGTTTCAAATTTATTAACTTTTAATATTACAAATGTTTTTGTTCCTTTTGGAGTTATTTTGTTTGCATTATTATCTTTTTCAGCTATACCAGAAGTTAATATCATTTTAAGAAAAAATCCCAAACTCATGAAAAAATCTTTAGTTGTAGGTGCAATTATTCCTGTAGTATTTTATATTTTATTTACTTTAGTTGTTGTTGGTTTTAAAGGAAGTGCTACTCCTGAAATTGCAACTTTAGCTCTAGGACCTTTATTTATTGTATTGGGAATTTTTACAATGTTTACATCTTATCTAGCTCTAGGTATGGCCTTAGAAGATAATTTAAAATATGATAAAAAATATAACCCAAAAAAATCTTGGTTTTTAGTTTCTATTCTCCCTATATTTTTCTTTTTAATTATTAAATATTCTGAATTTTTTTCTTTTACTAAAATTCTTTCTATTGGAGGTGTTATTTCTGGTGGATTAACAGCTATTTTGATTTTGGCTATGGTAACTAAAGCAAAGAAAAAAGGAGATAGAGAACCAGAATATTCATTTCCAATTAATTGGTTTATAATTATCTTTTTATCTTTAATATTTACTTTAGGCATTGTGGCAGGTATTTTATCTGCACTTAGATAACTTTTTATATCAGATTTATTTTTTGTATTTATGAAAGATTTGGGGAAATCAAATTTAAAATCAATTAGAATATTTTTCTTTTTAACAGGAATTATTGCAACTTTAGCATATAGAATAATTATTGTTTTAAACTTCTATGATCCTTATTGGGTTAAAGTTTCTTGGTATATTGGGACTATAGGATTTATATTATATTTTGGCCATAGATTTGAAATTCAAAGAAAAAGGGCCAAATTTGTACAAGATTATAATTTGGTTAGAGAAATTGAAAAAAATAAGCAAGTAAAAGGAGATAAAAAACAAGCTCTTCTTTATATTATAAGAACTACAAATAATTCTAAAGCCAGATGGAATTCTCTTTTTATTTTTATTTTATCTATACTTGCCTTAATTGTGGGGATTATTTTTGATTTGGGAATTTTTGGATAGTTTTTTATAGAATATTTTTCTTTTGATAACATGAAAAATAATGCAAACCCTGGAGATTTTGTTGAAGTTCATTTAATGAAAAAAATTTACGAGGGAATTTTATTAGAAACTCCTGAAGATGAAAAGGGAATTGTTTTGTTAAAGTTAGGTTCTGGTTATAATATTGGTTTTATTCAAAAAGAAGTTTTGGAAATCAAGTTATTAAAAAAATCTAAAGAAGTTGATGAAGAAATTGAAATTAAGAAAGATTCTGAAAAACCTAATATTGCTATGATTATCACAGGTGGAACTATTGCTGCCCGTTTAAATCCTAAAAAAGGTGGTGTTGATTGGTTAGATACTCCTGAATCTTTATTTAAAATTTATCCAGAACTTTTTGAAAAAGTTAATGTTGTAAAAGTTGAAATTCCTTTTATGAAAGCTAGTGAAGATATGGATTTTAAAGATTGGCAAAAACTTGCAAGAATTTCTGAAAAACTTCTTAATGATCCTAATATTAAAGGCTTAATAATTACTCATGGAACAGATTTTTTACATTATACTAGTGAAGCTCTGAGTTTCTTTTTAAAAGATTTAAACAAACCAGTTGTGTTAACATATTCTCAAAGAAGTATTGATCGTGCTTCAAGTGATGCTAATCTTAATTTACAATGTTCTGCCTTGGCAGCAATTTCAGATATAGCTGAAGTCATGATTGTTGGCCATGCAAATAGTAATGATGAATTTTGTTATGCCATGCCTGGAACAAAAGTAAAAAAAATGCATACTTCTAGAAGAGATGCTTTTAAAGTAATTAATTCAAAACCAATTGCAAAAATTTATCCAAATAAAATAGAATTATTATCTAAATATAAATTAAGAAATAAAAATAAAGTTAAGCTAGATTCTAAGTTTGAAGAAAAAGTAGCTTTGGTCAAAATCTATCCTGGCCAGGATCCAGATATTTTAGATTATTATAAAAAGAAAAAATATAAGGGTCTTGTTTTAGAAATGGGTGGTTTAGGTCATGTTCCAACTAAAAGAGCTAGATTGGGGTGGACTAAGAAATTAAAAGAATTACAGGAAAAAGGAATTATTATTTGTGCAACAGCTCAAACAATTAATGGTGGGTTAGATCCACTTGTTTATTCAAATGGCCGTGAGCTTTTGAAAACAGGAATTATTTATCTTAAAGATATGTTATCAGAAACAGCTTTTGTAAAGTTAAGTTGGGTTTTAGGTCATTCTGAATGGGCTAGAGATAAAGAAAAAATTGAACAAAAAATGCTTGAAAATATTTCAAAAGAATTTAATAATAGATTAGAAAAATAATTTTTAAAAAAATAAAAAAAAAGATGTTAATTAAAACATCTTTTTCCATAAAGGAATTGCTAATATAACAGTTATAATTAAATACCAGTACCATGCGAATCTCATAACAAGATTATGGAATCCTGGCCAAACAGTTATTAAAAACAAAGTTGCGAAAAACATAACTAACTTGAATCTTGGAACATCATACCATTTCATTTTTTTCAACATCTTTGTCACCATTTTTTTCATGATTTTTATACCTCCTTTTTATTAATGAAAATTACTTTTTCTTTTTTATCATAGATTTTTCAATTCTATTAAGTTGTCTTTTAACATCTTGGATTTCTTTTTCAGCTTTTCTATTAACAGCATAATCATATTGGGCTCTAAGTCTATCTCTTTGATTTTCTCTATTTTGACTCATTAAAATAAGTGGTGCTTGAATAGCTGCAATACATGATAAAGCTAAATTAAGCAAAATAAATGGATATGGATCTATAATTCCTTCTTTAATAAATTTTAAAACAAAATAACCGTTGGTTGCAATCCAAATTCCTAAAAATACAAAGAATAAGATAATAAATGTCCAACTACCTGCCCATTTTGTTAATAAATCCGCTGTTTTTTGGCCAATGGTTCTTGGAAGGGTAGAAATTGGATGATTTAACTTAAGAAAAGTAGGATTTTTCTTTTTAGACAACTCTTTTTTCATATTAGATTATATTCAAACTCTATTATAAAGTTTATTACTTTATTACCTTATTATCTGTAACTATAAAGGGGTTACAGAATAGTAAGATTTATATATTAAAAAATGCTTTATTTTATATGAAAATAATAGCAATTGAGCATAAATTTGAACCTGATCAAAGGGTAGAAACATATTTGTCAAAAGTAGAAGCAGCTATAGCTTATAAGCCAGATATAATTGTGGGTCCAGATTATGGTATAACTTCTTTTAATTCTGATGGAACTGTTGATTTTGGTTCTCAAAATCAAGTTAGAGATCAATTAGCAAAATTAAGTTTAGAATCTCCTCAAACATTAATGATCCCAGGTACTTGGCCTGTTTTAATGGGATATTCTAAAATGGGGCATAGTGCACCAATTTTTAGAAATGGAGAAAATTTTAGAAATTTTCTAAAACAAACAGATGTTGAAAATTCAGGCATTGCTGCACAAAACAATTTAATTTTTCAAAGAGGGAATTATGATGAAAATAGTCTTATACATCAAGGTAAAAAAATAGCTGTTGAAATTTGTAGTGATCATGGAAAACAACCTGTAGATAAAGATACTTTTTTAGAGGTTATTTTAGCAAGAGATCTTAGGGCAGGTTTTTATGCTGGTGCTGCAAACGATGATTTCTCAAGATATGCTATTGTTAATGATAGTGAAAATCCAAAAATTGAAGGTATTAAGTATAGTCATAATACTCATCCTCGGATGGCTTTTGCATCTGAACAAGAATTAAATAGTTTTTTGACTCAATTTACATTACAATGAAAGAAGTACATTTAATTTATAATCATTTTTCGGGAAGTTATGTTCTTTATAATTCTAAAGATAAAAAAGATAGTTCTAGGGTTGATCTTGGAAAATATGATGGGAATGGATTGGTAAATGATCTGAAACATAGATTGGATATTAGGAGAAAAACCCTATTATTTTTAATAGATTTTCCTGAAGATGTTTTCGATAAAATAGAAACTTCTTTTAGAGGCACAAAAATTCAGACACAAAAGGAATCAAGAGATCATTTTGAATAAAAGCCTAAATTTAATAAACTAGTTTTCTTTTTTTTATTTATGGGTGTTAATTATAATAAATTAAAATTTAAATCTGGATTAGAGATTCATCAACAATTAGATACTTCTAAATTATTTTGTAATTGTCCTTCTCTTTTGAGAAAAGATGAACCTGATTTTATGGTAAAAAGAAAGCTTCATGCTGTTGCTGGAGAAAGTGGATCAATTGATGTTGCAGCTCTTCACCAAAAATCTTTAGATAAAGAATTTGAATATCAGGGATATGATTCTACTTGTTTAGTTGAATTAGATGAAGAACCACCCCATGAAATTAATAAAGAAGCTTTGGAGATTGCATTACATATTTCTTTATTGTTAAATTGTAGCATAATGCCCATAACTCAAGTCATGAGAAAAACTGTTATTGATGGTTCAAATACTTCTGGATTTCAGAGAACTGTTTTAATTGCTCAGGATGGTTATTTAAATACTGAATATGGCCGAGTTGGAATAGAAGCTATTTTTTTAGAAGAAGATGCTGCTAGAATTGTTGAAAGATCTGAAAAAAAAGAAATATATCGTCTTGATCGTCTTGGAATTCCTTTAGTAGAGGTTGTTACTGCCCCTGATATTAAAAATGCAGAACAGGCAAAACAAATTGCTTTGCAAATAGGAGATATTCTTAGAAGTTGTAAAGTTAAAAGAGGTATTGGGACCATAAGGCAGGATGTGAATATTTCTATTAGGGGTGAAAATAGGGTTGAACTTAAGGGGATGCAGGATATGAATATTTTTTTAAAAGCTATTGAAGGAGAAGTTGAAAGGCAGGAAAAATTATCTAATTCTAAAAAACCTACTGAAATGGAAGTTAGAAATGCTCAAAAAGATGGAACTACAAAATTCATGAGGCCTTTACCTGGTTCTGCACGTATGTATCCTGAAACAGATTTACCATTGTTAAAAATTTCAAGAGATTTTATTAATAAATCTAAAAAAACATTACCTAAGCTAAAATCAGATCTTGAAAAAGAATTAGAAAAAACTGGACTTGATAAACATGAAATAAAATTACTCTTTAAACAAAATAAATTAGAAGAATTTAAAGAATATTTGAAAATTATTAATAAACCAAAATTAATTGCTAAAACAATATTATTATATCCTAAGGAAATTGCAAAACATTTGAAATTAGATTTAGAAAAAGTTGAAAAAAAGATTTTTGAGGGATTAGGAAGTGTTTTACATAAAGTTAAGAAAAAGAAAATTTCAGAAGAACAGATAAAACATGCTTTAGAAAAAGTTGTAAAGGGAGAAGAAGTTAAATTTGAAAACGCTGATTCCAATGAGGTTGAAGAAAAAGTTAGAAATATTATTAAGAGTAAACCTGGCCTTGCACCAAATGCTTATATGGGTTTGATAATGAAAGAATTTAAGGGCCAAGTTTCTGGAAAAGAGGCAATGGAAATAATTTTAAAGCATGTAAAATGAAAAAAGAAAATATAGGGTATTTACAAATTATTTTGGCTGGAATAATTGCTGGACTTATGCCCATTATCTTTAAATTTGCTTCAAGTTTGGGGGCTTATTCTGTAGTCTTTTTTAAAATAATAATCTCTACTATTTTTTTAAGTTTCTTTTTTATATTTGCTAAGAAAAAATTATCACCTTTTAAATATGAAAGAAAAAAATTGCTAGTTTTTGGAGCTCTTCATGGTTTTATTACTCTTGGTTATTTTTTGACAATACAATACACAACGGTGGCCATCGCAGTTTTATTAGTATATTTAGCCCCATTATGGATGGTAATTTTTTCAAAAATAATTTTAAAAGAAAAAATAACAAAAGAAATTTATCCTGCCTTAATATTGGGTTTGGCTGGAATTACAATTTTAATTTCTCCTGAAAACTTTTTTAGGGATTACAAACCAATATTTTTAGTTATAGGCTTATTGGCAGGGGTTGGTTCTGCTTTTGTTTATACTTTATCTAAAACTTTCAAAAAATATAATAAACCTTCTTTAACTTTTTGGCAAAATATAGTTGCAATACCTTTTGCATTGCCTTTACTTTTTGTGATAACTCCCAAATTTACAATTGTAAATACAACTGCAATATTTGTTTTGGGGATTTTAAGTGTTTTAGGATTTATTTTAGTCTATACTGGGTTGGGAAAAGTTAAGGCTAATAAAGGTGGAATTGTGATGTTGTTAGAAATAGTCTTTCCAGTAATATTAGCATATTTCATATTTAATGAAGTCCCTTCTCCAAATTCTATTCTTGGAGGGTGTTTAATCATTCTTGCAGTGTTAATTGTGACCTTGAGTAAAAATAAATAACTTAATAAGTAATATTTTCTAAGTATATCTATGAGGTGGCATAAGTATCTTTGGAAAGCAGTACTTACTTTTGTAATAATTGTAGTTATAGGCTCATATGCTTACACTCATCTTGAAGGGTGGTCTCTTTTAGATTCTATTTATTTTGTGGTAATAACTTTGACAACTATTGGTTATGGTGATCTTGTACCTGTAACTAATTTAGGGAAGGTCTTTACAATATTCTTTTCTTTTTTTGGTATTGCTTTTGCATTTTATGTATTTTCAATGATGGGGAACAAGTTATTCAAAACTCATTTAAGTCAAAAAGTTTCTGAAATTAAAGAAGAAACAAAAGAACAAGAAGAAATTAAAGAAGAAATTAAAGAAGAAACAAAAGAACAAGAAGAAATTAAGAAGGAAATTAAAAAAGATATAAAAGAGGGCCTTAAGGGAAATAAGAAGAGGCCAAAGAAAAGAGCTAGAAAAAAATAATAAGTTTAATAAATCCTATTTCTTAGATTAAGTCATGGAAAGATCTTATGTTAAAGATATTAAGGAAAATGAAAAAGTTTTGTTAAAAGGGTGGGTCCATGAAGTTAGATCTTTAGCAAAAATTAGTTTTATAGTTCTTAGAGATGTTTCTGGAAGTGTTCAATGTGTTGTGAAGGGTGATATACCTGATTTGACTCTAGAAACAGTTGTTGAAATTTCTGGTAAAGTTAAAAAAGCAAATGTTAAAGCTGAATTTGCTAGAAAAGATGTTGAAGTTGAAGTTGAAGAAGTTAAAATTTTAAATAAAGCAGAAAAACTTCCAATTCAGGTTAATGAAAAATCAGTAAATACTGAATTATCTGCTAGATTGGATAATAGGTCTTTAGATGTTCGAAAACCAAGAGTTAAAGCTATTTTTAAAATTCAATCTACAATTAGCAATGGTTTTAGAAAATATTTTTATAAGGCTGGATTTATGGAATTTCAACCACCTGCAATAATTGGAACTTCTACAGAAGGTGGAACAGATTTATTTGAATTACAGTATTTTGATCGTAAAGCTTACTTGGCACAATCCCCTCAACTCTACAAACAATTGATGGCAATTTCTCTTGAAAAAGTATTTTCAACAAGCACTATTTGGAGGGCAGAAAAACATGATACTTCTAAGCATATAAATGAAATAAGACAAATGGATATTGAAGTTGCTTTTGCAGATGATATTGAAATTATGAAATATATTGAAACTTCTGTCCAATATATTGTGGAAAAGGTTTTGAAAGAATGTAAGGAAGAAATTGAATTATTAGGATTAAAATTAAAAGTTCCTAAAGCAAAATATTTGACATATGCCGAAGCTATTGAGGTTTTGAATAAAAATGGATTTAAATTAAAAATTGGAGATGATTTTGAACCTGAAGCTGAAAGAAAACTTTGTGAACTTTATCCAGATACAATCGTATTTACATATGAATGGCCAATTGATATTAAACCATTTTATATTTGGCCTAAAGATAAAGAAAAAAATATTTCTGGGGGATTTGATGCTATTTATGGCGGTGTTGAAATTAGCTCTGGAGGTCAAAGAGTGCATATACCTGAAGTTTTAATTCAACAATTAAAAGATAAGGATTTGAATCCAAAAGATTTTAAGTGGTATATTGATGCTTTTAGATATGGGGCTCCAATGCATTCTGGCTGGAGTATTGGTCTTGAAAGATTAACATATGCTATTTGTGAATTAGATAATATTAGAGAATGTACTATTTTTCCAAGAGATCGAAAGAGGTTAACTCCATGAGTTTCATAAGTATATCAGAAGCTATGAAAAAAGGAAAGGGCAAGGTGTCTGTTCGTGGGTGGATCCATCGTGAGCGTGGAAGTAACAAATTCAAATTTATTGTTCTTAGAGATTCAAGCAATATTATTCAATGTGTTGTAAAAAGAGAAAAGTTTGAAAAGCAATGGCCAGATATTGATAAACTTCTTGTCGAATCTTCTGTAGAAATTGAAGGAGAAATTAAGAAAGATGAAAGGGCTCCAACAGGATATGAAATTCAAGTTAGTAAAATAAATATTATTGGTTTTGCAGAAGATTTTCCAATTAATAAAGATCTGAATGAAGAGCTATTAGGGGATAGAAGACATTTATGGTTGAGAAGTCAGAAGATGATTGCAGTTATGAAGATAAGAAGTAAATATGTTCAGGCTAGAGAAGAATTTTTTATAAAAGAAGGATTCTATAGATTTGATACTCCTGTTTTGCAGCCAACCCAATCAGAAGGCGGAAGTACTGTTTTTGAAGTTAAATATTATGATAGAAAAGTTTACCTTGCACAAACATGGCAACTATATGGTGAAGCAGCTATTTTTGCATTAGAGAAAGTTTACAATATGGGTCCAACTTTTAGGGCTGAAAAATCTAAAACATCTAGACATTTATCTGAATTTTGGATGGCAGAAATGGAAGTTGCTTGGTGGAAACTTGAAGATGTAACAGAATTTGCAAAAAAAGAAATTAAATATTGTATTGAAAAAGTTGCAAAAGATTGTTCTGAAGAATTAAAATATCTTGGCCAGGATCCTAAAAATATTTTAAATATTGCTAAAAAGAAATGGCCTACAATTAAATATCGTGAAGCTTTAGATATCCTTAAGAAGAAAGATAAAATGGATGTTAAATTTGGAAAAGATTTAAGGACAATTGAAGAACAAAACCTAATGCAACATTTTGATACCCCTGTTGTTGTAACCAATTATCCTCGAGAAGTTATGGCTTTTTACAAGCCTAAAGATCCTAAAAAATCTGATGAAGCTCTTTGTTTTGATATGCTTGCTCCTGGTTGTGGTCTTGAAATTGTTGGAGGCAGTGAAAGAAGTTTAGATGTTAAGGAAATGTCAGATAATTTAAAAAAAGATGGTGAAGATCCTAAAGATTATGAATTTTATTTTGATTTAAGAAAATATGGTTCTGTTCCTCATTCTGGTTATGGAGTAGGCATTGAAAGAGTTTTACAATGGATTTGTGGCCTAGAAACCATAAAAGATACAATTTCTTTTCCTAGAACAATGAATAGGAATAGTCCTTAAATTTACCATTCTTTAGACTATAGAAAGGTTTAAGAATCAATGAAGACATGGATTTTGAATTAAAATTTGGAGGATTTTATCATGGCAGAATATGGCTATAATTACGAAGACGATGAAGAAGATGACAAGGACGATTCTGATGAAGATGATGAAGATTACTAGGTTCTCTTAAATGTTTTATTTTTTTATTAATATTTTTAAATAGGTTTGTTTTAGTTCTTTTATGAAAAATATAGTGGCTTCTGGCCCTGTTATTATTGAAGATGGAAAACTTTTAGTTAGTAAGGATTCTAAAGATGATTTTTATAAAATTCCGGGGGGAAGAATAGAATTTGGAGAAGAATTAGAAGAAACTTGTATAAGGGAAGTTAAAGAAGAAACAAATGCAGATGTAGAGTTGATTAGACCTCTCCATACAATGGTCATTTACAAAAATCCTCAAACACAGGAAGAAATGTCAATTATTCTTATCCATTATGAAGCTAAATTAAAAAATCCTGGAAAACTTAAACCAAATAGGGAAGATATTATAGATGTAAAATGGTTAGATATAGAAGATATCAAATCTGGAAAATATGCTGTTGCTCCAAATATAAAATATCTAATTGAAAAAGGCGATATAAAATGAAAATATTAGTAATAGGGGACTTTCAAGGGGTTTTTCCTGAAAAGCTTAAACAAAGATTAAAGAAAGAAGAATTTGATTTAGTTGTTGGCCTTGGAGACTATGGTGGAATTAAAGATTGGTACCCCTATATTAAAGAAATTTTTGTTAGTTTAAAAGAAGGTAAAGAATACCCAGATATGGAAGAATTTTTTGGAGAGAAAACGTTGAAAGAACTTGAAAAAAAAGATTTTAATGCTGCCAAAAAGGTTTTATTTGATTTAAATAAATTAGGAAAACCAGTGGTTTCTATTTTTGGAAATACAGATCCTGAATGGTATAATTATATTGGGGGTAGCCGTAATGAAAAGAGTAAGGAAGCTAAAACCTTTTTAAATAAATTAAAGAATTTTAAAGATATTACTTATGGCAAAAAGAAATTATTTGGAATTAATTTTATTGGTTTTGGGGGTTATATGGATATTGAAGCTTATTTTAAAAAGGAAACTTTTAAATCAGGAAATAGAAATATTCCTAAAACAAAAAAAAGACATAGTATAGTTAAAAAAAAGTTTTTTGATTTTTTGAAAAAAACATATAAACAAAAAGGAGAAAAAATATTCGTATTTCATTATCCTCCTTATGGTATTTTTGATATTATTAGAGATAAACAAAATCCAATGGATGGTGAAAGTGCTGGAGTTAAATTTTATTCTGAAGCAATTAAAAAATATAAGCCTAAGCTAGTTTTGTGTGGCCATATGGCTGAATATCAAGGTGTGGAAAGATTACATGGAGTTCCAGTCATAAATCCTGGAGATGCTGAAAAAGGTAAATGCGCAATTCTTAATGTTAAAAAAGATTATGTCCAGGTCAAATTCATAAAATAAATCTTTAAAAACAAGCCTTGATTTTATTAGATCATGAAAATAGGGGAAGTTGAAATTCAATGGCTAGGCCATGCAGGTTTTTTAATTAAAAATTCTAAAATAATTTATATTGATCCTTATCAAATAAAAGAAGATTCTGAAAAAGCTGATTTAATTTTATTAACACATAGTCATTATGATCATTGTAGTATTGCTGATTTAAAAAAAATTGTAAAGGCAGGGACAAAAATTATTATTACTGCAGATTGTCAAAGCAAAATTACAAGATTTGAAGTTCCTATTGAAATGATTATTATTGAGGCTGGACAAGAATTAAAATTTGGAGAAACTATTATTTCTACAATTCCAGCATATAATACTGATAAATCTTTTCACCCTAAAGAAGAATCTTGGGTGGGATATTTGGTAAAAACAGATAATGTTTTAATTTATTATGCAGGGGATACTGACTTTATTCCTGAAATGCAGAAATTGACTGGTTATAGTGGTTCTGATAGGAAATTTATTGCTTTACTTCCAGTAGGGGGTAGATTTGTAATGACTGCTGAAGAAGCTGCAGAGGCTGCAAAACTCATTAAACCTAGCTTAGCAATACCAATGCATTATGGTTCTATTTCTGGAACTGAAAAAGACGCTGAAGAATTTGTTCAATTGTGTGAAGAATATGGTATTAAGGCAAAAATATTAGAAAAATATTAATCTTTATTTTTGTTTTAGATCATAACAATATTTTTAAATAGAAATAGCTATAACACTTTATAATAATTTATTCAGTTGGCGGACCGAATAGATTAAATTCAGTGAGGTGAATTCTTTTATGTTAGTTGGAAGTGTGAAAGATATATAAATCTTTCGTCCATTCCAAACAATATAGATGTAAGGAGGTATATAAAAAAAAGATATGGTATTAGATTTTGCAAAAGAGGCAATAGAAAATACAAGTACACACAGTATTAACTTTGACGAGTTAAGAGCAGGTAAAGCAAACATTAAGGTTCTTGGTGTTGGTGGTTGTGGTGGAAACGGTGTTACATGGCTTTTTAATAAAGGTATTAATGGAGCTACTGTTTATGCAGTTAACACAGACGCACTTCATCTAAGTGTTACTAAGGCTGATGAAAAAATTCTTATAGGGAAAGAATTAACACGTGGTCTTGGTGCAGGAGGAAAACCTAGAGTTGGTAGAGAAGCTGCAAAAGAAACTATGGCTGAATTAAAGAAAGCTGTTTCAGGCGCAGATATGGTGTTTGTTCTTGCTGGAATGGGTGGTGGAACCGGAACTGGTGCAGCCCCTGTTATTGCACAACTTGCTAAGGAAACTGGTGCAGTTGTGATTAGTGTTGTAACAATGCCTTTTGAATCTGAAAAAGCTAGAATAGATAAAGCTGAATTTGGATTACAAGAGTTAAGAGATGTTACAGATACTTGTATTGTTCTAGATAACAATAGATTGGTAGATATTGCTGGTCAATTACCTATTGAGCAAGCTTTCGCTGTAGCAAATGAATTAGTTAGTACAATGGTTAAAGGAATTGTTGAAACAATTACTCTTCCAAGTTTAATTAATTTAGATTATGCAGACGTTTCTTCTATTATGAAGGACGGTGGTGTTGCAGTTATAGGAATTGGTGAAGCAGATACACAAGATCGTGTTGCTGAAGCTGTCAAACAGGCCCTTACTCATCCTCTACTTGATGTGGATTATCGAGGTGCTAGTGGAGCTTTAATACATATAACTTGTGGACCTGATCTTAAATTAGAAGAATTTGATCTTATTGGAAAGACTGTTTCTGAAAATCTTGGTTCTGAAGCTCAAGTGATTATAGGAGCAAGGATTAGTAAGGAATTTTCAGGTAAAGTTAGAGTTATAACTATTATGACTGGAGTTAAATCTCCTTATGTTCTTGGAAAAGAACTTGAGGATATGAATAATAGTCTTCCAGTTGCTAAAGAAGTTTCTGATTTAGGTATTGAAGTCTGGAAATAATTTCACTAATTAATTTATTAATTAATTTTTTTCTTTTTCTTTTCTTTTTTAAGAACTAGTGAAACCTATGCACTTTCTCTAACTACGTTTACTGGCTTCATTTTTTTATTGCCATGTTTATCAAAGTATAAAATTTTATCAATATCAACTTTCATTCTTTTTTTCTTAGGTTTATCGTTTTCATAACCTATTGGAAATATTGCTTCAAGAATATTATCTTCTGGAATTTCTAATAACTTTTTAATTTGACTTTCTACAAAATATCCTACCCAACAGGTGGCCAATTTTGATTGTTCTAGCTTTAATAAGAAATTTTGAATTGCCGCTCCTGCCTGTTGATGATTATATTTCATTCCTTCTTTTTTCCCATATGCTGTTGTAGGAAGTTTTGGATTAGTATATACTGCTACAACATATTTTGCTTTAGAAATAAAATCTTGTTGACAAGATTTAGCAATTGAATTTATTTTTTCAGGATCATCAATCATAATAAATTTTAAGGTAAAATTATTTCCAGCCATTGGAGCATATCTTGCAGCATCAATTGCCTCTATAATTTTCCTCCAATCTGGTTTTTTAGAAGTATATTCTCTGACACTTTTTCTAGATGTAATGGCCTTGTCTAATCTCATTATAGTTTAAAGAAGAAGATGTTTTTAAAATTATTTAAAATCAATAACTCCTCCACCTAGGACTTTTTTTCTTTTGTAAAGAACAATTGCCTGGCCTTGGGAGACTCCTGTTATTGGTTTTTTGAGAACTATTTTATATTGATTTTTTTCTTTTGTAAGTTTACTAGGAAGAAGTTCTCCTACTTGTCTTATTCTAGAATAGACTTTTCCTGTTTTTGGTTTTGAATTTATCCAATGAACATCTTTTAGATAAATTATTTTTCTATAGTTTAAAGGATGGCCTTCTGGAGCTGCAATAATGATATTTTTTTCTAGATTTTTTCTAGCAACATACCATCTTTTTAATGGACCTTTTTCTTCTCTTTTAACTTCAAAACCATATCTTGGGCCTAGTCTTTGGCCAATAGTATAATAATAAATTCCATCATGTTGGCCTATTATTTCTCCTGCAGGGCTAAGGATGTTTCCTTTTTTTGGTTTTATCTTTTTCTTTAAAAAATCCTTAAGATTTATTTTTCCAATAAAACAAATACCGACAGTAGATTTTTTATTATGGTTTGGAAAATTATTTTTTTTAGCAATATCCCTTACTTGTTTTTTAGAGTATTTTCCTATTGGAAATAAAACTGATTTAAGTTCATTAGGAGTTATTCTATATAAAAAATAAGATTGATCTTTAGATTCATCTTTAGCTCTGAACATTTTTCCTTTTTTTGTTCTTGCAAAATGACCTGTAACTAAATACTTTGCCCCCAACTTTTTAGCTTCTTTAATCATCATAGGGAATTTTATTTTTTGATTGCAATCAATATCTGGATTAGGAGTAATCCCTTTTTTGTAAAGCTTGTACATTTCATCTATAACTTGAGCCCTATATTGTTTTTCAAAATCAAATAGTTTCAAAGGAATATTAAGTTGTTTTGCTACTTTTTTAGCCATTTCATATTCCCCCTTCCAATTACATTCTCCAAAATCATCTTTTTCCCGAGACCAATTTTTCATAAAACCTCCAATAACCTCATAACCTTTTTCTTTCATTAAAAGGGCAGCTACACTAGAATCAACACCCCCTGATAAAGCAACTAAAACTTTTGTTTTTGGTTTCATTTTAGAAAAACGTTCCCGGTAGGACTCGAACCTACGACTTCATGGTTAACAGCCATGCGCTCTAACCAACTGAGCTACGGGAACCTAGAAAAAATAAAAATCGATCCTATTTAAAGCCTTCTTTCAAACCCAAATCTTCTGTTGGCTTTATTTGGTGCTTTTCTAAATAAGAATAAATATTTGTTTGTTTGGCCCCTTTTACAATTGAGATAATTGCATTTTGAGCATTTTCAATATGTTCTGGACGGCCTATGATTCCAATTTCATTATCTTTTATTTCAAAATGGCAGAGAGTAAGTGTTGTTAATGTACTCAATGTTTTTCCTTGAGTTCCAATTATTCTTGCCCTCACACTTTTCAAATCTTGTTTTTTAGTATAGTCTTTGATATTTAGAATCTCAAATGTAAAATTTTGTTCTTTTATTTCTAAAACATTTGAAAAAGGAAACCCAAAGTTTAAAGCATCAATAACTTTTTCAGCAACATATTCATCTTCAGCTTTTCCAGAAATAGAAATTTCTTTTCCCCTATTAGTAATTTTAACTTTTAGTACTTCTTCTAACTTTTTTTTATTTTTTATAACTCTAATAAATTTCTCAGATAAAATTGTTTTCATATTAAAACTCCAGTTTTTCAGATTCTAAATATCCTTTCTTTTTTAGCCAATTTACTTGAACAGGCCTATATTTGAAAACCACATCTCCTTTGGTATCTCCATCAAGTTCCCAGGGCTCTATAATTACAACATCTCCTGGCCTTAACCATAACTTCCTTCTTAATCTTCCAGGAACTCTACAGTTTCTTGTTTTATCATCTAAACAAGCTACAAACATTTTATTACCTCCAACTCTTTGTTCCACTATACCTAAAACTTCTTTTCCTCTTGGAAGTTTTACTCTAACTATTTTAGGTTCTTCCCCCTGTTGTTCTTTTTGTTTTTTATAAGATTTCATGTTAATTTCAACTAAATTTGCTTTATAAAATTATAGAAGCACTAAAGAAAAAGGAATTCCCGCTATTTCCTTAACAGACTCTTGATTGATCAGGCCTATTTTTTTTGCAATAGAAATAGATTCTTTTCCAACAATATTAAATGTAGAATCTTCAACAACCATTTTTTGGATTATGTTCACAAGTTCTTCTTCATTGACTTCTTCACCTTGGTAAAAATTTTCTTTTACATCTAATTGAAATTTACCTTCTTCTAGGGTTTTACCAATTAGATCAGAATCACAAATTGCAACGACTTCTCTATAAGATTTATGTATTTTTACAAACATTATTCAGTACCTACTATTTAAAAAATTAAAAAATAAAAAAAGAAAATTTAGAAAGACTTTTTAGCTCCTTCTTTGATTGCTTTTTCTGCATTATCTTTAGACATCATAGCACACATCTTTGTCCCACAGTCAGGGCAAAGTCCTTTTCCCATGTATCCTCCTCTTGCAGTTTGCACAATTTCCGGATCTTTCATGTTCTTGTTCTTTCCCTTTTCTTTATCCGGTCTTCCACATTTTACGCAATATGCTGTTACCATTTTTTTTCCTCCATTTAATTTAATATGATTGTTAGGGTAATTTGTTTTTTAAAGCTTTATATTTTTGTTCTTACAGAGTGTTTAGCACCACAGGCAAGACAATGTAGAAACGTAATTCTACCCTCTTTAGTTAATTCAGTATCTGGTTTCTTACACTCATTGCATAATACAAATTCATTAACATATTGTTCTATTTTAGGATTTATTTTCGTACTTGGAACTTTCATATTTAATATAAGTCTATCTCCATCCTGGTGACCTGCTGCAGCAAGTTCCTTTAATAGAAATTTTTGAAAATGTTCTGGATTTCTTCTTAAATGAGAAACAATTTGAGAAAAATTAGTTAAAATTGTTTTTTTACCTTCAAATCTACCTTCAATTTTTGGAATTTCAAATCTTCCACTATTCCCACTAACTTGTTTAACTTTCTCATATGCTGAATTTAATAGTTTTTCATAATCTTCCATCTTTTAGATTCGAGAAAAGAGTTTATAAATGTTTTAAACTTAGATTTAGTATGCATATTAAAAATGTAGTAATAGGGATAGCAATTATCATCCTTACAATATCTGTGGCAATTTATGGTATTAGTACTTTTTATCCTGAACCAGACTATTCTGATTATTGTGATGATTTTAGATATAATATTGAAATAAATAATTCTGAACAATGTGATGCTGCAGAAGGTAAATGGAATGAGTTTAATGGGCCTAAACCTGTTGAAGGTGCAGAAGGATATTGTAATTTGAATTATTATTGTGAACAAGAATATAGTGAAGTTAGTGAAAAGCGTTCTAAAATTATTTTTTTAATTGCAGTACCTCTAGGAATTTTAGTTATTATTTTAGGGGCCCTTGTTTTTGGATTAGAAGCAGTAGGTGCTGGACTGATGGGTGGGGGAGTTGGAATAATTCTTTATGGTGTTGGAGGTTTTTGGAGATTTGCCCAGGATTGGCTTAAATTTTTAATTTCTCTGATAGGATTAGTTATTTTAATTTGGTTTTCTTATTGGTTTAATGAAAAAAGTATGAAGAAAGGGAAAAAATAATTTTATCCTAAATATTTTATGATTCCAGGCCTAGGTTCAAACAACATTCCTTCTTCTAAGAATTTTTGTATTTCTTGATCAACAATATTTGGAGAAATTTCCTTAAGCTCTTGTTTTAATTCTGCAACATCTATTCCATTTTCTCCAGAATTTTTTATTTTTCCAAGAATTTTATCTTTTACCGCAACTATTTGTTCTTTAGGTACTCCAAGATCTTTGGGCCTATTTTTTTCAGATTCCATCTTTCTTATTAAAAGATATTTTGGATCTTGATCTTTCACTATTTCAGGAGTAATATATAACTCATTATTGAAACTTCTTAAAACACCTATTACTAAAATTGTTTGCCCCTGGTTTAAGTTTGTTAGTTTTTCAAGGTCATCTCCAAAAGCTTTTATTTTTAATTGGCCAGAGCCATCATCTAAAGTCATAAAAGTATATTTTTTTTCACCTTCATTATCATATCTTTCAGTGATATTTCCAACAACGTTCACTCTTACAATTCTTTTACCATCTAATTCTAGATAAGAAAATCTTTCTTCATTTATTATTGGAATTCCCTTTAAAAGATCTCCAATACGAAATTTAAATGCAATATGCCTTTTGAATTGATCTTGATCTGCCATTTGAAAAGAAATAAGTTAGCGTTTTTAAGTCTTACCTACATAGCCTCTTCTTGGTTTGAAGATTTCGCCCTGAGAATTTAATTTATTAATTGCCTCCTCAATTTCATCTGAATTTAATTTACCCTCAAGTTCTTTTTCAATTTCTTCTACAGGAATCATTTTTCCTAAACGGCTTTCTAATTGGGTAATTGTATTTCTAACAGTAAATATTTTATTTCTTTGAGAACTTGTGATACCTGTTGTAACTCTATCAATATCAAAGGTTTTAGATTCATAATCATATCCAACCTGCATAAGATAGTATTTCATAAGATCTATGGCTATTTTAGCATCTTGTTTTTCAACAACTTTACTTAATCTTACTTTTGCAGAAGCTTCAGCCATTCTAATTAGGGCTTGTAGTTGTCTAGCAGAAATAGGTATTGGCCTCATGGCAGATTCAGAAGAAACTGGTTTATTTCTTAAATCAACATAGAATTTTTTAATTTCATAAATAGCATCTTCTCCTAAGGTTGGACTTATTCTTTGTTTTGCATAAGCTACATATTTTCTAAGTAAATCTCTTGAAATTTCCATTGTTTTACCTTCTCTTCTATGTTCCATTAAAACGTGGGAAGCTATTTTTTCATCTTTGTCTCTTTGAGGTATATCTCTTAGGGTAAAAATAATATCAAAACGATTAATTAAAGTTGGAGGGAGGTCTATTTGTTGAGCAATTGATTGATAGGGATCAAATCTCCCGAATTTAGGGTTTGCAGCTGCAAGTACAGATGTTTCTGCTCTTAGAGTTGCCTGAACATTAGCCTTACTAATTGTAATGGTTTGCTGTTCCATGGCCTCGTGCATAGAAGATCGATCATTGGGATCCATTTTTTCTAGTTCATCTATACAAACCAACCCTTTGTTTGCTAAAACCATTGCTCCTGCTTCTAAAGACCATCCTCTTAGATATTCATCTCTAACGACTGTTGCAGTAAGTCCTGCTCCAGATGCAGATTTTCCAACAACATATCTTCCTTTTGGAGAAATTTCAGCCATAAATCCTAATGTTACAGATTTTGCAACTCCTGGATCTCCAATTAATAAAATATGGATATCTCCTCTACTTTTTTGGCCATCTGCGTGAATTTTTTTAACTCCACTAAATAATTGAAGAACCAATGATTTTTTAATTTCTTCATATCCCCATACACTTGGGGTAATACTTTTTGCTAGTTTTTCAAAAACTTTAGGATCTTTAGAAAGAGTTACAATTTCTTCTTCATCTTTTTCACTTATATCTAATTCTTCAAAGGTTTCTTCCATAGGAATTATGTTATTTGCTTCAACAGCTAATTCAAATCTTGTGGATAATCCTCCAGAATGTAATGGAACAGGAACCTCTTTTAAAACACCTAGAACTTTTACCCTGCTACCAGGTGTTGTTTTTTCTTCCATTTTAGGTTCAACCAGATCTTCTTTTAGGAAAACATTAATTCTTTTTGGTTGTTCTCCACCTGTTAAAGCTTCTGGAGCTTCTTCTGTAACAAGTCTTTGGGTATCAACCATATCCTTACTTAATAGCTTAAATCCTCCTCTTCTACCACAGGAACATCTTGAAGGTTCTCTAAATTTTTTCTCTATTTGCAAAACAGAAATAATAGTACCACAACTAGGACATTCAAATTTAGCATTAACTACCTGTGGCCTTACATCTGAAGATTGTCTTATAATCCCTTCAATTACAATCATTTCATTTAAATGCTTAGAACGAATATTTCTTACCTTGATTTCTTGAGATTTTGGGAGATTTGTTAATCTTACTTTAACAGATTTAACTAAACCAGATTCTTCAATAGCTAGTTCAATTAATCTTAGGACTTCTTCAGGATTTGCTAAGAGTTCATCTGCTAGATTGTTTGAAAATTCTGTTAGCTTCATAAAATCAATATAAATAACTTTAGAAGTCTTTCTTAAAGAATCTCCAAGTTCTTTTTTATGGAAATCAAAGAAACTTTTTGCCTCAATCATGAGATCTTCATTTTTAGGTCTTTTCTTTTCTTCACTCATATAGAAATCTAAGGCCTTTTCTTTTTATAGATTTGTGTGTACAATTGAATATGATAACACATAGTTGTTAGAAAGAGGAGTGAAAAAGGGAAAAAATCTATTTTTTCTTATAATTCTTTAAGGCCTGTTTAACGTTTTTAAGCACTTGAACCATACTAAATTCAAGTTGTTTTTTGTTTTTTGTTCCTGTACAAACAAGCTTGCCGTTTGAGAAAAGTAGGAAGGTTGCATTTGGCTCAATTAACTTATATACCAGGCCTGGGAATTGTTCTGGTTCATATTCTGTATTTTCCATTTCTAATGCTAAGAAATTAAGATTAAGCTTTAAATCAATAGATCCTGAAGCAACAATATTTTGAACAGTAATTTTAGGTTTGATTGTAACATTAACATTTATTTTTTTTAATTGTTTTACTACTGCTTCTATAACTTTTTTTACTTGAGCTACAGATTTTGTCCCAGTACAAACAAGGTTTCCTGAAGAAAATACTAATACTGCAGATTTAGGTTCTTTGATTCTTAATACTAATCCTGGAAATGTTTCTGGATTATATTCTGTATTTGGTTGAGTTCTTGCTAATTTTGTTAAAGGAACAGGTTTTTCTAAAGCAGTTGTTGCAACAATATTTTGAATTTTATATGTGCTTTTTTTTACTACCATTATATCTTTTAAAGAAAAAAAGCCTTTATAAAGGTTTTTAAATACCTCGTCGATAATATATTTATGAAAAAAGTGAAAAGATGTGAATGGGTTGGGAATTATCCAGATATGATTAAATATCATGATAAGGAATGGGGAAAACCTTGTCGTAATGATAAATTATTATTTGAATATCTTATTTTAGATAGTTTTCAAGCAGGACTTAGTTGGCTGACAATGATTAAAAAAAGAGAGAATTTTAGAAAAGCTTTTGATGATTTTAATTATAACAAAATTGCAAAATATGGCAAGAGAGATTTTAATCGCCTTATGAAAGATGCGGGAATTATTAGAAATAGATTAAAAATTCAATCTGCAATAACAAATGCTCAAAATTTTATGAAAATTCAAGAAGAGTTTGGTAGTTTTAGTAAATATATTTGGAAGTTTGTAAATAATAAACCTATTAAAAATAAACATAAACATATGAAAACACTTCAAGCTCATACCCCTTTGTCAGATAAAATAAGTAAGGATTTGAAAGATAGGGGATTCAAGTTTGTTGGAACAACAATTATATATGCTATGATGCAAGGAATGGGTATTGTTAATGACCATACTACAGATTGTTTTAGATATAATAGAGTTTAACCGTATTTCCAGTTTCTTTTTTGATGGTCAAAATCATCTGCAATTTCTTCAACAGTTGTAATATCTTTTGCTCTTCTATCTGGCCGCAAAGAAATAAATCTTGGAAATCTTAATGCAAAACCAGAAGGATAGTTAGGAGATTTTTGAATTTCCTGATATGTTACTGAAATTACTATTTTTGGTTTTATGAAAACTTTTTTACCTTTTTCTTTGATAATATATGGTTTTACTTCTTCTGTTAATTGCCCAAAGGTCATTCCTTGATCTTCTTTTTCTTTCATTCCAGTGCCCATTTTTCCTATTTCTAAATATTCTCCTTTTTTATTTATGCAAGCAAGATTATAACTTGAAATCCAATCAGATCTTTTTCCAGTGCCATATTCTCCCCCCACAATTACTAAATCTAGATCTTTGACTTCTGGTTTTATTTTCATCATGTGGCCAACTCTTCTCCCAGGTTGATAAATTGCATCAAGATTTTTCATCATGATTCCTTCTTGATTATCTTTTAAAGCTTGTTTATAGAATTCTTTTGCTTTTTTTTCATCACCAGTGATTATTTGTTTTGAATATATTATTTTGTAGGGATGTTTTTTTATTATTTTTTTAACTATTTTTGTTCTTTCTTTGAAAGGTTCATTAAGCATAGATTTTCCCTCATAATAAAGAATATCAAAAACATTTACTTCAACAGGCAGCTTATCTTGTAAATCTTTAATATTATATTTTCTTCTTATTCTTTGACTAATATCTTGAAATGCAGTATATTTTTTTGTTTTTTTATTAAAACCTACTGCCTCTGAATCAAGAATAAATGATTTTCCCTTAACATATTTTTTAATATATTCTACAACTTCTGGGAATTGTTTTGTAACATTTTCTAGACTTCTTGTAAATAAAGTAACATCTTCATTATTTTTATGGATAATCATTCTAAATCCATCATATTTGTATTCTATTGCACAGGGTTTTCCTAGAGCTTTAAATCCCTCTTCAAATGTTTTTACTTTTTGAGCTAACATTGCTTTAATGGGTTTTCCAACTTGTAGATGTATTTTTTCAAAACCTTTTATTTTCTTTTTTTTAGCAATGTCAAAAACAGTTGCAATATCATTTGATTTATCTATTGCTTCTTGAATTTTTATTGCTGCAGTTTCATCATCCTTAAAAAAAGCTTTTGCAAGTGAATGTTTTATAGTACTTTCTTTAATACCAATTCTTAAATCTCCAATTAAAGTTCTAACAAGATAAAGAGCTTCTAAAGGGGTGGCAGAAGTTAATAATTCTGTAATTAAAGAAAGTTTTTTTCCGACAGTTCCTTTTCCTTCTAATTCTGGAAGTTTTCTTAAATTTTCTAAAACTTTTTCAATTGTTAAAATATTTGTAGCAAGAGTAATTTGTTTTTTATTTTTTGTTAGATCTTCAGCAACTAATCCAATATCTCCAATAGATTTCCATTTTTTATTGACTTCTTTTATTTCAATTCCTGTTGATTTAGAAATAGCTTTTATTGCAATTTGAGTACTAATACCAATTCTTCTTTCATCATATTCAGGGTAAATATCTCCTAATAAAAGATACATAACATCTCTATCTTTTTGAGAAAGTGATATAAGAAATTTTGATAAAATTTCTATTTTTTCTAGACGTTTAGTTGTTGCAGATGAATCTCTATAAAGTTCTGCAAGTTTTAGGTACCTCATTTTATATAAGAATTAAACTGAAGTAAGTTTTTAAAATTAAGGATTAGTAATCTTCTTGTTTTATTTCAAAATAAGAATGTGAATGATTACAGGAAGGACATTCTTTTGGAGGTTCTTTTCCAATATGAACATATCCACATTCTCTGCAAACCCAAACTCTTTCTTCTTGTCTTTTGAAATAAGTTTTATTTTTTATAAGTTGTAATAATTTAAGATATCGATCTTCATGATTTTGTTCTGCAATTGCAATTGATCTTAATCTTTCTGCAATTTTTTTTAATCCTTCTTTTTCAGCAACATCTGCAAATTCAGGATACATTTCAGAATATTCATATTTTTCTCCATTTGCTGCAGCTTGTAAATTTTCTTCAGTAGTGCCATAGACTAGAGGTGCTGTGGCATCAATAATTATTTCTTCTTCACCACCTAATTCTTTTTTTAATTCTTGAATGTGTTCAAAAATTCTTTTAGCATGTTCTTTTTCTTGATTAGCTGTTAAAAGAAATATTTCTGCAATTTTTTCATATCCTTCTTTCTTTGCAATTTTTGAATAAAAAGTATATCTATTTCTAGCTTGACTTTCACCTATAAAGGCTTTTGTCAAATTTTTCAATGTTTCTTTCATTTTATTTTTAGTGATTAATAGTATTTAAGTTTTAAGCACCAATAAATTTCAAAACTTCAAGTACTAAAAATACTGGCCAGACAAGAGCTTTTAAAATTCCTAAAACTCCAACCCAAAATCCTGTTGCAGTAGAGATGTAATAAATTGCAGCTCCTAAAGCTCCTAGTCCATAAGTACATCCACCTTTGCAATCATTTGGATTACAGGTCATGTCTTTCTTCACCATTTTTTTTGTTGTTTTCTTTTTCATAACTATTTTCCTCTTCTTTTTTGAGCCCTTAGGGAGGGTCTAATCTTAAGTTCAGGAGATTTATTTCTTAATCCCCTTGATTTTTTACCTGCACTTGTTAAACCACGCATAGGTCTTTTTGTGTTTGCTCTTTGTCCAATCCAATTAATTTTTCTATCTGATTTTATTTCCGGTCTTGTAGGATCTACACAAATAACTTCATAAAAATAATGCATTCCATCTTTTCCAATCATATAGGAATTAAGAACCTCTAAAGTATCATATCTTCTTGCAACTCTTTGTTCTGCAATCCATCTATAACTCATTCCAAGAGTTTTTCTTGTATGTAATCTTTTACTCCTTCTACCTTTATTAGGTCGAGGTCTTTTATGACCTCCTCTTTTAACTCTAACTCTAATTATTATAAATCCTTTTTTATTTCTATATCCTAAAGCTCTAGCTCGATCTAATCTTAATGGATTGTCTACTTTTGTAAAAACACCTGATTTTCTCCAAGCAATCATTCTTTCTCTAAGAACTTTTTTTTCAGGTTTTTTCCAAGCTTCTCTTATATACTGATATAATCCCTTTGCCATGTCTATTTTATAGAAAAATGGTTTTTAAAGGTTTGCAGAATAAAAATATGAGGCTGCACGGATTTGAACCGTGGACCCCTGCCTTATCAGAGCAGTGCTCTACCAGGCTGAGCTACAGCCTCATATATAAGAAAACCACTGAGGTTTTATTTATAAAGATTATGAATTAGTTTTTAGCTTCTAATTCAAGAATGAGTTTTTCTTCTTCAAGCTCATAATTGGTTATTTGTAGATTTAATGGAATTATTTTTACATATGCCTTACTTTTAGTTATAGCCTTGATTTCAATACTATTTTCAAGCCTAATGATTGAAATATTTTTAATTGATTTAACTCCTGGTAATTCTACCTCATAAATAACTTTATCTGAAAGCCTCCTAATATTTGTTTTAGGTTCTTCTTTTGATAACTTTGAAATATTTAATCTTTGATTTGGAAGTTTAATTGAAGGTGATTTTTTTATCTCTTTTTTCCCAGTTTTCTTTTGAATTTGAGGATTTGAATTACCCATATTTATTTCTTTTCCATTTATCATAAGTTTGATATTTGTTCTGGGTGTAGGATTAGATTGAGACATTTCTTTTTGCATTTCTTTTTCAAGCATTTTCATTGCACTTCCCAACATTTTACCTAATACATTCCCACCCATACTTCCGAATAATGGATCTTGAAATGAATTTTGATCAGAATCATTTTTTCCTAACATTCCTAGGTTCTCTCTTTTTTTAAGAGAATATCTACAATTAGGGCAGAAATTGTATTTTCCACTTATCTTTTCATTACAATTAGGGCATTTTTTATTAAACATATTAGATTGAGAGGGATTAGGCTTTTAAATATTTTCCAATGTGCATTATTTGATGGATTTCTTCTGTTAGAGTTGGTTTAGCTTCTTTTAAAATTAAATCACCCATTGATCTCATTCCATTGAATTTTTCTGTTTTTCTAACTTCTTTCATCCCTCTCATTCCAAAGAAAACAACGATCATTCTAGCAAGAGTTCCTATGATGAAAATTAAAAATAAAGGTTCTATCCAAGTAGTATGAAGATATTTGATTAATATTGCACTTAATCCAGCTCCAAAGAAAACACCTGTTCCCCAAGTTAAATTATAATATGAAACCGCTAAACCTCTTTTTTGTTTTCCAACATTATCATATATAAAATTCCCTGTAGCTAGATTAAATCCTGCCCAAGCAACACCTCCTACAAGTCTAGGAACAAAAATCAAATAAAGAGGATTAGGAGATATAATCCATAAAATAGGGACTAAAGGAATAAATATAGAGTTAATTAGAAGAGTTCTGTAATTACCATATTTATCTGCAAATTTACCCCATAATTCTAAAACAAGAATTGCAAATATTGATCCTGCTAAAGTTATAATCATATATTTTGAATAACTAAACCCTAAATATCTTAATAAGTAAATTGCTACTAAAGGTCCTGAAATACCATTTACAAAACCAAGAGCACTTCTAAATAAAGTAAATTTCCCAAAATTATTTTTTGGAGATTCTTTTAAAAAACTCCAATATGAAAAATAAGAACTTTTTCTAATTCTTACTTTTGGCTCATATTGACTTTTGAAGGCTTGCCAAGAAGTAAGTCTGGCTAAACATGCTAATGAAAAGAAAATAATAAATCCAATCATAACTATCTCTTTTGATTTAAAATAATCTAAAAAAAATGAAGCTATTATTGCAAGAGTAACAGACACAAAAGTCATAATCATATTTCTTTTTGAAAAATACCTCCCCCTAGATTTTCTATCTGTTACGTCTCCCATCCATGAAAACCAAGCAGGATGCCCCATATGTCCAAATATAACATAAAGTGCAAAAAAAGTGATCATAAGAAGAGGTAAAAGATTTGTGATCATTCCTTTATAAAATAAAATTGCAATTGATATTAGGGGAATCCACATTAAAGATTCAAAAAATACTGTTTTCAAAAGTATGCTTTTTCTAGAATGTTTTTTTAATAAACTTGAACCAAATGTTTGACTTAGAGGGCCTAGTATTCCTGCTACAGCACTAAACATTGCAACCATTGAATTACTTGCATTAATTGCAATGGCAAAAGGAGAAATATAATTCCCTCCTAAAGAACCTTGAATTGTTGCAAAAATACCTTCTTTAATACTATGTTTTCTTGCACTTTTTTTTAACTTAATTTCACTTAATTTTTCTTTCACCATCTTTTCTAAATCTAAGTGTGAATTTTAATTAATAAAAGTTCTGTTGAGATATGATGCACCAGCCGGGAATCGAACCCGGATCACAAGCTTGGGAAGCTCATATTCTACCATTAAACCACTGATGCAATACAATAATTATTATAAAATTGATTTTATTTAATTTGTTATGGCTAAAAGACAAGTAAGATGGAATATGGCTACAGACCCTAGTGATCAAGTCAGGCTTAGACATAGATATACTGTTGCTGTTTTAAATGAACCAATTGAAATAGATAGAATTACTCAAAGATTTATTACCTATCTTGCTCCTGCAGATGATTTTAGAGAGAATTATACTCTTCAAATTAAACATTCTGGGGGATTGTATTTGAAAATATTTTCTTTTTCAAGTGAGAAGGGAAAAATTGAAGACTACAAATCAATTTATGATTCTCCTAATTTTAAAAAAGATAGGCATTTAAGAGATGCTGATGAAAGTGATTTGGAAGAACATGCCCAAACTATCGCAAGAAGTTAACTTTTTATATATGATTCTTTTAATGAAAATATGAAAGAAAAATTTTATATTACAACTACAATACCCTATGCAAATGCCCCACCACATATTGGTTTTGCTTTAGAAATTGTACAAGCAGATGTTTTGGCTAGATGGAATAAAGTTAAAGGAAAAGATGTTTTCTTTTTAACTGGAACTGATGAACATGGTGTTAAGAATTATCAAACTGCTAAAAAACAAGGATTAACAACTCAAGAATTTGTCGACGGTAATTCAGATAAGTTTAAGGAATTAACAAAAACATTAAATATCTCTAATAATTATTTTATTAAAACAACAGATAAAAAAGTGCATTGGCCAGGAGTTGAAGAATTATGGAAAATTCTTGTTAAAAAAGGAGATATTTACAAGGAAAAATATACTGGGAACTATTGTTCTGGTTGTGAGAGATTTATTACTGAAAAAGAACTTGAAGAGGGAAAATGTCCAAATCATCCTAACCTAGAAATCCAATATCTTGATGAAGAAAATTATTTTTTTAAGTTGTCTAAATATTCTGATAAAATTAAAGAGTTAATAGAAAAAGATGAATTAAAAATTACTCCAAAAAAATGGAAAAATGATTTTTTAGCTTTAATTAAAGAGGGCTTAACAGATGTTAGTTTTTCTAGAAATAAAAAATCTCTCCCATGGGGAATTCCTGTTCCAGATGATGATTCCCAAGTAATGTATGTTTGGTGTGATGCACTTACAAATTATTTAACAGGTATTGGATATCCTGATAAAAAGTATAAAAAATATTGGCCTGCAGATGTGCATGTTGTTGGAAAAGATATGCTGAGATTCCATACTGGTATTTGGCCTGGAATGCTTTTAAGTGCAGGTCTGCCTTTACCTAAAAAAGTTATTGTTCATGGTTTTTTAACAGTTGATGGTAAAAAAATGTCTAAGTCTACAGGGAATGTTGTTGATCCTTTAGCACTTTCTAAAAAATATAGTTCAGATAGTATAAGATATGTTTTGATGAGAGAAATTCCTTTTGGAGATGATGGAGATTTTTCTGAAAAATCTTTAATTAATAGGCATAATAATGAATTAGCAGATAAGCTAGGGAATTTAATTAGTAGGGTTTCTGGATTAATTGAAAAAAATGGGTTTGAAAAAACAGAAGTAAAACTTTTAGAAAAATTAGAAGAAAAAGAAATTGAAAATTTAATTGAAAATTTTGAATTTGATAAAGCGTTGAATAAAATATTTGCATTTATTGATATTTGTAATGAATATGTTCAACACAAAAAACCGTGGGAAACCAAGGATAAAAAAGTTTTATTTGAATTAAAAGAATCAATATTAAAAATAGCAGAATTACTTCTCCCATTTATTCCAGAGGCTGCAGAAAAAATAAACAAACAATTTAGTGTTAAAGATATTGTGAAGGGTGAAATTTTGTTCACTAAAATTCAACAATAAAGTATTTAAATTAAAAAATACATGTTATTGTATTAAGATGGGGATAAAAATATCAGATAGAGGGTTGTATACTCTTTTTTCAATAGTTTTAGTATTAAGTATAGTGGTTAGTGTCAATGCTTATGCAAATCCTGCTACAGGTGTTGGTCATGATTTAGCAGATATTGGATTTCCTTCTTGTACTGCTGGACAAATTTTAGAGTGGAGTGGATCTGCCTGGAGTTGTGGTACAGATGATACTGGAACTTCTGGAGATAATTGTGCTACTTCTGGGACTTGTTCTCAAGTTTGTATTGGTACTGATTGTCAAACAAGTTGGCCTGAAACTACAATCACTGAAACTATTACAAATACTGTTACTGTTGTTGGCGAAGTTAAAACTGTTTATGTTGATGGAAGTTCTAAAATGTGGGGTATGGGAAGACCTGGAGTAGATATTGTCGGAAGTTGGCAAGATATGGGAAATGGAGTTAAAGCAGCTCCTGGAAACATACAAACTCATTGGGGGGATTCTCAATCTGGATGCCCTAGTGAATCCTGGGTTTGTAAACAAAGTGAAATTGATACCAGTCAACTTAGCCAAGGAAATTATGGTGTTAATTATTGGCTTGCAGATAGGGCTGCATCTACTACTGGAATTATTCTTAATATATATTCATTAATATTTTCTTCTAGCGCTATTACTAGTGCTTATTCTCCTTTTTGTTGTGCAGAAGGAATTGCCCCTCCTTCAGATAGTGATGGGGATGGTTATGATAGTATTTCTGCAGGAGGAACAGATTGTAATGATAATTCCGATTTCATTTATCCTTCTAGCCAATATAGTTATCATGGATCAGATATATCAAAGATGAATGTAGATTGTATTGATTCTTATAATTCCTTTTGGTCAACAGTATATCCTTCAACTGAGTTTATTATTAATGTGGGTTCAAGTTCTCCAAATATTATTGCTAATTGTGGAACTCTTCCTGAATCTGGATGTAATGGAAATTATGGGCAATATCTGGGCTCTTTAACACCTTCAAGTTGTAATAGTCTTTGGGATATGTCTGATAGCAGTGCTTATGAATGTGCATGGTCTGGAGGAAGTTGTATTGTTACAGGAATTCCTTATACTCAATCTTCTCCAAGTCCAGAAATGTATTATGCTTGGTGCAATTAGATTTATTTAAAACTAATAATATTTTAAATTTCTTTTTTAATTAATTCAATTATATTTTTAAAAAATAGTTTTTTAGTTTTAGAATTTTTAACTAATTCTTGAACCTAATTCAATATCTGAATCTGGTTGTAGAAGTCTAACTTTTTCATGGCCTTCGTTAGATGCTGCAAGAATCATACCTTTACTTTCAACACCCCTTATTGTTCTTGGGGCCAAGTTTGTAAATACAATTATATTTTTGTTTTCTAATTCTTCTTGAGAATAATAAGGTTTTAATCCGGCAACAAGGGTTCTTTTTTCAAATCCTAAATCAATTTCTAGCTTGTAGAGTTTATCTGCCCCTTCAATCTCTTCTGCTTTTAGAATTTTTGCCGTTCTTAAATCTAGCTTTTGCCATTCTGAAAATTGTACAATACCTTCTATTTTTTCCATTTTAATCTTTGTAAAAATCTTTTTAATAGCTTTTCTCTATCTTTTTTAGAATCATATGCTATATCAAGAAGACTAGCTGCTATTTCTTTATATGCTCTAGCAGCATTACTTGAAGGGTGTGTATGAACTACAGCATCTTTTTCATTCAATGCTTCTTGCACACAAAGATCATCTGGAATCATTCCTAATATTGGTGCTTCAAGCATTTCTTTAACAGTTTCAGGTTGTAATTCAAATTTATTTTTTCTAACTTTTGTAATTATAATTCCTTTTATTGGTTTATTTCTTTCAAGGCCCATTTTAATAGCTTTTAAGGCATCTGTTATTGCAGGCATTTCAGGATTTGTAACTACAATCAATTCATCTGCAATTTCAATAATATCTTTTGCTTCATCTCCAAGCCCAGCAGCACTATCGACAATTACAATATCTGCAATTTCCTTAAAATCTGCAATATATTTTTTAATATTTTTAGATTTAATTTTTTTAAGTTCTTTCATGGAAATAGATGAGGGAATTATTTTTAATCCAGATTTATGTTCATAAACTGCTTCAAATACATCTGCTTTTCCTCTTAGGACATGGTTTAAACTTATTGGTACTTCTGGAGAATTTAAATGAATTCCAATATTGGGAGTAGTTAAATTAGCGTCGATTACTAAAACATTTTGGCCAAAATAATTTATAGCTGCGCCTAAATTAATTGCAGTAGTTGTTTTTCCAACACCTCCTTTACCGGATGTAATCACAATAAGTGTTTTCATTTTAATTTTATTATCCTAATTTTTTATTTGTTTTTACAAAAAGTCTATTTAGGATAAAAGAAATTGCTTTGTGGTACTTATAAATTTTTCTAAGCGATCTGCATAGATTTTAAGCTGTTCTAAATTAATATTTATTTCCTCACCCATATAAAATACTCTTAAGTTAACATTTTTTCTAAATTCTCCAATTCTTTCTTTTCTAAGATCTTCTATTTTCCTAAACATTTCAAACATTTTCATAACTTCTAAAAAATTATCATCTTTTTTGAATAATTTTTTAATTTCTTCAATTTTTCCTAATGGGTTGCTAGAAATTGTTTTGATTTTTTTCTTCTTTTTAGCATGAATTAACATTTCTTCAATAGCTGTTTCAATCATAAGTCTCCATCTTATCAAAAGATTCACCATTACATCGCACGTTTTAGTGTATTTTAAACTCACATATAATAAATGATCTGCACTTATTTTTTCCTGTATTATTCTTTCCATCTAGTATTCTATTCTAATAAATTTTAGAAGTAAGTATTAAGAAGCTAAAAGGGTTTTTATATGTTTCTTAGAAATTTGGATTCTATTTTTTTCAGAATCTTTTTTGATAACTCTACAAATTCTTTTATTTTTTCTACTGGAAGAATTGTTTGCTCAGAAAATTTAGATAAAATAATAATTTTATCTTTTTTCAGATATTCCATTGGACTTTTTTTATGTTTTTCAGATAAATCTAGAATTTCTATTATTAAGTTTACTTCAGATTCAGTAATTTCGTATCTTGCAGCACATTTATTCTGAAATGTTCTAAAATTTATTCTAGGATCTTTATTAAGTTTAATTCTTTTGAAAAGATATTCATATTGAAGTATGGCATTTAAAGAATAGATTATCGCATTTTTTGTTTCAAGAAGTATTTTCAACAATAATTTTTTGTCTTTTAAAAGAGGATAGGTGACATAAATTAAATGATCTGCAGTAAAAGTGATATTTTTAGCTTTTTCAAGATTTTCTAAGAATTTTTCCATATAAATAAATGTCAGAGAATTTAATATAATTGTTGGTGCTTAGAACTATATATTTAGCTTAGTTCCAAAATAGCTTCTGCAAGATCTCCTGTTTTTTCAAGAGCTTCTTTAGCTTCTTCTTTTGTTTTGCCTGTTTTTTCAACTATTGTTAAAATATCTTCTTTAGAAATTATAGGTGCAGATGATTCTTCTCTAATATTTCCTGCAATTTGAAAACTTTCTTGTCCTTGCATATTAATTTTAGTTACAGATGGACTTTCAATAATAATATTATTTCCATCTGATTTTTTAATTATAACTTGTTCTGCAGAAATCTCATCCTGGGACATTCCCATTTGTTTCATAATAGCTTGCATTTTTTTTGGATTTAGTCCTCCAATCATTTTATGCGTAAACCACTCCTAAAAGTACTCTAAATAAAATTACCAAAATTATAAATCCAATTACATGTGTTGGTTTTAAATGAAGACCTCCAGAATATTCATCACTAAACCTCGTCAATCCTCCAAAACCAGAGGGCATATTAACTTTATTGTCTGCCATGTTTTTTTTATGAATTAATAATATAAAAAGCTTTGGATGGACAATTTTAAAAACTTATTTTAATTAGATTTTTCATGGCTAAGTATAATGCTAAAGAAGTTGAAGATAAAATTATGAATTTTTGGGTAAAAGAAAAAATTTACAAGTTTGATCCAAAATCAAAAAAGGAAGTTTATTCCATAGATACTCCTCCCCCTTATATCTCTGGGAGAATGCATATTGGACATGCTTTTTCTTATTCACAGCAAGATTTTATTATTAGATATATGAGAATGAAAGGATTGAACATTTTTTATCCTTTTGGGACAGATGATAATGGTTTACCAACAGAACGATTTATTGAAAAAACAAAGAAAGTTAAAAGTAAGGATTTGGGAAGAACAGAATTTATTAAGTTGTGTCAAACAACTTTAGAAGAAGTAACTCCCACATGTATACAGGATTTTATTGATTTAGGAATTTCTTCAGATTATGATTTATATTATTCAACCATAGATAGTCATTCACAAAAAATTTCTCAAAAATCTTTTATAGATTTATATAATTCTGGAGATCTTTATAAAAAAAATTATCCAACTATGTGGTGCCCAGAATGTCAAACTTCAATTGCCCAGGCAGAATTAGAAGACCAAGAATCTGGAAGTTTATTTTCCACAATTAAATTTTCCTGTGAAGGAAAAGATTTGCTTATTGCAACAACACGTCCAGAATTACTTGGGGCCTGTGTTGCTGTTTTTGTACCTTTAAATGATAAAAATTATAAAAATTTAGTAGGGAAAAAAGCAAAAATTCCTTTATTTAATTATGAAGTTCCAATTTTTGAAGATAAATCAGCTGATCCTGAAAAAGGAACAGGAGTAATGATGGTTTGTAGTTATGGAGATAAGTTTGATGTTGAAGCAATACAAAAGTATAAGCTAAGTCCAAGAATTATTTTTGAAAAAGATGGAACTTTGAATTTAGATCAATATAGGGGACTTAAAATTAAAGATGCAAGGAAAAAAATTCTAGAAGATTTAAAAGAAAATAATTTAATTACAGAACAAAAGCAAATCCAACATGCTGTTAATTGTCATGATAAATGTGGTACTGCAGTTGAATTTTTACCAACACCTCAATGGTTCATTAAGCTATTAAATAAAAGAAAAGATTATCTTGATCAGGCAGATAAAATAAATTGGTATCCTAAATTTATGCATAAAAGATATGAAAATTGGGTTAATGGTCTTGAATGGGATTGGAGTATTTCTAGAAATAGACATTTTGGGATTCCTATTCCTGTATGGGAATGTTTAGAATGTAATGAAGTTATTTTGCCTAAAAATAGTGAACTTCCAGTAGATCCTCTTGAAACTAAAAAGAAATGTCCTAAATGTAAAAAAGATGCAATTCCTGAAAAAATGGTTTTAGATACATGGGCAACTTCTTCTTTAACACCTCAAATTGCTGCAGAACTTCCAGGGGCAAAAGGAAAAGTGGATCTTCCTTTTTCATTAAGGCCTAATGCTCATGATATCATTCGAACTTGGGCATTTTATACAATTGTAAAATCTCATTTACATGAAAAAAAAATTCCGTGGAAAGATATTGTTATTTCAGGAATTGTTTCTCTTGGTGGAGAAAAAATGTCAAAATCAAAAGGAAATGTTGTTGATCCTATTGAAGTAATGAATTTATATGGATCAGATGCTTTGAGATTCTGGGCTGCAGGTTCAAAACTTGGAAATGATTTAGATTATTTTGAAAAAGAAGTTGTGATGGGTAAAAAATTTGTAACAAAACTTTTGAATGCATCTAAATTTGTTTTTATGAATTTAGAAGATTATAAAGGAAATAAGCCAAAAAAATTAAATTTAATAGATCAAGTTTTTTTAGAAAAACTTAATGAAACAATAAAAGAAGCAACAGCTTATTTTGAAAAATATGAATATTCAAAATCAAAGTCAGTTGTTGAACAGTTTTTTTGGAAAGATTTTGCAGATAATTATATAGAAATAGTTAAAAAAAGAGTTTATCAAGGAGAAGGAGATTCTAAACTTTCTGCACAATATACTCTTTATAAAGCCCTTTTGGAAATTGTAAAAATGATGGCCCCAATAACTCCTTTTATTACTGAGGAAATTTATCAAACATATTTTAAAAAATTTGAAAAAGAAAAAAGTATCCATATTTCTGAATGGCCAAAATATATTAAAAGTGAAGGAGATAAAAACAATTTATTTGGATTTTTTATAGAAATATTAACTAAAATTAGAACTGAAAAATCAAATTCCAAAAAAGCAATGAATGCAGAAATAATTTTAACATTACCTAAAGAAGATATTAAAAAATTTGAAGGTGTACTAGAAGATATAAAAGATGTTATGAATGCTTCAGAAATTAAAGAGGGTAAGTTTGGAGTTGAGTTTAGATGACTAAAGCAAGTAAAAGTGAACTTAAAGAATTGTTAGATGAATTGAAAGAATATAGAGGACGTCAAACAGAACTTATCACAGTATATATTCCTGCAGGTTATGATGTAAATTCTGTTCAAAAACAATTAGAGGCTGAAAGATCTACTGCTAAGAATATTAAATCAACTTCTACTAGAAAAAATGTTATTGATGCTTTAGAGAAAATTGTAAGATATTTGAAGGAATTTAAAAAAACTCCTGAAAATGGGATGGCTGTTTTTTCAGGAAATGTTTCTAAGGTAGAAGGTGGTCAAGATTTACAAATATGGGATGTGGAACCTCCTATGCCCTTGAAAAGTAGATTATATAGGTGTGATAAAGAATTTGTTTTAGATGATCTTGAACTTATGCTTGAAGTTGATGAAGTTTTTGGATTAGTAGTAATGGATAGAAAAGAAGCAACTATTGGTATGCTTGAAGGTAAAAGAATAGAAGTTTTTCAAAAAATGACTTCTGGAATTCCTAGTAAAGTTAAAGCAGGAGGCCAGTCTGCACAGAGATTCCACAGAATTACTGAAGGATTAACAAAAGATTTTTACAAAAGAATTGCTGCAGAAATAAAAAATATCTTTTTTGATAGGCCTAAACTTAAAGCTATTTTAGTTGGAGGTCCAATTCCAACAAAAGATGAATTTTTAGAAGGAGATTATTTAACAGATCAATTGCAAAAAAAGGTTTTAGCAAGAGTTGATGTGGGCGATTCTTCTGAATCTGGATTAAAAGAGCTTGTTGAAAAAGCTGGAGAAATTTTAGCTCAGCAAGAAATAATTCAAGAGAAAAACGATGTTGAGAATTTTTTTAATAATCTTGGAAAACATTCTGAAAAAACATTTTTAGGAGAAAAAGAGGTTAAAAGAGCTTTAGATTTAGGGGCTGTAGAGACTTTATTTTTATCTACTAAAATTAAAAAAGATCTTGCAAGGTCCTTAACAAAAATTGCTGAAAAAATGGGCACTGAAATAAAAACAATTTCTGTAGAAACAGAAGAAGGAGAACAGTTCTATAATATGGCTGGAATAGGAGCTATTTTGAGGTTTGAAGTTTAAATGGCAATTTCAAGTAAAACAATTGATGAAATAGATGAATCTAAAGAAAAGGAAAATTTGAAAATTCTTGAATCTATATTTTTTATTTCTGGTAGATTTTTAACTATGCCAGATTTAATGTCTTTATCGGGATTTAGTTCTGTTATTATTGAAGATTTAATTAAAAAATTAAAAGAAAAATATGACAAGGTGGATTCTGCAATTGAAATTGTTGAAAAAAATAATGTTTGGAAAATGGATGTGAGGAGGGAATATGGTTTTATTGTGAATAAAATAGCTACTGGAAACGCAGAGTTTTCAAAAGCAGAACAAGAAACTTTAGCTATTATTGCCTATAAACAACCTATAAAGCAATCTGTAATAATTAAGATCAGAGGAAATAAGGCTTATGATGATATTAAAAAATTTGTTGATCTAGAATTAATTAAAAGAAAAAAAATGGGGCATACTTATGAATTAAGTTTAAGTGAAGAATTTTATGATTATTTCAATGTCTCTAAATCAGAAAACCCTTTAAAGTAACATTTACTTGTTTGGGTGAGTGATACAAATGGACCTTTATTTAGCAATAATATATGTTTTAAGTTATATTGGATTATTTACAGTTTCTTTTTACATGATTAACACTTTTTCTTATTATAAAAAAAAGAAATTTATTGGAGAAAAAGAAGATAAAACAGTTACAATTATTATTCCTGCATTTAATGAGGAAAAAAGTATTGCAAAGACAATAGAATCTGCTCTTTCTTCTAATTATCCTAAAGAAAAATTAGAAATTATTGTTGTTAATGATGGTAGTTCTGACAAAACTTATGAAATTGCAAAAAAATATCTTAAAACTAAAAAATTTAAAGTTAGAGTTTTTACAAAAGAAAATGGTGGAAAGGGCACTGCCTTAAATTTAGGAATTAGTAAAGCTAAGGGGGAAATTATCATTACTATGGATGCAGATTCTTTTATTCGTCCAGATACTGTTCGAAAAATGGTAGGCCATTTTTATAATGATCAAGTTATGTCTGTTACACCTTCTATGGGGGTCTATAAACCTAAGGGGGCTTTACAAAGAGTTCAACAGGTAGAATATTATGTTGGTATTTTTTTAAGAAAATCTTTTGCAGTTTTAAATGCAATACATATTACTCCTGGTGCTTTCTCAGCATATAGAAAAAAGTTTTTTGAAAAATATGGAGGATATGATGTTGGAAATATAACTGAAGATTTGGAAATTGCTCTAAGAATGCAGAGACATAATTTTATTATTGAAAATGCTCCAGAGGCAGTGGTTTATACTATTGCTCCAAATAAATTTAGAGATTTACTTGTTCAAAGGAGAAGATGGTATGTTGGAATGATAAAGAATTTTTGGGATTATAGAGATTTATTTGGAGTTAAAAAAGGAGCAATGGGGATGTTAGTTCTTCCATTGGCAGTTATTTCAGTTATTTTTTCAGTTATTTTAACCATGTATGCTCTAATAAAAACTCTTGGTGATTTGAAAACAGAATTACTTCTTTTAGATTCTATTAATTTTGAATTTACAAGTATTTTTGAAGCTAATTGGTATTTTATTAAAACTTCTTTTGAAAAATTATTTTATAAATTATTTACAAATCCCATTTTACTTTTGGTTTTTATTTTTATTATCTTATTATTTTTCTACATGCATTTTGCTAGAAAAAATATGAAGTTCGAAGATGGAACTAAACTTAGTTTATTATTTTTTGTAGCTCTTTATTCATTTTTATTCAGTTTTTGGTGGATTCTTTCTTTTGTTTATGTCACATTTAATAAAAAAGTAGTTTGGAGGGGAGACAAATGGAAAAAAGAGTAGAAGCAAAACATTTAGGTAGAACTTTTTTCTTTTCAATAATTATTGCTACCATTCTTTTCTTTTCAATATTTGGAATTACAAATACTTTCGCATATATGAATTATAGGTCTATAGAGGCAAATAATAATGCTGTTTTAGAAGATATAATTAGTATTAGTAGTAGATTAGAAGAATTTGAATGTGAAGATAACCTATTATCAGAATCTTCTCAGGATCTGGATAATTCTGCATTTAAAATATCTATTTTAGAACAAAGATTTGGAAAACATGATTATAGGGTTTTAAAAATAAAAAAATTATATTCAGAATTAGAATATACCCATTTTAGGTTAGTAAATAAATTTAAGGAAGAATGTGGCGCTAATTTTATAACAATTTTATTTTTCTATGTAAATGATGATGATTTTGAAGATGATAATGAAAGAGCTAGTTTTGTTATAGGTGCTTTTAAAGAAAGTCATGATGTGGGAGTTATGATTTATTCATTTGATGCCGAATTAGATCTACCTTTAATCAAAGAATTAAGAGAAGAATATAATGTAACTTATGCCCCTGTAATTGTTATGAATGAGGGTGAACCTTTTTACCCTAGAAATATAGATTATTTAAGAGGATATAGTTTTTAAAAGAAAACAATAACTTCACCACCATAATATTAAAAAACAGATCTAACTGAATTATTTTATGGAATGCTTTAAATGTGGAATTTCTGATGGCCGGGCTTTACTTTATGAAATAATATCTTTAAAGGGAGTTAAAAAAATATGTAGAAAATGTTTAGCAGAGGAAAATTTACCTATTTTAAATAAACCTAAATCATTTCAAATAAAGGGGATTGAACCAAAAACTCCTACAGTTTATGAAAGACTTTCTAAATCTTCTGGAATTAAATTAGAACCTAGAAAAGAGCCTTCAATAGAGTTGCAAAAAAAGGATCAGGAACTTAAAAAAATTTCTGATGAGAATTATGAATCTTCTGCTCAGAAAAAAAATATTTCTTTAGATAAATTTGTTGATAATTTTCATTGGGTAATTATGAGAGCAAGAAGGTCAAAAAAATTAACTCAAGAACAACTAGGTAAAGAATTAGGAGAATCAGAAGTAGCAATTAAGTTAGCTGAAAGAGGAATTATAGCAGATGGAAATAATAGTCTTATAGAAAAATTTGAAGCATATTTAAAAATAAAAATTTTAAGAGAAAATGAAAGATCTATTGGTTCTTTTTTACCTGCAAAAGAAAATTTAATAGGGGAAAAAAGTGTAGAAATTGTTCAGGAACAGGAACCTCTAAATCTTTCCAAAGATATAGAAGATTCTAATTTTAAATTTGGAGCCATGAAGGTTCAACAAATAAAAATTTCTGATTTAAAATCTTTAAAACAGAAAAAAGAAAAAGAAATTTTAGAAGGGCCTGTAGAACCAATTATTGAAGAATTTTCAGATAAAGATAGAAAGAAATTAGAAGATCATGAAGAAGTTAATATTGATGACCTTATTTTTGGAAGGAAATAAATCCAAAGCTTTATAAATAAAATTGCTGAATTCTTACTATGGAAATAAAAGTTCTTAAAAATTCTAAAGAAGAAATAGAGCTAGAAATTGAAAATTTAACTATTGCAGAAATTCTTAGAGTGTATTTAAATAAAGATTCTAGTGTTTCTTTTGTAGCTTGGAAAAGAAAACATCCAACTGAAAACCCCTTACTTTTAGTTCAAACAAAAGGTAAAACAGCTAAAAAAGCTGTGGATGATGCAGTTTCAGCAATAATCAAAGAATTAGATTCTATTACTTCTGATTTTTCTAAATTAAAATAATTTTAAAGAAAGCTAGTTTTTGGTTACAATAATCTTTTTATAAGAACAGAAACTTTACTATTAATGAAGAATATCTTAGCTGTTATTGTTAAGGGCGGGAAATTATTAACTATTAATAGAAATGAACAGTTGGTTCTTCCACCTATGGCTGTTAGTTCTGAAAAAAGTACTAAAGAGGGAATGGGGCCTACAAAACCACCTCAATTATTATATCGATTAGAATCTCCTTTTTTAGAAGTTGTTTTTGAAAGATCTGGTCTAAAATATTATGGTTCTATGATTGATCAACTTAGAGTTGAGGCTAATTCCTATAAAGTTTTACCTTCTGGATTTAGTTTATATTCTCTTTCAGATGTTCAGGGCTTAGAAAGGTATAATGGAGCTTTTGTTTGGGTCAAAAATCCTTTCCATAAAGATCTTTCTTTAGGTACTAGGCATGTTGCTCAAAAACTTGCTGAACAAGGTCTTATCTCTTCACTATAATAATCCTTATTAATCCAAAATAATTTTTATTTAAATGAGAGAAATATCTAAAATATCTGCCGGAAGCTTTGATTTAAATAAATGGCTTCATGGAGGTTATGAAAGAGGTGTTATAACTATGCTTGCAGGGCCTCCTGGCAGTGGTAAGACTAATTTTTCTATTTTGGCAACATGTAGTCAGGCAAAAAAAGGGAATAAGGTAGTTTTTGTAGATACAGAAGGAGGTTTTTCTGCAGAAAGAGTAAAACAAATTGTGGGTGAAGATTATGAAGAAATCTTAGAAAAAATATTTCTTGTTGAATTAACAAATTTTGAAGAACAAAAAAAGTTTTTTGAATCTTTGGATGGGAAATTGAAAAAAGAACATATTAATTTCATTGTTATTGATGGCATGGCTATGTTATATCGATTAGAGTTAGGGGATGCTCTGAGATTAAAAGATAGGGACCAAATTAAAGATGTTAATAGGGAAGTTGCAAAACAAATGAGGATTCTAGCTGAAATTTCTAGAAAACAAGATATACCTATTTTAATTACAAATCAAGTTTATGCTAACTTTATTTCAGATGAAGATAGAAAAAATGGTGTAAAATCTGAGATGAATCTTGTTGGGGGGGATTTATTCAAATATTGGAGTAAATGTATTATTGAATTAAAAAACGAAAACTCAAAAAAGAAAGCTGTTTTGTTAAAACATAGGAGTTTACCTGTAAAAGAATTTGCTTTTGAAATAAGAAATAAAGGGATATTTAAGAGGAGATGGATATAATCTTAAAATAAAAAATTAATAAAAGAGGAAGATGGAAAAAGATATTAAATTTGAAGTAATGAAAAAAATAGCTGATACTAATTTTAAATATCAAAATTTAACTAAGATAGATAAAATTGATTCTAGTTCTCCTCCAAGTGTTTTTATAGGTTCTAAATTAAAATATCCTTCTGTTAATGTAGGTATTCTTTCACCTATAGAAAAAGAAAAGGAAGCTTGGGTTTATGATGATGAATCTTATTGGGCTCAAAATGATTTTCAAATTAAAGATGTTATTAAGTTAAGAGATAGTTTATTAAATTCAAGGTTTCAAGCAAGAGTTTCTGATTCTAGGACAAATAAAAAATTCGTAGAAATTGCTAAAGAAATTGCTATTTCTAGTAAACCTGTAGATATAGAATTAGAATTAAATAAAAATTTGAATATTGGAAGAAAAAAAGATAAAGTTGTAGTTCCCCATGGCATGAAAGCTGGATTAAAAAAAGCTAAAATTACCAGCAATGTAAAAGTGCATCAAAAGCTAGATCATGCAATGAATGATGAAATAAAAGCAGAACAGGGAATTCTTTCTCTTTATAAAAACAAATTTTCAGAATATACTCTTAATAAAATTTTAAGTGTAGGGGTTTTAGGATTAAAGAAAAATAAAAAGTTAGTTCCTACACGTTGGAGTATTACTGCTACAGATGATATGATTGGTAAGAATTTAATTAAACAAATAAAGAACTATAAATGGATTGAAGATCATGAATTATATTTTGGCCAGTTTATGGGGAACTGTTATTTAATTTTATTAATTCCTGGAGTTTGGAGCTATGAATTATTTGAATTATATTTTCCTGGTAGTTCTTGGAATCCTTCTAGTGAAATAAAAGCTTCTACAGATCATGAATTATATTCAGGAAGAAAATCCTATGCTTCTCAAACAGTTGGAGGTTATTATGCTGCACGTTTACCTATTTTAGAGCATTTAAATAAAATAAAAAAACAGGCAACTGTTGTAACTGTTAGAATTGAAACTCCAAGTTATTGGGCTGCTCTTGGAGTTTGGGTTGTTAGAGAAAGTGTTAAAAAAGCATTTAAAAATAAAAATTTAAAATTTAATAGTTTAGATGAATTAATTGAATCTGCTAAAAAAATTGGGTATATTAAATATGGTTTTAATCCATCAGGTATTTTTAAAAAAAGTTTGTTATTAAATTCTACTAAAACTCAACAAAATTTACGTGGCTGGTTCTGAATAATTAAGTTTATTAAGGAGTTTTTCTATATAACTTCGGAGGTGTAATATGTATAAAAATTGTATGAGTGGTCATTTTGTTTTAGCTATCTTAGTTATTGTTTTTGCTTTATGGCAAACAGCAGCTTCTAAGTGGATTCTTTTAGCAGTAGGTATTATCATGCTTTTACATTCTTTAGGATGTTCAACTTGTAAAGTCCCAGAGAAGCCAAAAGCAAAACCTAAGAGAAAAGCTAAGAAGAAGTGATTAAAATAATAATCACTTAAAGAAAAAATAATCTTCGCTTAAAATAGTCTTATTGAGACATATTATTGAAAGGAGGTAAAAAATGAAAAGAAATTTAATTTTATTTATTGCAATTACATTAGTTCTAGTTAGCCTTGTTAGTGCAGCTCCTTGGTCTGGTTGGTTTAGTGGAAAGGCTATAGATAATAGTCTTGTTGGAGATGTTGAACCTGGACAAGAAAGAACACAAGTTAGAAATGCTGGTGGAGAAGTTATTCCTATTGGTGCTGGACAAGTAACTTTGCTTGAAGAGCAAATTTATGAAACTGAAATGTCTTCTGGAGAAGAATTTACTATAGCTGTTTTAATTATAGAAAATGATCTCGTTGGTTTTCAAGTTAATGGAGCTACAGGAGAAATTAGGGCTGGATCTTCAGCAGTTATTAGTGGTCTTCAAATTGAAGTTGTAGATGTTTTTGATTCTTGGTGGAAGAGAAATTCTGTTATTGTAGAATTTGAACTTGAAGGAAATGTTCTTGAACCTGGTCAGACTATTTTGCCAACAGATGATGATGATTATGATGGATTCTTGAATTTGGAAGAAGGAACAGATATGATTTTAGGAATTGAAGGATCAAATGCAGTAGCAATCTCTATTAGTTTTATAAGTGCAACACAAGTTGTATTAAATATTGGTGGAGAAAATACAAATTCTTTAAGTGAAGGAAATTCCCAAGTTATGGGAGATGTTATGTGGACTGTTTTAGTGATAAATTATACTTCACATGATGGGGAAATATCAGGTGTTTATTTGGGGTATAATCTTGTTGAAGAAGAGGAAGAAGGAGAATTAAGCTATGTTGGAATTTTAAGCATGTTAAATAATGCAGAACCAACTGGGCAATTTTTATTAGGCTTATCTAGTAATAATGGAGAAATAATCCAATCTATGAGTGGAGACCAATTTTGTGGGGCGTCTAAAACTTGTTTATTTGGGTACTCTGTAATCAATTTTCCAAATACACCTTATTTTGGTTCTGAAGGACATTCTTTGATAGGTTGTCAAACAGTATTTGATTTAGAAACAATTCAAGAACATAATGATTGGGTTGATGGAAGCACATTTAGTTTACAATATATGTGTATTGATAATCCTTCTGAAGGAAATAGGATAGCTGGGGGATGGGGATGTAGAGAATGTAGCTCTCCAGGTCAATGTGGTCCATATAGTACTTGTTTATCATCAGGTTGTTGTGGGGGAACTTCTCCAAGTGGATTAACTAATGATCAAACTAATTAGAACTAATTTATTTTTATTTTTTTATTCTTTTTTTATTCTTTTTTATCTGGCTTGGCCTCTGGATTATTTTTCAATTCTTCTTCTTTCTTTTTCAAATATTCTTCTATACGTTCTTTATTAGTTGGACATTCAGGATTAAAGCAGAAAGTCCAGGGCCTTTTACCTTTACTTAATCTTATTAACATTGGAAATCCACATTCTTCACAAATTTTATCTGTTTTTTTAATTGAACCATTTGGAGGAAGAGTAAATGTATTTTTACAATTAGGATATGCATTACAAGCCACAAAATATCTTCTATTTATTTTAGAATAGGTAATTCCTAGATTTCCTTTTTTACATTTAGGGCAAATATTCAATTTATTTTCTTCTCTTTGTTGTTCTATTAATTCAGTATTTGCTTCTAAAAGTTGTTTACCTATTTTAATTTCATTTTCTCTAAATTCAGAAGTAATTCCAATAATTGTTTTTTTAGCTGTTTCAAGAACTTTTTGTTCTTTTTCAAGAAGAATTTCTTTTCCTTTTGATTGCCTTATTTCTTCCATTCCTTTTTCAAAATTTCTTGTTAGCTTTTGATCAATAATTATAGGAGAATATTTTTTTAGAGTAGCTATTAGAGAAATTCCTAATGGAGTCATTTCTATGCTTTTTTCTTTAATATAATTCCTGTTGTAAAGCGTTTCTAGTATACTTGCTCTTGTAGCTTTTGTTCCCAAATTTCTTTTTTCAAGTTGAGTTAAAATAGATGCTGGAGAATATCTATTTGGAGGTTTAGTTTCTTTTTCTTCTGTTCTTGAGCTAATTATTTTCACAGGGCCTTCAATATCTGGAACTTCTAATTCTTTTAACTTATAGGGGTAGATTTCCATCCAAGCTTTTTTCTTTATTTCAGATCCTCTTGTAGAGAACTTTTTTTCATCTACCTCAATACTAATTGTTTTATTTTCTATTTCTGCATCTTCACAAAATAATGCTAAAAATCTTTTAACAATTAAACTATAAATTTTTTCTTCATCTCCTGAAAGAGTTTTAAATTCACCAGTAGGATAAATAGAAGGGTGGGCGGGATCAGTTCCTTTTCCTTCAATAGGTTTTTTCTTTTTTATTAAATGTTCAACAGAATATTCTTTTGCAATTTTTTTAAGTATTTCTTTATATCCTATTGCTTCTGGAAGTTTTTGACTAGATGTTCTGGGATATGAAATTAATCCTGCCAAATATAATGATTGTGCTGCTTGAATTGTTTTTATAGGAGTTATTCCATGAAAACTATAGGCTTGTGTTTGTAAATTGGTTAAATTAAAAGGTGGGTTTGGAGGAATTATGTTGGTTGTTTTTTTAAGGTTAGCCTCTACTTTTTGTCCAACAATGTTTTCAAATTCATCTAGTTGTTTTTCATCAAAAATGACTTTATTATGTTTTAATTCAAGTTCATGTTTATTTTTTATTGTTGCATAAACATTCCAATAGGTTTCAGGTTCAAATTTTTGTATTTCTTTTTCTTTTTCTGAAATTAATTCTAAAGCAGGACCTTGAACTCTTCCAACAGACATTATTCTGAATTTTCCTGTTGTTTTGATAGCATTCATTAATGATCTTGAAAGATTTATTCCATAAAACCAATCTAAATAATGTCTTGTTTCTCCAGCAATTGCTTGTCCCCAATCCAAACTAGGAGATTTATTGTCATAGGCATTGTTTAATTCTTGGTTTGTTAAAGTAGAGAATTTCATCCTAGAAGCATCTTTTTGTCCACAAAGAAATCTAACTACATTTAATCCTATAACTTCACCCTCAATATCATAATCTGTAGCAACTGTAACACTTTCTGCCCCTTTTGCAAGTTTCAATATAGTATCATAATATCTTTTAGTAAAGTCTTTTTTTCTAACTAAATAATTAGGATACCACTCTAAATTAAAAATAGGTTTATCAGAAGAAACTTTTTCTTTTTGTTTTAGGGTGAATAAATGGCCTACTGCACAAGTAACTACAATCTTTTTGCCATCTCTATCTACTTCATAATAGGGTATTTTTTTCAAATCTTTTTTTGTTGATTTTCCTAATGCTGAAGAAATTTTTAATGCTGCTTGAGGTTTTTCTGTTATTATTAATTCATATCCTTCTGATTTTAATTTTACCTTTGGATGTGAAAAGTTTTTTCTATTAATTACTTTGGACTTTTTTTTGACTGTTTTTTTCTTGGTTTTTTTAGTAGTTTTTCTCTTAGTTGGTTTCTTTTTTACTTTTTCAATTGTTTCTAAATCTTTTCTCTCTGGTTTTTTTTCTTTTTTTTCTATAGTATGTTTTAGATCTGTTTCATCTACAGGGAAATAATTTTCAGCCACTTTTTCTTCTTTTGATTTTTTTTGTTTTCTCTTTACCATTTTTACATGTTTTTCAAGAGTAGTGTTGATTAATAAATATTGTGAAATATATGTTTAGAAACATTTAAAAGTACATTACCATCTCAATATATACTTTAAACTACACATATCCAAAATGAAAGATAATTTTGATATCTTTTTTAGGAGAAAACCAGCTTTAATGTTGGTCTCTTTAAAGAAGAATACCAGGATGAGGTATGGTAGTATTTTGGCTAAAGAAGTTGACTGTACGTATAGCCACGCAGTCAAGATATTGCAGACGTTGGAAGTGCTAAAGTTAGTCGAGTTTGAGAAGAAAGGAAGAATCAAACTTATAAGATTGACTAAGCGCGGAAAAGAGGTTGCGGATGCGATAGAGAATATTCAGAATTTGATCAAGTAGACCAAATACTAGCAACCTCGGAAGATCTGGCAGCAATGTCAGAGAAATTAGATAATCTTAAATTTGTTAATTTATTATTTATTTGAAGATTATTTAAAAATAATTTTATATTTTTAATCAAAATTTTATACTACTATAAAACAAAGAAGTTTTATGGCCCCGGAGGGATTTGAACCCCCGACACCTGGATTAAGAGTCCAGTGCTCTGCCAGACTGAGCTACGAAGCCATTGAGATATCTTTTATATGTTTCACAAGTTTTTTAAATATAACTTTTTTATATAATCTATGACTATGAAGTTTTGTCCAGAATGTAAAGCTTTATTGGTCCCCCACAAAATAGGGGAAAAATCAATTCTAAGATGTCAAAAATGTGATTATTTTAAAGAAGGAGTTATGAAACCTCTTATTGAAAAAAATAAAATTAAACAATTACCTGAAAGGGGAAAAGGTGTTGTAAAGAATGAAAATGAATTTGCAGATTATGAGAATAAATGTGAGAAGTGTGGTTATGGGAAGGCCCAAATAATTGATATGGGGATTTTTTATTCTGATGAAGATAATTTAATTATGTTAAAATGTGGTAAATGTGGTTTTTCAGAAAGAATTGGAAGAAAAGTAGCTTAGAGAATTTTTAACGGTAATCTCTCCAAGTATATGCACATTTTACACATTTGAAGAATTTAGTTTCTGCTTCGTCTCCAGAACGTGTTTGAACTGTCCAGAAATATGATTTAGGATGTTTACATTTTTTACATTCTTGTGCAGTAATTGGATGTGTTTCAGTATCTTTTTGATTAATAACTTCTATTTTCTTTTTTTCACCAATTTTTTCAGAAGAAGATAACTTAACTTTTCCTTTAGCAGAATAACTGCATCTAGCACATCCAAAGTTCTTTCTCTTCTCAATTAAAACTGCTCCGCATTTAGGACAAAATTCCATTGTAATTATTAAAAATATACACACCTATGTATTATTTATTTTAAGTAATCTAATTTAAAAATGTTTGTTTTATCTTTCAGAACAAAATCCTTTGTCTGATTCAGGTCTTTGAAATTCATAGAAGATTAATTTGCTCCAACCCATATATGGAGCTATTCTAAATACAGCTTTTCCAACTAATTGATCTGAAGAAATATCTTTTTCAAATGTTAATTGTCCATTGTTATTATCTCCTATTGTTGAATAAAAATATTTTTCTCGAATATTTCTAACTTCTATAACCCTATGGATAATTGGATTTGACCTATCTGCATTAAATATAATCACATCCCCTACTTTAACTTTTTCTGGTTTAACACCAACTATAAACAAAATATCTCCTTTATTAAATCCCTTTTTAAAAATAAAATTTTCCCAATCTAAATAATTAATAGTAAATTTTTCATATTTTGAATCATGTCTTTCATACCATGCATTTGTATCTGAAAATAAATTTCCTTCATGATACATGCTGCAAGATTCTACAATTGCTAGGGGTAAACTTGTTCCAGTAATTAACTTTAATGAGGGGAAAAAAATTAATAATATGAATGCAATTAGAAATATAACTGAAAATAACCATCCCTTAAAACTATCATCTTTCCATAATAAAAACCAGAATTTGTTTAAAAATTTCTTAATATCATTTCTCTTTTTCATAAAAAGATTAATCTGATTTAGTTTTTAAAAGTGTTTATTAAATAGGATATTCAAGAACCAAAATCTTTAAATAGTGTATATTTCTTGTGTATACACATAGGTATACATTATGGTTATAGATATATTCGATCAAAAAATTTTATGTTCAAAATGTGATGAACTAATGCAGAAGAACAGATTTGAAAAAAATGGATTTATACTTAGAGCATTAGTTTGTCCAAATTGTAATGAGAAACTTGTTCATCCTATTGATGAGCAAGAATATCTCAAATTCAAAAATCTTAAAAACAAACAATTTCATGTTAAAATGAGGTTGGTTGGAAATAGTTATGCAGTGTCTATACCTAAAGAAATTGTCTCTTTTATGAATCAAATAAATAATGAAATGAACCAACATACAAGAATGATGAATGATATGGTGAGATTATGTTTTGAAGATTTTGGAAAAGTAAGTTTAAATTTTGGGGAAAATAATCCTGCAGAAATAGAAAAATAAAATGGCTAAAAATCAAAAAATTGAATTAAAAGTTGTCGAAGCATTACAGGATGATGCATATAAAGGAATTGCTAGAATAGATGCTGAAACCATGAAAGATCTTGATGTTCGTAGAGGAGATGTTGTTTCTATTAAAGGAAATAGGACCACTGTCGCAATTGTTGATAGGGCCTATCCTGCAGATGTTGGGGAGGGAATTATTAGAATAGATGGTATATTAAGAAGAAATGCTAAAACAGGTATTGGAGAACTTGTAGAGATTTCTAAAGCTGAAGTTAAAGAAGCTAAAAAAATTACTATCGCACCTGCTCAAAAAGGAATTATGGTTCAAGGAGATCCAGATAGTTTAAGAAAAGGTCTTTTAGGAAGAACTCTTGTTAAAGGAGATATTGTTGTTTTAGGGGGAGTTCAAAGAAGAAAAGATTTATTTTCTGAAATGGGTTTAGGAGAAGAATTTAGTGGATTATTTGGAGATGCTTTTGAAAATATGGGTTTTGGAGGAAATCTAGGTGGGGGTGTTACTCAGATTAAATTTGTTGTTGTTAGTACTTCTATTAATCATCCTGTTATTATTACTGAAAATACTCAAGTAACTTTAAATCCAAAATCTGTTGAAGTTAGTGATGATAAAATTCCTGAAATTAATTATGAAGATATTGGTGGTTTAAGTGAGGAAATAAAAAAGATAAGAGAAATGGTTGAGATTCCAATGAAAAAACCAGAAATCTTTGAAAGATTAGGTATAGATCCACCTAAAGGAGTTTTATTACATGGACCTCCAGGAACAGGTAAAACACTTTTAGCTAAAGCTGTTGCTAATGAATCTGATGCTAATTTTATTTTATTAAACGGTCCTGAAATTATGTCTAAGTTCTATGGTGAATCTGAAAAAAAGATTAGAAATATTTTTGAAGAAGCTGAAAAAGCAGCACCAACAATTATTTTTATAGATGAAATTGATGCTATTGCTCCTAAAAGAGAAGATGTTCAAGGAGAAGTTGAAAGAAGAGTTGTTTCTCAAATATTAACAATGATGGATGGATTAAAAGGAAGAGGAAAAGTTATTGTTATTGGAGCTACAAATAGAGTTAATGCTTTAGATCCAGCATTAAGAAGGCCAGGTAGATTTGATAGGGAGATTGCAATAAATGTTCCAGATAAAGAAGGTAGATTAGCCATTTTACAAATTCACACTAGGGGAATGCCTCTTACTAAGGATGTTAATTTAAAAGAACTTGCAGGATTAACACATGGTTTTGTAGGCGCTGATTTAGAATCTCTTGCAAAAGAAGCTGCAATGGGTGTATTAAGAAAACATTTACCTCAAATTAAGATGGATGAAAATGAAACCATTGCTCCAGAAATTTTAGAAAAAATGATTATTACTCATGAAGATTTTAAAAGTGCTTTAAAGATTGTTAGACCTTCTGCTATGAGGGAAGTTCTTGTTGAAACTCCTACTGTTGGATGGAATGATGTTGGAGGATTAGAAAATGTTAAACAAGAATTAAAAGAAGCTGTAGAATGGCCAATCAAATATGCTGAAAGTTTTACAAGATTGGGAATTAGGCCTTCTAGAGGAATCTTACTTTATGGACCTCCAGGAACAGGTAAAACACTTTTAGCTAAAGCTGTTGCAAAAGAATCTGAAGCTAATTTTATCCAAGTTAAAGGGCCTTCATTGTTAAGTATGTGGGTGGGAAAATCTGAAGAAGGAGTTAGAAAAATATTTGAAAGAGCTAGACAGGTTGCACCATGTATTATTTTCTTTGATGAAATTGATGCCTTAGCAGGTAAAAGGGGTCAAGATGCAGGATCAAAAGTTACTGAAAGAGTTCTTAATCAAATTTTATCTGAAATGGATGGCCTTGAAGATCTTAAAGATATTTTAGTTGTAGCTGCCACAAATCGTCCTGATCTATTAGATACTGCTTTATTAAGGCCTGGAAGATTTGACAGAATTTTATTAGTAAATAATCCTGATGAAAAAGGAAGATTAGCAATATTAAAAGTACACACAGATAAAATGCCCCTTTCAAAAGATATTAATCTTGAATCAATATCAAAAGAATTAGAAAGTTATACTGGTGCAGATATTGAAGCTGTTGCTAGGGAGGCTGCAATGTTAGCTTTAAGGGAAGATATTAATTCAACAGAAGTTAAAAAGAAACATTTTACAGAAGCTTTGAAAAAAATTAGTCCAAGTGTAACAAAATCCACATTAGTTACTTATAAGAAAATGGAAGAACAATTCTTGAAAACAGCTAAAGCAGCAGTACCTGTGGATAATGCTTATTTAGGATAATAATCTTTTTAAACTAAAACCAAATTATTTTGTTGTTTAAAATGACAAAAAATATTTTAGATCAAATTAATGATGGTTTGTTAGTTATTGAAGTAGATGATGCTAAACAATTAGTTGAAACAAAAGATGCTAAATATGTTGATGGTTCAACTTTTTTAAATATAGGGGAAAAATATTTTATTCTAAGAAAAGATTCTTATAATGGGCCTGAAAGAACTTATTATGAACTTTTAAGAGGATAATAATTTTTACTTTGAAAAGATTTATAAACTAATTTGAGGAACTAGATTGACTTTTTTCAAAGAGGAATAAAAATGATAATTGAATTTTTTAAAATATTTGTAACATTGATAGCAATAATGGATCCTTTTGGAGGAGTTCCAATGTTTTTATCTTTGACTAAAGGGTATACTGAAGAAAGAATGAAAAGATCTGCAACAAGGGCAATTAAAGTTTCTACAATAATGGTTGTTGTCTTTCTTTTTTTGGGAGAAACAATTCTTTCTTTTTTTGGGATTTCTTTTCCTAGTTTTCAAATTGGAGGAGGGATAATTCTTTTGTTATTGGGAATTTCGTATGTTTTAGATATTGCTTTTTCAAATCATAATGAACATAATTATGAAAAAGATATTACTATTCCTTTAGCAACACCTTTAATTATTGGTGCTGGAGTTTTGACCACTCTGATTATTTTAGTTAAAGAACATGGTTATTTTTTAGTTTTATTTGCATCTCTTTTAGCATTATTTGTTTTTTGGATTTTAATGATTTATTCCCATAAAATTAAATCAGGAGTTGGAGAACAAGGATTAGAAATTTTATCAAAAATAATGGGTTTGTTAATAGTTGCAATTGCTGTTGAACTTATTATTTCTGGAATAAAACTTACTTTTGGATTTGTTAATGCTATTCTTTAGAAGTTATTATAACATTATCTTCTTCTACTAAAAAAGTATTTTCTGCTTGGGCCACAGGTGCTTTAGAAGATTCAATTAATTGATCAAAAGAATGAAGATTACCATTTTTTACAAGTTCTTTTAATCCAAATAAAGATTTAGTGCCCATTTTATTCACAATAGCTCTTGATGAAAAAGGAAGGGTATTATATTCTGATTTAATAAATTGGAAAACTTCTCTTGCAATAGAAGATCTAACATTTTTTTCACTAATTATTACATATATTCCTGAAGGAGCCCCATCATATACCTTTCCTCCACCTGAAGTTGCAAAAGGTTCTATAGCATAAATTCCAGGAGTTATTTCTGTTGTTTGGCCATCATCTATATTGGGAATTGTTAACCCTGCATGAAGATCATATTGTTCTATTGAATGGCCAGATAAATTTACAATTGGATTAAGATTTTGAGATTTAATTGCTTTTGAAATTTCTCTACCAATTTCATTTACTTGTATTCCATTTTTTATTGTTCTAGATGCAGCTTCCAACCCTAACTCTGCAGCCCGAATTATTTTTTTATTTTCTTCATTATTTTCCAAATCTAATGAAAAAGCAGAATCAGCTACCCACCCATCAATGTGAATTCCAATATCTATTTTTAATAAACCATGGGCAAGAGTTGTATCATCATGACTAGGAGTATAATGTGCAGCTATTTCATTTATACTTAAATTTGTAGGGAAAGCTACTTTTGCCCCTAGCTCTACTATTTTAGATTCTATTTTATTTGCAATTTCCACAAGGGGAACTCCTTTTTTAACAATGGATCTGGCATATTTTTTAACTTCTGCAGATATTTTTCCTGCTTGAAGTATTTTTTCTTTATTCATATTATTATTTTGTTTTAATTGTTTTTAAATCTCCTATTTTTTGGAACAAAGTTACTAATTTTTTCTGCTGAGGCTTTTCCACAACCAACAAAATCATTATTATATTTCATAACTAGGAAATCTTTTTTTCCTGTTTGGATATGGAGTTCTTGGCCCTTCATCCAATCTTGGAATTGTATGTCATTTAATTCAAAAATATTTTTTGTTATTTGGTCTTTGAATAAATGGGTTCCCTCAATGCTCAATCTTATTTCATCCCTTACTATTCTTGCAAAATATGTTCCTGCTCTTTCTATTTGAGATATTTTTTCAAATATTTTTATTTCTTCAGAAGTTAAATTTCCGGTATAAAGAAATAGCCTTTCCTCACCCCTTCTCATAATTAGGCCTTCAACTTTAGATATACCATATTTTTGTTCTAGCTTTTTTTCAACTTCTTTATGTTCTTTTTTTGAATATATTTTTAATCTTCTCATTTTATTATTTCTAAAAATCTTTTTACTTCTCTATTATTGTTTAAAATTATAATATTTTTATTAAATTTATTAGCAACTTTTTTTTGTTCTCTTAAATATTTTATACGTTTTTTAGTTATTCCTTCTAAAAGTTTAAGCATAATCTTAAAATTTTTGTTAATATTTTTATTTTCTTTAAATGAAAGTTTTCTTTTTAAATATCTAAGAAGAATTCTTTTTTTAGAAATATAACTTTTTACATCTAAAATTATTATTAAATCTGCTTTTTTGTAAATTTTATGTGTCCAAGGATGATTATGAAATCCTTCTAAAATCCATTTTTTCTTTTTAAGAATTGATTGTAATTTTTCATTCCTTATTTTTGGACTGTTTTTTACATGAGTATCTCTTTTTTCATATACAATATTATCTAATTCATAGTTCTTTGTTTTAAGAATTTTTGAAATATTTTTTGCTAAAGTTGTTTTTCCTGCTCCGATTCCTCCTGTGATTAAAATTTTATTGTATCTCATTTTAATTTTTTAAATTTAGCAAGAAAGAATCCTTCTGTATTATTGTCCTGGGGATAGACCCTGCAGGAATATTTTACATCTTCTAAATATTCTTTGTCTTTCCATTTTTGAATTCCTGGTCTTGGATTTATTGGCAGTTTAATTTCTTGAATTTCAACGGAGTCTCCAAATTCTTTTAGAAAATAATCAACTACTTCTTCATTTTCTTCAGGAGAATGAGTGCATGTGCTATAAACAATTTCACCCCCCACTTTTAGAAGATCAAAAGAAGTTCCTAAAAGTCCTTTTTGAATTTTAGATAAATTAAATACATTTTTTATATTCCACATTTGGTATGTTTTTGGAGTACTTCTTAAAGTCCCTTCTCCAGAACATGGAGCATCGATTAGGATTTTATCAAATAAAAAATTAAATTTTTTTAATCTCCTAGTAAGTATAAATCCATCTCTTTTTGTTAAAATAGTATTTGTAACTCCACATCTTTCTAAGTTTGAAGCTAAAATTCTTAATCTCCCAAGGCTAGCATCGTTTGCAATAATTGTTCCAGTATTACCCATTTCAGAAGCTAATTGAGTTGTTTTACTTCCTGGAGCTGCACAGAGATCTAGAATTGTTTGTCCTGGTTTTGGATTTAGAGCAATAATTGGTAACATACTTGCTAACTCTTGAATATAATAGTATCCTAGCAAATGTTCTAATGCTCGTCCTAATTCACCTGGTAGAAGATCATTTTCAATAACCATTATATCTTCATGATCTTTGAAGGGATGACTTATTTCCCAGCCTTTTTCTTCTAATCTTTTTTTTAAATTTTCAGGAGAAATTTTCAGTTTATTGCATCTTATTGATCTTACTGGAAGTTCTTTCAAAATTTTATCATATTCTTCAAAATCTTCTCCAAGTAGTTCTTTCATTCTTTCAATAAAAAGTGGTTTTGGATTTGGTTTTATTTTACTCATTTTTTTATAATATTCTCCATAAATTTTTCTAATTTTTGTCTTTTTAAATATATGATTATTGAGATAATCATCATTGCTAAAAATAATATTAAAGCAAAGACTGAATTTTGACTTGCTAGTCCAGCTCCAACTAAACTAAGTACAATAAATCCTGGAAGTCTACCAATAGCAGACACAATTACTAAATTTTTAATTTTAATATTTGTTAAACCTGCAATATAACAAATTAAATCATCTGGTAAACTTGGAAGGAGATAAATTAGGAATAGGACTGGCAAACCTTTTTGTTTGATTATTTTATCAAATTTATCCAGGGTTTTTTTACTAACAACTTTTTCAACAAAAGGACGCCCTAATTTTCTCGCTAAATAAAACGCAATAAAAGATCCAAGAATCAATCCAATCATACTATAGATTAATCCTAAAAATCCTCCAAAAATATATCCTCCTGCTAATCCAGCTACCTGTCCTGGAATTGGTGCAAATAAAACTTGTAAAGTTATAATTAAAATAAATATTATAGGGGCTAACACTCCAAAATCTAAAACAAAGGATCTAATTTTATCTGGGCTAGAAAATAGGTTTGTAAAAGGTTGCCAAAATATAATTATTAATGCTGTCAATAAAATTAGGAAAAGAATAAAATGTATTATTGCAGTTCTTTTTTTCATATTAATTTTTCTCCTAAGAATTTTTCAAGATGTTTAATTTTTTCAAGAATTTTTGTTTTGTTATCTTTTGAAATTTTATATGCTTTTGGATAAATTTCCTTTAATTGTTTTAGAGTAATAATTTTTGTTTGAATTCCATAAAAGTCTATTTTTGTAGAAGTTTTAATCATAGATTCATCTTTTAAATTTTTATATCCACTCCAAACTTTATCCAGCTCAACTTTTAATTTATCTTTTTCAATAATTATTGTTCCAAATTTAGGGTAATATTTAAAATTTATTTCATTTTCCCCCAATACTTTAATTGCTTTTGGAAATTCTTTTTTTTGGATAAGTATATCTAAATCATTAACTGTCATTTTCTCATCTTTGGTGTGATAAAAATGGGCAAAACTCCCATAAATAATTGTGGGAATATTATTTTTTTCACATATTGAAATTATATTTTGGGCAAAAGGTATTAATTTTTCAAAGATTTTTTTATTTTTTGGGAATATTTTTAATTTCATATTAAAAGTCACCAAGAGTTGTTTGTTTTTTACCTTCAATTGTTTCCTGGATATTTATATCAAAAACTTGGAAAATATTTTCAACAGCAGGCAATATTTGTTTGTTTAGATAATAATCTATTTCATATATCCCTTTTTCATTTGGCAGTTTAACTTTATCTCTTACTAGCTTACTTTTTCCTTCTGTTTCAGCAATATAATATTTGATTAAACCTCCTTCATCAATAGGAATTTTTTGTTCCTCCATTTTTCTAGCTGCAAAAACATGAGGGGTTATTGAAAGATATTCTGAAAGAGGTTTTTTAAGTTGAGTTTTAATAATTAAATCTTCTTTGTCAATTTTTCTATCTTTTAATTTTTGAATAATTGTTTTAATATATTTTAATGATTTTTTTGAATTTCCTTCTTCTAGAATTTGCTTTATCACCTTATTTTGGATTTGCCTTGCTAAAGGGCACCAATCTCTTCTAACTGTTTCAAAACCTCTTATTTTTAATTTTCCTTTTTTATCTAATAAAGCGTATTTCTTTTTAGCACCAAATTTTCCAGATCTAGTAGTTACCCAAAGTCCTCTTTTAAAAAAATCTTCAAGTTCAAGTTCCATTACTCCTGGAAGTTCTGAATTTAATTTGTTTAATAATCCCTTTATTTGCTTTTCAGATTTTTTATTCATTAAAAAAGCAATACTATCTGTATCTCCATAAATTACTTCATGCCCTGCTTTTTTTACTTTTTCAATTGTTTCAATATTAAATTTTCTAACAAAACTTAAAATAGATGCTGAAGATTCTATGGAGAAATATCTTGCTCCAAAAAATCCAATATATCCATGAACAGATGCAGATAATAGTTTGAAAGCATTACTTCTAGCCAAAGTTATTTTGTTTGGATTTTTTTTATATTCTGATTTATATTGTTTTCTTTTTTCTAAAATTTCTTTTAATAATAATGGGATAAATCCTGGTTCTTTTGAAAAATAGAATTTTCTTTTTTTACCTTCATATTCTATTTCTGGAGATTCAAAGGAATTTTTTTCTTTTTTTGGTAGAAGTGTTCCTTTTGAGATATTCATTGAAATTATAATGCTTGTATGCATAGATGTAAAATCAAACATTGCAATATTTTCATAAAGTCCTGGTTTTGGTTCATAAACAAAAGCTCCTTCAACACTTTTCATATGTCTTCTTTCACCTATTTCTTCGTGAGTAGGTCTTTTTTCAGGAATTTCATTGTGTTTTTCTAAATTATGCAAAATATAGTTCTCAACTTGTTTTGATAATCCATTTCTAGAAATATCAAATGTAGGTTCCTGAATAACTTTTGAAAATTCCAATAGGTCTGGCCAAAATTTTTCAAATAGACCTAATGTCAAAATAGAATCATGTAAATTATATTCATAATAATTCAACCAATCTGAATTAGTTATTTCTGAAGAATGTTTTATTTGAAATTCTTTTTTATTATCTCCTAAAAACTCCTTTGAAACTTCATTTAAAGAAAGGGTTTCAGATTGCATATATTGGGAATAAGCAGTTCGTATAAATTTTAAAATATCTACATGGGTAATACCTTTTATTTTTCCAGATAAAACCATCCCTCTTGAGAATTTTGGAGGGCTACCATCTAATCCTAATGGTAGTTTCATTTTTAATTTATCTGCTCTGGCTTTTAGGTAAGGGAGGTCAAAACCATCTGAATGATAACCCACTAAAAAATCTGGAGAATATTCTTTAAGATTTTCTACAAATTTTTCTAAAAGTTCTGATTCATCTTCAACATATTCAACATAATCTGGTTTCTTTTTAGTTGTTTTTTTCCAAGTAATTACTTTTTTGAAATTTTCTCCTACCAAAGAAACCATTAAGATTTCACCCCCCCCTATTTTTAACCCATCTGTTTCAAGATCATATGCTAAAACTTTTGGTGTAAAGTTTTTATCTTCAATTTCTTTTGAATTTTCTAATTCTATGCAGAAATCAACTTCGAGAACAGAATCAATACCCCCATATTTTAAAGAATTATTAAGAACTTCTCCTGAGATTTCATACCATTTTAGGGGATTTATCTTTTTTTCAATAATATAATGTGAAACATATCCTAAATCATACCCTCTTCTTTTTTCTATTTCTTTAAAATCTAGATTACTAGCAATAGAATGTAAATCTTTATAATTTGTGGCAAATATTTTTAGGGCTTTCACTTTTTTACCCATAAACATTTTATTCTGAATTTCTATTTTTTCAACTTTAGTTTTTCTTCCTTTTTCATTTAATTCTATTTTTGATATTTTTTTAATTAAAGAATCAATTTTTTTTTGACTTATTTTTTCCTTTAATATTGCCCATAAATAATTTGGGCAAGAATCAATTATACAAACTCTTTTTCCTTTATCATCTCTACCAATGATTTTAGTATAGTTTTTACCTTCAAAATCAAAGTAATCATAGTCAATAGGTATGAAGTTTATTTTCATATTATTTTAATGAAGATATGTTATTTAAAATTAAGTTTCTTGATTACAACAATCTTTATATACAATTTTTAGTAAATTTTATTATGCGTTCTATTATGAAAGAAGGTCAAGCTGTTAAGGTAGTACAGGGATTTGGGCATCCAACTGAAATTCCTGGATTTGTTGAGCGTGAAGGGTATCATATTGAAAGGGTTGAACTTCATTATAGTGTGGATTCTAGTGATTCACAAAATCAAAAAATAAATTATCAATATTGGTTTTTTGAAAATGGAGATGCAATTGCAATCCATGAAATGAGAATCGAGGGATATGGGACTCATAGTTACCGTGTTGAAGAGGGTGTTAAAGAACATAAAAAAGATTTGGAGAGTATTGCTTTTCAAATAAACCCTAATTTAAAGGTTTCAGTAATTCCAAGAAAAATTCTAGATTATCCTAGCAAACTTCCTTTTAAAAGGTAATTATTTATATATTTAAATATTAATTATATTATAAAATGGGCTTAAATATTAAAGATATTATTCCTAGAAAGGAAATTCAAATTGAAAATTTAAAGGGAAAAGTTATTTGTGTAGATGCTTTTAACACATTATATCAATTTTTGTCATCAATTCGTCAAGTAGATGGCACCCCTTTAATGGACAATCAAAAAAGAATCACTAGTCATCTTTCAGGAATTTTTTATAGAAATATAAGCCTTTTATCAGATGGTCTTAAAATGGTTTATGTTTTTGATGGTGAACCTCCTGAACTTAAAGGAAAAACACATTTAATTAGGGGAAAAAATCGGGATCTTGCAAGAGAAAAATATGATAATGCAAAATCAAAAGAAGATGTAGATTCAATGGGAAAATATGGGAGACAATTGGTCAGATTAGATGATCAAATGATAGAAGAAAGTAAACAACTTTTGAAAGCAATGGGTATTGAAGTTATTCAGGCTCCAAGTGAGGGGGAATCTCAGGCAGCTTATTTATCTAGAGTAAAACAAGAAGTTTATGCTACTGCTAGTCAAGATTATGATTGTTTACTTTTTGGAGCTCCTCTTTTAATTAGAAATTTAACTTTAGCTAAAAGGAGAAAAACTTTTTCAGGATGGGTTGACATAAAACCAGAATTAATTGAATTAAATACTGTTTTAAATGCCTTAGAAATTAATTTAGATCAACTTATTTGTGTAGGAATTTTAATTGGGACAGATTATAATCCTAAAGGACTCCCAGGTATAGGCCAAAAAAGAGCTTTAGACATTGTTAAAAAATATAAACAACCTGTTTTAATATTTGAAAGTGTTAAAGAACAACTTGAAAATTTGCCTGAAGAAGATAAATTTAATTGGCAAGAAATATTTGAATTATTTCATAAACCAAAAGTTATTGATGCAGATTTTAAATTTGGTCAAATAGATGAAAATAAAATAAAAGATCTTTTAGTTGGAGAACATGATTTTTCAGAAGAACGTGTTGATAAACAATTGGAAAAATTAAGAAAAATTAAAGAAGCTAGTAAGCAAAAAGGTCTTGGTAATTGGATTTAGGTTCCTAGAATTTTTCTAATTTCATTAGCTCTTGTTTGAAGCTTAATCAATTTTTTATATCCTGAAGTACCTTTTGCAATAGCTTTTCCTCCAGGCATTGAATTAAGTTCTTTTATTATTTTATCATATTCTTTTCTTAGTTTTCCATGATTATTTTTTTCTTTTCTTATTTTTGCAATATTTTTTGCCCTTCTTCTTATTTCTTTTTGCCTTGCAGCTTCTTGTTCAGCTTCTTGTTTTTTTCTTTCAGCTTCTTTTTGAGCTTCCTGAGCTTCTCTTCTTTTTCTTATTTCAGCAATATTTCCAGCTCTTCTTTTTATTTCATCTTCTCTTTGAGCTCTTTCCCAATTTGATTGTTTTTCTGCTAATCTTTGTTGATGTTTTTGATTTTTTCTTTCTTCTCTACGTTCTTTCCACTTAGAAGGTGATTTTGGATCATCATAATCTGAATTTCCTTCTATGGCTGTTGCAAAAGGGGGTTTTCTATTTTTTCGAGACCTCCATAATCCAAATAAAAATAGAAAAATTCCTAACATTGAACCTGTAGTACTTTCATAAATCAAATCTGTATTAGATATTGCTAAAAGTAAAAGACCCATGATCATAAGTGTTCCTGCAAATTTGAATTTTTTAATCAGAAAAATTAATCCTATAATTGATACTAAATAAATTAGAGAAGTTATTATTTCAGGAGAAACTGAAAGGCCATAAAAAAAAGATTCAAAATCCCAATTCATTCTATAGAATCCAATTAAAATTAATATTGTGGATCCAAAACTAACTATTGTTGCTAATGGCTTATTATATCCAAAAGCCCTTAAAAGTGAAAAATATAAAATCCCAAAAAAAATCATGAAAAGAGAAAAATAAACAACTGTTGAAACTCCTCCAACACTATATATAAATCCTTCAAGTGAAAAATTGTCAAAGGCTGCACTAACAAAACTAGTTGATAAAACTAATAAAAAAGGCAATAATAAACCACTTCTTTTCATAAGCAAATTAAGAGAGATATGTTTATAAATTTTTCATCAGTTTATTTCCTATGAAAAAAGATATTTTTAGGGCATATGACATTCTTGGGAATTTAGCAATAGTTAAATTTTCAGATAAAATAAAATTAAAAGATAAAAAAAAGTTTGCAGATAAAATTTTGAAAAACAATAAATCTATTAAAACTATTTTAGAAAAAACAGGTAAGTTTAAGGGAAGATTAAGAATAATGCAAACAAAATATCTTTTGGGGGATAAAACAAAAGAAGTTCTTTATAGGGAAAATGGGTGTAACTTTAGATTTAGTATTGATGAAACTTATTTTTCTCCAAGGTTAAGCAATGAACGAAAAGAAATTGCTTCTATGATTAAAAGAAATAATAGTGTTTTAGTTATGTTTGCAGGGGTAGCTCCTTTTTCAATAATTATTGCTAAAAATTCAAAAGCAAAAAAAGTTGTTTCAAATGAGATCAATAGACAAGCAAATAAGTACGCCAAATTAAATATTGAATTAAATAAATTAAAAAATAAAATTGAATTAGCTCCTGGAGATATAAAAAAAGTTGCTCTTAATCTAAATGAAAAATTTGATGTTATTGTCATGCCTCGGCCTCAACTTAAAGATAGTTTTTTAGAACAGGCTTTTAAGCTTAGTAAAAAAGGCACTAAAATTTATTATTATGATTTTTGCAAAATAGATGAAATATCTCTGATTGAAGAAAAAATAAAAAAGGAAGCAAAAAAATTTAGAAAGAAAATTAAAATTCTAAAATCAAAAATTGCAGGTGAAGTGGGACCATATAAAATTAGAGTTAGAGTTGATTTATTAGTTTGTTAAAATTATAGTTTCTTTTCAGCTTTAATTGCAGTAGGTGCTTCTCCACCATGCCAGGTAAATCTTGGCCTTACTCTCATAGGATAAATTCTTTCAGAATTATCATCTAAAACAATTGCAGAACCTTTTAATGAAGGGAGATCATCCATATATTTTTTAATTCCATCAAGAAGATAGCTTTGCATAATAAAGTTCAAAGCTTCTAAATCTGGTTGAGAAGTAACTCTATGAGAAATTACAATATCTGATTGAGTCATAACATCTCTGTGAATTTGTCCTGGTTGTTGTGTTGCTAATACTGTAGATATTCCTGGCTGCCTACCTTCTCTTAGTATTTGAATTAAAGCATCTGTGGCAATTGTTTTTCCTTCTAAAGGGAGGAATTCGTGAGCTTCATCAATAAACATCCATACCAGTGGATTTTCTTTTTCTTCACTTAATGAAGAGTAATCTAAACCTCTTGCAACATCTTTTACTTCTTCTTTTTTTCTTGCAGCCATTCTTTGATTGAATATTTTTCTTGCAACTAAACTTATTACTAATGCTCTAACATTAAAAGCTCCAACTGAATTGTAAACACTTAAATCTAATACAGATGTTATTCCTGGATTTATCAAATCTTTTACTTCTGTAGCTTCTTGCCCTTCTACTTCAAAAACTCCCCATGTTTCTGCAGCTTCAAATAAACCAATTGCTGCATTTTGAGTTTCATTATTACTTCGAGTATCTTTTTCTAATTCTGAAATAATATCCTTAATACTATATTTTTCTTTTTTTCTTAATCTTGTGATTGTTCTTTCTATTAAAATTGCAATTGAATTTGTTAATTCTAAACCAAAAGTTAAAATCCAATCTTCGGGATTCATTTCTTTTATACTTAGAGCAAATTTTTTATCTGCAGGTATTCCTTTTTCAATATATTCATCATAGTGGCCAAAAGGAACAAATACTTTTACTGGAAGACTTTTACCTTCTAAACCCCATTCTCTAAGAAGTTCTTTATCTTTTTCATTTTTGTATTTCATTGTCCAATAAATTCCCATTGTATCAAAAATTATTGGGGCAACATTTTTATTAATTCCATCTGGAAGATTTGCAAGTTCTTCTGCAATAACCCCTAAAGTATAGGATTTTCCAGAACCTCTTTTACCAGCCACTAAAATAACATGGCTTCTTGCAATATCCATTTTAATTTGATTGCTTAAAGAAGTATATTGGCCCATTCTTACATAACCTTTTCCAATAAAAGTTAAACCTCTTTTTCCAAAAGCTATTTTATCAGATTCATTTCTTCCTATTGTTATTTCATAAGCCATAATAAATGATAGTTGGATAGATTTTTAATTGTTTGGTTAAACCCAAATCTTTTTAAATTAAATCTACATATTTTTTAGATGAGTAGTGAAAAATCAGATACTATAGAAATTAAAATTCCTAATTTTACTAAAAAAATAAGAAAAGATCCATGGGTTGTTTCAACAGTTGTCTTATTATTATTAGTTGTTTTATTATTAGTTTCCTCAATGAATGGTTCTTCAAATAATACTGTTAGTGCAGATGAGGCAGCACAAATTGTTTTAAATGCTTTTGAATCTCAAATTCCAGGATCAAATATAGAATTTGTAAGTTCTGAAAATGTAGGAGATAGTTTATATGAAGTCACATTATCTATAGATGGGCAATTAGGTTCTGCCTATGTTACTAGAGATGGTGGATTTTTAATTCAAGAAATTATTCCTCTTGCAGATATTAGTGGTGGAGATGCTCCTTCTGGAAATACACCTTCCCCTGTAGAAGGTTCAACTTTTTTATCTTCTGGAGATGAAGCTTGTGTAGATGACTCTGGAAAACCATATGTTATTCTTTTTTCAACAACTTGGTGTCCTCATTGTGAATGGATTGGGAGTACTTTTGAAGGTTTAGCTACTGAAAGTTTTGGAGATCAAATTAATTTACAACATTGGGAAATTGATATTGGAGATAATACCTTAACTCCTGGGCTTGAAACAGAAGTTCCTGAAGATATGTTGGCATTATATCAAAAATATAATCCTCAAGGATCTATTCCTACTTTTGTAATAGGTTGTGAATATTTCAGAATTGGAAATGGATATGAAAGCCAAGATGATCTTGCAGCAGAATTAGAAGATTTCAAAAATACAATCAATTTAGTTTTAGCTTAATTTATCTAAATAAGCAATTTCTTCTTCATCTAATCTTAGTTCTTTTCTAATATCAGGATTTGTTAATATTTGTTTTATTATTGGAAATTCATTCATTGCTCTTTTTTGGCTAACATGGACGTGTTTTGCATATTTTTCTGCAATTGTTTTTTTCTTTTTTGATCTTTGATTATTAAGCCATATTTTTAATTTCCTTGTTGGTTTTTGATAGTTTGTAAACCCTGTTTTAATATCTTTTTTAGCTGCAGAAATACCATAACTCAAAAAAATGTTTTCATAAACCATAAATCTCCAATATTGTTGTTTGTAAATTCTTCCTTTAAACACATCTACTTTACTTAACATTTCAAATGCCCTTGCAAGTTCTTCTCCAGAATATTCTGCAGAAATATTTTCTTCCATCCAAAGAATAATGTCATCAAGAGACATTTTAACAGAATCAAATAAACTAAGAAGATCATTAGTAGGTTTATTTTTGAATATTAGTCTCATTGCGTTGAAAATATCAATTTCTTTGTTTCTTTCATCGAGAACCATTTCTGAAGGAATTTCTAATCCTGCTACTGTTTGAAGATCGTTTATTGCTGCACGCATATCTCCCTTGGCCCTTATTGAAATTTTTGTTAAAGTATCATTATCTATAAATTTATTTTCACTTCTTAAAACCTGGATAAGAATATCTTTGATCAAAGTATAATTAATTTCTTTTAATTGAACCAATTCTGACTTTTTTCTTAAAATATTTAGTTTTTGGCTCCAAATATCATTTGCAGTTATTATTACTGGGAAATTAGTTTTTTCTATTAAACTCATTAATTCTGCAAGACCACCCCAATCTGCAACAGAAATTCCATCAACCTCATCTACTAAAATTATTTTTTTTTCTTTTAATAAGGATCTTTGTTCCATTGCTGGTTTTAATATTGCTTGTAGTTTATTTTTATTTCTAAGATCAGAAGCATTTAATTCAAAAATTTCTGAATTTTTTTCTAAAGCCACAACATGTGCTAAAGATGTTTTTCCAACTCCTGGAGGGCCATGAAGAACTATTGCTTTCTTTTTATTTTTTGGAAATTTGTCTATGAATTCTGTTATTTTTTCAACAGCTAATTCTTGGCCCTTAATTTCTGAAAATCTTTTTGGACGATATTTTTCAACCCAATTTTTTCCCATTTTATTTTCCTAGGCCTGCCAGAACAAAACTTGCTAATAAAGATTCTAATTGGATGAATGGATCAGAACCTTCTGTAATCCTAAATTCTATTTCACCTGTTTTTTCTGTAATTTTTACTTTTATCTCAGGTTCAATTGGTAAATTCCAAATTTCTTTTTGAATAGCCTTAATAACATCCTGACCAGAAATACTTTCCTTAAGCATAACATCTAAAAGTTTTTCTCTTGCTTTTTGGAAATCTCCAGAAAGAGCATAATCTAATACTATTTTGATATCTTTAGGTTTAGCATTTGAAATTATTGTTGAAACTAATTCAGGAGTAACCATTGGAGAAATAGAAGATGTTGATTGTATGATATTTATAGCTTTTCTACAATCACCTTCACTTCCTTCATAGATGATTTCCATAGCTTCAGGACTTATTGTTAATTTTTCTTCAATAGCAATTTTTTTTAGAACATCTTCAACATCTTTTTTTTCTAAAAGTTTGAATCTAAAAATAGCACAACGGGATTGGATTGGATCTATGATTTTACTAGAATAATTACAGGAAAGTATAAATCTACATGTAGTAGAATAGTTTTCCATGGTTCTTCTTAAAGCCTGTTGAGCTTCAGGGGTTAGAGCATCTGCCTCATCTAAGAAAATAACTTTGAAAGGAACATTTCCTAGAGATTTTGTTCTTGCAAAATTTTTAACTTTTTCTCTAACAATATTAATCCCTCTTTCATCAGAAGCATTTAATTCAAGATAGTTATCTTTCCAGGTTTCTCCAAATAGATCTTTAACAGTAATTAGGGCTAATGTTGATTTTCCTGTTCCTGCAGGCCCTGCAAACATCAAATGGGGTATGTTTAGAGAATTTGTTAGTGCTTGAACTCTTTTTACGATGTGTTCTTGGCCTAAAACGTCTTCAAATTTAACTGGCCTGAATTTTTCTGTCCAAATTTTGCTTATCATTGTTAAATATTCTCACTCTAAACTTATAAAGATTGTTATAATGGAATTATATTAGAGACCTATAAACTTTAAAAACACCTGGTTCTTTTCGATTTAAGATGCTAATTTATGAGATCATTGTTTTGATTTTTGCAGGTCTTGGAGCAGGGATTGTAACTGGTTTTGTTGGAGCTAGTGCTGTCTCAATTGCAGCTCCTTTGATGATCATTTTCTTAGGTTATGATGCTTTTACTGCTATTGGAATTAGTTTAGCTATAGATGTTTTTGCATCTGCAGTAACTGCCTATGTTTTTAGAAAACATAATAGGGTTAAAATAACTCCTTCCCTAATAATTTTGATTTCAGCTGTTGCAGGTGCTTTTATTGGAAGTTTTTTCTCTTCTTATTTTCCTACATCTCTTTTAGCTAAAACAGTTGGATTCTTTAGCATCTTGACTGGATTAAGTTTTATGAAAAAAGATATCAAAGAAAATCTTCAAAGTTTTAGAAATAAACTTAAAATACATAGAAAATTTGTTAGAGTCACTTTATCTATTTTATCGGGATTAGTTGTGGGTCTTATAGCAGGAATTTTTGGTGCTGGAGGGGGAATAACTCTATTAGTAATATTAACAGTAATACTTGGATTTAGAATTCATACTGCAATTGGGACCTCTGTATTTATTATGGCCTTTATAGCTCTATCCGGGACTGTGGGTCATCTTGTTTATGGATCTATTCCATGGTATCCTTTTGTTATTGCTGCTATAGCAGGGGTTATTGGGGCTTATTATGCTGCAACTAAAACAAATGGTATTTCAGAAGAAAATTTACAAAAGTTAATAGGATTTATTTTCTTTGTATTGGGATTGTTTTTATTGCTTAAAGAATTAATAATCTTTTTTGCTTAGATATTGTAAAATAATTTTTGAAATTTTTTTAGGTTGTGATTGTGGAAGTGAGTGTGTCCCTTTAACTATTTTATATGTAAATTTTTTTAGGCCTAGTTTTTCAAAATCTTTGTAAACTTTTTTTCTTATAAATTGGTCTCTTGTTGCACAGATTAAAAATAAGGGTTTTTTAAGATTTTTAATTTCTCCACTTAAATTTATTTTTAAATTATTATTTGCAAGATATTCATTAGCTTTTCTTTTTTTTGGAGTTCTTTTTAGAAAATATAGCCAGTATTTAATATCTGATTTGTATATAGATAGATTTTTATTTTCCCATTTATCCTTTTTAAAGAAATGAATAACACTATATATTTTTCCAATTATTTTTTGAATAAAAAGCTCCATAGTTCTTGTTGTTTCCATAAATATTTTACTATGGCCTAGAGCAAAATTGTAGGATGTTCCAATTCCAATTATGCTTTGATAGTTGTTTGTTTTTTACACAATAATCTACAACAGGCATAAATCCAAAACTTTGTGTGATAAAAATAGGATTTTTCACTTTTTCTTTTTTTAAAATATTTTCGAGATCTAAAGTATAATTTTTTAGAGAATATTTTGAAGGGGTTGAAGGGATTCCAGATTCTCCAGTGCCTCTTTGATCATGAGTTAATGTGGAATATCCTTTTTTATTTAGTTCTTTTTCTAATTTTAATAGAGAGGTATGATTCATTCCTCCCCCTACATGGAGAAATATTGTTGGTTTTTTATTTTTATATTTATTTACCCAGTATACAATTTTAAAACCATTAGAAATAACCTCTTTTCTTTTAGGGTTAACCATTTTTATTTCTATTTAGATCTAGCTCTTCTTAACTTTCTCTTATGCTTTTCTTTTCTAAGACGTTTACGTTGCCATTTCCAACGCATTTGTCTTTTCTTTTTCCATCTTCTACTAGATCTTTTCATAAGAATTTTTAGCAAAATTTGTTTTTAAACTTATCTACTCCTTTTAATATCTATTTTGCTGCAATATTGGTTTATAGGGCATTTACTACACCATGGAGAAACAGGTTGACATATTGTTTGGCCAAATAAAACAAAGATGGCATTGAATTCTCCCCAGTATTTTCTTGGAAGTATTTTTTCAAGTTCTTTTTCAGTTTGTTCAGGAGTTTTTGTTTTTATCCAGCCTAACCTATTTGGAATTCTATGACAATGAATATCAATTGGAAGAACTTCTTGGCCATAGGCAAATGCAAGAACAATATTAGCTGTTTTAGGCCCAATCCCTTTTATTGCTAATAATTCTTCTTTTTTATCAGGAACAATTCCATTATGGAGTTTTAATAATTCTTTTGAAACATGTTTTATTACTCTAGCTTTTTTCTTATAATGACCTGAAGAATAAACTAGTTTTTCAAGTTGAGGAATGGAAAGTTTTACCATTTTTTGAGGTGTGTCTGCAACATTAAAAAGAATTTTAGAAACTTTTTCAGTATATTCATCTCTAGCTCGTAAAGATATAAGGCAAGCAATAAGAACTTTATATGGATCTGGCTTTTTTCTCATACGATTTAAGGTTGTTTTTTCTTTATAATCAAAATACTTTGCTAGATTTTTCATCACAATTTCTATTTTTTCAGATTTTTTCATTTTAAAAATATAAACAAAACGCCTCTGCCGAGATTTGAACTCGGGTCACTGCCGTACTCTATTGCCTAAGAAATTTTCTGAGTAATGAGCAAATTACCAACCTGAGAGCAGGTAAGAGGCCTGTATCTCATCGAATTAGACCTCGGCAATTTGAGAGGGCAGCATTCTTGGCCACTGAACTACAGAGGCGCAGCTTTGTTTAAAAGTAAAAAAATTAAGAAGGACTCTTTTATAAATTTTTATTCTACAAGAAAAACCTTGTCATTGGGCCTAACTTTTTCAGGAACTTTTATTCCAATATGATCTTTTGCTTTAGCCTCTTTAACACTTTCTTTGTCTATTTGAATTGCCTTAACTTCTGTTTCAAAATCAGTTGTATGCCCCTTTAGGTGGATTTTATCTCCAACTTTTAAATTTCCAGAAAGTTTTATGGCTGCAACTTCAACATGACTAAAATAACCTGAAATAGTCCCTATTTCTTTTTCTGCCATTATTTTTTAAGGTATATAATATATTTAAATTTAGTGATTAGTAATATTTTTAAGTAAAAAAGAATGATTAGAGTATATAGTAGCCCCATAGTACAGTGGTCAAGTATTCAAGGTTCTGGACCTTGTAACCCAGGTTCGAATCCTGGTGGGGCTATTTATCCTCCCGAAATGTTTTTATACTTTTATTAACTTAATTTTTTATGATAGCTGGAATGTCCTTATTTATCCTTGCCGCAGTAATTATTGTTATTTGGGTATTAATTGAAGTTAAGAGAATGAAACATAAATTATTTGCAATTTTTTTAATAGGATTAATTATATTTTCATATGTTAGTATGTCTGTAGTTTTTAGTGATTCTGAAATTAATGTTAAAACAATTCCAGGGGCCATTAGTGCTGGAAAAATATATTTTTCTTGGCTAGGCTCTCTTTTTGGAAATATGAAGAGTATAACATCTCATGCAATTAGTTTAGACTGGGTAAATAGCACTGAAGAATGAAAACTTTTCTAATAATATTAATGTTTTTTTCATTAACAGCACTTTTAATAATTAGTAATAATGGTTTAGCCTTAAATGATGAAGAAAATTTAATTAAATTTAAAGAATTATATCTAGAGTGGTTAGATCAGGTTTATAAAAATTTTCAGGGAATCACAGGTCAAGCAATAAAATCTGAATGGCTACCTTCGTAATATTTAAATAGTATATTTTATTATATATATTAGACTATCTAAAATGGCAAAAAAAAAGGTTAAAAAATCTGCAAAGAAGAAACCATCTAGGACTACAAAAGCTGTTAAATATAATGAGAAAAAGTTGAAGTTATCTTTAGCTTATTTTATATTTTTTGCAATTCTTTATTTAATTGCAGTAGTATTTTCTAGAGTTTTTTCAAGTGAATTATTAATAAATGTATTTTGGGTAATAGCTCTTGTTTCAGGGTTTGTTGCTCTAGCATTTTTATTAATTATTTTAATATTTTTATTTTTAAAAATTATTAAGAAATAATTCTACAGATAATTTTTTATATGATTCTTACTAGGTTTCCTTACGCCTCAGTAGCTCAGTTGGTAGAGTGTTACCTTGGTAAGGTAGAGGTCCTGAGTTCGAATCTCAGCTGAGGCTTAACTTTATAAAAGAATTTTCTATTTGTTTAATATGAGCGATAAATCTGATTTAGAAAAATTGAAGAAAAATTATAAAGATATTCAAAAAAAATATAGTCTTCCAGAGTTTGAAGATTTAAATAAATATTTTGGAATAGAAAAAGTAGCAGATGTTGAAACAGATTATTTAATAAGGGAAATTAGAAGATATATTTCTGAAAAGTTGTATAGTTATCTTAGATTTACAGAAACTCTTTTGAATCCTGCAAATGCACCTATTTGGATTTTTTCTGTTATTAAAACAATGGATGAAAATCAAAAATCAAAAATTTCAGAAATTTATAAAAAACTTGCTGAAAATGAGTTAAAATTATTTGAAATCGATCTTAATTTTTCAGAAGAAAGTGAAGCTAATTTTATTAAAGAAGGCTATAGACTTTGGATTGAAATCAAAAAAGAACTTTCAGATTTTTTAAATAACGTAAAAAGTAATTGGGATAATAAGTTTGAAGTTAATAATAAGGGTTATTTTGGTTAAGATATTTTTAATTGATTCATAATTCTTGTTAAGCTACTTTTATTATCTGATAATAATTCTAATTTTTTTGGGATATTTTTAATTTCTGTTGTTAAAGCAAAAACACCTATATCAAGCCCATAGGTTGTATGGTCTTCACCATCTAGATTCCAAGAATCAGAATAAATTCCTCCTTTTTTTATCTGTTCAACAATATATCTAATATTGGGTAAATTTTCTGGAGTAAAGACTCTTCTATTTGGTTTCATATTTATTTGATAAGTCTTTTATTTAAAAAAAAGATGGTTTTAAAGAATATATTTAGGCCAGTTTTTCAAATATTTTTTCTAAATTAATTTCTAGAAGGGCTACAGGCATTTTGATTTTCCAATTAGATAATATTTTGGGATGGATTTCTCCCATTTTCCCAATTTCTTCTTCTCCTAGTTTTATTTTCCCAATTCTTCCTTCAATATAATGATTTGATTGTTTAGATTCTTCTTCTATTTTTATTTCAAGATCTAACATTTTTGAAAAATATTCTAGAATTTGTTTTATTTCAGTAAAGTTTCCAGGAGTTATACCTATCGCTAAACTTTCATATTCTAAGAGTTCTTTTGTTTTTTCATCTATTTCAAAAACTCTCCCAATTTCAAATATTTTCTGAGGGTATTCTGAATCAATATTTTCTGAGAAATTTTTTAATAAATAATGGGTTAAGTTTTTCCTTAAAATATCATAATCTGTTTTAGATTCTTCAAGTTCTACAAATCCAGAATCTTGCTTTTTTTGAACACCCATTTTTCTAAATTGATAATCTTTATTTGTAAGATGGTAGTTTGAAACTTCCATCATTCTTAATCCTGTTAAAATATCTGAAATTTTTCTTTTGATTGTTTCTTTAGGATTTTCTTGTCCAATTGTGGAAATATCTGGAATTACAGGGATTAGGTTTTCATAACCATAGGCAATTGCAACATCCTCTATTAAATCAACTTCATGTAAGATATCTGTTCTCCAAGAGGGAATTTCTACAAAACCCTTATTATAATTACAACCCATTTTTCTAACTAATATTTCTAGTTGTTTTTCTGTTAAATTTAAACCTAATAATTTGTTAGTATTTTCTAAATTTATTTTCATTTTTTCAGTTCCTAAATTTGGAGATATTTTTTCTTTTCCACCCTTAATTTCCATCTGGTAAATAGCCCCCCCCATTTCTGCCAAACTTGTGACAATTATATTTAAACATTTTTTTAATATTTCAAAATCAAAACCAGAACATTCTACAAATACTTCCTTTGTTTTTTCTGTAACTTTTCCTGTTAATTCTGAATTAATTATTGGGGGCATGCTTAGAATATTTTTATTTGCATCAATAAAGATAGGAAATTTTTCTTTTCCAGCAAGTAAGTGTGCATAGTCTTTTCCAGCAGGGTGCTTTTGGAGAATTTCAAGTCCAGACATTTCTCTTGGAGATTCTAAGGGAATAAATTTTATTTTATCTGGTTCCAAGGCTTCAAAGGTAATTGGGAGGCTTATTTTTTCTAGAGGATAAATTCCTATTGCTAATTTTTTTCTTTTTCTTCCCACAGTAATATGTAACTTTTCTTGAATTTCAATAATTTCTTTTATTTTTTCATCATTTAATTTTAATCCCTTTACAATTGCACAGGAAGTATATGGCCTAATATTTTTTACAGAACTGTCAATAATAACTTTATATTTTTTATCTGGTTTTTGAAGTTTGTATTGTTTTAATCCTGGTTTTCTTCCTAAAAAAGCTAAAAAACTTCTTTTAAATCCTTGATAGGATAATAAATCTGGCCTATTTGGGGCTACATCTATTTCAATATCTGTGTCAGTAACTTTTTCCATAGGTGTTCCAAACATAGCTATTCGATGTTCCATTTTTTCATCGAATTTCCCTATTTCTTTTTCAAATTGTTTTTTATTTAGGTTTACTACAGCCATTTTATTTTGTTAAAAATTTTAATTTTTTTAATTGAGTTAGGTCATTTTTGTACATGTCTCTCATATCTTTTATTTTGAAAATATTCATTATCATTCTATCAAAACCAGGGCCCCATGCTAATACTGGAATTGGTTTTCCAAGAAGAGGTTCTGTAACTTCTGGCCTGAATATTCCTGCAGCAAATATTTCCACCCATTCTTTTCTTTCTTCATTCCAAACATCTCCTTCTAAACTAGGTTCTGTATATGGAAAGTAATGTGGTCTAAATCTAACTTTTTTGAACCCCATTTTTTTTGCAAATTCCTGAAGATATCCTAGTAAATGTCTTAAGTTTGCATTTTCATCTATAACAATTCCTTCTGTTTGGTTAAATTCAAAACCATGGCTCCAATCAACTGTTTCATTTCTAAAACATTTACCCACTGCATAGAATTTTGCTGGAAGTTTGTTAATATCTAGATTTGAAAGTGTTTGAGCAGAAAGGCAGGTAGTATGAGTTCTAAGCACTAATTTTTTTGAAATCTCTTCATCCCATTGATACCCCCATCCTTTACTTCCTTTGGTACCTTTTTCATGAGCTTCTTTTATTGCAGCAATTATTTTTTTATCTGGAAGTATTGTTTTTTTGTCTATAAAAAAAGTATCTTGAAGTTCTCTAACAGGGTGGTCCTGGGCAGTAAATAATGCATCAAAATTCCAAAATGAACTAACAACCATTTTTCCATCCATTTCTTTAAAACCCATATCTGTCCATATTTTTCTAGCATAATCTGTAGCTTGGTTTACAAAATGTCTTTTTCCACCATAAATTGCTGAAACAGGATATTCAATATTATATCTCCTAAATTTTTTCCCTTTCCATAAAGATTCTTTTTTTAAGATTTCAGGAGTAACCTGTTCTATTAAATTTTTAGAAGAAATTCCTGCTTTCATAACGCTTTTACCTAAATCTGTAATTTCTATTTGAATTGTTTTTTCTTCTTTTATTTGAATAATGTTTTTTCTATTTTGAAGAGATTTTAAAGAATATTTTTGTTCATCTGTCAATTTATCATATTCTTTTGGTAATGCTTCTAAAAATATTTCTTCTAGACTTTTTTTGGAAATTTCTTCTTTATTTGCGTTTAAAATTATTTTTCCCTTGTTTAATTCAATTAATGCTTTTTTCTTTAAAACACCTAAAGAGGCCTTGAATTCATCTATAGATAGTTTGCTTTCTTTTTGTGCCTGGGCTAAGGGAATTATTCTTTGGTCGTTTAATAAGTGAAGTAATCTTCTTTCTGGCAATCCTTTTTTTCTATAAAAAGCTCCATTTAACCCCACATCAATTATTTTCTTTTTTTCAAATATTAGCTTAATTATTTTTTTATCTTGTAAATATTCTAGGGATCTTAATACAGAAACTTTATCTAAATTAGATTTTTCACAAATATCTTGTATTCTTTTTTCTTCTAGTCTAGCTAGAACTTTTCTTTCATTTGGGCTTAATGATTCAATTATTTTAGTTATCTCTTTTTTATCCATTTTATTTCAAAGAATCTAACATTTAAAAATTCTTAGTCATCCATGTGGGCATACCAAGAATAGAACCAAATGCTTTTGATTCATGATTTTTAAGAAATTGTTTTTCAAAGAAGAATTTCATTTGAACATGATATTTATTACATAGCTTTATATTTTGAATTACTCGGGATATAATTTTGGATTTTTCTTTTGGATTTGCATTAATAATTTCTTCTAAGTTTATTGCAATAGAAATTTTATTTTTTTTTGCTATTTTAACTAAAACTTGATTAAGTCCGGAGTTTCTTTGTTTTGTAAAGTCTTTTCTATTTTTTTGATTTAATAAAAGAAATTGTATTTTTTCTTTTTCAAGAATTTTTCTATTAAGATCATCGCTTTCACTTGTAAAAATTATTTCTTTTTCTTTATTTTCTTTAATAATCTTTCTAGCTTTTTCAAATGTTTTTTCAGAAATAAGAATAGTTTCCATAATTATCCTTGAATAACAGTTCCTTTAAACTTTTTGTTTTTTAGAATATTGTCTAATTGTTTAAGATCCTGATCAATAATATATGTGATAATTTTATGTTTTTTTATTATTTTAGATGCAGATTGATCTAAAACAAAATGTTGTCCTGGATGGAATTTTTGGGTGTTAGCAATTTTATAGAATTTGTCCCATGTTATTTCTGGAATTTGTTTTGCATTTTTGAATTTTTTTGGATTCTTATTATGTAGACCTGGAACATTTGTAATATTAATAAAATCTGTTTTAAAAAAATTAGCTAGCTTTGCTGCAGTGCCATCAGAAGTTTCATCTTTAGCATATCTCAAAGCACCACAAAATACAATATCATTGGGTCTTAACATATTTTTTATTTCTTTCATATCATGGGGGATTCCCTTATTGGCATCGGTTCCAAAAAAGTAAGTCATAAATCTGGCATTTAATCTTGTAGATGCAATTCCTAAATAATCTTGATGAGATCTTTTTTTAGGAAGATTTTCTTTGGAAATTCCTTCAATATATTCTCTTGCAGTACTTCCACCCCCACAAACAACTACAAATTTATATTTTTTAGTATTTTTATTAAGAACTTTTTTAAAATTTCTTAGAAATTTAACATTAATATTTTTTGGAATTATCTGACTTCCACCAAGACTTAGAACTACCACCTTTTTCATCTTTAAAATAAGAAAAGTTAGTTTTTATAATTTACTTAACAGTAAACAATTTATCATCTGTTACATTAAAAATATCTAATCTTACTCCAGAATCTAACCAACCATGAGCATAGTTCAGAGCTGCAAATGAATCTACAAATTCTTCTTGTTTTTCAAAATGTTTAGCATCAGATAAATAATTTTCAACCATGTCTATTATTTCTTTTGCCTGTTCTTCCTTACCTGGAATAATATTTATTTTTACTTTTTCTAATGCTGTTGAAGTTAAATTGAAATATTTTTCTAGTTTTTCTTTAGTAATTTTATCTTTCATGACTATTTTAACTAAAAGTAACTTTTAAATATAATGTTCTGCTATTTTTTTTAAAGAGGATGAAAAAATTAATCTGGATTTTAGCAATTGTATTGATTTCATTGTTGGCTTTTGCTGTATTGGTAGAATCTTCTGATTTTTCTTCTGGTTTTGAAGATTTTATAATAAATATTGCAGAACAACAGGGAATTAATGCTTCAAATATTACAAATATAACTCAGGTAGATTTCAATAACTTGCCTCCTGAAATTAATTTGCCAAATATTGATGAAACTAGTTTAGGACTTTTTCAAATAGATTTAGGGACAGGGACCCCTGTGTATGTATTAACCATGTCTGATTCTGTTTATACTCAAACTCAAAATGCAGTTGCAGATATTGATTTAAAGAGATCATATTTTAACTTTGGATACGCAGGTAAAATGCCAGATTCAGGATTTTTACAAACAGCTACAGGTGTTGAAAGTAGTTTAGAAAAAGGATATGTAATGATGAGGTCTGGAAGCATTACTGGAATATCAACTAATTTAGAAATTACTAAGAATGAAAATAATACTCAATTAGATGTAATTATTTATAAAAATGGAATTTCTGTAGGTCTTGGAAATACCTTAATCTCCTCCACAAATGGAGTTAAAACAGATTATGATATTCAATCAGAAGGAATTTTAACATTTGAAGCAGGAGATGTTCTTTCTGTTTATATAAATTCAACTGCAAATATTGATTGGGCAGATGTGACTACTTCTATAGAAATAACTACCTCTGATTAAAGTTATTTTTTAGGCCCCAAAAGTTTTTAAATAAGTTTTATTTATGGAGTCTATGGCAATTAAAACAAAAGCAGTGATTTGGGGTTTGATAGCAGTGATCGTGGTTCTTGCAGCAATTTTAGTGTACGCATTTGTAGTTAGTCCAGCAATATCAAGTAGACAACAAGTAATATATGGTGCTGGAATTAATGAAGGTCAATCACAATTGTTGAATGCTCTGTTAACACAAATACAACAAAACGGTTATGTGCAAATACCTTTAGCAAATAATCAATCAGTATTTTTAGCACCTTTTGATCCCCAACAAGTGGCTCAACAATAATTTAATTTTTAATTTTTAATTTTTAATTTTTTAATAATATTTATAAACCTAAAAGTAATTATCTTAACATGAATAATAAAAAGGGGTTATCTATGATTGTATCAACTTTAATTATTATTCTACTTGTTTTAGTAGCTGTTGGAATTATTTGGGGTGTTGTTAGTAATCTTCTTAGAAAAGGTGCAGATGATATTACTATAAGCCAATTTTTTGTTGATTTAGAAATAGAAAGAGCTTATTTAGACGGGGGAAATGTTATGGTCAATGTTAAAAGAAATGTAGGTGAAGGAGATATTGTTGGGATGAATTTTGTATTTAGTAATGCTACAGATAGTGAAATTCAAAGCATAGATGAAGTTTTGGATGAATTAGAAGAAGCTACATATTCCTTTACTTTAGTTGATATGGATCCTAATACTATAACTTCTGTTTCTGTTGCTCCTATTTTTAATTCTGGAGAAACAGGATCTACTGCAACTACTGGAGATATTACAGATACTGCTCTTATTGGAGATTATGTTGGTGGAAGTGGTGGAGATAATCCTATTACTTGTACTCCGGATACAACTTGTGCTGGAGAAGGTTTTATTTGTGGTGAAGTAGATGATGGTTGTGGAACTATACTTACTTGTGGTACTTGTGATCCTGGAGAATCATGTAGTGTAGATCAATTATCTTGCGAAGCTTGTGTAAATGAAACAGCTGCAGATACTTGTAGTGCAGGACCTTATGAATGTGGTACTTGGCAAAATAATTGTGGATATGATGTGAATTGTACAGAGGTTGTTGGTTGTGGTCTTGAAGAAACTTGTAATGAAGTATCTGGGTTATGTATTGCTCCTTTAGAAGCTAATATTACCGGTGCAATAATAAATAGTATTTGGCCATCAACTATTGCAACTCATTTTGATAGTGATGAATTAGATGTATTTACTGCTTACCCTAATCCACATTACATAAGAATTACTAATGGTACTGATGTAAATCAATGTTATATTATTTGGGACTATCATTTACCTGATGATCCTATTAATTTTAATTTAAGCTATATCCAGGTTGGAGTAACTTCCACTAATTTGGCTGTAGGTGATACTTTTGATATCTGGGTTGATTTTGGTGCTTGCCAGGCTCAAGGATAGATATTATTATAATTGTCTTCGGTATTTTAGCAATATTTAAATAGTATATTTTTCTTTAATTATTAGTTACCTTACAAAAGAGATGGCATATAAAAAATATATAAAAAGGGGAGGCAAAACCTATGGGCCTTATATTTATCATAGTCGTAGGGTAAATGGTAAAGTTGTTTCAGAATATAGGGGAAGTTCAAGTTCTTTTGATTATAAAAAATATGTTTGGCCAACTTTGATGATTATAGTTTTATTAGGATTAATTTTTGGATTCTCTGCTTTAGACAAAAATTGGGTTTCTGGAAACGTGGTTATGGATTTAGGAGCAAATTATTTAGAAGGGCAGCCTCTTGAGGGAAATTTAAGATTATTATTAACAGAAGGAGAATTAATGCCTTCTGAATCTAAAATTATTTTTGAAACTGCAAATACTAATTATGGATATTCTTTAAATGAATTAATTTCTGATGAACCTATTGAAGGGAATTATTATATTTCTGGAAAATCTCTTTTAGGATCTGGGCCTGGTTTTGGAATCGCTGGTCAAGGAGCGTTAAACCCAACTATTTATTTTTCTTTAAAAATTGTATCTACTTCTGAAACTTCTGCTATCGAAGAACAAATTGATGCTATTATTGAAGATGTTAATGAATCTGGGGCAATATCTTTAGGAGATGTTGTATCTAATTTCTTTTTATCTTTAACTCCTACAGGGAATGTTGTTTTGGAATCAAATAATGAAATTCAAGGAGAAGTTTCTTCTCAAAATAATTATGTTTTAAGTTTATCTGATAATCAGACTGCAGAACTTATTTCAGGAAGTGTAAGAACAGAAAATTTTGCTCTTGAAGATGAAATAATAACTTTATCTCAAGAAGGAAATAATATTATTATAACTACAGATTATTCTGAAGGGAAAACTGGTTTTGGAAAAGATTATTTGGGTAGTACTGAAAAAGTTTTAGAAATTCCTTTAGAAAATTTAAATATGGTTTTTGAGCCTGGAGAATTAAAGGTAAGTGTAGTATATGGTCTTGAAGAAATAGTTTCTTTAAGCACAACTCTTGAAGGTAAAATTTCTGAAGAGCAACAAGTAATCCAAACTCCTGTTAGTGAAATAATAGATGAAGAAGTTTCTATTGCAGAACCAACTCAACAGCCAACAACTGAGTTAAAAGGACTTCCAATAGGATTAACAGATTTAGAAAGAAATATTCTTCTTGCAAGATTTGGAGATCAAGAAATTGAAAAAAAGAAAGATAAAAAAGAAGAAAAAAGAATAACTATTAGATATGAGTTAGGAGATTATTGGTATAAAGCAACTTATGATACTAGTCTTTCTAAAGAAGAATTAAAAATACAAATGGATAATGATCAAGAAAAGTGGTTAAGAGATATTGCTACTAGTTTATCTTCTTCTGGTTCCTCTGAAGATTGGGAAATTTTAGAATAATTTTCAATTAAAATTAGGATTATAACTCATTTTTTTAAGAATGAATTTTGAACCTGTAATTTTTGAAATAATTGCAGAAAAGATAAATTTACCCTTAGTTACCTTGTAAATTCCTTCTTGAGAAGGGATTTTTGAAACCTCTTCAAATTTTTTAATTATTGAATCTATTTCTTCTTTTGTTAAAAGAATATTAGTATTTTTTGTGCCCATAATTCCTTTAACAATCAAATTTGTATTTGGGCCATAACATTCTATGTCTTTTACAGCAGGATCTTTAATTAATGGATTTAATTTTACTCCTAGATCTATTTGAAGTTTAGTGGGTGTCGGTTTTAAATATTGAAGTCTTTTTGGAAGTTTTTGATTAGGTATTTTAAGGAATCTTGGTTTTTTCCTCATTAATGGTTTTTTATTAAAAGCATTTTTTATTTGAAATTTTAAATCTTTTTTTTCAAAAGGCCTTTTAATTTCTTCTTTTTTTATTATATCTATAACTTCTTTTTTTAACTTATTAACTTCTGGTTTTTTTATAATTAAATCTTTAGGCATAGAAGTTAAAAGTAATTCTTTTGTAAAAAGTAATAAGAATAATTTCCTAAAGTTTTCTGAAGTTTGATTAAGAACCATTTGTTAAAATTTAAAGTTTTTTAAATTTTTTTTGAGGGAGGGAATCTTGTGATGAAACTGATTTTTCATAATCTGCTATATCTCTTAGGTCTTCTTCATTTTCAGTTACTGCTTGAGGAGCTGGAGGTGTAGGTTGGGGAATTTGGGGAGGATACATTTGTGGTTGGGGAACAGGAATTTGCATCATTTGTGGCTGAGCCATCATTTGTGGTTGGATTACTCTATCATGCATCATTGTTAAACCTCTTGCAATTATTTTATTTTGATCTAATAAGGTATCAATTTTTCCTGAAACTTTTTCTTGACCCAAATCAAAATCCTTTTCTGCTAATGCCTTTGCAGAAATTTCAAATACTTCTAATAATTTAGAAATTTGTGTGGACAAATTATCAAATTTAATAGATAAATTAACCATAACTCTTTGCAATGCAACAAAATTTTCAATTAATTGTTTTTCAACACCTGAAGATTGTTTTTTAGGAGTAGTATTTTTTATTATAGGTTGTTTTTTAATTATTTTTTTTGGAGTAATTTTTTTAGATTTTATTTTTTTCTTAGAAATCTTAGTTTTTTTAGTTACCTTTACCATGTTTTGTGGAAGGTTTGGTTATTTATAAATTTAATCAAATTTTAAAGTATATTTAGAGATTCTTCCTTTTCAACTTCTTTTTTTTCTTCTTCAATAGCATGAATATCTTTTTCAATTCTTTTTTCAGATTCTTCTTGAGTTTCATTATCTACTTTTTCTTGAAGTTCTTCCCTTTCTTTTTTTTCTTGTTCTGTTTCTTTAGAAGGCTCTTCTTGAGGCTTCTCTTCTTCTTGACTTACACTAGAAGGCTCTTCTTGAGGCTTCTCTTCTTCTTGACTTACACTAGAAGGCTCTTCTTGAGGCTTCTCTTCTTCTTGACTTACACTAGAAGGCTCTTCTTGAGGTCTTTTTTGTTCTTGATGATATTTTCTAGGCTCTTTATCAGTGTCTTTTATTTTTTCATGTTCTAACTCTGAAACATACTGTGCAATATCTGCAGCAACATCTGCATTAACACTAATACTATCTATTCCTTTTTCAACTAAATATTTTACCATTTCTTTTTTACTTCCTGCTTGTCCACAAATACTTGTTTTAACATGATTTCTTTTACAAACTCTTATTACATATTCTAATTGATATAAAACTGAAGGATGCATTTCATCATATAAATATTGCACATCTTCATTACCCCTATCTATTGCTAACATATATTGGGTCAGATCATTTGTTCCAAATGAAATAAAATCAATTCCCTCATCACAAAGAGCTTTTATTATTTGAACTGCAGCAGGAGTTTCAATCATTATACCTATTTTTAGTTTTTCAAATCCAATTTCTTTAACATATTCTTTTACTTTTTTTAATTCATTAACACTTATCAATTGGGGCATTAAAATTCCAATTTCCTTTCCTGTTTCTGAAATTCTTTTTAGGGCATTTAATTCTGCTTTTAATATTTCTGGATTTTTTAGACTATATCTTATTCCATGGTATCCCAACATAGGATTTGCTTCTTTTTCTTGAGGTGCACCTTCTAAATTTTGAAATTCATCGCTTCTTATGTCTGAAGTTCTTATCCACATTTCTTCAAAATAATTAGCAATTTGTTTTATTCCCTTGAAAATAACTTCTTCATAATCTTTTATTTTATTTTGTTTTAAAAAATAATTAGGGTGTTTGCCAGATTCTGCAATTATTCCTTCTATTCTTGTTAATCCAACTTTTTTTAAATTAGTTCTAGCAGCTCTTTCTGCAAAACTAGGTAAATCTACTGTAACTTTTATTTCTGTTTTTGTTTGAACATTTACAGGAGCTATTTCTTTTTGTTTTGTTTCTGCTGCCTTTCCTTGATAAATTTTACCATTAGAACCATCAACAGTTATTATTTCACCTTCCTTTAGTTTTGTGGTTGCTTCTTGAGTTCCTACAATTGCTGGAATTCCCATTTCTCTAGAAACAATTGCTGCATGAGCTGTTAAGCCTCCCTCATCTGTAACAATTGCTGCAGCTTTTTGCATTGAAACAACCATATCTGGATTGGTCATTTTTGTAACTAAAACATCTCCTTTTTCCATTTTATGTAAATCTTCTAAATTATTAATTATTTTTATTTTTCCAGAAGCAACACCTGGAGAAGCACCTAATCCTTCTAAAATTATTTCTCCCTTTATTTCTTCAGCAGTTCCATCATTCTTTTTAACTCTATTTCCCATAGTGGTTATTGGTCTTGTTTGAACAATGTAAATTCCTTCTCCTTCTATTGCAAATTCTATGTCCTGTGGTTTTTGATAATGGTTTTCTAATTTTTGGGCTATTTCTGCAAGTTTATGAATTTCATGATTTTTTAATACTTGAGATTTTGATCTTTGTTCAGATAACTTAACTTCTGTTTGATTTCCTCCAGAATCTCTGGTTATAGCAATTTTTTTCTCAGATACTTGCTGGTCAAGAATTTCAAATTCTTTAGAAATAACAGTTTTGTCAGGAGTTATTTTTCCTGAAACAATTCCTTCTCCTAACCCATAAACCGCCTCTATTATGATATTATCATTTTTAAAAGAAGGATCTTTTGAAAAAATTACTCCAGATTTATCTGCATCAATCATTTTTTGAACAACTACGGCTAAACTTGCTTCTTCATGTGTAAAACCCTGTTTATTTCTATAATATGTTGCTCTTGAAGTAAATAAAGATGCAAAACATTTCTTAATATGTAAAATTAACTCTCCTGTGCCCTTAATATTTAGATAAGTATCTTGTTGACCTGCAAAACTAGCCTCTGCAAGGTCTTCTGTTGTTGCACTGCTTCTAACAGCTACAAATGGAGGGTCTGAGGATGGTTTTAAAATATCTAATGCAGATTGTTGCATTGCATTGAGTCCTTCAGGAGCGTCTAAATGAGAATAAGCTTCAAGAATTTCTTCTTCCATTTCTTTAGGCATTGGGAATTGAGTAATTATTTTTCTTATTTGAGTAGTTATCTCATTAAGTTTTTGAGTATCTTCATAATTTATTTTATCTAGAAGATTTTTTATTTCTGTAGCTAAACCTGATTTTTTAATAAAATAATCATAGGCTTGAGCTGTTACCACAAATCCTGGAGGAACTGCAACTTTTAAATTATAAATTTCTGCAAGATTTGCCCCCTTTCCTCCGGCAATATTTCCTGAAGTTTTATTTAATTCAGAAAACCATTTTACAAAGTCAATTTTAGGACTTTCTCCTCTTTTTTCAGACATGTTAGTTAAAAATGATTTTACTTAATAAAGGTTTTCCTTAAGGGTTAGTTTTATAAATTATCTTTTCATAAATTATTTATGGGATTTTTTAGAGGTGCAGGACTATTTTTAGTGAGTATTTTATTTATAATTTCTATTCTCTCATTTTATTCTTTTGCAACTCTTAGTTCTTCTTTAGAATATGAAACAGTTCAAAATGAAATAACTCCTTTAATAGAAAATCTTACTACTCAGGGGCTAACAGAAATAATTGGTGATAGCAATATTTTTGGCGAAGGAGTTAATGAAATTATTGGTGAAGATTTTAATATTACAGGACAAATAGAAGAAAACTTAGATGAAATAGAAGTATTTTGTGAAAATAATTCTGGAAAATATGATTTAACTGAATTTGGATATGATTTAAATTTAGAAATTCCTTGTGATTCAATTCCTGAAAATCCTGAAATTTTAATTGAAGATAAAATTGAAATAATTATTAATGATACTATTCATGATCTTGTAGAAGAAATTTATTATGATAATTATTCTTGTGATTTTTGGAATTGTTTTGGTCAAGAAGGTATTCCTTATTTTTTAATTTCTCAAAAAGCCCAGGAATATTGGAATGAAAAATTATACAGCTCCTTAATTATTTGTCTTATTTTGGCAGTTTTAATGTTTTTATTAATTGAAAAAAAGATAAACTACCCTATTGTTTTAGGTATTTTAATTTTAATTCCTGCAATTCCTTTCTTAAAATTAATATCTTTATTATCTTTTTTAGATGGATTTATTGTTAAAATATTATCAATTTTCCTTTCTAAATCATACCAAGTATTTTGGACTGGTTTTATAGTTGGACTTGTTTTAATTATATTTGGCATTTTACTTTATACTGTTTTAGCTGGAACAAAAATAGCTAGATGGTTCAAAGAAAAAAGTGTTAAAAAAGAAACAGAAAATACCCCTGTAAAATCTCCTGTAAAACAATCTACAAAACCTATAATGAAAGTTGTTGGAAAATTTCCTACAAAAAAGACAGATAAATAAGTTTATTTTTTATCTTTTTCTAGTTTGGATAAAAAATTAGATATGAATTTTTCATTCTTTGATCTATCTAATATTTGAGTGATTGTATAAACTGGGAGTTTATCAATTATTTTTTTACTTGTTTTAACACTAGACCCAAATCTAGTATTTATTTCATCACTTAGTAATATTTCTTCTTTTGCTAAACTTGCAATTTTTTTTGAGGCAGTTATTAATTTTCCCATTGCCATAAACTTGAAAACATTTGATTCTTGCCTACCCACAATTTCCCCATAGTTCAAAGATATTCCAAAATCTATTTTTTGTTTGAATAGTTTATTATGGCTTTCTAGGATATCTTTTATTGTTTTTGAAAGTGAAATAGCTGAATCTTCATTTCTAAATGTTTTTGTTTTAGCTGGAGCAAATATGAAAAAAATGTTATCTAAATTTTGATAAGTTAGTGCTTTTTTATCTTCAGCTAAATCAATTATTTTTTGTATTATCTCTTCTGCACCACCTTTTTTATTTTGAATTTCCTTTATGTTTTTAACTTTTAAACAAATAAGACTTACAGCTTGTTTTTGACCTTTAATAGATAAGGAAACTTCTGCATTATTTGAAGAAGAAATTATAGATTTTGCAGCTAATTTACTATATTCTGATTTTAAATCCTGAGATTTAGAGTTTATCTTGTGAGATGTAACTTTTTTTTTAGAAATTTTTCCAATAAAACTTTTCTTATATCCTTTTTTAAATAAAAGAAATGCAATAAATCCTAATATAATTAATACAAAAATCCAAACAACAGGACTAGTTATTTTCCCAATAAGGTCTGAAGATTCTTTAAAATCAATAGCTTTTCCAGTTAGGGCAACACTACCTGAAAGGAAATTTTCTCCCCCACTTCTTATTTCAATTTCATATTCTCCATCTGGAGCTGTTAATAAATATTTTTTTGTATCATCAACATCAATGCAAACATCAATATTCAAAGATTCATTACCTATTTTTACTAAAACAGTTTCATTACAATAGGGAATATTACCTGTATTTGTTATAAAAATTGTTTTATTTATTAACTCTATTTTAACCTTCATTTTTTCAGTAATATTAAAATTAGTTTCACTTGTTAATTTTGTAGAAACAGCCACAATAGTCCATTGTCCGGGTTTCTCATTGTAAGCAATTGGGAATTCTAAAAATTCATCTGTTTGTTTTTCTAATTGAGTTATAATTTTTCCTTTAGAATTTTTTATTGTGATTATTGAATTTGCTTGAATATTTTTTCCTGTTTGGTCATGTAGAATTGTTTTTATTTTTAAATCTGTTCCTGGTTCTACATTTTCATTTTCAAAAGAGATTTCTAAATTATTTGGAACTTGATTAATTAAAATACTGTAATCTGTAAATCCAATATTTGTTTCTTCTCCACTTGGGTCTTTTTCATATGCTTTTAATTTTACAGTATAGAATTTAGCTTCAAGATCTTTTGGAAGAGAAGTATTTATGGAGTAAAACCCATTATTTATTGTAGATAATTTATAGATACTTTTTGTAGAATTATCTCCCCTTATAATTTCTAATTCAATAAATCCTCCTGCACCTTGACCATTTTCTTTTAAGACATTCCCATCAATAATTAAGTTTTCTCCTGGGTTAAAATCTGTTTTTCTTTCTTCTGTATAAATTGTTAATTGATTTGAAATTTTAAATTCATTTGTCAAAACAGGTTCTTCACCAATTAGATTTGCAACTATTTTACAAAATCCTTTTGAATCTTCAATAACATCTTGAGTTAATACTAATGAAGGTGCCGGATTTATTTGAATTTCTTCTCCATATGCCAAACTTACTCCATTTCTATAGAAATTAATATAATTCCCATTACAAAGTAAATCAAGTTGAAAACTTCCTGAAACATCATTAATTGCCCTTATAGTTATAGGTACTGAAATTCGATCCCCTAAATTATATATCTCCTTAGGTTGTTGATCAATAATTATTTCAGCAGAAGCTAAAGATGTAAACATTAATAGGAATAGCAGGGTAAATATCACTCTTTTCATTTTATAATAAATTTAATAGAATATTATTTATAAACATTTGTCCTCTGTAAGATATTTGATTGTTTTTAGAGAATAAATTTTTTAAGTTAATTTTAAAAATAAGATATGATTAAAGGTATTATGGATAAAAAAAGTAAGGTGACTCCTTGGGAAGTTGAAGGAAATATAGATTATGAAAAATTAATGAAAGAATTTGGAATAGAAAAAATAGATTCTAAGTTATTAAATAGAATTAAAAAACACACTAAAGATCTTCATCCTATGCTTAGAAGGGGGATTTTTTTTGCAAATAGGGATTTGAATTGGATTTTAGATGAATATGAAAAAAAGAATAAATTCTTTTTATATACTGGTTGTGGCCCTTCTGGCCCAATTCATCTAGGCCATTTAGGTACATGGTTATTTACAAAATGGTTACAAGATAAATTCGGAGTTGAATTGTGGTTTCAATTTACAGATGATGAAAAATTTCTATTTAAGAATAAATCATATGAGGAGATTCAAAAGTGGACAGAAGATAATATGTTAGATGTTATTGCTCTAGGGTTTGATCCAAAAAAAACACATTTTCTTATTGATACTGTACATGCTAATCTATTATATCCTGAAGCAATCAAAATAGCAAAGAAAATAACTTATTCTACTGTAAAAGCTAGTTTTGGATTTGATAATTCTAGAAATATTGGGGAGATTTTCTATACAGCTATGCAGGCAGCTCCAGCTGTTCTTCCAAGTTCATTGAAAAAGAAGAATATTCCTTGTTTAATTCCTCTTGCTGTAGATCAGGATCCTCATTTTAGAGTTGCTAGAGATGTTTATCCTAAGCTAGGTTATTATAAACCAGCTGTTATTCATTCAATATTTTTGCCCCCTCTAGAAGGAGTTACTGGAAAAATGTCAAGTAGTAGAGAACATACAGCTATTTTGACTACAGATTCTCCAAAAGAAGTTGAAAGAAAAATTAAGAAATATGCTTTTTCAGGAGGAAGAGAAACTTTAGAAGAACATAGAAAAAAAGGTGGAAATCCAGATGTGGATGTTTCTTTCCAATATTTAAGATTTTTATTTGAAGAAGATGATAAAAAGTTAGCAGAAATTGAGAAAAAATATCGAAGTGGAGAAATGTTAACTTCAGAGCTTAAACAAATTACAATTGACAAAATAAATAAGTTTTTAGCAGAACATCAAAAGAAAAGAGAGAAAGCTAAAAGTCAAATTAAAAATTTTATATACAAATAATTTATAAAATCCTTTTTTCTAATTAGTTAATGAAGATATTAGCATTACATGTAGACCATATTAAATTTAAACCTTTAAAGAAGGCCTTGAAATCTATAAAAGATCTTTCTGAAAAAGAAAAAAAAGGTGGTGAAGCTAAAGAAGCTCTAGCTGTTTTGACTGCTGTTGAAAAAAAAGATGGGAATATTAAGAAAGTTGTTTCAGAACTTGTTAGACATGTTAAAGAAATAACTAAGTCAGTTAAAACTGAGAACGTTGTTCTTTATCCATATGCTCATCTTTCTAGTGATTTGTCTTCTCCAGAACATGCTGAAAAAGTTTTAGATCATGCTGAACAAGAACTTAAAAAAGATTTCAAAGTTACTCGTGCACCTTTTGGATATTATAAAGAATTTGAAATGAAAGTAAAAGGTCACCCTTTAAGTGAATTAAGTAGAAAAATAGATGTTGAAAGTGGGAATGTTGAAGAAAAATACGATGTAAAACAATTATTAAGAGATATTTCTAAATCTAAACTGGATTCTTCAAAACTTAAAGATAATGATCATAGAATTTTAGGAAAACAAATGGATTTGTTTAGTTTTAATGAAACAGCTCCTGGAATGGTGTTTTGGCATAATAATGGTTTAATTATTAGAAATAAGCTAGTTGATTTTTGGAGAGAGTTACATAAAAGGACAGGATATGATGAAATTTCAACCCCTCAAGTATTAGATCAAAGATTATGGCAGATTTCTGGGCATTGGGAAAAATACAAGGAAAATATATTTTTAACAGATTATGAAAAGAGAAAGTTTGCTGTAAAGCCTATGAATTGTCCTGGAGGATTGTTAGTATACAAAAGTTCACCTAAAAGCTATAAAGATTTACCATTAAAAGTAGGAGAAATGGGAATTGTTCATAGGCAAGAGTTATCAGGTGTTTTAGGAGGTTTGTTTAGAGTTATTCAATTTACTCAAGATGATGCTCATATTTTTTGTAATGAAAAACAATTAGAATCTGAAATTTTAGGTGTAATGAAACTTGTTGATGAAATTTATTCCAAATTTGGATTTAAATATGAAATTGAATTATCTACTCGGCCTGAAAAAAGAATTGGTTCAGATGCTATTTGGGATAAAGCTGAAAAAGCTCTTGAAAATGTTTTAAAGAAAAATAAGTACAAATATAAGATCAATAAAGGAGATGGTGCCTTTTATGGTCCTAAGATTGATTTCCATTTAAAAGATTCTTTAGATAGAACTTGGCAATGTGGAACAATTCAAGTTGATTTTTCTATGCCTGAAAGATTTGAAATAGATTATATTGATAAAGATAATAAGAAAAAAAGGCCAATTATGGTTCATAGAGCTATTTATGGTAGTTTAGAAAGATTTATTGGTATATTATTAGAACATTTGAAAGGTAATTTGCCTGCTTGGCTTAATCCTGTACAAGTTAAGATTCTACCTATGACTGATAAAAATTTAAAATATTCTGAAAAAATTAAAAAAGAGCTTGAAAATTCTGGATTTAGAGTTAAACTAGATGATAGAGTTGAATCTATGTCTAAGAAGGTTAGAGATGCTCAACTTGAAAAAGTTAATTATATGATTACTATTGGAGATAAAGAAGAAGAAAAAAATAGTTTAGCTATTAGAAATCGGGCTGGAAAAGTTGAGTTTGGTGTTAAACTAGATGATTTTGTAAAAGATCTTCAAAAGGAAATTTTTGAGAGAAGGTAAGACTTATAAGTGAAGTTATTTCTGGAATTATATGATAACTAAAAAAGATATTGGAAAATATGTGGAAATAGATTTAGAACCTTATGAAGGAAGTACAATTCCTGGATCTAGGCAGAATCTTGTTTATGGAGTATTAGAAGAGATTACAGATACTAGTTATGTTTTAAGGCCTTCTGCAATGGTTGAAGTTGAATTTTTAAAGATTTCAGATATTAGGAGGCAAATTTTAAGAGCTAAAAGAAAAAGAACTTCAACAAGAAGATTGGTAAATGGAAAATCAAATCTTATTGCACATTTAGATCAAAATAAAGAATTAGTTCTTTCTAAAGAAGTTGTTGGAGATAATATTGGGTTGTTTGGTGAAGCTTCTTTTAAGCGTAACTATGGCATTAAATTTACAGAACTTCCATAAATATATAAATAAGAATTTTATTTACTTGTTATGCACTTTCAATTTTATATAGAAAAATTAAAGAATTCAGAGAATTTTAAGAAATTTATAAAAGAAAGGCCTAAGGCTTATTTTTGTTCTGCTTTTTTAATTATTGATAAATCTGGTAAGGAAAATAAAGTTCATCTTGATTATTATGATCCCTCTAAAGAAGAATTATTTGGATTTGAAATGGAGAATAAGACTAATAAAGTTCAGGTAGATACTTTTGGTCAAAAGGATTTTATCAAACTTTCCGATAAAATTGATTTTAATTTTGAGGAAATTGAAGAACTTCTTGAAAAAGAAAGACAAAAAAAAGAATTAAAACAGAAAATTCAAAAGATTTTATTGTCTTTTCAAAGATTAAATGATAAAAATTATCTTGTTGGAACTATTTTTGTAACTAAAATGGGTATGGTTAAGTTTCAAATTGATTTAGATTCTAAAAAAGTATTACAATTTGAGAAAAAATCTTTTTTTGACATCATGAAAGTGAAAAAAAATGTTAAAAAAGAGTAAAATTATTTACTTACAATTAATATTTGGTTCTTTTTTGATGATTTCTCGAGGGTGTTTTTATTTAGGTTTTTTTATAACTAAACTTAACTTTTTTTCTTCTTTTGAGTCTACAATTTCAAATCCCACACTTTTAATTAAATTTTCTAACTCTTTTTGATCATAAATATAACAATATCTCTCATATTTTTTGTTATTTTTTGTCCATGGAACTGTGGTTTCTTTAATTTTGTTTTTAATTCTCTTTTGATTTCTAGACCAAACAGTAATTAGGGCTTGAGAATTTGGTTTTAATGTTCTAAATAGTTCTTTTATTGTTTTTTTTCTTTTATTTTCTTCTTTAATACAATGAAGAGCATCAATAAAAATTGCAGAATCAAAAAAATTATCTTTAAAGGGCAGATTTGAAGCTTCTGATGAGGTGAATTCTGCCTGAATATTTTCTTTTTTAGCAAGTTTTTCAGCATATTTCAGCATATTTTTTGAAAAATCTACTGCATAAATCGTGCCTTTAATTTTAGTAAAGTTTCTTCCAGATCCACATCCAAGGTCCAATACTTTTCCTTGTTTGTCTTTTAGGAAATTTTGAACTTCCGGAATAGGTTTTGTTCTAAATTTAGACCAGGGAATAGCTATTTCATCCCATACTTTTTGTTGATTATCTACCATTGTTTAGTGAGGCAAAACTATTTTAAAAGGGTTTTCTATAGAGGAATATGAGTTATTGTAAAGCTGTAAAAGGGGTGAAGAAACCTGTAAGGACAATATCTGGGGTAACACCTCTTACTGTTGTTCTCAAACCTAGAAAATGTGATCATGGCACCTGTATTTATTGTCCTGGAGGAGATGATGTTCCTCAGAGTTATACAGATAAAAGTCCTGCAATTATGAGGGCTATGGCTTTGGATTATGACCCATATAAACAGGTTATGAATAGATTAAATGTGCTTGATACAATGGGTCATCCAACTGATAAAATTGAATTAATTATTATTGGAGGAACTTTTTTACAATATGATTTAGAATATCAGTATGATTATGTAAAGAAATGTTTTGATGCTTTGAATGGAAAGAAATCTAGAACTCTAAAACAAGCAAAAAAATTCAATGAAACTGCAAAACATAGGTGTGTTGCAATGTGTATTGAGAACAGGCCAGACAATTGTTCTGCTGAAGAAGTAAAAAGAATGTTAGAATTTGGTGCAACACGTATTGAAATTGGGATTCAGTTGCCAGATGATGAAATTTATAGAAAAATAAACAGGGGGCATACTGTTAAAGATGTTACCGACGCTGCTGAACGATTAAAAAATGCTGGATTCAAGTTAGGGTTTCATATAATGCCTGGGTTACCCTACAGTAATGAGCAAAAAGACATGAAATTATTTAAAAAAATTTTTAGTGATGAGAAGTTTAAACCAGATCAGTTAAAAATTTATCCCTGTCAAATTGTTGATCAGTCTCCTTTAGCAAAAATGTATAAAAAAATCAATTATGAACCTTATTCTGAAAAGAAAACTAAAGAAATTGTTAGAAAAATGATGAGTTTAATCCCAGAATATTGTAGAGTTATGAGAATTATGAGGGAAATACCTAAAGAAAAAATGGAGTTTGAACCTATTAAACTTGATCTAAGAAAGGATGTTGAAGAAAAGCTTAGAGAGTCTGGTTCAAAAGTAAATGAAATTAGAATGAGAGAAATTGGATTTAATAAGAAGGATCTTGATTTTCATCTTAAATTGAATAGATTGAAGTACAAATCTAGTGGTGGAACAGAGTATTTTCTTTCAATTGTCAATAAAGATAATATTTTATTTGGCCTTTTAAGACTAAGAATTACCCATGATAAGGCTATAATAAGGGAATTACATGTTTATGGCCAGAATTTGAATCTAGGAGAAAAGCAAAAAGGAGCTGCACAACATGGGGGGTTAGGAAAAAAACTTCTTAAAGAAGCTGAAAATATTGTTAAAAAGCATAAAATTAAGGAATTAAGTATTATTTCAGGTGTAGGTGTTAGAGAATATTATAGGAAGCTAGGATATAGGTTAAAAGAACCTTATATGGTAAAGAAGTTAGAATAATTTCTTTTTAAAAATTAAAAATCAAATAAAAATTTTCTCTTTTTCCTATTTTTGTTACTAAAAAGCCTTCTTTTATTTTTTGAATTTGCAATCTATAGTTTCCTGCCCTAATTCTAAATTCATTAACCTTGTTTTTTAATTTAATTACGTCTACTTTTTGATTATTTTTGAATTTATCTAAGGTAAATAGAATTTTTTGTTGTATTCTTGCATTTAATTTTTTTAATTGTTTTTTAGAGAGATTAGAAAATAAAATCTCCATTAGAATCCAAGTTCCTTTTTAACTTCATTAAGTGTAGTAAAATCTCCTCTTTTATACTGATTTTTAGATATTTCAATATCTTTTTTTGCTTCTTTTGATAATTCTAAATGAGGTTCAATAAAATCCCAAATAACATCCTCATAATTCTCTCCTTCTTCTTTAAATCCCTTTAAGGCATTTAATAAATCTACACCAATTCTAATAGATGTTTGTTTTTGCATACAATATGCATGCCTTAAATATATATAAATGTTTAGATTTTGAGAATTAAAACGCCCCCGCCGAGATTCGAACTCGGGTCACTGCCGTGAAAGGGCAGCATTCTTGGCCTCTGAACTACAGGGGCGTGTAAGACACCAATGGTTTCTTAACATTCAACTTACTTTTAAATTCTTCTAATCTATTCTGTTAACCTCTTTTAAAAAGGTTATGAGCCTACTCGGATTTGAACCGAGGACCTCTGGCTCTCTTAGAGGTATCCAAGAGAGAGATAATTCTCACGAATTACACTCTTATAAGACCAGCGCTCTAGCCAGACTGAGCTATAGGCTCATAAAAGACATGATGTCTTTTTGGAACTTAGTCTGTAGAAATTTAGTATCTTTTTGAATATTTAAAACTTACTTGTTTAGAGAATTTATTATAAGAATATCATTTAACTAAAAAAAAGTGACAAGAATTAATTTTTTGCTGGGAATACAACCTTCAACATTTTCTTCACATTATCATCTAAAAAACAAATATCTTCTGAAGCAATTTTTTCAATGAATTTTGTTAAAGAACCTCTGCCTTCAAAGCCTGTTTCTGTAGCTTTTTGGGTAAGTTTTCTTTTGGTATCAGAATCTAAATATATTTTAATTGGTTGTTTCATTCTAGTCCTCTTTTTTTTAATGATATATTATAGATTTTCTCTTTTATAAAGTTTACCTTACCTTTTTGGAAAAAGATTTTTCCCGACGATAAAAACGTAGGAAAAGTTTTCCCTACGAATAATTTTTGTAAGATAAACACGAAAATTGTGAGTAATTGCTTAGGCCCGTTGTCTGCAGGGTTTGGGCCCAAGTAAGTACCTAATATTTATGAGTAATTTTATGGTTTAATTAACATGGAAAACACAGTTTGGATTCTTGGTTTTAAAAATCAACAAATTTATTTTAAAAAATATTCAGCTAAAAAACCTAAACGAAAAGTTAGGAAAAAATCGTAAAAAAAAGAATGATAAGTGGTGTTAGAATCAGCCTGCTATTAGCAATGAGTTTACTTTTAGTTGGAACTGTTTCTGCTGCAACAATTTCTGATGATCTTCATTTAAATCTTCAAACAACATATTCAAATGGAACCATTGAAACAGGTACTTTTGATTTTGTTTTTAATATTTCTAATACAACTAATTGTGCTGCAGGAAATATTGTTTATACTAATTCAACAACATTAACTACAGATACAAGAGGAATTATTTCTTATTATCTTCCAGATGTAACTTTAGATTATGATATTCAATATTATTTGTGTTATTACAGAGATGGTAGTTTAAAGAGTTCTTCAAAAATTGCAAAAACACCTTATTCTTTTAGAGCAATGAATATCACTTTAAGTGGTATTGAAGTTGATACTAATTTTGATATGACTGGTTACAACATTACTGCAGATACTGGGTTTTTTAGCTGGCTTGGTAATATGGCAAGTAGAGTAACAAAGATTTTTGTGCAAGATATAGACTTTAGTGGAGAAATAACTGGAACTGGAAATGTGAGTGCTAATTGGTTTAAAGGTCAGTTTAATTGGTCTGAATCAAGTAATTATTTGGATTTTGATGGTTCTCAGTTAGATTTCAATGAAACAAAGCTTAATGAAACAATTTCTTTAATTGATGCAAGCAGTAATTATTGGACTCAAAGTGGGAATAATATTTACTATAATACTGGAAATGTTGGAATTGGAACAGGTGCTACCCCTTCAACACCACTTCACATTAAGAATGCTACAGGTGAAACTCAATTAAGAATTCAGGCTGCTGAAGTTGGTTCTGCTTCAACTTTACAGTTTTTTGATTCAACAAATGCAGAAGTAGCGGAGATTTATGGTGCAGCAGATGATTCTTTAAGATTTCAGGCTGGAAATCAAGATATTTTAACTTTAGAAAGTAGTGGGTATGCTGGTTTAGGCACTACAAATCCAGATACTTTATTTCATATTAAGAATGCTACAGGTGAAACACAATTAAGAATACAGGCAAGTGGAGTTGGATCTGCTGCTACATTACAATTATTTGATTCAACAAATACTGAAATAGCTGAAATTTATAGTGCTGCTGATGATTCTTTAAGATTTCAGGCAGGAAATCAAGATAGATTAACAATTGAAGATAGGGGTTATGTTGGAATTGGAACTTCAAGTCCTGGAACTTTACTTCAACTTGAAAATGCAACAGGAGATACAGAATTAAGATTAGTTCCTGGAGATGCTACAAGTAGTGGTACTATCCAATTTTATAATTCAACAAATGAAGCTGCTGAAATTTATAATAGTTGGACAGATGATAGTTTAAGATTTCAAACAGCAGACCAAGATCGAGTAACAATAGATAATTCTGGTCAAGTTGGAATTGGTACTGCTAGTCCTCAAAATAAATTAAATGTTATTGGGAATGGAAATTTTACAGGAGTTGTTTATAGAAATGAAAAAGCTCTAATTGATTGGTCTGAAGCTATGAATGGAACTTTATTTTTAACTTCACAATGGAATGCCACAAACACTTCTTATTATTTAAATACAAATCCTTATGCATTTTACAATTCAACAAGTTTAACAATGCCAGTTATTCAGGCATTGAACTTTTATAATACAACTGAAACAGATGCTCAAATTGTTTCTGCAAATACTTCTATGAAAGGATATGTAGATGCTCAAGATTCAACATATAATAATTCAATAGCTGCATATACAAATTCTGAAGATGTAAGATACAATAATTCTATGGCCACTTATGTTAATGCTTTAAATGTTTCACAAGGAAGTTGGGCAACAAATACTTTTGCTCCAATTGCTGAACCTTTATGGACTGCCAACTTAACAGCACATAATTCAACTTGGACTACAACAGATTCTGAAATTTGGGCTGTAGCTTCAAATGATACTTTTGTTCCATATACTGGATCAAATGCGAACGTTGTTTTAGGAAATTATAATTTTTCTGTTGGAACATCTGATTTATTTGTAAATGCAAATACAGGAAATGTGGGAATTGGAACAAGTAGTCCTACAGCAAAATTAAATATTAATCAGGATTCTTCTGCAACCGCTTTAAATGTAACAGGGGGTTCAGGAGGAAATACTTTAGCAAGATTTTATAGAGATATTGGGGGGAGTGCTGGATTAAATATAAATATGTATAGTGATGATTCTCAAATACATTTTGATTCCCCTACTAATGATTATACTATAGGAGTAGATAATTCAGCTTCTTTATTTGGGATATATCGGACTTCAAATATTGAAGCTAATACTCCTGATTTTGTAATAGATTCTGATGGAGATGTTGGAATTGGAACAAGTAGTCCAGATACTTTATTGCATTTAAATTCTTCAAGTCCTAGATTAAAATTGACAGATTCAGATACAGGGGTAGACCATTTATTAACAGCAGATAGTGGTGTAGGAAATTTAGCCTTATCTGTAGATGAAAATAATGAGGGTTCAGATGCTAAGTTTATATTTAGTATTGGTGGAAGCGAGAAGATAAGAGTTATTAATAATGGTAATGTTGGAATAGGAACTACAAGCCCCACCACAAAATTAACTATTAATGGAACAGGAACAGCTGCTGCAACAGCTCCTGCGATAACCCTTAATTCAAATGGTGTGGGAGGAAATCATTGGGCTGGTTTAAGATTTGCAGATGATGGAACAAATAAATGGGGGATTGTTCAAGATGTTAATGCTGATGATACAAATGATCTTTCTATTTATGATTATGAAGGTACAGCTGTTAGCATGTATTTTCAAACAGGGGGTAATGTTGGAATTGGAACAGCAAGTCCTGATAATTTACTTGAGATAACTGGTTCTACAGGTTCTCTAGAAATAAATGATACAGATGGTGCTGCTTCCCTTAAACTCCATTCTTCATTAGCCACACCTGATGCTCTAGGTTCTGTCCAATTTACAGGTCTTGACGATGGTTCTGCACTTACTACTTATGCAAACATAATTGGGAGAGTTACAGATGATGCGGCAGTTTCTGAAGATGCTGATTTTGAATTTAATCAAATGATTGCTGGAACCCTCTCAAGAGCCATGACTATTCAAGCAGGAAATGTAGGAATTGGAACCAGCAATCCTCAAAATTTATTGAATGTTGATGGAGATGCAAATATTACTGGAACTTTATATTATGGGTCTCTGGGGACTACTATTGATGATGCTTTTGTTAATGTTGCTGGAGATACTATGACTGGTAATTTGAATATGTCTGGTAATAATATTACTGATGTTGGAAGATTAGGTGTGGGAACAAGTAATCCTGGAAGTAAATTAGATGTTTATACTGCCACAGATATGACTGGGGGTTATGCCTCCCAAATTTATAATGCTTATTCAGGTTCTGCTGCAGGTTCTAAAGGATTATTAGTTAGAGGAGGTGCAAATTCTGCAAGTGGAGTTATTTTAGAAGCTCAAGATTGGACTGGTAATACTGATTTCATAGTTAAGGGGGATGGAAATGTAGGTATTGGAACTGCTAGCCCTCAATCTAAATTAGAAGTTGATGGGGATATTAATATTTCAAGAACAGCAACAAATCAATTAATTTTGCCTTTAAATAATGATGCTTCAAATCCTACTATTGCTTTTGGAGATGGGAATACTGGATTTTATGAACAAGCAGATAATCAACTTGTTTTTGCCACCGGGGGTGGAAATAGGATGTTATTAACAACAGGGGATTTTCAACAAGGTGCTGCAGATAGGTGGGTTTTAGATTTTGCAAACCCTACTGCTACAGATCCAAATATTATGCCTGCTCAAAGTGATAGAGATACAGGTGTTGGGTGGTCTGGAGCAAATCAATTATCTTTAATTGCTGGTGGGACTGAGATGATAAGATTAACTAATAGTTCTAGTCAAGTAGATATTGGGGGCACATGGCAAGATGGGGGGGTTTCTATTTCTGAAGGAACAATTTATGCCACAAATATGAATGTTGCAAATATTTCTTATCTTAATGTAACTCATATTAATATCAATGGATCTCTTCTTCCACAAAATGGTTATGATAATACTTTTGATTTAGGTAATTCAACAGATAGGTGGAATGATTTGTATTTAGGTGGTAATGCATATATTAATGGAAGTATTTATGAGGGGGGAACTTCTCTTGCAAATAAATATTATTTAAAAAATAATCCTTTTGCATTTTATAATTCAACAAGTTTAACAATGCCAGTTATTCAGGCATTGAACTTTTACAATACAACTGAAACAGATGCTCAAATTGTTTCTGCAAATACTTCTATGAAGGGATATGTGGATGCTAAAGATTTATCCTATAACAATTCAATAGCTGCATATACAAATTCTGAAGATATAAGATATAATAATTCTATGGCCACTTATGTTAATGCTTTAAATGTTTCACAAGGAAGTTGGGCAACAAATACTTTTGCACCAATTGATGAACCTCTTTGGACTGCAAACTTAACAGCACATAATTCAACTTGGACTACCACTGATTCTGAAATTTGGGCTGTTGCTTCAAATGATACTTTTGTACCTTACACTGGATCAAATGCAAATGTTATTTTAGGAAATTATAATTTTAGTGTTGGAACTTCTGATTTATTTGTGAATGCGAATACAGATAGGGTTGGTATTGGAACTACAAATCCTGGAACAAAATTAGAAGTTTTAGGAGAAGCAAGAGTAACTGATTATTTTAGTGCAGGTGGAACAGCACCTTCTCCAAGTTTTTATGTTGAAGATGCGGGAGATGTTGGAATTGGAACCGCAGACCCAACATATAATTTAGATGTCGTAGATACCACTGATTTTGTAGTTGATGTTGATGATGCTGGAACTACAACAAGAATTGGAACTGGCGGAGCTTATAATTTATCTTTTGTAACTGGAAGAGATACTCCTTCGGGCTCAACAAGAATGACTATTGAGGATGGAGATGGTGAAGCTATAAGAATAGATAGCAGTAGTAATGTGGGTATTGGAACAACAAGTCCGGTAGGAAATTTAAATATTAATGCAACTGCACCTGTTGTTAGAATTGATTCTTTATCTGGAAACGATGCCATACTTGCTCTTAGACATGATGCTGCAACTGGAAACAATGAACAATATTTCTTAAAATATGATGGTTCAGCTAATGGATTCGCATTAAGGAGTTCTAATATTGATGGTTCAAATACAGATGGAGATGTAATTACTGTTGCAGATGGAACAGATGATTTAATAATTCCTACAGGAAAAATAGGAATTGGAACTTCTAGTCCTGGAATGAAATTACATATTAATGGAACTAACGAAGACCAATTAATTATAGGGGCTACTGCAAATAGTAATTCTGCTATTTTCTTTAAAGAAGATAGTGCTTATGAATGGGAGATGTATAGTCATGGCCCTACTGATCAATTTAGGTGGTATTCCTATAATTTAGGTGATAATGTGATGGTTTTAGATGATGGGGGGAGTGTTGGAATTGGAACTACAAGCCCCTCTACAAAATTACATATTAATAGTTCGTCTTATAATGACCATATAACTTTGCAAAGAGATGCTGCTCAATTTAATGAAATAACTATGGGTGGAACTTCACAAATAAATTCAAAATATAATTTAAGACTTTTGAGTGAGGGAGATATAGAATTTTATGCTGGGGATGCTGCAAAAATGGTTGTTGGAAATAATGGTAATGTTGGAATTGGAACCAGTAGTCCTACAGAATTATTACATGTTTTAAATACAGAATCAGCTGAAACTGGATTAGCTATTTTTGAAACAACAAGGGCCGGGGCTGTTGGAGGGTCTATGTTTTTTAAACATATAAGTGCAACACCTGCAGATGAAGATAGTTTAGTTAATTTTAGATTTTATGGAAATGATACTATTAATGATGAAACACAATATGCAAGTATTTTTACTTATTCAGATGATGTCACTAATGGAACTGAAGATGGAGGAATGGAATTTTTTAATTTAGTTAATGGTGTAGATACTTCTGTTATGAGATTAAAAAATGGAAATGTTGGAATTGGAACTACACCCTCAGGAAGATTACATATTAAATCTTCATCAACAAGCACATATCCATTTAGAATTACAAGTTCAGATAGTCAGAATCTCATGGTGTTATATGAAGCATCTGATACAAGTGGAGAATTATATGTGTATGATGGTTCAGATAATTCTAAAATTAAATTAGATTCTAGTGGTAGTTCTTATTTTAATGGTGGAAATGTCGGAATTGGAACTACTAATCCTCAACAAAAATTAAACGTTGTCGGAGATATTAATGTGACTGCTTCAGATAATGATGTTTCTATGTTCATGGAAGGAGGCATGTTAGTTATTGAAGGTTAAAATGAAAATTAAAAATATTTTATTATTTAGTATAATGATTTTATTAGTTTTAGCTCCGGTTGTTTCTGCTCAAGATAAATTACAAATGTGGAGAAATGCTTCTACTCAAACAAACGTTAGTTGGGTAGATAATAATGGTAATTGGTTTATGTTAGGAAATCTTAATGTTAGTGGAACTTTAAATGGAAATACTTCTGCTTGGAGTAAATCTGGAACAAATATTTTTCCAACAACTTTAACAGATTATGTTGGAATAGGAACTTCTAGTCCAGATAGCCAATTTCAACTTCATGGTTCAACAGGATTTAGATTAACAGACAGTAATCAGAATGCTAATGAGTATGCTGAAGTTAAATATGATAATGCTGGAGTAACTAACCTCTATATTAATAATGATTATACAAATAGTAATGCTTTGATTAATTTTCAATTGGCAGCAGATACAAAGATGGTTGTTAGAGGAGATGGAAATGTTGGAATTGGAACAACAAGTCCTGCTTATTTATTAGATATTAATAAAACTTCAGACAATGCTTATTTAAGAATAGGTTCTGGGACAGCAAGTAAAGAACAAGCCATATTATTTGCAGATAATATTGGAAATAAATGGGCTTTAGGAGATAGCATCACTGATGATTTTTATATACATGATTACACTAGAGGTGCAAGAGTTTTCCAGATAGAAGATAATGGAAATATGGCTCTTATGCAAAATGGAGGTAATGTGGGGGTTGGAACTTCTAGTCCTAGTAGTTTATTACATTTGAATGGTACAACTGCACAATTTAGATTGCAAACAGCAGGAACAAATGATCCTAATATGGTATTTTATAACTCTTCTAGTGAATATAAAGGGGGAGTTTGGTACGATATTTCTGAGGACCATCTTGAATTAAATGCCGGAACTGGGAGTGGTGCTAGCAATCAATTAGTTATTCAACCAGATGGAAATGTAGGAATTGGAACAGATAGTCCTAGTGGAAGTTTAGATGTTGTGAAAAGTAATGGCAATAATATTATTTATCTAGATACATATGATGATACTGATTCAAGTCGTACTTATTTGAGATTTAGGAAATCTGGCTCAGATACTATGGGGGGATTAACTCCTACTGTTGATGGGGAGACTTTTGGTCAAATTGATTTTTATGGTGTAAGTTCTGATTCAAGTCAATTTGCTTATGGTGCAAGTATTAAAGGGGTTCAAAATGGAGCTGTTGGGACAGTAAGAGCTCCAACAGATTTAACTTTTTTAACAAGTCCAGGTGGAACTACTACACCAACAGAAAGAATGAGGATAGATAAAGATGGAAATGTAGGAATCGGAACAACAAGTCCAACAAGACTTTTAGATATTAATGATTCTTCTGCTAGTATGGCTCTTACTTCTGCAACAAATGGGCAGAGTTCTTTATGGTTTGCAGATACAGATACAAATATTGGTGGATTATTATATACTCACACTAATAATCAGATGGAATTTAGAGTGAATGATGCTTCAAGAATGGCAATAGATAGTTCTGGTCAAGTTGGAATTGGAACAACAAGTCCTTCTACAGCTTTAGAAGTTAATGGAACTATTTTAACAGGTTATGGTAGTCCTACAACACCAAGTCTTGCATGGTCTTCTGATCCTACTACTGGAATTTATGGTGCTGCTGGAGAAATTAGAACAAGTATTTCTGGAACATTAAAAACAAGATTAGATGGAGCACAACTTTATTCAAATACTGCAAATAGCTGGTCTCTTGATTTATCTGCATCATCAACAACAAATCCTGCTTTTGCTTTTAATGGAGATGAAGATACTGGATTAGGGAGATCAGGAACAAACCAATTAGCATTTATTACTGCTGGGACTGAAAAGATGACTGTTCAATCTGGAGGTAATGTTGGAATTGGGACAACAGGTCCTGGAACCAAATTAGATGTTAGAGATAATATTTCAACTACCTATTCCACAACAGGATATGCAGCTACAATTTCAAATAGTATGCTCTATTTGAATAATGAAAATGGTGGTTCAAATACCGCTTCTTTGATTAATTTTAGAACAGGTACTGGTGATGGTCTTGTTGGTTTTGTGGAGGGTGGTGGAACCAATGACGCAGATTTTATAATTGCTACAGATGGGGGTTCAAATGGTATTGAAAGATTTAGAATATTAAACAATGGTAATATAGGAATTGGAACAACTAGTCCTGTAGCAAAATTAAATCTTAATGGTTCTGGAACTTTAGCAGGTAATGGAATTGGGTGGGGTGAAGATGGAAATACTGGAATTCATGAAGAGTCTGCAGATCAATTAAGAATAACTATTGCTGCTACAGAAGAAATAGTAATAGATAACGATGAAATTAAAGGAACTGTCAATGGAAATCCTGCAATATTTCATTCAAGAACAACAAGTGATTCTTATCCTGTTTATACTTTTGTTGGAAATACTAATACTGGAATAGCTCAACCTGTTTCAAATCAAATGAGTTTTATTTCTAATACTAATGAAATCATGAGAGTTTCTACAACAAGTATTGGAATTAATACTTCAAGTCCTCAAAATACTTTAAATGTCGTTGGAGATATTAATGCTACTGGTGAAATTTATAGAAATGAGAAAAAATTGATTGATTGGAGTCAAGCTTCTAATGGAACTTTATATACTTCCACAAATCCTTTTGGATTTTATAATTCAACAACATTACCTCCCGGAGGATCAGAAACAGATCCTTATTGGACTGGAAATCAATCAAGCTATTCAACATCTGCAGTTATTGCTGCAAACTATTATGCTTTAAACAATCCATTTAATTATTACAATTCTACAAATCCTCAAACAGAAACAGACCCTCTATGGTCTGCTAATTATTCTGCACATAATTCAACTTGGACTACCACTGATTCTGAAATTTGGGCTGTTGCTTCAAATGATACTTTTGTACCTTACACTGGATCAAATGCAAATGTTGTTTTAGGAAATTATAATTTTTCTGTTGGAACATCTGATTTATTTGTGAATGCAAATACAAATAATGTTGGAATTGGAACAACAAGTCCTTCTGTCAGATTAGAAATAAAAGATACTGCAAGACCAGTAATGAAATTAATATCAACCGCTACAAGTGCAGACCCAGGTCCGATAATATATTTAAACAGAGAAAGTACTTCACCTGCAGATGGTGATGGTATAGGGGCAATATATTTTGATGCTCTTCCTGATGCAGGTCCAGCAACAACTTTTGCTAGAATACGTGGAGTAATGGACAATGTTACAGATGGAAGTGAAGATGGAAGTATAAGATTTGATACCACCGTTGCAGGAGATACAAGTCATGAGGCCATGAGAATTGTTGGAGGTAATGTTGGAATTGGAACAACAAGTCCTTCAACAAATTTAGAAGTAGTTAATAACACTCTTGGAGCAGGAATTATTTCTACAATTCAAGATACTTTAATAATTAATTCTGGACCCCAAACATATGTTTATGATGATAGATGGGGAAATGGGGCAGGAGTAGGTTTATTATTTAAGCAACAACATTATACAGGGGGAGAAAGTTTAGATTCTGCAAGAATTTCTACGGTTCAAACAGATCAAATTGTCGATGCTGGAAAACCTGCATTAACATTTCAAACAGGAGATGCAGGTTCATTATCAGAATCTATGAGAATAACATATGATGGTAATGTAGGTATTGGAACAGATAGTCCTTCAGATTTATTAAATGTCAATGGAAATCTTAATGTAACAGGAGTAGGAGAATTCACTGGAGGATATATTAATATTTGGGATGGAGGAACTTTAACTGGATATGTGGGGGATGCAGTGAATCTTGCTTTTGCAGGATTAACAAATGAGGATTTAGTTCTTAGGGGGATAGGTGGAATTGGATTTACAACAAACGATGGTGCAAGTGACGCAATGTATATTAATTCTTCAGGAAATGTAGGAATTGGAACAACTGCTCCTGACCAAATGCTACATTTACAATCTTTAAGTACATCTATTATTCATCTTGAAAATACTGGTTCTGCTCAAGCTATTTTAGAATTAGATGGAGATAGATCTGGTGTTGATGAAAATATCGGTTTTGTTAAAGGACAATGGAATGGAAATGATGTGGCAGAAGTTAATTTTAAGAGCGGACAAGATACAACAAATAAAGATGAAGGTTGGATCTCTTTTGGAACTTCTCCTGCCGGGGGAGGAGGGGTATTATCAAGAATGGTTATTAGAGAAGATGGAAATGTTGGAATTGGAACAAGTAGTCCTTCAACAATTTTAGAATTAGCTACAAATAATCCTGTTTTGACATTAAATGATACAGATGGACAAAAGTTTGATATAGCAAATGTGAATTCTGATTTTACAATTAGAAATTCAAGTGCTTCAAGAGTTTTTAATATATTGCAATCTGGAAACGTAGGAATTGGAACTGCAAGTCCGGATGGGGAACTTCATGTTTCTGGAACAACACCTTTATTGATGATGGGAAGTTCTACTGCAGGTAATGATATAGATATCCAATTTGATGAGGGTGATTCAGATGTTGTGCAGGCTGGAATTCATTATGAAGCAGATACTAATTCTATACATTTACAAACAGGAAATCTTGCCAATACAAATGCTTTGGTTGTTGATAGTGCAGGTTTTGTGGGAATTGGAACTGCAAGTCCTAGCACTATGTTTAGTGTTGCAGAACATATGACTTTTAATGATAGTAATAGGTTATTAGAAATTACAAATACTGGAAATCTAGGAGGTATAAATCTTGAAGGTTCTAATGCTAGAATTTATTTTGGAGGTATTAGAGCAATAGAGGGTTCTTCAGTTTCTAGTGGTAACTTAAATTTGGGGGAAGGTTATTCTTCTGGAAAAGTTCAAGTTGTCGGTGGAGCTGATTTTGTTGTAGATACAGATACAATGTATGTTGATGCTGGCACAAATAATGTTGGAATTGGGACTATTGATCCTAATTATACTTTGGAAGTTGTTGGAAGCGCTGATTTTGCTTCAGGTACAACAGGAGCGGTAACAACTTATTGGAGTTCAATAAAACCTGCAGATTATAGACATTTTAAGATTGGGGGAATTAAAGCAGAATATACTACTTCTTCATGGGATTCTGGAGAATTTAATTTATTAGGTCCTGATTTAGATGGTTGGGGAACCCCTTTAACTTATGTAACTTTAAAAAGTGAGGGTGCAGATAAAGTTGTATATGTTAATGCAAATATGGGAATTGGAACAGCAACTCCCACTTCAAAACTTCATGTTGTAGGAAATGCAAGTGTTTCTACAAACTTTTCTGTTGATACAAATACTTTGTTTGTTGATAGTTCTACTAATAGAGTTGGTATTGGAACAAGTAGTCCAACTTCCCCCCTATATATTAATGCTTCTACACACAGCGGAGCTGCAATAGTTGTTGATAGATTAACTGGTGGTGGAGTTGCATCTATTCAGGCTGGACCTTCAAATCCATGGTTAATGTTGGAAGGACAAAGTACTACTGGAAATGTTGGAGTCAATTTTTATTCTTCAGGAGATGTTATTTTAGCAAATGGAGGGGGAAATGTTGGAATTGGCACTACAACCCCCTCACATAATTTACAAGTTAGTGGAGCTGGAGGAAGTACTCCTTTATTTGCAGTAACTGGCACAGATGCCGAAGCTGTACGTATGAAAATTAACAATACTGAAGGTCAATTTGAAATAAGAACAGATGGAGGTGCCTTAACAATTGATGATGATACAGATAATGCTATAAGAATGGTTATAGATACTGCTGGAAATGTGGGTATTGGAACAGGAACTCCAAGTTCTCAATTACATATTTCAGATTCAACTACAGATGATTCCCAAAATACAGCTATGGGAAGATTTCAATATGAAAATGAAGGGAGCGTTATAATTAATAGGGATAGTGCAAATAATTTTTATTTAGGAACTTCAAGTACAAATGAATTAATGCACTTTGGTTCAGAAGGAACTAAAGTTATCACTATTGATGCAACTCAAGAAGTAGGAATTAATACTATTGCTCCAGAAACAATATTTACAATAGATCAGGCTGCAGATGATAATGGAATAAGAATATACGGTTTTGATGATGTTTCTACAAGATATGGCGAATTATTTATTGATGCTTCAGGTTATACTAATTTAGATGCAGGTGGTGATAGGGGTTTAGAATTAAAAGGCCATGCAATTGATTTTTATGTTAATAGTGGTAATGACTTTTTTTCAAGAATGACCTATGATGGTAAGTTTGGAATAAACACTACTAATCCTCAACAAGAATTAAATGTTGCTGGAGATGCAAATGTTACTGGAACAATGTATATTGGAGATTCACAAGTTTTCACAGATGGAAGCGGGAATATGGTGTTTAGAATATGAATAAAAAATTATTAATGATTATATTTATGAGTTTATTTTTAGTTAGTACTGTTAATGCTGCAGATTATATTTGGCAAAATTCAACTCCAACAGATTTAATGAGATTATATGGGAGTAATGGTAATCTTTCTATTTTTGGAGATGTTAATTTTGGAGGAATTATTTATGGTGATGGTTCTGGTTTAACAAATATTGGTTCAGCATCAATTACTGAAGCAGATCCTTTTTGGCTTGCTAATTATTCAACTTTTTTAACTCATATTGATTGGTCCACAGCTTCAAATGGAACTTTATATCCTGCTTCAAATCCTTCAGGATATATTTCTGATGGTAATACTGGTTGGAATGATAATTATGGTTTTTATAATTCTTCAGATTTTGTAATATCTGATTATTATCTAAATAATAACCCTTATGCATATTATAATTCTACAACTTTGCCTGCTGCAGCAGCTGAAACAGATCCTTTATGGTCTGGCAATTTTTCTTCAAGAACAGGAACAGGAAATGTTGTTTATTCTGCTAGTCCAACATTTACTGGAACTATTGTTGCTGCTTCAATGGGTATATCTGGAAATTTAACTATTAACAATGGAGGTGTGGGAGGTCCAAGTGATTCTGCAACTTCTGGTTTGTGGATTAAAAATGCTGCAAATACTCCTAGATTAACATTATGGAAAGCTAGTGGAAATGCATTAAGATTAGACAATCAAGGAGATGGAGATATTTATATGGATTTATCTGATACAACTGATTTTCAGGTTTATGATAAGGATACTTCTACTAGTAGATTTATTGTTGAACAGGGTGGAGATGTTGGAATTGGAACTACAAATCCTCAAAATAAATTAGATGTTTCTGGAAATACAAATATTACTGGATCCTTAAAAGTTGGAGGGGCTTGGCAAGATGGAGGTGTTACAATTGATTCTGGAAATATTTATGCTCAGGCAATGTATGTGTATAATATAACTGGATTAAATGTTACTGATTTGAATATTAATGGTTCTCTTCTTCCTCAAAATGGTTTTGATAATACTTTTGATATTGGAAGTCCTACAAGAAGATGGAATGATATTTATGCCGGAGGAAATGCTCATATTAATGGAAGTATTTATGAGGGTGGTTCAGCAATTTCAGATATTTATGTAGATGAGTCTGGAGATACTATGACTGGAGATTTAACTTTAGGTTCTGGAGCAGAAATTTTATCAGGAACTGATGGAAATACTTTTTTAAGACATACTCTTTCAGAATCAAATAGTTGGTTATTTAGAGAAGCAAGTAGTGATTGGGGAATTTTCTATTTTAATAAAGGTACAGAAGCTACAAAAAGTTTTGGAATATTTGGAGATGTTGGTGCAGAAACATTTTTTGTTAGAAGTGGATCAGCCACTAATGCTGTTTCACTTAGCGGATATACTGGAGCTACTGCAAATAATTATGCAACAACTATGATTCAACAATCAACAGGGGATATTTGGACTGCAGGGGATTTACAGGTTCAAGGGGGAGATATTACATTTGGATCTACAGGAATTTCAGAATCAGATGTAGGAATTATTAATGATGGAACAATTACTTTGGGTTCTGAAACAACTGGAACATATGATTCAACTGCAGATACTATTGCTGATGATGGAACAATTACATTAACTTCAGAAGTTTCTGGAATTCTTCCTGTTGAAAATGGTGGTACTGAAACAAATACTTTAACAGATCATGGAGTTATGCTTGGAAGTGGAGTTGGAGCTGTAACCGTAACAACTGCTGGAACAGCAGGTTATGCTTTACTTGGTGCTGGAGCATCTGCAGATCCAACATGGACAGATGTAATTACTGAAACTGAAATGGATACCTTAGCAGAATGGGATACTCAAATTGGAATTACTGGAACAGCTTCTTCAACAACATTTATGCGTGGAGATAATTCTTGGGTTGATGTAATCACCGAAGGTGAAATGGATGCTTTATCTGAATGGGATACTCAAATTGGTTTAACAGGCACTCCTGGAAGTGGTAATTTCTTAAGAGGTGATGGTGCTTGGACTGCTGGAGTTTTATCAACTACTAATTTTGGAGCTTCTATTGATAGTAGCGAAATAACTGATTATACAATTGCAGCAGTAGATATTGGAATTGGTGTAGTTAATGCTAGTCATCTTGACACAGATTATATTTCCGAAGCTGAAATGGATTCTTTAGCAGAATGGGATACTCAAATTGGATTGACTGGAACTCAAAGTTCTGCAAACTTCTTAAGGGGAGATGGTGCTTGGACTGCTTTAAGTGGTTCAGATATTTCGGACGATGGAACATTTGTTTTAGTAGCCGGAGATACAATGACTGGACCATTAGTAATAAATCCAAATCCAGATTTAAGCACTAACACAGGTGTTGCTGCAAATACAGAACTTTTAATTGATGGATCAACTCCTCAAATAAAATTAAATGATCCTGATGCAGGAGATATGGATTGGTGGATTCATGCAAATGATAATCTTTATTTTTTACCAACATCAAGTCATGATGGAGATACTACATGGGGGTCTGAAAGACCATTAGTTTTAACATATGATGGGAAAGCAGGTATTGGGGATGCAAGTCCAGATTATCTTTTAGATGTGGGAGGTACTGCTGGTTTTGGAACAGAGGGAATTCAATTATTAGTTTCTGCAGATGGTTATCTTTCTGATGTGGATGATCCTGTAACAATTAATGATGATTTAACTGTTGCTGGTGGAGAAATTTATAGTAGTGCAGCAGCAGCTATTGGCTTGAGCAATGATGATGTTAGTGTGGTTGGATGTTTACATGTTGGGGCAAATGATGAATGTACTTCTGCAGGATATATTGAATTAGAACAAGGTGCAACAAGAACGATTTTTGTAGAAGCTGAAGATTCTGGGTCTGGAAATGATCTTAAGATAAAGGCTGGAGATGCTGAAGTTGCTGCCGGTTCTTTTGTTGGGGGTGATGTTTTCATGTATGGGGGAACTGGTGACGTTGGTGGGGTGGGGGGAGACGTTTATATTTATGGTGGAGCTTATACCTCTTCGGGTACTTATGGAGATGTAATTTTGGCAAATAGTGGAGGAGGGGTTCAAGGTAATGTTGGAGTCGGGATAACAGACCCTGCAGAGCCATTGCAAGTTTTAACAGATTCTGGGGGAGAAGCAATTGCAATAGAAGAAAATTCAGGGGGTGAACAATGGGAACTAGGAGTTGATGTAGATGGGGATCTCAATATCCAGAATAGTGGATCAATAGTTGCTGCTTTTGATGATGCAACTAATTATTTTGGGATAGGAGATAGTGATCCAGATTATAACCTAGAAGTTTATGATACCAGTAATGGGGTAATAGCTGTTAATGCAGGTGGAACAAATACACTCTCATCATTTTATGCAGGAAAAATAGATGGGGGTGCATATGGTGTATTTGAATACACTGGCGCTGCTGCAGATATATATATAACAAATACCTATACTAATGATATTGCAGATATTATCTTTGAACCAGGGAATTCAGAATCAGTGAGATTTGATGGGGATGGAAGTGTGGGTATTGGAACTACAACTCCTCAAGCTCCATTACATGTTAATTCTGTAGCAGCTAAACCTACTATGATTCTTAATAGAACCTCTTCATATCCTAGTATCCAGGCAGGTTCAGATGATAGTGGATATATGCTTATAGAGTCTTCAGGTGCTGGAACAGGGCGTGCTGGATTCAATTGGTATAATTCAGATGATGTTGTTTTAGCTAATGGGGGAGGAGATGTAGGAATTGGTTCTGGAGCCACTACTCCGGGTGCTAGATTAGATGTTTCAGGTGGATCTATTCTTTTAGATGCAACTCAATCTGTTTATGGTAATGCTGTATCTGGTAGTTATGGACAGATAGAATTATATAATGGAGCTACAGGAAATTTGAAATTAACAACTACTTTTGGTTCAGGAGATATTAACCTTATTCCAGGTTCTTCAGGAGGAGTAGGAATTAGAACTGAAACTCCTGCTGCTTCGTTACATGTATATGAAAATATTGCCTCTTCTTATGCCGCAATAGTAGACCAAGATAGTTCTACTGGATATGGATTACAAGTTTTGACTGATTCAGTTACTGCTGCAGATCTTGCTTTAGATGTGCAGAGTGGATTAGGTCAGGTTTTCAGTGTTGATTCTAATGGGCTGGTGATAATTGGAGATAGTGGTGCAGAAGATCAAACTCTTTTCTTTGATGGGCAAATGGATTATTATATTCAAATTGATGATACTGTAGATAGTCTTACTTTAGGAACTTATTATGGTAGTTTTTATAATCCTATGATGGTTCTACCAAAGTATGGTTCTTATGCTACATATTCTAATTCTGGAACAATAGGGGATGGGCGTGTTGTTTGTAATTCTTTAGAACCTCTTACCTCAACAACTTTCAAATGTAATATTCCAAAAGTAAATTATTTTGATTCTAGTACAGGATATTTTATAATTGATTATATTTATGATGATGCTGCTGAAGAGAATGGAGATGCTATTTGTTTGGCCATTGGAGGGTCATATGCTGTTGCATCATCAGTTACAAATATAGGATATACCCCTAATTTAGCTACTTGGTCTACTTACAATTGGGAAGATACCACTGCAAATGGGCGTATAGGATCTGTAACTTGTACCACCTTTAGTTCTACTGCTTCTTAGTATTGATTTTATCATCCCCATATTTAACAATTAATTTATTAAACATATTTTCTTTGATTAATTTATGAAGTTAAGAGTGTTTAGTTTATTAATTATATTTCTAATTTTAATAGCTCCGGCCTTAAGTGCAGATGTAATTTCTCTTAATTCTGGAGGAACTGGAAATGTTATTGTGAATCCTGGATCTTGGATTGAGAATTTCTTTTTTGGCCAAGAAGAAGGGGTCGCAGCTCCTGTTTGTGGAAATGGAATTAATGAAACAGGTGAAGAATGTGATGATGGAAATATTATTGCTGGAGATGGTTGTAGTGCTACATGTACCATTGAAGTTGTAATCCCAGATGATGGCGGTGGTGGAGGAGGTGGTGGAGAAACTCCTACTGGAACTTTATATAATCTTCAGGTGGAACCAAATGAATTCAATATCAATTTAGCTATTAATACTAATTTAGAAGAAACAATTACAATTACAAATTTAGATACTGAAACTGCAAATTTTACTATTAGTGCTCCAGGATTAGAGGGAAAAGTTCTTTTAAGTGAAAATTCTATGTCTATTGAACCTGGAAAATCTAAAACATTAGATATAGTATTTGTAGCTTTAAGTCAAACAGGAATATTTACAGGATCAATTGCAATAGGGGATGAAGAAGTTTTAGTTACTATTAATATTAGAACAGTTCTATTATTATTTGATTCCAATATAGTTGTTTTAAACGATGATTATCTTGTGCCCCAAGGAAATGATCTTCAGACAATGGTAACCTTATTACCAATGGGTGAAAAACAAAGAATGGATGTTACTTTGAATTATGTAATTAAAGATTATAAAGATAAAATTTATTTAACAAAGAGTGAAACATTATTAATTGAAGAACAAATTGAATTCCAAAGAAACTTTGATACAGGGGCTCTTCCTTTAGGTAAATATGTTGTAGGTTTAGAATTAATTTATCCTAATGGTGTTGCTCCTTCTAGTGCCCATTTTGAAGTAACAGAAGCACCTCCAATAGATATTTTCTCAATTTTAATATGGATATTAATAATACTAATCTTGATAATCTTAATCATAATTGTGATAATACAGATTAAGAGGCAGAAGGATAAAGAAAAGGCTGCATCAGGAACTTCTAAACCTCCTGTTTCTCCAGTAGGCACAGTAAAACCTAAAGCACCTCCTGCAACTGGAATTGTTAGACCTAAGATTCCTTCAATAAAATCTATAATGCCTACAACAGCTGCAAAACCTAAAGTCCTTCCTGTAAAACCTGCAGTTCCTGTGATAAAAAAACCTGTTAATAAAGATCCTTTGGCAGCTATAAGATAAAAAGTTTATAAAATACCTTTAATATCTTAAAATATGTTAATTGGATTAGTAGGAAAACCTTCTGTTGGAAAGTCTACTTTTTTTAAGGCTGCAACTCTGGCAGAAGTTGAAATAGCATCCTATCCTTTTACAACTATAAAGGCCAATCATGGTGTGGGATATGTCAAAGTAGAATGTATTGATAAAGAATTCAATACTCAATGCAATCCAAATCATGGGTTTTGTATTAATCATAACCGATTTGTTCCTGTTGATCTGATGGATGTAGCTGGATTAGTTCCAGGTGCTAGCGAAGGGAAAGGATTAGGAAATCAATTTTTAGATGATCTAAGAAATGCAGATGCTTTTATTCATATTGTTGATTGTTCTGGAACTTCTAATGAAGAAGGAAAACCTATTGAAGAAGGCCATGATGTTTCTAAAGACGTTAAATTTTTAGAAGATGAATTAAATATGTGGTATTTTAATATTTTAACAAAAGTTTGGAAAAGTTTTTCAAGAAAAGCAGAGCAGGAAAATACTAGTTTTTCAGAATCTGTTGCAAAACAGTTCTCAGGATTAAAAGTTAAGGAAGACCAAGTTAAAACAGTTTTATTAAAATTAAATTTTGAAGGAAGACCAAGTCAATGGAATAATGGTCAGTTAATGGCCTTTGCATCTGGATTAAGAAAAGAAACAAAACCAATGATTCTTGCAGCAAATAAAGTTGATTTAGCTAAGGGAAAAGAGAACTATGAAAAATTAAAAAAAGATTTTTCAGAATTAATGATTATTCCTTGTTCAGCTGATTCAGAACTTGCTTTAAGAGAAGCTTCAAAGGCTGGATTAATAGATTATATTCCTGGTGAAAAAGATTTTGAAATAAAAGGAGAATTAAATGAAAAACAAAAAACTGCTTTAAATAAAATAAAAGAAAATGTTTTGGAGAAGTTTCAAGAAGGTACTGGTGTTCAAACGATTTTGAATACAGCAGTATTTGGATTATTAGGATATATTGCTATTTTTCCTGCAAGCGCCAATAAATTAGGAGATAGTAAGGGTAATATTTTGCCTGATTGTTTTTTATTGCCTCCTAAAAGTACTGCCTTGGATTTTGCATTTTTTTTACATACTGATTTTGGAAATAATTTTATTAAGGCCATTGATGCTAAAACAAAAAGAGCATTAGGCAAACAATATGAATTGAAAAATCGTGATGCCCTAGAAATAGTTACTAGGTAGAAAGATTTATAAATATCTAAAGATATCTAATAATATCATGGAAACAAAACAACTTAATCTTAAAATATCTAATAATTTGTTAGAAGCTGCTGAGAGCTATGTTAATCAATATGGGTATAGAAATATTCAGGAATTGATCTCTGAAAGTATGAGGGAAAAAATATTTGAAAAAAGTGAATTTGATAATACTTTTTCTGAAAAAGAAATAAAGCTCGTCGACTCTTTAATAGAAAATTCTCTTAAAAGAAATCTTGTTTCTGAAGAAGAATTAAATAAAGTATTATTGGAATGAGTTATAATCTTAAATCTTTAGATTTTTTTAAAAAACAAATAGAAGTTTTAGATAAAAAATCAAAAAAACTTATTTACAATAAAATACAATTAATAAAAGAAAATCCTTATAGATATAAAAGAATTCATTCTAAAAAATTCTCTAAAGTTTTTAGTGTTCGTTTTTCTCTAAATAGAAAAGAAACAAGGCTGATTTATGTTATTCTTAGTCCTAATATTATTCTTGTTTGTTTATTAGATAGAAGTAAAGAGTATAAAAATTTAGAAAAATATTTAAGTAAAATAGATGAAAATTAAAGTTAAAGTGCATCCTAAATCTTCTCAAGAAAAGATAAAAGAAATAAATAAAGAAAGTTATGAAGTTTGGTTACATTCTCCTGCAATAGATAATAAAGCAAATATAAATTTAATAAAATTATTAGAAAAATATTTTAAAAATAAAATCGAAATAATTTCTGGATTAAATTCTAGAAATAAAACTATAAATATTTTAGAGTAAATGTCCTGGGCAAAGAGTTTTGTATTTAATTTTAGATAGCTTTTTTAGACTTTTTTGAATCTCATCATAGTCTCCTCCTGGAAGGTCTGTTCGGCCAATATATCCTCCATCGAAAATAGTATCTCCTGAAAATAAAATATCTCTATATAATATGCAAAAACTTCCTTTTGTATGTCCTGGAGTTTGAATTATTTCAAATTCTTTTATATTTAAATTATTAATATCAAGAATTTTTTCTTTTTTGAAATCTTTTTTATTTCCATAAAATTTAGCATTTGAAAATAGCTTATTATTTCCAGTATGATCCCAGTGATTATGTGTTAAAATTACAATATCTATTTGTCCAGGATTTATTTTTAAATTTTCTAAATCTTTTTTTAATTCACTTCTTGTTAAAAGAGACCCTGTATCAATTAAAATTATTTTTTTATTTAGATTAACAACATAAATACAGGATCCAAAACTGTTAAAGCTTAGTCCAATAACATTTTCATTAATTTTTTTTATCATATTTGAGAGTAACTAAAATAATATAAATAGTTTTGTTTTAAAGGTCTTACAATGAAAGGTGATTTTAAAAGGGAAGTTGAATGTAAAGAAACCGTAGGTGTCTTACAATGAAATATGAATATGCTCCGGATATACAGGCTATTGCAGAAGAAATTTGTAATATTCTTTTCCCATATGTTCAACTAGACAATATACAATGTTTTAGAAGCTATGGAAGTTCTTCAAAATATACTATTGCAAGATGTCATGCTTTAGGAAAAATAATGCAAAAGTCACTTCATCGTCCTGCTTTTTATGCTTTAGAATTTTTAACAGAGAAATTTGATAAGCTAAGTTCTGAAGAAAAAGTAAAGACAATTATGCATGAGCTTATGCACATCCCTGTAGCTTTTGGAGGAGGATTTAAGCACCATGATTTTGTAACTGAAAAAAATGTGAATCTACATTATAAAGAGTATAAAAAAAGGAGGGAAAATGAAGGAAAAAAAGATTGGTATATCCTATAAGGGTGAAAAAATAAAACTTAATTTAAAAGTTTGTAGGGGTTTTCAGGAAGCAATAGGATTAATGTTTAGTCGAAGAGAAAAAGCTAAAGCACTTTTATTTGAATTTAAAAATCCAATAAATATGTCTATCCATTCTTGGTTTGTTTTTTATGATTTTCTTGCAATCTGGCTAGATGAAAATAATAATATTATAGATAAAAAAATAATCTCACCCTTCCAATTTTCTATTTTACCCTCGAGGAAATTTCAAAAATTGATAGAAATTCCAATAAATAGAAAATATTCTGAAATTATCTCTATCCTCGTCGGTTCTAGAAAGATTTAAATACAATAATTGTTATAATAGACTATAATAATAAAAAGGGGGATTAACATGGGAAAGATATTAGTAAAAAACGTCATAACACGAAAACCAGGTTATCTATACTACGTTGACGGTCAAGGTAACGTCTGCGAAGCTAAAATGGCAAGAGGCGGTAAAAAGAAAAAGAAAGCAGTTAAGAAGAAGCCAGTAAAAAAGAAAGTTGTCAAAAAGAAGCCAGCAAAGAAAAAAGTAGTTAAGAAGAAGCCAGTTAAGAAGAAAGTCGTTAAAAAGAAGCCAGCAAAGAAAAAGAAGAAATAGGGCTTAACATTTTTTTATTTTATTTTATATATATTTTTTATTGGATCATTTTAAATAGTTATTTTTATTATTTTTTAAGATGGTTACAGTTTTAGGGATTGAATCAACAGCACATACTTTTGGAATTGGAATTGTTAAAAACAAGAAAATTCTTGCAAATCAAAGAGATATGTATACTACTTCTGAAGGTGGAATTATTCCTTTAGAATCTGCAAAACATCATGTGAAAGTTAAACAAGATATTTATGAAAAAGCTTTGAAAGAAGCAAATATTAATGAAGATAAAATAGATGCTATTGCTTTTTCTAGAGCTCCTGGTTTAGCTCCTTGTCTTATAGAGGGTATGAAGTTCGCAAAAGAACTTTCTAAAAGATTGAATAAACCTTTAGTCCCTATTAATCATTGTATTGCTCATTTAGAAATAGGCCAAATAACTGGTTCTAAAGATCCTGTAATGCTTTATGCTTCTGGAGCAAATACTCAGGTAATTGCATACGCTGCAGGAAAATATAGGGTGTTTGGAGAAACTTTAGATATCGGTATTGGAAATTTTTTAGATACTTTTGCAAGATATGCTGGAATTGGTTTTCCAGGAGGACCAGTAATAGATAATTTAGCAAAAAAAGGTAAAGAATATATTGAACTTCCATATAAAGTTAAGGGAATGGATATTGCACTTTCAGGAATTCTTACAAATCTTAGACAAAAATTAGAATCTAAATCCTCAAAGGATGACTCTGGTGAGCCTAAATATAAAATAGAGGATCTTGCCTATTCTGCTCAGGAAACTGTTTTTGCAATGCTTGTTGAAACAGCTGAAAGGGCTTTAGCACATACTGGTAAAAAAGAACTTTTACTAGGCGGTGGTGTTGCTTGTAATGGTAGGCTTCAGGAAATGTGTAAAATAATGTGTGAAGAAAGAGGTGCTAAATTTTTCTGTCCTGATCGTTCTTTACTTGTAGACAATGCTTCTATGATTGCTTTTTTAGGAGAAATTATGTTTAAATCTGGAATAAAAACAATGCCTAATAATTTAGATAAAATAGATATTCTTCCTAGACAAAGAACAGATGAGGTAGAAGTTACTTGGAAATAAATTTAAGTGCTTGGAAATAAATATTCTTTAAAATCCTTAATAACTTTTTTACCTCCTTGATATATAACATATACTGCTATTAGAGACACCAATCCCCCCATAAGATAGATTTCTGTTTTAGCTTCTTTTATAGTCATCTCTATAAAAGTTGGTTTTGAAATTTCTGAGCGTGTTGAAACAGAATCTTGAGAAGCATAGGTTTGAATTTTTTGGGAAGTGTCAGTTCCGTCTGCAGTCATTAATTTTAAATCATTTTCTAATCCCATAAAAGGTTTAGCTCTAATTTCTTTAAAAGATTTATGAAGATTAAATAGATAGGTCTTATTTTAAGAGCAGAAACTTTTATAAACCAATTTTAACCTTAATATTTATCCGATGACTTTAATGGAGGATATTCCTTCTAGAATTCATTGGCCTTCGCAAAATGGATATATATACAATACTTGAAAAAGTTAAAAAAACTGGAAAAATAGAAAAAGGTACTAATGAAGTTACTAAGGCTATTGAAAGAGGTACTGCGAAGTTAGTGGTTTATGCTGCTGATGTTGATCCTAAAGAAATTGTTCAACACTTACCAATTCTTTGTAAAGAAAAAAAGATATTATGTAAAGAAGTTGAAAGTAAACAAAAATTAGGAATTGTTGTAGGGTTACCTGTTTCTGCATCTTCAATAGTTGTGATTGATGCTGGTGAAGCTGATAAAGACATTACTTCTTTAAAATAATTTAAAAGTTTTAATTAAAATTTAAAATGGCTAAAATTCAAAAAAAACAAGAAAAGAAACAAGGCGGGTCTAAAGGAAAAGATAAAATTTTAGGAGAGGTTGTTCCTGCTATTGTTGAAGAAATTAGTGGTAGAACCGGCTTTAGAGGGGAAATTAGTCAAGTTAAATGTCTAGTTCAAGAAGGAAGAGATAAGGGAAGATCAATGAGAAGAAATGTTAAGGGGCCTGTAAGAATTGGGGATGTTTTAATGCTTAGAGAAACTGAAATTGAAGCAAGAAGAATTAAATCTAAAGTAAATAAGGGGACCTATACTTAAAATGTCTAGTAATATTTCTAAAATTGGAAAAACTGTTGAAACTCTTTTAGATGAAGCTTCTGTTGCGAGTGTTGTTGATGTACCTATAACTACTAAAACTTCTGCAGATAGAGTATTGAAATATCTTTCTGATAATGGAAGAAATGATTTTAATGTTTTAGCAAGAGGATATGATTCTAATATTTATGCTTTACAATTACAAAAAGTTGAGGTAAGTCAAAATGCCTAAATGTGTTTATTGTACTAAAATTTATGATGGCCATAAAGGTGTAACTCTTATTATGAAAAATGGAGTTGTTAATACCTTATGTTCTTCAAAATGTAAAAAAAATCTTTTAATGAAAAGAAGAAAGGTTAAATGGATCTCTAAAGCTAAAAAATCTAAAGCTGAATTAAGAGAAGAAGTTTTAGCTAGTTCTGCTGAAAAACAGGAACATAAAGATGCTAATGCAGAAGCAGAAAGTGAAGCTCCAAAAGTAGAAGAAAAGAAAGAAGAATCTACTGAAAAAAAGGTTGAAGAAACCAAAAAATAATTTTTATATTACATAAAAATAAAGAAATAATAATTAGTTCTGTTTTTAAAGATTTGCTACCATTTTCAAGTTTTGTCGTCGGAAAATTACATTTTAGTGTAGAAAAGTTTATAAAGGATTTACCCTTTTTTCAGGTGTGAAAAGACAGGATTTCTACCTGAATTTTAATCACAAATTTAAGCTTTTTAGCTTGGATTATTTAAGATAAAAATGGCAAAAAATGATTATGGTGCTTCAAATATTAAGGTACTTGAAGGCTTAGAAGGTGTAAGGCAAAGACCTGCAATGTATATTGGAAGTACAGGTAAAGATGGCTTACATCATTTAGTATATGAAGTTGTAGATAATTCTGTTGATGAGGCTCTTGCAGGTTATTGTAATAAAATTAATGTTAGTTTAAACAAAGATGGTTCTGCAACAATTGAAGATGATGGTAGAGGAATTCCAGTAGAGATTCATCCTATTTTTAAAATACCTGCTTCTGAAGTAGCTTTAACAAAACTTCATGCAGGTGGAAAATTTGATAAAAAATCATATGTTATTTCTGGAGGATTGCATGGAGTAGGTATTTCTGTTGTAAATGCTTTATCTAAAAAATTAATTATTGAAATTACTAGAGATGGTAAAGTTTATAGACAAGAATTTTCACGTGGAATCACAAAAACAAAATTAAAAGTTGTTGGAAAAGCTAAAGATGATGTTTCTGGAACTAAAGTTACTTTTTGGCCTGATGAGGAAATTTTTTCCACAGTTGTTTGGGATTATAAAGTTCTTGAAACTAGATTTAGAGAAGTTGCTTTCTTAAATGCGGGATTAAAAATTAATTTAAAAGATGAAGTTAAAAATAAAAAAGAAGAATTTTTTGCTTCAGGTGGATTAATAGAATTTGTAAAATGGTTAAATAAATCTAAAGAGGTTTTACATAAACCAATTTATTTTAAAAGAGAAATGAGTGGAATTACTGTTGATGTTTCTATACAATATAATAATTCTTATAGAGAAAATATCTTTGGATTTGTAAATACCATTAATACTGTAGAGGGGGGAACCCATATTTCAGGATTTAAAACAGCTTTGACAAGAGTTATTAATGATTATGTTAAGAAAAAAAAGCTTTTGAAAACAGGTTCTCTTTCAGGAGATGATGTTCGGGAAGGAATTACTGCGGTTGTAAGTACTAAAATTTCTAATCCCCAATTTGAAGGTCAAACAAAAACAAAACTTGGAAATTCTGAAGTTAAAGGGTTTGTAGATTCTGTTGTAACAACTTCTTTATCAGAATTTTTTGAAGAAAATCCTTCTGTTGCTAAAAAAATTATTGATAAATCTTTGAATTCTGCTAAGGCTAGACTTGCTGCTAAAAAGGCTAAAGATTTAGTTAGAAGAAAAAATGCATTTTCACTTGGAGGTTTGCCAGGAAAGTTATCTGATTGTTCTGATAAAAAATCAGATAGAACAGAATTATATATTGTTGAAGGTGCAAGTGCTGGGGGTACTGCTAGGGAGGCTAGAGACAAGAGTTATCAAGCAATATTACCTTTAAGAGGTAAGATTTTGAATATTGAAAAAGCAAGCCCTTCAAAAGCTCTTTCAAGTGAAGAAATTACTAATATGATCACCGTTATTGGGACTGGTGTTGGAGAACATTTTAATATCGAAAAGTTAAGATATAGTAAAATTATTATTATGACTGATGCAGATGTTGATGGAGAACATATCAAAACTTTGTTATTAACTTTCTTTTTTAGATTCATGCCTGAATTAATTAAAAATGGAAATATCTTTGCTGCGATGCCTCCACTATATAGATTTAGAAAAAGAAAAGATTATTATGTTTATTCTGATGAAGAACTTAAAAAGCTTACAGAAAAATTAGGGCCTGCAAGTGTTACACGTTTCAAGGGTTTGGGAGAAATGGATAGTATTCAATTATGGGAAACAGCTATGAATCCTAAGACAAGAAAAATTAAGAAAATTTATGTTGAAGATGAAGTTGATGCAGACAAAACATTTAGTATGTTAATGGGTGATGATGTTCAATCTAGAAAAGAATTTATACAAGAAAATGCAATGGAGGCTAATTTAGATATTTAAAATGAAAACACCAGATTGGATAATTCAAGGATTTGATTCTAAAGCTGATTGGGAAAAAAAGCAAGGAATAGAATCTGGAAAAAAGAAAGGAAAAACATTCAAGATTAGAGAATGTCCTAAATGTAAATCAGATGAAGTTGGCCTTGTATTAAGTAATAGTGATTCTGAAACAGGTGGTGGAAAAGACTGGGAATGTAGGAAATGTAAATGGAAGGGCCAAGATATTGATAAAAAAGAATTAACAGAAGATGAATTTATGAAATATTTAGATGAAAAAGGAGAGGAGGTGGCATGATGGAAGAAAATTTTGAAAATGAAAATATTGGAACAGAAGAAACTGAAGATAAAGAAGTTGAAATGATGGAATTTAGTTTAAATTCAGATGAAATTGATGATCTTATTGTTAAGTTAGTAACTTTGAAACAAACAAGAGAATCATTTAATTTTGAAGTTGATGATGAAAATGAATTTACTATAAGCTATGCAGATGATGAAGATGATTCTGAAGGAGATGAAGAAAATGTACAATAAAGAAAAAACAAGAATTTTAAGTATAAGCAAAAATAAACGTAGAAGTATGTTTGAGTTTCCTAAGGAGCAAAAAATGTTTGGAATAATTATTGAATTTTTATACAAATTAGGTTTTAAAGTTGAAGATCATATTCCAATTAAAATTTCTGATTTTGGAAAGAAATGGGATAGAGAAACAAGTAGCCCTTCAAATGAAGAGGAAGACATTAAAACTTTTAATGAAAGAATTGAGAATTATATTTGTGATGATTATTCTATGGAAATTATTTTCTTTTCAAAAACTATTGTTTTAATATTAAATTATAAAGAAGATAAACAAGAAGAAATTGGAGAAGCTCTTAAAGGTTTAATTGAGGAGGAATTATAAAAATGACAGCTGCAAATGTTAAGTTACCAGAAGAAGAAAAAGGTATGGTGAATACAGAAGTTTCTGGAGAAATGAAAAAATCATATTTAGATTATGCTATGAGTGTTATTGTTTCTAGAGCCCTGCCTTCTATTGAAGATGGATTAAAACCTGTTCAACGTAGAATATTATATGCTATGAATCAAATGGGCCTTAAGCCAAATACTCAGACAAAGAAAAGTGCTAGAATTGTAGGGGAAGTTATGGGTAAATATCATCCTCATGGAGATTCTGCAATTTATGAGGCAATGGTTAGAATGGCCCAGGATTTTTCTTTAAGATATCCTTTAGTTTATGGTCAAGGAAATTTTGGTTCTGTTGATGGAGATCGTGCAGCTGCTATGCGTTATAGTGAGGCTAAGTTAATGGCAATTACTGCAGAACTACTTCAAGATATTGATAAAGATACTGTAAGGTTTATTCCTAATTATGATGGATCTGTAAAAGAACCTCAATTACTAACAGGAAAATTCCCTAATCTTGTTTTAAATGGGGCTACTGGTATTGCAGTTGGTATGGCTACAAATATTCCCCCACACAATTTAACAGAGATTTGTGATGCTATTATATCTTATATTCAAAATCCAAAAATAACTATTGAAGAACTTACAGAGATTGTTACAGGGCCTGATTTTCCAACAGGAGGAAGTGTTACAGGAGATATGGTCAATCTTTACAAAACAGGTAGAGGAAAATTAATAATGAGGGGTAAAACTTCTATTGAACAGCTTAAGAAAAAGCAAGCTATTGTTATTACTGAAATTCCATATATGCTTAATAAAACAACTTTAATTACTCAAATTGCAGATCTTGTACAAAAGAAAAAAATTAGAAATATTTCTGATTTAAGAGATGAGTCTTCTAAAGGTAAAATGAGAATTGTTTTAGAATTAAAAAAAGATTCAGATCCAAAATTTGTTATTAATTCTTTGTATAAATATACTAGATTACAAGATGCATTTAATGTTAATTTTTTAGCTCTTGTTGAAGGCCAACCAAAGATATTAGCTCTAACAGATGTTTTAGAACAATATGTGAAATACAGAAAGAAAATTATTACTAATAGATCTCAATATGAACTTAAGAAAGCTCAAGAAAGATTAGAGATTGTGGAAGGATTATTAATTGCTTTGAAAAGTATTGATAAAATTATTGCAATGATTAAAAAGTCTAAAAATGCAACAGATGCTTTAGAAAATTTAGTTAAGGATTTTAAACTAACTCGTAAACAGGCTCAAGCTGTTTTAGATACAAAACTTCAACAATTAACTTCTCTTGAACAAGATAAGCTAAAAAAAGAACAAAATAGTTTGAATGAATTAATAAAAGACTTAGAAAAGATTTTAGGAAATATCCAAGAAGTGTTAAAAATAATTTCTAAAGAAGTTAAAGAAATGAAAGCAAAGTATGGTGATGCACGTAAAACAAATGTTCTAAAAAGAGTTTCTGAAATTGTTGAAAAAGATCTTGTTCAGAAAAAAGAAGTAGTAATTTCAATAACAGATAAAGGATATTGTAAAAGAATTGACATCCAGGGCTATAAGGAACAAAAAAGAGGAGGAAGGGGAGTTAAAGGAAGTAATTTGACTACAGGAGATTTTGTAAAGCAACTAATTACTTGTTCTACTCATGATTATTTATTATTCTTTACAACACGTGGAAGAATTTTATGGTTAAAGGCCTATGATATTCCATCTGCAGAACGTTATAGTAAGGGTAAGGCTATTATCAATTTATTAAATTTAAAAGATGAAAATGTAACTAATGTTATTTCTCTAAATAATTTTGAAGATAGTTTATTTATGGCTACTAAAAAAGGAATTGTGAAAAGAATTTCATTAAAGCATTTTTCTAAGCCTAGACTTTCAGGTGTTAAAGCAATAAATTTACCTTTAGATAATTCTGATAATTTAATTGGAGTTAAGTTGATCAAAAAAGATCAAGAAGTTTTAATTGCAACTAAAAAAGGAAAAGCAATTAGATTTGGGGCTGGAGATGTTAGAGAAATGGGTCGTGCTAGTTATGGTGTTGCCGGGATAAAAATGGATAAAGGAGATGAAGTTGTAAGTCTTGAAATTTTAGATACTGAGGCTATTGTAACTATTTCTGAAAAAGGTTATGGTAAAAGATCCTCTATTAAGGATTATAGAAAAACTTCTAGAGCTGGAAAAGGAGTCATTAATATGAAAGTTACTGAAAAAACAGGAAATGTTATTACAACTGTTTCAGTTAATGAAGAAGATAGTATAATTATTACTACAGCTAAAGGAATTGTCATAAGAACTTCTCTAAAAAATATTAGAATTATGGGTCGGGCTGCTCAGGGTGTTAAAATAGTGAAACTTCAACAAGGAGATTTAGTTACAGATTTAATTAAAGTTGAAGAAGATTCTGATTAATTTTTATCTAAATCAATTTTTCCATAGGATGAATGAGTATCAAAATAATTCCAATTAATTTTAAAAAATAATAATATCATTAAAGCAAATAGTGCAAATAGAACCCACCCTCTTAAGTACATTCTTCTCATAAAAAATTCTAAAGAAGTTACAAATATTATAAGGCCTGCTGTGATTGTAAATATATTTGGAAATAAATTACCTTTTAAAAAACTCATTTTTATCTTTTGTTGAATATGGGCCTGGAGAGAATCGAACTCCCGTCGTCCGGGTTGGAGCCGGATATAATAAGCCATTATACGACAGACCCTTATTATTATATAAGAAATATTTGTTTTTTAATTGTTTCCAATTTTATGCTATTCTTTTGATAGCTTCTATCTCTTCACTAGAAATAGCACAACCTTTGAACTTCATGGCATATAAAAGAGCATCAAGAACTCGGCCATTTTTTAAATTTACTAGACCTTTTTTGTAAGCCACATAGGCCAATTCTGTAGATCTAATAAATTTTATATTTTGGAATATTTTTTGTTTTTCTTCATTAAAAGTTAGTTTAGTGTGCATTTTTTGTTCTAGAAATTTTTTAAGATTTTGAGGGCCTTCTACAATTGATCTGGTTGTTCTTTCATCAATTGCAATTACATTTTTTATTCCTTTTTCATTTAACATATTACTTAATGCTAGACATGAAGCTTCACCCACTTCAATTAAATGAATTCCTCCTTTTTGTCCTGAAAATACATTATTTGCAATATCAAGATATTCTTGAGTTCTTTTTCTTAGTTCTTTTGAATTTGCAGTATTTGGTGAAGCTAATTCCAATACTCCTTCATCTAAAAGTTGTTTTAACTTTAAAGCTTCTAATTCAAATCTTTTTATTTTTAGAGGTTTATCAATAATTTCCATTTTAACTTCTTCAGGAATTATAAATTTCCCTTTAAAAATTGATTTTAATTTTGAAATAAGATCTAGCATTCCGTTCATACTAAAACTAATCAAAGTTCCAGAATCAAATATGATTACTTTTTCAGTCATGCAAACATCTCCATAGCTAAATTTATTCTTGATTTGATATCTAGAGTTTGAGTAGGTGTTGTCATTTCTTTTTGGCCAGTATAACTTGCAAGTTCAAATAAACTAACTCCTAGAAGTTTTGCTGTTTTTTCCATAGATAGGCCATGCTCATATATTTTAGAAGCTTTGTTTAAACTAGCTTTTCTAAAAACATCTTGAATATATTGTTTTATTTTTCCTGAAACTTTATTGATGGCATTTCTCATATTTTCTAAGTTTTTGTTAAGAGAATCATCATCTTTTTTTTCTAAAGCATTTATCACATTGTTTAATCCGGTGATATAAGTTTTATACAAATTATTCCATCCAGACAGGCTTTTATAGCCAGGCCTTCCAATAACTTTACTTAAAGAATAGATTAAAACAGCGACAGTAATATTATCTGGATCTTGAGTCAATGAAGCAGTGTTTATTGTTTGGTCACTTAAATGTTTTATTTTAATAGCATCACCTATTTCAATTGCTTTTTTTGTTTCTTGAAATATCCTAAGAACATTCTCTTTTTCTTGCATATTAGATAAAGGAAAGGAGGTTATTTAAAGATTAAGATTTTTAACATAATATGAAGAAGGCAATTTTAGATACTAGCTTTATTTTAACATGTGTAAAACAAAAAATTGATTTTTTTGAAGAATTTATTCTAATGGGTATTCAAGTTCTTATTCCTGATCAAGTTATTAAAGAAATTCAAGGTATTGCAAATGGAAATTCTTCTAGAAAAAGTGAAATTGCAAGATTAACTTTAGAAATTTTAGATAAAAACAAATTTAAAAAATTTGATCTGATATTGAAAAATGTTGATAAAGGAATTATTGATTTTGCAGATAAAAATTCAGAGATTTATGTAGCTACTTTAGATAAAGAAATTAAAAATAAATCAAATAATTCTAAAATTGTGATTAGAGAGAAAAAGAGATTAGAAATTATTTAGATTACATTGGTTGCACATATGTTTCTGAGAAATTTAAAAGACTAACTGTTGTTATTTTTTCAGGGTTTTGATTTTCTAATATTGGCAGAGTAATATTAACTCTTCCTTCTATTGAACTCTTTTTGTAAACAATTGCCTTTCCTTTTTTAAAAGGATATGGAAGCGTAGTTCCATTTGAATCCAGAACTCCTATTTTTTCACCATCATGAGTTCCTTTCTTTTTTATCATATTTAGATATTGTACTACTAAACTATAATTTGTTTCCATAGTAATATTTCAAATTTTTAGTTTAAAATCTTTTATGTACCCCATGACAACCTTTTTAAACCAAATCTTACTATTTTCTTCAGATTAAAATGTTCTATATTACAGAGGTTGAAGATCATATTAGAGTAGAGCCAAAATTATTTGGTTTACCTACTTCTAAAGCTGTTGATCAACAACTAAAAGAAACATATGCAGATTATTACGATAGAGAACTTGGAAAGGTTCTTGAAGTACTAGAAGTAATAAAAGTCGGAGAAGGAGTGATTATTCCTGGAGATGGTGCTGCTTATTACAAATCTATTTTTAAATTATTAGTTTGGAAACCAGAATTACAAGAATTAGTTAATGGTTTAATTTCTGAAATAACTGATTTTGGAGCCTTCATAGATATGGGTGCTATGAGGGGAATGATTCATATTAGTCAAACAATGGATGATTATGTTAGTTTTAGTAAAGCAAATTCTTTACTTGGAAAAGCAACTAATAGAAGTTTAAAAGTTGGAGATTCTTGTATGGCTAGAATTGTGGCTTTAAGTCATAAAGGAGATCTTTTAAAAATAGGATTAACCATGAGACAACCTGGGCTTGGAAAACTAGACTGGATAAAAGAAGATCAAGTTAAAAAACAAAAAGATGCTCAAAAAGCATTAAAAGCAGAAGAAAAATCTGTTAAAGTTAAAAAGAAATAATAAAATGGCAAAATCAAAAGCATGTAAAGTGTGCAATAAAATATATGAAACAGGGGATAAATGTCCTAACTGTGATGCTAAAGAATCTACAGAAGGATTCAAAGGAAGAATAGTTATTTTAAATCCTGAAAAATCAGAAATTGCTCAAAAAATAGGTCTTAAAAAAGAAGGCAATTTTGCAATTAAAACTCGTTAAAATGAAAAACTTTAAAATTATATCTGAAAATAGAAATCCTTTATTTAAGAGAAAAGAAATAGAAGCAAGTGTAGAAGCAGAAGTGACTCCTGGAAGATATGATGTTAAAATAGCTCTTTCAAAAGAACTTAAAGTTTCTGAAGATCAAGTTAAGATTAAAAATGTTCTTGGAAAATATGGGTCTAAAGTCTTTGATATTAGTGCTAATGTTTATGATACTGTAGAAGATAGAGGTTATACAGAGCCTAAGACAACTAAAGAAAAAAAAGATGAAGAACAGGCCAAAGTTGCTGAAGAAAAGTCTCAGGAAGCTGCTAAAGTTGAAGAAACAGCATCTGAAACACCTGCTGAAGCCCCTAAAGAAGCTGCACCTGTAGAAACTCCTGCAGAACAACCTGTAGAAGCACCAAAGGAAGAAGCTGCTCCTGTAGAAGCACCAAAAGAAGAAGCTGTTCCTGTAGAAGCACTAAAAGAAGTACCTGTGGAGGCTAGTGCATAATGGGTGTAAAAAAACAAGATAAAAAAGGTAAGAAAAAACATAAAAATAAGCCTACTAGTAAAAAATATTCTAAATATAAAATAGATGGGGACAAAATTATTAGGGAAAGAAGTTGCCCAAGATGTGGCCCTGGAATATTCCTTTTAAATTCTCAAGGAAGATTATACTGTGGTAAATGTCATTATGCTGAATTTGCTTCAAAAAAGACTGGAGAAGTTAAGGATGATAAGCCTGTTGAAGAATCTAAAAAATAATTTTTATTCTATTTTTAATAAAGTTAAAAGTGTTTTTACACCTCTCTGATCATCTGCAGTTAATTCTAAATCTGGATGAAATCTTCCTTTTCTGTGATTATAATGGTCTATTGCTTCTTTTCCATCTAAGCTATATACAATTAATTCTGGTGTTTTAATGACAACTCTTCCAGTTTCTTTTAATATTCTTTGTATAATATGTAATTTTTGAATAGAAATATACCTCATTTTTCCATCTTCTTTTCCCTTCCAACCCATATTTGAGGAATATCTTACTTTACTTCCATGTCTCATATTAAATTAATTTTAATTTTATTTATAAGGATTATTGTGATTTTTTTACATAAATTGCATGAGAATATTCTTTTATGTTAATTCCTTGAGATTTTAGAAATTCACTAACATCTTCTACTTTTACAAAAATATATGTTAAAATTTTTCCTTCTACTATTAAAGATTCATAAGGGGGCTTATTTTTTTCAGGGTTTCCCCTTCCAATGGCATCATATTTGTAACCTTCTTTAATCAATTTTTCATGTAAATTTCTCATTGGATTAAATTAATATTTTAATTATATAAGAATTATTGTGATTGATTTAAGAAGAGATTAGAAACCCTGGGAGAGTTTTCAAGTCATTCAAAAAGATTAACTTAAAGCCTCTCCTGGGTAAAAAGAGGTGATATAAATAGATGGATATTATATATTTAAAGCTTTCGGTCTTGTTACCTTTGATCAATGACATCAAATGATTCACAACCAGTAGTAATAGATTGCTACTCCTTTTAAATTATTAGGCACTACTTATCTTTATAATTAGGCACTACATCAGGTTTATAAAATCTACTTTTCTATATCTTTTATGGGTGATATAGAGGTAAAGTCTGCAAAGCAAAATCAAATTCAAGATATTTTATATAATCGAGAAATTGGCTGGCAGGAAATTATTTATGATCTAATAAATACTGAGGAATTAGATCCCTGGGATATTAATATTGTTATTCTTACAGAGGGTTATTTAACAAAAATACAATTTTTAGAAGAATCTGATTTTTTTGTTTCTAGTAAAGTATTATTGGCAGCTTCACTTCTTCTTAGAATCAAGTCAGAAGTTCTTTTAAGTAAACATTTGAGAAGTATTGATGAAATTTTATTTGGATCTGAAGAGAAAAAATCAGTTGTATTAGAAAGAATGGAACTTGATGAAGAAATTCCTGAATTAGTTCTAAAAAGTCCAATTCCAAGATATAAAAAAGTTACTTTGCAGGAACTTATTGATTCTTTAAATAAAGCTATTTCAACTGAAAATAGAAGAATTAAAAAGGAAATAATTAATAAAAATGCTCTTCGAGAATCAAGTATTTCTCTTCCAAATAAAAAAACAATTAATATTAAGAGTAGAATAAGGCAAATTTATCTAGATCTTTCAGAGCATTTTAATCAAAATAAAGATTCTAAAAAAATTTCTTTTGAAGAATTTGTAGGCAATGATCGAGATAAAAAAATAATAACTTTTTCACCTTTGTTACATTTAGAAAATCAACAAAAAATCTGGTTAGATCAAAAGGTTCATTTTGAAGAAATTCATATTTGGCTTAAAAAAACTTATTTAAAACATAATCCTGATCCTTTTGCAGATCTTGAACAAGAAGTTCAAAAAGAATTAGAAAATCTTGATGATGGAAAAAAGCAAAGACTACAAGAAATAAATAAAGATTTTGAAAATCCTTTAGCAGATCTAATTGATTAGTTCTTTTGAAGGCCAATAATTCTTATAAAGACAATTTGTTTTGATTTTTAATGGGAAAGAATTTAATAACATCTTTAGATCCAATTAAAACAGATAAACTTGATTTGAAATTTTATAAAACAGGTCCTAAAAGAATAAATGCAGAATTGGTGGAGAGGGCTAGAACCTTTGTCACAGATTTAATTAATGAAAGTCGTTATTTTGATTCTGGTTGCGGAGTTGGGTTTGCAATTTTTTATGAAGATCAAGTTAATTTAGTTGTATGGGATAGTGATAGATTAAATAAAAGGGCTGCATTATATGATCTAAGAAAAGAAAGATCTTTTGATCCTAATTATCCTGCAATAAATAAATTCAATACTACTGAAACTGGGGCTTTTAGAGATTTTGAATTACCTATTTTAATGCATGAAGAAATGGCTTTTGCAAGGCATAGTAATCCTAAAGATAAAAAAAAATATCTTCAAGATGTTTTTTAAAGTTAAATTTAATAATCAAATTTAAAAACTAATTCTTGTTCTATTTTTTATGAAACTAGGTGTATTATTTTCAGGGGGGAAAGATTCTGCAATGGCTGCTTATTTGGCTAAAAAAGAAGGCCATGAACTTATTTGCTTGATAACTGTTTTATCTGAAAATCCAGATTCATATATGTTTCACACACCTTCTATTGAAAAAACAAAAAACCAGGCAGGAGTAATGGATTTACCTTTGTTAATTGGTAAAACTAAAGGTGTTAAGGAAGAAGAACTTGAAGATTTGAAAAATATAATTGCAGAAGCTAAAGAAAAATATGGAATTGAAGGGATAACTACTGGTGCTTTACATTCTGATTATCAGGCAACAAGAATTCAGAAGATTTGTGATAATTTAAAAATAAAATGTATTAATCCCCTTTGGCATAAAGATGAATTTGAATATTTAGAAGAAATTTTAGAAAATAAATTTAAAGTAGTTGTTATTGGTGTTGCAGCCTATGGTTTAGATGATTCTTGGCTAGGAAGGGTTATAGATGAGGAATTTATAGAAGAAGTTAGAGAACTTCATGAAAAATATAAAATCCATCCTGCAGGAGAAGGTGGAGAATTTGAAACATATGTTGTAAATTGTCCTTTATTTAGTAGAGAATTAATAATTGTAGATAAAAAAATTTCTGGAGAAGATAATGCTTGGAAAATGGAGATACAGGTAGAATGAAAATTATATCTTGGAATGTTAATGGAATTAGAGCTGTTCTTAAAAAAGGATTTTTAGATTTTGTAAAAAAAGAAAATCCAGATATTTTGTGTATACAGGAGACAAAAGCACATCCTGAACAGGTTGATATGGCTCTTAGCAAATATCCCTTTCATTATTGGAATTCTGCAGAAAAAAAAGGATATTCTGGAACAGCTATTTTTTCAAAACTAGAACCTAAAGCAATGACTAAAGGAAATAAATTTCTTGAAGATAATGAAGGAAGAATTTTAACTTTAGATTTTGATAAATTTTATTTAATAAATGTGTATACTCCTAATTCTGGAAGGGGTAGTGGAATACTTGATTATAGGCAAAAATGGGATAAAAATTTCTTGAAATATCTTAAATATTTAGAAAAAACTAAGCCTGTTATTGTTGTTGGAGATCTCAATGTTGCTAGATCTGATATTGAATTAGCAAATCCTAAATCTAATTATAATAAAACAGCAGGATATTTTCAAGAAGAAATTGATGGAATTCAAAGATATATTGATAATGGATTTATAGATACTTTTAGAGAATTTAACAAAGAACCTAACCAATATAGTTATTGGAGTTATATGTTCCAAGCTAGAGATAGAAATGTTGGGTGGAGAATTGATTATGTTTTAGTTTCAAAGAAGTTCATGAAGAATGTTAAAAAATCTTTTATTTTAACTAAGGTGATGGGTTCTGATCATTGTCCTGTTGGAATAGAATTAAAAAATTAATTTATTTCTTTTGCAGTTAAAAAACATTCTTGTCCTAGTTTATTTATATCATGTACAAAAAGCATTAGGTCTTTTTTTTGACAATAAATTTTTTCTTTTCCATCTATACCTATGAGGGTTTTCTTTTTTAATTTTTCAAAATTAGAAAAATATCTTGCTTTTTTAAAAGGCCCATTTTTATTTTTGTAGAGGCTTGTTAATGTATAAAATTTTTGATTTTCATTTTGATTTATTTTTCCATTTATGGCTCCAGCTTTAATTAAGAAATTTATGAGTGCTTTCTTACCTTTATTTTTACTTTTTTTATCTAGGGTATATCCACATTCTATACAAATACCTATTTTATTTTGCAAATTCATATAATAATCTGTTCCCCCTGGTTCAAATTTATCAAAATTAGAACAGATTATATTAAAAGGAATATATTTTGCAAAGTTAAAGCTATGAGGCTCACAAATTATGAAGGGTACAGAATTTTTTACATTGCTGGCGTGTATGTCTAACATTAAATCTGCTTTTTTTAAATAAGGCATAATTTCTTTTGCAGTTTTTCCTTCTAAAGTATTTTTTATTTCAATTGGTTGTTTTTTTAAAAAACACCTATTTAGATTAGCATCAATATATCTTTTATTTTTTTTAATTGCTTTTAGATTAGCATAAATAAAAGTCACTTTACCTTTTAGGGGATTAAATTTTGGAATAAAATTATCTAAAATTTCACATCCAAATGATTCGTTTCCGTGAACTCCTGCAAGAATAACAATATTTTTTCCGGGGAATTTTCCTTTTTTCTCTATAACTTTTATATTTGAACTAGAGATGGGGATATTGGTAAGAAGAAATCATTTTATTTATTTCCCCCTACATTAGATTTATTTTTTTTAATCAAAATATTCTTTTTAGTTCTCTTTTCTAAGGTTAGATATTTTTCTTTTCCAGTGGCCATATCTTTAATTTTGAACTTTTTCTTTTTAATTTCTTGGGCTCCCGCAAAAATAACATTGTTTATTTGATAAGAATTAGCATATTCAAGTGCTTTAGATGGTTTCCCATAATATATGCTTGCTATTTTACCTTGTTTTCTTAAGTTATTAGCTAATTTAATAGCTTCTTTATCTTGTTTTAATGAGACTATTAGATATTTCTCTTTTTTATCAATAGCTTTTATTAGACTTGAAAGTCTTTCTAAACCAAAGCTTAATCCTGTTGATTGAACTTTATTAAAGATATAACTTCCTCCTGCACAAATAGTTTCCTTCATATTTTTAACCCTAACCTCAAATACATTTCCATTATAGTAAGATAAGCCTCTTGACAGATTTGGTTGGAATTTTATTTCAACATCATAATATTTGCAGAATTGTTCTAATTTTTCTAATTCTACAAAAGAAGAATATTTTTTAAAATAAGATTTAGGTTTTTTTAGAATTTCTAATAATTTTTCTGCATTATATTTTTTAAGATTTGATTTAACTTCTTTTTCAGGAATTTTATCCAATTTATCAATTTCTCTTAAAACATCTTCTTTATCTTTAATATTTAATTCTCTAAGAATTTCATTTAATAATTCTCTATTGTTTGCATAAATTGTAAAACTAATACCTAGAGTTTTTAGAATTTCATTTACTACTGCTAAAACTTCTGCTTCTTCTTTTTCAGAAGAACCAATACAATCAATATCACATTGAGTGAATTGTCTAAATCTATTTGTACTAACAGGCTCGTCTCTAAACACTTCTCCTATTTGGTATCTTTTGAATGGAAGTTTTTTATTTTCCATTAACCTTTTCAATTGAAATGTGAATTCATATCTAAGGGCAAGATCTCTTTTACCTTTGTCTTTTAATTTAAAAATATCTGAAATAGCCTCATCATTAGAATTATCTCCTTTTACAAATTTTTCATATTCTATAAGAGGAGTTTCAACTGGGTTAAAACCATATTTTTCAAAAGTTCTTGCTAAAATTTTTTTAATTTCAGATCTTTTTTCAGCTTCTAAGCCTAAATAATCTTGAAATCCTTTTACTTTTTCAGTCATTTTAAATTTATTTTGATTAATTTATTTTGATTTGTCTCTTGAGATCCTAATTTTTTGTGTAAACCCCATGATTTGGACTTGTTATTTACTATCCCTAAATATTCTTCAAATCCCTTCTCCCCATAATAAGAAAATAATTCTTTAAAAGTTTTAGTTGCTAAACCTTTTTTTCTATATTCTTTTTTAATTACCATTTCTTCTCCAAAAATAGTTTTTCCTGGGAGCCAATAATTTGGATTTATTATCAAAAATCCGGCAAATTCTTTATCATAACTTATTTCCCAAAGATCACAATACTTGGAAAATAATTTTATTTTAAATAGAGCTTTTTTTAATGTCCAAGCTTCATCATATGGAGGTTCTGAAAATCCTTTAGAATATAGTTCTGCTATTTTTTTAAAATTCCTTCTTTTTGCTTTTTTTAATTCAAAGGTCATTTTTTCTTCTCCAATTTTTTAATTCTTCCTTCTAATTCTTTGAATTTTTCTTCATTATTCATATCAAAAATTCTTTCAATAATTAATAAAAATGGAAATACAACTATAACTGTAAAGATAATTCCTGAAATAGTTAATCTTTTGATTTCTTCAAATGCTAGATCAAAAAATATGCCATGTATGATACTTGCTATTGCAATCAATATTGCAATTAAAAGCAAACTTATTACTTGTTTTTTTAATGTTCTCATTTTATTCCTCTTTTAGACACTCGTGAGGATACACAATCCAAATCGACGTAGTCATTTGTATAAAGGGTGAAAGGAGGGAATTGAACCCTCGTCTTGCGGACCACAACCACACGTTCTACCATTAAACTACATTCACCATAATTTAAATTAGTTGAAGATGGTATAAAAAAGTTATTATAAGACAAGCTAGAAAAATTAGTACTTAGTGCAGTGATGGGGAAACCCCCAAAGTTTACTTGTCATATTATTAATAAAAATTATTAGTTTTTAAATCTAACTAAAATTTAATTTATCTAGTGAAAGTGGATCTAGCATTACATAAAAGAGTATTGTTAGATTCATCTTTAAAGAAAGGCGTAATTTCAACTTCAGTAATATTAACTATTCCAGTAGTAATTTCCGGAGTGGTTTTTGTTTGTAATGCTGTGAAAGTAGAAAAATATTCATAAAGATAATTTTGAGAACCATTTGTAAAAGATAATAAAACTCCTGGAAGTTCTTCTCCTGAAGCTGTTCTTGTTAATGTAACTGTGCAATCTTCTGTAATACTTCCACTACAAATAACAGCTGTAGCTCTTACACTTATATCAAGGCATTTAGAACTAAGAGCGATTTGATCTGATCCTGCTTGAAGGAGATTTCTTGCAACAATCCAGATAATGCCTACTGCCACAAGGACAAGTAGGATCACTATAAGGGTTGATACAATCATAGAGAGTCCCTTTTTGTTTTCCATTTCTGTGTGTGTTTCTTTCCTGAAAAATAAATAAAATTAAAAAAAATAAAAATAAAATTAATAGTTGTACGCTGTTGATAATGAACAAAGGTTTTCGTTCCCTGAATCATCTAAGAAGAACGGTGTTATTTCCACCTTGTTAGAATCGTTTATTCCCATCACTCCAATATTAGATGCTGTAACTTTTCCTAATGGTGTAATATCTCCTTCATAAGTAGCAATAAAGTTACTTAATCCATCTTCACTTTGGAATACCATTTTAGCACCACCAATAGCTTCTCCACCTGCAGCTCTTTCTAAAGTAACTGAACAAGTACCATCTGTTGCATTATTTTCACATGTAACAGCTGTTGCACTTAAAGAAACTTCTAAACACTTAGCACTAATATCTATTTGTTCACTTCCATCCTGGATAAGGTTTCTAGCAACTACCCAAATTATACCTACTGCTACTAAAACTAGAAGTATAATTATTAACGTAGACACAATCATAGACAATCCTTTTTTGTTTTGTTCCATTTGACCTCCTTTATATTGAATTTAATATGTTTTTATTAAATAAATTTAGTATAAAAATGTTTTCATTCCCGAGTATATCTATTGAAGGCATTTAAAAGCTTAAAATATTCTTGTTTTTCCATAACTTTGTCAGCTTCGGACAATCCAACTTGTTCTGCAAACTTCCAAAATGCTTTTGGATTATAACCTTGTTTTTTTAATGAAGCTAGAGTTGGGAGTTTTAAATCATCCCATCCACTGTATTTACCAGCGTCGATATCTTGCCTTATTTTAGTTGTAGATAACTCCAAATCTTTAAATTTTATTCTACCTATAAATCCTACCCATGGAAATTTTTTATCTAAAACTTTATAAATCATTTCTTGACGTTTAGAATTATCCCTGTGATCTTTTCCCCTAATAATATGAGTCATACTTAATTCAATATCATCAACTGTTACTGCTAAATTCATTAATGGCCAAACTTTAAATTTATTTTTTGTTCTAGGATGTTTTGTCAAATTAATTCTAGCTAAAGGAAAATCTCTCATGGCTGGATTTTTATCTTTCATTCCATTTTGTGATTTAAATCTTACAACTGCTTGACCTTCTGTATAACCTTTTTTGTCAAGCATATTTTTCCATCTTTTTTTATTTTCAGAAATTTCTAAGTTTCTACATGGACAGTTTTCTTTTTTTTCAGAATATTTTCTAAACTCATCTCCAGAACAAGTACAAACATAAGCATTATTTTTATTAATTAATTTTTCAATATATTTGTAATAAAGATCCATTCTATCTGATTGAATTACTACTTCTGTTTTTATTCCTTTTAGTAACCAATTAGATTCTTCTTTAATCATCTTGTAGGCAGAAGGATAAATATTTTCCGGATTAGTATCTTCTATTCTAATATAGAGTTTACCCCCATATTTTTTAACATAAAGTGCAGATAGGCAAACAGTTATTGCATGACCAATGTGCCAGGGTCCTGAAGCAGAAGGTGCAAATCTCATTATTACTCCTGATTTTTTTACATCTGGCAATTCTTCTAAACCTTCTCTAACCTCTCTTTCACTAACAAATTTATTTAATTTTTCAAATTCTTTTTTTTGTTCTTCTAAAGAAAGAGCATTTACTTCTTTAGCAATTTCTAAAATTTGTTTAGAATATTTTTTTACATCTTCTTTTTTAAGGCCATCATGAAATAAAGAAGAAATAATTGAACCAGCTTTTGCTTGACCTTCATAAGTTATGGCATTTTTTAATGCATATGCTTTAGCTTTTTTCTCAAAATCTTTCATAAGTAAAATTAGAAAACTAACTTAATAAATTTATTTCTTAAGTTTTTTATCAAGTTGGGCCACAATCAAAGCAGCTATACTGAATAATATTGCAAATTCACAATATATTGAAGGAAAATAAATTTCTAAAGAAGGAAGAATAACAACTAAAATTAAAGCAGGAATTAAACTAATAAAAATTGCAGATAAAATACTAATTTGAATTTTCTTTTTAGTTTTATTTCTTTCATTAAGCATTTTTTGCAAAATTAAAATAAAAGAGAGAAGTATTGCTATTGCATAATATGCACTATAAATTCCTGAAAGTAAAGGATCTATTGCATAAAGGGCTGTTCTTCCAATTACAAAAAATTGACTGCATTCAACTTTAGTAATAAAAGTTTTAGCAGTTATTGCTACTATTGTATAAAATATAGGAATAATATAAATTAATTTGAAAAAGTTTTCATTTTCTTTTTTTGAACTATATCTAGCTAGATAATATAATGCTATTGCTGGAAGAAAAGTATATGCAATAAAACCTAGCTTAGACCAAAAAACAGGATTTGTTGAAACACACATCATAAATTCTGTAAATTGGTATATTCCTAATACATATACTAATGTTACAAAAAATTTGTTAACAAGGGATTTTCTAAAGAAAATTAAAATAATTGTTGCTATTGTAAATTCAATAAGTGCAGTAAGGAGGGAGATTGTAGGTGTAAAGCACATTTTAATTAAACATATTTGTCCCAGACTTTTTTTCAAGAACATCTATTCTTTGTTCAAGATGATAAATTGAATTTGATAATTCTTCTAGTTTACTAGACATGTCCATAATTCTTTTTATAAGCCTCTTTTTTTTATCTGCAGTAGATTCAGAATCATCTAAATAGTTAGAAGAAGATTCACTTGAACTAGCATTTGAAGCAATATTTCCTAAAAATCCAAACATACCTCCTGAGGATGTAGTTTGTTCTTCTTTAACTTCTTCCCTCATAGCTTCAATTTTTTCTTGTTGTTGATGATATCTTTCTGATAAATCAAGAACTTCTCTTTTTTTTCCAAATCCAAATCTTACCATGAAATATAAAAGAAATATTTGTTTTTAAATTTAGCTGTGGTATATTAGAAACATTTTTTAAACCAATCTTCTTTAATTTTCCATATAAAGAAAAGATGGCTGTAGATATTCACAAATTAATTGCAACTATAAATCCTGATTTATACCATGGAGTTTCTATTGATAAATCTGAAGGAAAAAAAGAACTTATTACTTTTAAAAAATTAATTCAAAGTGAAGGTATTCAAAAAGCTGCTGAAAGTGCAAATCCTAATCCTGATGCCCAATATCAGATAGGATATGATTCTGCTGGAGATACTTTAGAACCTATTTATTTTTTTATAGTTGATTTAATGGATGATTTCGGATTAAAAACAGAAAAGATTTTTGATAGTTTTACTTCTTCTCCTGGTTCAGGGCATTTTGGTGAATTAGGTTCTAGAGCAACAGTTATGCAACAACAAGGTTCAAAAATTTTAGGAGATATTAATGTTGTTCTTAGAAGTGTTTTGAATATTGTTTATGATCTAAGGGATTTTAAAATGAGATTAGAACATTACAGTGATCTTAAAAATAATAAAACAAAAGAAGCAGCTCTATTAGCTTTAAAACAAATTTGGATGGATAAAGTAGATATTTCCAAAGGAAATTCAAGTATAAAGGCAATGGCTCTTGGACAGGCTGGATATCAAACTTTAATTGATGCATTTTTATTTGCTAAGGATGCTCAGGATGTCAATAAATTAGATTTAAATGATAGAGTTAAAAGAATTTTAATGCCTAGAGTTCAAGAATTTTCTATTTGGGTAACTAATTCTGAAAAAGAATTACAAAAAAGATATAATATTGAAAAATCATATTTAAGAAGTCAAGTAAATAGTTTGAAGTTATATTCTCGTTGGGCTAAACCTTATTTAATTGCAGCTCATGAACTTGAAATGGGACAAAAATCTAAAGAACCTGCTCTTGTTAAGGCATTTAATACAATCATGTTAGATTTGACTTTATTGGGGAAATCACCAATAAATCCCAAAAATGCAGCTTTAGCAGGAGATCTTCCTAAAGATTTTTCAAAACTTAAAATTAGAAGAGGATACAACAGTGTTGTTATTGTAGACTTTAAATTTAGAGGAATTCCTCAAAGAATTGGGGGTGCTCAATCTCATTATGTTTTTGGTGGAAAAACTAATATGACTTTTTCAGCATATGCTCTTAATGATGAAGAATTAGAAAGATTGAATAAAGAATTAGATGATTCTTCATTGGGAGATGTTTTAAATTTAATAGAAGGATCTACAACAGAAAGTTTAGGTAATTTAGAAGATGAAATTAATTTATTTTTAGATGATATTGAACCAGAACCAAGTGCTCCTGAAAAAGCAGCTTCTTCAAATGATAGTTCAAATCCTTTTTTAGCTTTAATTGGATCCTATAATGGAAGTTCATCAAAACAAGCATCTAGTCCATCTAATAATGGAGATTTAGTTATTTCCCCTGATAATTTTTTAGAAAAAGGACATCTAAGACCCTTTGCTCAAGGAAGTGCTTCTGATACAGCTTTTGCTTTATTTGATATTTATAAAAAAGCTCATGGCATGGTTAGTTATACTTAATTTTTATTCGAATAATTTATATATTTCTTAATTCTTAATAAATAGATGTCTGAAAGAGAAATAGATCAGAAAAAATTAGAAGAACTTTTTGAAGAAAATGAAAAAAGTTTAGAAGAAATTTCTGAAGAAAATGAACTGGAAGAAATATTAGATGAAGATAATTTTCAAGGTGGTGTTGATCAGTTTTCTAGATTTTTATCAAATAATAAAATATCTGTTTTAGAGAAAGTTGAAACTTTTGAAGAGCCTGCAAATCTTGAACAAGAAATTTTAAATATATCTTCAAATAATTTTTCTACAGAAATAAAATCCCAAGTTGAAAATAAACCTATTTATTCTGCAGAAGTTGAAGAAATTTATCGTACTGGCCAAAATTCAATTGAACCTCCTGTTTTAAAATCTGAATTTAGGGATGAACCATCTATTCCAAGAATAGATTTATTAGATCCAATGAAAACTAGAAGTGGAATGTCAACATTTTCAGAACCAGAAACTTTACGATCCAAAGATGTTGATAATAGTAAATATACTAGCATCAAGGATTAGTTACATTAATAAATATAATTATCTTTTTCAAATTAATAAAAGAGGGTGAAATGGAACAAGCTGAATATAAAATATCTGATCTTTATCAAGGAGGTTATTCTAGTTTTCAACAAGGTTCTGGAGAACTTGCAACAGGATATACTGCTCCTCAAGGTACAATTGGATTATCTACAGATCCTAGAACTGCAAATATTTTAAAAGAATTTGCAGATAAAATTAATCCTGGTCAAAAATCAATGGAGCTTTCTTTGATTACTCCTGAAATTATTGAAACTATTCCTAAACAACATTTAAAAGAAGTTAATAGGTTAAGTCAATTAACAGGTGTTGACGTTACTATTCATGGTCCTCTTGTTGAAGCTTCTGGTTTATCTGAACAAGGATATAGTGAAATGAATAGAGAGCTTGCTGAAAAAAGAATGAATGTGGCAATGCAAAAAGCTCATGAATTAAGCCCAAAAGGAAATACTCCTGTCACTTTTCATTCTTCTGCTGTTATTCCTGCAGATGAGATTAAAAAAGTTAAAGGAGAAACTCAAATTCAAAAAATGCTTGTTATTGATCAGGAGTCTGGCCAAGTAACTTCTGTTTCAAGGGATGAAAAATTTTATCCTCATCAGGAAGATTTATCCAAGCCTACAATTCATACTGCAGAAGGGCAGGTAGCTAGTATTAATCATACTCAATGGGATGATTCTTTAACAAATTTAATTGCACCTAAACAAAGGGTGGATAAAGTTTTAGAAGATAATCTTCCCTTAGTTCAAAATGTTTATGATCATCTTAGGGCAGGAGATTTAGAAGTTTTACAACATCTTAAACCAACCCAGGCAGAAATTTTTTCTAAAACTCAAAATGCAAATGCTCAATTAGAAGATATGCAAATACATATTCATAGTTTATTTAACAAAGCTTTCAAGTATGGAAATAAAGAAGAAAAAGAACATTTAGAAAAATTAGCAGAAAACTATAGAAAAAATTTAGGAAAATTAACTCCTTTTGATGTTAAACAAAAATCAGATTTATTGCAGGGAATGATGGAGGGATTGAGAATTGTTCAACCTGAAGTTTTTACACCTCTAAAAGATTTTGCATTTGACAAATCTACTAAAACTTTTGCAAATGTAGCTTTTGATGCCTATAGTAAATATGGGGAAAAAGCCCCAATAGTTAGTATTGAAAATCCTCCTGCATGGATGGGTGGTTTTGCTAGAGGAGAAGATCTAAAAAATATGGTTAAAGATGTTAGGAAAAAATTTGTTGAACAGGCAATGGCTAAAAAAGGAATGAGTAAAAATAAGGCTGAAGAAGCTGCTGAAAAAATGATTGGAGTTACATGGGATGTGGGTCATATAAATCAATTAAGAAGATTTGGTTTTGATAAACAAGATATTGTTAAAGAAACAGAACAGATTGCACCTTATTTAAAACATGTTCATCTTTCTGATAATTTTGGAATTGAAAATGTAGAATTACCAATGGGAATGGGAGATGTTCCATTAAAAGAAATGATGGAAAAACTTGGCCAAAAAGGTATTGATGCTAAAAAAATTGTTGAGGCTGGAAATTGGTGGCAACATTTTCAAACAAATCCTGTTGGAGATAGTTTGAAGGCAATGGGAAGTCCAATCTATGCTATGGACATGGGCCCTTCATGGGATCAGGCTGTTGGATTACAACAAGGATATTTTGGAGGATATGGTCAAATGCTTCCACAAATAAATTATGAAACTTTTGGAGCAGGATTTTCACGTCTACCATCTGAATTAGGAGGCCAAGCAGTAGGTAGTGGGGGAAGAATGGGTGGAACTCCTTTAGAGTAAATATTTATAAATTAAATAATCTTTTCTAGAAGATAAAAAAGAGGGATAAATGGTTGTAAAAAAGAAAACAAAAACAAAACCTAAGAAAAAAGTTGTTGTAAAGAAAAAAACAAAGGTAAAAAAGAAATCTATTCAAAAAGTTAAACTAGACCCTAAAAATATTCCTAGTTTAAATCTTAAAACAGAATCTGAAATTGCAATGGATTTTGCAACAAAAGCTTATCAAAAATTTGATAAAATGATTAAATCAGTTATCTTATTTGGTTCTATTTCAAAGAAAAATTCTGTCGCTGGTTCAGATATTGATATTGTATTACTTTTAGATGATGTAACCATTAATTGGGATCAAGAATTAATTGCCTGGTATAGGACAGAGCTTGAAAAAATAGTTAGAACAAACCCCTATAAAATAGAAATTCATATTAATACTATTAAGCTAAGTACTTGGTGGGAAGATTTAATGCGTGGAGATCCTGTTGTTATTAATATTATTAGAGATGGAAGATCATTAATTGATTTTGGAGGTTTTTTTGATCCTTTAAAATATTTATTAGTTCAAGGAAAAATAAAATCAACTCCTGAAGCTATTTACAGTTTATTGCAAAGAGCACCTGCACATATTACTAGGAGTAGAGTTTCAGAATTAAATACTATTGAGGGATTATTTTGGTCAATGGTGGATTCTAGTCAGGCAGCTTTAATTGCAGCTAGTGTTGTACCTTCTTCACCAGAAAATTTAGCCTTAGATTTAAAAGAAAATTTTGTCAATTCTGGAAGATTAAAAATGAAATATGTTGAATGGTATAGAGATCTTTTAGTTTTACATAAAAAAATTATCCATGGACATATTACAGATATTAAGGGTGTGGATATTGATAAATGGCAAGATAAATCTGAAGAATTTTTGAAAATAATGGTTAATCTTGTTAAAGAATTAATTGAATAATTATTTTTCTTGAGAATATAAATATTGTTGTAATGTTTTTCTATTTGTTTTACCTATAGGAATTGTTAGAGATGCAAAAGCTCTTTCTGGAATAACATATTTTGCAGAGACCATAATTTCTTCATTGGTTGAAGAATAAAAATTAAATTTTACACTATCATAAAGAAGTTTATGTTTCAATCCTAATGAACTAATTAAATGTTCAGCTTCTTCTTTTTGTAAATAAGAATCTGTGTTAACCTGAAAAATAATTTCATTATTTAAGGCATAATTTTTAGAATCTAAATTTGGTTTATGATTATCTAAAAAAGAAAAAGTAAGTATACTTGTTAATAATAATCCTAATAATCCTAATTTTTTTGTATTAGATTTCATTTTAAATTAAATCCGTAATATTTTTTGTAAGATCATATAATTTAAATAAATTTTCTTGTGCAAATTCATATACTGTAGGTATGAAAGGAGCAATAATTATTTTAGGGAGGTTGGCATAGGTAGTATGTCCGGCTAATCTTGCTTTAAAAAATCTATCTGGATGTCTAAGTTCCCCTTTACGTTTTTTATTTAAAAAATTCATTAAGCCAATTCCTGGAATTGCATTTAAAACATCATCATTAACTAAAGCTCTAAGATATTTTGCCTCTTTTTTCATTTTTATTTATTATTATTTAATTCATCAAGGTGCATTGGAATATATTTTTCTGGATTTAAACCAAGTTCCCTCATTCTTTTATCTCCAATGACTATTTTGTCCTGTCTTCTTAATTTATACCATGGACTTTGATCTCTTGCAGGAGATACAGCTGTCACAACTTTTGCATTTGGACCATACCAAATTATATTATGTGGTACAAGATAGCTTGAAATATTTTTTTTAACTATTTGTGAGTCTAAAGTAGATTGTTCTAAAGAAGTAATATTTAAACTTTTCTTTTGGCATTCTGAAAAAGCATTTAAACCAAGTAATAATAAAAAACTAAGGCCTAATCTTTTAGCCAGGTTATAGCTTTTTGGAAATCCCTCATTTTCAGACATTTTAGTTCCTACCTTTGCCTTTCATCCATGCTTTAAATTTGCCTGGATTAACTGAAATTCCAGCTTGATAAGTTGGTTTTTGACCTTGTGTAAAATTAACTCTAGCATAAGGAGAAATACCTTTTTTTCCACTTCCTAAAGTAGTTTCAACTTCGCCATAAGTGGATTTAAAATCATTAACATTAGATTGAGTAAATAAACCTAAACTTCCTATTCTTCCTGTTAAAGCATTATATGTATAAAGTGTAGAGCCATCTTTAGATCCTGCAAGTTCTGCAAAACCAAATCCATGTTGTCCACCATAAGAAGCATTTATTCCCGTATGTATTGCTTGGGAATAATCATCTTGTAAGTATGTTAAAACAGGACTTACTGCCACTGGGCCAATATTTCCTAGATTGTGTTTTAAATCTGTTTTACTAAAAGGATAATCTTTGTTAATATCTATTAAAGAACTTAAACTTGTATTTTTGGTTGGATTAAAACTTGGATATAATCTAATATTACTTCCTTGGCCTTGGCCTTTTGAAACTTCTGCCCATCCCCCAAACATGGCCTTAAAATTATCCCAACCAATATATTTCATCTCAGGTTCTTGTGCGATTCCCATTGCTAAAGGAAATCCAATTGCGCTTGCAACACGTGCTGTTTTAGATCTTAATGCGTTTATGAATGTCATTTTATTATATTTTTTTTATTGTTTTTCCAGATTTATCTAAATGAAATCTACTTGCCCCTACTTTAGCAGTATATCCACTATCATTTGGAGTAATAAAATGAAATCCTTCTGAAATTGTTTTTCCTTTTTCATCCAATAAATAAGTTGAAGATCCAATGTTGGCAGTATAACCATTATCTGTGGGAGTAATAGAATGAAATCCTTCTGAAATAGGATGCCCCTCTTTATTTACTAATAGAATTGTAGAACCATCTTTTATATATTCAGCTCCATTACTTAGTTTATGTTTTTCTTTATTTAATATTTCTCTTGAAGCCATTTTATAATCTACTTTTTTCACAGCTTTTTCATTATCTAAATGAATTGTAATACTTCCAACTTTAGCAGTATATCCACTATCATTTGGAGTTATTTCATGAAATCCTGCTGAAACTATATTTCCTTCAAAATCTAATAAATAATTTGCAGCCCCATGTCTACCATATAAAGAACCATCTTCTAATTGGCCCACTTCATGGAATCCATGCCTGTCTTTAATTTCTTGAGTAGTAAGTTCTTTAGATTCATTATTACATCCTGTAAAACTTAAGGCTATCATTCCTAATCCGCCCATGGTTGCAGCAGTTTTAGATCTTAATGCGTTTATGAATGTCATTTTATTGTGAATTAAATCCTAAATGTTTAGTTAAATCTTTCATTTCTTGATCATTAAGGGGCCTTCTTAATATATCATATGAGGGACCAAGGACTAATTCTTCTTTATTTTCAGGAACTCTATTTTCAATTTCAAGAGTGTGTAATCTTCTTTCGTCTAGAAGTTTTTGGGCAGAATCTTTTAAATTTTCCCTAGAAGAAATAGGTTCTAAAACTCCTAGTTCCTTAATAATATAAACACTTTCACTTCCTGTAACGTTTCTTTCAGTTTGATAATATATATTAATTATTTTTTTTGTCATTTTATTGTTTGTCTCCTTTTTGATCAGAATCATATTTGAAATATTGGACAGCAGTTTTTTGAGGAGAACGTTCTACCCCTTGAAATTCAGTCCATTTTGAAGAAATATATGCATTAGCTCCTTGAGGGGCATTTTCTTCTATCAAATCGTATTTATCACAGGGTCTAAATTCCCATTTCCTCCATTTTATTGGAACTTCAATTATTTTTGGTCTTCCAACTATTGTGGCTTGTTTTGATTGATTCATTGAAAGATGTTTAAGTAAATTTCCACCCATTTTACCATTCCCCTCCAGTAATTTCTTCCTCTAAACTAGGGCTATAGTTCCAATCTATTTGATTATCTGTATTTAAATTAAAATTATGTTCTGCATATTTTACTAAATGTTCTTTTTTATCTTCATTGGGTTTATTTAAATAAACTGGATCTGCTCCAGCATCTAAAAGAATTTGAATATCTTCAATATCAACACCATAAACTTCATCATGATATCCTTGAGCTATTTTTCCTCTACCAAATTTTCTAGCTTCTGCTAAAATATCTTTTGCAGTTCTTGGTGTTTTATCTGTTATGTTTTTCATTTTTATTCATCCTTCCTAGGTTCAATAGTTATTTTATTTTTTAAACCTTTATTTTCTTTTCTAGATTCTTTTATTCTTCCTGCCTCATAAAGTCCGGAACCAATATTAGATGCTCCAAGAGCCATTATTGGATTAATATCTCCCTCTATAGCTCTATTTAAAGTGTAAATTAGTGAAAGAGGTGCAATTATCCCCCCAAAAATATAACCAGAAACAGCTCCTGCTTTTTGAGCTTTTGTTAATTTTTTCATATCTTGAAGTTGTAGTCTTAGTTGATGATTATAATTTTTTCTAAAAATTGTTGGAATTCTTAAAGTAGAAGTTCCAATCTGAGAAAAATAAGGTATAAATTCACCAATAAAATCATTAGTATGTTTTGTTCCTCTTACAATAGCTTGTCTAGTTGGTTTGGTAAAATCTGCTATATTTTTAGCTGTTTTTTTAGTAGTATTTACAATATAATCTTGTATTTTTCCCTCTACAGATCTATAATGGTTTTTAGGATCATACAATTGAATTGTTTCTTGTGGTTTTGTTTTTGCCATTTTATTGTGAATCAAATCCCAAAAGTTTAGTTAAATCTTTCATTTCTTGATCATTAAGTGGCCTATTAAAATATTTATTAGTATATTTAAATTCAATATCTCCAACATCTTGATGAATTGCATTAATTATAGCAACATCTTCTCCTTCTTCTGAAAAATGATTTAATGTTGAAGCTAAATCTTTCAAAGTTTTGTTTAAACCATGGTTAGTAGGACCAACCATTGCCCTATATTCTGATCTTGATTCACCTTCAAAACTTGAATTTTTTGTTCCAACCTTAGTTTCATGATAAATATTAACTATTTTTTTTGTCATTTTATTGTGAAATACCTCTTTCTAAATGGTTTCCTTCACTTCTATCATCTAACCAAGGCCTAGGCAAACTTTCATGAGCAGCTCCTGGTCTTTTTGGTAAATATAGTTTACTAAAAGTACCTGTACTAAAAGTATGTCCTTCATATATCAGAACATGATCATAAACTGTTCCATTTCTTTTTTTAACTAAATGATTTAAATATACTTGATCTGGATTAGCTTCTAAAAGAACTTGGAATTTTTGAGCATCAACTTGAAATTCTGGAGAACCATATCCTTCTTCTTTTTTTCCACTTTTGAAGATCATAGCTTCTTTTAAAATTTCTTTTGCTTTTTCGGTACTTGTTTTTCTTGGTATTCCTCTAAATCCCATTTTAAGCTCTAGCTCTCCCGGCAAGGCCATTTTGTCCAGTAGGTTGAACTAAATTTTCAAGAGATTGGATATTTCTAATTTGCCTATCTCTATTCATTGCTTTTTCAGCACTTGAAGAGGCTAAATGAGCTTGATAATTCAATTTTAATTCTTTGGCAATAGCTTGATCATCTGTAGAAGCAGAATTTTCTAATTCGTTAATGTATTTTCCAACAACATCTTCTCTTAGATTAATTTGTTCAGGATTTATTCCTAATAATTGAATATAATCTGTAGTTGTAATATCACTAAAAGATTCGTTTACAATTTTTTCAGCTTTATTCATTAAATATTCTCTATTAACAATTGGTTGTGTAGAAGCATCAAAACCTTCTTCTAACCACCCATAAATTAATCCATCTGGATCTCCTTGCCTATTAAAACTAGATCCATAAATATATTTTTGAACTAAATCTTTAATATTTTGATCAGAATACTTTTGACTTGCAAATTTAGTACTAGCTAGACCAGCAATCATTGGATAAGTTAAATTACTCATCGCAAAATTTCTTGCTTGTTCTTCAGCTGTTGGTTCTGTTTGATTTGGTGTCATTTTATTGTGACATAATCAAGAAGCAGTAGTTTATAAATCTTTCTATTATGTTACTACTGAATAGTTATAGAATTATTAGTTATTCTTTTTTTTCGTAAAGAACACTTGTTTTACATGCAAGTTTTGGTTTTATTTGCCTTAAAACTTTTCTTGCAAACATAACATCTTTTGTTCTTGGAACAGCGATGAAGAAAATCTTAGATCCTCGTTTTAATAAGGCTGCTTTTCCCATAGATTTACCATAGGATAATTGCATTCCTGTTTGCATTCTATCTGCTCCAGCCCCGGTAAGCATTTTATTTTCTCTTTGAATGTGATGTGGATATGGAACAACATTAAAAACATATTGTCCTGAAAGTTCTTTATCTAGTTTTTTATTAATAAATTGTCTACAGGCTTCAAAAGCATTATGTCTAATTTGGACTTTTTCAGTAGAAATCATTATTAATTCATGAGGAAGTTTACCTGCATTATATGCTTGAGGATTTCCCATAGAGAATTTAACTATTTTTTGAGGGGGTACTGTTTTAATAAAAGATTTTTGTCTTTTTTTACTAACCCTTGTAAATGGGAGAACTCTTTTCTTAGAATATGCATTTGCTTTTCTTAATCCAGCCATTTTATTTTATCTCAACCTCGGTAGTTACTGCTTGTCCTGGTAAACCTTTTTCAAAAATAGCCCTAATTACACCCTTATTTCCATGGGCAGATGAAACTTTACCTTTGATTATTTTTCCTGCTGAAGATTTCCAAATCACTTCTTTACCTACAAATTTTTCAGCATCTTTTCTAGTAGAAATATCTTCAATTTCGATTAAGAAATGTTTTTCATGAACAGTTTTTCTACCTCTTCTAAATTGGATAACTTTTCCTTTTGTCATGAATATTAATTAGAAAAATGCTTTTTAAAGGTTGCGTCATTCATGGGTCCAGGCAGGATGAGCCCTATTAGTTTCTTTTGGAGAATAAAGTGGTTTAATTATAGATTCAATATTTTCTAATACCTTTTCTGCTTCAGATTCTGATAAATCACTTCCATAATGATATTTTGAAGTTAAATGAATAGTGCCCGAATTATGTTGTTGAAGGGTAACAGAAATATTTCCATAAGAATTTGAACCAAATAATTGATGGCCATAAATCCTCCTTTTAGATCCAGATTTTAATTGAAAATCTAATACTGGCAGAGGGGGAAATCCTTCTATATTAAAATAGGATGATTCTTCTTCTAATTTTATTCCTATTTGATTAAATCTTATTTTAAAATCTTCAAAATTTCTTAAAGAAATATCTATTGCAGGAGTTAATGAAAATTCTTTTTCTAGGTTTTTCATAAATAATAATATCTTAATTATTTTAAAAGGATTTAGATTGCTTAAAATAATCTTTAAAGAACAAGTTGGAAGGGTCCTAATTCTTTTTTTAGTAGTTCAAATAATTTTGGATCTATTTCAAGTGATTTGTCTTGTTTGTTATTTTCAACAGATCTAGAAACTTCATCCATGCTTGAAGCCTGGATTTTATTTGTTATCTTAAAAATATTATTTTCTGTAAATAAGAATGATCCTCCTTTATTTATTAATAATTCTGCAACCTTAGGTGTACCTGATTTTTTATATTTTAATTTCATTCTTCCTTTTTCCATGGAAACTAAATCTTTTCTTTGAGAAAATTCTATTAAATCATTTATTAATAAAGAGGCATTTTTTCTAGCTTCATCAATTTTGTGGGGTTTAACTTTACCTTTTTTAAATTCACTTCTAGCTTGGATTATTTTATCTAATATCCTTAAATTTTGTGGAGAGAATTTGCCTTTTTTTACAAAGTCCTCTTCAAAAGATTTTGTAATTTGGATTTGAGAAGTTTTTTTAGTTACTATTTTTAATAATTCAAATACATCTTTGTATATTTCTTCTATTGTTTTTTCCTGGGTTCTTTTTTCAATTTGTTTTCTTAGTTCCTTTAATCTTTTTAAATAAGATTCTGTATTTTTTAAAAGATGGTCTAATTCTTTTCCAGAAACTTCTTTAATTTTTCCATGTTCGTAACCTTTGTAATATTTAATTGTAATTTCTTTTAACATATCAACATATTTTTGTTCAAGTATTTTTTCTTTATCAACAAATATTTTTTGCATTTGTTTAACAGTTTCTTTAACATTTGGAGGGGGTAAACCATATAGCATTAATAGTGCTTGACTAGGAGTATTAACTCCATTAAAAATATCTTGAATAACAATGTCTAACATCATTTTTTTAGATCTTTTAAGTGTTTGATCTCCTAGAGACATGTACATATCAATAGCTTCTGAAGAGGGTTTTAATCTGCCCATTCTTAAAAGAGCTTTCCAAGGCATGAATACTCCTCTATCATAAATAGGAACTCCATCTCTAATAAAAGTAAAAATAACTGGGTGAGCATCTTTAACACTTTCCCAGAAATCTGTTAAAAGATAAATTTGTGGGCTTAGTATATTTTGTTTTACTCCTGCTAATGCAGATGCTTCTCCAATATATTGATAGATAATTCCCCTTAATCTTTCTCTTAGTTCTAATCTGGGCATTCTTTTCACATCTGTATCATTAATAATTATAAACACATCTAAATCAGATGTTTTTTTTGTTTCTCCTCTTACAAAACTTCCCCCAATTACATAGCTAACAACATATTTTTCAAATTTTTGAAGAACAAGTGATTTATGAATTTCTGCAACTCTAAGATAGCTTAAAAAATTAGTGTCATATATTGGGAAGGACATGGAAATGGCACTAAATAATTCAAATTTACTATCTGTGCAAATTTCCCAAACATCTACAGGTGTTTTAATTTGAACCCATATTTTTTGTTTTAATTTTTCAATTTCCTTAACAATTTCTTTTTTTATTTTTGGAATTTCTTTAAATTTTTCTTCTGGAATAATCATATATAATTGAACAAATTTTTCTGTTTCTTTTGGAACTTCTTCTTCTTCTATGAAAAATTTAATTGATTGAGGGGGTAAAACTCCAATTGCTTTAGTAAAAGAATATTTTTTTAAAATAAATGTTTTAATTTTTTCTAATTCTTTTTTGGTTTTTTCAACATTTTTTTTAATATCTTGGGCATTTTCAGACATAGCCTTATTTTTTGTAGAATACTTATTTTCAAGTTCCATTCCAGGAATAGTGGTTAAATCTCCTGTAGATTTTTTTTGTTCAACCATAATTAAATTATTAAAATATCCTATTTAAATGTTACTTGTAAATAACAATAATTTTTGAGAATGATAATAGAAACCTTTTTTAAATACTAAATTACTATATTTTTATAAGGTCCATTAGTCTAATGGTAGAACACTTCGTTTACACCGAAGAAGCGGAGGTCCGATTCCTCCATGGACCATATTTTAAAATGAAAAAAAGAGTTGAAAAAAGTGATTTTTTAATGATATTAATGGCAATTACGTCTCCGTTTATTTTTCTTTCAACAATTAATATTCCTCATTTTTTTTCAAATTTAATATATAGTTCAAATTTCTAAAATTTTAAAAACACTTAAATCTAAATTTAAATATGCGTGGATAGTTTAGTGGCAGAATATGACGTTGCCAACGTTGTGACCCGGGTTCGACCCCCGGTCCGCGCATTTTCTATTTTACTAAATCTTTATAAAACGTTATTTTGATCATAATCTATGGAAATAGATCAATATCAAGATTCTCAAATTACTGTGAATTATGCTCAAGTTAATGTAAATAATGAAGTTAAACAACATATAATTTATATTAAAAATGGAGTTAAAGAAAGAATTTTTACTAAATTTGCAAATATTGAAATTTATTTTGCTCTTCCAAAAGATCAAGTAAAATCTATTTCTGAGGGTTATTTTGGTGAAAATTCTGGAAGAAAAATTATTGAAAGAAGATCTAAACAATCTACTTTAGTTTCTTTATTAGATTTTGAAGGAATTCATTTTTCAAAAGAACAAAGAGATTTATTAAATTCTTTTATTCCTGTAACCCCTATTGAAGATTAACACTATTTACTTAATAACCTGTATACTATAAAATAGCTATTCTAGGGTATATTGTTTTAAAAATAAAAAAAGATATCATTAACTATAACTTTATAGTGAAATATAGTTATTGTAACTATGTAATGATAACTACAGAAAACTTTATAAATATAATAAACCCATAAATTACATCCAAAATGAAGACAAAAACAAAAATAACCTTAGGCAAGATTTTAGGCCTTACCCCTTTTGTACCTGCATTAGCTTTTTCAGCAGCATCAGGAATTGACCCTGATTCTCAAGAATTTAAAAATTCACTTAATCCAGCAGATACTTCAAGTATATATTCTACACCTTTAAAAGATGAAATTAATCCTGCTCTTTTAGATACAACCCCTGTCTCAAGCAATCAATTAGATTCAATAATAATTGAAATGAATTCTAATAGTGGAGAAATTAAAGCAGTTCCTAAACCAGATAGTTCAGGTGTAGACTCAGAATTTAATAATCCATGGTTTCCTACAAATCCAGATACTTCTCAAATAGATAGTACTTCTCAATTACATAATCAATATGATTCTGAAAGCAATGAACCTGAAAAGATTCAAGCTTCAGGAGAAATAAATGTTGATAAATTAAGGAATTCACCTCCAACTCCGCCAGTTAGACGTGGACCTGTTGTAATACCTGCAGATACTTTAAAGCTTCCAACAGTTGTTTTACCAGGAGATACTTTGAAGCTACCAACAGTAACTTTAGATGCAGATACTACAAGATTACCCTCAGTTGTTTTACCAGGAGATACCTTGAAGTTACCAACAGTAACTTTAGATGCAGATACTACAAGATTACCCCCAGTTGTTTTAGATGCTGATACCTTGAAGCTACCAACAGTAACTTTAGATGCAGATACAACTTATTTACCTACAGTTACCATTCCCGGAGATACTTTAAGATTACCAGCTATTGTTTTACAAGATACTTTAATTGATAGAAATCTTAAGCTTTCAACAAAACCTATTGCAAATATGCCTTCTGATACTACTACTGTAGATACAATTCATGTTAATACTCCAAAAACAATGGTTCAAGGAATTGCAAAATATTTTACAAATATAACTGAGAAATATTTCAATAGTGATGCTAGAGTTTCTGCAAAAATGGATAGAAATTTGAAAGGACTTGAAGCAAGTTTAGGAGAATCAGAAACATTTACAGATGAAAAGTTTTCAGGAGTTATGTCTGGTCTTGATTCTTTAGGAAGTAATTTAGCTGAAATTCTTCTTTCAACAAATATGCCTGCAGGAACAGCTGTAGCAGATCAAGTAGATAATACTGTTGACTATTTACAAGATCTTGAATCCCAATATACTAATTATTTAGAACAAGCTACAATAGGTTTAAAGAATTTTAATAAACAAGCTAAAAGAGCTGGAACACTTTCTACAAATTTACAAACTAGAGTAGATAATCAAAGAAATGATGCTGAAGAAAGAATTGCTAGAATAGATTCAGCATTAGTAGAAGTTAAAGATTTAATTAAGAAAGGAAAAAAGATCAAAAAAGCAAAAGGAATTGGAGATAAACAACATGAATTCAAATATAGTGGAGATGAAGATTCTAAACAAGTTGTTGAATTTTTTCAAAACCAATATGATAGTACAAAAGCTTCATTAACACCTGAATTATTTGGATCTTGGTTAGGAGAATTTTATCAACCTCAAATTGATCAAGTTATTGATTTATATTCAGATGTTTTAAATAAAAAATTTGTAAATCCTTCAAGATTAGAAAGAATTAATAGACAATCTGATGGACTTTTAGATTCAAGTTTAATTGCTTCTATTTCAGAAGAAAAAGAACATTTAGCAAATTCTCTTGCTCAACTTAAAGCAATTAGAGATAATGATTTTGAAGCAACTGTGGCTGATAATTCTAAACCTAAAAAAGTTAAGAAAACACAAAAGGCAAGATTAAATTGGAGACCTAGAATGCCAAATATTCATTTACCTAAATTTGGAAAACAAGATGTTTCTGCAAGTATTGGCCCTGTTTATGGAACAAATATTGCTGGTTTAAGAGCAGGAATTCAATATGGTCCTATTGGATTAAATGTTGAAGGTGGAGCTAGGCTTAATTCAAGAACACATTTAGATACAATAACTAGTCCAACTGCCTTAGGAACAAGTGCTCATTTATCTAATAAAGATAGTGATTTCAAATATATGGGGGTTAGTGGAGAAGCTCATTTAGGACCTTTATTTTTAGGTGCTGGAGCAAATCATTGGTTATATGATAAAGCAATTATTGAAGATATTATGAAAAATAATCAAGTAATTATTCCTAACAGAGTTAATTATTCAAAATCTCAAAATTCTACAAATGTTTATGGTGGTTTTAGGCACGGATTTGATAAAAATTCAAGTGTAGATATTAGTTTTGGAAAAGATAGTGAAATGGGTACTTATGTTAATACTAAATTTGTAAAACATTTTGGAGATAACAGAGGAAATAAAGGAAGTAAAAATAAAAAATGAAAATTCAAAAATTATTAATGTTAATGTTAGTAAGTTTATTCTTAGTTAGTTCTGTAAGTGCTGTTAGTTTTTATGCTGAATGGCAAGATAATACTACAGATATTTCAATTATGAATGGCCAAAATGTTGGCTTTGCTTTTGATGCTTATACTGCTAGTCCACCTATGGTTCTTAATGTTAAGTTATATAATTCTTCTATGGATTTGGTTAAATCTTTTGTAAATAATTTTGAATATAACGGCCTTGTTTATAGTGGTGCTTATTCAATTACTCCTTCAATGTATAATAATCAATATGGAGACTATACTTTAGTTATTAGTGGTTCTGATGAAAACGATGCAGGAAGTTCCTATGTTCTTGATTTAGAAGTTCAACAATTACCAGATACTCAAAATCCAGTTGTAGTAATTAATACTCCTGTTGAAGGAAATACATATAATAATCAAGTAAATACTATTACATATACTATTACAGATAATAGAGCATTATCAAATTGTTGGGTTTCTACAAATAATGGAGTTACAACAACAGCTATTAGTTGTACTAGTGGATCTTATACTGGTTTAACATCTGTTCAAGGTTCAAATACTTGGACTGTTTATGCTTCAGATACTTCTAATAATTTTGTTACAGAAACAGTTACATTTAATGTTAATCAAGATCTTATAGCTCCAGTTATTGCTGTTGTTTCACCTGTTGATGGGACAACTTATTCAAATTCAAATTTATTATTTCAAATAAGTACAAATGAAGTTGCAGAAGCTAAATTTATTTTAGATAATGGTGCAGAAGTTTCAATGAATACTGCAGATGGTTTAAGTCATGGTTATCAAGTTACATTAGCTGTGGGAAATCACAATGTTGTTTTTTCAGCTACTGATACTAGTGGAAATGTTGCAACTACAACTGTTAATTTTGTGATTAGTTCTACAGCAATAGATAATGTTGCTCCTGTTGTTACAATTACATATCCTGATAATGATACAGAATATAGTTCTGATAGAACAATTATTTTCTATACTGTTTATGATATTAATTTAGATTCTTGCTGGTATAGCTTAAATGGAGGTCAAACAAATTATACTTTAACAACTTGTGGTGGTGCAATAAGAGATATTAGATCTGATGAAGGAGAAAATACTTGGACTATTTATGCAATAGATACTTCTGGAAATCTTGGAATGGCCTCAGTTACATTTGAAGTTAATACAGATGACGATGATGACGATGATGATACAGATAGAAGAAATCTTAGAACAATTTATACTTACAGCGATGAATTTAATGATTATTTAAACCAATTTAATGAAACACATGGAGTTATTGATTTAATGGATGATGATTCTGAGTATCAAAAAGCTTCTTTCTTTAGTAGGCTTTGGAATTTAATTAAAAGATTTTTTGGATTCTAAAATGTCTGGGTTAGATAATCTATCCCCGGAAAAAAATACTATAGTTTATCTTGGGAGTAAACTCTCAACAGGGAGTATGGCTAGAGTTAAATTAAGAGAAAGTTTTCCAGATTATGTTGTTGCTCACTTTTCTAAATTAAGTCATGTAAAATATAATTTTAATAAGAATAGAATTAATCCTAAAAATGTAGCTCTTGTTTTTTCAGAATCTGATCTTAGAGGAGATATGGTTGAATTTTTAAAAGAAAAAGGTTATAGAGGTACAGCAATATTTTTGAGAAATTTTTTATTTCCAGAAAGAAGAACTCCAAATTATGAACATTTAGTTCAAAGAAATTTATCTAATTTAATTGAAGTTACTAGAGAACATTTGCCCAATTAAAATTCTTCAGAAGGATTAGGACGTTTTAGGCCCTTTATTTCATTTTTATCTTTTTTTGAAGCAATAATATCATCTATTCTTAAAATCATATTTGCTACTTCACTTGCAGAATTAATTGCTTGACTTTTAATTTTCAAAGGTTCTATTATTCTGGCCTCTAGAACATTTTCAACTTTATTTGTAAATAGATTTAGGCCTGCGTTTTTATCTCCAGAATCATGTCTTGATTTTAGTTCTGTTAACACATCTATGGGGTCTATTCCTGCGTTTTCAGCCAATGTAACGGGGATAAATTCTAAAGCAGAAGCAAACTGCTCTACAGCTAATTGTTCTCTTCCACTTAGAGATTGACCAAATTCTCTCAGTCTTTTAGCAAGTTCAATTTCAATAGCTCCACCACCTGGAACAATTAAACCTGATTTTAAAGTACAAACAACGTCTCCTAAACCATCTTGGATTGCCCTTTCTATTTCATCTAAAACATGGCTTGTTCCACCATGAATTAATATTGTCAAAGCTTTAGGATTTTTACATCCACTTACATGAGTAAAAAAATCACCTCCATGTTTTCTTTCTTCTAATAATTGGGCATCTCCTAATTCAAAAGGTGTTAGTTCATTTAAATTACTAATAATTTTTCCACCTGTAGCTTTAGATAACTTTTCAATATCACTTTTTTTAACTCTTCTACATGCATATATTCCCTCTTTTGCCAATAAATATTGTGCAAATTCATCTATTCCTTTTTGACAAAATAAAACATTTGCCCCAGTAATTTTAACTTTTTCAATCATTTCTCTTATTAAAGATTCTTCTTGAACAATAAAACTTTGAAGTTGTTCTGGAGAAGTTATGGATAGCTTAGCCTCCATATCTGGATTTTTTAACTCTAAAGGGAAATCTATTATTGCTATTTTAGCATTTTGAATTTTAGATGGCATGTCTGGAGATATTTTTTCTTTATCTAAAATTATTCCTGAAACTAGATTTGTATCTTTTATTCCATCTCCTTTTAATTTTTCTATTTTAATATTATCTAAATCAATATTTTCCCCCTCTCTTATTTGTTTTATGGCTTTTACAATAATATTTGCAAACTTTTCTTTAGAATCTTCAGCACCTTTGCCAGTCATTGCAGTCATTGCTATTTGTTTTAAAACAACTTCATCATCAGGAGTTATTTTTAATGAAATTTCTTCTAAAATTTCTTGTGCTTTTTCAGCAGCAATTCTATATCCTTTTGTGATTACAGTTGGGTGTATTTTTTTATCTAATAATTGTTCTGCATTTTCTAATAGTTTTCCAGCAATCATTACAGCTGTTGTTGTTCCATCTCCTACTTCTTCTTCCTGGGTTTTAGCTATTTCCACAATCATTCTAGCTGCAGGGTGTTCTATAACCATTTCATTAAGAATTGTTACTCCATCATTTGTAACTGTTATTTCACCGGAAGGAGATACAAGCATTTTATCCATTCCTTTTGGACCAAGAGTTGTTTTAACTATTTCAGAAACCATCTTAGCTGCAAGAATATTATCTTTTTGAGCTTGCTTACCCACAATTCTTTGGATGTCATCTGGCATTAAATCTCTATTATTCATAGTACAAAATCTAAATTATTTTATTTAAGCATTATTGTGGTGAAATGATAGAAAATTTCATAAGATTTATAAGTAAATTATGGGTTATAATAGCATGAATAACATATTGGTTGTTGATGTTATGACTAGAAAGCCTGTTACTATTAAGCCAGAGACTAATCTTTTAGAATGTGCTAAAACAATGGTTAGAAAAAGAGTTGGTAATTTACTAATTGTTAAAGATAAAAAATTAATTGGTTTTATGTCTAGAAGAGATATTTTATGGGCACTTGTTAAAAAATCTAAATCAGATCTTTCTAAAATAAGGGCAATAGATATTTCTCCTAAAAAAATTGGAACCATAAAACCTACAATTACTATTGATGAAGCTATTAAAAGAATGAAAAAATTAAAGTTTAGAGCTTTACCAGTTATACAGGAAGGAGAACTTTTAGGAATAATTACTATTAAAGATATCTTGAGTTTCCACCCAGAATTATATCCTGAATTAAATGAATTTGCCGAAATAAAAGAACAAGCAGGCAAATTAAAAAGAATAAAAAAGGCTAAAGATAGAAATTTTATGCATGAAGGAATTTGTGAAGAATGTGGTAATCAAGATATTCTTCAAAGAGTTAATGGAATAGTGATCTGTGAATCCTGTAAAAATTCTATGTAAATAAATTTTTTAGAAAAATTTAGAGTAAACAAGAACTTTAAAATAAAAAAGGCAATAAATTTATAAACTAAGATTTGATCTACTTCTTTTATGGACAGCAAAATAAACAGTTTATTAGAAATTTACTTTAAAGCTAAAGGTATTTTAAAAGTTCCAGAAGATGTTAGGCATCAATTTGAAGATGTTACTCATACAAGATTGGTTACAATTTTAAAAAAATCTGATTCAACTGTTGGATCTGTTTCTTTAGAAAAAATTAATCCTGTTACAAAGAGTGTTGTTTTTACAGATTTTGGTGGTAGAGGAACTTATTCTTTTGAAAACCTTGGACTTAAAATTGAAAATAATAAATATACTTTTGAATAAGGGATGGGAATATTTAAATAAGTATTTTTTCTTATAATTAAAAGGTAATATAAATGGCTAATCAAGATACAGTATTTTCAAGCAATATAAAATATAGTGGGATATTTTCTTTTTCCTCTTTTTACAAATTTTGTTATGACTGGCTTAGTGAAGAAGCTGGTTTTGATGTGAGTGAAGATAAATATGCTGAATCAATATCTGGAGATTCTAAAAAAATAGATATTAATTGGTCTGGTTCTAAAGGATTTACAGATTATTTTAAAGGAAAAATAACTGTTTCATTTAATGTTTCTGGATTAAAAGATATTGAAATTGCTAATAATGGTGGAAAAATTAAGACCAATAAGGGGGGGATTAAAATTGGAATTAAAGGAATTTTAATTAAAGATCCCCAGGGTAAATTTGAAATGACTGCTTTTAATCAATTTCTAAGATCAATTTATGAAAAATGGGTTATTACTTCTAGGATTGGTGAACTTGAAGGTAAAATAGCTGGAGCCTGTGATGAATTTCTTGCTCAATCAAAAGCTTTTTTAGATTTAGAAGGTAGAAAATAGAATTGTACTACCGAAATCCTTAAATACAATTTTTAATTAAAATTAACATGAAAAAATTAGGCCTATTATTACTTTTTATCATGATGATATTTCCATTAGTCTCTGCTGCAGCAATTAGTGTAGAAAAAATGAGTTCTAATGATGTTTTGGTTATTGGTTCTGATAAACCTGTTATTGTTAAATTAAATTTGTCAAATTCTGGAGCTTCAACAACCTTTGAATTTTATAATTTAGTTGGATTTCAAATGTCTCCAAGTAAAAATATTCAAATTAATCAAGGAGATACCAAAGAAATAGATCTAACCTTGTCTCCAATAGGTGTATTTGATTATAGAGGATATTATACTTTGAATTATTATATTCGAGCAGAAGATAAAACTGATTTTCCTCAATCTGTTACCTTTAGTGTTCTTGATTTAGAAGATATTTTTGAAGTTGGTTCTGGAGAAGTTGATCCTGAATCTAGATCTATTGAAATTTATTTAAAAAATTTAGTGAATTTTGATGTTGGTGAAGTTAATGCTAAATTTTCTTCTGCATTTTTTGATTTTGAAAAAACTTTTGAATTAGGTCCAAATGAAAAACCAAATTTTACAGTTCAATTAAATCAGGAAGATTTTAATCAATTGATGGCAGGATTTTATACTTTAGATGTTGAAATTAACATTGGAGATAAACAAGTATTTGCAGATGGGATAATTCAATTTTTAGAAAAAGATATTTTAACAATTACTCAAAAAGATTATGGATTTATTGTAAATACTAGAATAATTCAAAAAGTTAATGAAGGGAATACAATGGAATCTTCTGAAACTTTTATTGAAAAAAATATTATTTCTAGATTATTTACTACTTTTAGTCCACAACCAGATATGGTTCAAAGAGAAGGATTTAATATTCAATATACTTGGATAAATGAAATTGGACCTGGAGAAACTCTTAATATTGAAATTAAAACAAATTGGTTATTTCCATTTATTCTTATCTTACTAATTGTTTTGATTGTTGTTCTTGCAAAACTTTATTCAGGAACTGCAGTTGTATTGAAAAAAAGAGTTTCATTTGTTAAAACCAAGGGTGGAGAATTTGCATTAAAAGTATCTTTATTTGTAACTGCTAAAAAATATGTTGAAAGAGTTAACATTGTTGATAGACTCCCTGCAATAACAAAACTTTATGAAAGATTTGGTGGAGAACAACCTTCTAAAATTAATGCAAAAGCAAGAAGATTAGAATATGATTTTGAAAAACTTGAAGCAGGAGAAACAAGAGTAATGTCCTATATTATTTATTCTAAGATTGGAGTTATGGGCAGATTTGCACTTCCTTCTGCAATAGCAATATTTGAAAAAGAAGGAAAGATACATGAAACTCAATCTAACAAGGCCTTCTTTGTAACAGAACAAAGGTCTAAAGATGTTGATGAAGATTAATTCTTTTAGATAATGGATCAATTATAATCTAGATAAACCTTAAATAAGTCTTTTTTAATTTATTTTAATGGAAAATAAATTTTTTAATTTAGAATGGATTTCTGAAATTTCTAATTCTATTTTTCAATTCTTTATATTTCATCTTTCTCATTTTCACCTACATATTCCAATCCCTTTTTTCTAATTAATAAACCTTAAAAACTCTCTAATATTCTAATTTTTATCCCTCCATAGCTTAGTGGTTTTAAAGCGCCTGGCTGTAGGTTTTACCTAAGGTGGACATTCCGTTTAGGAAATTGTATGAAGCCCCAAAAGTCATGTGGTACGGTGAAAGCAGTGCCCGGGAGACCCCCAGTTCGAATCTGGGTGGAGGGATTTTATTTTTTTGAGATATTCATACTATTTTTTATATCTATTTTGTCGTACAGAAATGTTTAAAAACTAAATGATTCTTAGAGGATCAATAAAAATGAGGTTGATAAATGAGTGAAAATTTAAATCAATTTCAAGATTTTTCTGAAGAAGAAGATCAATTTGACCGAGATCTTGAGTCTTTGGATCTTGATGACTAGAACTGGATCTTATGACTGAATTTTAATTCTTTATTTTTTATTTTTCAAAAAAATTTCTTCCATGTTTTTTATTCTACTTTATTAAAAAAAAGCACATTATTATCATTGCTTAACTCATCTTCAGAATATAATATTTCATATTTTAAATTTTCAAAGTTAGTTTTTGAAATCCAATTATTTGTTAAAACAATCATTCTTCCACCACCAATTTCAATAGGATTTATTTCAATTTCTTTCACTATTTTTTCATCAGCATAAATTTCTAAGGTTGTTAGTTCAGACTTTTTCAGGCCATGATTTTTTATTGTAATATTTGTATCTAGATAATTCCCATTCATTACTACAGAAACATTTTCTAAAGCAAGATCTACTAAAGGTTCTACAGAATAAAGTTCATCTATCAAATCCAAAGTATCTTGTCCAATGGTTTGATAACATTTGCTATAGTTATACATAATATTATTTTTATTTTCAGAATGGTCTATTCCCAGGGCATGTAATAGTTCATGTATTGCAACATTTGGTTGGGGGCAGGTAGAATCTTTAATTAATAATATATAGCCATTAAAAATAACATTAAAATTAGAAGTTCTTGTTATGTTTGTAGGGCCCCCCTCTCCTGCAATGAAAAAATCTCCTTTAATTTTATTATTACTTGTGCAAGAAACAGTTATTTCTCCTGGATTTGATTTATAAAAATCTAAAATTGTTTTATTTTCTATAATTTCAAAAGCTAATTCCATGTCTGCTTTTTTTTGTAATGTGCAATCTTCCATTATATGATATGAAATTTCTTTTTCAGGATATCTTAATTTAGAATAAAATTGCATTCCATCCTGAGTTTCTGGATTTAAACTAAAATTAGTAGATGTTGATTGCATTCCAAAATCAATACTATTTAATGGAATAAACCAATATACTAGAGATAATAATATTACAAATATAACTAAAACAAAACTAATAAACTTTCTAAAATTGCTTGGTTTTTCTTCTTCTTCCATTATTCACCTCAAATAAAAAAATAAAAAATAAAAAATAAAACTTATTCAGCTGCAGGTTGATTTTCCATGGTTTCCTTAGCTAAAGTGGCCCTATCTGTTTCTGCACTAATTACTTCATTTGAAGATGCATTTTCAGCACTTTCAGATATAGCATCTCCTAAATCATTTTCTCCATCTTCTGATCTCTCAGGTAGAGTTGGAGTTTCAATAGGTGCCGCTTCTACAGGAGCTTCAGCAGGTTGTTCAACAGGAGCCTCTACAGGTGCAGTCTCAGCAGGTGCTTCAACAGGAGCCTCTACAGGAGCAGTTTCAACAGGAGTTTCAGCAGATACTTCTGCAGGTTGTTCAGCTGGTTCTTCCACAGGAGCTTCAACTTGTGCTTCAACAGGTTGTTCAGCTGGAGCAGCTTCAACAGGTGCTTCTTGTGGTGTTTGTGTTTCTTCTTCCATTATTTTATACCTCAAATTTAATTAAATTGAAGTAAAAACGCTAAATTCTATTATAAAGGTTTTGAATCCCTTATGAAGCATAACAATGTTTTTAAAAGGGGAATATTAAAGATAATATATAGGATAAAGGTTAATTTTATAAAAATGGTCTTAACAAAATATTTGGGTGTAGCAGCAATGATCGCATTGTTGGTTGCACCTTTAAAATCTGCAGATTTAGAATTTATTGTTAGAGAATCTGGTACTCATGCACCTTTAACACATTCTACAGTTATTTTAGAAGGATTATTTTCTGGAGAATATTTACTTCAAGAAACAGGAGAATCAAATTCAACAACTTTTGAAAATGTTCAAGATAATGAATTTTATGACTATACTATTTTTCATAATGGGCACCACCCCTTTGGAGATGGAAGTGTATATACAAATTCAAACCAAACAATAACTCAAGAATTAGAACCCTATAATGAATGGGAATGGCCAGATTATCTTGTTTTAGGGCCAGAAGGATTATCACTTACTTTTTCTAGTTCGGGTGAAGATGTTTATTATGATTCTGGAGATGATTTTAATTATTTAATTTTTATTCAAAATATTTCTGAAAATCCAGTAAATTTGGAAAGTTCACAAATAAATGCAGGAGTTTATGATTCAAATGATCAACCTGTAATGATTGGTGATGCTATTTGGGGAAGCCCTAATGAGGAAATAACATATGATGTTACTTTTGATACAAATCCTAATATTGGATGGTTAAGCTATAGTGCTGCAGGAAATAATGTCCAGGCTTGTATAGGAAATGCTACTGATGTTACTTTTAATGGAACTACATATGAATTAGGTCCTGGAGAACAAGTTTGTCAAAACATACAAACTCAAGATAATCAAGTTCCTGAAGGAATTAACGGAAGTTTTCATGTTAATGTTTCTATTGGTGCTTTAAATTTTACAAGTAGAGATTTTTATGTAGGTCCTGTTTCAACCAAACCAGACTCTAGACCTGGAAATTTAGAAAAAATAGCTTATCAAGGTTCTCCAAATCCCACAAATGGATTATTTAGAATTCCTAATTCTGAAAATAAAAAAATTGAAATATATAATCTTAAAGGAAAACTAGTAGATTATCAAAGATCTGGTGAGAATTTTTATATAAATTCTTCTTCAGGAGTATATTTTGTAAGGATAGGTGATAAAGGTGATGAAAAAACCATTAAACAAACTATCATAAAATGAAAAAATTAATCCTACCCCTTGTATTTCTTATAAGTTTATTTTCCCAGCCTAAAGCTCAAACAACTTTTAGTCTTGGTCAAGAAAATTTTGAAACTAAAAATGAAAGATTAGAGTTACGTTTAGATAATTATCCTGATTTAAAAAATAGTTTGGGTTATTTTAGATATTCTAGTGAACCTATTTCTTTTTATCTTGATAGAACTGGTCTTGGAAATTTTAAACTTGGTGCTGAAAGAAAAAATATTTTTTTAAATGTAAATCATGAAAATACTACTGAAGTAAAAACAGTTGGTGATGTTCAAAGTACAAGAATAGACAAAAAAAATACTATTGATGGTAGAGTCAATATTCCTTTATGGGCCCCCATAGAATTAAGTTCTGGATTAGAAGGATCATATCATCTTAGAGAAGTTGATTTTATAAGAGTAAAATCAGGACAAGATACCACTATATCCAGAGCAGATCATTTGGTTGGGGCTGGTACTGGAAAAATAGATCTTTCTAGTAAATATTTTTCTTTAAAATATCTATTAAATAATGATACTGATTTTGAAGAAGTTGATGAAATTTTTGGAGAAAAAATGATTTCCTTAAGATATCCAGAATATTTTAATTATACTTGGAATGGAGAACATAATGGATATTTAAAAACAAATAATAATTGGATAAATGCATTTTTGCAATTTAATAATATAGATGTTAGCCAACTTAATTGGAGGGGGTTGAGAGAAAATTTAGAAAAAGGGAGACTAACTCTTAGTACAGGTAATTATTCAGATTCTGAAATTAAAACTTACAATTATGATCTTGAAAATAAATTAAGACAAGTTGAGAGAATCTATGATTTAAGTCATGAAACTGATTTAGGTTTTTTATCAGATGAACTTTTTAATACTGGTTTTGAAACAGTTAAACCATTAAGAAAAGGAGCTAAATTTATTAGAGAAAATATTTTTAGAAAAGAAACTAAACAAGATAGTAGTTTTTTAGATAATTTGAAATGGTATAATAGTTTTAGATTGAATTTGCAGCGAGGGAATAAACCTCTTTATGAATTAAATTCAAGAGCAACATTTAAGAACTTTAATTTCTATTTAGGAATGAATAACAAGAGAAATTTAAATCTTGGAATAGGATATGAAAAAGCTCTTGGTGGTGTAAGGAAAAATAATCCTTATATCGGGCATATATTAAATGGAAAGAAAAAATAATTTTACTTTAGCTTTAATTTTTGTAATATTCTTAATTGGAATTGTAAGTGCAGATGTTTCTTATAATCTTCAATATGATGAGGCAAATATTAATTATGGAGTTATTACTAAAAGTTTTGATCTTGTTGTTTTAAATTCAGCTCAAGAAAATTTAGAAGTTAGTTCAGGAGATCTTGTTAATCTTTTATCTAGATCTAACGGAGTTGATACTTATAATTGGACAATAGGATCTACCTCTGGGATAAGAACATTTACTCTTGGTGGAGAAACATTTACTATTGAAGTTAAAAGTGAAATTGATGAATTATTTGATTCTGTGGATTATATTACTGTTTATATTAATCAGGATTCTTCCAAAATTATTATTAATGAACTAGATATTGATGGAACTACAAATGAATATTTTGATTTTGACTATGATGAATTTTCAGGAAGATTTTCTTGGCAAAATATTTTGAATGGGATTGATTTGAACTTTACTTTTCCAGAAAATGCTAATTACCCACTATATAATTCCTTATCTTTATCTGGAACAGCTGAAACAATTATTGATAATATTATTGATTATAACAGTGCTAGTTTAAGTTATGGTACTATTGGAGCTATTGAGGCAAATCATACTTTACTAAATGAATTAATTGATATTTATGGTTTAACAGGAGATTATTCTGCAAACGTTAATGTGTATAAACAAGATAATTTTTATCAGTTTGATGTAAACAAAGGTTATGGAATTTTCAATGATTCTTCTTTAGATACAATAAGAGATATTATTTCAGATGGAATTAATTTGGTAAATCCTAGTAATGTTTCTCATTATTTGAACCCTTATTTTGATTTAAGTGACTATTTAGGATATGTTACTTGGACTACTAATGCTGATATGTCTGAAGTTCTTCTTGAAGATGGATCTTATTCAATACCATTTACCCTAACAGATGAATATGATAATGAAGCATATTATACTGTTACACTTGTTTTAGATATTGAAAGTAATGAAGAAGTTGTTGTAGAAAATAATACTTATGTTCCAACTAATGAGGAAGTTTTAGAATATATTCAAGAAATAACAGGTCTACCAGATGGAGCTGAATTAACTGTTGCTGTTTTTGGAAATAATCTTCCCGCAACATTTACAGCTACTGCTTCAGAAACTCCTGCAGAGATTGAAGAATCAATTAATTATATTGAACTTACATTAAATCAAAGTAGTACTGGAGGAAATTTTAAAGTTAATTTTACTGTTCCAAATACTTTTAATAAAGATAAAATTCAAGCCTATGTTTATGAAGTTAATTCTTGGGTTAAATTACCAACAAGATATATAAAAACTCAAAATGGTAAACATTATTTCCAATTTACTGTAACTCATTTTTCAGAATTTTTAATTGCAGAAAATAAAGAAGCTCCAACTTCTCCTGGTTCTGGAAGTAATACTTGTAGTACAGATTGGGAATGTACTTCTTGGTCTTCATGTGTTAGGGGGGCTCAAACTAGAATCTGTACTAAAGAATCAGCATCTTGTACTCCTAGAATTGATAAACCTCTTGAATCTAAAATATGTAGTTTGGCTAGAGCTGCAGAAAATTTAGAAAATAATCCTGGAATTATTAATGCTCAAGAATCTGGAAAGGAAAAAACAAAAGGAGTATTCTCAAGAATGACTGGGGCAGTTATTGGAACTCTGGGCCCCGGAGGATCATTGTTTGTTCTTCTATTATTATTAACAGCAATTGTATTAACACTTATCTTAATTAGACTTAGAAGGCAAAAAATTAAAGAAAATGAAGAAGAAAAGAGAAAAGAAGAAGAAGAAAAAATAAAAGAAGCTGAAGCTAAAATAATTGCTGAAAAAACTAAATCTAAAAAAACAAAAAAGAAAGCTAAGAGAAAATCTGTTTCAGGAAAATCACAATCAAAGAAAGTTGATAAAAGGAAAAAAGCTAAAGAAAAAAGAAAAGCTAAGCCTAAAAAGAAAAAACCAGTAAAGAAAACATCTTCAAAGAAAAAAACTAAATCTAAAAAATAATTAATAAGGGGCTCCAGTTTCATGCCTTATTTTCCAACCCAAAGGGGTTAAATTCTCTAAAATTTCTTTTTGTTCTTCATATAAATGTCTTTCTTCTTTTAAAAGTCCTGAAACATTTTTAACAAAGTTTATTTCAGGTCTATAAACTAATTCTTCAAGCCTTCTTTTAAAGAAATCTGCCTTTTTAAGGAAAAATTCTACTTCTTCTTTTTTATCTTCACCTAAGAAATCTCTTTTTGGAATATATGAATCAAATTTATCAAGATACTCTTCAACAGGGTCTCCTAATTCCTGAGTCCTATCAATAAATTCCCTTTTAAATTCTAAAAAATGTCTTTCTGAGTAGGTAATAGTATCTGATTTAAGAATATCATCTATATCTTCCCTAGGTTTCCACTTAAGAGTTCCAGCAGATATTATCTGCTCCTTAGGCATAAATCTTTGAACTGCCCAAGAAACTTTAGTTTCTAATTCACTTAATCTCCTCTCTTCCTTAAGTAAAGAAGATAATTCACTTACAGTTTCAACAGTGGGAGAATATTCTAAATTTTCTAATCTTACTTTAAATGAATCTCTTTCTTCAAAAAAAGAAATTAATTTTTTAGATTCATCTTCTCTAAAATTTTGATTAACAATAACATAATTATTCATAGGGCCGTGAATGGCATTTGCATACACATCTGCAGTTCTTCCTAAAGATTGTGATCTTTTTTTTAGATCTTTAAGAGTTTTATTGAAAGAATTTTCTCCCAAATTAAGAGGAGTATAAAATGCTTCATTTTCATCTATATGAATTGCTTGTAAAAGATTTGTTATTTGGTCTCCCTCATAAATTTGCCTGTTTTTTTCACTAGCACTAGAAATAGCCATACCTCCAATAATTCCTCCAACAACTGCAGCAGTTATTCCTCCAATTGCTAAAGAAACTTTATGTCTTCCAAATATATTTTCTAATCTTCTTCTTCCAACAGATTTTCTTTTCTTTTTTACAGATAATCTTTCTTCTTCTTTATCTGCAATAGTTCTTAGAATATCTCTAGTCATTCCTAGATAAGATCTTGCTTGAGAATTTAGCCAATCATAAGAATTATTTTCTAAATGATCTTGAGACCCATTTATAACCATGTGACCTTCTCCATGACCCTTCATATTTCTTATTTGAATTAAAGGGCTATCTCTACCATATTTGTGAACTTGATTATGTCTATCTACAAAACTTTCTCCACTTTCTAATAATGGAGCATCAGAAGTATTAGCTCTTAAATCTTTTAATTTTCCATTATATCCTTCATCTTCACCATAAAGTGATTGTAAAAAAACATTTAAATTGTCAGCTAAATTCTTTGCATCTAAAGCAAATTCAGCAATAAATCTACTTTTTTCTAATTCATCTGAAGCTTTTCTAGCAGACCTATATTTATCCATTAAGGTGGTTGCATCACTTTTTATCCCACTTAAAGAACGAACAAAATTCATATCTTTGAAATATACTTCAGAGTAAATACTAGATTTTGCACGATCTTCTATTTCACTAGTTAGAACTTGTATTTCAGCTAAATCTCTTTCTAAACCCATTTAATCTATAGGGCTAATTAGCTTAAAAACCTTACTATTTGTAACTACTATAGAGTTACTAGCTTCTTCTATTTGTAAAATTATAGGCACTTAATATTGTGACAAGATCTGCATCATCTTCTCTATCCAATTGTTTAGGCTTAGGACACATATTTTTAACCATTGAATCTGGAATAGCCATTGTACTTTTATGAATTTTTCTTGGTCCTAGAATCTTGTCAATTTTTGAAACAAGTCTAAATAAATTTGTTGATTTTAAAATTAAATATTTTTGAGAATTTTCTTCTACTTCTTCTGGAGTAAAGGCATAAACTGCCATATAAGAAACATAATCTTCTGAATTAGTATATCCAAATCTTATATTAACAGTTTCTCTTTTAGAAATATTATTTAAATTTTTCATAAAATAACTTGGAATTTAAAGTTCTTAAAAATTATTGTGATTTAAATCATAGAAGCTTTGATTATTTTAACCTCTTCTAGTGGCCTATCTTGGACATTTGTCTGTACTTTTGCTATTTTATCAACAACATCCATTCCTTCTACAACTTTTCCAAATACAGGATGTTTTCCATCTAAGAAATTATTATCTATTAAATTAATAAAAAATTGACTACCCCCTGTGTTTGGGCCTGCATTTGCCATTGAAAGAGTACCTCTATTGTTTTTATCTAAATCAGTATTTGTAAATTCATCTTTAATATTATATCCTGGCCCACCTGTTCCAGTTCCCTTAGGATCTCCACCCTGAAGCATAAATCCATCAATTATTCTATGAAAGATAATTCCATCATAAAATCCTTCTTCTACAAGTTTTTTAAAATTACCTGCTGTTATTGGCATTTGTTCTAAATATAATTCAATTACTATATCTCCATGATTTGTTTCTAATTTTACTTTATTTGTCATATTATTATTTCCATTGGTGTTGTAGGCCACTATTGCTACAATTAAAACAACTAATACTATTATAAATATTGCTAAAGATCTCTTTTTAATCTTCATAAATAATTAATATTCAAAGTTATTTTTAAATCTTTATAATTATTTTGTATTCTTAAAAAATAGTCATATAACTTTTTAAAGAAAGCTTCAAATATTAAATAATGCAAACAATGATTTTTGATGAAAATGGAAGGCCAGTAGGAATTGAGAATTCAAAAGGTAAAGAAATTAAGAGGGAGAATTTGAAAACTTCTGATTCTTTAGATTTTTTAAAAGAAGATGAACCTAAATTTGAAGATCCTTTTGCTAAAGATTATTGGAATCTCTATGAAGGAGATAAAGCTCTAGCTCCCTTAAAATTTACAAATGGTAAGACTCAGGAAGATGTTGTTAAAGAAATTGTAGATCTTTCTGAAAAGCACAAAGTTATTTTCCTTCATGGAACATGTGGTTCTGGTAAAAGTGCAATTGCATTAAATGTTGCTAGAATTCTTGGAAAATCTTCAATAGTTGTTCCTGTAAAAGCTCTTCAAAATCAATATGAAGAAGATTATATTACTAAAAAAAATATTAGAAAACAAGATGGAAGTAAAATGAAAATAGCAATGATTACTGGTAAAAGTAACCATGATTCTATAATAAAACCTGGAATTTCTTGTGCAGATAATTCTCTTCCTGAAAATATAAAAATTACTGAAAGGAATTATGATCAATTAAAAGACTATGCTAGGGAAAATCCTTTTATTGATAATCCAAGTATTGCTTTAAAAGATATGAGAAGGGTTACTGTGGCTGCTGCAAACCCCTATTGGAGCCCTATTGTTCCAGAGGAATATGAATTAAAATCTTTGGAAGATGCTCAAAAACATAAATATGTAGGTGCCAATGGAAAGAACTATGTTTTTTATCACAGAAAAAAAGGTTGTTCCTATTATGATCAATATGTTGCCTATCTTAAAGCAGATGCGATTATCTTTAATTCAGCTAAATATATTGCAGAACTTTCATTAGGCAGAAAACCTTTGACAGAAGTAGATATAATTGATGAGGCAGATGATTTTCTTGATAGTTTCTTTAAACAAGCTGAATTAAATCTTACAATGTTGCTAGCTTCTTTGAAAAACATATATCCTGAATCATTAAAGGCAAGAAATGGTATTGATAAAATAAAGTTATTAATTGAGCTAGAAGAAAAAAATAAAAGATTGTTAGGAATTGATGAAGATCAAGTCTTTCATATTTCAGATACTAAATTAAAAAATATTTTAAAAGAATTTATTGAAAATGTAGAACTTGAAGCAGAGATTACAATAGATGAATTGAGTTATTCTAATAAAGCTCTTGAAGCTGCTAGAAATTTTGAAAATTCTTTAGAAGATTTATATATGACTTTTAAAAAAGATGATGATTCTAATATTATTGTTAATCTAGTTAGTACTAATTTATCTGGGAAATTCCAAGACTTATTGAATAAAACAAAAACATTAGTATTTATGTCTGGAACTCTTCATTCTGATAACATTATTAAAAATATTTTTGGAATAAAAGATTATGCAGTTGTACATGCTGAGGAATTAAATTTTGGATCTATTAGTATTATAAAAACAGGAAAAGAATTTGATTGTAAATATACTAACTTTGCTTCTAAAAAATATTCTAGAAAAGATTATTTGCATTCTTTAGCAAAATCTCTTGAATATGCTAAAAAACCTACTCTGATTCATATTCATGCTTTCAAGGATTTACCTTCTGAAAGAGAATTAGAATTCTATGAACTGGATATGATGAATTCTCAAAAAATAAGAGATCTTCAGAGAGAAGATAAAACAGGTTCTGCTATTTCTGATTTTAAAAAAGGAGTTTTTGATGAATTATTTTCAACAAAATGTAGTAGAGGTATTGATTTTCCAGGAGAAACCTGTAACTCAGTTATATTTACTAAATACCCTAATCCAAATGTTAGGGGTACTTTTTGGCAGGTGCTTAAAAAAACAAATCCTAATTATTATTGGGAATTCTATAAGGATAAGGCCTGGAGAGAATTTTTACAGAGAATTTATCGGGCCCTGAGATTCCCAGAAGACAAAGTTAATGTGCTTTCTCCAGATAGTAGAGTTTTAGATGCAGTGTATAAGTTGCAGAGATCTTAAATTTTTATTTTCCTAAAGCTAATTCTTTTCCTGAAAAAAGATATGCACAAGGAGAATTTGTTTGTTTTGCTTGAGATTCATAACCTCTTAAGATAATTTCTTTTCCTAAAAATTCTTCTAAATTTCCTGGAATGTTTTGATTTTCTTCATTGATATATAAACTGAAGAAATGGGGGCCATCAGATCCATTAACCAAATACCCTAATCCACAACTATCACACAAAGATTCAGTTCCATTACAAGTTTCAAATATCCCTTTTAATTCTATTAATTCATTGGTTTCTTGGTTTTCTTCTTGGGTCTTAAATATTTCATCACTAAAAATCCCAAAAATTATTATTGCTACTAAAAAAAGTATTATTAGCCCAACACCTATTCCTTTTTTCATATTTTAAAATATGTATTTAAGATATATAAATTTTTTGTAAAACTATTAAATTTTTATTTTTCCTTCTTGCCAGTCTCTGATGATTCTTCTAGCAACTTGATCTATGTTTACTTCTCCACCTTTTTTTAGAATATTTTTTTTAATTCCTAAATCTTCCATAAAGTCTTCTGCATCTTTTATTTTTAGATCATAGAATTTTTCAAATGGTTTTTTATCCAAAGCTACTATTTGAGCTACAATCACATCTGGTTCTTTTACTCTGTGATAGTCCCTTGCTCCAACCATTGTATGTAGAGACATTTTTTCTTGATCTGTATTAGAATATTCTTCTCTAGGAATTACTCCTGGAGAATCTATTAATAAAATTTCTTGGGTTAGCTTTAATTTTTGAACACCCCTAGTAAATCCTGCTTTAGCACCTACTTTTGCAGATGTTTTTCCTATAAGTAGATTAATTATTGAACTTTTACCAGTATTTGGGTACCCTATTACCCCTACTGAAAATCTCTCCCTATCATTCTTTTTTTCAATTTGTTTTGCAAGTGTTTTTATTTTATCTCTGAGTTTTTTTCCACCATCTCTATTAATTGCAGAAACTAAAATATTTGGATGCATGTCTCTAGTAAGAGCTTTTTTTATTTTAGTTTTTTTTATTAAATCTGATTTATTTAAAACGAAAAGTATTTTTTTATCTTGTTTTAAAATTAATTCTTCTATTTCTTTGTTTCTTGTTTCCTGCACAAATCTAGAATCTAATATTTGTAGAACTAAATCAGAATCTTTTACAACCTGTAATAAAAGGGCTGGAAATGTTGGCTTTTGCCTAGATCTTTTTTTAAGCTTTTTACTAGATCTTAATTGTTTTTTAGTTACCATAAAAATATGAATACAATGTAGTTTAAAAAATACTCCCAGACCAAGATAACAGGGGAAATTAAATATAAAATATAAGAAATTGAGCTATTATTCTTTGTTTTGACTATTTATCTTCTTTCTCTCATCACAGTTCCAAATTCTTGTTCCACTTTTCTTTTCACATGTACAATCAAATCCGGGGATTTCTTTCCCACAATATATACACAAATAAGTTTGGCTATTTATCATATTTATAAAAAGTAAAAATGCCTTATAAAACCTCACTATTTGTTACTATTTTAAAGACACAATATCTTTGGGCCGTAAACTCAAAAAATACGCCCAGACCAGGAATCGAACCTGGGAGCCCCGAAAGGCCAGGATTTCCAGTCCTGTGCAATACCATTATGCGACCTGGGCATGTAGAACTAAGAGAAAAAGTCTATTTATAAATTTTATATTATTGAATTATAAATCTCTTCATGAATTTGTTCAGGAGTTTTAAGTGAATTAATGGTGCCATCTGGAGCACAAGAAATTTTATCCCAATTAAATAAATCTGCAATTTGAAGATAAGATTTTTCAGCATTAAGTAAATGTTCTTGGTTAGATTCGTGACCATCTGAAGATTCTCCTGTTTTTCCTTTTCTTTTTTCTCTTAAAATATTGGAAACTTCTAAAGGCATATACAGAAAAAAAATCTTATCTGGTTTAGGAATTCCCAATTGATTATATTCTAAATCATAAAGCCATTTTACAAGCCCTTCTCTTTTTACAGGATCTCTTATTTTACCGCCTTGATGTCCAAAATTAGATTCTGCCCACCTATCTAAAATAACAACATCATATTCTAAAAGAGCTCTTTCTATATTGGGAGTATTATATAATCTATCTGCAGCATAATATAATGATGCAACTTTTGCAGGAACTTTATCTGCCTCTCCAAACCAATTATTATCTCCTTCCCAACCATAATAACTTGTAGATTTGCCCAAATAACATTGACCTATAATCCTGCCTGTTGGTGAAGAATATATTGGGACTTCAAATATTTTAGATGAAAGTCCTTCTTTAGCTAATTTTTCTAAAAGAAGTTTTGCTTGAGTTTCTTTTCCACTCCCATCTGTACCTTCAATAACAATTAATTTTCCCTTGCCCATCTTTGAATTAATTCTTATTTTTTTATAAAGAAATAGATACTCAAAAAGATATTTTATAATGATTTTAGATAAATTATTTTAATCTTAGAGATATTTTTAGAAATCTAATCTTTCATTTCAATCTTGATATTCACATTCTTAGGAATCTTTGTCTTCATAATATGGTGAAGAACTTTTTCATTTGCTGGAAGATCAATTAATCTTTTATGTATTCTCATTTCAAATCTATCAAAGGTAGCTGTACCGTCCCCACATGGAGATTTCCTTGTTGTTACTTTTAATTTTTTAGTAGGCAAGGGAACTGGGCCAGAAATATTTATTCCAGATTTTTTAGCAAGGTTCTTAATATCATCACAAATATTGTTAAGCATTTCTATATCTGTGCTGTTTAATTTTATTCTTACTTTAGGCATTTTTTTAAATTGCCTGGGAATTTATTTCCTTTAGGCATATGATTTCTATAAGAAAACGATTTAAAAACCTTTTTATACCTAATTTAATTATAATCATTATCTTTAAAGGGGTAAATGATTATGGAAATATTTATAGAATTGAGTATAATTCTGGGAATAACTGTTTTAGTGGCAGGAATAATGAAGTTGTTAAAGCAACCTTTAATAATTGGATATATCCTTGCAGGAATAATTGTCAGCCCTTATTTTTTAGGGATTGTTAGTTCTACAGAAACAATTACGGTCTTTTCACAAATAGGAGTAACCTTTCTTCTTTTTATTGTTGGTTTAAGTTTAAGTCCAAGAGTTATAAAAGAAGTTGGAAAGGTTTCACTTATAACCGGTCTTGGTCAAATTATTTTCACTTCTTTAATTGGATTTATTTTAAGTAAATTGATGGGTTTTTCAACAATAGTCTCATTATATATTGCAATTGCTCTAACCTTTAGTAGTACTATTATTATTATGAAACTATTATCTGATAAAAGAGATATGGAAAAATTATATGGAAAAATTTCTGTTGGTTTTTTATTAGTCCAAGATCTTTTTGTTATTCTGCTTTTAATGATTGTTTCTTCTTTTTCAGGAGGAATTGGAAGAGAAAGTATGCCTTTAGAAATTATTTTAAAAGGGGTTTTATTAATTGTGGGTTTTATTTTAATTATGATTTATATCTTGCCTAGATTATCTAGCTTTTTTGCAAAGTCTCAAGAATTTTTATTTTTATTTTCCATAGGGTGGGGTTTAGGTTTAGCAGCAATCTTCCACTATGTTGGATTTTCAATGGAAATTGGGGCCTTAGTTGCAGGTATTTCCCTTTCTATGACCCCTTATCATTATGAAATTAGTTCAAAAATGAAACCTTTAAGAGATTTCTTTATTATTTTATTCTTCATACTTCTGGGATCTCAAATGGTCTTTGGAAATATAAATGAATTAATTGTTCCTGCAATCATTTTTTCATTATTTATCCTTATAGGAAATCCTCTTATTGTGGTGATTTTAATGGGAATTTTAGGTTATAAGAAAAAGGTAGGATTCCAAGCAGGATTCACGGTTGCTCAAATAAGTGAATTTTCCTTAATTCTTATTGCCTTGGGAATTAGTGTGGGTCATTTAACAGGGGAAGTATTAGCTCTTATTACCCTCGTGGGATTAATCACCATCTCGGGTTCAACATATTTAATTTCATATTCAGATAAGATATATCCTTATTTTTCCAAATATTTATCTATATTTGAAAGAAAAGATCTTAAGAAAAGACCAAGAGATAATCACACCTATGACACTATTTTATTTGGATACAATAGAATAGGGTATGATATTTTGCAATCTTTTAAAATGTTAAAAAAGAAATTTTTAGTAATAGATTATAATCCAACAACAATTTCTGAATTAGTAAAGGAAAAAATTAATTGTAAGTATGGTGATGTGGATGATGAAGACTTTTTAGATGATTTAAATTTATCTAAAATAAAAATGGCTATTTCCACTATGCCTAATTATGACACAAATATTCTTTTAATAAAAACAATAAGAAAAGTGAATCCCAAAGCAATTATTATTGGGAGAGCACATTCAATTGATGATGCATTTAATCTGTATAAAAAAGGTGCTAATTATGTTTTAACACCTCATTTTCTAGGTGGAGAATATATTGCTAAAATGTTAAAAAACATTAAGACTGGACCTAAAAATTTTGAAAAAGAAAAAAAGAAACATATTAAAATGTTAAAAGAACGTCTTCAAAAAGGGCAAGAACATCCAGAAATAGAACCTAATTAATTTTAAGTAAATTTACCTTATTTTTTTATACTCTATTATTAAATCAATTATTTCTTGAATTTTAATAAATCCTGTTTCCATTATTGAAACTGGTTCTACAAAAAATTTCTCAGTAAATTCCTTACCTTTTTTTAATCTAAAAAAATATTCTTGATATTTTTTATTTATATTTTTTTCTATCCTTTTATGGATAATTTTTCTTTTTAAAATAAAACCTTTTTTTAATAATAATTTGCCAGTCATTTTTATTATATTTTTTAATAATTTGGTTAATTCTGTTACATCTTTTTTAGATTTTTTATTAATAGGATTTTTTAATTCTTCTAATTTATAATATAAATGCCCAAGATTATTTAATGAATCTCCTAATTGATTAATACTATTAGAAATTCTAATAAGATTTACAACTTGTTTAGATTCTTTTAAACTTAATTTCTTTTTTGAAATTTTAAACAAAGATTTTTCTATTTCTTTATTTAATAAAATTGTTAAGGAATTATATCTTTCCAAACGATCAAGTTCTTTATTAGAAGGATTAATTAATAAAAGATTTGATTTTTTTACCATGTGAGAAATTATTTTCAAAGAATAAATTATTTCTTTTTCAATTAAAGATATTCCCAAGGTATTTTCTTTTAATTTTTTTTCAGAAAGGTATTTTGTTTTTTGAAGAATTTCTTTTTCTTTTCCAGGAACTATTTTTTCAATTAAATATTTAAATGGTTTTAGGGCAATCAAGAAAATTATTGCAAAACCTAGATTAAATATAGTATGTGCATTTGCAGTTTGTTGACCCATGCTTCCCCCAAGAGAAATTACTAAATTACTAAATGGGATTATAAACGGTATTAAAATTAATGCTCCTAAAAGATTAAATAATAATTGAGCTATAGCTGTTCTTTTTGCATAAAGATTAAGTTTAAAAGAAGTAATTAATACAGGGAGTGTTGAACCAATATTGGCACCCAATAATAATGGAATGCTTTGAGGAAGAGTAATCATTCCTGAACTAGCAAGCACAACAACAAGACCTGTTGTTACAGAGGAAGATTGTACAACTGCTGTTATTAAAAATCCTACTAAAAGAGCTAAAAATACATTTGATAATTGAGATAACCAATTCATAACTATTGGATTATTTTGTATAGGAATTAATGCCTCTGACATTAAATTTAAACTAAAAAAAACTAAACCAAAATAAAATATGCTTTTTCCAAGAATTTTATAATTATTTTTCCCAAACATACTTATTAAAAATCCTAAAATTAAGAATATTGGTGCAAAAGCCATTACATTAAAAGCAACTAATTGTGCTGTTAAGGTTGTACCTACATTTGAACCAATAATTATCCCTAAACTTTGGGTAAATGAAAGAATTCCTGCATTAACTAGTCCTGTGGTAATCACTATTGTAGCAACAGCAGATTGTATTATTGCGGTAAAACCTGCTCCAAGAAAAGCACCTCTAACCCTGGTTTTAGTGGATTTTTCAAGAATTTTTCTAAATTTTTCTCCAATGGCACGTTTAATTTCTCTAGAAAGATGTTCAATTCCAAAAAGAAAAAGGGCTAAACCCATAAAAATAGTTAGAATTATTGTGAAATCCATCATAACATGATTAGTAATTATAGTTTAAAAAAGTTTATTATTTTTTGATATCCTATTAAAAAACATATGGGAAATTTAGTTTTATTCTTCTGCAGGTGTTTCATCTTGAACACCAAATAATGAAAAGATAAAGTCAAAGAATCTTAGAATTATTTCTAAAAGGATTATAAATAATAAATAATTAAATATGTTTTGTAAAAATAAAGGTATTTGGCCTAGATCATTAAGAATTCTTGAAACTTCAAAAAAGTTTGGATTAATGATTGAAATACCTAATAGTGTGAAAGGTAGAATCTTTGCAAGTTCTTTTGCCACATCTTCATTATAATAGGAAGCCATTCTAACTGCAGCAATAATTGTAGCAGATACTAGAAGAAGTGCTCCAATTTCTAGAGTTTCTGTTAATACTAATAAGAATAAAGTAAGAATTGCAAACCAAAAGAAAATTAAGAAAGGTAAAATAATTATATATTCAACTAAATAAAATACTCCTGATAAAAACTTTTCTAAAAAGGCATGTTGAGACCTATTATATTGATTTAAATCTAATTCAATTATATTTTTTTTAGCAATAAACCTATAGAACTTCCAAACAAAGATTGTATACAATAAAACTAGAGCAACTAAAAGAAAAAGACTAACAAAATCTTGGGCCCAAAGAGGTAGAACTTCTAAAAATGCTTTGTAAATTAAAGCAATATTTCCAAAAATACCATCTACTACCACCTCTGCCATGAAATACTTTAGTAAAACTTATTTTTAAATGTTTCAGAAAAATTATCTAGCTACTTCCATATACTTTACTCTTGATGCTAACTCTGTATATTTAGGTCCGAAGTCTTTTAAAGTAGATTCTAAAACTACTCTTGCTTCATCTTCATTACCATCATATAATTTTCTTAGAGGGCCTTGTACTAAAAATTCTTGATGTGGAATCCCTTCTTTTTCTAATTTAGCAACTAAATCTACTTGATCTCCTATTGGGCCTTCAATACTAAAATTATAATATCTAATATTCACATGGCCATGGTCTATATTTCCTAAGGGCCCTTTACTAGATTCTAATAGATTTTTTTTAAGTCTAAATCCCTCTAATTCTTTTCCAATCTTTTTTACTTTTCCTTTAAGACTCATATAAAATATACTTTTTAATTATTTATAAGTATATATGAGGTTTAATATAATAAATCTATATTTTTCCAGCATATTTCCACATAGAATCAAAGTAATTCTTGAAAGATTCACTAACATCTTTGTTTTCAATTAAAATCGCTTCTGGTTTATCTTCCCAGATAAATATTGCCACCTTGTTATCATAAATATTAATTGTGGCAGGAGAAATAACTTTTGAAGGTAGAGTCCTATATTGGGTGTTTTTGCTTTTAGTTTTTTTATTTCTTCCTTTTCTAATTAACATTCGTGTCTTAATTTTTTTCTTTAGTTTTAATTTACTAAAAAGAGGAGCATAATAAGGCATTTTATCTCCAAATTGGCCTTCTGTTCCTATGACTAAATATTCTTTTTTATTATCACAAGAAGTTAATATATCTTGGAAAATTGTTTTTAATCCCTTATATCCTTGGAATAATGTAATATTTTTCTTTTCTTTTCTAATGGCATATTTTTCTTTTAAGGAAGGGATTATTTTTTTTGCTAATTCTTCTTTTTCTTTAAAATAATCTAGTATTTTATTAGGGTCTGCAGGAGAGTAAATTGTTCTTTTATTTTCATGCATGGTAGAAACAATTCCTCTTTGAACAAGCATATTTAGTGCATTATATGTACTTGATCTATCTAAACTAGCTTCTTTTGCAATTCTCCCAGCTAATGATGATCCAATTTTTAGTAATGTTAAATAAATTTTTGATTCATTTACACTAAAATTAAGTTTTTCTAAATCTTTGAAAATTTCTTCTTGGAAGATATCCATTTTATTATAACTAAAATAGTAATTTAAATTATTTAAATCTTTTGTTGTTGTAGATATTTCTTCAACAAATGTTTATATGCTTTTTATTGGATCTAATTTTACAATGGAGGCAAAAACAAGATGAAAACTCTAACAAAAGCAATTGCTCAGGCAAGAAAATATGAAATGAATGGAACTCCTGAAAATCTAAAGAAGATGATAAGAGGCCAAAGAAAAGAGCTTGGACAAAAAATAGACACATATAAGGTAGAACAAAGAGAAAAGTATCAAGAGATTTACTGGAATTAAAGAATAAAATGGACATAAGAGACATAGAGTATATAGTGGATGCTCATCAAAACTACCCTAGAAAGCCAAGTAAAGCTTTTAGAAAGTGGGATGAAAAAACACCCTACTACACACATCCCCTGTGGTGTGCAACCACAATTGCTACAGAAACAAACCTGGAAGAAAGGACAAGAGCCAATGGAATTCAAGTCTTGTTATACCATGACCTGTTGGAAGACACCACAAGAAATCTTCCTTCATGGTTAAGTCCAAAAGTCAAATATCTCATCAAGGAAATGACTTTCGAAGGAGGAAGTAAACAAGAAATGAATGAAATATGGAACAAATCAGATGAAATAAAGCTATACAAACTCTATGACAAGGCCAATAACCTTATGGATGGGGCTTGGATGAACAAAGAAAAAAGAGAAATCTATGAAAATTACACAAGAAAATTATCTGAAGTTGTAAAACAAAAATATGGTAACTTAAACATTACAAGAATTGCAGACTCTATACTCAAAAGAAAAAATGAAAAATAAAATACTCACCTATAACACAGCTAGGCTTAGTCTAGCTTCACACAAAGCCTTATTTTTAAGGCAACAAGGAGGAAAAATAAAATGAAAAGCATAGATAGTAAAGCAAAACAAATCCACCACTCCAAAGAAGAATTACAAGCAATAGTAAAAGAATCAAGAAAAAATATTAGAGATGCAAATAGGCAACTAAGTATTTATAAGAAACGAAAAAAACAAACAAATGAATTAGGGGGTTGGGAGGCATATAGGGAAGTTAAAAAGATTATAGGGGAAGGAGACACTAGACAATCAGTATTTCCTAAAAGTAGAAATGATATTTGTGCAATTGCTAGTAAAATGGAATGGAACAATGTTTTGTATACCTCATTATACCTAATATGGAAAAATGAGGATTATCAAATAAAAATTGATAGAATCTTGAATCTTAAAAGTGATCCCTATGAGTTTAATCCTGTTAGAGCATGGTATGATGTACATGAAATGTATGAAACTGAAAAGGAAATTGTTTTGGATGTTAATCTTGAAGGGCTAATGAGAATAAATAAAGAAAAATTAGGTCTTGAATAAAATACTCACCTATAACACATCTAGGCTTAGTCTAGCTTCACACAAAGCCTTATTTTTAAGGCAACAAGGAGGAAAAATAAAATGGAAAACAAAATTGAACAAAAACCACTGACCTATGTAAATACCTATCGTAATGTGAATGGATTTTCATCAGGATTACATAAAGGAGAGAATAGAGATGTATTTATTATACAAGGTGGAAATGAAGGAGATACAATTTCTAGATATGATGCTGAAAAATCTTTTCAAAATGCAGAAAGTAGAATTTTGGATGGAACTCATTTACCAGAAAATTTAGAAAAAAGAATGGACAGAGCATATGTTTATCTTGGCGCAAATGGTGCTTCCCCTGGTTTTAGATATGTTGAAAGAATGAAACAAAATAGGAACTTAGAAATTGGTCTTGTAGCTTGTGATTGTGGAGAAAAACAAAAACAATTTTTTGCAAACAAGCACGAACTTCAAATAACTTGGTCTAGTTGTGGAGGAAGTGGAACTTTAGCAGAAATTGTCAAAAGAGAATTAAGTTAAAAATAAAAGATAATTAAATAAGTGGGCCCACTAGAAAGGAAACTAAGAGTAGATACTATTGACATAAGTTTTAAATATAACTTTCAATACATTAAGATATGATTGACATTAGGTTAATTAGAGAAGATCCAAAAGCGGTGAAAGAAAATATCAAAAAGAAGTTTCAAAATGAAAAAATTAAACTTGTTGATGAAGTTGTTGAACTAGATAAGGATTGGAGAAAATTAAAGTTTAAGGGTGATGAATTTAGATCTGAACGAAATAAGATTTCTGAAGAAATTAATAGTGCTAAAAAAGAAAAAGATGAAACAAAAGCTAAAAAATTAATTCTTAAGGCAAAAGAAATTCCTGAAAAAATAGCTAAAAATGAAACAAAAGCTAAAGAATTAGAAGAAGAAATAAAAAAAATTATGTATAAAATTCCAAATATAATTCACAAATCTGTACCTCTTGGAAAAGATGATTCTGAAAATGTTGAATTAAAGAAAATTGGAAAACCTGTTGTTCCAAAATATGAAATATTTAATCATGCAGAATTAGCTGAAAAATTAAATGGGGTTGATTTTGATAGTGCAAGAGAAACTTCTGGAAAAGGATTTTATTATTTAACAGGTGATTTAGCTCTTTTACATACTGCAATGATTAGTTTTGCAAAAGATTTTATGATTTCTAAAGGATTTGAATTAGTTATTCCTCCTTTTATGATTCATAAGGAAGTTGTAGAAGGTGTTATGAGTTTTGAAGAAATGGATGCAATGATGTATAAAATAGAAGGTGAAGATTTGTATTTAATTGGAACATCTGAACATTCTATGGTTGGAAGATATATTAATAAAACTTTATCTTCAAAAGATTTACCTTTGACTCTTACAAGTTATTCTCCTTGTTTTAGAAAAGAAGTTGGTTCACATGGAATAGAAGAAAAAGGATTTTTTAGATTACATCAATTTGAAAAACAAGAAATGATTGTTATTTGCGAACCAGAAGAATCCTATAAATGGTATGAAGACATGTTGAAATATACTGTTGAATTATTTAAGAAATTAGATGTTCCGGTAAGAACTCTAGAATGTTGTTCAGGAGATTTAGCAGATCTAAAAGCTAAATCTGCAGATGTTGAGGCCTGGAGTCCTCGACAAAAGAAATATTGGGAAGCTGGTTCTTGTTCTAATTTAACAGATGCTCAATCTAGGAGATTAAATATTAGGGCCAACAACGGCAAAGAAAGATATTTTCCTCATACTTTAAATAATACTGTTCTAGCTTCTCCTAGGGCTCTGATTGCTGTTATGGAAAACAATCAACAAAAAGATGGTTCTATTAAAATTCCCAAGGCCTTGCAAAATTATATGGGCGGAAAGAAGAAGATCGAAGTTAAAAAATGAGTTTTAAATTTTTAACAAATCCTGCATTTTATGATATATTTGGGATGATAATTTTTGCATTTATTACAGGATTATTTATTTGGGCCCTTTATACAAAAAGAAAGATTCCTGTTTGGGCCAGAAGAATAATGTTAGGTATTGGAATTGCTGGTTTAATTACAGATATTTTTATGGTTTATTTTAATTTTATAGCCTAGTCAAAAGCTTTAAAAATTGATTTCTATAATAGATAATATCATCTATTAGGACATAGGGTTTAAATGCTAATGGATGTCTGCCTACGTGGTCTAACGGCTATGACTCATCCCTGTCGCGGATGCGACCCGGGTTCGACTCCCGGCGTGGGCGTAAAACTTATATAATATAATTAATTCTTTGTCTAATATGGTAAAAAAGAAAAGAGATCCAAACTATTTTGTATTATTAGTTGTAGGAATGATGTTTATTGTTTTAGGATTAACCATAGGACAACCAGAAACAATAAAACCAGTATTTATTGCAATAGGAGGATTATTTTTAATTATTTCTTTTGCAAATAAAGATAAATGGAAAATTCCAAATTGATTATTTAATTGTATCCCTTCTGATAAAATCCACGCATGAGAGTTCTATTCTTTTCGTGCATTGTTGCATAAGCTGGAGTTAATTTAACTAAAACAATCTTTCACCTTTGTGTAATTTTTCCAATGTTATTTTAACTCTTTTATCAATTGTTTCCTGTCTTTTGGCCCGATTGATCCAAGAATTGAATAGTTTCTTATTACTATTAGAAAGAGAAGCATATTTTTCTTTAGCTTTTTTATTTTTTTCCTTATTTAATTCATTTAAAAGAGCAGGTGGATCTTCATAACTAACATCATGATCATGTGGTTTCTTTTTTAATCCTCTTTCATAAGCTTCTAATCCTTGACTAGTCATTAAACCTTCATTAATCATTTTTCTTGCATATCTTAAAGTATTTTTACTCCAAGAAGCATTTGAGCCTCTTTTCACAAAACACCTCATATATTTTTCATCATCTACTCTTTTCATAGTTGTATCAATCCATCCAAAACAAATTGCTTCTTCTATTGATTTTCTATGGGAGATTGAAGGAACCCCTGTATGTTTTTTATAAGAAATCAAACCAACCTTCTTTTCTTTTTTATGATTCCTTAACAACCAATTTCTCCATTGTTTTCTTGTTTTTACAATTATTTGTTTAAATTCCATAAATTTTTATTTGTTTAAATTTTATTTTTTCTTTGACTTAAATCTCCTTTTTTTAACTTCATAATATCAAAAACAAATATTATAGTTAATGAGACCACAAAAGCTATTAAAATATTTATTAACCCTATTGGAGAAGTTTCAAATGCTTTACTTAAAGGACTATAGATAATTAATGCAGTTGCTAAGAGTGAAATAATTGAAGCATAAACTAAAGGCTTATTTACAAAAAGAGAACGATTTAAAACTCTTTTTCTAAAAGATCTAAAATTGAAAGCATGAGCTATTTCAAAAAATATAAGAGTTACTAATGCTGTTGTTCTTGCCATAACAAGCCCCTGATTTAGAACATTAAGAACAAAATAAAATGCTCCAAGAGTGATTAAACCCATAATTGTTCCACCAATTAGAATTAATGAAATGAGTTGTTTATCTAAAATCTGTGACTTTTTCCTAGGCTTTTTGTTCATGACATCATGGGATGAAGCATTGAACCCCAAAGTAATGGCAGGAAGATTATCTGTGACTAAGTTAATAAATAAAATTTGCAAAGCAAGTAATGGCAGTGGTAATCCTAAAAGAATTCCAAAAAATATTATGAATAATTCAGTATAATTACAAGAGAGCTGATATGTAGCAAATTTTTGTATATTATTAAAAATAGTTCTGCCCTCTCTAATTGCAGAAATAATTGTAGCAAAATTATCATCTTTTAAGGTTAGGTCTGCCACCTCTCTTGTAACATCTGTCCCCCCAATACCCATTGCAACTCCAATATGGGACTCTTTTAATGCAGGGGCATCATTAACTCCATCTCCAGTCATGGTTACTATCTCTCCATGTTCTTTTAATGCTTTAACAATTCTTAATTTATGTTCTGGTTTAACTCTTGCAAAAATAACAGCTCCCCTCACAATTTTAAATAACTCTCTATCGCTAAGTAGATCCAAATCATCTCCTTCTAGAGCCTTCCCTTTTTTAAGATTAATTTGTTTTGCAATTGCAATAGCAGTTTCTTTATTGTCTCCAGTGATTATTTTTACATTAATTCCTGCAGCATAACACAATTTTATGGCCTCCTTTACTTCTTCTCTTGGAGGATCTTCCATTCCAACTAAACCTAAAAAAATAAGATCTTCTTCAAACTGATATTTTTTTAAGGATTTAACTTTTTTATAAGCAATTGCAATTGTTCTAAGAGATTTTGAAGTTAATTCTTGATTCATTTTCATTATCCTTTTTTTATCTTTTTCAAGAAGTGTAAAAATTCCATCTTCTCTTTGAATAAATTTACAATTTTTTAAAAGAATTTCAAGGGCACCTTTTGAATATATGTAATTTTCATTCTTTTCTTTAATTGCTACAGACATAATTTTTCTCTCTGAATTAAAGGGAATTTCACCTTCTCTTAAGAAATGCAAATCTTCCCCAAATATTCCTGCTTTTGCAGATGAAATTAACAATGCTGCCTCAGTAGGTGTTCCAATCATAGAGTATTCATTGCCAGTACCTTTTCTTTCAATCTTAGAATCATTACATAAAACTCCTGCTTTTAGTAGAATATTTAATGATTTATTATTTTTGACATTTATTTTCTCACTATTATATAGAAAATCTCCTGTAGCCCCATAACCTGCCCCTGAAATTTCAAATAGTTTATTATCACAAAATATCTTTTTAATAGTCATTTCTCCAGTAGTGATTGTTCCAGTTTTATCTGAACAAATAACTGTTGTTTCACCAAGAGTTTCAATAATTGACATTCTGTTAACAATTGCATTTTTCTGAGCCATCCTATATGCTCCTGAAGCAAGAGTAGTCATTAAAACTACTGGAAGTCCTTCTGGAAATGCTGAAACAGACAATGCAATCACTACAATTAAAATATCTATTATTAATTCAGGAGATAAAGGGGTGCTTCTTATTAACATAACAACTCCTGTTAAAATAGAAACAACTAACACCACAAAAACCATATATTTGGTTATACCATTAACTTTTTTTTGTAAGGGTAATTCTTTTTCAGCTGTTGAAATCATTCCTGCTATTTTTCCAAATTCAGTATTCATCCCTGTTTGTAAAATTTTGACTACACATCTTCCATTAACAATTAAAGTTCCCATAAAGAGTTGATTTTCTTTTTTGTAATCTTTTTCATCTTTTGCTTCAAATTTTTTTATTTCTTGAGATTCTCCAGTCAATATTGACTCATTAATAATTAGTTCTTTTGCTTCTAAAATAAGGCAATCTGCAGGAATTTTTTCTCCTGTTCTTAAAACCAATATATCTCCAGGAACAATTTCTCTTGATGGAATTTCAATTTCTTTTCCTTCTCTAATAACAATTGAAATGGGCATAATCATTCTTTTTAATGCAGAAATCGCTTTTTCAGATTTATATTCTTGGAAAAAACCAGTGCTTATTACAAGAATTATGACCACCAAAATAACATATGCTGTTATGGATTTACCCACAAAGAAAGAAAGAAACATTGCTACAAATAACATATAAATAATAAAATTATTTTTAATCTGTCTTAAAAGAATTTTTAATAAGGAAACTTTTCCTATTTCATTCAATTCATTGGGCCCAAATTTCTTAAATCTTTTTTCAGCCTCTTTTTTTGTTAAACCTCTTTTTTCCATCTCATTATCCAAAAGATATTATCTCTTATATATTTAATCAATCCAAACCTTATTAAAGGGTAATTTACTACTAAAATAACTTAACTTCGGTTAAGGTTATCTAACTTCGGTTAGGTAAGGAAGGATGAGGGCTTCGGTTTGATTCCTTCCATTTATTTTCTAATGCTTTAAAAAAATTTTTAATAATATATTTGTGGCCTTAAGAGGCTTTTTAAACCTTCAAAGTTAACCTATTTTATAGGAGGAATAAATAATGAAAGGAACAGTAAAATTTTTTAGTGTAGAAAAGGAATTCGGATTCATAGCTGGAGAAGATGGAAAAGAATATTTTGTCCATAAAACAGGACTTGAAGAAGGAGTAAAAATCAGCAAAGACGATCCAGTTACTTTTGATACAGAACAAGGCGATAAAGGCCTTAAAGCAGTTAACGTTAAAAAATAAAAATCTTGGGAAAATTCCCAAACTAATTTTAGAGTAGGTATTTCTTATGGTAAGTTTTCACAAGCTAAGCCATTTTCATCTGCATCTAATCTATGAATATCATTGTCTATGCCCCCACATAAATCAAAGATTTCTTGAGCTCCTATTTGTGTTTCAAAATCTGGGCAATTGTAATTATCTTCCATACAGAGAAGTTCTTCTGGTTCAGGCCAATCATCATAGGTGTTTACTTTGAGGAATATAATTAGTCCCACTATTATTAAAACTAAAATTCCCACTACAATTAAAATAATATTTCTTGTTTTCATTTTTTCTTCTTTTTTCTTCCTCTTCTTTCTCTAGAGAAAACAGCAACTAACTTATCATCAACTTTTATTTGTTTATATTGTGAAGATTTCTTGGTTCTAACAGCAGACTTTCTTAAAATATCTTCAATTTGTTCTTTAAGAGAGAACATATTTTTCTTAGCTCGACTAGAAATAATTTTCTTAACATCTTCATCAATTTGAATTGTTATACTTGGCATTTTATATTTTTAAAGGGCCTTGTATTGATTTATTCTTTTTATTTCTAAATGCATTAGCCATCATATCTTCAGTATATGGAGTTGGCACAACACCTGATTCAGCATAGGCATATAAGGCAGTATCATAAATCATACTCATTGTGGTTACAATAGTAGAGATAATAAAAGTATAAGCAATAAAAATTAAAATTAAAATTAAAATGGCCATTAGAGGGAGACTTATTCCCACAACCATTAATAATAAAGCAATTATAAAAACAGGAATCATGAAAATAATGGCTACAACTCCAAATCCTACTGATTTAATTAAATATTCACCCCATGTTTTTTTAAGAACTGAAACTGATTTTTTAATAGAACCAAAAGGTCCTAAGTTTTGATAAACCATAGTTGGAATAACAAAAATTGTGGAAATAGCCCAAGCAAGACCTAATATTAAACGAGTAGCTAAAAGAATTATCTTTCCAGCGCCCTTCATTTTTTCTGCAAAATTTTCTGCTAATTTTAAGATTAAACCAACTGTAGCAGTAACTAAACTCCATAAAAATATTTTATGTATTTTTGATAAAGAAAATCCAATTATTTTGGAAAAACTTATTTTATTCTTATTAAAATGCATTGCTGCAGCATAACTAATACAAAAATTAAAGAAAACCGCAATAAAGGCTACTCCAAAATAAGTAATAAAGATCAGAACCCATTCTAATGAAGTCCAAACTAATCCTTCTCCACTAGAAAATAAAAGCATAATTTTTGGTACTAATAAAAAAATAATTAAAGCCATAGAAAAGATACTAGATAAAATAGGGAACCATAATAATTTTTTATCTTCTTTAATAATAGAAAAAGTTATTTTTGCTATTTCCCAACTTCGTTTAAATCTTCCAGCCATTTTATTTTTTAAAATATCCTCTTCCAATCATTACTCCTACAAAAATGCCTATTAAAAATAATAAAACTTCAGGAGCTTTATTTTTAGCTAATAATACTGCAATTATTGCTACAGCAGGGGCAATTCCTTTCATAGCTTCTCTTGGAATAACAATATTATTTGATTTTTTCTTTTTTTTCATTTCTTCCTCACATATACTTTGTCTACTTTGAAACTCTTATAGATTCCTTCTAAGATATCTGTTCCAGCATAACCTGCCAATAAACTTAATCTTGGATCGAAATCAAATATAATTCCTATAAAGATCCCAATTATTAAGGCAATAAGAACAGTAATTAGATAATAACCCCATAAAATTCTTCTACGTAAAGATAAAGCTTTGAGTAGGCCAACAACACCACGTGTTAAACCACCAATTCCACCTAATAAACCAGCTAATACAAGAGGTTCCATTTTAATATATTTTAAAGAAAAATATTATATAAAAATGTTTTGGAGAAACTCCCAAACACTATAATTCTTAAGATAATAGTTTAAGAAAGGTTTAAAAGAAAAAGATACTACAATTTATTATAAAAAAGAGGTTATAAATGATATTTGAAACTTGTTCACAAATGTTTGCTGGAAATTTTTCAGGAAATGCAACAGAAATTATTTCTCAGTGTCCACTGGCGTCTGCTTTTGCAGGAGGAGCTATAGGTGCTTTAATTGCATTTGGAATTTTATTATTTATGGCTGTTCTCTTAGGACTTTATGTTTATACTGCTATGGCTTGGCAGACAATTGCAAAAAAATTCAAATATAAAAAATCTTGGCTTGCTTGGATTCCAATAGTAAGATGGTCAATGGTTTTACAATTAGGTAAATTCCACTGGGCATGGATATTCTTAGTATTAATTCCAGTTTTAGGTTGGATTGCATTATGTGTTTTAATAATTATTTCTAAATGGAGAATTTTCGAAAAGAGAAAATATCCTGGTTGGTTTAGTTTAGCTGTAATTATTCCAAAAATAGGTGCAATTCTAGATTTAGTTGTTATAGGTTTTGTAGCTTGGAAAGATCGTAAAAAAAGATTAACAATCTAAAAATAGTTTAGAGATCAAACTCTCCTATATTTAACCATAGCTAATCTTGTTATTGCACAAGGAGAATGTAAATGGGTATTTTTGGCCCGCTTAGGAATAAAACCATATTGTTTTTTCATATTCAATAATTGCTCATATTTTTTAATTCTTGAATTTCCAACAGTAATTAATCTATCTTTAAAAGATTGATTATGAAATCTATCTTTTTTTACTGAAGATCTTATAGAATAGAAAACTGTGTCTGGAATTGCAGCCCAATTGACCAATACTTTTTCTAATAAATTTGCTTTAATTTTTGAATCCATATCTTAGATTATATTATTTTCTTTATAAATCTTACATAAAGTGTCATTTTAAAGTAGTTCTATTCATAATCTTTATAAATAAGTTTTTTCTTTTCTTTGAATGGAATTAACAAACACTGTATTGACCCCCTTTTCAATAAATTCTAGATTATATGAAACTGAAATGGATCAAAAACATGGCTTAGTTTTAGCTAAATTAGAAAATGGTGGAAAAAGTAAATTTCAAGGAGATTTAGAAAAAAGTACTTCTTTTAATAAAGGAGACGTTGCTTTTCCAGCAAAAATAGTTAAAGATATATTAAGAAAATTTGAAGGGATTCCAGGATTTTGCTCAATGATTATTAAAGATGAAAAGGACTTAGATCGCCATTTAAGAAATATTCACGAAATGAGCTATCTCCATTATATTTATGGAAAAGAAACTAATTTTCAAGGTAGTTTTCCAGAATATTGCTGTTTTGGTTCTTCAAAAAATATTTCCTTAGGTTTGATGAATCAGGGATATCCTAATCCTGCTTTATTCCATAATAATTCTAAATATCATGCTTATGTTGGTCTTCCATTTATTTTTGGAGATAATCAGGAACCGGGTTTTATTATTGTAGATCCCACTTCAGATCAATTATTTGATGATAAAACAACCGCCCCTCGAAACCATGTTTTTATCTCTAATGGTCCCAAATGGGTTTATCAGACAGATTGGAGAGATGGATCAAACCTATATCCTAATTTAAAAGATAACTCTGCATTTATGAATTTAGAAACTTTGAGAAATTATCCTAAACTAAAAACAATGTATTCTTCTCAAATAAAAACCTATTTTTCAGAAGTCTTTAAACATCCTGTCGAAGTAAAAATTTCTTCTTAATTAAAGGATAAAATCTCTTTTTCCTTCCCAAGGAAAATCTTGATAATTCAAAAGTAATTCTTCGTCTTTTTTAATAACCTTTTTAGTAATATAAATAAATTTCTTGTTTTTTTGTTTTAGAATTAGATTATTATTTTTAGAATGATTTACAAAAGCACCTAAATCTGTTCTTAAATAATCTTTATCAGGATTTCCAGTTTCTGAAATTTTTTCAAATGCTAACCCTAACTCTAAATCTTTTTTTAAATCTTTAAGTGCGAATACTCCTTTTCCAGAAATATTTGATTTTTTTATTTCAAATAATTGAATTTTCATTATTTTTTCTTTAAAGCCTTAAGTAAATTAGCTTCTTTTTGTTTTGGGTCTAATTTCATTATTCTCGGAATTTTCAAATTTACTTTTTTATTTTCTTTTTCAGTTTCTTCCTTACAGCTTGCCCAGAATTCATTTTTCTCTATGTTGGCCTTAAAATGACTTTCTCCTTTTATCCTAAGATCCCAATAGATTAGTTGGCCCTTAATAGTATTAATTCTCCAGGCTATTTTTTTCATAGCTCTTTTAGCAGCCCCTCTTTTTTGAGGTGATATTTTTTGGTTTTCAAGATTAGCTTCTGTCTCTTTTTTCCATTCTAAAACTTCCTTCATTTCTTCTTGAGATTCCTTATACTTTTCTTTTATTTCTTCTTCTGTCAACACAGGAGTTTTATGTCTTGAATAATAATCTTGGGCCATTTTTATTTTAAGTTTGTTTAATTTAAATAGTTTCTTAGTAAAGTTTAAAGAGTTTAGAATTCTTTTTAAAATATGGAGATTAATTTAAAATCGATTTGGGTATTACTTTTTTTATTAATATTAGCACTTCAATTTGGCCCTTTCTTTTGGCCTAACTTTATTGGAATAGATATTTTTATGAAATTAGAAATTTTTTCTAGATTGATTGTAATCATGCTTCTTTATGGGTTTGTTATTTTTTATCCTATGTATGAATATGGCTTAAATGAGAAAAGTAAATTTTGGGGTATTTCAAGCATCTTAGTTCTCTCCTATGTGTTATATTTGGGAATTGTTTTACTTTTTGAGAGAAATATTTTATAAGGAAAAAGAATAATGAAAAAGCAATGGTGTGTTTATATCTTAGAATGTCAGGATGGATCCTATTATACAGGGATTAGTAACGATGTTGAGGCTAGAATGAATGCCCATGCAGAAGGCAAAGGAAGCAAATATGTTTACAAAAAAGGGTTTAAACAACTTCTTAGATCTAAACCTTGTAAAGATAAATCAGATGCTTGTAAATGTGAATATGCCATTAAACAATTACCTAGAAACCAAAAATTAGGCTGGTTTGATTAATATCTAGAGTAAATATTATATAGATCTATTCTTAATAAAAATCATGGGAATCTTTAATTTTATTAAAAAACTAGGAAAGAAAAAAGAAATTAAAGAAATTGTTTTAGAAAAGCTAACTCTTGATCAAATTGAAAATTGGTTGGAAGAAAAGAAAAAAGAAAATGAAATAAAGGAAAATGAAGTATTGGTTCTAGTTAAAGATAAAATTAATAATTTTAGCATAGAAATAAAGACAAAAATTGATCTTCTTAAGGAAGTTGATGTTAAATCTAAAAAAGCTGAAGATAGGATTAAAGAAATTGTTAAAGATAGTAAATCTAAATATATCAATGCAGTAGAAATTCTTATAGATAGCTTAGAAAATATTAAAAATAACACATTTTCAGAATTTACATCTAAAGTAGATAGAATTTTTTTAAATTTCAATAAATCTTCTTTTAAGAACTATGAAAGGGCTACTATTTTAATTGGGAAAGAAATTGTAGATGTGAAAGGTGCTTTTGTTTTATTTTCTAAAGATTTACTTAATATTTTTAACAATAATAAAGAAATTTCAGAATTATTTCAAAAAATTGAATTTTTAAAATTAAAATTAGGATTATTAGAACCTATTGATAAAGACCTCTCTGAGATTAAAAAAGAAATTTCATCTCTTGAAGAAAAAATTGATGGAAAAAATAAAGAAAATAAAAAACTTTTAAATGAAATTGAAGAAATTAAAAAAAGTGAAGATCATAAGAATATGTTGGATAAAAAAGAAAAAATTAATCAATTAAAAGAGGAATTAAAAAATGACCTCTTGGGTTTAAGACAGGCCCTTGATTTTAAGGCTCTATCTAATTTCTTCCATATAAATGAAAAACAAATTAAGATTCTTAAAGAACATAAGGAAAACTTTCAAGTAAATTTTGAAAAAGATAATGGAAAAATGATTCTTGACCTATTAGATGAATCAAAATTAAATAATGACTTAGTTTTAGAAAAAATAAATCTAATTAGGAATAAAAAGAAAGAAATTTCAAATCTAGAAAAAGGTCTTGAGGAAGATAAAACTAAAAAATTAAATTTAAATTTAAAAGAAATTCTTATCAAAATTGATGATTTTAAAGATAATCTTAATAGAGAACAAAAAAGAAATGAAAAAGCTGAAGAAAATAGAATAGAATTAATCAATTCATTGAAGAATGAATTAAGAAAAATGGGTGTGGAAATTGTTTAGATTCAAAACCCACAACCTTATAAAGCCTAAAAATTGTTGAATTCTATAACAAACGTGTTAGTAAGTCTTGAGCAACTCAAATGTCTCTAATGACTTGCGCTCAAGAAATATTTCTTGAAAATTAATTTGTTAAAAGCATTTATGCTAAAAATTGAAAATGGAAAAATTTACAAAATTAGGATTAAGTAAAGAATTAACAGATGTTCTAAAACAAGCTGGTTTCACAGAACCTTCTGAAATTCAGAAAAAAGCAATTCCTGTAGCATTAGCTGGCAAAGATATTATTGGTGGTTCTGCAACAGGTAGTGGAAAAACTTTAGCTTTTGCTGCTCCAATTCTTGAAAATTTAGAACCAAGCAGAAAAATTCAAGCTATGATTCTAACTCCAACTAGAGAATTAGCAGAACAGGTTGCACAAGCTATAAGAGATTTTGCTAAAAATAAAAAACTTAATGTTTTAGCTGTTTATGGTGGTGTGAGAATTGACTCTCAAATTAAAAAACTTTATTCGACAGATGTTCTTGTGGGAACTCCAGGAAGAATTCAAGATCATATTAATAGAAGAACCCTAAGATTAGATGGACTAAAAATTCTTGTTTTAGATGAAGTAGATAGGATGTTTGACATGGGTTTTAGTAAAGATGTTGAAAAAATAATTCATGAATGCCCTGAAGAAAGACAAACAATGATGTTTTCAGCAACAATTTCATCTGAAATTGATTATTTAGCTCAAAAATATACTAAAAATGCTGTTGAAATAGCTGTTGAATCACATATTGATCCATCTAAATTAAAACAAGTTTATTATGATGTTCAAGATAATAAAAAATTTTCTTTACTTGTTAGTTTATTGAAACAAGAAGATGCTGATTTAGTAATGGTATTTTGTAGTACTAGGAGAAATGTTGATTTTATTGCAGATAATTTAATTGGAGCTGGAATACATGCAAGGGCAATCCATGGTGGACTTGAACAGAAAAAAAGAATAAGAGTTCTTGATGAATTTCATAAAAAAGGAGTAGGAGTTTTAGTTTGTACAGATGTAGCTGCTAGAGGTTTAGATATCAAAGGTGTGACTCATGTTTACAATTATGATGTTCCTGCAGATCATAAAGATTATATTCATAGAATTGGAAGAACTGCAAGAGCTGGGGAAAAGGGTAAAGCAATTACAATTTTAGCTAGTAGAGATTATGAAAAATTCAGTGATATTTCAAATGTAGATGCAATTAATATTACATCTGAAAAGTTACCTCAACTTGAAGTTGTTAGAATAAGAATTGCTCAAGGAAGAAATGATACTAGGGCTGGAAACAGGGGGCCTAGAATTCAAGGTGGAAGAAACTTTGGAAGAGGAAACCCTAGAAGAGATTCTAGAAGTCCAAGAAGTTCTGGACCAAGTAGAGGAGGGCCAAGTAGAGGACCTAGAAGTTCTGGAGGGAGAAGCTTTGGAGGAAGCTCCAGTGGAAGAAGCTTTGGAGGAAACTCTAGTAGTGGAAGTTTTAATAGAGATAGGCCTAGAAGTTCTGGAGGAAGAAGTTTTAATAGAGATGGACCTAAAAAATATAATTCAAGTGGACAAAGTAGAGATAGACCTAGAAGTTCTGGAGGAAGAAGTTTTAATAGAGATGGACCTAAAAGATATGATAAAGATAGTTCAAGTAGAGATAGTCCAAAAAAATATGGGGATCATAATTCAGATAGAGATGGGCCTAAAAAATATGATCGAAAACCTAAACCCAGTAGAGTAAGTCCTAGTAAATATGGTCGAAAAACTAGTGGGCCTAAAAGATATAGTAAAAGTGGGCCAAGCAAAGGGGGAAAAAGTTCATATGGTAAAAAACCTGGAGTTAGAAGATCTCCAAGCAAAGGAAAAACTAATATTAGGAGGCCTAAAAGATAGGATTATCTTTATAAAGTAATTTTATTTAAATAATTTAAGATGGTTCAAAAAAGATTAAAAAATAACGTTAAAAGGGCAATGAATCGTAGAAGACGTGGGGCTAAAAAAACTCAAAAAAAGATTATTGTTCAATAATTTCTAGAAAATAATAATTAAAAATAAAATTAAATTTATTAAAGCACTTGCTAAACAATATTCACATAATTCTTTTAATTTGAATATTTGAATAGAACTAAGATATATTGACATTAATAATGCTAGGGAGCTTGATAATAACATTGCTAAGTTGACTAAATTGCTTAAAAATAAAGGTAAAATTATTGAAATCATGCCTATTAAAAATATAAAAATATAAAATAAAGCCCCCATAAGAATATTATCTATTCCTAATGCTTCGCCATATTTGCTATTTATAACCTTGCTGCAATCTTTTCCAATTATACAAACTAGCTTTTCTTTTTTAGATTTCTTTTTCCATAAATAGGTAGATAAAATTAATCCTATAAGTGAAAAAATCATTAACCATATTTGAGACATTTTATTCTTCTCTTAAAGTGTGGCAAACATATGAAGGATTTTTTTCTGAATAATCTTGATGATATTCTTCAGCTGGATAAAATTTTTCAAAAGCTACAATTTCGGTAACAGCTGGATTTGGAAAAATTCCTTTAGCATTAAATTTATTTTTACTTTCTTCAGCAATTTGTTTTTGTTCTTCATTCATGTAAAATATAACTGATCTATATTGAGTTCCAACATCTGGACCTTGTTTATTTAATTGGGTGGGATCATGTAATCTCCAAAAAAGATTTAAAACTTCTGAATAAGAAATAATATTATTATCAAAGGTAACTAAAACAGATTCTGCATGTCCTGTTGTACCTGTTGTAACTTGTTTATATGTTGGATTATCCACATGGCCACCAGAATATCCTGAAACAGCTGAAATGACCCCTTCTGTTTTTTCTAAAATAGTTTCAACACCCCAGAAACAACCTCCTGCAAGAACAGTTTCTTCATAAAAAAGAGGGACATATTCTCCATATCCTTCTTTTTCAAGATCTTTAGAGGCAATAAATCTTAATGCAGCTGAATTTGTACAAAACCTATCCCCCCATCAGGCCCATCATCAAAAACATGGCCTAGGTGGGATTCATTTGTTCTAATTTCAATTCTTTTCATTCCAAGAGAATTATCTTCTACCCTTTCAATTAAAGATTCATCTATTGGTTTTGTGAAGCTAGGCCAACCAGTTCCGGAATCATATTTATCTAAACTTGAAAATAAAGGTTTTCCAGTATTTGCATCTACATATATTCCAGGATCTTTATTATCCCAATATGCATTATCAAATGCTTTTTCTGTTCCACCTTGTTTAGTTACATATTCTGTTAATTTTTCTTCTTTAGTCATTGTTGTGTCTCCTATTAAAAAAGAAACCATCAAAATTGCAAAAAATAACATCAAAATTGCTTTTGGTTTTTGTTTCATTTTCATTGTTGAATATAAATAAAAAAATAAAAAAATAAATTAAATTAAATTAAAATTTCCAGTCAGCTAATACCGCTAAATTTGCGATAATTGTTAAATGCATTAATACTGATGGCCAGCTTCCCCAAGCAACTGTAAGTCCAGCTACTAATAATATTATCATTGGTGGAATAACTGTGTATTTTAATTCATATTTTGCTAAAATTGCAATTCCAAATAGAATTTCAGATAAAATTAATACCCATGCCCAAAACATTGGTGCCCATGAGAATAAAGCTATTCCTGAAATCATTCCTGAAACACCTGAAGCTCCGCTTACAAATAACTTCAAAAGTCCTGGGACTAACATAACCAATCCTAACATAATTCTATTAATCATTCCTAAAGATTTTTCTTTCATTTTTTACCTCCCTTATTTAATTAGGAAATAATAAACGATCGTTAACTTATAAATATGTCTATTAAGCGAAATATTTATAAAGGATACTTAACAATTGTTAACTAATTAAACATGAGGAAATTAAAATGACTGTAAAAATATACTCAACACCTGCCTGTCATTGGTGCCATAAAACCAAAGACTTTTTTAATGAAAACAACGTTGAATTTACAGATATTGATGTAACTCAGGATCAAGACGCCGCTAAGGAAATGGTTGAAAAATCAGGCCAAATGGGCGTCCCTGTCATTGATATTAATGGTGAAATCATTGTTGGCTTTAACGAGCCATTAATTACAGATTTGTTGAAATTAAAATAAACTTTAAACAAATGGAAAAATATGATTTTTTAATTTTAGGTGCAGGAGGAACAGGTTTAGCTGCAGCAATGTATGGAGCTAGGTTAGGAATGAAAACACTTGTTTTAGGTGCAACTCATGGTTCTGAACTTCCTATTGGAGGGGTTATTACTACTACTAGCTATGTTGAGAATTATCCTGGTTTTAAAAAAATTCTAGGATTTGATCTTGCAAAAAATATAGAAGAACATGCAAGAGAATATGACTTGGTTACTATTAAAAATGAGAAAGCTACTGAAGTTAAAAAATTAAATAATTTATTTATTATTAAAACTGAAAAAGGAGAATATGAAGCAAAAAGCATCTTATTTGCTACAGGAACAAAATGGAGAAAACTAGATGTTCCTGGTTCTTTAGAATTTGAAAATAAAGGAGTTAATTATTGTGCTCTTTGTGATGCTCCTCTTTTCAAAGATAAAATTACTGCTATTGTAGGCGGATCAGATTCTGCAGGTAAAGATGCTTTAATTTTAGCAGAACATGCTAAAAAAGTTTATATCATTTATAGGGGAGAACAAATACATCCAGAACCAATAACTTTGAAAGATATTGAAAAAAATGAAAAAATAGAAATTATTAATAATGCTAATGTTATTGAAGTAAAAGGAGATAATCTAATGTCTTCTGTTATTTTAGATAAAGAATATAATGGTTCTAAAGAATTGGAATTAAGTGGTTTATTTATTGCTATAGGTCATTTAGTTTTATCAGATCTTGCAAAACCTCTAGGTGTTAACCTTGCTGAAAAAGGAGAAATAATAATTGACCATAAAACATCTAAAACAAATGTTCCAGGAATATTTGCTGCTGGAGATGTAACTGATAAACAATTCAAACAATTGATTACAGGTGTTGCAGATGGTTGTACTGCGGCTTATTCTGCTTATCAACATATTAAAAAGGGAAAATAAAATGGCTACTCTAACTAGTAAAAAAACAAAAAAATCTACTGAAATTAAAGATAATTCTTATATTAGGCCTGCTGCAGAAAAATTAGGTGTTCCCTTTGCATGCAATGTTGGTTCCTGTGGATCATGCATGATTGATATTGTAAAAGGTAAAGAAAATTTATCTGAATTAACTCAGGCAGAAAAAGATGTTGGTTTAAATAAAGATAGAAGATTTGCTTGTCAATGTAAAATTAAATCTGGTGAAGTTGTAATAGATTTCTAATTCATATTAATTAAATTCTTTCTAATACAGGCTCAGGTTCTGGAGAAGGTAAATATTTTTCTATCCTATCTTTAACTCTTTCCAAAATAGGTTTCTTTTGTTTTTTTTGGAGGGGGTGTTCCAATATCTGATTTTGACATATAATCTGCACTTATCCAACTTAAAACCCCCAATCCATTTGTTAGATTATTTAGGGCATTATGGTATAATTCAGGGCTACCAGAGGTTATTCCCATTGCTAATTGTGTTGCACCTATTAAAGATTGTCCGAGTGATAATCCGTATAAAGAAACATTTAGATATTTCATAGTATTTTTAGGTAATCCCTTTGATTCCCACATTATTTCTTCTTCTTTGGTACTTTTTATTCTTAAAGCCTCAAATATACCTTTTGATGCAGATGCCAATGCTGGATAAGCCATAATAAACTCCCCAGTATTTGCAACATAAGTTCCAAGTGCAATTGAACTTCCAAGATACAATCCTTTTTCTAAATCTGATTTATTTCTATGTGTTTTTTCCTGCCAAGTAGTTGCTATTTTTTTATTAAATTTAAAGAGGGCATTATCTAAAATAGCTATTGCACTTCCATCGCTTTTGTTAAATTGGTCATCTAATGACATGTTAAAATTAAAAATTTATTATTTATAAACGTTTCTATTGATGTCCTTTGGTAATAGTAACAAATCATCATCAACAACCTTTTAAATCAATTTTCCATTATAAGATTGCATTCTTAGTATTATCATATTCATATTAATTAAATAAAACGGAGGTTAACAAATGACTGTAAGAATAAACCAAGAGGCTCCTGACTTCGAAGCGAAAGCTTTTCATGAAGAGAGTGTGAAGGACATTAAGCTGTCTAAATACAAGGGGAAATGGGTAGTATTATTTTTCTATCCAGCTGATTTCACTTTTGTGTGCCCTACAGAACTTGAAGACCTTGCTAAAAACTACAAAGCTTTCCAAGACTTAGATGTAGAGATTCTTAGTGTTAGCACAGATACTGAATTCGTCCATAAAGCATGGCATGATCATTCTGAAGCTATCAAGAAGATTAAGTATCCAATGGTAGCAGACCCAACAGGGAAAATCTGTAAATCCTATGGTACATATATTCGAGATGAAGGTTTAAGTTTAAGAGCAACAATACTAATTGATCCAGATGGAATTGTTAAATCTTTTGAATTCAATGACAATAGTATTGGTAGAGGAACTCAAGAACTTATTAGGAAAGTTAAAGCTGCTCAGTTTGTACGTGCACATGGTGGAGAAGTCTGCCCTGTAAACTGGGAAGAAGGCAAGGATACTTTAAAGCCAGGACTTGATTTAGTTGGAAAGATATAACTTCTTTCCACTTTCTTTTTTTTATTTTTTATTCTAGTAACTTAAAAGTGGTTACATTTAGCAATATTTATAAATCAATTTTTTCTTTATTTTATATGGGTTTTATAAAAAAACTTTTTCCAAAAAAGAATTATTTAAAAGCAGCAATAGCTCCCGGTATTTTGAATTTAGGTTCTGAATGGATTACCTTTACAAAATCACTAGCTTCAAATCCAGCATTACAATCATTCAATGATAAATATGCTTCAGATATTCTTTGTGGGATACTTTGGTATCCTTCATTTAGAGGACTTGGATTTTCAAAAAATAGTTCATTAATAAATTCAATTTTAGGAGGAGGTATGTTTGAATTAGCACAATATTATAATATTTATTCTGGAACCGCAGATTGGAATGATATTTTGGCATATACTATAGGAGGATTAGCTGCATATGGAATAGATAAATCTATTGGAAAAAAAGCTAATAAAAAGAACTTAGAAACAGAGATTATAAATTAAAATGACTAAAAAATTTTATTATCAAATAAGGAAAATCCCAAAAAAACGTCTTAAAGGATTGGCTCTAAAACTTAATTTCAAAAATGGGATAGAAGATATTAATGATGGTTTAGAATCCATTGGATATGATATAATTTCTAAATTAAGTTCAAAAAATGATATTTTAGTCTTAGGACATGAATTAGGACCTAATGAGGCAAATGTTATAAGTGCAGCTAATTATTATATTTTTAATCTTACAGATATAAGTTCCTATCATGAAGAAGCATTAAAATTTAATCATGAAAAAGATATTGATGGTGCTTTAACAAAATTACTTATTGCTGCAGCTGTAGAAGGTCAACTTTTTCCTAATAAAAGAGGGCCTTTAAATTAATTTTAAACCAAAACCAATATAAACCAAATTGGTGATTTTCTAATATGGCATTTAACTTTGAAAATGAAAAACTTGTGAAAGAGCTCAAAAAAATTGGGCCAAAAAAAGTCCTAGTTCAACTTCCAGAAGGAGTTAAAAAACATTCTTTTGAAATTGAAAAATTAATTTCAGATCTGGGAATTAATGTTGTTTTTTCAGGTCAAACATGTTGGGGAGGATGCTGTGTTTCTATTGAAGAAGCTAATTTAGTGGGGGCAGATTTAATTGTTCATTTTGGCCATGCAAAATTCATAGAAGTTAAATTTCCAGTATTATATGTTGAAGTTAGAGATGAGTTAGATCTTTTACCTTTATTGAAAAAATCTTTAGAAGCAATTAAGAATTTTAAAAAAATAGGATTGTCATATTCTATTCAGCATAGACATGATCTAAAAAAAATAATTGAATTTTATCATAATAATGGAAAAGAAATTACTCTATCTACTCAAAAAGGGAACGTTGCTTATGAAGGCCACATAGTTGGTTGTCAATATGAGGGATTAAAAGAAATTGAAAAAAATGTTGAGGCTTTTTTAATTCTAGGAAATAATTTTCATTCAATGGGTGCTGCAATTTCTGTTGAAAAACCAGTGATATTAATTGATGTTTATAATGATAAAATTGAAGTAATGGAAGGTATCAGAGATAAAATCCTTAAACAAAGAGCAATATCTATTTCAAAATTAAAAGATGCAAAAAAAATTGCTATCTTAGTTGAAGCTAAACCTGGACAGAAATTTGGACAGCCAGAACTACTAGAAAAAGCTTTCAAAGAGCAAGGTAAAGAAATTGTAGTAATTAATATTGATGAAATGACTCCGGAAAAACTTATGAATTTTTATGATGTAGATTGTTTTATAGAATTAGGATGTCCAAGAATTGCAGTAGATGATTTTTCAAAATATGAAATACCAATTGTTACTTTTAAAGAAGCTTTAGTTGGATTGGGTAAAAAAACTTGGGAAAATATTTTAAAAACTGGTTTTTTATAATAGAAATCTTTTTATATAGAATTTTACTAATAAATTAAACCCTTATTCTAATTAATTCAAAAAACATTCAAATTAAATTAAAGGAGGTAAAAAATGACTGAACATAAAAAAGAAGAAAAAACAATAAGTATCAAAAAAGATACCCTTTGGAAAGTTGGAACCTTTTTATTTGCAGCCCTGTTTGTAATTGTTCTTGTAATAGCTATAAGGCCAAGTGGACAAGTTGTTAATAATGGCAGTGGTACTCAATTAGAGGGAGTTACAAAATATGTTCAATATGCTGATGATTTAGGATTAGACACAAAAGATTTTGAAGAATGTGTTAATTCTGGAAAATATAGTTCAAATGTTGCGGCAGATCTTCAATATGGTTCTAGTATAGGAATTTCAGGTACGCCTGGTTTCTTTATTAATGGTAGAATTCTATCTGGTGCTCAACCTTTTTCAGTATTTCAACAAATTATTGAAGAAGAATTAGCTGGAACTGCAACAACTGCTTCTAGAATTGGGGTAGATATTGGAGATTCACCAGTAAAAGGAGATGCAAATGCACCTGTTACAATTGTTGAATTCTCAGACTATGAATGCCCATATTGTGGAAGACACTTTTCACAAACATATGGACAAATTGTATCTGAATATGTTGATACTGGAAAAGTAAAAATGGTATTCAAAGATTTTCCATTAAATTTCCATGCTAAAGCTCAAAAAGCTGCAGAAGCTGCTAGATGTGCTGGAGAACAAGGAGATTATTGGGGTATGCATGATGCTTTATTTACTTCAGGTGTTTAATTTTTTATTTTAAAAATGTGGCTAAATCAAAATAGAAAGTTTGCGATTAAAAAATCTATTTTGAAGAAGCCCTATATTTTTTCTTTTATTATTATTTTTTTAGCATATATTTTATTAAATTTTTTCTTAAATGATTTTAAAACAACTCTTCCAACTTTATTTACTTCATTTAAACTTTGGTTTTTAATTCCATTTATATTTTTTAATTTTTTATTAATTCCGTTTCTAATTGCATTGACTATAAATCTTACAGCAATAAAGTTTCAAGATTGGAAATCTATAAATTCTAAAGGAGAAGAAGGCCTAGGAGTTTTAGGAATTTTAGGAGGAATTTTAGGAGGAGCCTGTCCAGGTTGTTTTGCAGGCTTTTTCCCAGCATTTATAGGAATATTTGGAATCTCTGCAACTCTAAGTAGTCTTCCCTTATATGGCCTAGAATTACAAATTATTTCCGCAATATTTTTAATTGCAGCTATAGTTTTATTAACAAGGCCAACTGTATGTAAAATAAATATAAATCTTGAAAATGGAAAATAAACTTGTAGGATATATTATGCTTGGAATTTCAGCTTTATTAATTGTTATTGTATTATTATTTCAAAAAGCTCTTCAAGAAGTTGTAGCGCTAAGTTGTGGTTTAGAACATGGCCTAAGTTGCCCTATGAATATTACAATAAATCAACAAACATATTTAGCATTAGCAATTGTGGGATTATTAGTGATTATTGCTTTTGTTTTAATGTTTACAAAACCCAAGGAAAAAATAATTGTTAAAACAAAAACAGTTCATGCAAAAAGAAAGAAAATTGATAAATCTAAGTTAGATAAAGATGAAAAAAAGGTTGTGAGTCTTCTTGAAAAAGAAAATGGAGCTATATTTCAAAAAACTCTAATGGAAAAACTTGAAATTGGAAAAGTAAAAACTACTAGACTTCTTGATAAGTTGGAAGCTAAACAAATTATTGAAAGAAAAAGAAGAGGAATGAATAATATTGTTGTTTTAAGAAGATGAAAAAAGAAAAAAGAAAATATATCTTTGAACTTATTAGTATAATAGTTATATTTTTAGCGATCTCATATATTGTTCAATCTAATTTAGATTTTTTTAAAAAGTTCTTAGGAAATGGTTATTGGGGAATTTTAGCATATATTCTTATTGGGCAATTAGCAATGATCTTTGCACCCATTAGTTCAATGCCTTTAATTCCTCTTGTTTCTCAAATGATTGGTCCTTTTTATGCAAGTATTGTTAATGTGTTCTCCTGGACATTAGGGTCTGTATTAGTATTTTTTATTTCTAGAAAATGGGGGGTTGCACTAGTTAAGAAAATAATCCCTTTAAAAAATATTTACAAACTTGAAAATAAAATGCCTAAAGAAAATCAATTTTGGAGCATCTTCTTATTAAGAATAATTTTTCCTGTTGATTTAATAAGCTATGCTTTAGGGATCTTAAGTAAAGTTAAATTTAAACCATATTTCTATGCAAGCCTTTTAGGAATAATTCCAAAAGCATTTATGGCTTCTTATTTTGGGTATGCTGATTTTAAATATCAACTTGCACTTTTTTTAATTATAGGTGTTGTGGGTTTATTTTTAATTATTTTGGGGTATTTATTAGATAATATGTTCAATAAAAAAAATTGAAACTAGTTACACCAAAGCGGTTATATAAAAAAATTATTATAGAGATTACATGTCTGCAAAAAAATTTGTAAAAGAACTTTCAGGTTCAAGAGTTGAAGGAGAAATAATAAAAACAGTAACCTATTCTTTAATTACTTCATTTATTGTTTTTATAGTATTATATTTTTTAGGATTAAAAGACTTTGAAAATTTTATTCCAAAATATGGATTTTTTATATTTTTTGCAATTTTAAGTTATGCTATAGTTTTGCCTTCTCTAAGACAAATTAAAGCTTATCAAACATTTGCATGTATGTCTGGAATGATGATCGGAATGACTATTGGAATGATTTCAGGATTTCTAGCAGGATATTATGTTGCAGCTACAAATGGAATGTTTTGGGGAAGTATATTTGGAATGAGTGTAGGTATTATTTTAGGAGTTCAAAATGGAAGATGCTGTGGAATAATGGGGGTAATGGAAGGAATGATGTCAGGATTTATGGGGGGATTGATGGGGGCCATGACTGCAGTTATGATGATAAATGATCATCTTAGAGCAGCAGGAGTAATAATCTTTTTAGTTTCCTTAGCAATAATGGCTGCACTTAATTATATGGTCTATCTTGAAATGTATGAAAGGGAAAGGAAAATTAAAGAAGATTATTTTCCAATTATACTAGCCAGCTTAATTTTAACCTTAATAACAATTATGTTTATGGTCTTTGGCCCAAGGAGTATTTTATTTGGGTAAAATGGGAAATAAAATTACTTTATTTGTGATGTTATTATTAGTTGTTGGATTTGGATTATTTTTAATAAAAGATTCACCTATTTTGGGGAATACTATTAAAAATTTGAGTTCAGGAGGAGTACAAGAAATTACAATAGGAGTTAAAAATTATAATTATTATCCTAATACTATTAATGTAAATGTTAATCAACCAGTTAGAATTTATTTGGATGAAAGTGTGAGAGGATGTTATAGATCTTTAGTAATTAGGGATTTTGGAATATATAAAAATTTTAAGGATATAAATGATTATATTGAATTCACACCTAATAAAAAAGGGACATATCTGTTTTCATGTTCAATGGGGATGGGTGTTGGAACATTAATTGTAAAATGAAAAAAATAAAAATAAAAATTGAAGGGATGCATTGTGCCTCATGTGCTTTAAACATTGAGAAAAGTTTGAATAAACTTGAAGGCGTTGATTCTGTAGGTGTAAGTATCATGACTAATAAGGCCATTGTTCAAGCAGATGAAAACGTTTCAGAAGAGGATTTGAAGAAAGCTGTTTCTAGAGCAGGTTATAAAATAGTTTCAATTGAATAAAAAAATGAATCACCAACATATTGAAAGTTTAGAAGAGAAAGAGATTAATAGTTGGAAAAAGAAGCTATTTTTGAGTTGGATTATTGCAATCCCAATTATTTTCTTGATGTATCTTCCAATGATTTTTGGATTAATGTTATTTGAAGAAAAAATTACTACTATTCTAACATTAATTTTTGCTTTTCCAGTAATATTTATAGTTGGATTTTCAACATTAAAATCAGGATTTAGAGGTTTTTTGAGCTTCTATTTCAATATGGATTCTTTGATAGCACTTGGAACTGTAGTTGCATATCTTACTGGAATAGCTAATCTATTTTTTGGTTTTGAAAACTATTCAGGTGTTTCTGCAATGATAATGGCAATATTTATCACAGGAAAATATATTGAATCTAAAGCAAGAGGAAGAGCTGGACAGGAAATAAAAAAACTATTGGAATTGGGAGCAAAAAATGCCACTGTTATAAGAAATGGTAAAGAAATTGAAATTCCAATTTCAGAAGTTAAAATTGGAGATATCATGGTAATCAAGCCAGGCGAAAAAATTCCAACAGATGGGATTGTTACTAAAGGTGAAAGTTCAGTTGATGAATCTATGATAACAGGAGAAAGCCTTCCAATAGATAAAATCAAAAGAAGTAATGTGATTGGAGCCACAATAAATCAAGAAGGAATTCTCTATGTTAAAGCGACAAAAATAGGTTCAGATACTTTTTTGGCTCACATAATAGATTTGGTTGAAGATGCACAAGGAAGTAAGGTCCCAATACAAAAATTTGCAGATAAAATAACAAACATATTTGTTCCATCTGTTCTAGTATTATCTGTTCTAACTTTCATAGGATGGTTTATATTTGGAGATGTAAACAATGCTTTTGGAACTGCAATAGCAGTATTAGTAATCTCCTGTCCTTGTGCCTTGGGCCTAGCAACACCAATTGCATTAACAGTTGGTTCTGGAATGGGTGCAAAGAGGGGTATTTTAATAAGAAGAGGGGAAGCAATTCAAACAATGAAAAATGTTAAAATTATAGCATTTGATAAAACAGGCACAATAACAAAAGGAAAACCAGAAGTAACAAATATTGAATTATCTAAAGATATCAAAAAAGAGGAATTTCTAAAAATTGCTGGAAGTCTTGAAAAATTATCTAATCATCCTCTTTCAAAAGCAATAGTTAATTATTCAAAATTAAAAAAATATAGTTTAGTTAAAAATTTTAAAACTCTTCTTGGAAGAGGTCTTGAAGGAACAATACAAGGTAAGAAATATCTAATTGGAAATAAAAGACTCATGGAAGAACATAAAATTAGTTTGAAGAATTTCCTAAAGAAAATTGACCATCTTGAAGGCCAAGGAAAAACAGTGATGATTTTAACTTATAAAAAAAATAAAAAGGTTTTAGGTTTAATTGCAGTAGCAGATTCAGTTAAAGAAGATTCTATTGCAGCATTGAAATATTTACATCGAAAAGGTTATTTTACAGTTATGATCACTGGAGATAATGAAAAAACTGCACAGGCAATTGCTAAAGAGGTAGGAATAAAGAAAGTTATTGCAAATGTTTTACCTGGAGATAAATCAGAAGCTGTAATGAAACTTCAATCTAAAAATAATTCATATGTTGCTTTTGTGGGGGATGGAATAAACGATGCCCCTGCATTAAAACAATCTAATGTTGGAATTGCTATGGGGACTGGAACAGATATTGCCATTGAAGCTGGAGATATTGTTCTTACAAAAGGATCATTAATAGGAGTTTGCCAGGCAATAGAATTAAGTAAAGCAACATTTGGAAAAATAAAGCAAAATTTATTTTGGGCATTTGCATATAATGTAGTTGCAATACCTCTTGCAGTAGGAGGGATTTTACATCCAATTATTGCAGAAGTTGCAATGGCACTCTCAAGCATAACAGTTATTGCAAATGCTAATCTGTTAAGAAGGAAAAAAATTTGATTTTATTCAAAAATAACATCGACGTTAAAATTAAATCTATTTTTTATAAATCATTATGAAACTAGTTACACCAAAGCGGTTATAACAAACTATTTCTTTTGGAAATCATGCAAACAAGAAAAGTTAAAATAAAAAAGAGTGAGTTAACATATTATAGCCAATTAGCTATTGTATCTGTATTAATCTTAGTCTTATTATTTAATATTAATTTTGGATCAAGTTCTAATATTGATTTAGGATCAAGTTCACAGAATGGAGTTTCTGCTTCAAGCATTATACCTACAGGAGTTCCAGAAATATATGGTGAGGAGTTAGGTGTTTCTTATGATTTTGTAAGTGCTAGTAATCCTCAATTAGCAGATCAAACAATTTCATTTCTTTCTAATATAGATAGAACTGAAACCTTAGAAGGTGCAGATCTTGAAAGATATATTAATATTCTATATGTTTCACATGGAGGAATTTCTTGTGAATATTGTTGTGGAGCTAGATCTATTATATTTGAAAATGGTCAAGCAGCATGTGGTTGCGCTCACTCATATGCAATGAGGGGTCTTGCAAAATATTTAATCCTAAACCATGGAGATGAATATACTGATGAACAAATATTAGAAGAAGTTGGTAAATGGAAAATATTGTTTTTTCCAGGAATTATGCAAAATAAAGCAGACATAATGGCAAGCCAAGGAATATCTACAGATTATATTAGCCTAACATCAAATGATTATAGGGATATTGAAAAAGGTCAAACAAGTGGCGGAAGCATGGTTGGTGGATGTTAATAATAACGGAGGAAAAATAAATATGGATAAAAAACAAATTGTATTATGGAGCCTTATAGGAATCCTAGGAATTTTAGTTTTATATGTAGTATTCTTTCAAGGATCTGCAGGAACAGCTCAAAGTACCCTATCAGCTAGTCAAGCTGCTGCACAACAAGCTGCAAGCGGATATAGTGCAAGTGCAATGGTTGGAGGTTGTTAAATAAATTTTAAAATGAATGGAAAAAATATTTTTATTTTAATTGTAATTTTAATATCAGTTTCAGCAACCTATGTAGTTTCTACTGGGAACGTTGTAAGTGATAAAATTCCCATGACAGTATATAAATCTGCTAATTGTGGGTGCTGTGCAAAATGGATCCCCTATATTCAAGATAAGGGATTTTTAACAGAAACAATAATGACTGAAAATATGCAATCTATAAAAGAAGAATATAATATTCCAAGATCAATGGAGAGTTGCCATACAGCTATTGTTGGAGGCTATTTTGTTGAAGGTCATATTCCTATTGAAGCTATAAATAAATTATTAGAAGAACAACCAGATATTGATGGTATTGCTCTTCCAAATATGCCTGCAGGTAGTCCTGGTATGCCTGGAATTAAAAATGGGCAATGGATAATTTACGCAATTAAAGATGGAAAAACATCCACATTTATGACAATATGATGAAAAATATGAATCAAAAAGGAGGTTATCTAATCACAGCTGTTTTTTTAGTAGCTATTTTAGTGGTAATATTCACAGCTCCAGGTAGTGCATCTGTAACTGAACAAAGAGAAGAATTTATTGGATTGAAAACATCTATTCAGGGAACAATGTTATCTAATGGAATGTATAGATGTTGTCTTGAAAAGCCATGCACCTATTGTATTGAAAAAACACCTGGCCATGGAGAAGATGCAGAATGTAGTTGTCTAGAAGATTTAGTTAATGGAGTCCATCCTTGTGGAGAATGTATTGGGGAAATTTTAGAAGGTCATGGAAATCCATATCTTAAAGAATATTTTGCAGAAGCCATAGCTGAAAAAACAGGAGAATTAGAGGCCATTGAAAGAATCATCGAGGAAAAATATCCTAGTTTATAAGATGAAAAAACAAAATAACTTACTTTTTTTAATATTAGGATTACTTGTAGTAATCCTTATTTTCTTTTTTATATTTTCAAATCCAAATAAAACTACTTTAGTGGATTCAAACCAATTTGAACAATTAATTTCTCCTGAAGAAGTATATGTTATTAATGCGCATACTCCCTATATTGGAGAGATTGAAGGAACAGATTTAAATGCATATAATTGGGAAAACATGGAATCTTATTTAGATCAACTTCCAGAAGATAAATCAACACCTATTGCCATTTATTGTAGAAGTGGAAGAATGTCTTCCATATCTGCACACCAATTATTAGAATTAGGTTATACTAATATTTATGATTTAGAGGGGGGAATGAATGCTTGGCAATCAAGTGGAAGAAATCTTGTTCAAAATGTAGAAGAAACAGGTGAAATAAAAGAGTTTAATCTTATTGCAAATAATTGGAATTTTCTTTCAAATGAAATAGAAGTTAATTTAGGTGATAGAGTAATATTACATGTTGAATCTGTTGAAGGAACCCATGGTATAGCTTTAGCTGATTTTGGTATTAATGAATTTATTAATCAGGGTGAAACAGTTGATATTGAATTTTTAGCAGATAAACAAGGTACTTTCAGCTTCTATTGTAATGTTCCATGTGGTCATGGCCATAGTAGTATGAATGGTTTATTTATAGTGAATTAAAAGGAGGTAAAAACAAAAATGAAAACTTTAGTAACAGCAGCAATAATGGTAGGATTATTAGCACTTGTAGGTTTGGCAACAGCAGCAATAACAAGTGTAGATGCTACAGATAATGCTTATACTGGATCTTGCGAATCAGGAAGCTGTCCTAACGCAGCCCAAGGAGGATGTACTGCAGGAAATAACTGTGGATCATCTAATTGTGGAGCAACAACAGGATCTAGTTGTGGCGGTGGTTGTGGTGGAAGATAAAACTTCACAAAGAACTATAACCTTTTTTTTCAATTTTTTTTATTAAACTTTTTTTACCTGATTTTACAATCTGGCCTTTCTTTATTACTGCAACCTGGTCTGGTTTAATATAATCTAAAATCTTTTGATGGTGGGTTATAATCAATACTGATTTATCTTTGTTTAAGAACTTCTTAATTCCTTTTGAAACTGTTTTCAAAGCATCAATGTCTAGGCCAGAATCTGTTTCATCTAATATGGCCATTTTTGGATTCAGTGTTAGAAGCTGTAATATTTCTAGCTTCTTTTTTTCTCCTCCTGAAAATCCTTTATTTACATACCTTTCTAAAAAATTCTGATCTATCTTAAGAAGTTCTGCTTTTTCATCTAATAGGTCTTGAAATTGGAATGTCATTAATTGTTTTTTATTAGTAGAATTATATGATTGTTTAAGAAAATTAAAAACTTTGACTCCATCTATTTCTTGGGGATTTTGGAAAGATAAAAACAAACCTAGATTAGCTCTTTTATCTGGACCTAGCTTTGAAAGATCTTTTCCTAGAAATAATATTTTTCCTTTTGTTATTTTATATTTTGGATGACCCATTAAAACATTTGCTAAAGTTGATTTTCCAGAACCATTTGGGCCCATTAGAGCAATTACTTTTCCTTTTTCTAATTCAAGGTTAATTCCATTTAGAATTTTTTTACCTTCAACTTCTACATGTAAATTTTTTATTTCTAGAAATTTCATTTTTAATTTAAAGCTCTTTTAATAGCTTCTAAGGGAAGAAGTGCACATTTCATTCTTGAAGCCCCAATAGGAATCCTCATCAAATCTAATACAAATTGACTTCCAAGATCTTTTATTTGTTCTGCAGGCATATCTTTTATTTTATCTGTGATTAAAGAAGCAGAGGACATGCTTATTGCACACCCTTCTCCATCAAATTTAACATCCTTTACTCTTCCATCCTTAATATTTAAAAAAACTTTTATTTTATCTCCACACATTTGATTAAATTCTTCATGTTTATGTGTTGCATTTTCAAGAATTCCAAAATTATGTGGATTTTTGTATAAATCTAAAATATATTCTCTGTAAATATCTCCTGCTTCACTTGTCATTCTAATGTAAAATAAATCCTCCTGTTATTTCTTCCCCTATTATCTATTTTAAGAAGTTTTATGGTTCCAATTTCACCTGTATTTTTAACATGAGTTCCGCCATCTGCTTGAATATCAAAATCTCCGATATTTACTATTCTTATTTCTTTTATTTCTTTTGAAAGGCCTTTTGCTAACTTAGTCATAATAGGTATTTTTTCTGCTTCTTCTCTAGGTAAAAATTCAATAGTTATGGGTAAATTTGCTTGTATTTTTTTATTTGCAAAATCTATATAAGATATTATCTTATCTTTATCATATTCCTCTAATGCAAAATCCATTCTAGATTTTTCTTCCCCTAATTGGCCTCCAGTAATCATAGCATTTGTGTCTCTATGAATAACTTCACTTAAAATATGAATAGCAGTATGCATTTGCATAAGCCTATATCTTCTATCCCAATCTAATCTACAAGAAACTTCATCTCCTGGTTTTAATCCAGATTCATTAACTTCATGACTAATATGTCCATTGAATTTTCCACAATATACTACTTTGAAAACTGTTCCATCTTCTTTTGTTATTAGGCCTTCATCATAGGGTTGCCCACCTCCATTTGGATAAAAAGCTGTTTTGTCTAAAACTATAAATGTATCATTATCAACTTCTTGAACAATTGCTTTCCATTCTTTTAGATAACTATCTTTTAGATATAATGCTTCAGTCATATTAATTAAACTTAGTCTTTATTTTACTTAAGGATTGTGTTAATGAGTCTATATCTTCAAAAGTATTGTAAAATGCTAAACTAACTCTTGAAACACTAGGAATATTTAATTTTTCTAATAAAGGCATCGCACAATTATGTCCTGCTCTTATTGCAATATTATCCTCATTTAATAAAGAAGCAACATCGTGGCCATGAATTCCTTTTGGATTAAAAGATAGAATAGAAATATTATTTTTTTTAGGACTATAAATTTCAATATCCCCTAATTCTTCTAGTTTTTTTAAAGTATATTCAAATAATTCAGATTCCCATTTTGAAATATTTTCAAGACCTATTTCCTGAATATATTTTATTGCTTCTGCAAGTGCAATTGTTTCTGAAATATTTTGAGTTCCTGCCTCAAATTTTTCTGGTAGATCTGCAAACTCTGAATTTTCTAAAGTTACTTTATTTATCATCCCCCCTCCAAATAAAAAAGGTGGAAGTTTTTCTAATAATTCTTGTTTTCCATATAAAACTCCTATTCCTGTTGGACCCAATAGTTTATGCCCTGAAAATGCTAAAAAATCACAATCTAAATCTTTAACATCTATTTTAAAATGTGAAGCGCTTTGAGCTGCATCAATTATTGTTAATGCTTTTTTTTCTTTTGCTATTTTTATTATTTCTTTTATGGGATTAATTGTTCCTAGGACATTTGAAGCATGAACAATTGAAATCAAAGCTGTTTTTTCTGTTATTTTATTTTTAGCATCTTTCAAATCTAGAGTAAAATCTTCTTTAATTTTAATAAATTTTAATTTCATATTATTTCTTTTTGCTAACTGTTGCCAAGGTACTAAATTAGAATGATGTTCCATTTCGGTTAGCACAATTTCATCTTTTTCTTTGGAGATTATTTCAGAAATAGTATAAGATAGTAAATTCAAAGCTTCAGTAGTATTTTTAGTAAATATTACTTCTTTTTCTTTAGCATTAATAAAACCTGTAATTACCTTTCTGGCTTCATGATATCTTTTCATTGCTTTTTCACTTAAAGTATAAAGCCCTCTTTGAATATTGGCATTATTTTTTTCTGAAAAGTCTTTTACAGAATCTATAACAACTTGGGGCCTTTGAGAAGTTGCAGCATTATCTAAATAAACTAAACCTTTATTATTTTTAAAAATAGGAAAATCTTTTTTTAATTCATGAGCTTTTTTATTATCTATTTTCATTTTAAACAACAGATTTTTCAATTTCAAGATCAATCAAACGATTAAGCTCTACAGCATATTCTAAGGGAAGTTCTTTTATTAATGGTTCTATAAATCCTGAAACTATTATTTTAGTTGCCTCTTCTTCTGATAAACCTCTTGACATCAGATAAAATAATTGGTCTTCACCTATTTTTCCCACTGCAGCTTCATGAGCTACATCAACATTGCTTTCTTCTATTTCCATTGCAGGGAAGGTCATGGCTTTACTATTATTATCTAACATTAGGCCATCACATTTTACAAATGATTTTGAATTTTCACATCCTTTTTTTATTTTGACTAATCCTCTGTAAGAGCTAACTCCATTTTCAGAACTAATTCCTTTACTAAGAATATTTGAGGTAGTATTTTCAGCTAAATGATATACTTTACAGCCAGTGTCTTGATATTGCCCTTTACCGGCATAAGCAATTCCAATATAATCTGATTTTGAATTTTTCCCAACAAGTAAACTACAGGGATAGAGCATTGTTTTTTTACCACCTAGGTTCCCATTTACCCACTCAATAATTCCATTTTCTTGAACTACTGCTCTTTTAGTGTTTAAATTATAAACATTTTTACTCCAATTTTCTATTGAAGAATATCTTACTCTTGCATTTTTCAAAACATGAATTTCTACACAACCTGCATGTAGAGAATCTTCTGAATAAAGAGGTGCAGAACATCCTTCAATATAATGAACTTCAGAACCTTCATCTGCAATTATTAATGTATGTTCAAACTGACCTGAATTTTTCTCATTCATTCTAAAATAAGCTTGTAGTGGTAGCTCTACTTGGACACCTTTAGGAACATAAATAAAAGTTCCACCAGACCAAACAGCTGCATGCATTGCAGAGAATTTATGTAGACCAATTGGCACACAGGAAGTCATAAAATATTTTTGGATTAACTCGGGATATAAATTAACAGCCTCATCCATGTCTAAGAAAATAACTCCTTTTTCAGCCAGATCTGATTTTAAATTATGATAAATTATTTCAGATTCATATTGAGCCCCTACTCCTGCTAATGCTTTTTTTTCTGCTTCTGGAATTCCAAGTTTATCAAAAGTATCTTTAATTTCTTTAGGAACATCTTCCCATTTTTTTGATTTTTTAGCATCTGGACGTACATAATAGGATATTTTTTTTAAATCTAATTCACTAATGTCTGGACCGAAGTTAGGCATTTTTATTTCATGAAATAACTTTAATCCTCTTAATCTCAAATCTAACATAAACTTTGGTTCTTTTTTATCTTTAGAAATCTGCCTTACAAGTTGTTCACTAATACCTGGTTTTGATTTAAATTTTGGACTGGCCATCTAGATATTAACTATAGTTAAGTATATAAAAAGCTTATGGTTAATATTTAAAAGGATTAAACAATTGTTAAGAACATAATGAAAAAGATAATGCCTCAGGAGATAGAAGTATGGTATGTAATTCCCGCACTTAGAAGGGAACTTGCAAAATCTTTTGTAAAAGATCATAAAATGAATCAAAAAAAAGCTGCAGAAATGTTAGGCATTACAGAAGCTGCTATTTCTCAATATTTGAAGGATAAAAGGGGTGGAGAACTTAAGTTTACAAAGCCAGAATTAGAAAAAATTAAACAAGCAGCAAGTAAAGTTGTAGATGATCCTGAAAACATGATGGAAGTTCTTTATGACTTATGTGTATTTTTTAGAAATGAAAAAGTTGTGTGTAGAATGCATAAATGTAAAGATGCTACTCTCCCTAAGAATTGTCAAGGCTGTAGTTTATGCAAATAAACCTAGCTTTTTAAGAATTTGATTTGCTGAATCTTTTGTATCAACTGTTTTAATTATCTGTTTTATTTTATTTTTCTCTATAATAAAAGTTGTTCTTTTAATTCCAAAATATTTTTTACCAAAATTCATTTTTTCAACCCACACCCCATATTTGTTAGCTAATATTTTATCTGGATCTGAAACTAATTCAAAAGGAAGTTTAAACTTATCTTTAAATTTTTCATGACTTTCTTCAGAATCAGGACTTACACCTAAAACTTCTATTCCTTTCTTTTTTAAAATTTTAAATTCATCTCTAAAACTACAGGCTTCTTTAGTGCATCCAGGAGTATTATCTCTAGGATAAAAGTATAAAACTAATGTTTTATCTTTATAATTCTTAAGTTCTTTAAATTGAGGTGCTTTGTCACCAATTTTTAACTCGGTCATTTTACATTTCAAAATCTTGATCAGATCTAGGTGCTAATCCTTTTTCATATTCTTGCATAATTTCTAGAATTTCATCGAATTTATCTTTACTTTCTTCCATTTTTTGATTCCTCATAATATTTAGCTACTTGATCCCAATTAATTATTTGAAAAAAGTTATCAATATAATCTGCTCTTAAATTTTTATATTTAAGATAATATGCATGTTCCCAGACATCTATTACTAAAAGTGGAACTTTTCCTTGAGAAATTGGATTATCTTGATTTGATGTTTTAACAACTTCTAGCTTCCCTTCTTTATTTAAAACTAGCCAAGCCCATCCAGATCCGAACTGTGTTAAAGCTGCATTTCTGAACTGTTCTTTAAAATCACTAAAACTTCCAAAATCATTATCTATTTTTTGTAAGAATTCTCCTTTGGGCATTGTATCTTTCTTTAAAATAGACCAGAAAAAACTATGATTCCAATAACCTCCACCATGATTTATTATTGCTTGTCTAATATCTTCTGGAATTTCATTTACATTATCTAATAATTCATCTACTGGCTTTTCAGCTAGTTCAGGATGTTTTGCTAATGCTTTGTTAAAGTTATCTAGATATGCTTGATGATGTTTTTTATAATGAATTTCAATTGTTTTAGCGTCCATAAAGGGTTCTAAACCATCATAAGAAAAAGATAACTTGGGTAACTCATGACTCATAGTTAACTATTGTGAAGTTTATTTATAAGTTTTTTGGTTTGCCTATATTGTAACTATTGTGTGGTAACAATATAGAAATGTTTAAAAAGGATATTTTACAATTAAAATTATGTCAAACTCAACAATGATTGCTGCAGAACTTGTAAGAGCTTTATCTGCAGATCCAGATACAACAAGTTTAGAGGCTAAAACTTTAGATTTAGGCCTTCCTAAACCTACTAGAATTGAAATGCCTGTTTCTGTAAATTCTGAAAGTAATATTATAACAGGGAGTGCTCCTTTTGTATCTAAACAAAGAACAAAAGTAAAAATAGGGAATATTGGAATTGATTATGATTTAAATTCTTCAAGCGGAAGTGATCCCAATCCTGCAGATGCTTTAAAAGTTAATATTCCTCAACCATTTAATATTGGTAACTCTAATCTTTCTTTATATGGTGTTGGAGATTGGACAAAAGATGATTTAGCAGCTGTTGAATTTTATAAAGGACTTAAAGCTGGAAAAACAGATGTTGGATTAGATTGGGGTGTAATGGCTCAAAAAGGAATGAACCCTTTACAATGGATGTATGGTAATGCTAAAAAAGGGAGTTTATATGGTATGGTTGCAAGTTTATATCCAAATAATATTTCAAAAGCTAATTTAGAAAATTCTGATTTTTTTGCTAATGTTGGTGCTGATTTTTTTGATAAATTTTATGCTAGTGTTGGAGGTAGCAAAGGGCCAAGACATAATAGTCTTTCTTTTACTGGAAACACTCACGGAATGGAAAATTTTGGAACATTAGGAATAGCTGTTTATAATCCTAAAGATGAAAACTTTTTTGTTAAAACAAGAACAGCTTCAGGAGATGTTTCTCAGGGTTTTTATTCAAAAGGATTTTCAAATCCAACTAATGAATTATTTATTTTTCCACCTTTCTTTTTCCCACATTTTACTCCTGCTGAAACAAAAGGAAATAATACTTTGATGGTTGATTTTTCAGGAAACAAAGAAGAAGGAATTACTCAATCTGAAGTAAGATTAGGAAGAAATACTAAGTTTGGACGTTTTGGGGCAGGTGTTTATACTGATGGGGAAGGTTCTGTTCCATCATTTATGTTTTATACTCCTTTAAAAGTTGGAGATATTCAAGGTGGTCTTGAATTAGGTGGAAATGAAACTAAAGGTTTTGGAGCTTATTTAACTTTAAATACTAATTTTGGTTCAAAATAAAATGACTGTATTAAGTGATGAAGTAAGAAATGAAATTTTTGAATCTCAAATTAGACAAATTTATATTGAAGATGTTAATAGGATTTGGGGATGTGGACTTAATGGTGGCCACACAAAAGGAGCTATTTTAAGTCCTGGAGAGGGAGCCTATGATCTTGATGCAGATGGATATTATTCAAATGCAAGAAGAGAATCTGAAGAAGGTGCAAGTGGAAATTTAGAGAGATGTTGAATAAATAACTTTATAAAATAAGACTTCTAATCAATGTTATGGTAGAAAAAGACATTGGAAAAATAACCAAGGGTGAATATCAGGGAACTGTGACTGAAATTGTTGTTGGTGTTAGAGAATATAATGGAAAAGTTGGTGTAGATATAAGAGAGTTTGTTACAAGCGACAAATACACTGGCCCAACAAAAAAAGGATTAAGAATTCCAGCAGAAAGCTTTGCTCAGTTCAAGGAAATGATTAATTCTGTGCAAGATGCAGATTTAGTTGCATCTGAACAACCAGCAGAAGCACAACCATCTGCAAAACAAGGAACACTTGAAGCAGAATCACCTTCAGGAGATTCTCCAGAAGGCTTACCAGATTATTAAGCTTTAATTTTATTTTATTTATTTTATTTTTATCTATTTTGAATGATAATAATTTAATTTATCTAAAAGTTTAAAAAGAATAAATAATATATGGGGTTATGAAAAGAGGATTAATAGTATTACTATTCATTTTAGCATTTACTCTGCCTAGCATATCTTCTGCTACAGATACCTCATGTGCTCTATCTGCTACATTAATTAATCAAAATCCTTATCCCGCCCTACCTGGAGAATATGTTGAATTAACTTTTCAATTAAGTGGGGCCCAATCTAGTAATTGTGAAGGAGCTAAATTTGAAATTGTGCCTTCCTATCCTTTTTCATTAGATGAGGGAATTTCTCCTAAAAAAGTAATTGATGGAGACACTTGGTTATTGAACTATGAAACTGTTTGGATGGTGGGCTATAGAGTTCTTATTGATAAAAATGCTTTAAATGAAAAATATGAATTAGAAATTAAATATGCTCCTGGAAACTGGCCTGAAGAATCTTCAGTCAATAAAAAATTTAATATTTCTATTAAAGATCTTATGATTGATTTTGAAGTTTATGTTAATGATTATGATATTAATACTAAAGAATTAAGTTTTGAAATTTTAAACATTGGAGATTCAGATGTAGAGGCCTTAACAATTGAAATCCCTAAACAAGATTCTATAAATATTAAAGGTGCTAATAGAAAAGTTGTAGGAGATTTAGATTCAAATGAATATACTACTGCTAATTTTGAAACAACTATTCCAGGAGAAGGAGATATTAATTTAAAAATATTTTATACAGACGAAATAAATGAAAGAAGGAGTATTGAGAAAACTGTTCATTTTGACCCAGAATATTATGATGGTTTAGTAAGAGATCAAAAATCTACTCCTGTTTTATTATATCTTGTAATTCTTGCCCTTGCTGTTTGGATTGTTTGGTCCAAAGTTAAAAAATATAAAAAGAAGAATAAAAAATAATTTTATTCATATCTTAAAGCTTCTACAGGATTTATCTTTGTGGCATTTATTGCAGGTATTACTCCTGAAACAGCTCCTGTTAAAACTGCAAATAAAATACATCCTATAAAAAGTTCTAATGGGAAATAAGGTGATAAAAAACCATATCCTAATTGATTTAAAATTTCTCCACCCAGTGAACTAACAGCCCATCCAACAAGGACTCCAAAAATTCCTGCAACAAAACCAAGGAAAGAAGATTCAAATAAAAATATCTTAAATACTTCTGAATTTTTCCCGCCAATTGATTTTATAATTCCAATTTCTTTTACCCTTTCTAAAACAGAAGTTATCATTGTATTAGCAGTATTAATTGATGAAACTAAAATAGAAATTAAAGCAATTAAAATAATAAATGCAACAATAACATTTAGAGCAGTAGAATACCCTTCCATTAATTCTGTAAATGATTGTACAAAAAAGTCTTCCTTGCCTTCTTCTAACCCTCTTGATTTTCTAAGGCTTCTTTCAGCATTTTTAACTACTTGGTCCATATTACTAGTATCTGCAGATGCAATAATCCAATTATAGGGAAGATTTTCATCTCCATAAAATTCTTTCATAGCATCGTCTGCAATATACACTTGAGAATCATCTTGAGGATTTCCAACTTCTTCTAAAAATCCTATTACTCTAAATTCTTCACCATTAATTTCAATGTTATTGTTTAAATCAATTGGTTTAGAAAATATTCTATCTTTAATTTGATAATTATATCCTAATAAAATATCTCTTCCATCTCCTGAACTTAACATTCTTCCTTTAGAAATTCCTATATTAGACATTTCCATAATTAAAGGTTTTTGAGGGTCAAACCCAATTAAAAAAGAATAAATTGTTTGGTCATTAAAACCTATCTCTACAGATCTAAAATAAACTCCTGTAGAAACATATATTCCTGCAGTTCCAGCAAAGTCATTTAAATTATCTTCAGTAAGTTCAAAAGAAGTATCTAATCCTCCAAATCCTCCTTTAGACATTACTAGAACTTTATCTGCAGAAGAAGATCCTGCAACTTCATCAACATATTTATACAATCCTGCACCAAAACTTATGAAAATAAAAATAGTAACTATTCCTGCAAAAATTGAAAAAATAGTGAGGAAACTCCTAAACTTTCGATTCTTAAGATTTCTTAGGGAATAGTTTACACTCTCTTTACTAATCATCCTCTCAAAGCCTCCACAGGATTTTGTTTAGCAGCTTGCATTGCAGGAAAAATCCCTGCTATTGAACCAATTAAAAAACTTCCAATTAAAGAAAAGAAGATTAACATAAAATTTATTTGTGGCTGAGTTTCAGATCCAAGAAAACTATTTATGGCACCTATTCCAGCATAGCCTAAAAGTAATCCCAGGAGAATTCCAATTGTCCCCCCTATAAGGCCAAGCATTCCAGATTCTACAAAAAATTGCATAAAAATTTGACTATTTTTTGCACCAATTGCCTTCATAATTCCAATTTCTTTTTTTCTTTCTAAAACAGAAGTAGTCATAGTATTTATGATCCCAATAATTCCAATAAAGATAGAAATAGATGCAATAATTATAATAAATATTTGAATTCCGTTTAAAACAGAATTTACACTTTCTAAAGTTGCTTCAGGTGTAGAAACTTCAAAATTCTCCTCTCCTATTTTTACATCCCTTCTATTTCTTAAAAGTTTTTCAATATCTTCCTTAGCCCTATCTATTGAATCCTTATTTTTAGCTTTTACAACTATTAAACTAACATTATCTCCATACCCCATTAAATTCTCTAGATCAGAGTCTTGCATCCATACAATAGAATCTAAAATTAAACTTCCCTGTTTTTTCACAATTCCTACAACTTCAAATGATTCATCTTTAATTAAAACTTTTTTTCCAGGAAGAATATCTTTTTCATAACCATTTTTTTCTCCATCATAAAAACTATATCCTAACATTACTTTTCCAAAATCTCCTGATTCCAATAATCTTCCATATTCTGCCTCTATGTTTCCTACTAATTCATAAATTTCTTTTTCTCTTCCATCAACAACAGATCCAGCATATCCAAATTGCACAATATTATTATATTCCATTTTTCCAATCTCTATGTTTCTTGGAATTGCTAATTCTACTGAACTTAGCTGTTCTATGGCAATGGCATCTTGTTTTGTCAGAGGAATAACTGTTCCAGATCCAGGGGGGCCAAAAGAGGTTCCACCTGCTTGAATAGTAATAACTTCTGTTGAACTTGCTCCAAATTGAGAATTTACTGCTACTTTTAATCCACTTCCAACAGTAATTAAAGAAACTACTGCAGCAATACCAATTAAAATTCCTAAAAGAGTTAACCAGCTTCTAATTCCTTTTCTTCTTAAATTTCTAACTGAGAAAACAAAATAATCCATTTTTACTTTTTTTTCCTTGTTATTTTTTTAACTTTTCCGTCGACTAACCAATAAACAACATCTGCATATTTTTTTGCTAAATCTGGATCATGAGTAACCATCACAATGGTTTTTCCTTCTTTGTTTAACTTATTTAAAAAATCCATTACTCTTTCACCTGTTTTAGTATCTAAATTACCTGTAGGTTCGTCTGCCAAAATAACTTCTGGATCATTTGCTATTGATCTTGCAATTGCAACTCTTTGTTGTTGACCTCCAGAAATTTGACTTGGATAATGATCTTCCCTATCTTGTAATTCCATTTTTTTCATAAGATCTTGAACTCTTTCTTCTCTTTCATCTGCATCAAGATTCTGTAAAGTCATTGGAAGCATAATATTTTCTTTAACAGTTAAAGTTGGTATTAAATTAAATTGTTGAAAAATAAATCCAATATGTTTTCCCCTTACTTGGGCTAAATCAGATTCCTCTAATAAAGAAATATCTTCCTTATCTAAAAAAATATGCCCTTTAGTGGCCATATCTAAACTACCAATTAAATTCATTGCAGTTGATTTTCCAGAACCAGAAGGACCCATTACAGCTACAAAATCTCCTTTATTTATTGAAATATCAATTCCATCCACAGCTTTTACAATAACTTCTCCCATGTGATAATATTTTGCAGCACCCTTAAGTCTTATTATTTCTTCCCCTCTTTTTTTCATTTTATAAAAAGTAAATAATAATTAATAAATCTATTGATGAAAATTATTTTACTTCGTAGGCTGCTTCAATATTTTCATACAAATAATTTGCACCCCTTGCAGTTGCTTTTTTGACTAATTCGGAATTTTCTTCACCTGTATGAGTTACCCTTAATCTTAATGAACTACAACCAGGTCCATACGCCTCTCCTTTTCTTTTTCTAGTAGCACATTTACTCTCTACAGAACCTTGCCTTAATTTAAAAGGCATTCTTCCCCCAGTAACTTTTTTTCCCTGCCCTTTTATAACTAAAAGAACTTTTTGCCCAAGCATATAATTAAGAGATTTTTGTGGATGATTTATTTCTTTTAATCCTCTTACTATTGCTTTTAGATTTTTTGAATATTCTCTTTCCATGAAAATTAGCCTATCTTAAGGTTTAAAAATTATAGTATTCTTGAAAATACATGGCAATTAGACAACCAATTGTAACAGTTGTAGGACATGTAGATCATGGTAAAACATCTATTTTAGATCAACTTAGACAGAGCTGTGTTCAAGAAGGAGAAAAAGGAGGAATTACTCAAAAAATATCTTTTACATCCTACCCTCTTAAACAGCTAAAATCAGCTTGTCCTTTAATTGAGAAATCTAAAATTGAATTAGATATTCCTGGTTTTTTATTAATCGATACTCCAGGCCATGCAGCATTTACTAATTTAAGGAAACGTGGGGGAAGTTTAGCAGATTTGGCAGTCCTTGTAATTGATATTAATGAAGGTATAAAGCCTCAAACTGCAGAAGTAATTCAAATTTTAAAACATAATAAAACCCCCTTTATTATTGCTCTAAATAAAATAGATAATATTTCTGGCTGGAGAAAACATGATGATGATTTAAAGAAAAGTATTGACATGCAACCTCAAAATCTTAAACAAGTTTTTAATGAAAAATATATGACTCTTATTGGAAGCCTTAGTAGTCATGGTTTTGAATCAGATCTTTATTTTAATATTGAAGACTTTACTAAAAAGATTGCTTTAGTTCCTTGTTCTGCAAAAACAACAGAGGGAATTCCAGAATTAATTATGATGCTCTGTGGAATTAGTAAAAAATATTTAGGAGAGAGTTTAACCCTTGGAAAAGATGCAAAGGGAGTTATTCTTGAGATTAAAAAAGAAAAAGATTCCAATTATGCAGAAGCTATTTTATACGATGGTGAACTTTCTAAAAAAGATGAAATAGCAATTGCAAATATTGATGGGGAACCCATAATTACTAAGATAAGGGTTCTTGAAGAAATCCAACCTCTTTGTGCAAAATTTTCTCCTGCAGAAAAAGTTGAAGCATCTACAGGTATTAGAATGCAATTAATTAATAAAACAGAAATTTTACCTGGAATGCCCTTTGAAATATTTAAGGGAAATTTAGAGGAAATTAAGGAAAAATTCAAAAAAGAAATTTCTGAAAATATTAAAACAGCTCAACATGGAATAATTGCAAAGGCAGATTCTCTTGGAAGTTTAGAAGCTTTAATGGTTATGTTGGATCAAAGTAATATTCCAGTTGTGAAAGCGGGAATTGGTTCTATAAACAAAAGAGATATTATTAGTGCAAAAGCTAATTTAGATATAAACGAATTAGATGCTCTTGTGATTGGATTTAATGTAACTCTAGACGAAGAAGCAAAAGAAATGAAGGGAAAAATTAAAGTTTTTGAGGAAGAAGTTGTTTACAAATTAATTGAAGACCTTATTGAATTTAGACAAGAAAAAGCAAAAGAAATTGAAAAGAAAAGATTAATGGAATTAACATCTGTGTTTAAATTAAAAGTATTACCAGAATATGTTTTTAGAAATACTAGCCCGGCTATTTTTGGGGTTAAAATTGAGGGTGGAAAAGCTAAATCAGGTTTAACATTAATTGATGAAAATGATGAAAAGATTGGAAAAATAAAAAATATTCAAGAAAATAATAAACCAGTTAATGAGGCTGATGAAGGTGCTGAAGTAGCTATTTCAATTCCAGGATCTAATTTTGAAAGAAAAATAAAAGATAAGGCCTATCTTTATTCCAATCTTGGTGAATCTCAATTTAAACAATTCAAAAAAAATAAAGATCTTTTATCTCCTGGTGAAAAAAAAGTTCTTCAAGAAATTGCTGAAATAAAAAGAAAAGCAAAAGACGATTGGGGAATGTAATTATTTTTTTATTCTTTTTTTTCTTAATCTAAGTTTTGTTTGTCTAGGATTTTTGAAATTAGTAATTTTTTTAGGCATTGTTCCAAAGTTGGAAACACTTCTTGATTCTAAACTAAAATTATTTTTCTTTCTATAATCAGGTATATTAAAACTTAAATGTAATTGGTTATGCTTATCTACCAAATATCCTGTTCCAACCATGTCTAATTCTTTGTCACAATAACCCTTCATATCACAATTAGCACATTTTCTTCCCCTTTCAGGATAAACTCTCCCATGAGATATATTCTGCATTGTTCCATCAATCATTTTTACAAGTTCTGAAAAATGTTCTTCTTTTCTAGGTGCAGATAATCTTGCTTCAGGAATAGTCTTCATCATGGGGAAATCTTTTGGATTTGCTATTCTTGGTAATGCTTCAATCATGAAAAACTCTTGATAAAAGTTTGGATTTATAATTCCTTCTTCAAAAGTTATTAAGTTTTCATCTGCACCCTTATTTATAAAATATTTTCTTAAATCTCTGTTTTGTTTAAGAAGCATATTTAATCCTGCATTATAAAATGTTAATTGAGGATCTCCTTTTAATTTTGTTTCATCCAACCAGGGAATTCCTGACTTATAATCTCTAATAATAATAACTCCATTTTCTATTCTTAACTCATCAATCCTCCCTGCAAATCTTTTATTTCCTAAAATAAATTTGAAGGGAAATTCTGTGTGAAGTGGCTTTCCTTCTTCTACAAGGTGATCAAATAAAGATTGAGCCATTTGTTCTAATTGATTTTTTATAAAATATTTCTGGTCTGGAAAATTCCATTCGATTATTTTGGCTGAATTTTCTTCACTAATAATTCTCTGCATCCACTTCCCTGAAAGATATTTTTTAAATTCTTCATGATTAGAATATTTTATTGGTGAAGATTTTTTTGCAGCTTCTTCTTCACTCCCTAATCTCTCCCAAAAATGCTCTATAGTGGAATGCAATAAGCCCCCTTTTTCAAAAACTGGAAGTCTTGAACCAGGATTATGTAAAAAATATCTTAAGTAAAAACGCATAATACAATAATTTGCAGCATCAATTTTGCTTGCGGTCCAATCAAGCATTGTAGTTATTCTAACGAAGATTAAATTTATAAATTCTATTTTTCTACAAAATATATGTGTGATACAGCAAGTGTGTTATGGACTTTAGGTGTATTAGCTGCAATCGAAGCTTTAGTAGTTTTGATTTTTCCAAAATGGACTTTAGGGCTTTGCAAAAAAATGGCAAAGTTGAAGATTGGGAAAATAAGAAACATTGCTTGGATTGAATTAGTCATAGCTATTATACTTGGTCTTTTAGCATATTATCTATAATGTTTCAAAATAAAAAAGAGGAAAAGCTTTAAAAATAGATTTCTCGATTAGTAAACATGCCATTTAAAATTAATATAGCATCAAAAGAAGGAAACACCTTTAAATTAGAACTTGAAACAGAAGAAATAGTTGGTAAAAATCTTCATGATAAAATTGAAGGAAAAATGATTCTTCCAGATTTAGAAGGTTATGAATTTGAAATTACAGGTGCCAGTGATAAATCAGGATTTACAGCTATGAAAGATGTTTCAGGTATTGGTAAAAAAAAGGTTCTTTTAACCTATGGTAAAGGAATGAAAAAACGGCCTAAAAGAGAAGGTAAGAAAAAACAATCAAACCCAACTCCTGGTGGATTAAGATTAAGAAAAACTGTTAGAGGTCACACAATTTCTCCAGAAATTATTCAAATTAATTTAAAAGTTCTTAAAGAAGGAAAAAAGAAACTTGCAGAAGTTTTCCCTGATCAAAATAAGCCAAAGGAAGAACCTAAGGCTGAAGAATCTACATCTGAATCTACTCCAGAAAGCAAAGAATAGTGTGTATCTGGCTAGTAGTAACATAATAGAAAGATTTATAAATAAAAATTTAGATATAATAATATGGTAAAAAAAATTATAGGTAATTTAACTGAAAGAACAAATAGAAATCTAATAAGGGGATCTGGAAATATGCTATGGGAAGTGGAAACTGGCCTTAATCAGCCTTCTTCAAATACACCTTTAATTTTAGGCCCAAATAGGAATTCTACTCAAGAAAGAGAAGTTATTGGAGAAATTGTTCAACCTAAAAATACTGAATTTCAACACCCAAGATATCAAGAAGGTAAACTAGGATTAATAGGTATTGATCTAGATGAAGCTAGATTATATTTTGACTTAGATGAAGGAATGGGAGGATATAGTCTTGTTAGAAAAGCTCAATATCAAAATGCTAGAAAAGTTCCATTTATTATTGGGGAAATTGAAAAAAAATTAAATAAATTGGATAATTTAAAATGAATAACAATTCTATTATAACTGAATTTGATCATAGTTTAGATAATCTTAATAGAGGATTAAACACCCCTTCCATAAGAGAAAACCCTGAATTTTTAGGTTATGCCCATGTCTATCTTAAAGATGCAGAAAATTTATTGGAAGCATATCCTCAGGAAAGAGTAGCTGTAGATTTATTAACTAAAGTCAAAACACTTCAGGCAAAATTATAATGTCTCAAAAAAATTATGGATTTAGGCCTAAGAAAAACAGAGCACCAATATGGGAAAAGTGGGCAATTCTTGCAACCTCAATTTTTGCAGTAATGGTTTATGGTTCTGCTATATTATCTGGGGAAAAAAGTAACCTCCCTGAAAATATTAGTACAAAAACTCTTGAATCTTCAGATTTTACCCCCGATTCTATTTGGCACCAAGTTTATAACTCTGATGGAAAAATTTGGGGTTATTATGGTGGAGAAAATATAGCTCATACTTCTACTAACTGGTTGGCATATCAAACAGAAGTTAATTTAAAAAATCCAAAAGGATTAGAAGGAAATATTCTACTTCCAGATTTAGATGGAAAAAATGGCATTAGAAAGGCAGACCCAAACCTTTTTTAACAAATTGTTTCTTGAGAATATATGACTGAAAAAAATTTACCTGAAATTAATGTGGGAGTTGTAGGCCACATTGATCATGGAAAAACCACCTTATTAAGTAGACTTACTGGAAAGTTTGCAGATACTCATTCAGAAGAATTGAAAAGAGGTATTACAATAAAACTAGGATATGCAGATATTACCATAAGTAAAGATGGAAATAAATATACTACTGAAAAAAAAGGGACTGCTCAAAGATATGTTAGTTTTATAGATGCGCCTGGTCATGAAATGCTTATGGCCACAATGCTTTCTGGAGCAGCTATTATTGATTCTGCAATTTTAGTTGTAGCAGCTAATGAAGGAATAAAACCTCAAACAAAAGAACATTTTATGGCACTTCAGGCTAAAAAAATAAAAAATATAATTATTGTTCAAAATAAAATAGATGTTGTTTCTAAAGAACAAGCTTTGAAAAATTATAAGGAAATTAAAGAATTTATTAAAGGTACCTTAGCTGAAAATGCACCTATAATCCCAGTATCTTCTCAACAAGGAATTAATATTGATAAAATATTAGAAGAACTTTGTAAAGTGGAAATTCCTAAAAGAGATGAAAATGCAAAACCTATTTTTTTAGTTGCAAGAAGCTTTGATATTAATAGGCCTGGAAAAGAAATTGAAAAATTAAGTGGAGGTGTCCTAGGGGGAATTTTAAAAAAAGGTACATTAAAATTAGGAGATAAATTAGAAATAAAACCTGGATTAAGTATTAAAAAAAATAATCAATATAGTTATGAACCTTTAACTACAAAGATATTATCTTTATACAAAGGAAATAAATCTGTAAAAGAAGTTTTGCCTGGAGCAAGCATATCTATTGAAACAGAATTAGATCCCTATTTAACTAAAACAGATTCTTTAACAGGGTGTATTGTTTCTTTAGAAGGCAATCTTCCTGAAATAACTGATAAGGTTAAAATTAATGCAGAATTATTCAAAGAAGTTCTTGGATCTAAGGAACATGATAAAGTTGAAAAAATAAAAACAAAAGATGTACTCATGTTAAGTGTTAATACTACTATTACTGTTGGAACTGTGGAAAAAATAAAAGATAATGAAATTGAATTGAATTTGAATATTCCTATTGTTGCTCTTAAAGGAGATAATCTTGGTATTGCAAGAAATATTAAAGGCCATTGGAGACTAATTGGATGGGGAGAAATTGCAGAATAATTATTCTAGATATTCTTCTTAAAAAAATATCCTAAAATTCTTAAATTTTAATAAGATTTAAAAAGGAAAATAATACTTATTTTTATGAAAAATATTGAAGATGCTTCTTCTCATGAAAAAAATATTCTAGTTGGAATTATCGCACGGCTTAACAATCCTGAAACAAAAGGTGGTAAGTTCACAATTCATTTTTTACACTATCCTGAAGATAGGCATTATCCTTTAAATCAGCATAGTTATATTGTTAATTATTCTGGAAAATATGGCCCTAAATTTTTTAAAGATTTAGATCTAGCCCAAAGAGAAGGAAAAAGTATTGGAGTTGTAGGAGAATGCAATCCCCACCCTAAAAGATATATTTATGGGGAAATTGATGCTGATGAAATCCATATTTTTGAGAAATAGATTTATAAACAACTTCTTGTATATAAAAATATGAAAAAAGAAATGATTTTTATTTTTAGTATCTTTTTAGTATTTGGAATTTTATTAGCAACCCCTTTTATTCTTGCAGATGGAGATGATGATAACAATTCTAATAATCAGGATGATGATTCTGAAGAAAGGGATGATGAAAATGAGACTGAAGAATTTGAATATGAAAATGAAACAGATGATGAAGAAAAATTTGAATATGAGTATGAATATGAAAGAGAAATTGAAAATGCTACTGGTAAATTTAAGTATAAGGAAAAAGTTAAAATAAATTCTCAAAATAGAATTAAATATGAATATGGTCAAGAAATTGAACTTCCAGAAAATTGTAGGCAAACAGGAAGTGTAACTAAATGTAATCTTGGAAATGGAACAAGACAAATGACAATTATGGCTGGTAAATCTGGAAATATGATCGTTCAAAGTAAAGGGATTAATATGTCTACAAAAGTAGAATTATTCCAATCAGAAAAAGGTTTATTTGCTTTGTTAAATGATAATAGTACCAAAGCAATCAATTATCTTCCAGATGAAATTAAAAATAAATTAAAAGAAAAAATTAATTATAAAATAAATGATAGTGAAATGGAAATTGAATTAGATGAAGAGGGAGAATATGAAATTAATTATCAAAAAGAAGCTAAATTTCTTGGAATGTTTAAAATTAAAGAAAAAGTTCGAGCTAAGGTTAATTCTGAAACAGGAGAATTAATTAGAGAAAGAAACTCTTGGTGGGGATTTTTAGCTAAAGATGTTCTGGAAGATGAAGAAAATAATTCTACATATGAAATTGGTTTTGAAGAAATTATTGAAAATCAAACAAACGAAAGCCAATAGAAATTAATTCTTTTTTATATAATTCTTTAGATCATTTATGTAACTTGTAGAATTAAAAAATAAACTATTTAGACTAATTCCAGCATATGATTTTTTGGTTTTATACGCTAAGCCCATCCTAATTATATTTGCTAAATCCATTGCACCAACTGCCCACCAACCAGCTGCATCTGAATCAACATCTATTCCTGTTAAGGCTGAAAACCCCATAACAAGACCTTTTGCCATAGGGTGATATTGATAAGATAATGCACATATGAGAACTCCATTTTTTAATGTTAATTTATAGGCCTCTTCATTGGCAATTTCTGCAAATTTTTCCTGATCCTTTCTTTTTAATTCCCCTCCAAAATATGCTTGAAGAAACCAATCTGCAGGTTCTAAAAAATTATGGTCTTTTAATAAACCATATAACTTTATGATCCCATTATTTATTATTCCAGGTTTAATAAAATTACTTTCTGTTAATATTTCTAATTGTGATTTTTTCTTCATTTTAGATTAAAATTGAGCGTTGTTTTGTTTTATAAAAGCTTTTAATTAAATTTATGAAAATTATTGTTAATCAATATAAATGCTTTCACCAACATTTTATAAACATTAAATTTTTTTAAGTTATAGTAAAATCTAAAGGAGGCCAGCATGCCAATCTATTCACATTCAAGGTTAAGCACCTTTGAGCAATGTGCCCTAAAATTTAAATATAAATATATAGATAAAATTATTCCGCCACTTGAAAAAAGTATTGAAATTCATCTAGGAAAAGTTTCACACGAAGTTTTGGAATGGTTATATATTGAAGTTAAAAAAAATAATATTCCTACTCTAGATGAGGCTCTTCTTTACTATCGAAGAAAATGGGAAGAAATGTGGGATCCTAAAATAGTTATTGTTAGAAAAGATTTGAATCGAGAAGACTATTATAACAAGGGGATAAAATTTATTATTGATTATTATATGAAAAATGCTCCTTTTGATGAAAATACTTTATCTGTTGAAGAAAAAATTATGATTAATCTTGATGAGGTTGGCCAATATAAAATCCAAGGATTTATTGATCGTTTAGTTTATAATTTGAAAACAGAAGAATATGAAGTCCATGATTATAAAACAGCAAATAATTTGCCTCTTCCTGAAAAAGTTGATAATGATAGGCAACTAGCTCTTTATTCTATAGCTATAAAAGAAAAATATGGTCAAGATAAAAAAGTTTTATTGGTTTGGCATTATTTAGCATTTAATAGAAAAATACAATCTAAAAGAACAGATGCACAATTAAAAAAATTAAAAGAAGATACTTTTGAATTAATAAAAAAAATAGAATCAACAACAGAATTTATCCCAAATAAGTCTACCCTATGTAATTGGTGCGAATATAAATCTGCTTGTCCCCTTTGGAATGATAATCCTCCTACAACCAAGGAAGAAATTGAAAAAACTATTTCAGAAGGAAAAAAATAATTATTTTTAATTTGATTCCACATACCACATCTTGCAGAAAATCCATTTTTTATGTTGTTATGTCTTAGGAGATATAAAACTTTAAATAGAAAATTGAATTTTTACCTTAGCTTTATACAATTTAGAGGCATAATTTGGCCTAAAAGTACAAGATATTGTATATTTTATTAAAAGAGAATTAAGATGGAATGCATATATTGTTCGCATAATAAGACAAGAGTAACTGATAAACGTCCTTCTCCTGATGGCACAAGAAGAAGAAGGGAATGTAAAAAATGTAAAAAAAGATTTACAACTTATGAAAAAATTGGGAAAAATAATTTTTATATAATTAAAAAAGATGGAAATAGGGAAAAATTTGATAAAAACAAACTTGAAAAAGGGATTTACAAAGCTTTTGAAAAAAGACCTATTTCTCAAGAAAAAATAGATAAAATGATTAATGATATTGAAGAATTATTGAGAAGAAAAGGTAAAAGAGAATTAAAAAGTACTGTTATTGGAGAACTTATTATGAAAAAAATTAAAAAATTGGATAATGTGGCCTATATTCGGTTTGCATCGGTATATAGGGACTTTCAAGACATAAAAGATTTTAAAGCTGAATTACGGGAGTTAAACTAAATGGAGGAAAAAGTAATTATAATGCAAGAAAAAGAATTTGAAAATACAATTTATCCTTATGAAGATGCTGTTAAATCATCTATAGAATATTTTAAAGGAGATGACCTTGCGGGAACAGTCTGGGTAAATAAATATGCTCTTAAAGATTCTAAAGGAGTTATTTATGAAAAAAATCCAGATCAGATGCATAGAAGAATTGCTAACGAAATTGAAAGAATTGAATTAAAAAAAGAGTATCCTAATCCCCTATCTTCTGAAGAAGTTTATAATTTACTTAAAGATTTTAGATATATTATTCCAGGGGGAAGTCCAATGTCTGGTATTGGAAATAATTTTCAAAAAGTTTCTTTATCAAATTGTTTTGTTATTGGAAATGAATCTAATTCAGATTCCTATGGTGGAATAATGAAGGTAGATCAGGAACAAGTTCAACTAATGAAAAGAAGAGGGGGGGTAGGTCATGATCTGTCCCATTTACGTCCAGGAGGGAGCCCTATTGAAAATAGTGCCCTTACATCAACAGGGATAGTTCCATTTATGGAAAGATATTCAAATTCAACAAGAGAAGTTGCCCAGGATGGAAGAAGGGGGGCATTAATGTTAAGTATTTCTGTTAAACATCCTGACTCTGAACATTTTATTGATGCTAAAATGAGTCATGGGAAAGTTACTGGGGCAAATATTTCTGTAAAAATAGATGATGAATTTATGAGGGCTGTAGAACAAGAAGGGAGTTATCTTCAAAAATATCCTATTTATTCTGAAACTCCTCAATTTAAAAAAGAAGTTAATGCAAAAAAAATATGGGATAAAATTATCCATAATGCTTGGAAATCTGCAGAACCAGGCGTTTTATTTTGGGATACCATTGAAAGAGAATCTGTTCCAGATTGTTATGCTGATTTAGGATTTAAAACAATTTCAACCAATCCCTGTGGAGAAATTCCCCTCTGTCCCTATGATAGTTGTAGATTATTAGCCCTGAACTTATATGAATATGTTAAAAATCCTTTTACAGATGAAGCTGAATTTGATTTTGAATTATTTAAAATACATGCACATTATGCCCAAAGAATCATGGATGATATTATTGATTTAGAAATTGAAAAAATTGATGCTATTCTTGAGAAAATAAAAAACGATCCTGAAGATGAAGAAATTAAAAGAAATGAATATCAATTATGGGGTAACATCAGGAAAAAAAGTATTGAAGGAAGAAGAACGGGCATTGGGATAACTGCAGAAGGAGATATGATTGCCGCACTTGGATTAAGATATGGGGATCAACCTGCAACAAAATTTTCTACCAAGGTTCATAAAGTTCTTGCTATTGAAATTTATAGATCCTCTATAAACCTTGCAAAAGAAAGAGGCGCTTTTCCTATTTTTGATTTTGAAAGAGAAGTTAATAATCCTTTTATTCAAAGAATTTTTAATGAATCTCCAGACCTAGTTAATGAAATGAGGCTTTATGGTAGAAGAAATATTGCCCTATTAACTGTGGCTCCAACAGGAACAGTTAGTTTAATGACTCAAACAACTTCTGGAATAGAACCTGTTTTTTTACCTGTTTATAATCGTAGAAGAAAAGTTAATCCTAACGATAGAAATGTTCATGTTAATTTTGTTGATGAAATCGGAGATTCTTGGGAAGAATATAATGTTTTTCATCCTAAATTTAAAATTTGGTTACAGAAAAAAAATTATAATGTAGATGAAGTTGAAAAATTAAACCCAGAAGAACTAAATGAAATAGTTAAAAAATCACCTTATTACAAAGCTACCTCCAATGATGTTGATTGGCTAGAAAAAGTTAATCTGCAGGGAGCTGTTCAAAAATGGGTTGACCATTCAATTAGTGTTACAATTAATCTTCCAAAGGATGCTACAAAAGAATTAGTAGATAAATTATATATGGCTGGATGGAAGGCTGGTTGCAAAGGAATTACTGTTTATAGAGATGGATCTAGAGATGGTGTTTTAATTGCTAAAAAAGAAATTAAAAAAGAAGAAGATCCTACAGAAAAATATAAACGTCCTAAAATTCTTGAAGCAGAAATTCAGAGATTTAATAATAATGATGAAAAATGGATTGCCTTTGTAGGGTTAAGAAAGGGTAAGCCCTATGAAATTTTTACTGGGATAATTGAAGATGATATGTTTGCAATTCCTAAATCAGTTGAACATGGGCAGATCATAAAAATAAGAGAAGAAAATGGGGAGGCAAGATATGATTTTAGATATAAGGATAAATATGGCTATCTTAATACAGTGGGGGGACTTTCCCATCAATTTAATAAAGAATTTTGGAATTATGCTAAATTAATTTCAAGTGTTTTAAGACATGGTATGCCCCTCAAAAATGTTGTTAATTTAATTGATTCTTTAAACTTTGATAGTGAAAATATAAATTCTTGGAAGGCTGGTGTAAAAAGAGCTCTTAAAAAATATGTTCCTAATGGGACCAAAGTGAGCAAAGGTCAAAAATGCAAAGAATGTAATTCTGAAAATCTGGTCTATCAGGAAGGATGTCTTACTTGCACAAATTGTGGTTCTTCTAAATGTAGTTAATAGGAGAAAAATAATGATTACTTGGATTCTAATGGTTCTTGATTTATTATCTTTAGTTTCTATAACTTTAATTCAATTTAAGATAGCAATAACTTTTCAATTTGTAATTCTTTCTTCAGGATATTTAATTTCTAAAGGAATTATTTTTAGAGATAATATGAGTTTAATTGATTTGGTTTGTGGATTTTATATTTTAATTGCTTTTTTCCTAAATATTTCCTCTTTTATTTATTACTTAATCGTTGGTTGGTTTGCATATAAATTAATTTTCACTATAATTTTTGCGTCACTAAACCATTAACAATATAATTTAAATACCCAGAAATTTAAATTAAAATATGAAAATAAAAATAAAAAAAATTTCTGAAGATGCTATAATTCCTAAATATGCTAAAGAAAATGATGCTGGAATGGATCTATTTTCTATTGAAGAATTAATAATAAAACCTGGAGAAAGAAAAGGTGTTGGAACTGGAATTTCAATTTCATTGCCCAAGGGATATGTTTCTCTTATTTGGGATAAATCCGGGGTAGCGTTAAACTCTGGAATAAAAACAATGGCGGGAGTTTTAGACGCAGATTATCGGGGGGAATATAGAGTTGTTTTACTTAATGTTTCTGATCAAAATTTTGAAATTAAAAAAGGTCAAAAAATAGCTCAGGTTTTAATTCAAAAAATTGAACACCCCGAGATTGAAGTTGTTGAAGAATTATCTGAAACTTCTAGAGGAGAAGGTGGTTTTGGTTCAACAGGATTACATTAAATTTATAAATATACTATTTTTAAAAATAAAATGACAAACAATGATAAAGTAGATGAATTAAGCACAGAAAAATTTAAGGAAATAATTAAAGAAGGAACTGTTTTAATTGATTTTTTTGCAGATTGGTGTATGCCTTGTATTATGATGGCCCCAATAATTGATGAACTTAGTGAAAAATTTAAGGGTAAAATAAAATTCGGAAAAGTGAACATAGATGAAAATTCTGAACTTGCTCAAAAATATAATGTTGTTTCAATTCCTAATTTTGTGCTATTAAAAGATGGAAAAATTATAGAACAATTTATGGGCGCCATGTCTGTTGAAAGCTTTGAAGAAAAATTGAAAAAAGCTTTATAAACTAATTATTTCTACTTAATTTATAACTATGGCTTCGTAGCTCAGTCTGGCAGAGCACTGGACTTTTAATCCAGGTGTCGGGGGTTCAAATCCCTCCGGGGCCATTGCTTCGGCAATGTCACACCAAGATTTTAAAATCTTGTCCAAGACCATTTCCCTTTGAGGAATCCAAACCTTTATAAACTAATTTTTAGTTTCTTTTATTATTCGCAAGTTGTTAAATTTATCCGACAATTTGTAACTATATTAAACACCCTAAAAACCCCTCTATAATATGCATATTTTACAGCCCAAACATTTCAAATTAAATGAAAAAGAAACTGAAGAATTATTGGGCAAATTAAATATTTCTAAAGCACAATTACCAAAAATTCTTTCAACAGATGTTGCTCTTCCAGAAGGTGTTGTTGTTGGAGATATAATTAAAATAGAAAGAAAAGATGGCGACAAAATAAATCTTTACTATAGGGTTGTTGTATGAAATTAGAAAATATAAACAACAAAGAACATTTAATTGTGAAGAAATATTTAGAAGGACATTCTCTGGTAGAATCTAATATTACTTCTTATAATAATTTTATTGGACAAAGAATGCAAGAAATTGTAAAAGAAATTCAAGAAACAATAAATAATGAAGATTTTGAAATAAATCTTGGAAAAATAAAAGTTGGTAAACCAAAAGTTATCGAAGCTGATGGAAGTAGTTCTGTTGTTATGCCTTCTGATGCTAGATTGAGACATCTTACTTATGCTGCACCTGTTTCTTTAGAAATTAGTGTTAAAAAAGATAATCAGGTTGATTCTGAAGAAGTTGAAATTGGAAAAATTCCAGTTATGATTAAAAGTGAATATTGTAATACTCACGGACTTTCCAAAGAAGAACTTGTTGAAAACTATAATGATCCTATGGACCCAGGAGGATATTTTATTATTAAAGGTAATGAAAGGGTGATGGTTATGGCAGAAGATCTTGCTGAAAATCAAGCTTTTGTTGAAACAAATGCTAAAGGAGACTTAACATTAAAGATGTTTTCTTTAAAGGGAACATATAGAATTCCTGTTCTTATTTCTGAAAGTAAAGATGGATTATTAGAAGTTGGATTTAGCCGATTTAAAAATCTTCCAGCAGTAGTTATCTTAAAAGCTTTAGGTTTAACAAAAGAATCTGATATTGCAAAATATATTGGTAAAGAAACAGATAGTGTTATTGTTAATTTATATGAATTTGTAGATTTAGCTACAAGAGAAGATGCTATGATGTATATTGCTGAAAAAACAAATTTACAAGGTACTAAAAAAGAAATTTTAGATAGAGTTAGACAAAGAATTGATTCTTATTTATTTCCACATATTGGTGTTGGTAAAGAAGAAAGAATGAAAAAAGCAATCACTCTATGTAAACTAATAAAACAATATCTTGTTTCAAAAGATAATCCAAAACTAAGAACAGATAAAGATCATTATGCAAATAAAAGAGTTAGACTTTCTGGAGATTTATTGGCAAATTTATTTAGAGTTAATCTAGGTATTTTAATTAGAGATATCCAATATTCATTACAAAAGTCTGTAAAAAGAAAAAAATTCTTTTCTATAAAAATAATTGCTAAATCTACTTTATTTAGTCATAGAATTGAATCTGCTATTGCTACTGGAAGTTGGACTGGAGAAAGAAGTGGTATTACTCAAAATATGGATAAAACAAATTATCTAGCTACAATCTCACAATTACAGAGAGTTTCAAGTATGTTGCCAAGTGATCAAGAAAATTTTATGGCAAGAACATTACATCCAACACATTATGGGAGATTCTGTCCAATTGAGACTCCTGAAGGTACTGAAATTGGATTAAGAAAAAATTTAGCTATTCTTAGTAGAGTTTCAACAAGAGTTGATTTAGATAAAAATGAATTTTTAAAAGATCTAGAAGAAATGGGTCTTGAAAAAGAAGGTTTTGAAGGAAGAGAAGTATTTCTAAATGGTATTTTTATTGGAACTGTTAAAGATAGTGAAAAATTTGTAACTCAAATAAGAGAAAAAAGAAGGGGTCAAAAAATTCCAGAACAATTAAATGTTAGGAACGATGATGCTTTCCAAATTATTTTAATTACAACTGAACCAGGGAGAGTTCTTAGACCATTAGTAATTCTTGAAAATGGCCAATCTAAATTAAAAAATGAACATATTGTATTATTAGAACAAGACCAATTAACCTGGAGAAATTTAATTGAACAAGGAATTATTGAATATTTAGACGCTGCTGAAGAAGAAAATGCTTTAGTTGCTTTATATAAGGAAGAGATTACTCCTGACCACACACACCTAAGTATTGATAGTGTTGATTTATTTGGAATTGTTACTAGTTTAGTTCCTTATGGAAATCATGATCAGAGTTCTAGATTAAATAGAGGAAGTAAAACTCAAAAGCAAGCATTGGGATTATATGCAGCAAACTATTTGACTAGATTAGATACAGATGTAAGTGTTTTACAATATCCCCAAAAACCTTTAGTAAGAAGTTTTATTTATGATACTTTAAATTCCTATCCTGCTGGCCAAAATCTGGTAGTAGCTATTATGTCTTACAAAGGATACAACATGGAAGATGCTCTTGTATTTAACAAAGGTAGTTTAGATCGAGGAGTTGGAAGAAGCTTTTACTTTAGGCCATATTCTGCTATTGAAATGAATTATGCAGGTGGATTAAAAGATGAAGTTGGTGTTCCTGAAAAAGATGCTTCTGGATATAAAACAGAAGAAAGTTATAAGTTCTTAGAAGCTGATGGTATTTCTTACCCTGAAGCAGAAATTGGAGAAGGAGAAGTTCTTATTGGAAAAATGTCTCCACCAAAATTCTTATCTGAAGCTAGAGAAATTTCTGTTAAAACAAAAAAAGAATCTAGTATAACTATGAGGCAGGAAGAAAAAGGAATTATTGATAGTGTATTTATTACAGAAGATGAAGAAGGAAATAAATTTGTTCAAGTTAAAACAAGGGATCAAAGAATTCCAGAATTAGGAGACAAATTTGCTACAGCTCATGGTCAGAAAGGAGTTATTGGAATGGTTATTCCTGAAAAAGATGTTCCTTTCACTGCAAATGGAATTAAACCAGATGTTATTTTCAACCCTCATGGATTACCAAGTCGTATGACTGTAGGATATTTATTAGAATTACTTGCTGGAAAGGTAAGTGCATTGAGTGGTAAGATTGTTGATGGTACTTCTTTCTCTGGTCAAAGTAAAAAAGAATTAGAAAAATCAATGGTAAATGCTGGATTTAGATATGATGGTAAGGAAGTTATGTATAATCCAATTACTGGACAAAAGATGGAAGCTAAAATATTTATTGGAAATTTATATTATCTAAAACTTAAATATATGGTTGCTAATAAGTTACATGGAAGGGCTTCTGGTAAGGTTGCTTTATTAACAAGACAACCTATTGAAGGAAGATCTAGAGGGGGAGCTTTAAGATTAGGAGAAATGGAACAGCAAGCACTAGTGGCTCATGGAGCATCTCTATTATTAAAAGAAAGATATGATTCAGATAAAGTTGTTCTCCCTATATGTTCAAAATGTGGTGGAATTGGAATTAAAGATACTATTAAAATTAAAACTTATTGTCCTCTTTGTAATAGTGAAGAAATTGAATCTGTTGAAGTGTCCTATGCTTTCAAATTACTATTAGAAGAATTACAAGGCTTACATATTCACACAACATTTAGTTTAAAAAACAAATACGAATAAAAATGATATCAACAATTGCTAGAAAAAAAGTAGAGAAACTGAAGTTTTCATTACTTAATCCACAACAAATTAAGAAAATTTCCGCAGCAAAAATAGTTACACCTGAATTATATGATATTGATGGATATCCTGTTGATGGTGGTTTAATGGACTTAAGATTAGGTGCTATTGATCCTGGAGTTAGATGTAGAACCTGTGGTGGAAGAATAAAAGAATGTCTAGGTCACCCTGGAAGTATTGATTTAGCAAGACCTGTTATGCATTTAAAATATATTCCTTTAGTTGAAATTGGATTAAGATCTTTCTGTAGTTCTTGTGGTAAACTTACTTTAGATGATAAAAAATTAGAAACATTATCTCCTACCTTAAGAGCTAAAAAAGCTAAAGATGCTAAAAAATGCCCTCATTGTCAAGAACCTCAAGAAAAAGTAAAAACTGACAAACCAACTAATTTTTATATTGGTAAAAAAAGACTTTTCCCAACAGAAATTAGAGAAATATTAACAAATATTCCAGATGAAGAGTTAAGAAAAATTGGAGTAGATCCAACAAGTGCTAGACCTGAATGGGGAATTCTAACAAGTTTACTTGTTCCCCCTGTAACTGTTAGACCAAGTATTATTTTAGAATCTGGTGAAAGAAGTGAAGATGATCTTACACATAAATTATCAGATGTTATTAGAGCTAATCAAAGACTTTGGGAAAATTTGAATGCTGGAGCTCCAGAAGTTATTATTGAAGATCTTTGGGATTTATTACAGTTCCATATTACAACTTTCTTTGACAACACTGTTGCAAGAATTCCTCCTGCTAGACATAGAAGTGGTCAACCTCTAAAAACAATTACTGAAAGAATTAAAGGAAAAGAAGGAAGAATTAGAAAAAATTTAGCAGGTAAAAGAGTTAATTATTCTGGTAGAACTGTTATTTCTCCTGATCCTTCTTTAGAAATTAATGAAGTTGGAATTCCATTTGAAATTGCAAAAATTGTGACTGTTGCTGAAACTGTTACAGACATTAATATGGATAATTTGAAAAAATTAATACAAAAGGGAGAAGAATATCCTGGAGCTAATTATATTATTAGACCAGATGGAAAAAGAAAAAAGATTTCAGAAGATCTTAAAGAAGAAATAATCAGTGAACTTGTACCTGGATATAAGGTTGAAAGACATTTACAAAATAAAGATGTTGTTTTATTTAATAGACATCCTAGCCTTCATAGGGGAAGTCTTATGGCTCATTATGTAAAAGTTTTACCAGGAAGAACATTTAGATTACATCCTGCTGCAGCTTCACCATATAATGCTGATTTTGATGGTGATGAAATGAATATTCACTCCCCTCAAACAGAAGAAGCTAGAGCAGAAGCAAAAGTTTTATTAGATGTTAAAGAAAATTTAATTTCCCCTAAGAATAGCACTAACTTGATTGGGTGTGTTGGAGATGCCATTACTGGAACATATTTGTTTGGATTAAAAGAATTTTCAAAAGATTATGCAAATCAAATTTTATATCAATCTGGAATTTATGCCCCAACTACTAAAAAAAATATTATTGGTACAGAATTATTCTCAAAACTTCTTCCAAAAATAAACTTCAAAAATAAATCTATGGAAATTAAAGATGGCCAATTTATTAAAGGAGTTATTGATAAAACTGCTTTTGGAACAGAAGATGGAGAATTAATATCTGAATTAGATGTTTCTGTTGGAAGAGATAAAACTTTCAAAATTATACAAGATGTTTTTAATTTAGGTAAAAATTATTTGACAGACAGGGGAATTACCATTGCTTTAAATGATTTAGATTTAGATCCTGCAATTATTAATTCTGGTAAAGAATTAATTAAAAAAGCTGAGAAAAAAACAGAAGAAATAATCGAATCCTATGAGAAAAAAACTTTAGACATTATTCCAGGTAAAACAAGAGAAGAATCTAGAGAAATTAAAATATTACAAACATTAAATGAAGTGAGATCTAAAATTGGAGAAATTGTTAAAAAAGAATTTCCAGAAGATAATCCTGTTTCATATATGATTAAATCTGGTGGTGGAGGTAATATTTTAAATATTACTCAGATGGCCTCCTGTATTGGTCAACAAGATTTAAATGGTGGAAGAATTGATATTGGATATACTGGAAGAACACTTTCATTCTTTAAACAAGGAGATCTTTCTCCAAGAGCTAAAGGATTTATTGATAGTGCATTTATCAAAGGTTTAAGACCTGATGAATTCTTTTTCCAAGCTATTACTGGTAGAGCTTCTCTTATGGATACTGCTCTTAGAACACCTAAATCTGGTTATTTGTATAGGAGACTTGCAAATGCCCTTCAAGATTTAAGAAAAGAATATGATGGAACTGTTAGAGACAGTAATAATACTATTATTCAATTCAAATATGGGGATGATGGAAAAGATATTACTAGACTTCATAAAAATGGAGATTTAGATTCTGGAGAAGCTATTGGAATTATTACTGCCCAATCATTTGGAGAACCTTCAACACAGATGGTTCTAAGAACATTCCACTTTGCAGGAGTTAGTGAAATGCAGGTTACACAGGGACTTCCAAGATTAATTGAAATATTTGATGCACGTAGAAAACCAAGTTCTCCTAAAATGGAAATTTATCTTAATAGTAAATACAATAATGAAAAAGATGCTAGAATATTTGCTGAAAAAATAAAAGAAGTTACAATTAGAGATATTTCTTCTGAGATTAATTTAGATTTTAGTGGTAAAAAAATTGAAATTAAAATAGATAGGGTTGGTCTAAAACAAACTCATTTATCATTAAATACTATTGTTGAAAAAATGAAAGATTTAGGATATAAAATAAAAGAAAAAGATATGTCTATTATACTTGATGTTGGTGAACTTTCTTTTAAAGAAATTTACAAAATAAAAGAAAAAATCAAAAAGACAATTATTTCAGGTATAAAAGGAATAGAACAAATTTTAATTGTTAAAAAAGAAAAAGATTATGTGATTATGACTCTTGGAACTAATATGAAAAAAATGTTAGAACTAAAAGAAATTAATCCAAATAAACTTCTTTCAAATGATCTTCATGAAGTTGCGACAGTATTAGGTATTGAGGCTGCAAAAAACCTGATTATGGATGAAATATATAATGTTCTTAATTCTCAGGGATTAGATATTGATAAAAGACATCTTAAATTAATTTCCGACGCTATGACTAATAATGGGGAAGTTAAAGGAGTTACAAGAATGGGAATTATTGCTCAAAAATCATCTATTCTGGCTAGAGCTACTTTTGAAACTCCTGTAAAACAATTTGTAAATGCATCCATAAAAGGAAATCAAGATAAATTAACAAGTGTTATTGAAAATATTATTCTTAATCAACCTGTGCCAATTGGAACCGGATTACCTGGATTACTTGTTAAAGTTATTGGCCCTTTGACAAAAAAAGATTCTGAAAAAAAAGTAATTAAAAATATCAAAGAATAATTTTAGAAAATATTATTTCCCCGAATAACAAAAATTTATAAAGCAATTCCTTATTTTATTTTTATAAAATGGCTACAATAAGTATGCAAGATATGAGGCACCTTAATCTTTTTGAAAAAGTGACTAAAGTTAGGACTCGTTTTTGCTTTGAATATAATAATGCTCTAATGTTTGGAGTCCCAAAACCATTTCTTTCTCAAGCTCTTGGAAAAGATGCTCAAAATCTAAAAAAAATTAATTATATTTTAAGAAAAAGAATTAGAATTATTCCTTTACCTGATGGTGAAAAAGATATCAAAAATTTTATTTCTAATATTGTAAGCCCTGTTGAATTTAAAGATTTAGAGATTGAAGGTAATGAAATTATCTTAAATGCGGGATCTAGAAACAAGGCCGCACTTATTGGAAGAAATAGGAGAAGATTTTTAGAAATGCAAAAAATTCTTCATGATTTCTTTGGTAAAGAATTTAAAATTGTATAAGAAACCTTTTTAAATCAATTTTGCAATTAGATTATGTTATAAGATGGGACTAAAATCAGCACTAAAAAATATAAAAGGCCGTAAAAAATTTCGGTGGAAAGATCGAGCATATAAAGTGAAAACTCTGGATCTTTATGCTAAATCAGATCCTTTAGAAGGCGCTAATCAAGCTAAAGGAATTGTTCTTCAAAAACTTCAAAAAGAAGCTAAACAACCAAATTCTGCTATGAGAAAATGTTGCAGAGTTCAACTAACAAAAAATGGAAAACAAGTTACTGCTTTTATCCCGGGTAATCTAGCTCAAAGATTTATTGATGAACATGATGAAGTTATGATTGAAAGAATTGGTGGAAAGCAAGGAAGAAGTATGGGTGATATTCCAGGTGTTAGATTTAAAGTAATTAAAGTAAATGATCAACCCCTCCCAAGATTAGTAAGTGGGAAGATTGAAAAAGGTAGAAGATAAAAATGAAAAAAATTATTGAAACTGAGGGGAAACATCAAAAAAATAAAACTCTTTTGACCACATTATATGAAAAAGAAACTCCTGTTCAATTAAAAATAAATGGAAATACACCTATTCCTGGAAAAATTGGATTTGGAATTAGTGTTCAGGGTAAACCTTTTTTTAGACCTTTAAATTTAGGGGCCCCTCTTGAATCTAATGGAGGCACAAATACTGCATTTCATTTTGTTCCAATGGAACAACCACTTCCTATAGACCAAGGATACCCTATTCATTTAAAAAGAATGGATATTGGATATTTGTCTGAAAACGTTGTAAATTTTTCAGCCAGAATTACACCCTATGACCCAAATAAATTTAACCCAAATCAAGAGAGGGTTACTGCTGAATTTCATTCAACATTTAAATAAAAATGGAAACAAAAATACCTCAATTTAAAATATTTGATTTATATGATATTAGTGAAATAAAAATCGAAGATGAAGGATTAAAAAGTGCAATAAATCTTGAACCAAAATTAATTTTAAAATCATTTGGAAGAAATGTTCAAAAATTTGGCCAATCAAAAGTAAACATTGTTGAAAGATTTATTAATAGATTAGCTGTTGCAGGACATCGAGGTAAAAAACATAAAATTATTCTTGGACATTCTACGGGAAAATATTCAAAAAATGCAAAAATTGTTCTTGAAGCTTTTAAAATGATTGAGAAAAAAACAGGGAAAAATCCTGTTGAAGTTTTTGTTAAGGCTATTGAACACACTGCTCCAAGAGATGAAGTTACTTTGATTGAATATGGTGGAGCAAAATATCCTCAAGCAATAGATGTTTCTCCATTAAGAAGAGTTAATCTTTCTATAAGATGGATTATACATGGTAGTTCTGATAAAGCCTTTAACAAGAAAAAAACAATTGCTCAAGGTATTGCAGATGAAATTATGTTAGCTTATGAAAAAAATGGTGAAAGCTTTGCAATGAGAAAAAAGAATGAAAGTGAAAAGCAAGCAGATTCTGCACGTTAATAAAAATGGTCGACGAAAAAGCAAAAATAATACAAGAATTAATGAATCATCCTACTCAAATTAGAAACATCGCTATTGCAGCACATATTGATCATGGTAAAACAACTTTTTCTGATAATCTTCTTGCAGGAGCAGGAATGCTTTCAGAGGAATCAGCAGGAAAACAAAGAGCTTTAGATTTTCATGAAGATGAAGCAACTAGGGGAATTACAATTGATTCTGCATCTGTATCTATGGTTCACCAAGTTGGAGGTAAAGCTTTTTTAATTAATTTAATTGACACTCCAGGCCATGTTGATTTTGGAGGAGATGTTACAAGGGCTATGAGGGCAGTAGACGGGTCTGTTATACTTGCTTGTGCTGTTGAAGGTGTTATGCCTCAAACAGAAACTGTTATAAGACAATCCCTTAAAGAACTTGTAAAACCTGTTTTATTCATAAATAAAGTTGATAGATTAATCAAAGAAGTTAAATTAACTCCTCAAGAAATGGAAAAAAAATTTATTTCTATTATTGAACATGTTAATAGTTTAATTTATGATATTGCTCCAGAAGGATATAAGGAAAAATGGAAAGTTGGAGTTGGAGAAGGAAGTGTTGCTTTTGGTAGTGCATTCCATAATTGGGCTTTAAGTTTTCCATATATGAAAGAAAAAAATATTACTTTTAAAGAAATTATCGAAGCATATCAGGGTTCTGATTCCCAAATAGATGAAAAAGTAAAGTTACTTGCTAAAAAAGCACCTTTACACGAAGTTGTTTTAGAGATGTCTGTTAAAAATCATCCAAATCCTACAGATGCTCAAAAATATAGGATCCCTAAAATTTGGCATGGAGATATTGATTCAAAACTTGGGCAATCATTAATTAATTGTGATCCAAATGGAGTTCCTGTTTTTGTTCCAATTAAAATTGTTGTTGATAAACATGCAGGAGAGGTTGCAGCAGGAAGATTATTTTCAGGAAAATTAAAACAAGGAGAAGAGGTTTATATGAATCTTGCAAAAAGAAATGTAAGATTACAACAGGTTTCTGTTTATAAGGGTGCTCAAAGATTTATTGTTGATGAAGTTATTGCTGGAAACATCGTGGGTGTTGTAGGCTTAAAAGATGTTTTTGTAGGTGAAACTGTTAGTTCAAGCCCTATAGAACCTTTTGAAGCTATTACTCATTTATTTGAACCTGTTGTTACAAAATCTATTGAAGCTACTAAAGCTGCAGATTTGCCTAAGCTAGTAGAAGTATTAAAACAAATTGGTAAAGAAGATCCATCTATTAAAATGCAAATTAATGAGCAAACAGGAGAATCTTTAATGTCTGGAATGGGAGAACTTCATTTAGAAATTATTGAAAATAGAATTAAATCAGAAAAAGGTTTAGATGTTAAAACTTCAGCCCCAATAGTTGTTTATAGAGAAACAGTTGGTTCTGAATCAAGTATTGTTGAAGGTAGGAGCCCTAACAAACATAATATTTTTTATCTTAAAGTTGAACCTCTTGAAGGAGAAATTTATGATGCTATAAAAGCAGGAGATCTTCCTGAAAGAAGAATAAAGAAAAAAGATAAAGAAATTGCAGAAAAGTTTACAGAACTTGGATGGACAGGAGATGAAATAAGAAATATTAGAGAAATTTACAAAGGAAGTTTATTTTTAGATGAAACACGGGGAGAAGTTCATATTGGAGAAGTTATTGAAATGGTCCTTGATGCTTTTGAAATGGTTATGGACACCGGCCCTTTAGCAAGAGAACCTAGTATGAGAATTAAAGTTTCTTTAATGGATATTAAACTTCACGAAGATGCTATTCATAGAGGCCCTGCACAAGTATATCCTGCTGTTAGAGAAGGTATAAGAGGTGCTATGAAAAAAGCAGTTCCATCTTTATTTGAACCTTTACAAATTCATCTTATTGAGATGCCTGATCAATTTTTAGGAACAGTTACAAAACTTGTTAACAGTAAAAGAGGACAAATGATAGATATGACTCAAGAAGGAAGTACTGCAAAAATAAAGGCTAAGATTCCTGTAGCTGAAATGATTGGATGGTCAAACGATCTTAGATCTGCAACAGAGGGGAGGGGTATTTCTTCTTTAACAGACCAGTTATTTGAAAAAGTTCCAGCAGGAATGCAAGATAATATTGTTAAAAAGATTAGAGAAAGAAAGGGTCTATCTGAGAATCAATAATTATTCTTCAAATATTTTTTGATAAGAATCATATCCCATTAAAAAAGTTCTATTGTTATTATTTTTCATAACACCATTTTTATATTTATTATAAGTTATATTTATAAGATATCTACTTTTTTCTTCAGATAAATCAAAATCTAAAACTTTTACCGAGAATGGAGGTCCTATTTTTTCTTCTGCTTCTACAAAACTTGCCAAATCTCTTTTGATAAATTTAAGTTTTTTTTCTGTAAGATCCATATTATTTAATAGAACAATATGTTTTATAAGAATTATTAGACTAGAATGCTTATTAACATTAATACTGCAAAGATTATTACAAACCAACCAAAGTTAATTTTTTTAGATATTTTTATTAAACCAGAAATTGTTAAAAGGCCTAGAATAAAAGAAGTTGCAAGGGCCCAAAGTGCATTGCTTGAAAAAACAAAATCTTCCAAGTTCAAAATAATATTTCCAATTAAAACAATTGGAAGGCTCATCAAAAAACTAAGTCTTAGGGCAGAAGTATCGTCGAATTTCCTTAATAATAATGTTGAAACCGTTATTCCTGATCTTGACAATCCTGGAAAAACTGCTAAACCTTGGGCAATTCCTAAATAAATGCTATCAATATTTTTTATATTTTTTTCAGACCTATTACCTTGTTTTTTAGATTTTATTTGAATTATTCCTGTAAATAAAAGCAAAACACCGACGATAAGAGAAATTGTTTTTCCAGTAATCTCTAGGTTATCTAAGGAATAAAAAAGCTTAATTATTGCGAGGCCAATAATTCCTGTGATTATTGTGGATATAAAAATAAAATTAAATATTTCTTTGGTTTCCTTATTTTGTTTTTTATAACTAAAAATTGTTTTTGTTAACTTCCAAACCTGTTTTCTAAAGTAAACTAATGCTGCTAAAAAAGTTCCTAAATGTAAAAAAAGAGCAGTCCTAACAATGACTCCCACGTCGGTAATTCCATAAAAATTAGATACAATTAATGCGATCATTCCACTTGAACTTATAGGTAACCATTCTGTTATTCCCTGCACAATCCCCAAAAGAATATACTGGATTATAGATAATTCCATAGAAAAATCATAATCGCAAACTTTATAAACATAATTTTTTTTAAAAGAACACTTAAACAATTATATTAAAAAATGGCTAAAGAAAAACCAAATATGAATACAGTGTTCGTGGGTCATGTTGACGCAGGAAAGTCAACAGTAGTTGGACAACTTTTATTCCAAAGTGGTGCTGTTTCTGATCAAGAAATGAAGAAGTTCAAAGAAGAAGCTGAAAAGCATGGAAAGCAAGGATTTGAATTTGCTTATGTTATGGATAAGATCAAAGAAGAAAGAGAAAGAGGAGTTACAATTGACTTAGCCTATAAAAAATTAATTACTCAAAAATTCGAAGTTACAATTATTGACGCTCCTGGCCACAGAGACTTTGTTAAAAATATGATTACTGGTGCTTCACAAGCAGATGCTGCTTTCTTAGTTATTGCTGCTCCTGCAGGTGTACAACCTCAAACAACAGAACATTTATGGTTATTAAGAACAATGGGTGTAAAGGAATTATGTGTTGTTGTTAATAAAATGGATTCTGTAGATTATAAAGAAGAAAAATTCACTCAAGTTAAAGAAGATGTTTCTAAACTATTAAACCAAGTAGGTATTCCAGCTGATAAAACAACTTTCCTTGCTGTTTCAGGATTAAAAGGAGATAATATTATTAAAAAATCAGAAAATATGACTTGGTATAAGGGTCCAACAATTCTAGAACAATTTGATTTATTCCCTGTTCCAGAATTACCAACTAACTTACCTATGAGAATGCCTGTTCAAGATGTTTATGAAATTACAGGTATTGGTACTGTTCCTGTAGGAAAAATAGAAACAGGAATTATGAAAATAGGTCAAAAAGTTCTTGTATTACCAGGAAGAACTGGAAAAGGTATTGCTGGTGAAGTTAAGACTATTGAAGCTCACCATGAGCAATTAAAAGAAGGTCTTGCTGGAGATAATGTTGGAATTAATATTAGAGGAGTTGGTAAAAAAGATATTGCAAGAGGAGATGTTATTTGTGACGCTGCACAACCAATAACAATTGTTGAAGAATTTATTGCTCAAATAGCTGTAATTAATCATCCTACTGTATTAGCTAAAGGATATACACCTGTATTCCATATTCACACTGCTCAAGTTCCTTGCCAATTTGTAGAACTTATCTCTCAAATTGATCCAAAAACAGGACAAGTTATTAAAGAAAATCCTGATTTCTTAAAAAACGGAGATGTTGCTAAAGTTAGAATTAAGCCTCAAGGTAACTTAGCTTTAGAAACTCAAAAGGAAAACCCTTACACCTCTAGATTTGCTGTTAGAGATGCTGGATCTACTGTTGCTGCAGGAATGTGTATTGAAATTACAAAAAAGAAGGCCTAATTTCTAGACATACTCTTCTTAATACAATAATTTATTTAAAGTAATTTTTAATTTATTTTATATGATAAATAAAGATATGTTAAAATCAGATATAGAAAAGGCCATTGCAGGAAAAGGCTATTTCATTCAAATTGATTATTTAGAAAGATATCTTAAAACAATCCCTCCTATAACTTTAAAGCAATTTGCACTTACAAAACTAATATCTATTTATGAAAAATTATCTATGTTTAATGATGCCGGAAAACTATCTGAAACTCTAGCCACTAATGTTATTGCTTTTTCAGAAAAAATAAAACAATTTGTTAAGGCAACTGAATTTTATATTAGGGCCGGACAATTCAATTCTGCAGATTATTCTATGAAAAGAGCTATTTCTGAAGCAACTATAACTGAAAAAGAAGAAATATATTTTACTGTAAAAGAATTGTATAAAAAACAAGCAGAGATTTATGAAAGAGAATTAAAAAGAAGACAGGCTGTTAAAATTTATGAAAAACTTCTTGAAATGAGAATAAGTGATTTGGAAAAACAAAATATTAAAGAAAAGCTTATGGGATTATATGAAAAATTGGGCCTATTGAAAGAATATTATGTCCTTAAAAAAGCTTTAAGTTAATTCAAAACCTTTATAAATAAATTATTTCTTTGTATCTTAGAGAAAAGTACGAATTGGAAATTATTATCATATCACAATCACATTCAATAGCCCTTTCCTTTTTAGGGGGGAATTGAGCGTAAAAACCGCAAAATGTCTTAAGGACATCTGCTTTTTTAAATAAGTGAAGAAGAGCTTTCTGGCCCTTCTAGTATTTTTTTCTAGAAACAATTATTGTTTCAAAACAATTAAACAAGGAGAAAAGAAAAATATGGCTAAAATAAGCCCAGTATCAATAAAATACATGGTGCATGCTGATTTTCTTGCTGAAGGTGCATTAGAAAAACCTGATGTAATCGGAGCTCTATTTGGTCAAACTGAGGGATTACTTGGTGCTGACCTAGAAATGAGGGAGCTTCAAAAAGAAGGAAAAATTGGTAGAATTGAAGTTGAGTTAGAAAGACAAACCAAAAGAACTGCTGGAAAAATAAAAATTCCTACAGCTCTTGATCAGTCAGAAACAACTTTAATTGCAGCAGCAATTGAAACTATTGAAAGAATTGGACCTTGCGATGCTCAAATAGAAATAACTCAAATTGAAGATGTTCGTGGAAGCAAAAGAGATTATATTATTGAAAGAGCTAAGAAACTTATGCAAAATATTACTGGTTCTTCAGATTCTAGAGAAATCTCTAATGAAATTAAAGATTCAAAAAGAATATCAGGAATTATAGAATATGGTGCAGAAAAGCTTCCAGCAGGAGATCTTTCTGGAAAAAAAGTTATTGTTGTTGAAGGAAGAGCAGATGTTATTAACCTTCTTAAAAACGGTGTTAAAAATGTAATTGCAATGAATGGTACCAAGCTTCCAGAAGAAATCAAAAAGTTAGGTCAGGATAAAGAATTGACTCTTTTTGTTGATGGCGATCGTGGTGGAAAACTCATAGCTCAGAATGCCTATGACAATGCAAAAGTAACATATATTGCTATTGCCCCTGAAGGAAAAGAAGTTGAAGAATTAACTGGAAAAGAAATTCTTATGAATTTAAGAAAAAGAGTTACTGCAGAAGAATTTCTTGGTATAAAAAGTTCTTTTAAAACCACCTCTGAAAAAAAAAAGTTAACTGACGAAAATAAAACTCAGTTAAAAATAATTTCAGATAAAAACAAAGGTAGTGGAAAAGCTATTCTTTTGAATAAGGATTTAAAGGAATTTAAAAGTGTTCCAGTTAGAGGATTAATTTCTGTTTTAGGAAGATCTAGAGAAAATCCTTCTACAATTATTATTGATGGTGCAGCTACTAGAAATGTGATAAAATCTGCAGAAGATTTAGGGTGCAGTATAATTATTGCTAACAACTTTGCAACCACAGATACAAAAATTGAATTACTAAGTTTATAATTTGGGATTTTTCCCTTTTTTTATTTTTTTATTTTATATTATTTTGAAAATTATTGTTTTCCTGAAAAATAATGAAAATTTTCACTAATTGTCCGGACAGGTAGTTAATATGGTGTCATTTTATAATTACAGCACAATAAAGCTTATAAATAAAATAATGGTTAAATATTTACAGAAAACAAAGTTTTCTGACAATTAAATTTAGTTAAAATGCAAATGAAAACAAAAAACCTTTTAGGTTTTTTCTTGGTGATTGCAAGCTTATTTCTTTTAGTGTCCACTGTAAGTGCTGCTACTGCAGAGATTGCTCATGTAGATTTAGTAGAACTTAATGGAATGGAAGAATTAGGTAATCAAGACATTAGTGTTGTTGCAGGTGAAATGATAACTGTTAAAGTTTATTTCACTGCTCTTGTTGATGCTTCTGATGTAAAAATCGAAGTAGAACTTGAAGGCGATAAAGTAAGTGTAGATACTGAAGCATTCTTAGGTGATCTTGAACAAGGTCAAAGATATGCTCCTGTAACTCTTAGCTTAAGGGTTCCTTATGAACTTAAGGATCAAGTAAGTGAATATGCATATCTTTATTTGAAGATATGGAATGGGGATTATAGAACAAACTACAACGAAATTTCTCTTAAAGTTCAAAGACCCTCATACAATGTAGGTCTTATGGCTATTTCAACTAGTCAAACAGTTGACGCAGGGAATGTTTTTCCTGTTGATGTTGTTATGAAAAACACTGGATATAATGACCTTGATGATCTCTATTTAACTGTTAAGATGGCTGCCCTAAATCTTGAAAAAACAGTTTATATTGGAGACCTAATTTCTGTAGAAGATGACGATGAAGAAGATACTGTAAGCGTAAGAGTTTATTTGAATGTGCCATATGACGCTCAATCTGGAATCTACAATCTTGAAGTAGAAATTTCAAATGACGATATGGTTGTAAGCGATATGAAGCAAATTGTTGTTAACAACGATTTTTCTAGCAATGTGATAGTTACTGATTACAGTAAAACTTTCTCTGCTGGAGAAACTGGTGTTTATAACTTATTGTTAGTAAACCCTACAAACAAATTAGCTGTTTACAGAATTGTGACTGAACCTTCTAACGGAATCTCAACATCTACTGCTGAAAGTATTATTGCTGTTCCTGCTGGCTCAAGTAAAACTGTTAAAGTTTCTGCTATGGCTAGTTCAACAGGAGACTATACATTTAGTGTACATGTCTTTTCTGGTGAAAAACTTTTGGACACAGTAACTTTGAACGCAAATGTTGAAGGTGGATCAGCTTCTAGCGCAATCGTAGTTTTAACAATTATTTTAGCAATAATCTTTGTTGTATTATTGGTTATTTTGATTGTTTTACTAAGAAAAAAACCGGAAAAATCTGAAGAATTCGGAGAAAGCTATTATTAATTTACCTTTTTATTTTTTATTTTTTTATTTAGCTTTCTTTTTCTTCTCTTTTTTATTTTATTATAAAATCAAACAAAAAATGGCATCATTAAAATATTGGGTAACTAAAGGAAGAATAGAACAAATACTAGTCATGGGTTCTCTTGATTCAGAATTAGATAATTATTTTCCAAGAGAAGAATATCTAAGGAGGGATTTCTGGTTGAGAGGAATGCCAAAAGAAATGCTTGCAGAGGAAATTGACCCTGATGGAACAGATGGGGTAATTTTTAGAGATCTTGGAGAGTATTCTGCTTTAATTTATCCTCATGGCACTGTAGAAGTGATTGGACCTTCCATGCCCCACATCAGAGGATTTATAGAAGATCTTGAAAAGAGAATAGGATATGACTTTGGAGAACTTCCTAATTCTAATTAAAGCTTTAAACTAACTACCTTAGATATGCCATCGTGCATACTTAGGCCATATAAGCTTGTAGCATTGGTTATAACCTCATCATTGTGAGAAATAACAATATACTGGCCTCTTTGCATATACTTCTTTAATAGGGCTGCAAGACGCTCAGAATTCCTTTTATCTAAAGCTGCATCTATTTCATCTAAAATATAAAAAGCATAGGGATTAAGATCCTGTATTGCAAAAATCAAAGAAAGGGCTACAATTGTTTGTTCACCCCCAGATAAAGAAGTTACATCAAAATATTTTCCATGGCCTGTTTTTACGATAATATTCACTCCTGCTTCAAAAGGATCTTTTTTATTTTCTAATTCTAAACTAACTTGGCCTTTGGTACTTAATTGTGAAAAATTCCTTGAAAATACTTCATTTAGGGCTGTTAATGTTTGCAAAAATGCTTTTTTCTTTTTAATATCAATAGTGTGTATAATTTTCAAAATACTTTCTTTTTCTTTACCAATTATCTCAACCTTATTACTAATAGAATCATATTCTTCTTTAATAGAATCATAGACTTCCAGGGACCTTAGATTAACAGTTCCAATTCTAGACAAAATTTCTTGGGTCTTTGCTAACTTTTGAGAAAGATTTTCTTTTTTGCCAGTTATTATTTCTACACCTTCAAATTCAAGAAGTTCTGTTTGAAGATTTTCAACAGTGGCATCAAATCTAGCTTTATCTATTTTAAAATTATTAATTTCTTGCTCAAATAGATATATTGTGTTTTTTTTACTAGAAACTTCACTTTCTTGATCTCTTATTTTTTTCTGGAAGTTATCTCTTTCAATAATTAATTTTCTAAACTTTTCTGTTAATTGTTCTTCTGCTTTCTTTTTCTTAGATAAATCCTCTTGTTTCTTTTTAAAATTAGATTCAAAAATAGTTAATTCTTCCTTAAGATCTTTTTCTTCTCTACTAAGTTGTTTAAAGGATATTTTAGATCTTTCAAATTCTCTTTTTTTAAATGCTATTTCCGAATCTAAATCCTTATCGTTTATTATTGAACTCTCCTGAACCTCTATTTTCAAAGTTTCATATTTTTGTTCAATGTCTGAATTTTTATTGAATTTTATTTCATAGGATTTTCTTTTTTTAGTTAATTCTGATATTTCTGCATTTAACTGAGCTTTTTTATCATGGAGTGATCTTATTTGTTGTTCTTTTACATTTATTTCAGATAGTCTTGCCAAATCTAATTCTCTTTTAGTAATTTCTAAGCTTATTTTTTCTAATTCTTGTTCAAGAATTTCTTTTTTATTATAAATGGAGCCTATTTCTGCGTCTGATTTTTTTATTTGCTCTTTTAATGCACTTACTTCAGGGATCATATCTTTATGAATAGAATCTATATGGCCTTCTGTTATTGTGCTTTTACACAATGGGCAAATATCCATTTTAGAAATTTTATCAATTATTTTTTCCTGACGATCAATTTCATTTTCATTTGAATAAGCTATTTTATCTAATTCTTTTTCTCTTTGTTTCAGGTTTTCTAAAAGTTGCTTTTTTTCTTCAAGAGAAGTTTTCAAAAAATTTATTTTATTTATATCTGTATTTCTATCAAATAATTCTCTTACAGACATTTTTACTTGATTTAATAAAAATTCAGTTTCTGTAGAATTAACTTGTAATTCAGATTCTTTTTCACCTATTCTTTCTTTTGTGGATTTAAGATCTGATTTAAGCATATAGAATATTTTTCTTTGATCTTCTATTTCTTCTAGTTCTCTTTTTTTATTTTCTAAACTTTTTAGTTTAACAATATTTTTAGAAGAAGCCCCCTTATTTGTTACTTTTTCCATTTCTGAAATATCTTCTTCATATTCATTTAATATTTTTTCTAAATCTAGTTTTTGATTTGTTATCTGTGATAGTTTATTTTCATGATTTTCAATATTCACATTTAATCCTGCAAGTTCTGCCCTTAAATTTGTAATTTCCTGGTTCAGTTTTTCTTGTTCCAAACCTGTTGACTGTTGAATTGTAGTATTAATAGAACTTATTTTTGACTCAAAATTTTTAATCTCGGTTTCAAAACCTAAAATCTTCTTTTTTACTTTTTGTATTTCTTTGTCTTTTTTAGAAATTTCCTCAATTACATTTGAAGATTCTTTTTTATTTTTATTTAAATCTCCAGAAATAATACTTGCTTTGTAAATTTCCACATCTTTTTCAAGTTTTTTAAATTTCAAGGCCTGTTGTCTTTCTTTTTCTAAATTATTCAAGTAGGCTGTTCTTTCTCTTAAAATTGCTGTTATTTCTTTTAATTTATCTTCAGTTCTTTCTAACTCTTTCAATGATTTTTCTTTTCTAGATTCATAAATGGATATTCCTGCAACTTCCTCAATAATTTTTCTCCTATCTTCTGTCCTCATACTTACTAGGTTCTGAATTTCTCCCTGAAGAATTATATTAAAACCATTTGGATCTATTCCCCCTTGAGCAAGTAATGATAAAACTTCCTGTCTTGTTTTTGTATGGCCATTTATCTTGTAAATGCTTTGGCCATTTTTTCTAACAATTCTTTTAATTGAAACTTCTGTGCTATCTATTGAAAATGTTTTGTCTGAGTTTTCAAATATTAATTCGACACTTGCTTCCTTGGCAGGAGATGCTGCTTTAGACCCTAGAAAAATTAAATTTTTTGCTTTAGCTGCCCTCATGGACTTAATGCTTAATCTTCCTAAAACAAAACAAAGAGCATCGGAAATATTGCTTTTACCACTTCCATTTGGCCCCAGAATAACATTAATTTCTGGATTGAAAGGTATTTCTGTTTTTTTTACAAAACTTTTGAATCCATGCATCACCAACTTTTTTATATAAGGCATAAATAAAAGTAGCTCAAGATGTTTTTAAAGATTAGGATAATTTTATTTGTTTAGATTTTAAGGAAGCTTCTTTATATGTTTTCCATGTTTTTCTGAAAATTCCATCATTATCATATTTTTTAATATTTTTATATAAGAATTTTATAGTATTTGGATCAGAAGGATATCCTGAACCTATTTCTATACCATATTTTTTTCTTAGTTTATCCATTTCTGTTTCCCTTAATATTTTAGCTAAAACAGAAGCAGCTGAAACACAAACATGGTTTTGATCTGCTTTATGTTCACAAGAAATTTCTAAATTTGAAAGATCATCTATTTTTGTTTTTAAATAATCTGTCCATTTTACTATACTTGTAGAAGGGCAATCAACAATTACTTTTATTTTCCTTTTACCATCATTTATTTTATTAATTATTTTTGCAGCCTTTATTGCTTCAACCTCATTTAGTTTAGTTCCTGCATTAAACTTATTTTCAATTTCAGTTGGACTTGTTAAAGCTGTTGCAAAAGATATTGATTTTTCTTTTATTATTTTTTCAAGAAATTCTCTTCTTTTTTGAGTTAGTTGTTTGCTATCCTTAACACCTAACTTTTTTAGTTCTTTTTCTGTTTTAGAATCAATTAAACAACCTGCTAAAATCATTGGGCCTATGACTGGCCCCCGGCCTGCATCATCTATACCTAATTTTAACACCTCCATGAGTGAAAACAAATCTCATGGCTTTTTAAAGATTTTTAACCACTGGCCAAATATATGGAAGATCATCTTGAACATTCCAATTAAATTTAGAATAATGTAGACTATTTTTTCTTAAAAGGTTAGATTTGTGAGATTTATGGAATTTTCTATTTCCCATCCAAAAAGGCATAATTATCTTTCCTTTTATCTTTTCAAATTTCATAGTATTTTTATATCCCCTCTTTTTCCACTCTCTAATACAAGTATTGAGATAATCTTTTAGAGCATTTTCATATCCTTTCCACATTATTATTGCAGGATGATTTCTCCATCCTTTTGTTTGAGTTCTATCTAAAAGTATGTTTAAAATTTGAAAAGCTTCAACTCTTTGTTTTCCAAGGCGTTTGCTATCTAAAACTTTTGCTGTTTTTTCAAAATTTGAATAAGGTAAAAAAGTTTGCATTTTAATTTAAATAAGAAATAGCGAGGGCGGGATTTGAACCACGCGACCTCCGGGTTATGGGCCCGACGAGCACTCCAGACTGCTCCACCTCGCTATAAAAGAGAATATAGAATTAAACTTTTAAAGGTTTCTAACACTCAAAATCTTTATAAATTGAGTAAATGTTTGAATTATATGTCTCGATCGCATAGGCTCAATTCATATTGACTAAATGCGCTTGGTATACATGCCTCGATCGCATAGTGGTATTGCACCGGATTGCTAATCCGGGACCTCCGGGTCTGGTAGGTTCGATTCCTGCTCGAGGCGTTTTATCTTATATAAAACGGCACCAACAATTTCATTGTGGTCTGAGGCGTTTTCTTTTATTATCTATAATTTTAAAAATTAGTTTTTCCTTTGGTTTTTATGTTGAATAAAAGGGGGCAAGTTACTATTTTTATTGTTGTTGCAGTAGTTATTCTTGCAATAGCAGGAATTTTTTATTTCACTAGTTCTGATAAAATAACTCAAGACCCTATAAATCCTGAAATAGCTCCTATTTATGAGGGAATTTATGCCTGTATTGAAGATACTGCTATAGATGCATTGTATTATGTTGGTTTGACGGGAGGTTATTATTTTTCTCCCCAATTATCTAATGAAAATGGAATTGCCTACTATTATTATGAGGGGGAAAATTTTATGTTATCTAAAGAAGAACTTGCAGAAGAAATATCTTTGACTATTGAAAATACTCTGCACTTTTGTTCAAATCAAATTTTAAATAATACTGAATTTAACATAACTTCTGGAAATATTAGTGTTGAAACAGAGATATATGCAAATAAAATAATTCTAAACACAGAATATCCTCTGACAATCTCTAAAAAAGATAGTAGTTCTGTTTTAAAAAATTGGGAAAACATTGAAATTGAAACTAAAATTGGGACAATCTATAATTCTATTGAACAAATTATTTTTGATCAAATGACTAGAGAAGATCTTTGTATTAGTTGTATTGCAGATATTGCTGAAGAAAATTTATTGAAAATAGATCTTACAACCTCTGAAAATGCCACAATTTTATTTGTAGTAACAGATGAAGAAATAGGACTTAATGAGTTTAATTATGAATTTAAATTTATGAATAAATACCTAGAATGAAAAAAATATTAATTTTAAGCATATTCTTGATTTTCTTTTTTAGCTTTGCTACAGCAGAATCTTTTTTTATTGAAGGGCCAAAAGATTTTAGTGAGGATTTTGGTTTTCCAAATGGTTCTTTTGAAGGGGTAGGATTAGAAATTGATCCTGTTTATTCAGATGATGGCCCTGTTATAGAAATTCGTTTCAAATATTGGGATTCTTATCTTATTGTTGATAAAAATTATACTTATGAAAATATAAGGCCAGGAATAGAGAATTTGGCATATATTGTATTTAATAAAAATTTGACAGTAATTTTAGCTGATTTTTATACTCAAAATGAAAGTGGAACTTATAGGTTAGGAAATAAAACTGTGGAGGTTCCTGCTAATTCAAGAGTTTATTATAATGGGAAAACAATTGAAATTTCTGTTTTAGATGGCACAGATATGTCTGAGTATGGAAGTTTACTTAATTTTATTTTTGGATACCCTTTAACCAACATAAAAGGAAAAAATATTCAACTTCCAAATGAGATTTATCTTAAAGAGGGAGAAATTGAAATTACTCGAAATGGTTTTTTATTAAAAAATGGTTCTACAAATTATAAAAAAAATTTAATTAATATAGATTCAGAATGGGATACACCTGTTTTAATTGCTAATAAAGGAGAAGATCTTTCTTCTTATGAAGGAACTTGGATTAGACAAGGAGAGAAGGAATTAGAAGTTAGTGCTGGAGATAATACCTTTACATTGGAATTTGAACCAGAACATGAAATTGTTAATAATGATAGATTGGATGAATTTAGGGCAGTAATTGGAGAAGGAAACTATCTTAAAATAAAAAATAGAAATGAAGAAGGGTTAATCCCTAAAATGACTTACAGAGAGGGTGAAGAAGGGTCCTTTTCCCATATTTCTAATGACCATTTTAATCTTGTTCTTGAAAAAGATGAATTTTCATTAACACCTCTTAAAGATCTTCCCACTGATTTTTCTTTTTCAGGAAAGCCTTATCAAAGTTTAGCCATGGAAATTGAATTTGATTCAGAAGAAATAGATAAAAAAATAAATATTAACTCCTATAGGCAATATACTGTTCTTTCAAAAGACAATGAAGAATTAGTGACTCTAAATAAATATGGTTTGCCAGTAAGTACAAAAATAGAAGACAATCAAATTCAAACTTTAGATCAATTAAGAGAAAAATATGGAGAAATTAATTTTAGTATAGATTTCAATGATCCTAATTTTAATTCATATAGGGATACTTATGAATTTGAATTCCAAGTTCCCCCCTATTTACTTTATTTAATGGATAACTATTTTGAAGAATCTCCAGATTCCCTAAAAGGAATTCATGAAGTTACCTTTTTTAATGGAGATAATGCCCAAGGGGGGCACGGAACAATGTCTATTGGAAGAGAATTTTTAGATACTATTTCATATTCTTTTGAATTAACCCCCATAAGAGAAGTAAACTCCCCTATGCAAATGATTAAACATGAACACGAACATGTTAAAGATTTTTTAATTAAGGATAAAGAACTTGAATATTTTGAAGGAAATGGGTCTTTAGAATTAAAAGAAATGCAATTAACTAAAGAAAAAATTTTTGGAGAGATAGAAATAATTAATTCTGAAATTCAAGAAATATATATTTACAAAAGAGATTCTGGTGCAGAAGAATTTTCTGATGAACAAAAACAAATCTTAGAACAACTTGCAAAAGAAAGAGATGAATCTTATATGGCAATTAATGTCCAGGATTCAAAAATCTCAGAATATATGCGTAGTCAAACACCCACATTACAACAAAAATATAATAAAATTGCTCAGGAAGGATTGAGTTCTTTTTTTGATGAAAAAAACCTTGATAAAATTGATCAAAATATAGAAAAATTAGAAGAAGGATATCTTAGAAAAGAAATAAATAAGATTATTAAAAAAAGTTTTGGAGAAGAAATTTCAGATGATGAAGAAATTTCAGATTATTATCAATTTATTAAAGAAAAATTATATTCCCATGTAATAGAAATTCCCGGAGAGCCTATTGAAGTTGGGCTAAAATCAGAAGTGAAAGAAGGGGGAAATGAAGAAGAAACAACATATTTGTTTTTCCTTTCAAAAGCAGTAGAAGATTATAAAAAAACAAAGATATCTGGATTAATTGATCCTGAAAAAAGATATAAATCTCTTAGAAAAATACAAAATAAATTAAGAGAAAATATAGAAGCCCAATCTTATGATAATTCATTTGATCAATTATTAAGAACAAGTACTGGATTGCCCTATATGTATTCTTTAAACAATATTCCTGAATTATCAATAGGGGGAGATTATTTTTATGGAGAACTTTCCTCTACATTTAGGGAACAACCTATTGAAGTTAGAAAACAAAGGATAAACTCTGGAAATCCTAATATTCAAAAAACATATACTTCACTAACACAATTAGCTTTTGATTCTGGTAAAATGTCTATTTCAGATTATAAATATTTAATGCCAGAAGGACATTGTGAAAGACCAGACTGTTCTGATAAGATATGTGTAGATTATAAGCTACTTTGTTGTATTGAAAATCCTGGGGTTCCTAACTGTTGAACATATAATTTTAAAAATTAGATTTTCTTTTACTTTTTATGTTAAATAAAAGGGGGCAGGTTACAATTTTTGTTGTTGTAGCAATTATAATTATTGCTATTGTTGCTTTAATCTATTTTAGTAATCAAGATAAAGTAAGTCAAGATCCATTTACTCCTGAAACAGAATCTATTTATGAAGATATCTACTCTTGTATTGAATTTACTGCAAAAAATGCTATTTACTCTATAGGGCAAACAGGAGGCTATTATCTTCCTTCTTTAATTTCAAATCAGGATGGAATTGCCTATTATTATTATGAGGGAGAAAACTTTATGCCTTCTAAAGAAGAACTATCTTATGAAATTTCTCAAGTAATAGATAACACTCTTAAACTATGTACTGAGGAAAAATTGAATGTCACTCACATCAATATTACTAGTGGAAAAATAGAATCAAGTATAGAGATTTGGGATTACAAAATGATTGTTAATGTGGAATATCCTATAACTATTACTAAAGAAGATAGTAGTTCTGTTTTAAAAAATTGGGAAGATATTGAGATTGAAACTACACTTGGAAAAATCCATTCTTCAATAGAACAAATTATTTTAGGCCAATTAAATAATGAGAATATCTGTTTAACATGTATTTCAAACATTGCTGAAGAAAATTCATTAATAATTAGCATAACATCTATTGAAGAAGACGTTTTATTTTCAGTTCTAGATGAAAAATTTGGACTGGATGGATTTTCATATGAGTTTATGTTTGTTAATAAATATTGATTAAAATGAGAAAAAAATACTTTTTACAGTGGTTTGTTTTTATAATTGTTTTATTAATTCCTTTTATTTTTGCAGATGTCAATGTTACTAATGAAACAAATATTACCTCCCCTCATTCTATTCCTGAATTAGAAGAATTTGGAGAAGAATTTGGTTTTGAACCAGGAAAAATTCTTGGCGCTGGAATAAAAATTACTCTCTTAGAGGAAAAATTCTTAATTGAATTTATTGAAAATAATGCAGCTGTTTTACTTAATTCTAATAATTTATTCCATTCAATTGAATCTAATTTTGAAGCTCTAGCCTATATTTCTATAACTTCAGATTTAGAAGTTGTATTAGCTGATTTTACTTCTCTTGGTTGGGAATTTGAGGTTGATATTGGAAATAGATCTATTAAAGTGCCTCCTAAAACAAGACTGATTTATGATGGAGAAACAATTGATCTCAAGGTTGTTGATGGGTCTAAATTAGAAGATTTTGATTGGGACCTACTTAGATATTTTAATGGATTTGGAAAACCAATTTATATTGAAGGAAATGCTATTAAACTTGAAGAAGATTTTAGCATAGATGGTAGAATGGCAATTACCAATCAAGGATATCTTATTGAAAATGGAGCTGCAATTTATCATGGAAATTTCTTTATGGTTAAAGAAAATAAAAATAAAGTACTTGTTGCAAATAAAAATCAAGACATGTCTGATTATAAAGGAAATTGGATAAGGCAGACAAAAAATAAACTAGAAATACAAAGTTCTGAAGAAGGAAATATTAAAATGAATTTTCTAGATAATCATTCAATATTAAATACTGATTCAAAAGATGAATTGGTTTTAGAGATTTCAAAAGGAGATGGGATAAATATTATTTCTAGACTTGAAGAAGGATTAATACCTAAAATTGCCCATAGTTCTTCTGAAAATGGAGTTACAACCATATATAATGACAATATGGAATTGATATATGATCAAAAAGGACTTTCTATTAAACCCCCAACTGGAATTACCAGAGAAGATTTTGCCCTCGAGAAAGATTATCAAAGTGTTGCAATGGAAATTAAATCTGATTCAAACAAGATAAAAGAAAATTTAAGGATAAATTCCTATAGACAATATATTATGACTTCTAGTGAAGATAAGGAAACTGTTAAATATAATACTTTTGGGCTTCCCATTAGTGATAAAATAAATGATAATTCTATGCAAACCTTAAGTCAATTAAAGGAAAAATACCCTTCAATTAATTTCACTGTACCTCAATTTGAGGAGTTTAGTTTATTTAGTATTAAGATAAATCCTTACAATAAAAGTCATGTCCCTCCTTATCTAATTTATTTAACAGATCAATTTTTACAGCAAAATCCGGAATCATTAGAAGTTGTGGAAATAATTCAATTAGTGGATAAATTTAATGCCGCTGCTGGTAATGGGAATACTTTAATTATTGGGAGAAGAGCTGTTGATGCTAGTGAATCAGAATTTACAGAAAGGGGAATAAGAGAAAATAAGAATCCTATGAAGATACTTGTGCATGAATATGAACATATTAAAGATCAAAGAATTGATCAAAGAGAACAAGAAATTATTAAGGAAAAAGGAAGTCCTGAAATAAGAATGCTTTATGGTCGATATGAAAAATTAGAAGAAGAAATAAAAGACATTCTGGATAGAAGAAAAATAAAATATGCTGCAAATGAAACAGAAGAAGCAAGAATGCTTTCAGATGAATTAAAAATAAAAAATAAAAAAGCTAGAGAATTGCAAGCCAAAATTGAAGAAAAATATTATGAAAAAAATCCCACCCTTCAGCAAAAATATAATGAAATAGTTATAAATGCTAAGAAAGAATTTTTAAAACAAGATGGGGTGTCTAAACAGATAAGTATTCTTAAAGAAAGAATGAATAAACAATATATATCTAATGAATTAGATAAAATTATTAAAGAATTATTTGGAGAAAATGAAACTAGAACTAATTTTATAATGAAAGAATATTTCTATGATTCTGAAAAAGACTTGATGGCTGATTTTGGGGATTCTGAGGGTTATTTAAATTCAATAATTATTAATAACTTAAAATATTCTGAAAAAGTAAGTGAGGAAGGGTGGATTTCATATTCTTCAAAAGACCTTCCAGAAGATATTTTAAATAAACTATCAGAACTAGAAAATTTAGGACTTGGCACTTCTAATGTGGGGGAAATGTTAGAAGAAACTAAAAGTGGAGAATTTTTAGAAGAATCTATAAAAAAGGAAGATGAATTTTATGATGTTTTTTCAAGAGCTTATAACTCTGTGCAAGCAAACCCTAAACTAAAAAATATAAGACATAGCTTTGATCAAATAATTAGGACAAATAGTGGATTATTTTATACTTATTCTGCAAGAAACTATGATTTTGATGACCTAACAACTGTTGCTTCTGCAAACTATCATGAGCTTTCAAGTACATATATGGAACAATCAATTAAACAAAGAAAACAATGGATTGAGGGTGGAATTCCTCGAGTTAGTGAAATGTATAAAAAAATAACACAATTAGCTTTTGATTCAGGTAAAATATCTATTTCAGATTATAAATATTTGATGCCAGAAGGCCATTGTGAACAACCAGATTGTTCTGATCAGCTATGTGTAGATTATAAACTACTTTGTTGTGTTGAAAATCCTGGGGTTCCTAACTGTTAATTACTTTTCAATCTCACTTGTTTTTTTGTAATTTAAATAAAGTTTATCTAAAATAGCTATAATTCTTTGTCTTTCTTCTGCATTTGTAAGGCCCTTCCAATCAAGAAGGACAAAATCAACATCTTCTTCTGTTTTATCTACTGCTTCTTTGATCATTTCTTCTGAGGCTGGCAAAGCATAGCTGGCAATTACATGTGAAACTGCAAAATTAGAATTTAATTGTATTTTATTGAAATTAGGGCAATAATGTGGGCCTCCAATACCAATTGCAACTTCATTATATGGGCTAGGTTCAAATCTTGTTATTATGTCTTTAATTGTATTAGCAATAATAAATCCTGCTTTCCTATTTCCCCATTCATTTTCTGTAGCACCTATCTCTATAAACATACATGGTTTTTCAATTAAAGGCCCATGATGTGTTGCCTCTAAAGTTACTTTATATTCTTTTAAATTATATTTTTGAGCATTTTTATTTAAAATTTCAAAAGCTCTTTTCATAAATAATGCAGAAGTAGGACATACTTTTCTAGGTTCACCCCCATAGTCTGCAGACCTCCAATTACCAGGGGCATGAATAGAAAGTGTTTTTTCTTTTTTTTGAGATTGATGTTTTGAGGCAAAAATAATAAAATCATATTGATTTATTTTTTCTAAATCTAAATTTCTAGTGTAGATTATTTCTTCATCTACTAGATAGAAATCATATTTTCCCAATTGTGAAAGTTGAGTGGTTATATTTACTCCAGCCCTATCTTTCTTAGATGCAACTATTAAATATTTTTTATACATTTTAAAATTCACTTATCTCCTTTATAAAAATTCTAGGATAATTATTTTCTATGCTCCTTAGCTTAATATAAAAATCATCAAAACCATTGTTATTCAAATCAAGTTCACTTTCTTCGCCAATATGCAATAAAAGATAATTTGTGTTTGGTTTTATTATAAATTCTGCAGAATATGCTTCCATATTTTCTATTTTGATAGTATAAAATTCATCATTTATTTCAAATTTTATTTTATCTCCTTTTTCAAAAAGAATTTCTTTTCCATCTTCCATATCTGGTTTGGAAAAAGTTTCAGAAGGTAATCTAATAATTATTATTGCAATTACTATTACAAGAAATACAAATATTGATACTCCTGCGTAAATCATTGTTTTGGAATTTTGTTTTTTCCCTTTTTTTGAAGATCCTGCTGCAGCATCTATTGTTTTTGGACTAAACCCCTTAAGAATTAATCCCTTTTTTATTTTAGCAAGAGGAATTCCTTTACCTAATTCCCTCTTAATAAAGCCAGCCATTTTTTTGTCAACCATCTTCAATTAAATATAAAAACTAGGCTTATTAAATATTATTATGCAAGAAATATTTAATCTTTTAATAGGAGTTGTTGTTTTAGTTCTAGGTTGGCCAATTGGGAATTATTTAGCTTCTAAAACACCTGAAGAACTTAAAGATGGCCAAAAATGGTTTAAACTGATAATTTTTATTTCAAGTATTGGAGCTATTGTTAGTTTATTTATTAGAAATGATTATTTATTATTTGCTTTTCTTTTTATGATTGTGATTACTAGCAGAAGTTTAAAGAAATAATTTTTATTCTGAAACTTTTTTGTCTAAAGTTTTTCCTTTATTTTCTTTCTTACTTTGTTTGAAATGACTATATATTGAAACACCCATACCTGTGGCAAAGCTAACTCCTGCATAAAGATCATGGGTTAACCAAGCATTATTACTAAGTTCATTGAAAAATTGATTTATTGACCCATATATAATTTGAAAATCCATGTTGAAAGCTAAAATTGAGGGCTATTTAAAATTAATCATAAAAAGGATTCTTAGAAAAAATGAAAATATAAAAAATAAGATAAAAAAGGGATTAGAAAATATCCAAGATTATTTCTTTTTTTTAGCAGGTTTAGCTTTAGCTTTTGCACTTGCTTTAGCTTTTTTCTTTTTTGCAGCCATTGTGAATTGCACCTCTTTATAATGAATGCTAAAAGAAAGTTATCTTATTTTTAAATTTATCGTATACTCAAGAGACTCCAAATTTATCTTCTTTTTCCTAAAAACCGAAGTAAGAATAAAAATAGATTTATGAAATCAAGATAAAGTTTTAAAGCACCCATGATTGCTGATTTTTCTATTTGTTCTCTGCCTCTTATTTGATTTGAAATTTTCTTTAAATAAAAATTATCATAGGCTGTTAGGCCTGCAAAAAGTAAAACTCCAATGAATGAAACAATTAAATCCATCATTGGACTTCTTAAGAAAAGATTTACTATCAAAGCTACAAGTAATCCTATTAAAACCATGAATAAAATTGATCCTAGCTTTGTAAGATCTTTATTTGTAAAGAAACCATAAAGGGCCATGGACCCAAACATTATTGCAGCAACAAAGAAAGTTGCAATAACTGAAGCACCTGTATAAACTAAAAGAATTACAGAGATAGTCAATCCATTTAATAAAGAATAAACTGTAAATAATATTTTTGCTGTTGAAGAAGAAATTTTATTCAACGCTGCCACGAGGGTTATTACTAAAATTAATTCAGCAATTATTAATCCAAAGAAAACAGCCATATTATCAAAAACAAATGAAGTAAATGCAGGGATTCCAATAACCATTAAAGCTGTTAAAGTGGATAGAATTAACCCCACAAACATCCAAGTATATACTTTTTGGAAAAACAAAGATGTTTTATCTCTTGATTTCATTTTTTACTAAATCTTTTTGCTTTTATAAATGTTAAGAGTAAACCTTAAAACCCCCTATTTCTCTGTATATTTATGTTATATATAATTGGCCTAGGTTTGAATGTGGATGGAATCTCAAAATATGGTCTTGAAGTTGTAAAGAAATGTAAGAAAGTGTATTTGGAAAACTATACTGTGGATTATCCTTATTCTGAAAAAGAATTATCAGATGTATTTGGAGGGAAAAAAATACATCCAGCTAATAGGGAATTTGTAGAATCTTTAGAAATTATTGATGAAGCTACAAAAAAAGACGTAGCTTTACTTGTTTATGGATCTCCACTTACTGCAACAACACATATTTCACTAATACAGGAGGCAAAACTTTCAGATGTGAGGTACAAGGTTATCTATAATGCTTCTGTTCTTGATGCAATTGCAGAAACAGGGCTTCAATTATACAAATTTGGTAAAATTGCTAGTATGCCCACTTGGAAAAAATCATATTCTCCAGATAGTTTTATAAAAATTGTAAAAGACAATGATTCAATTAATGCCCATAGTTTAATTTTAGTAGATATTGGTTTAGATTTTCCAGATGCCTTAGAACAACTTGAGACAGCTGCTGAAAATAATGATATTAATTTAAAAAAAATAGTTGTTTGCCAATCTTTAGGAACAAAATATAGAAAAATTATGTATAGAAATGTTAGTGAATTTAGAGGATTTTTTGGAGTTAAGAAACCTTATTGCTTTATTATTCCAAGCAAGCTTCATTTTATTGAAAATGACGTCTTAAAAGAACATAAATAATTATTCTAGAAGTTAATTTTAAAAACAAGATAACCTTTGAAAAAACATGTATAAATTTGACGAAGTTGAGAAAAAAATTTTTGATTTTTGGAAAAAAGAAAAAATACTTGAAAAGACCAGGGCTAAAGGAAAAGGCCAGAAAAAGTTCTATTTTTTAGATGGGCCACCATATACTTCTGGAAGAATTCATATGGGTACTGCATGGAATCAAGTTTTGAAAGATATGATTCTTAGATACAAAAGAATGGCTGGATTTGATGTTTGGGACAGAGGAGGATATGATATGCATGGTCTTCCAACAGCACATAATATTCAAAAAAAACATAATCTAAAAGATAAAGAAGATATTGAAAAATTTGGAGTTGGAAAGTTTGTAAAAGAATGTAAACAGTTTTCTTTAGATATGATGGATCAAATGAATAAAGAATTTGAAAGACTTGCAGTAACTCTAGATCATGAAGATCCCTATATGCCTATTAAGAATGAATATATGGAGGGTGAATGGTGGTTGATAAAAAAAGCTCATGAAAAAAAGAGATTATATTTAGGTAAAAAAGTAATGACTTGGTGTGCCCAATGTGAAACAGCTCTTGCTAAACATGAATTAGAATATGAAAATGTAAAAGATCAATCTATTTTTGTTAAATTTAAAGTTGAAGGTAAAGAAAATGAATATTTGGTTATTTGGACCACAACTCCTTGGACAATTGCCTATAATTTAGGTGTTATGGCTAATCCTGATTTGGACTATGTTAAAGTTCAGGTAGGTGAAGAAACATGGATTATGGCTAAAGAACTAGCAGAAAATGTTATTTCGAAAACAGCTAAAACAGAATTTAAAATATTAGAAGAATTTAAGGGAAAAGAATTGAAGGGGATAAAATATGTTCATCCATTTTATGATGATTTAAAAAATCATTATGATGAAATTAAAAAGAAATCTAAAAAAGCATTTTCAGTTGTTCTTTCAAAAGAATTTGTTAATTTAAGTGCTGGAACAGGTTTAGTCCATATGGCTCCTGGATGTGGTCCTGAAGATTATGAGGTTGGAAGGAAAAATAATATTCCTGCTTTCAATAATTTAACAGAACAGGGTAATTATCCTAAAGATATGGGTGAATTTTCTGGATTAAATGCTAAAAAAGATAATTCTAAATTTATTATAGCTTTAAAAGAAAAAGGAAATCTTGTTGGATCTGAAAAAATTGATCATGATTATGCTCATTGCTGGAGATGCCATAATCCTATTATATTTAGAACTACAAATCAATGGTTCTTCAAAATAGAAGATCTTATTCCAAATATGATAAAACAAAGTGAGGAAATTTTCTATGTTCCTAAAGAAATTAAAAATAGATATCAATCTTGGATAAAAAATCTTAAGGACAATTCAATTACTAGGCAAAGATACTGGGGAACTCCATTCCCTGTTTGGAAATGTGATTCTTGCGAAAAATATACTGTGGTTGGTTCTGCTAAAGAATTAAAAGATCTTGCAGGAGAAATCCCTGAAGATTTACATAGGCCTTGGATAGATAAAGTTACTATTCCCTGCGAATGTGGTAAAAAGCAAAAAAGAGTGCCAGATATCTTAGATGTATGGATTGATTCTGGAGTTGCTTCCTGGAATTGTTTAAAATATCCTGAAACAGATGAAAATTTTAAAAAATACTGGCCTGCAGATTTAATCTTGGAAGCTACTGAACAAACAAGACTTTGGTTTTATATGTTACAATTAGTTTCAAATATTACTCGAAATAAAAATTGTTTTAAAACAATGTATGCCCATGGAATGATTAGAGATGTTAAAGGGGTTAAAATGAGTAAAAGTCTTGGAAATATTATTTCGCCTAAAGAAGTTTTAGATAAATATGGTGTAGATACAATGAGATTATATTGTTCTACAAATACTGCTGGGGAAGATATGAATTTTTCATGGGAAGAAATTAAACTAAAATATAGGGAACTAAATGTTTTAGTTAATGTTACTAATTATTTAATTAATTATGTTGATAATTTAGATAGAAAAATTCCAAGCAAATTAAAAATAGAGGATGAATGGATTCTTTCTAGATTAAATTCTACAATTGATGAAACAACAACTCATCTTGATAAATATTATTTAGATAAAGTGCCTTCATTAGTTGAAAACTTATTTTTAGATCTAAGTAGAAAATATATTCAGCTTACAAGAGATAGAACAGATGAAAAAGAGATTTTTGAAATTATATTTGAAGTTTTATTAGGTTCTTTGAAAATGCTTTCTATTACCTGCCCATATATCACAGAACATCTTTATCAAAAATTAAAAGAAAAATATGATTTGGAAGAAGAAAGTATTCATATGTTTCCATGGCCAAAAGGAAATAGGAAATTCAAAAATAAAAATCTAGAAGAAGAATTTGAAGTATTATATAATGTTCTCGAAAAAGGTCTTGCAGAAAGAGATAAAGAAAAAGTTGGATTAAAATGGCCCCTTCCTCTAATTACAGTATCTTATTCCAAACCCATAGATAAAAAATACCATGAAATAATTAAAAAACAATTGAACACTAAAGAAATTAAAATTATCATTTCTAAGGATGAAGAAATAAATGTAAAGTTAAATGCTCAACTTACTCCTGAATTAGAATCAGAAGGATATGCCAGAGAATTGTCCCGTAAGGTTCAGGCATTTAGAAGAAAGCTAGGATTGAATATTAAGGATTTTGTTGAGACTACAATTATTTGTGATGATGAATTTGAAAAATTATTAAAATCTCAAAAGGAATTTTTAAAAAATCGTACAAATTCTAAAAATTTTAATTTTGTTACAACTGGTAAGGAAAGATTTAAAAACAAAATTGACTTTAAGATTAAAGATAAAAGTGGTGAGATTGCTATCAGTGATTAAAAGAATGACTATTGATCGGTACTAAATATTGAACGCCTTTTAGACTATAACAATCTTTAAAAATAAAAATCACTAAATAAAGATTATAAAATGATAGTAAAAGATGAATTTTTAAGCAGACTAAGGAAAATTTTCGAATTGAACCTATATGAAGTCAAGGTTTGGACGGCATTGCTTTCACGCGGAACTTCTACTGCTGGAGAATTAAGTAATATTTCTGATGTTCCAAGATCAAGAACATATGATATTTTAGAAAGTTTAGAGAAAAAAGGATTCATTGTCATGAAGCTTGGTAAGCCTATTAAATTTGTAGCCCTAAAACCTGAAGAAGTTGTTGAAAGGGTTAAAAAGAATTTAATGAAAGATACTCAGGAAAGAACAAAAAGACTTGAAAGATTAAAAGGTGATGATGTTTTACAAGAACTTAAAGTATTATTCACCAAAGGAATTAAATTTGTTGAACCTTCTGATCTATCTGGAAGTTTAAAGGGTAGACAAAATTTATACAATCATTTAGATATGTTAGTTAGAGAAGCTGAAAAGACAATTACAATTGTTACAACTGCTGAAGGTTTAAATAGAAAATTAGAAGCTCTTTTACCAAGTTTAGAAAAAGCTAAGAAAAGAGGAGTTAAGATAAGAATCGCTGCACCTATAGATAGCAATAATACTAAAGTTGCTAAAGATTTTAAAAAAGTTGCAGAAGTTAGAAAATTAGAAGATATTAAAGCTAGATTTGTAGTTATTGATTCAAATCAAGTTATGTTTATGTTATTAGATGATGAAAAATTCCACCCTAATTATGATATTGGAGTTTGGATTAATACAGAATTCTTTGCTCAAGCATTAGAACAATTATTTGACTTGGCTTGGAAAGAAATGAAACCAATTAAATAAAAATTCTTAAAAAAATTATAGGCATATCTCAAACTCTCTTTAAAAATTTATTATAACATCTGTTTAAAAATAATACTTATCCAGAATTAATAAAATATAAAATTAAAAAATAAAAAATAAAGTTATCTCTTTTTCTTTGTTCGAACGACCTTTCTTTTTACAGGCTTTTTCTTTACAACTTTCTTTTTCTTAACAGCTTTTCTTTTAACAGGTTTTCTTTTAACAGCTTTTTTCTTAACAGGTGCTTTTTTTCTAACTACTTTTTTCTTAACTACTTTCTTTTTTTTAGCAGCCTTTTTTTTAGCGCCCCCTGAAATCCCTGTTAAAGATGCTCTATATGCTATAGGTGCTTGGGCAAATACTAACTTCATTCCCCTATCTGAAGCACTTTTACATCTAGCTATGTTTTTTCTAATTTCTGCATCTAGCCTCATAAGTTCTTTGTTAGTTTTTTTAACAGAAGCAATCAAAGCTCTTTCAGAAATTTTTCCAAAGAAAAACCTTTTTGTTTCTTGATCAAATTCATCTAAAAGACCTTGTTTTTCTTCTTGACGTGCTCTAATAAGCTCACCAACTACATTAAATTCTTTTAAAATCTTTGCAAAGAAATTCTCGTTCATTTTTTTTGTTTGAACCACTTTATACCTCCTCTTTTTATTTAATTATATATAATTAAATAAATAATTATATGTTTAATTAAACTTAATTTAGTTTAAATAAGTTTTGTTTTACATTCTCTCGAGGGTTGAAATTCCTAATAGGTTTAGGGAATTTTTCAAAACTTGTCTAAATGCCTCTATTAAAGCTAATCTAAAAGATTCTTCTTCAGATCCTATTACTGGACATGAATGATAAAATTCGTTAAATAATTTTGAAAGTTGATAAGCATAGTTAGCCACCAGCGACGGGTTTAAAGACTCATATGCTTTGAAAGCAATATCTGGAAATAAAGAAAGTTTTTTTACTAATTCTAATTCTTTTGGATTTAATTCTGGAACTTCAAATTTATCTTTATTGGTAGATTTATTTAAAATTGAAGTTGCTCGTGCATAACTATACAAAAGATAGGGTCCAGTGTCTCCTTCAAAAGAAACAAATTTTTTCAAATCAAAAATTACATTATTTGATCTATTATTTTTTAAATCCCCATAAAAGATAGACGCTATTGCAATTTTATTTGCTTTTTTTCTAAGATCTTCTTTTTTAATTTTAGATTCTCTTTTTTTAATTTCTTTTTCAGCTAGAGAAACTGTTTTATCTAAAATTTCTTCCATAAAAACTGTTTTTCCTTTTCTTGTTGCAAATCTTTTCCCATCTGAATCTAAATAATGTCCATGGCCGACGTGAATACAATTTTTAGACCACTCATAGCCCATTAATTCTAAAACTTTGAAAAATTGTTTAAAATATAATGTTTGTTCTTGACCAACTTCATAAATTATTTGATCAAATTTATATTTTTTATATCTACTAATTGCAGAAGTAATATCTCTTGTAGCATAAAGTGTTGCTCCATCTGTTTTTTGAATTAAACAAACCCCCAAATCATGTTCTTTTAAATTGACTATTCTTGCTCCTTGGCTTGTTTTTAATAATTTTTTATTTTCAAGTTCTTTAATTACTTGAGGCATTTTTTTATTATAATCTGATTCTCCAATTAGAGCGTCAAATTTGATCCCCAATCTTTTATAAATTTCTTCAAAATCTTTTAAACTAAATCCTTTGAACATTTTCCATAAAATTAAATTTCCTCTATCTCCTTCTTCCATTTTTTTAAATTCTTCTCTTGCTTTTTTTTCATTTTTCTTATCTTTATTTACTCTAACATAGATATCTAACAAATGTTTAATGGGGTCTTTTTTTAATTTATCATCATCCCCATATTTTTTATATCCATAAATTAATTTTCCAAATTGAGTTCCCCAATCCCCCAAATAGTTCATTCTAATTGTTTTATATCCTTGAAAATCATATAAATTTGAAATTGAATTTCCAATAATTGTTGATCTTAAATGGCCTATTCCAAAAGGTTTAGCAATATTTGGAGAAGAAAATTCAACAATTACTTTTTTCTTTTTTCCAATGTCCCCCATTCCAAATTTTTCTTTAAAAGTTATTGCATCCCAAACTATCTTTCTGGCCATATTTTTTCGATCTAAAAAGAAATTAACATAGGGGCCCTGAGTTTGAATATCATCAAAATCAGTTGCAGGTTCAGTGCCTATTTTTTCTCTTATCATTAATGCAACTTCATGAGGATTTTGTTTTAGTTTACTTGCTAATGAAAAACAAGGAAAAGAATAGTCTCCCATTTCATGGGAAGGAGGAATTTCTATTAAGATTTCTATTTCTTCTAAAGATAGTTTAATTTTATTAGATTTAAGTGCACCCTGTATTAACTTAGCAACCTCTTTTATCATTAAATATCTAATATACTAACTTTTTTAAATCTAACTTAGTTATATTTTTCGTGCGCGGGGGTGCCGGAGTGGTCAAACGGGCTGGACTTAAGATCCAGTAGCTTAGTGCTTACGCAGGTTCGAACCCTGTCCCCCGCATTAAATTTTTCAGTTTTATCGTTAATAGGAAGCTTTAAATACTCTATAATTATTTAAATAAAGTAGAAGGGCATTGACTTCGGTTAATGTTTGGATGCTTTCGGGTATCCTTCTTCTACACTTTATATTCTTTAGATATTACCAATATTTATTTATATTAATATTAATTCTAAATAATAGAATGAAGCGAGAAAAGAGAACCTTAATTATTTTACTTATATTTCTGCTCTTTCTATTATTTATTATGAACTATACTTTTTTAGATAATTTAGTTGAAAATTCCCTATTAGAAAGAGAATCTTTTGTTGTTGAAAGGATTATTGATGGAGATACTATTATGGCAAATGGGGAATATATACGACTTTTAGGGATTAATTCTCCTGAAAAAGGGGAAAAATATTATGATGAAGCTAAACAATATCTTGAAAATTTGATTTTTAATAAAACAGTTCAATTAGAATTTGGAACAGAACAAAGAGACAAATATGGCCGAATTTTAGCTTATATTTATGATGGTGAAACATTAGTTAATCAAAAACTAATATTGAATGGTTATGCAAATATTTATTTTCCTTCTGGAAAAGATAATTATTATGGTTTATTTTTGAATTCTTGGAGAGAATGTATTAAAAATAATCAAAATTTATGTGAAAAATCTACCTCTGTTGAAGCTCATTGTATTGAAATTTTTGAATTTGACACTGAAAATCAAGAAGTGATCTTTAGAAATAAATGTGAAAGAGATTTGAATCTAGATTATTGGAAAATAAAAGATGAGGGAAGAAAAAGATATTTTTTCCCTATATTTACTGCTAAAAAATATGATTATTTTACTGTCAAAGTAGGAGAAGAAGATAGTTCTGAAAATGTTTTATATTGGAGGGGAGAAGATTATGTTTGGACAGAAACTGGAGATAGTCTCTTTTTAAGAGATGATCAAGATAAGCTTATTCTTTGGTATTCTTATTAATAAAAAACCTTAAATAGTCTCGATAATCCTTAATTTTGTAGACTAGGTTGGCAGGTTAGCCCTCTGCCGTTTGCAAACGGGCTTTATGGCAAACTGCAAGAGAGTGCGTGATAAGTGCGTCAAAAAGTCTTTATTCGGACGTTGACGTTTTGTCTGTTTTGATCTTGCATATGCGAATCGGGTCAGGCCTTGATCGGAGCAGCCCTAAACATTTGTTAAGATGCTTAGCAGGTCGCAGAACTGAGAAAGAATAAGGGTAGCTTTTTGGTTATCTTTGAGCTAACTCTCGAGTCTACATTTAATTTTTATAAAATTATTTATTCCAACATTAGATTAATAAACTTCTTTTAATTTTTTAAAATATGAATAAAAAGGGGCAATTTTATTTGATTATTGCAATAATTATAATTGCAATTATCCTTGGTTTTGCAGTTACTTCTAATAAATCCTCAATTCAAGGAGCTAATATTTATAGCCATATTGGATCTGAATTAAAAATAGAAAGTGATTATGTTTTTGATTATGCCACCTATAATGAATTAAATTCAACTAGTTTATTTGATTTAATGTTAAATTTTACTAGGCCTTATGCAAACTATTCCCAAATGGATAATTCATATTATGTTTTTGGAAATAGCACAAAAATAAGAGTTGGAGGATATAGAAGATATGATTCCTATGCTATGTTTATTGATCTAGGTTCTTCTAATGATACTATTTCCCTCCCTGCGGGGGAATATATTTATCAAGATTATAATAATCCTGGAAATTCTATTACCTTAATAACTAAGGAATCTGAATATAATTTAGATTTGGGTGCAGGCAAAAGTTTTTATTTTATACTTTCTCAGGAAATAGGTGAAGAAGTGCATATAATTACAAATTTTTAAAAATGAGGCCAATAAGTAACAAAAACAAAAAAGGAATTAGTGTGATGATAGGTTATGTTCTATTAGTTACTTTTGCAATAGTTATGGCTGCAGGAATTTATACTTGGATGAAAACTTATGTTCCCTCAGATATTTATTCTTGCCCAGAAGGTACTTCTATTTTTATTAAAGATTATACTTGTACTAATGAATCTATGACTATTACTCTAAAAAATAATGGACGATTTGATTTAGCAGGAATTTTTGTTCATGCTTCTAATCAGTCTGGTTCAGAAATTGCAACATATGATTTATCTTCAGGTCTTTCAGAGGGAGGAATAAATTTACAAAATTCAATTATTTTTATTGCAGGAAGCACAAATACTATGGCTCCTGGAGATGAAAAAGGAGTAATAATTAATCTTTCAAGTACATTATCTGGAACCCCTTATTTATTGGAAATAATTCCAGTTAGATTTCAAGAAGAAAGGGGGAAACTTAGATTTGTAAGTTGTGGAGATTCTCAAGTTTCTCAAGACCTTACTTGTGTGCCTATCTCTTAAATATAAATTAATTTAAACTAAAAAAACATTCAAAATATAAATGAAAAATAAAAAAGGGGTTTCTCCTGTTATTGCAACTGTCCTTTTAGTAGCAATGGTGATTGTTATTGCATTAATTGTTTTTTTATGGTTTAGAGGATTAACTCAAGAAGCAATTACAAAATTTGGGGATAAAAATATCAAACTTGTTTGTGATGATGTTCAATTTGATTTTGATTATTCTGGAGGAATTTTATCTGTTTCAAATACTGGTAATGTTCCTATTTATGAAATTTATATAGAAATAACTACTGAGGGTGGGAACTATGTTACTCAAAATATTAGGGATGTTTCCAATGGTTGGCCAACTACTGGTTTAAATCAAGGAGGCGCATTTTCAGATAGTGTTGCTGCAAGTGGAGCTGAAAAAATAGCTGCGATTCCAGTTCTTGTTGGAGACTCAGAAAAAGGTCAACAAAAATATGTTTGTGAATCAAGACATGGAAAGGAGATTTTATTATGATAAATAAAAAAGGTATGTCTGTTATTGTAGGGAGTATGATTCTAATTTTACTTGTAATTGTGACTGGATTAGTTGTTTGGAATATTGTCAGTAATCTTATTGATGAGGAATTAGGGGATGTTGAATCTTGTTTTGGAGTTTTTGAACAAGTTACTTTAAATGAAAGATATACTTGTTATGATTCTACTAATGATTACGTTAGAATTTCTCTTTCTATTGGTGATGTGGATGTTGATGGAGTTGTTATTCAAATTGAAGGAGCAGGTAATACTAGAAGTTTTACTTTAACAAATACTGCTAAAACAGCTAGTGAATTTGGCCAAATACTTGCTAATTATCCAAACCCAAATTTTGTTAATGATAATTTAGTTCTTCCTGGGAAAAATAGTGGGAACACCTATGTTTATCTTGCAAGTGAAATGTTTTCAGGAACTCCAGATATTATAAAAATAATGCCAGTCATTAGTGAAAAGCAATGTGAAATGTCTGATAGTATTTCTCAAATAGATTCCTGTGCTAGTCTTGTTTAATTTTTAAAGAAAAGATTCTGAGATGAAGTTTATTTAAATAACTCTTTTTAAAGAAAAGATTATAAAGCAAATTCTATTTGGATAATTAAAGAGGAATTATTATGTTTAAATCTAAAAAAGGTCAAATTTGGGTTGAAACAGTTATTTACAGCCTTATAGCTTTTGTTATGATAGGTTTGGTTTTAACTTTTGCAAATCCCAAATTACAAGAAATTCAGGATAGGACAATCATAGAACAATCTATAGATATTATGGAGGATTTAGATACTTTAATTTCAAATATTGGAATTCCAGGAAATGTTAGATCTATTGAATTAAATATTCAAAAAGGAATTTTAAAAATAGATGGAGTTAGTGATAGTTTAGTTTTTGAAATGGAAAGTTCTGACATATACAGTGAACCTGGTTCAGAGATAACTCATGGAGAAATCATAATCACAACTCAATTAGAAGGTTCTGAAAACTTAATTGTTTTAAATAGAGATTATAGTTCTCAATATAATATTACTTATGAAGGTAAAGATGAATTAAAAGAATTAAGTAAATCTCCAACACCCTACAAATTGCTTATTTCAAATAAAGGTGGAAATAAAATTGTTATTAATATAGAGGTAAATTAAAATGGCAGTATCACCAATACAAAACTACCCCCAAGTAAAAGTAGAATTCTTTCCAAAAGTTCCACCTTTAAAAAAATTAAAAGATAAAACAAAAGTAGATATTAGATATGCTTTAATTCATCCTTATACTTATGTCCATATTTACTGGGATCCTCAAATTTATGAATTAGTTTATGATGTTGAGGAGCCTGTTTTAAATGATGAAGAAAAAGAATATAGGCACCAAGTATTAACTGCAATGAGGGATATGATTAATGTAGATACAATTGTAGAAGGAGATCAAGAAGTTTTATTAGAATATATTGATAAAAGATTTAAAATTCTGGCCATAGAACTTGGACTTAACATGTCTTATGAAAGTTATAAAAAAATTTATTATTATTTAGTTAGAGATTTTGTGGGATTTAATGAAGCAGAACCTTTACTTAGAGATTATTTTGTAGAAGATATTGAATGTAATGGTCTTGATAATCCTATTTATATTGTTCACCGTATTTATAGGAATCTTAAAACAAATTTAATTTACAAAGATAGTGAAAAACTTACTTCTTTTGTTGAAAAATTAGCTCAAAGATGTGGGAAATATATTTCTTATGCTAGCCCTATTTTAGATGGGAGTCTACCAGATGGGAGTAGAGTTAATGCAACCTATACTAAGGATATTACTAGTCGTGGACCTACATTCACAATAAGAAAATTCACTAAAAGTCCTTGGACTCCTGTTCAATTATTACTTTTCAAGACATTAAGTTCTGAAATGTTGGCATATTTATGGTTACTGGTCCAATATAAAATGAGTCTGCTACTTACAGGAGGAACTTCTGCAGGTAAAACAACTCTGTTAAATGCTATTGGATTCTTTATTCCCCCTGAATCAAGAGTTGTTAGTATTGAAGATACTAGAGAAATTAATCTTTATAGAGAAAACTGGTTACCAAGCGTTGTTAGAACAGCTACAGGTATTGGTAAGACAGGAGAAATAGATCTTTTTGCATTATTAAAAAGTTCTTTTAGACAGAATCCAGACTATGTTATTGTAGGTGAAGTTAGAGGTAAAGAAGCTTATGTTTTATTCCAGGGTATGGCTTCTGGACATTCATCTATTAGTACTATGCATGCAGACTCTGTAGATACTGTTATTAAAAGACTTGAAACTCCACCTATAGAACTTTCTCCAAGTTTATTGAATACTTTAGATGTTGTTTGTATTATGACTCATGCAATTGTAAAGAAACAAGAAACAAGAAAATTAAAAGAAATAGTTGAAATTATCAATGTTTCTCCAGAGGGAATTGCAAGAACCAATGCTCCTTTTATTTGGAATCCGAATGATGATAAGTTTTACTTTAAAAAAAATAGTAAAATTTTTGAGAAAATCTCTAGAAGATATGGTTTAAAATTGGAAGATATTAATTTTGAATTTAGAAGAAGAGTTCAACTTATGGAAAATCTTAAAGAAAGAAAAATATTCAAATTCGAAGAAGTTCAAAATATTATAAATAAATATTATAAAAAACCAAAAGAAGTTCTTAGAGAATACGGTGTTGAGAAATAATTTTAATCAAAATATTTAATAACATAAATTGCCTTCTGAATAAGTTATGGAAAAAGAGGATATACCTTATATTAATCAATTAATTGAAACTCTTGAACAAACAATGGATAAATTAGAAGAATATTATAATGAAAAAGATTATAAAAAATTTAATGAAACAAAAAAATTTGCCATTATTATTCAAAAAAAAATTGGAGAATCGTTAAATGAATGATAAATTTGGGAATATAAAAAAAGAAGTTAAAACAAGTAAAACAACCATAAATGAAATTGCCTATTTAATGAATCAATTGAAAGGGGCTAAATCTTCTGGTGAAAAAGATATGATTAATTCTCAAATAAAAGAATTAAAAAAATCTCTGGCTGATTCTAATGAAACTAATTCTAAAAATGTGGGGGGAATTAATGTTACTCAACCTTTAGTTGCTGCAAAAGAAGCTACTCCAACATATCAAATAAAAAAAGCTATTATGCAAGATTTGGATGTGCCAAGAGAAAAAAGAAAGAAATATGAAATTCCTAAAAATCTTTCTCTTTTAGAAAAAGATGCTATTAAAAGATTGAAAGTAAAAAAGAAGGAAGGTAAAAAAAAGAAGAAAAGCACTAAACCCAGCATATATATCAATCTTTCAAATAGACTATTTTCAAAAATTTCTAAAAGATTAATTGAAAATAAAAATTTTATAAAATTAGAAAGAAATCTTGCTAGATCTAAAATTGAAATTGTTCCTGCAAGTTATATCTCCATTTTATTTTTCACTTTACTTGTGGGAGCGGGAATTGGACTTGTACTTTTCTTATTTTTCTTATTTTTTAACATAGAAGTTACCCTCCCTATAATTACAAAATCAATAGATACTTTAGGTGTTAGATTGGCGAAGGTTTTTTGGTTAATTTTTGTTACACCTATTGCTGCTTTTTTTATTGCATATATTTATCCTTCTTTAGAAGAAAAATCTCTTGGAGGACAAATGGATCAGGAACTTCCATTTGCAACAATACATATGTCTGCAATTTCAGGATCTATGCTTGATCCAAGTAAAATTTTTAGTATTATTATTGCTACTAAAGAATATCCTCATCTTGAAAAAGAATTTATTAGATTAATGAATCAAATTAATCTTTATGGATATGATTTAGTTACTGCCTTAAAAAGTACAGCATATAATAGTCCAAGTAAAAGATTATCTGAATTATTAACTGGTTTAGCGACAACAATTGGATCTGGAGGAAATCTTCAAGACTTTTTTGATAAAAGATCTCAAACACTTTTATTTGACTATAGAATAGATCGAGAAAAATATGCTAAATCTGCAGAAACAATGATGGATATTTACATAAGTGTTGTTCTTGCAGCACCTATGATTTTCATGTTATTGATGATGATGATGAAAATAAGTGGGCTAGGAATATCCATGGCAATTGGAACCATAACTTTAATGACAATATTAGCAGTTTTATTGATAAACCTTATTTTCCTTTCATTTTTACATTTAAAACAACCATCAGGATAAATGGAACTAAAAACGCATAATTGGGTAGCAATGGGAATTTCCTTAGTAGTGCTGCTCTCAAGTTTATTTATGGAAAGTGGATCCATGTCTTTTTTCCTAATTGGAATTGCAGTAATTATTGGGGCAGGACCAATAGTACTCTCAATAATGCAGGAGTCTGCAATGGATGCAGAAAAAGAAGAAATGTTTTTAGAATTTTCAAGAAACCTTGTTGAAAGTGTTAAAGCAGGAAACCCTATTAGTAAGAGTATTTTAAATATTAAAAATAAACATTATGGGGCCCTGAGTGTTCATGTTAGAAAATTAGCAAATCAAATTTCCATTGGAATTCCTTTGAATGTTGCTCTTCGTACTTTTTCAATAGATGTAAAGAATAAATCTATTTCAAGAGCTCTTGTTTTAATTGGTCAAGCAGAAAGAGCTGGAGGAAATATTAGTGAAATTTTAGAAGCTGTTGCAGAAGCTGTTAATATGTCTGACAAATTAAAAAAGGAAAGAAAGGCAGCTATTCATGCATTGGTTGTTCAAGGATATATTATTTTCTTTATATTTATTATAATCACCTTAGTTATGCAATTTAAAATCATTCCTATGCTTTCTGGGATTTCTGATGTTGGAGAAGTCGGTGGGGGGCTTGGTTTTGCAATAGGTGGAGGAGGAAATATTGATCCTGAAGAAGTTGCAAATTCATTTTTATATTTACTTTTAATTCAAGGATTTTTTAATGGATTGACTATTGGTAAACTTTCAGAAGGAAGTGCTAAAGCAGGAATTAAACATTCTTTTGGATTAATGATGTCTTCATTTTTAATTGCAACAGGAGCAAATTTAATTTTTTAAAATGAAATCTTTATTTTTTAATAAAAAAGGGTCCCATGTAGAAGTTATTTTATCCATGGTTATTTTTATGGGGTTCTTTGTATTTTTATTTATTATTTTAGAACCGAATATACGTGTTCAAGAAGATGAAAAATTTATTTTGGATAATATCCAGGGGAAAATGATTGATCGTATTTCTGCAAATCTTACTACAGCCACAATAAAAGTTTACGGCGCCCCCAGTGGAGATTGTATTAGTTTTGACGATTTTGGATCAGAACCCAATTTAATTGTTTGGGGATCCAATACAATTATTGATTCTACTACTGACGGGTTATTTACCTATATTAATTGGGATCTTTTGGCAGATAATTTTTTTAAAATATATTATTCTGAAGAAGAATTTAATAACCCCACTTATACTTCTGGAACCTGTGACACTCTTAGTCAAAATGATTACTTATTAGGTATTGTTAAAACAGAAAAAAATATTTTTCAAAGTAGAATTGAAGATTTTATGAATCAGACCTCTTATGAATATGAATATAGTAAACAAGAAATTGGAATTCCTGGACCTAATGAGTTTACTTTTAAATTTAGATATGCTAATGGAACCGAAGTAAATACTTCTTCCTCAAGTATTGCAAAAGAAATTTACTCTCAAAAAATACCTATTGAATATATTGATAAAGAAGCTAGATTAAAAGTGGGGGAAATTTCATTAACAGTCTGGTAATAACCTTTTTGAAAAAGGTTAGCGAAAAACAAACTTATAAAATAAAACTTTTAAATAAAAATGAAAAATAAAAAAGGATGGATAAAAATTATAGAATCTTTTGTAGCAGTCTTACTTATAATGGGTATTTTACTTCTTGTATTAAATCAAAACTCTCTTCAGGGAGATAGGGTAACTTCATATATCTATAATGAGGAAATTTCTATATTGCGAGAGATTCAACTAAGTTCTTCTTATAGAGCACTTATTTTAACTCCTACCCTTCCTGTTCCATGGTATGATTTTGAGACTCAAGGTTTAGGTAGTATTAAAACAAAAATAATTGATGATATTCCATCTAATTTGGATTGCGCTGCTAGACTATGTGCTATGAATGATGTTTGTGAACCTGCAGAAACTATGGACCAAGATGTTTATGTTCAGCAAGTTACAATAAGTGCGGATCTTACCACATATTCTCCAAGACAATTAAAACTATTTTGTTGGATAAAATAATATGGGTAACCAAAAAACTACAAATAAAAAAATATACAATTATGGCATAGATGTTGATAAAAAAACTTTTGAACAATTTGAGAGTTGTTATTTAAAAGATTTTGTTGTTTCTGCAGCCCTAATGCCTGATGCTCATTTAGGTTATGCTGCCCCAATTGGAGCTGTTTTAAAAACAAAAGGATTTGTGGTTCCTGCCTGGGTTGGTTTTGATATTGGGTGTGGTTTAATTGCAATTAAAATAAAAGAAAAGACTCTAATAAATGAAATTAAAAAAAAGAAAAATCTAATTTATAATCAAGTTATTAAAAACATCCCAATGGGTGTTGGAGATTATAATAAACCTGAAAATATTACTTCTAAAACTAAAAAAGAATTTGATTTGCTTCTTAAAAAATTTGAAAAAGGAGCTCATGATAAAAATATTTTAAATTTTCTTAAAACAGCTTCTTTAAAACACCTTGGAACACTGGGAGGTGGAAATCATTTTATTGAACTTGATTCTGATTCTAAAACAAATAAAGAAACTTGGATCATTATCCATTCTGGAAGTAGAGGTATTGGCCACCAGGTTGGAAAAAAATATATGATAAAAGCTTCAAAAAGTGATAAAAAAGAGGATTATGAAAAAACATTTCCCTTAGATGTTAATTCTCATTTAGGAAAAGAATATCTTAATATTTTAGATTTTGGGTTAAATTATGCTTTATTAAATAGATTAGAAATGGCATACAAGATTATTCAGGTTTTAGAAAAAATTTTAAATAAAAAATTAAAATATGAAATGTGGGTAAATAAAAATCATAATCATGCTATTTATGAAAGAGGATATTATATTCATCGAAAAGGTGCTACTCCTGCAAAGAAAAAAGAAAGAGGAATTATTCCAGGAAATATGCGTGATGGCACATTTTTAGTTGAAGGTAAGGGAAATTCAAAATTTCTTAATAGTTCTTCCCATGGTGCTGGTAGGGAAATAAGTGTTAGTAATGCAAAGAAAAAATATAACTTAACTGATTTTAAAAAAGTTATGAAAGGAATAAAATCAAATGTTTCACAAAAAACACTTTCAGAAATTCCAATGGCCTATAAAGATGTGTTTAAAGTCATGAATGCTCAAAAAAATTCAATAAAAATAATAAAATATCTCAAACCTATAATAAATTGGAAGGGGTAAATATTTATAAAATAGATTTGATTAAAAAGAATATAAAAATGGCCCATAAAAAGAGTGTATTATTTATTGCTAGTTTATTTTTATTAGTAATTTTATTAGGAAATATTTCTGCAGATGTGTGTAAAATTGATACTGTTGCTAATTGTGATAGTAGTGGATTTCATTTTGTTTTAGGATTATCTGGTGAAACTAATGCTCATGCAGAGTATTTACAAAATGATGGAACAGGAGATTATGATTATGCACTTTGTTGTGATTGGGGAAATGGTGTTCAACCAAGTTCATGTACTAATTATCCAAAAATTGCAGGAATATCTTCAGATACAAATGCTCATTCTCAAATCCCAACAGATACAACCTATACTAGAGAAATTTGTTATGAAAGACTAAATTGCGAAGCTTCTGAGGGAAATAGGAATCCTGAAACTTTAAATGAAATTCTTAGTTTTTCTTCAGAAACTAATGCCCATATTGGCCAGCCTTTAGAATATCCTATTGGTCTTTATTGTACTGTTGATTTTTTAGGCCCTGGAGAAGCTTATTGTGGAGATGGTGATGTGGAACAAGATGAAGAATGTGATATGGGTCCACCCACTAACTGGACAGATACTCTTTGTATTTCTCCAGAAATAAGTGAGCTTGATAAATGTGCTTGTAGAATTGGTTATGATCCATTACATGGACCTCTAGATGATCCTAGTGCAAATACTGGGTGTTCATGGAGAGGTGGAGCTGTAAGATATTGGTCTGAAAGTTCTGAAGGAGGTTTTCAAATAAGTGCCCCACTTTCAATTACTTTAGGAGTTACAACTGTTTATTTAGTTGTTGAAGATATTACTGTTACAGATGGCACTCCTGTTACATTTGAAATATATGAAAGAGATGCTTTCGTTGATGATCCAATAAGGGTTGGAGAAAATAGCATTGATACAACATATCTTAATGGAAAGGCTATTGCAAATTGGACTCCTTCTTTAACAGATATTGAAAATTCAAAAAACACTGCAGAGGGAGATCAATATGAATATTATTTTGAAACAGATGCAGAGTCTAGTTTAAGTGATTTAAAAATAACTATTGGAAGTGAAGTTCTTTGTGATTTTAAAAATAGATGTTCAGATTATGTTGAAAATACTTCCTGCATTAATGATGTTTGTAATATTGCTGATAACAGTTTAGAAACAATTGATTGTAATACTGTTGATTGTTCTTGTTTCTGGACTGAAGAAACTAGTGTTTGTGGGCCTTCTTGGAAGAGTGCAATGGGGGGAATCTGTGATTATGTAAATTCTGAGGAAAATAATTGTGAAGAAGATTTATTTTTAAGTTATTCTTGGATTGCAACTTGGATTCAGGGTGTTCCTGGAGATCCTGCAGAAGCAGATTGTGTTGATGGGAGTGCTGTTGTTCCTTGCCCAGCCCAAGTAGAGCTTCCATTTTTTAGCATTTATAATTTAGTAATAACTGTTGTTATTATTGCTTTAATTTATTGGTTGTTAAATTTAAAAGACAAACCTAAAAAAAGATCTAAATCTAAAAAAACTATTTCTAAAAAGAAATAAAGAAATTTTTAAAAAATAAAGAAATCTAAGAAATAATTATTTTACATAAATAGCTTTAATTGTTTCTTTAAATCCTTTATCTGTATTCATTTCAATAAAATACATTCCAGAAGATAATCCTGAAGCATCAAAACTTGTTTGATAATCTCCTTCTTCATGATGTACTTTACTTACTAAAGTTTTTACATTACTTCCCTTAATATCTCGAACATTTAATGAAACCTCATCTCCAACAGGAAGAGAGTATTTGATATTTGTTTGAGAGTTAAAAGGATTGGGATAATTCTGTTTTAGATCATATCCTTCTGGAAGAGAAATTCTTTGATCAATTCCAACAGTGGTGTCAGGATTTATTGTAGGTAATTCTTCAGGATTTAAGATTAAATTATTTGCTTGGGAATGTATTGAAGGGATTCCTAAACTATCTATATTAAAAGAAATTATATTTGCAGGAATGGGCATATCACTTCCAGAACTGAAATCATAAGCTCCAAAAATCATTATTCTTTTTCCAGAAATGTTATTTAAAACAACATCATTTATTTCAATTACCTCGTCTGTTTGAGGTTCAAAAAGCCTCCAATTTTGTAAAACAGTTGGATCCTCTCCTGCTAAAAAGGCATTCATTCCATGGCCTAATCCTGTATTAGGATTATAAAGATTAACTAAATACATAGGTATATTGAATTTGCCAATTTCTACAAAATCATATTTTTCAGGAACATCTTCCCCGGAATAGGGCACACAGGCAAAACCAAAAGCTGTAGAATAATTTCCAGAAATCCACCTATCTTCAGGACTTCCATCGTGATAAGGAATTGTATTTGTAGAATCTATATTTGCAACAGCATTGACCCAATTATCTTTGGCTTCAGGATTTCCTAAATGAGAATTCCAGTGGCCTGGTAGAGGTAAACTTGATGCATCAGCTGTAAAATTTTGTATTTGAGATATATCTGTAGCACTAGAAGATATTCCATCTCCATCCACATCTGATTGATAGTTCTGAACTCCGTTCTGGGCAGCAGTAGCATCATCTGGACTAACTTCTCCTGTAAGATTAACATCTCCACTACCATAGGCATTTGTTAAAGTATCTCCAGGTTGAGCATGAGGATTAAGAATATCATCTAAATCATAATCCCTTGTTTCAGCTATTTTTTCTAAAGATTGTTCTTTTCTAGAAAAGTTATTTTCAAAATCATTTTCATTAATTGGGGTGTCCCAATAATTTGAATTTGCTTTTTGATTAAAATCAGAACTTTCTAAAGAAGGTAGGGCTTTTTTGCTAGATTGTGCAGTTCCTTGCTTTGAAGAATTATAAAAAGTGTTCCAAGCCTCATTAGAAACAGATTCTTCTTGTTGATTCCCAAATAAAGAAGTCACACCATAAAGTAAAGATGCTGTTCCAATAGCTATTTTTCTTGACAAACTTAATTTATTTGATAATTTTTTCATATTTTAACTCCCTAATTAAGTGATACTACTAAGTAGTGATTATTTATAAAGTTTACTATTTTGAATTCTATCGAGAATCTTTATAAATATAGAATTTCTTTTAATAAAAAGGAAAAAGAGATGAAAAAGAATAAAATATTTTTACTATTTTTAGGGATCTTTTGTCTTAGTTTGGTTTCTGCAAGTTTTCAAGTAGGAAATCTTTCTCATGACATTACAGAAAGCTATGGCCTAAATCAATATCTAAAAGGATGGGTAAATTTAAGTTTTTCAAATGAGCCTATAGATTCTCTTTTTGAAACTAGCCTAGGAGACAATATTAGATTGCTTGAACTTCTTTTATTAGACTCTTCTATTACAAGTTCCTATTCTTGTTTGCCAATTGGGTGTGAAACAAGTTATTCTGAAAGTAATGCTGAAACTTCAAAAACTTTTGAAATGAGTGCTGAAGGAAATGTCTTATTACTGGGATTAAAATTTTCAGGAGGAATGATTGGAGATATAAATGATTTTGAAATGAATGTTAATCCCCTTGGGCCTGTTAATAGTCAATCTTCACAGGACCCACAAGTAACTTTTGATTTTTTCAATGATGGGATAATTGACTGGATTCCCTATAAATCTTCAGGTTCTTTTCAAGCTTCTAGATTTGGCTGTTTTGAACATGATCAAACACTTGAAATGGGGTGGATAGATACTCCCCCTTATTGTCAAAAAATAAATCTTAAACCAGCACCTACTGTAAAAATAGGGGCTGCACTTTATGATAACACTGGAACTGGCGAATCTGTTGAAATGAAACTAACTATTTCAAATGATTTTGGAACCTATGGAACATGTTACACCAATGCTTCTGGAACAAATAATATTTCCTGTATTCCAGATGTTTCTCTTCCTCAGGAAACAGATTATGATGTGTGTATTAATCTTGTAAATACTGAAGATAGAAATAAATATAAAATAAGATTTGAACAAAATAATCCTTGTGGATTTGCAGGGGAAGTGCCCTATGATTTTGAAATTCTTGCTAAACCAGGGAATTATGGAATCTTGAATTCATTTACTCTGAATAATACTGAATTTGAAAATGCTGGGGGAGATGGAGATATTGAGGGGGATATTTGGGGTGATTTAAATAGTAGATATTATCTTGATTGCTCAAACGATTGTATTGTACCTATAAAAATAACTACTACTAATGCTGTTGAATTTTTAGAATTAAATAGCTTAAATATAAACTATATTGCAGGGGGAATTTCTAGATCAAATAATAATTTTTATGATATTACTGAAAGTGTTGCAGGGATAAATTCTGATTTTATTCTTATTAATTTAGACAAGGGTGAATTTCCAACTACTTCAGATACTTCAAGTGTAAATTTTGGAAATCAAACATTTAGTTTAGCCCTAAATGAAGAAGAAATATTTTCTCAAGATATTATTATTCAACATTATCCCGAAGTTAGTTATTTAAGACCGCTAATTGTTACAATATCAAATCCAACAGAATTTCAAACAGGAGTAGATATTTATGACAGTGTTAGTATTTTAAGATATGATTGGGATTTTGGAGATGGCACTACTAAGACCAGCCTAACAAATAATATTACTCACACCTATAATCAAACAGGGGTGTATAATGTGAAAATTAGTATCTTAGATTCCATGCAAAGAAACTCTTCAAAAAGTTTTGATATTAGTGTTACAACTCCTCAAAAAGCAGTTAATGAAACTTTGACTAAAAAATCTACAAATTTAGAAAGAGTTCAATCTCAATTAGCTGAATTCACTTTATTTCAAAGAACAATTATTAATTCTATGTTAAATTTAACACAAAGTCAAGAAATCATAAATAAAGTTACAAATGATTTTTTCTTTGCAACAAATGAAACTCCTCTTGAAGAATATACCCTTATGTTGACTTCTTTAAATTCAATAAATATTCCTGAACAAATAATATCAACTTCCCATGGTGAAGATCTTCCTTTTTATACTAAAAAAGAAAAAATAAATTTAGATGTTCTTGGAGAAATAGGTGGAACTTCTGATTATACTTCTGAAGAATATAAAGACCCTATTCTTTTATGGGATTCCCAAAATATTAATACAAAAGTAACTTTTGAAGAATTCACAATAACTTATGAGGGGGTTCAATCTAACCTTATAACAACCTTTATTTTTGATGTTGAAGAAATAAATAGTACTTGGGATTCTTATTATCTTGTTCTAGAAGGTCTTGAGGATTTAAAATTTGAAAAAGATTATTCTGAAATTAAATCTTCTGATTATACTTATGTTGATTTATCCCAAACTGCGGGTTTGATTTCCTTTTCCACAACATCTGAGGTTCAATTTGTAGATTTACCAATTTTTATTTCTCCAGATGTAAATAGTTTATATCTTACTGAAAAGAAAACATTTTCATGGTTTACTGCTGAAAAAACTAAATGGTTCTTATATGGTTTAGCCCTTTTAATTTTAATTTTAATTGGAATTTTTGTTTACATTGCCCTTCAAAAATGGTATAAAAATAAATATGAAAAACATTTATTCCCAAATAAAAATGACCTGTATAATTTAATTAATTATGTTCAAAATTCAAAAAGAAGAGGATTAACAAATGAAGATATTGAAAGAAATTTAAAACAATCAAAATGGACTGGAGAACAAGTAAAATATGTTTTAAAGAAATATGCTGGAAAAAATACTGGGCTTCCAGAAATTCCAATTAATAAATTGTTTAAAAAACAAAAATCAGCACATCCTCAGAGGCATGATTCAAATTCACTAAGATTTCATAGATTTAATAAAAGGATGGGGAGATAAAGAATATTGGTGATTTATCACAGAAAACTTTAATAAACCTGTTAACAAAAATATAACATGGCAATAAAAATTTTTAAGGACTTTTTCAAAAGAATTATCAATAATATCTTTAAAGGAAAAAAAGACATAAAGCTTGGTTTCTATGGACCCCCAAATTCTGGTAAAACTAGTTTGGCAAATAGAATTTGTAAAGATTTTACAGGGGAAGAAATAGGTAGTGTTAGTAAAATTCCCCATGAAACAAGAAGTGTTCAATTTAAGGAAAAAGTTGAAATTGAGTATAAGGGTAAAAAAATGGTTTTCAAAATGATTGACACCCCAGGTATTGCTACTAAAATTGATTTTGAAGAATTTTTGAAATTTAAAGTAAATAAAAACGAGGCTAAAAAAAGAGCTAAAGAAGCTACACAAGGGATCATTGAAAGTATTCAATGGTTAGATGACATGGATGTTGTAGTAATTGTTTTAGATTCTTCAAAAAATCCATATAATCAGGTTAATATAACCATCATCGGTAACTTGGTTGCAAGAAAAATTCCTGTCTTAATTGTGGCTAATAAAATTGATCTTAAAAGAGCTAATATTAAAAAAGTTGAAGCAGCTTTTCCAGAATATGATGTAGTAGGAATAAGTGCAAGAAAAGGAAAAAATATTGAAGAATTTTATGAATCTATATTTAAACTTTCTAAAAAAGTAAAAAAATAATTTTTAAAATAAAGTAAAAAAGCAAAAAAAGCAAAAAAACATATTAAAAACATGGTAAAAAAGAGGAAAAGTAGTAAAAAAGATCTTGGAAAAATTAAGGGATTTGCAATTCAATTTTTACCCTATTCTGAAATTAAAAATTTAGATAGTCATCAAAGAATTAGAAAAATTTTAAATATTGTTCTAGGAAATTATATCTTAATTCTACAAGGAAGATTAGCTTCTGATGAAGAATCTCGACTTATTGGAGATACAATGGCAATGATTGGACATATTAAAAATTTCAAAGGAATAGAACTTGCAGTTATTTCAGGCAATGGGAAGAAAGCAAGTATAATGGATAAAATGAAAAGTAATATTGTTAACAAGCTATCTGGGGGAGATCTGGGGGCAATAACAATTATTGGTCCGGCAACAATAGTAAAAGAAATCAAAAGAAATCCTAAGAAAATTGAATTATTATTAAATAAATAATTTCATAAATTTATTCTAAAATCACAAAGTTTATAATTCTGTTATCTCTTTTTTAAATATGGCTCATCAATGTGTTCACTGTGGAAGAATTTTACCTGAGGCAAATGAAGAATTAATAAAAGGATGCTCTAGCTGTAGTAGTCATTTCTTTTTTTATATTAGAGATGAAAAATTACAAGAAATAAAAGAAAAACCAGTTATTATTCCAGAAGAAGATAAAAAACAGGTTGAAAAAGATGTGAGGGCAATGGCAGGTATTAAAGATGAGGAAGCTCCAGTAATTTTAGATATTGAATCTGTAAGAACTATAGGTGAAGGTAAATTTGAAATAGATATTGTGAATTTATTTAAAAAAGATCGTCCTTTAATCTATAAATTAGAAGAAGGAAAATATATTATTGATCTTAGTTCAACATTTAATAAAAAATCAAAAGAAAATCAGGAAAAAACTTCTGATTAAAATGAAAAAGAAAAATATTAATTCTATTCTCCAGGAAACTCTAGAAAAAATACAACCCCCTAAGAAAGAATTAGAAGATATTAAAAAATCTCTTGAAGAATTTATGAAAAAAATTAATTCTAATATTAAATCTCAAAAAATTAATGCTGAAATTTTTATAGGGGGTAGTTTTGCAAAAAATACTTTAATTAAAAAAGATAAATATGACATTGATTTATTTATTAGGTTTGATAAAAAATATCAGGAAAAAGATATTTCCCTTTTAACTAAAAAATTATTAAAACCATTTTCAAAAGTTTTAGTTGTTCATGGGTCAAGAGATTATTATGTTATTCAAAGATCAACTAATTTTTTTATAGAATTAATTCCTGTAATAAAGGTTAAAAGTCCAAAAGAATCTGAAAACATCACAGATCTTTCATATTCTCATGTTAAATATATTCAAAAAAGAGTAAAATCTCAAAAAATATTTAATGATATAAAAATAGCCAAAGCTTTTTGTTATGCAAATAATTGTTATGGTGCAGAATCATATATAGGTGGTTTTTCAGGATATTCTTTGGAATTAATGGTTTATCATTATGGTGGATTTGTGAAATTTCTTAAATCTATGGTAAAGATCAAAGATAAGATTGTTATAGATATTGAAAAACTTCATAAAAATAAATCCTCTATTTTAATAGATTTAAATGAATCTAAATTAAATTCCCCAATTATATTAATTGACCCCACCTATAAACAAAGGAATGTTTCTGCAGCTCTTTCTGATGAAACCTTTAAGAAATTTCAAAAAGCCTGTAAAGCTTTTTTGAAAAACCCTTCTTTAACATCATTTGAACAAAAAAAAACAGATCTAAAAAAAATTAAATTAAATGCTAAAAAAAATAAATCCGAATTTTTATTAATTGAAATAAAAACAAAAAAACAAGTAGGAGATATTGCTGGAAGTAAATTATTAAAATTCTATAACCATTTAGAATCAGAAATTTCTAAATATTTTTTTATAAAAAATAGAGGATTTAATTATAATGGTTCTCAATCTGCAAGATGTTTTTTTGTTGTAAAATCACGTAAAGAAATATTAATCAAAGGCCCCCCTGAAAAACGAAAAAAACATTTTAAGGCATTTAAGAAAAAACATAAAGATGCTTTCTTAAAAAATAAAAAACTTCAAGCAAAATATAAAATTAATTTTAAATTGAACAAGTTTTTACAGGACTGGCAAAAAAATAATAAAAAAAAGGTTAGAGAGATGTATATCTCTCAATTAAAGATTATTTAAAATTAAGAAAACCACCCTGTTACTACATCTGCATAAGGTTTAGCTACTAACCATGCTTTATCAGCGTAAGCTAGACCAACTCCCGTTGCAAGACCAGCGTATTCAGGTATATTTGAACTCTTAGCTTCCCCTCTAAAAAGATCTATTGCAGGTAAAACTAAAGGTAATGGTTTAAAATCAACTGCTCTTCCTGAAAGTCCTAATCCTAAACCTACAAAAAGTCCTTTTTTAAATTTTCCAGTAGTTGCTGTTGAAGAATCTATAATTTCTTGTACTAAATTAGCCATATTATTTTTTACCTCCTTTCATTGCCTTTTCAAATAAAGCAGCAAAAGCTTCTGAAAAAAATTCAGAATTAAGCCAAATTGCATTATCTTCTCTGCTTGATTTTTGTGATAAATAAAATAAAATTTCTTTTCTATCTACAATAAAGAATTTTACTTGAATATCAACTTTTTTTATTTTAATCTTAAGTATTTCAGATAATTTATTTATTAAATCTTCATCTCCAAAAAGAGCTAATTGTATTTTTATTCCTGCTTTCATTAATCTATCAAAAGTTTGTTTGAATAACTTTACTTTGAATTTCATTTCTTCAGCATTTGTACAAATTATAACATTTTCTTTGGCATTTTCAAGAACTTCACTTAAATGATTTGAAATATTTGATCTACCTCTTAAGGCAGCAGAAATTTCTCCCCTTTTAACAGGATCTACTCCGCCGATATATAATTCTTCAAGTTGAGTAAATTCATTTGTATTTTTAATATTTGAAAGAGTTTCTATCCTTTCTTCTGCATTTCTTTTAACATTTGATTTTAATCTTTCAAGAATCATTTTTGGTTTAACTCCCAAATATTTTACTGGTTTTCCTAACTTAACTATTGCAAAACCTTTTTTCTCAAGAGATTCTAAAACATCATATGTTCTTGATCTTGGAACTCCAGAAATATCTGCAACTTCACCAGCAGAAGCAACTCCTTTTCCAAGCAAGGCTAACCATACTTTTGTTTCATATACATTAAGGTCAAAGTAATCTTTGATCTTGTTGATTAGTTCTTCTTTTACTAACATTTTATTCTTGGCCTCCTGTAAATTCTGTTAATTTTGTTAATTCTTTTATTAAATCGCTTTCAGATAGGACCCCTCTAGAAGCATTGCTGGATAAATAATTTAAAGTCTCGGAATATTCTTCTGGATCTACTTTTCCACCATAAACAAAAATAGTTTTTTTATCTTCTATAGCTTGTTGAAGCCATTCCTTTTTCTTATGAAAAGAAACCGGATAAATAATATTATTTTTTTCATCAGTTTCTCTCTTTACAGAAAAACCATTCATATTCAAATTTGGATTTTTACTAGTTCTCATTTTAAGCTTGTGCCTCCATTTCTAATTCATTTGGTTTTGTAATTCTCATTCCAAATAAATTACTTAATGAATCAATCATTTCAGATTCTGAAAAAAATCCAATATTAGTGTGATCTACAATTGATTCTGTTGCAGATAATTTTTTAGTTGCATCAAAACTATAAACACTAAATATAGTATTCTCATCCATAGGCATAGGAACATTTTTACCCATTTCTATTCCAAAAGCTGTATAAAAAGGTGCAGAAGTTCCCCTAGTTTGTTTTCTAACTAGTAAACCACAATGTGGTACTTTCTTCATTCCCTGTGTATTATATGTGCTATTTTCTGTCATTTTTGAGTAGACACATATGGCCTTTAGGGTTTATAAAACTTACTATTTTGTTACCTTCTGCAAGTGAGAACATTATAACAAAGTTTAAAAATAGACTTTATGTAAATTAATAATGGAAGGATCAAAAGGATTTGGATTTGGAGAGAAAAAAGAAATTTATTATTCTAAATATATTGACAAATGGGGGCATTTTTATCTAAGGGGCCAAGGGACTAGTTTTTCAGGAAAATTAGTTCGTATTGAAGAAGGTCATTTAATATTAAATCCTTTTTCAGGAGGGATTTGGCATAAAAAAGATGGTTTGGTAAGAACCATGATCAATGAAGATTGCCCTTTAATTATTGAAGATCTTGCAGCAATAGAACCAACAACAGAAGAATCTTTATTAGCTTACAATGAACGTACTACTAAAGAAAATCGTAAACATTCTAGAAAATCAGATAACTAATAATCATTGAAATTAAAATTCCTGCAGTTATGAATGGCATAGCAGGATAGAACTTCTTTTTCTTTCCCATAAAAAATAAATAAGATAATCCCAAGGTTGCACCTAAAATAGATAGTAGAGCAGGCCCTAGACCCCAGAAGGCCATTAATACTCCAGAAGTGATTATAGGGAAAACAACATCTCCTCCACCTAAAAGAGCTATATTTACCTTTATTTTTTTCTTTTTTAATTCAGACTTTTTCATTTTCTTTATTTTGGCCCTCATTGTTTTAGACATATAGGGTATAAAAAATCCTGAGAAAATACCTACTTCTTTTATTTGATATTTTGCCATTTTCTGCATCAAACCAGATTTCCAAACAGCCCAGATATCATAAACAGAAATCAAAATTAAAAAACCAATCAAAGTATAAATATTCAAAATAGGTACAAAAACAGCTGCAATTCCAGGATAGATTAATAATTCAGTAATATTGTGCATGACCATATTTTTATGGTAAACTTTTGAGATAACTAACGGTAATGCTAAAATTAATGCTATGAGTGTAGAAAATTTATTTATTGGAATAAATGAATTAAGGGAAAGACCTAGAGCAATCCAAACAACTAAGAAAAACCATATTTTCAAAACTAGAGCTAATTTGAGTTTTGTTAATAAAACAAAGATTAAAATTGCTAATATAAATGCAAAAATTATTGTTGAAAAATAAGAAGTATATTCCCCTGTATTTTGAGCTGCAGGAACTTCTAAACCATATGGAAGAGGATTTTCTGGAGAAGAATAAAAATCAACAACATATAATCCTAAAAATTGAGTTACAATAAACATTGATAGAAGAATATAAGTTATTTTTTGATTATGTTTCATTTTAATTTAAATGAATAAGAGTTTTTAAAAGTTATATTGGGGGATATAAAACCTTAAATAAAAATAAATATATCTAATAAAATGAAAAAACTAGATAGTCATTTTGTTTTGCCTTTTGATCCTGAAGATGAAAAATTAAATCCAGAAGTTAAGGAAATATTTTCTAGACCTATTGCAAGAGCTATTTGGTTTGCATATAGGCCAAATCATTTATTTCATCAATATACTAATGGGCATATTTTAGCATTGTCAGATACCTTTGAAAAAAAGTTGCCTTCTGATCCCCAAGAATTAAAGGGATATTTAAACGAACATCTTGGAAATTTAAGTTTAGAATTTGCTACAGAATTATTTCCATATATAACTGGGGAAAAAGAAATAGATTATGAAGTGGAAGTTAAATTATCTTAATCTTAAAGTTTCTAAAACTCTAGGTACATTTGTTTCTACCCTATGCATTTTGTAAAGACTTGATGCTAAATCAAGAGATTTTGAAACTTCCCCATGATTTACAATTATTCTTTTTGGTTTTGGCCTTAGATTATTGAAAAAATTCATAATTTCTCCCCGGCCGGCATGAGGTGATAATCCAAAGAACATTACTGCTTTTGCTTTAAGTTCTATTTTTTCTCCACCACTATCTTGATCAATTGTAATATATTTTTCCCCATCTTGAATTTGTCTACCTGGAGAACCTGGACCTTGATAACAACTAAGGATAATTAAATTTTTTTCATTGTCTGCAAAATTTTTTAAATATTCTACAGAAGCTCCTCCAACTAACATTCCAGATGTTGCGATTACAATACATGAACCTCCTTCAATAACATCTTTTCTTTCATGAGGAGAACTTACTCTTGAAAATACATCTGATAAGAAGGGATTTTTGTCTTGAAAGATTTGATTTCTAACATTGCTTCCTAAAAAATCAGGATATGCAGTATGAATAGCATTAATATCCCAAATCATACCATCAACATAAATTGGTACTTTTTTTAATTCCCCTGTCCTCATTGCTTCTTCCATTCTAAGCATTGTTTCTTGAGCGTGACCTAATCCTAATTCAGGCATTAATACTTTTCCCCCATTATTAATAGTTTCTTTAATCATATCGACTAATTGTTTTTCAGTTTCTTTTCTTGGAGGTAGAATATCTCCTTTAGCACCATAGGTTGATTCAGTGATTATGGTTTCAACTCTTGGGAATTTACTTATGGCAGGATCTAAAAGTCTAGTTTTTTCATATTTATAATCTCCACTATAAATTAAATTGTGAAATCCATTTCCTATATTTAAATGAACAAGGGCACTTCCTAATACATGACCAGCATTATAGAAAGTGAGTCTTACATCAGGCATTACATCAGTAACTTCATTGAAATTTAGACAAATACTATGTTTAACCATATTTTTTACATCCACAGAGCTAAATAACGGTTTTGAAGCTTGTTTGTAAGCCACTCCAATAAAATCTAAAGCTAATAATGAAGAAATATCTCTTGTTGGTTCAGTCATATAAACAGGGCCCTTATATCCCATTTTATATAAATAAGGAATTAATCCAGAATGATCTATATGTGCGTGACTTAAAATAACTGCATCTAAAGTATTAATATCAAATTCAGGAACATTAAGTATTGGAAATTTATCTTCATCTCTTGAAGAAACATCTATTCCACAATCTAAAAGTATTTTTGAAGTTGGAGTTTGTAAAAGAATACTACTTCTTCCAACTTGTCTTGCAGCCCCTAAAAAAGTTATTCTAACCCATTCCTTAACTTTTTCAGGATTCCAATCTTGGTAAATCTTTTTTCCAATATCATTTAGAAATTTTCTTCGATGATTATTATTTGCATATAAAACACTTCTAATATTATCAGTTATTCTACTTTTAATTGCAGGAGATCTTTGAACTTGAGGAGTCCATAAAATTTTATGTTTTATTTCTTCTAATATTGATCCTTGTTTACCAATAACCATTCCTGGTTTTTTAGCATCAATTACAACTATGCTTCTATGTTTATCAAAAATAATATTTTCTACTTCTGCTTCTGAAGGGACTATTTTTCTTATTTCAGCTTCTGCTTGTTCTTGATCTGGGAGAATTTTTGGATCTATTCTAAGTTCTATTCTTTTTTTTAGATCATTAACTATTTCTTTTATTTTTCCACTACCTTCTTTGAAGAATTTTTCATTGTCAGTATAAACTACAATATTTGCTCCTTCAAAACTAGCTTCAGTAATTTCTCCTTTAATACGATCTGTTATGTTTTTTAAGATATTCATTTTTAATTTTAGAATGATCTGATTACTCTTTTTTGATGTCTTCGTAATTTATCACTACTCTCTTATTTTCTAATTCTTCGATTTTATCTTTTGTGATAATATAAATGTCTCTTCCTTCACCTGTTGCAGGATCTCTTCCCATTGCTGCAGATATTCCTTTTTTAATAAGATCTATAGCTTCTTTTAGGGATAAATCTTTTCTATAATATGTATCTAAAATTGGATTCACACTTGTTGAACCAGAACCACTTACAGCAAAAGTGCTAATTTCTTGTAAAAATCCATCTGGAGAAATATCATAAAGATGGAATCCTTTTTCATCTTTTCCTGCTAAGAGAAAATGAGTTATTGCAGGAATCATTGAAGGTTGCCTTATATTTTGATACATAATTGTTGAAAATAAATTTGCAGCTTGTTTTATTGTTGGTTTTGATCTTGATTTTAATTCTTTTAATTTTAATTCAGATCTGACTATTTTAATTACTCTCCTAGTATCTGATGCAACTCCTGCAGTTGTTACCACAATATCTGGTGTTACTTCTGAAATTTTTTCTTGATCTTTTCCAGCAATATATGAAACTCCTGAATCACTACCATAACTAGCCCTTTTATCTGCAGCTAGAACAATTCCTTCTTTACACACTATTCCTATAGTAGTAGTGCCTGTTTTAACAACATGTTTTTTTAAATCGTTATCCATTTTAATATTCATAGAACTAACTCTATAAAATCTCAAGCTTATTTTATTTTATAAAGTTTTCTATTATTCTACTTCTTTCCCAGAAACACCATTAATTTTCTTAAACCGAACTAAATTTTCTACAAACCCCTCTATTTTTTGATCATGACTAACAATAATTAATTGCCCAACATTTAACTCATTAAGCACATCCCTCATTTTATCTAGCTGTTGTTCTGAAAATCCATCTGTAGGTTCATCTAAAATTACCAAATCTTTTGTATTTATTGCACTCAGAGTAGAATTGATTATTTGGTTTAGGGCTAACCTATATGCTAGAGCTACTGCTGTTCTTTCTCCCCCTGAAAGATATTCATAATCTAATTCATAATCTTGATATTCTATTATTGGGCTAAAATCATCACTAAGTCTAACATTAAATGATTCAGACACTAGCATAGAAAACCATTCTGAAAGAAGTTTTGAAAACTCTGTTTGAAGTTTGATCATAACATTTTTTTCAATATGGGAAATTACAGGGGCAAATTGTTTAGATAACCAATTTTCTAATTCAGAAATATAATTCAATTGTTGTTTAATTAATTCTGATTTTATAATTTTTTCCTTAAGTTCTTCTATTTGTTTTGAAAATACTTCTATTTCTCTTTTTAGTTCTGCTACTTTTATTTCAGCCATTTTTTCTTGATTAAAAGCATCTTCTAATTGTTTTTGTTTTTCATCAAAAATATTATCAAATTTTTTTAAACCAAAAACAGAATTTTTTAAATCTTCAACATGTTTTGTTAAAAATTCAGCATCTTTTATTAATGTTAAATTTAATTGATCTAATTCTAGAATTCTTTTTTTTGTATCCTCAATTTTTTGGAATTTAAATTTCAATTCTTCTAATTCCTTTTTTTTATTTTGCAGGTAATAAATTTCTTCATTTATTTTTGATAAATTTGATTTAATGTCGGTTTTTTCTAATTCTAAAGATTGTATTTGAGTAATATTCTGAAAAACTTCTGAATCTAATTTATTAAACACATTACTTTTGTAAACAGAATCAACATCTTGTAAACAAGTTGGGCAAAGATCTATTTTTTCTAATTTCACCTTAATTGAACTATTATCAGTATTTTTTATTTTAAGAGAATTTATTTGAGTTGAAATCTCTAAGTTTTTTTCATGCAATTCTTCTTTATTTTGATCTTTTTTAGAAATTTCATTTTCTAATTCTAAAATTTTTGATTCATTGAATTCCACATCACCTATTTGATCTATTTCTTTTTGAAGTAATTCTATTCTCCTTTTATTTTCATTTGCAGAATCATTTTTATTGGAAATAACAATATTTCTTTTTTCTATTTCTTGTTGTATTTTTATCTTTTCTTCTATTTTCTTAGATATTTCTTCCTTTTCTTCTTGTATTTTTTTTCTAATTTCTTTTTTTAAAAAAAGTTCTTTTTCAATAGAAACCAAATTATATCTTTTTGATTCTAGTTCGCTTTCTTTAGAAAAAATTTCCTCTTTTTCTTTTTCAAAATCAATTGTTAATGCTTGCTTTATTCTTTTTTCTTCTCTAAGTTTAGAAGTCAAAATAGAAGTATTTTCTAAAATTTTTTTGTATTTATCTATTCCAAAAACATGTCTAAGAGTATTTGTTCTTGTTGAGGCATCTTGTAAAATAATTTGTTTCATTTCCTCCTGAGGAGTATAAACTGTGAACTTATATAGGAGATTTTGTCTTTTTGAAAATTCTTTAGGATAATTCAAAAGGGTTAAAACTCTATTTTTTAATTCCATTACTGAAATTTCTTCTTTTAATCCATCAATATCTATTGAACAATAATCCTGAGAAATACTTTTTCCTCTTTTTATTGTTCTTTCAATACAAACTTGCTTCCCTTCAACTTCAAATTCCATTACTACACTCCCATTATTTTCCCCATTTCTTAATAATGAAGCCCCTTTTTGCCCTGGTTGTAATCCAAATAATGCAAATTCAATTCCTAGTAAAACAGATGTTTTTCCAGAACCAATATCTCCAGACAATAATGTTGAACCTGGATTAAATTCTATTTCTTGGTTTTGATAACTCCTAATATTTTTTAATGTTATTTTTTTTAATTTCATTTTTTAAAATTTTAAAATTTTCTTTGAAGAATCTAACAGCCTATTTATGAAAGTGTCAGAAGTTTCTCCTTCTTGTTTTTCAATTGAAAGGGAAGAAATTAAATCTGGAATTAAATCATTAAATTTAGAGGGGTTTTGTTCTGAATAAACATTAATAGTTTCTTCTTCAATATTATCTGTATCTTCAATATTTGTTTCAAATTCAAGATCTTTTGTTTTAAGTTCGTGAGTATTTTTTAACATAAAATAAGCATTTTTGCTTTGAACATAATCTAAAATTTCCTTAAATTTTATATCTGAAATATTTCCATTTTCTAAAATTCCCCTAACTCTTAAAAGAACTATTTTATCCTCTAATTCTTTTTCTTTTAATGTTAAAATTATTTTTTCAGTAGCTGATCTAGCGTCTTTTACTTCTACTTCTACAGAAATTATTTCTTTTAAATTTAATTTTATTTTTTTCAAAGGTTGTTGAGAATCAGTATCTACAATATAAAAACTTCCACCTCCAAGGTCTTCAAGTTCTAAAAAATTATTTGGAAAAATAGGCCCAGGATAAACAAATTGTTTATATTTAAAATCAATATGTAAATGTCCAAGAGCATAATAATCTGCTTTTGGTAGTTTATCTGTTTCAACAGATTCTATTGGAAGTGTTCCAACAGCTTTATCTAGAGTTGTGTGGAGCATAAATATTTTAAACATTCCTGGAGCATCGTTTAATTTTACTTTTTTTAAATCTTTAACCTCTAATCCTGATTTTTTTCCAGGATATCCATAAAGAGCAATTCCTTCATGAATTGTGGGGTTTAAAATTATCTCATTTTCTTTTTCATCATAGTCTTCAACATTTTTACAAAATCCTGCTTTTTCTAAAACATCTAAAAAAGTTTTTCCTGAAACAGAATAATCATGGGATCCTGCAATAATAAAGCAAGGTATCTTTTTATCTTTTAATTTTTTAAATTCTGCAAAAGTTTCTTTAAGAATTTCTATTGGAGGATAGGGTGAATCAAATAAATCTCCTGCAATTAAAACAAAATCAACTTTTTCTGAAATACAGATATTTATTGTTTTTTTAAAAGACTCTAGATTTAAATCTTGCATTGGCTGGTGTTTCCAACCTCCTAAATGTACATCTGCTATGTGTGCGAATCTTGGCATATTTTTACCTCTTAAAAATTTGAATTTGAAGCACTATATAAAAATGATTGTGATAAAAAACTAGATTGTTTGAGACAACTTCCAAACATAGAGGGTTTCATAAAAAATCTTTTTTTCCCCTAATAAAACCTTATAATAATCTTGAAAATTAACACCTTTTGTTAATATACTTGTTAATAAATATATTTTCCCTTTTTCATTTAAATATTTTTTTGATTGTTTTAAAAATTCATTAATTACTTCAGAACCCTCCTTTCCCCCAGTGGTTGCCATTTGAGAATCCATGGGTTCTTTAGGATCTTGTGGTAAATAGGGGGGGTTAAAAACTATTATATCATATTTTCTTTTTATTTTTTCAAATAAATTTGAAATTTTGCAATTGAATCCCTTAGATTTACAATATTCTACTGCTTTTGGATTTATATCTACTGAAAAAATATTTTCTTTTTTTACCCCTAATTTCAAAGCGGTTTCTAATTGAATTCCAGAACCTGATCCTATTTCTAAAAAAGTTAGGGTTGAATTTTCTTTTAATAATTTTGGAATTTCTTTTTCTAATATCTCTGACAAGAAATAAGAATCTTTTTCAGGAGAATAAATTGTTGAATCCATATTAAAATAAATTATTGAATGCAGAAGTTATCTGTTCTCTAAAAATAAATACAGTAATTAAAGCACCAAATAATAAAACTAAAGAAGATATCAATACAATTGTTAAGGTGTTTCCCCCTTTCTTTTTAGGTGCATATGCAGATACTCTTTGAGGTGTTAAAGCAGGTTGATTAGGTTGATTTTCTTTTATTGGTTGTTGAGCTCCTTGTTGGATCACTTGTTGAGCTACAGGGGTTTGGAGGGGTGTTATAGGCATCCCAGCATTCTGTTGTTGTAAAATTTGTGCAGCTTCTTCTATTTCTGGCTTACCATATCCTGCATTATAAAAAGTCATCATTGCTTGTAACAAGGGTTCTCCCCTTGCTGTTGCAGATCTTAACCCTTCGAGAATTTCTTCATCCATTTTTTATAATTATTATCAGTATTTAGAATTTTAATACTTTCCCATCTTGACTTAGGTATACATTTTTGCCTTCTGTATATCCCATTTTCTTAGCTAGTTCTACTGCTGGCTTTTCTTGTTCAGGAGTTCCATGTGTGGGAATTATATGTTCTGGTTTTACCATTTCTATTAACATCTTTATATCTTCCTCACTGCCATGTCCTGAAACGTGCACATTGTCTTGGATAGAAACTCCTAATTTCTTTAATTTTTTATCCATATTTCCTCTAGCCCTAATATTTTCTTCCACTGGAATAACTTTTGAAGAAAAAATTAAATTATCTTTATTTTTGAAAACAAAAGGAGTTTTTTCGTTTACTATTCTATCTAAAATAGATCCTGGTTCTGCCTGATGTCCAGTACAAATAACTAAATATTTTCCCCTATCTTTTTCTACTTTTTTTAAAACAGAATTTACATGGCCCCTATATTTTACAATTGTTAATTTATCTTTTACAAACCATTGTTTAGACCTCATTGCACAAGAAATATATTTATCCATACTTCTCCCTAAAATAATTATTTCTCTCCCAGTATTTTTTGCAAATTCCATAATACTATGAAGTCTTACTATATGTGATGAGAAAAGAGAAATAAATAAGGCCCCTTTTCTATCTGTTTGAACAGATTCTAATGCTTTCTTCACTCTTTCTTTGGCAATATTTTCACTTTCTGTTCTTCCTTTAGCACTTGAATAAAGAGAATTTACTACTAATGCTTTAACTCCTTTTTTTCCTATTTCTTTTAACTTTTTGTAATTAGGAGGGTTTCCCATTACAGGAGTATCATCCATTTTGAAATCAAGTGCATAAAAGAAAATTCCATCAGGACTATGTAGAGCTAAAAAAGAACATTGGATTGTAGAATGTGTTGCCTTAATAAAATCAATTTGATATTGGCTTGATTTTCCTTTTACTTGGTGAGTAGAATCTTCTTCAACAGCAATTATTTTATTTGGAATAAATAATTTTTCATCTTCAATCATTGTTTTTAAAAAATTTATTGTGAAATGTGTCCCATAAATTACTGCATTAGGATACCTATGGGCTAACCAGGGAACCCCACCAACATGATCTAAATGGGCATGGCCTACAAAAATTGCCCTTACTTTACTTGACCACCCTAATTTATCTAAGGTTAGATCATTTGGTACTGCCTTATATTTTCTAAGTTTTCCTTCTGATTGAGTATATGATGCTTCACTTCCCTGCATTTCAATAAGTGAGGGGATATTTAACCCAATATCAAATAAAAATACATCATCTCCGACTTTCACGGCAGTCATATTATTTCCTACTTGTTCAAATCCTCCAACAGTGCATACTTCCATTTTTTATTTTTCCTCTTTTAATATTCTTAATTAGAAAACTTAGTTTAAAAAGTTTTTATATAAATTCTACATCTAATAAATCAGCTATATTTCTTTGGTGTTTTTTATTTAATTTTTTATCTCTTTCTACCCCATAGATTTGATTTCCATAAATCGTTGCTATTGTGGGGGGTAAAATTCCTATTTTTCTTTTGACTCTATCTCTAATTCTATCTAAAAGAACTAAATAATGATCAGGGCCATTTTCCTTTAATCTATATTCTCTTTCACTTAAGATTTTTTTCGCTTCATCAATGTTTTGAAGATCCATATTTAGGGGGTTTGATTTATAGTTATAAACTTTTACTTTTTCATAAGTTTTAATAAGTCATTTTAATTTAAGATATTATGAAGCCCCTAAAACCTTCTTTTCGGGAAAAAAAAAGATATTTAAAAATTTCAGGAGAAAATCTTAGTGAAAATGTGGATAAATCTATTTTAGAGTTTATTGGAGTTCTTGGAATGTCAAAAGCAAGCCCTAAATTTATTAAAAAATCAAAAAATTCTGCTATTATTTCTGTAAATAGAAAATCTTTAGACCATATTAAAGCTAGTTTTGCTATATTTTCTAAAAAAATTGATGTTTTGAAAGTTTCTGGAACTTTGAAAGGATTAGAGAAAAAATAGACCAAAAACCTTTTAAATAGATCAAGCTAATAAATTCTGTAAGAGAAACAGAAATTTTAATTAAACATTATAAAATTCTCTCAAAAATAACAAAATGGACATGCCAATAGACATGCAACATCAATCAATGGGTTACGATAGGACCGCCACTATGTTTTCCCCTGAAGGTCACTTGCTACAAGTAGAATATGCTGAAAAAACAGTTAGACTTGGTAGTGCAAGTATTGGAATGGTTTGTTCTGATGGTGTTTTTATTCTTGCAGATAAAAGAACTGAAGATGTTTTAGTTGTTCAAAAATCTGCTAATAAAATTTATGAAATTGATTCCCATATTATTACTAGTGTAGCTGGAATTATTGCTGATGCAAGAGTTTTAGTAGAAAAAGCACAAATATTAGCTCAACAACATAGAATGACTTATGATTCGCCTATTGAACCTGAATTAATTATTAAAGAAATTTCAAACTTAAAACAACAGTTTACACAATATGGTGGTGCAAGACCTTTTGGAGTTTCATTAATGGTTGCAGGAATGAGGGAAAATAACCCTGAACTATATACAAGTGATATTACTGGGAATTATTTATCTTATCATGCTAATGCTATTGGGGAAAATGATGAAAAAATAAAAGCAAAACTTAGAGAAAAATTCAAAAAAAATTTAGATTTAAAAAAAGGAATTAGACTTGCCCTTGAAATTTTTAAAGAAATTCAGGAAGACAAATTTGATATTAAAAAATCTGAATTAATTTATATTACTAATAAAGAAAACAAATTACAAAAGATAGAAGGAGAAGAAATAAAGAATTTTGCTAAGTAAAATTCAAAAAAATATTATTATGCCAAACACTATAGCTAGAATAAAACAAGCAGGAAAACATTTTGAGATTATTGTTGACCTTGATGAAGCTTTAAATTTTAAAAAAGGAAAATCTGAATTTATTAGTGCAGAAGGTGATAAAATCTTCACAGATTCTAAAAAAGGTAATATTGCCTCTAATTCTGATTTACAAGACTCATTTAAAACTACTGATTTACAAGAAATTGTTTTTAAAATTATTAAAAATGGGGAAATACTTTTAACACAGGAATATAGAAGTGCTGAACAAGAAAAAAAATTTAAACAAGTTATTGATTTTTTAGTTACAAATGCTATAGACCCTCAATCTGGAAATCCTCATACTGCAGAAAGAATCAAAAGTGCAATTGATCAATCTTCTATTAATATAAAAAACGTGCCTTTAGAAAATCAAATTTCAGATATTATTTCTGAATTAAGTAAAATAATTCCTATTAAATTACAAACAAAAAAAGTTAAAATAACTATTCCTGCCATACACACTGGAAAGGCATATGGTGTTATTACACTATATAAAACCCAGGAAACCTGGCTTGGAAATGGAGATCTTGAAGTGATAGTAGAAATTCCTGCAGGAATTATTATGGATTTTTATGACAAATTAAATTCGACCACTCATGGTTCTGCTTTAACAGAAGAACTTAAAGAAGAATAAAGCTTTAAAAAGGTTAATCAATACTAAAATATAAAATGACAAGACAAATAGTGATTCCCGGAGAAATAATTTCTAAAGAAGACAAATATTTACCTGGAGAAGGTACAGAAAAGAGAGGAGACAATATAGTTGCGCTTAAATATGGATTATTAGAAGAATCTGATAGACTTGTAAAAGTTATTCCACTTTCAGGAACTTATTTTCCAAGAGGAGGAAATGTAGTTATTGGAAAAGTTGAAATGATTACTTTTAATGGGTGGGTAATTGATATTGGTTCTGCTGAAAATGGATTTTTATCTTTATCAGAAGTTCCAGGATATGTTAACAAAAAAGGTTTAGGAGATGTTATGGCCATTGGAGATATGGTCGTCGCTAAAATTTGGAATATTAATAATAGAGGAATTGATCTAAGTATAAAATCAAGAGGTCTTGGGAAAATAGATGATGGTTTAATTATAAATATTAATTCAAATAAAGTTCCAAGAGTTATTGGAAAAGAAGGAAGCATGGTTAAACTAATAAAAGATGAAACAGGATGTTCAATTACTGTTGGCCAAAATGGAGTTATATGGATTAGAGGAGAAAGTATTGAAAAAGAATTAATTGCTAAAAATGCAATTCTTTTTGTTGCAGAAAAATCATCTCTACCAGGATTAACAGAAGAAATTAAAAAATGGTTTACAAAACAATAAAAAATGGTTAAAGAAATTAAAAGACATAGTGGAAGAAAAGCTGATGAAATAAGGCCTATTGAAGCAAAGGTAGGAATTATTCCAAATGCAGATGGTAGTGCAATGTTTAAATCTGGCAACACTGTTGCAATAGCAGCTGTTTATGGTCCTAGAAAAATGCACCCCCAACATTTACAAGATCCTGCAAAAGGAACTTTAAGATGTACTTACAATATGCTTAGCTTTTCTGTAACAGATAGAATAAGGCCTGGACCAAACAGAAGATCTACTGAAATTAGTAAAATTACTGAATGGGCTTTAGAACCTATTGTTATGTTAGATGATTTTCCAAATACTGTTGTTGATGTTCATATACATATGACTCAGGCAGATGCAGGTACAAGATGTGCTGGAATTAATGCTGCGGCTATGGCTCTTGCTCACGCAGGCATACCAATGAAAGATATTGTTTCAAGTATTGCTGCAGGAAAACTAGACAAAACAATTGTAATGGATCTTGACAAATTTGAAGATTCTGATTTTGATGAAGGCGAAGGTTCAACAGATATTCCTATGACTTTTACAAGTGATGGTAAATTAACTCATATTCAAGTGGATGGATATATTTCCAAAGAAGAATTAAAAGAAGCTATAAAAATGGCTAGAGAAGCCTCAAAGAAAATTTATGAGGTTCAAAAAAAAGCCCTTAAAGAAGCATATAATTTAGAAAAATGAAAACACCTAAAATAACTGGAGATAAAATTAGAAAATATTTAGCAGAAGGTAAAAGATTTGATGGTAGAACTCCAGATCAATATAGAGATTTAACTATTGAAACAGGTGTTTCTAAAAATGCTGAAGGATCTGCAAAAGTTAAACTTGGAAATACAGAAGTTTTAGTTGGAGTAAAAATGAATGTTGGAGCTCCTTATCCTGATTCTCAAGAAGATGGAAATCTTATGGTAACTGCAGAATTACTTCCATTAAGTTCTCCTAGATTCGAATCTGGACCCCCAAAATTCCCAGCAATAGAATTAGGTAGAGTTCTTGATAGAGCTGTTAGAGAGAGCAAATTTATTGATACTAAAAAGCTATGTATTAAAAAAGGAGAAGTTGTGTGGACAGTATTTATTGATGTTTATAGTATTAATGACGACGGTAATTTACTTGATGCTGCAGGTATTGGAATTATTTCTGCACTAAAAACAGCTAAAATTCCAAAATATGATGAAAAAGAAGAAAAAGTTCTTCATGGAGAATTAACAGATAAAAATATTCCTCTTTCAAAAAATATGCCTATTTCAATAACTGTACATAAAATTGGAGAAGGATTAATTGTAGATCCAACTAGAGAAGAAGAAGATTTATGTGAAACTAGGATAACAATTGGAATGTCTGATGGAGTTATTTCATCTATGCAAAAAGGTGAAAAAAAAGAAATCTCTATAGAAGAATTTAATAAAGCACTAGATTTGGCTGAAAAATCCTGTAAAGAAATTTCTAAAATAATTGAAAAACAAATAAAGTAGAATGGAAGGACAAGTATTTACAAAATATGAAAGAGCAAGAATTCTGGGCGCTAGAGGATTACAAATAGCTATGAATGCTCCCCTTTTAGTAAAAATTAGTAAAGAAGATTTAGAAGAAATTAATTTTGATTCATTGAGAATAGCAGAAATTGAATTAGATTCAGGTATTCTTCCAATTTCTATTCATAAACCTCTTCCTCAAAAAAGAGAAATGGCATTAAAAAGAGCTAAAGAAACTAAGATAAGTGATAAACAAATGGAAGAAATTGAAGCTAAAGAAGAAGCTGAAATTTTAAAAGAAGGGGAAATTATGGAACTTGCAAACCCCGATGACGAAAGTTCTGAAGAAGAAACAGGTCCTAAACAAGAATAATTTTTCTAATACAATAAGTTATATAAACAAAAAATTCTACCCCCATATATGGTAATCATAAGGGGTGTTGATGCTAAACCAATTTTAGATTCTCGTAAAGAAAAAACAATTAAAGTTTCTATTAAGACAAATGTAGGTATCTTTTCTGCATCTTCTCCAGATGGAAAGTCTCGTGGAAAGAGTGAAGCAAAACCCTACAAAAAAGATCTTGAAACAGATATAAAAAACTTAAAAAAATTTAGTGAATATTTTTCAGAAGAAAAAATAGAAAAATTTGATGATTTAAGAAGGATAGAGGATATTATTGATAGACAAGTTGGAGCAAATACTTGTTTTGCATTAGAATCTGCTATTCTTAAGGCCCTTGCAAAAGAACAAAAAAAAGAAATATGGGAATTAATAAATCCTCAATCTAAAAAATTTCCAAGACTTGTTGGGAACTGTGTTGGCGGTGGAAAACATTCTCAAACAGATAAAAAACCTGATTTTCAAGAATTTCTTTTAATTCCTAAAACTAAAACTGTTAAAGAAGCATACGAATTAAATAAAAAGATAAGATTGGAAATTGCAGATGAAATAAAAAGAGTTGATAAAGAATTTAAGAGAAAAAGTAGTGATGAAAAAGGATGGATGACTTCTTTAAATGAAAAACAAATTTTAGATATCTTAAGTAAGTTTAATGTTTCATTAGGTCTAGATATTGCTGCTTCAAGTTTTTATTCTAGAAAAAAATACCATTATAAAAATCCTCTTTTAAAAAGAACTCCTGAAGAACAATTATCCTATATTTCTAATTTAATTAAAAACTATGATTTATTATATATTGAAGATGCATTTGAAGAAGAAGCATTTGAAGATTTTGCCAAACTTACAAAAAAATATCCTTCTAGTTTGATTGTTGGAGATGATTTGACTACCACCAATGTGAAAAGGTTTGGAAGAGCCCTTAAGGAAAAAAGTATTTCTGCAATTATTGTTAAACCTAATCAAATTGGGCCTATGTCTGAAGTTAAGGAAGTTTGCGAAATGGCTAAAAAAAATAATATTAAAATTATCCTCTCCCACAGATCTGGAGAAACTAATGAGGATATTCTAGCAGATCTTGCTTTTGGTTTCCAAGCTGATTTTATCAAATGTGGAATTGCTGGAAAAGAACGTGAAGTTAAAATAAAAAGATTAATTGAAATTGAAAAAAAATTCAAATAGCTATTCTCTGGGACATATTTATTTAAAAAAAGAAGATGATTTTTGACCTCATGAAAAGTAGATTAATGCAAATTTTAGATCCTGTTTCAAAACCCTATGGAGAAGGATTCTATATTACTTTTCCATTAAATGTTGAAATTTCAGGATTTTCTGCTGAAGGATTTAATTTTAGGAAAAAAATACTTGGTCAAAAAAATAAATTTCATGAAAAAGATATGCAAGAAGGAAGATATGTTAAATTAAGGGGATATGTGGGGGAATTTGAAATTATGAAACATGAACACCCTATTGAAAGAATTCTTTGTTTAAAATTAAGGAGAAATCTTCATCCTTCTAATTATGAAAGCAGAATTGTTAAAATAAAAGAATTCTTTGGATAGAAAACCTTTTTAAACAAACTTTTTCTTTGAATAGTTATGCCAAAGAAGAAAGAAGAAACTAATGAGGAAGTTGTTTCTGAAGAAACACCTAAAGAAGAAAAGAAAATAGATGTTAAAGCTGCTGAAGAAGAATCTACAAAAGATGATTTAGCTAAGAAAAAAGAAGCACTTCTAAAAAAAGCTGCTGAGTTAAAAGAAAAACTTGGTAAAGAAGCGCCATTGACAGAAGATCTTAAAGAACAAGTTAAAGCTAAGAAAAAAACAGATATGCTTATTCCTTTAGAGGATTATGTTAAATCAGGTATTTACCTTGGGACTAAAGTTGTTACTCCAAATATGAAACCTTTTGTATATAGGAGAAGAGCAGATGGTTTAGCTATTTTTAATACAGATATAATTGATGAAAAATTAAAAGAAGGGGCAAAATATTTAGCTAAATTTAATCCAGAAGATGTTATTCTTGTATGTAAAAGACCAGCTGGATGGAAAACTGCTAAAAAATTTGGTGAATTAACAGGAATAAAAATATTTACTAAAAAATATCCTGCAGGTGTTTTAACAAATACTCAATTACCAGATTTTTTTGAAACAAACCTTTCAATTGTTTGTGATTCTTGGTTAGATAAAAATGCTTTAAACGATACTGTTAGAATTAAAAAAAATGTCTTAATGGTTTGTGATACAAATAATTTTTCAAAAGGTGCAGATCAAATAATTATTGGAAATAATAAAAGTGCAAAAAGTTTAGGAGTAATTTTCTATTTATTAGCTAGAGAATATTGTAAGGCTAGAAAAATTAAGGCAGATATTCCAGATCTTGAATGGTGGACTGGAGAAGAATAATTTTTATAAAGATTATTTTGATTAATTTTGTTAATGTTAAAGAGTGTGTTTTTTTATAAGGGTGGAGAATTTTATTTTAAAAATATAGACTCCACGCAACTTAAAGAAAAAAAAGTTTATCTTCCTCAGGCAGGGACCTCTCTTAAATATGTGCAAGTATTACCAAAAAGAAATATAATTAAAATGGATTTAATACACCCTATTAATCCTAGTTTAGAAACAAAAGTAAGTATACCTCTTATGAAAGTTAATGTCTGAAAATATTTTTGGAATTCTCAAAAATATATTTTTTCTAAATGTCAATTTCCCTCGAAAGGTTTATAAATGGAAAATTGATTGGAATCTTGTAACTAAGATGAGTGCCTTAAAAATGTGCATAATTAATATTACTTGCATTAGGGTATGATGTATGTAAAAGCAGTCATCTAAATGTAATTCTCAACCAATAGTTAGGATTTGTGTGAAGTGATTTTGTTCTTACGACAAAATTGCGCAATGGAGATTTTGTTATATTCTATATATTAAATTTTATGATATTGTTTAAATCCAGTTGATCCTGCTGGCGGTTGCGGCTCTCTGGTTTGTGTTTAGACATGCAAGTTTTTTTCGTTTCTTAGGAAGTGAAAAGGCGAACTGCTCAGTAACACGTAGCTAACCTGCCCTTAGGTCAAGGATAAGCTTGGGAAACTAAGTCTAATACTTGATAGGAGATATACCCTGGAAAGATTTATCTCTTAAATTCGTGCCTAAGGAAGGGGCTGCGGTGGATTAGGTTGTTGGCGGGGTAAATGCCCACCAAGCCGATGATCCATAAGGGCTCTTAGCGGAGAAGCCCTGAGAGGGAATCTGAGACACTATTCCCAGCCCCACGGGGTGCAGCAGTTAAGAATAATCTACAATGCGCGCAAGCGTGATAGTTTGAGCCAGAGTGCTTTTCAATTGAAAGGCTTTTGTTAAATGTAAAAAGTTTAACGAATAAGGACTGGGTAAGACTAGTGCCAGCCGCCGCGGTAATACTAGCGGTCCAAGTCGCAACCATTTTTATTGGGTCTAAAACATCCGTAGCTTGCTTAATAAGTTTCTTGTGAAATCTTGTCTCTCAAAGATATGGCAAGCAAGAAATACTGTTAAGCTAGAGACTGGAAGACGTAGAAAGTACGTTCGAAGTAGCGGTTAAATGTGTTAATCTCGAACGGACTAACAATAGCGAAGGCATTCTACGAGGACAGTTCTGACAGTAAGGGATGAAAGCTAGGGGCGCAAATGGGATTAGATACCCCAGTAGTCCTAGCCGTAAACACTGCACACTAAACATCAGTACCTCCTCGAGAGGTATTGGTGCTGAAGGGAAGCCGAAGAGTGTGCTACCTGGGAAGTATAGTCGCAAGGCCGAAACTTAAAGGAATTGGCGGGGAGACACTACAACGGGTGACGCGTGCGGTTCAATTAGATTATACACCGTGAACCTCACCAGGAGCGACAGCAGAATGAAGGTCAGTCTGAAGGGCTTACCTGACACGCTGAGAGGAGCTGCATGGCCGACGTCAGCCTGTGCCGTGAGGTGACCTGTTAAATCAGGTAACAGGCAAGACCCACATGCATATTTACTATTGAACTATATGCAGATTGCCTTGGTAACAAGGATGAAAGTGTGGGCTACGTTAGGTGAGTACAGCCCGAATCCCCTGGGCAACACGCGCGCGTCAATGGCAGATACAACGGGATGCGACTCCGAAAGGAGAAGCTAATCTCTTAAAGTCTGTCTCAGTTCAGATCGAGGTTTGTAACTCAGCCTCGTGACGCTGGAATCCGTAGTAATCGTTTGTTATCAACGAACGGTGAATAAGTCACTGTCTCTTGCACACACTGCCCGTCAAACCAACCAAGTTACGTTAGGGTGAAACTCTTCGGAGGAGAACCTTAGCGTGACGAGGTAGGTTAAGTCGTCACAAGGTAACTGTAGGGGAACCTGCAGTTGGATCACCTCCTAAATAAATTATATAGAATTACTGAAAATGTTTGCTTTTACATACACTCATCTTTTTACAAGATGAACCTGGGCCCATAGTCCAGTGGCTTAAGATACTTCCCTTGCACGGAAGAGACCCGTGTTCGATTCACGGTGGGTCCACTCATAATAAATAATAAAATGGAAGAAGAAAATGGATTTTCGGGGATTAGAAAAAATAGCAAATGGTTTTACAAGAATGAAAGCTGCAACCCGAGAATATTTTCAAACATATTATCAATCAATAAAACCTCCAAAAAGATTATTAAATCCAGACGATAGAGAAAATCTGGAAAAACTATATCAAAAATCACAAACGATTAAAAATCGTTAACATCATACTCAGTAATGAGAAATCATGGTTCCAGAGACAAATTTGGGATCATTTTGAGAACTTTATGTTCGATGAAATAAGCAGTAGAAGAATCCCACGAGATATATTCAGAATGGTAATAATCCAAAAAAATACTACTATTTATACTGTTAGATGGATAGCTTGGTTTTGGTTTTGACGAAAGGCGTGGCAAGCTGCGATAAGCTTGGGGGAGCTGCATGCAAGCTTTGATCCCAAGATTCCTGAATTATCCAGAGATGGAGAAATACGCCGGGAATTGAAACATCTTAGTACCGGCAGGAAAAGAAAACAAAAAGTGATACCCTTAATAGCAGCGAGCGAAAAGGGCACAGGGCAAGCTGAATCCTTTCTTGGTAACAAGATTGGAGATGTGGTGAAATGTACTCCGTACCTTATGAGTCAAACTTTGCTGGAACGCAAGGCTCTAGAGGGTGATAGCCCCGTAGATTAAATAAGGCGGATGATTTTCTAAAAGAGTAGGGCTTCCTGGATTGGAGGTCTGAATACGGCAGGATTAACTGCCAACCCTAAATAAAACCAAAGTCCGATAGTGAACAAGTACCGTGAGGGAAAGCTGAAAAGTACTCTTAACAGAGTGTGAAAAGATTTGAAATCTAACAGTTACAGTTTGTTACGGCTCTTACTGGCTTCGGCCAAAAGGGTTGTAACGTACGTTTTGAAAAACGGGCCAGGGAATTTCTCTATGTGGCGAGACTAATCTTCGATGAAGAGTAATCAAAGCGAAAGCAAGTCTGAAAGGGCGTTAGTCACATGGATTTGACCTGAAGCCAAGTGATCTATTCATGGGCAAGGTGAAGTCTTCCGAAAGGAGGATGGAGGCCTGAACCGTTGTTGTGGACATGCACTCGAATGACCTGTGAATAGGGGTGAAAAGCTTATCTAACTTGGCGATGGCTGGTTCCTATTGAAATATGCCTACGTATAGTCTTGTTTAGCTTGTTAGCGGTGTAAAGGACGGATTGGTCTTGCAGGGGCAAATGCTTACGGAGATCTTTTCAACTCAGAATCTGTTAACTGCCTAAAACAAGAAACAGGGATGGTATGTAAGATACTATTCCGAGACCCGAACAAGGGAGACTAAAGTTAAGGTCCCAAAATTAATGCTAAGTGTAACAAAAAGTGTCTTGAACCTGAGACACCAGGGATGTAAGCTTAGAAGCAGCTATCATTTAAAGAAAGCGTAACAGCTCACCTATCGAGGTTCAAGGCCTTGAAAATGGACGGGGCTAAGCATTATACCGATACTTTAGAGGCACTCAGAAGAGTGTTCTGGTAAATAGGCGTACTTTCTGCGCAGAAGGTTTTATGAGAATAAGGCTGGAGCGGGAAGTAATGAGAATCCTGGTAATAGTAGGATGTGATTTTCCTGAGAATGGAAAATGTCGAAAGGGTAAGGTTTCCTTGGCAATATATGTTAGCCAAGGGTTAGTCAGTACCTAAGTTGTACCCTAACCGAGTACGACGATGGACATAAGGTTAATATTCCTTAACTAATTAAATCTTATATAGTATGGTTTTGCTTTTGGACAGGCAAGCACTCGAGAGGGTGTTTTTGTAAAGAAATCTGTCGAGGGTAATCCTTAGACGCAGAAGAATTTATGAAACAAAATTGCTGATTCCGAGAGCCAGTGAAAAGTCTATGCTCTTGATTTAATTAACTGTACCCATAACCGGCACTGGTGCCCTAGCTTAGTAGGCTAAGACATGAAAGGATAAACCAATTAAGGGAATTCGGCAAATTAGCCCTGTAACTTCGGTTGAAGGGGTGTCTATTTTTGTGTGCTTCAGAAATGTGTATGCATTAATAGATCTCAGTAACAAGGACGGCACGACTGTTTACCAAAAACGTAGCCAAGTGCAAATCCGAAAGGACGTGTATACTTGGTGAGGCCTGCCCAGTGGTGGTGTCTAAAACTCCTTTTCAAGGGAGCTAAGGTCCATTAAACGGCGGGGGTAACTATGACCCTCTTAAGGTAGCGTAATGCCTTGTCGTCTGAATGGCGACGTGCATGAATGGTTTAACGATGTTGTCACTGTCCCTAATTGGAGCCTTCTGAAAATACCCTCCGGTGCACAGGCCGGAGACACCTAGTGGGAAGCGAAGACCTTGTGGAACTTTACTGCAACTTGTTGTTGTAATTTTAATAGAAATGCATAGAATAGGTAGGAGCGTCGAGACTTGTATTTCGGTGCAAGTGGAGCAAATATGTAATACTACCCATTTTTTTTAGGATTGCTTACTCTTTAGAGGACAGCAGCAGGCGGGCAGTTTGACTGGGGCGGTGCCCTGTCGAAAAAATATCGATAGGACTCAAAGATAAACTCATCCAGCTTGGAAATCTGGAGTTGAGTGCGAGGGCAAAAGTTTATCTGACTGTATTTTGAACAATAAGAAATACAGGGACGAAAGTCGGACCTAGTGAACCCACGTGCTTTTTTAATAGAAGCCGTGTCTGATAGAAAAGTTACCCCAAGGAAAATTGGCTGGTCGCCCCCGATAGTCCGAATTGACGGGGCGGGTTGGTGCTTCGCTGTCGGCTCTTCCTATCCTGCGTGTGCAGAAGCGCGCAAGGGTGTCGGAGTTCACGCATTAAAAGGGATCGTTAGCTGGGTTAAGAACGTCGCGAGACAGTTTGTATGATATCTACTAGGTGTGTTATTGTCTGAGTGGAACAAACTCATAGTACGAGAGGAACTGGGTTTGGATGCCTCTGGTGAGCAGTTGTTATATGGCAGGCTGCATAGCTACGCATTGTTTGGATAAGAGCTGAATGCATCTAAGCTCGAAGCCATCCGCAAAACGAGACAATTAAGGCCGTCACATAAGATGACGTTGATAGAATTGCTGTGTAAGATTCAAGTTTCGACGAGAATTTCAGCAGACAATTACTAAAAGCCTCTTTTGTAGTATTTTCTGGATATTCGAAAGTAAGAATTCTTCTACTGCTTATTCTTTGATTTTTAAATATATTTTAAACAATAATAATAATTAAAAAGAAAAATAATAATTATTTAATATGACAAATAAATCAAATCAATATTCTGTTACTTTTTCTGGAGCAACATTAATACGGGTTGATAATGATGAAAACCAAGAATACCATGTTGGAGATCATTTTAGAAGAAATTTAATTCACATGCCCACACCTATAACTGAAATTAATTGTTCTGAAATAGGAAATAATTTTTGTAGAGATGCTGGAGATCGTCCATTAATAAATTCTGATGCTAGATTTACTGTAAAAGAAGTTAAGTATGAAGAAATGGATAGAGATCAAAGTTCAAAAAGAACATATTTCTTACCTATTGAAGATTTTTTTAATAGAGGAAAACCATCTCGTTTAGAATTAAGAGATGAAACTTTTATAATTGATTAATTTTATAAAATACCATATTTGACTAAGAAAAATAATACTATTGCAGCGACGATTAATGCACCTAAAACAGTTAAAATAATTATTCTAAATTGTTTTTCACTTTTATTAAGTTTGGTCCAAGCTTTTGCAGATTTATTCCATTTATCTACATTTGTTAAACCAACTACTGCAAAAATAGCTCCTAAAATCATTAAGGCATTATTTTGTAGAGGAATTCCAACAGCTAACCAAATAAAACCCATTACAAAAAAAGAATAATAATCAGGTCTTCTTTTTTCTTGACCCATATATTTTAAAACTGCGGCCAAAATCCCTAAAATTATTACAGATATTAATACTGCAATTACTAACCATGTTTGCACTCCTACCATATTTTTTAAAAGTTTTTTTACTTTTTAATTCTTTCTACCAAAAGCTTCTTAAATCAACTTTTCTACAATTATCTATGACAATAAAAAATGGAAGCAAAGTAACTCTTGATTATGAAGGGAAGCTTGAAGATGGGACTGTATTTGATTCTTCAAAGCATGGAGATCACTCCCACCCTTTAGAATTTGAAGTTGGAGCTAAGCAGGTTATACCTGGATTTGAAAAAGCTGCTATAGGCATGAAGAAAGGAGAAGAAAAGGAATTTACCTTAAATCCCGAAGAGGCCTATGGAGATCATAATCCAGAATTAAAGAAGGAGATCCCAAAAGATGTTCTTCCAAAAGACCAAGAACCAAAAGTAGGAATGGGTCTAATGCTAGCTGCACCAACAGGTCAACAAATTCCAGGGCAAATTATTGCTGTGGACAAAGACAAAGTTACTGTTGATTTAAACCACCCTTTAGCTGGGAAAAAATTAGTTTTTAATATCAAAGTTATAGAAGTTAAATAATATGGTAAAAAAGAAATCTAGTTTTTTGCAAGCAATTTCTAGTTGGATAATCCTTTCTATAATTGTTATTGCTGTTAGTGCCTATTTTGTTTTTGATTCTTTTTGGATTGGTCCTGCCTTTATTGGCTTGGGGATAATTAGTTTAATTTTTTTGGGATTTTTTAAAATTCCACTTAAATCTGTTTATCCAGATATGATTTTTGGAGCAATTGATAATGGTGTTTTAATTTTTGCCGCAGTATTAGGTGGAGCCTATGCTGGAGTTGCAGGTGCTATTGTTGGTGGAGCTGCAGGAAATACTATCACCGACGGGCTTGGAGGATTATTTGAAGGTTATGTTGCTCAAAATCAAAGAAAATTTAAAATTGATAATGAAAGAACTCCTTTATCTACAATGCTTGGAAAAGCTTCAGGATGTTTATTTGGGGCAGGAGCAGGATTAATTATTGTTTGGTTGATCCAATTAGTTTTTTAAAATTAACTTAATAAAAATTCTTATATTTCTTAAAAGAAAACTCTTAAAAAGCATTAATTCTCTGTAATTTTGTAAGTTGGGTAGTTAACTTCGGGATTCGGTTCTTAAGTGAACAGAAGATATAAATTATAATCTTCGAATTCTGCGGAAGGTCCGCCCACTATAAAATGTCACTTTTCGAAAGAATTGTTGTCGTGAGATAAGGCTCTGTTACAGAAACGCCACAGCTACTTTGGAGCTATGAAACTTTGTGTGAAGCTACGAAAAAGTAGATTTGATGAAACGAACATCCTGACAAGTGCAAGGCTTAGAGCTGCTTAGTTAAATGTTAACACGTTCCGTCCGATCCCTCTGGGACGGGGAACGACAGAAGGTGGCCTATTCCCAACTTACTTTTTCTTTTTAAAATTAATTTTTATTAGTTTTCTAAGTTTAGGTATAAAAAATAAAGGAATTATTATTAATCCGGCCATTATAATAAAAGAATAAGTCATATATCTTGGATCATTGGATGTGCTACTTTGAATTAACATTATAGATCCAATTGTGACTGGAATTGTACCTATTAGTGAAGCTAAAGAATATTTCCAATAACCCATGTTTGAAATTCCCCCTAAAATACATACAAACTCGGGGGGAATCAAATAAAAAAATCTTAAAAGTATTATATTTACAAATGATTTTTTCTCTAAATCTAGCTTTAATTTTTTTAATCTTGGTTTTTTTGAAACATAATCATTTAGATAATCTTTTCCTAACCACCTTGCAACATAAAAAAGAATTGTAAATGAAATAATATGTCCAATAATGGAATAAATAAAAACTTCTAAAAAAGGAAAAATTGTTGCCCCAAAAAAAGTTAAAAAAGGTATTGGTAAAAAAGAAGATACAATAAAAAGGGAAATATAAATTAATAAAAAAAGTTTGGTATCTTTAAGTGGTTCTAAAAAAGTGCTAATTTCTCCTCCAACCCCTAAAATAGATTCTAAAATAGTTAAAACAATAAATAAAATAATTATTGTAATTAATATTTGAAATTTTAATTTATGTTTGTTTTTTTCACCCTTCATTAAATAGATTACAAAATAGAATATATAAATTATTCATAACCTTTTTACAATCATATTAACAACCTTTAAAAAATGGAAAACATATGTTCTTTTAATGGGAATGTAGCTCAGCGGGAGAGCACATGACTGAAGCTCATGGTGTCCGGGGTTCGACTCCCCGCATTCCCACTTCTACTAATTTCAAAAACTTTTATAAAGAGAGATTAATTAAATAAATTATTAAAGAGGAAAAAATGATGGATAAAAAAGAGATTGGAATTGTAAGTTATGTTCTGGGAATTGTTAGTATAGTGCTAGCATTTTTTCAACCATTTGCAGGATTAGTTTTAGGAATAATTGGTTTAGTACAAAGCAAGAAGTTAGGAAAATCAGCTGAAAAAGCTAAAAAATTAAACACCATTGGAATTGTAATTGCAATAATTATGTTGATTGTTTCAATTGTGGTTAGTATTTATCTTGCTCAACAAGGTGCATTTGGAGTCGGAAGCATACCCTTATAATAAAATGATAAACAAAAAAGCTGCAATGGAAATGAGTGTAGGGACAATTGTAACAGTTGTTCTTCTAATGACAGTTTTAATTATGGGGTTGGTTATGGTTAAAAATATTTTTGGGAGTCAAAATGAAAATATTGACATTATAGATGATGCTGTTAAAAATGAAATTGGAAAATTATTTACAGAAGATAGTACTAAAAAAATAGTTGTTTATCCTGCAACAAGATTAGTTCAAATTAAGAAAGGAAGTGATTCTAGTGGATTTAGATTTTCAATTAGAAATACCTATAGTCCTTCAGATCCTGGAGCAAGTACCACATTTGGATATTCTGTTGATGCTGTTGAGGAAAGCTGTGGATTAGATAATTTAGATTTAGCAAATAATTTAATAATTTTGGGTAGAACAAGAGAAAATATTCAATTACCTTATGGGACTTTTATGGAATCTCCAATTATCGTTAAATTTGCAGTTCCAGAAAATTTTCCTCCTTGTCTAGTAAGATATGAAGTAGTATTACGTGATGGGCTTGGAAATCCTTATGGTGCATCTATAAGTGTAGATATTGAAGTTATATCTGAATGATTGAGTAGATTTTTAAATTATTTATTCTTAACATATTTATGCAATTAAAATTATACAATACTTTAACTAGAAAAAAAGAAGTGTTCAAGCCTATTAAAAAAGGCCATGTGGGAATGTATTCTTGTGGGCCTACTGTTTATTGGTTTCAACATATTGGTAATCTTAGAACATATATTTCAAATGATGTATTGAAAAGAGTTTTTGAATTTAATAATTATAAAGTAAAACATATTACAAATGTTACAGACGTGGGCCATTTAACTTCTGATGCAGATACTGGAGAAGATAAAATGGAAAGAGCTGCAAAAAAAGAAAAAAAGAATGCTTCTGAAATTGCTCAATTTTATTTTCAAGCATTTCTTTCTGATTTTAAAAAATTGAATTTAATAGAACCAACTATTTGGTCCTGGGCCACAAAACATATTCAAGAACAAATTAAACTTATTCAAGAATTAGAGAAAAAAGGTTACACCTATCAAACAAAAGATGGAATTTATTTTAATAGCTCTAAACTAAAAGACTATGGCAAACTTGCTAGACTAGATTTAACAAAAATTAAAGCTGGAAAAAGAATTGACATTGGTGAGAAAAAAAGTAAAACAGATTTTGCTTTATGGAAAATCTCAGATAAACAAGGACAAAGGCAGCAAGAATGGAAATCTCCTTGGGGAATGGGTTTTCCAGGATGGCATTTAGAATGTTCTGCAATGGCTTCAAAATATCTTGGAAAACAATTTGATCTTCATACAGGAGGGCAAGAACATATTCCAGTACACCATACAAATGAAATTGCTCAAAGTGAAACAGCTTTTGGTAAAAAACCCTGGGTAAAATATTGGGTTCATTTTGGATGGCTTTTATCTAAAGGGAAAAAAGTTTCAAAATCAAAAGGAGGACTTTATACAATCTCTGAACTTGAAGAAAAAGGATTTGATCCTCTTACATTTAGATATTTATGTTTAACAACCCATTATAAAAAACCATTAAATTTTTCCTTAGAAAATTTAGAAAAAGCTTCTGAAGCCTATAATCGTCTAAAAAATATTATTTCTAAAATAAAAAATGATAAAAAAACAAATAAAAAATATTTAAAAGAATTTCAAGAAGCTATTAATGATGATCTAGAAATGTCTAAAGCTCTTCAGGCCCTGTGGGGTTTAATAAGAAATGAAAAGGCAGAAGGAAAAATTAATACTATTAAGGAAATGGATAGGGTTCTTGGATTAAATTTATTAAAAAAAGAAAAAGTTTCTATCCCAAAAAAAGTAAAAGAACTTGCAGAAAGCAGAGAAAAGGCTAGAAAAGAAAAAAATTGGGATTTGGCAGATCAATTAAGAGGAAAAATTAATAAACTAAATTATATTCTTGAAGATACTAAAGAGGGTTATTCTTTAAAAAAGAAATGATAAAAACAATTTTATTTGACTTAGATGATACTTTATATGATTATCAATCTACTCATAAAAAATCTATGGAAGAGGTTTATACTCTTTTGAAAAAAGAAATAAATTTTCCAAGAAAAAAGTTTATCCATTTATATAATCAAGCAAAAGAAGAGGTAAAAATGGTTTTAGAGGGAAGAGCAGCATCCCATAGTAGGGTTTTATATTTTCAAAGATTAGTGGAAAAAACACACCCCACTCTTGAAGCTAATTTAATAAAAAAATTATATGATACTTACTGGGAACATTTTATAAAAAACATGAAAATTGGCCCTGGAGTTTTAGAGACATTAAAAGAATTAAAGAAAAGAGATATTAAAATTGTCTTAGTTTCAGATATGACCACTCACATTCAATTGAAAAAAATAATAAAATTAAAAATAAATAAATATGTTGATTATTTAGTTACTTCTGAAGAGTCAGGTAGTGAAAAACCCCATTACATGATGTTTCTTTTAGGGTTGCAAAAAACTTCTTGTTTGCCCGAAGAAGCAATTATGGTGGGAGATAACAAAAACAAAGATATGGCAGGGGCAAATGCAATCAATATGAAAACAGCATGGATCACAAAATCAAAGAAAATTTCTAAGGAAAAATCTCATAAAAAACCAAATTATATAATAAATAAGATTCCAGAAATATTGGAAATTGTTGATTCTTTAAAATTCAAATGAAAAAACAAAAAATATTATTTATTTGTAAACATAATATCTTTAGAAGTAGAACCGCTGAAGAACTTTTTAATAAATTTAATAAAAATAAAAAATATTTTGCAGAAAGTGCAGGAATAATAAAATGGGAAAAGAAGTTTCTTAAAGGAGATAAGGGATTTGAAGCTGAAAAAGAAGTTGCCAAAAGATTTGGTGCAAATATCAAACCAAAATCAAGAATTTTAAGTGCCTCTCTTTTAAAAAACACTGATTTTGTTATTATTGTTGCAGATGATGTTCATCCCTCTATATTTAAAGATAAATCATTTAAAGGAAAAACTATTGTGTGGAAAATTAAAGATGTTCAAGAAAAAGATATGAAAAAAATAAAATCAGCTCATGCTTCTGTAGAACAAATAGATAAAAAAATAAAATCTTTTATTAAAAAATTAAAATAAAAGAAAAACTTAATAAACTAAATTATCTTCTTGAAGATACTAAAGAAGGTTATTCTTTAAAAAAGAGGTAAAAAATTGGCTAATGTAAAGGCTTACGAGGGTTTTATTGATAAAAAATACAAACCCAAAAAAACAGATGTGATTGTTCAATATAGAGTTAAACCTTCTAAAGGATATACTTTTAGACAAGTTGCAGAAATGACTGCTGGAGAAAGTTCTGTAGGTACCTGGACAGAAGTTTCAACCATGAAACCTAAAATTCAAAAGCTAGCTCCAAAAGTATTTTATTTAGATAAAAAGAATTATAGAATTAGAATAGCATATCCTCTTAAACTATTTGAATTAGGAAATCTCCCTGAAATTCTTTCAAGTATTGGAGGCAATATATATGGGATGAAAGCTGCCAAAGAATTATTCTGGGAAGATATTAATATCCCTAAAAAAATGTTGGAAAGTTTCAAAGGCCCTAGGTTTGGAATGAAGGGTTTAAGAAAATATCTTGGAGTGTGGAGTAGACCTCTTGTGGGAACAATTGTAAAGCCAAAAGTAGGATTAAATGAACATGAACATGCGATAGTTGCTTATGATTCTTGGTTAGGAGGATGTGATGTTGTTAAAGATGATGAAAATTTAACAAGCCAGGATTTTAACCAATTTAAAAAAAGATTTTTATTGACAATTAAAAAATGTAAGGAGGCTGAGAAAAAGACTGGCGAAAAAAAAGTATATCTTATTAATTGTACTGCAGAAACTCAAGAAATGATTAAAAGAATTAAATTTGTTGAAGCTCATGGCGGGAACTATATCATGTTGGATATTTTAACTCTTGGTTGGGCTGCATTACAAACAGCTAGAAATATTACTAAACTTCCTATACACGCCCATAGGGCCGGACATGCTATGTTTGATAGAGATGCTAAATTTGGTATGAGCATGGAAGTTATTGCACAGTTTTCAAGAATGATTGGTGTTGATACTCTTCATATTGGAACAGCTTATGGAAAAATGTCTGGAGGTAAAAAAGAAGTTCTTCATATTGAAAAAGAAATAGAATCTCAATATACTAAAAAAACAAAAGAATATTTATCTCAAAAATGGTGGGGTGTGAAACCTGTTTTTGCTGTTGCTTCAGGAGGAGTATATCCTCAACTAGTTCCAAAAATAATGAAATTCATGGGTAAAGATGTTGTTATTCAGGCTGGAGGAGGAGTTCATGGACATCCTCACGGAAGTGTTGCGGGCGCAAAAGCAATGCGTCAAGCTGTAGAAGCTTCCTTAAAAGGAGTTTCTCTTAAGAAATATTCTAAAGATCATAAAGAATTAGCAGAAGCTTTAGAAAAATGGGGTTAAAATGGCTAAAAAAAGAACAATAACTAGAACTCTTAGTAAAACAGCTTTAGAATTTGAAAAAGAATTTATGCTCTCTCTTAAAACAGCTCTTATGGCTGCATTTGGTTTTTTAGTTGCTTTAAGTTGGAGGGATGTTATTACTAGTTATTTTGAATCTCTTTCTTTCTATAATGGCCCAGGGGGAAAACTTATTGGTGCTTTGATTGTAACCTTTTTTGCTGCAGTAGTAATTTTTATCTTAACCAAGACTATAAAAAGAGATAAGAAGAAAAAGAAGTAGGATGAAATATAGAAAAACTATTTTTGCTAGTGTTTATACAAAAAATAAATCTGGGAATTTTGAATATTTAATTTTAAAGAGAAAGCGTCATTGGAAAGGGTGGGAATTCCCAAAAGGAGGTATTAAAGAAGGAGAAACACCTCTAGAAACTGTAAAAAGAGAATTGTCTGAAGAAACAGGATTAAAAATTTTGAAAATAAAAAAGTTTGATGTTTCTGGAAAATATGAATATCCTCCTGAATATGAAAATAAAAAAGGTTTTATTGGCCAAATATATGAATCTCTTTATTCTGTAGAATGTAAAAAAGCCAAAGTTAAAATGGATGAAAATGAACATTCAGCTTATAGGTGGGCTAGTTATACTGAATCTAATAAAAAATTAACTTGGCCAAATCAAAAAAAATGTTTAAAGATTATTAATGATTATTTAGTAGATTTAAAGAAAATTCGTGCAAGAGAATACATTACTTCTTCTAATAATCTTATTTTAATTGGAAGAGATAGAAAAAATAATGAAAAACTTGTAAAATATTTTATAGGAAAAGAAAATGTAATTATGCATACCTCTGCTTCTGGGAGTCCTTTTTGTATTCTTACAGATAATGGTTCAAAAAAAGATTTAAAAGAAATGGCAATAGCATGTGCAAAATATAGTCAAGATTGGAGAAATAATAAATCAGATGTTAAAGTACATGTTTTTACAGGAAAAGATGTTTACAAAAGAAAAAATATGCCTGATGGAACTTTTGGCTTAAACAAATTTAAAACAATTAATATTAAAAGGCAGGAGATTTTGACTTTATAAAATGCCATTCGCAACAACAATTCAACTAGGGAAACAGGGACTTACAGACAATTTTCTAGAAACTCTCAGAACACACTTCAAAAAACATCAAAATGTTAAAATTTCTGTATTAAAAAATGCTGGCCACACAAAAGAACAGGCAAAAGAATATGCAGAAAAGATTCTTGAAGCTTTAGGAGTTAATTATACTGCAAGAATAATTGGGTTTACTATTTCCTTGAAAAAATGGCGAAGAGCTATGAGATAGCTTTATATACTCTTTTTTACCCTTAAAAATAGGTTAAATGGCCTTGTGCCAATCTAATTCCGCAAGGAATGACCAAGAAAAAATGAATAAAATATATGAATTGACATCCCACGAATATAATTTAAAATTAGCAGAAGCTCTAAAGAAAGTTCCAGAATTTGAAGTTCCTGAATGGATTCATTTTGTTAAATCTGGATCTGCAAAAGAAAGACCTATAGAAGACCCTGATTTTTGGTATAAAAGGGCTGCAAGTATTCTTAAACAAATTCATAAAAAGAACATAGTAGGAGTTAATAGGCTTAGAACAAAATATGGAAGTAAAAAAGATAGGGGAGCTGCTCCAGAAAAATTTAGAAAAGCTGGAGGAAAAATAATTAGAACAATTTTACAACAAACAGATGCAGCAGGATTAACAGAAATTACTAAGGCTATAAAAGGAGTTAGACAAAGAAAACCTGGAAGACAGCTTACTGAAAAAGGAAGATCATTTATGGAGAAACTAGAATAAAATGGGAATTAAAAATCAACAAAAAAAATCTAAGCTAGGTAAAAAATCACGACAAACTAAGTGGGCTCCTGTTTGGGCTGTTCTTAAAAAATATGGTGTTGGAAAAAGAGTACATCCATCTACTATGACTAGAAATAGAAGATCTTGGAGAAGAACTAAACTACATATTAAACCTAGAAAACAGAAGAAATCTCATTTTGGATAAATAAAAAATGGCTAAAAAAGAAAATACTAAACCAACTGAAAAAATTGAAAGAGAATATGTTATTCCTCTTAGAAAATATTGGAAAAGAGTTCCAAGATATAAAAGGGCAAATAGAGCTGTTAAGGGAATAAAAGAATTTTTAGCACAACATATGCAAATTAGGGATAGGGATCTTAATAAAATTAAAGTTGATATTTTCTTAAATGAGCAAGTTTGGACAAGGGGAATTAAAAAACCACCTGTAAAAATTAAGATTAAAGCTATTAAAGAAAATGGAATTGTAAGGGTTGAACTTTTAGATCTTCCAGACAAAATAAAATTCAAAAAGAAAAGATTTGAAAAAATTGAAGCTAGAGCTCAAGAATCTCTTGAAAAGAAAAAATCTTTTATGGAAAAAGCTAAAGAAGGAATGAGCCAACCTGCAAAGACAACTTCAAAAGAAGAAGCTAAATCTGAAGAAACTGAAAGAAAAGAAGATGAAAAAGTTGATGAAGAAAAAAAGGAAGATGAAAAAGAAAAGAAATCTGCTGTTGTAGAAGCTGGAAATAAAATGGAAAAAGTAGCTGCTAAAAAAGCAAAACATCAAACTACTCCTAAAATGAAGCAGCCTAAAAGGCCACAGAGAAAATCTTTAGCAAAATAGTTTTATAGTTATTAATTCTTAAATTATTATGATTGAACAAATTAAAAAAGATATTAAGAAAATGGCCAATCCTGAAAAGGCCAAAATATATCAAAGATTTTTTAAAACAGGAAAAGGCCAATATGGAGAAGGAGATGTTTTTCTTGGTTTAACTTCTCAACAAATCAAAGATATTGCAAAAAAATATACTGGAATTGGATTGCCAAAAATTCAAGAATTATTAAAAAGTGAAATTCATGAACATAGAATATGTGCTCTAAGAATTCTTTTTGAAAAATATAAAAAATCAGAAGAGGAAGAAAAAGGAAATATATTCAATCTTTATTTGAAAAATACTAAATTTATCAATAATTGGGATCTTGTTGATTTGTCTGCTCCAAATATAGTTGGTGAATTTTTATTAGATAAAAAAAGGATTGTACTCTATAATCTTGCAGAGTCAAAAAGTTTGTGGGAAAAGAGAATCTCTGTTTTAGCTACTTTTACTTTTATTAGAAATAATGATTTTAAAGATTCTTTAAGGATTTGCGAAATATTGTTAAAAGATGATCATGATTTAATACATAAGGCTTGTGGATGGATGCTTAGAGAAATTGGAAAAAGAGATTTGGCTATTGAAGAAAAATTTCTAAAGAAACATTATAAAAACATGCCAAGAACAATGTTAAGATATGCTATTGAAAGATTTGAAGAAAATAAAAGGCAAAAATATTTGAAGGGAAAAATAAAATGAATCAAAAATTAAAAGATCTCCTTGAATTTGGAATAATAAATATAGATAAATCTTCTGGACCTACTAGCTTTAATGTTTCTGATTTTGTAAGAAAGAAACTTGGCCTTAGAAAAACATCTCATTTTGGTACACTTGATCCTAAAGTTACAGGTGTTCTTCCTATTGCTCTTAATCGAGCTTGTAAACTTACAGGATATTTTATGGGCCATGATAAAACATATATTGGGATAATGAGAATTCATGAGGAAAAAAATATGGAAGAAATTCAAAAAATAATTGATAAAAAATTTATGGGAAAAATTCAACAGCTTCCACCTGTAAAATCCAGAGTTAAAAGAGCTATTCGTGAAAGAGAAATTATGAAGTTTAAACTATTAGAACAGGATGAAAAAAATATTGTATTTGAGGCAAAAGTCCAAGCAGGAACATATATTAGAAAATTAATTTCAGATTTAGGAGATGATATTGGGGGAGCACATATGCTTGAACTCCGAAGAACTCAGGCAGGAATTTTTGAAGAAAAAAAATCAGTAACATTATATGAATTTGAAGAAGCTTTAAAAGATGAAAAAAAACTTGAAAAAATAATTACTCCTGGAGAAATAATTAAAACAGTTTATCCAGTTGTTGAAATAAATAAAGATAATTTAATTCAGATCTTTACTGGAAAACCAATTCATAGAGATAACTTAATTAATAAGAAAACCTTCAAAAAAGGAGAAACAGTTTGCATATTTTATAAAAAACAATTTATTGGAATGTATGAGGTAATAAATTCAACTGAAATATTTGCAAAATCTAAATTTGTTATGCAACCAATCAAATGAGACATTTTATTTATTTTTCAGGGCAAGCAAGAACATCTGGTAACTTTGATGTAAAAAACCTGATGAAAGCTGGAAGAATGGATATTGCAATTCATAGTTTTATTAACGCTCTTTTTTTCTCACATGGAGTTAGAGAAGATGTTAAATTTCATTTTGTTTTCTATGGTGCTCCAGACCCTCCAAAACATATAGAAATTCAAGTCAATAAAGAAGAAGGCCTTCCAGAACCTGAAAAAGGAGTTCAAAGAATAGATATTAGTAAAAAAGATGTAGGTTCCTTATTAAAAAAAATTTTATACAAATATAAGAAAGGAGAGAAAAATGAAGTTTTTCAGGGATGTTTTATTGAAAAGAGGAGTTTTTTGAAAGTTGTTGAAGATCTTATGAATGAAGGAAAATCTGTTTTTATTTTAGATAAAAAAGGAGAAGATATTAGAAAAGCAAAAATCCCTAAAAATTCTGTTTTTATTTTTGGAGATCAAGAAGGTTTACCAAGAAAGGAATTTAAAAGACTAAAAAAAATGGTAAATTCAGTTTCTATTGGTCCAAAAATGTATTTTGCTAGCCAAACAATTACAATTGTTAATAATGAACTAGACAAAAGAGGGCTGTAGGGAAGGCTTATCTTTTGCTTTTAAACCGCCTACAACCCACTAAGATCTATTTTAGAAACAAATAGAGAGTGTTGAGAGCATGAATCCCTTTTTGGAGTAAAGGGATCTGAGAGGTTGAAAAATGAAATGAAGTTTATTTTCAAGTACAATAAGATAGATTTTGCTTTATAAAACGATTATGAAAAATTCATCTAGACTCTAGTTCCATAATCTTTTTAAACGAAAAATAGGTTGTTTTTTTATGAGATTTGTATTTACTCCTGATTGGTTTTTGGGAAAAGATGTTTTAATTGATGTTTTTAGTTTTCTTACACTGGTGGTATTTTTTATTCTAGCATTCAAATATTCTAAAATTAGTAATAATCGAAATTTATTATATCTTGGTTCTGGATTTGGATTGATCGGTTTAGCTCAATTATCATCTATTATTACTAAAATGGTTCTTTATTTTGATTTTGGGCCTAGTCAGCAGATAGGAAGAGCTCTTGTATCTACATATCATGTTATGAGTTCAGTAGATATTTTTTATTTACTTGGATTTTTCTTTTTTAAATTTTTAATGCTTTCAGGATTTTATCTTATCTATAGGCTTCCAAGAAAAAATAAGTCTTTTTGGGACATTATTGTAGGAATTTATTTTTTAGTAATTTCAATATCTATTGTTAAAGAAATGTATTACTTATTTTATCTAACAGCATTAATTTTAATGACTTTGATTGTTATAAAATATATTAAAATCTATAAGAAAAATAATTCAAAAAATACTCTTATTTTGATTACTTCTTTTGTAATTTTAGCATTTAGCCAATTAATTTTCTTGCTCTCTCCCCTTGAAACATTTTTTGTTTTAGCAGAGATCTTTGAACTTATTAGTTATGCAATATTACTTGGCCTTGGAATTACACTTTTAAAACATGGAAACAAAAAGAAGTCGAATGGACATCATCTCAGACATCCTGTCCATGATACAAAAAAAAGGCGGAAAAATTAAGCCAACTCATTTAATGTACAAAGCTAATCTTTCCCACACTCAAATGAAGATCTATCTAGAAAATCTTATGAAAAATAAGTTAATTGAAAAGGTTAAAGAAGGCAAATCAAATATGATTGTTATTACAAATAAGGGAATTGATTTTTCTATAAAATATATCCAGATGAAGGAATTTGAAAACACCTTTGGTTTATAAGATAAAAATTAATAAAGGCATACTATTTACTACTCTTATGAAAAAATCAGTAAGACTCTATATCCTTGGCACTGTTCAGGGTGTTTTCTTTAGAATGTTTATTAAAGAAAATGCAGAAAAATATAATGTTAAAGGATTTACCCGTAATTTAGAAAATGGGAAAATTGAAGTTTTTTTAGAAGGAGACACTAATGATGTTAACAAAATGATTGACCTTTGCAAAAAAGGGCCAAAACATTCTCAAATAAAAAATGTAGAAATGAAACCAGAACCTTTTCAAAATTTCAAAACTTTTAAAATTCTACATATATAATTCTTAAAATGATCTATACAAATTCTGATGGAGGTGCAAGAGGTAATCCTGGCCCAGGAGCAATAGGAGTAATAGTTAGGGATGAAGGAAAAATTTTAACAAAATATAGTGCAAGAATTGGAGATAATGTTACTAATAATATTGCGGAATATGAGGCCCTAATAAAAGCTCTAGAACTTGCAGCACAACATACAGAAGAACTAACTTGTTTTTTAGACTCTCAATTAATAGTTAAACAGCTTATGGGAGAATATAGTGTTAAAACACCCCACATTATGGAATTATTTTTAAGAGTTCAAAAATTACAGGAAAAATATAAAAAAATCACATATGTTCATGTTAGTAGGTGGGATAAATTCCAACAAATAGCAGATCAACTTTTGAATGAAGAGCTAGATAATAAATAAAGTTATAAATAACTAATTCTTAGAAAAAATATGGGGAGAGAAAATCAAATAATTGGTGAGAGATTAAAAAAATTAAAAGAGCTAAAAACATTAGGTATTGACCCTTATCCTGCTGAATTTGAAAAAAAAGATACTATCCAAAAATGTTTAGAATTAAAATTAAATTCTAAAGTTAAAACAGCTGGAAGAGTAATGATTAAAAGGGGTATTGGTAAAATAATTTTTAGTGAACTATTAGATGGTACTGGAAAAATTCAAATTGTTCTCCAAGATAAAGAAACTCCAAAAAAGACTGTTGATTTTTTTAAAAAATATGTTGACGCTGGAGATTTTGTTGGTGTTGAAGGAAAAGTAATAAAAACTAGGACCGGACAACTTTCTATCTTAGCTAATAAAATATTTTTATTAACTAAATCTATTTTACCCTTGCCAAATAAATGGCAGGGACTTAAAGATGAAGAAGAAAAATTAAGAAAAAGATATTTAGATATTCTTATGAGTCCGGAAATAAGAGAATTATTTTTGAAAAAAGAAAAGTTTTGGAAAACTATGAGGGATTTTTTAAATAAAAAAGGTTTTACAGAAGTTGAAACACCTATTTTAGAAAATTCTGCAGGAGGTGCTTCTGCAACTCCCTTTAAAACACATCATAATGCTTTAGATATAGATGTTTTTCTAAGAATTTCAATGGGGGAGTTATGGCAGAAAAAATTAATGGTTGCAGGATATGAAAAAACATTTGAAATAGGAAGGCAGTTCAGAAATGAGGGCATGGATATGGAACATCTTCAAGATTATACTCAAATGGAATTTTATTGGGCTTATGCTAATTATAAAATGGGCATGGAATTAACTGAAGAAATGTATAAGGAAGTTACTAAGGCTGTTTTAGGAAAACTAACATTTGAAACAAGGGGCTATAAAGTTGATCTAGGAAAAAAATGGGAAATTTATGATTATGAAAAAACAATTAAAAAATATACAAATGTAGATATTTACAAGGTTGATAAAAATAAAATTAAAACAGAATTAGATAAATTAAAGGTAGAATATAATCCGACAGGGGATAAGTGGAGGCTTGTTGATGCTCTTTGGAAATATTGTAGGAAAAAATTATCTGGGCCAGGATTCTTAGTTGGTCAACCAGTAGAAGTTTCTCCCCTTGCAAAAAGAGATGTTAAAAATCCAAAAAAAGTTCAACAGTTTCAAATTATTATTGCTGGAAGTGAAATGGGTAATGGCTATTCTGAATTAAATGATCCTCTTGATCAAGAAAAAAGATTTGAAGAACAGGCTAAATTGAAAAAAGCAGGAGATGGAGAAGCTCAAGATCATGATGAAGAATTTGTAGAAGCTTTGAAATATGGTATGCCTCCAACATGTGGATTTGGATTAAGTGAAAGATTTTTTTCATATTTAGTTGATAGGCCTGCAAGAGAATGTCAAATATTTCCTCTAATGAAACCTTTTGAGGAAAAGACAAATAATAAGAAAAAATAAAATGGCCTTAATTGTAAAATCTAATATTAAAAAAACTGTAAAAGAGCTTGATAAAGAGAATTCTGTTTCTAGTGTTGCTGAAGAAGTTGGCCTTACCTTGGAAAGAAAAGTTGAAGAAATTTTAAAAAATGCTATTGACAGGGCAAAAGCAAATGGCAGAAGAACTATCCAAGCAAGAGATTTATGATCATGCCTGAAAAAGAAAAAATTAGTAAAAGTAAACAAGGTAAAAAGAATCGTGCTGCAGGGGCTCGTTTTGAATTAAAAGTTAGAACTCAATTGGAGACAGAAGGTTGGACAATTGACAAATGGGGAAATAATGTTGATTTTGAAGAACCAGGAGGGAAACTTGTAAAAGCTAAAAGAAAATACAATCCTTTTATGAAAATTATCGCTATTGGGACTGGGTTTCCTGATTTTATTTGTTTTAAATTAAAAGATAAGCAAAATTATGAAGTAATAGGTGTAGAAGTTAAATCAAATGGTTATTTAGACAAAACTGAAAGGGCAAAGGCAGAATTTTATTTAAAAAATAAAATATTTTCAAAATTTTTAATTGCTAAATCTAAAAAAGAAGGAAGAAAAATCATTGTAGAATATACTGACTTTTCAAAGAAGTATAATAAAACTTAAATTATCTAATTTCTTTAATATTTTATGGGTAAGCTTATTTTAGCTTTTCTAGTCATTTTACTATTACCTATGCTATCATCTACCTGTGAAATAGGCCAAATTGATCTTAATGCTGCTTCATTAGAAGAACTTGATTTATTATATGGAATTGGACCTGCAAAAGCTCAATCAATTATTGATAACAGGCCATTTACCTCTCTAAATGATTTAATTAATGTTAATGGAATTGGGCAAATTACTTTAAATAAAATTATAGAACAAGGATTGATGTGTCTTAATGATGAAAATGAAAATAATGATTCTTCTTCTGAAGAAAATCTTGACTCTCCTAGAACTTATTTTGTTTCAAATATTAGTAATTATTCAGAATTAGAATTTCTTCCAATAATTGGAAAAGTAATAGAACTAAATTCAAAAGATATAAATATAGAGGAAAATAATAAAGAATTAGAAAAAAGTGATTATGCATTATATGGATTTTTTATTTTCTGTATATTCTTAATTATTTTATTTAAAATAAAAAACACTTCAAATAAAAATGAGTTTCATGGATAACGTTAAAAAAAGCATAAGGGCAACATTTATTTTAGAGATAATTGGAGCTCCAGCAGAACATTTGGTAAAAACTCTTGAAAATATTATTGAACAAATAAAAAAAGAAAAAGGGATTAAGATTATCTCCAGTAAAATTAATGAGCCTAAAGTTTTAGAACAAAGAAAAGATTTTTTTGCAACTTTTGCCGAGGTGGAAATAGAAGCAGAAGAAGCTATGCAAATATCATTATTGATGTTCAAATATATGCCTGCTCATGTTGAAATTATTTCTCCTGAAAATCTAAGCCTTACAAACCATGATTTGGGTGAAATTCTAAGTGAACTTGCAAGAAGACTTCATAGTTATGATGAAATGGCAAGAGTTCTTCAAATTCAAAAAGAAAATCTTGAAAAAACACTTGAAAGTTTATCTAAAAAATCTAAAGAAAAAATTGCTGTAAAAAAGAAATCTAAAAAACCTATAAAAAAGAAGTAAAATATTTATATATAGTATTTTGTTAATTTCTTTATGAATAAAAAAGGTCAAATTACTATTTTTGTGGTTGTTGCAATTATTTTTATTGCAGTGATAGCTCTATTTTATATTTTTAAAGATAATTTAAGTTCTAGTGGATCTGGAGAATATGATTACATTTATTCTTTTGTTGAAGAATGTATAAGGGATGTGGGGGGATCTGCAATATATTATGTTTCTGAAAGAGGAGGTTATTTTATTCCTTCTGAACAATCTACAGATGAAATTCCATACTATTACTATTTAGGGCAAAGTTATTTGCCTTCAAAAGAACAAATTGAGGATGAAATTTCAGAATATATAAATGAAATGTTATTTTTCTGCACTCAAAATTTTGTTGATTTTAATGAAGTTAATATCTCTCAAGGAAAAGTAAATTCTAAAACATATATTGATGATGAAGAAATTATTTTTGATATAGAATACCCAATTACTATTAAAAAAGGAGAAAATACTTTGATTATAAAAGATTTTGAAAATATTATTTTATTCATGAAACTAGGATCAATCTATGATTTATCTTCAGAAATAATTAGGCAGCAAAAAGGAAATGATGATACTTGTTTAACCTGCCCCCTTAATTTTGCAATTGAACATGATCTTTATGTAGATATTTCTTTATACGACGAGGATACAATATTATATCTTATTGAAGATCAGGATTATTCCCCTCCACTTAAATTTAAATTTTTAAATAAATATAATTAAAATGAATAAAATAGTTGCTATCATATTTGCTAGTATTTTTTTGTTTAGTTTTGTGAGTGCAGAAAATATTGCTACAATAGATGAAAATGGCCTCGGATTTGAGGATTCTAATTTAATGCAAGAATTTGAAGAAATAATCTGTGGAGAAGAAGTTCTTGACCAAGATTCTTGCCCCTTGGAAAATGTTTTTGGAAAAATTGATAAGATTATCCCTCAAGAAGTTATACTTGTAATTCAAGAGGTAAATCCAGAGGCTGCAAAAGCAATAGAATTAAATAACCAAATTCAAAGATATGTTCAACAAGGGACCCAAATTTGGGGGGTATTAGAAATAGATGAAATAGGAATTATCAGGAGTGGAACTTTTTTAGCAGGAGGGGAAATATTTGAAATTGGAAATATGCTTAATCAAAATCTAAAGGCAGAATATGTTAGAACAAATGGCCAGATTGATTTTATGACAGCATATACTCAAGAAAAATGGACTCCAATTGGAAAAGCAGCAATAGCACTCATAAAAGAAGGTGGTTTTCTTGAAGCTATCTCTTTTAATCCTTGTTTAGAAAATAATTTGGAGGGAAATTGCGTTCCTGAAAAAACAATTTTTAATAACCTTCAATTTGAAATTGAAGGGGAAACGCTTTTAAATTATTTTGTTATAGATGAGAATGGAAAAATTGAATCTGCTAAATTTTGGGTAAATGAGAATGGAGGAGAATATTTACTTGGAAATCAAAGAATTTATGCCCCTTCTTCTTCAAGTGTTAAATATGAATCAATTTCAAATTCTATTTCCATTAGTATGGGAGTTGGTTCTAAATTAGAGTCATTTCAAAAAAAAATTAATGAATCTCTTGAAGGGGCTGAATTAACAATTAGAGGTTCAGATATTGAACTCCCCACAGGAGAGATATTGGCTGGAGAACTTGGTTATAAAAATAATAATTTCTTTATAAAATCTGGAACAGAAAATTCAATCATTATTGATGGGATCAAATTTAAAAGTCCTAAAGAAGAAGATCTAATCTTATTTTTTGGAGGTGATCCTCCTGGAGATTTTTCTAAAAGCTATGTTTCCTTTGATTCTAAAAAAGGTATTATTGTTTTAGATGCTAAAAAAAAGGGGATTTCTGAAATAGATCTTAATTATGGATTACATAATTCTGAAAATTTAATTATTAAAAAACTTGAAAATTCGAAAATAATCTTAAGTGATCGAGATTCTCAAAACCTAGTTCCAAAATTAAAAATAATTGAAGAAGAAGATTCAAATTATAATGTTTTAGTTGGGGAAATTGGAATTTATAATGAACAGGGGGAAATTAAAACTAAAATTAGAGATAATTTGAGGGTACCTAAATCTAGTATAGGCCTAGCAATTGAAATAGAAGATCAAGAAGGAAATAGTGCTCTTGGAACAAAAGAATTTCCTCAAAAAATAATCATAAATGATTTTAATCAATTTTTATTTGTCCCCAAGGATCTTTCTGAGGAACATATCATTAATCCTAATTTTAATGAAAGATTAAATTTTGATTATTCTGGGTTAGAAAATATTAAAAGTGATATAAAAGAAGATTTTGGAATTAAAATAACAGGGGATGTCACCCTTTATGATCTTAAAAGAGTTAGAGATCTTCTTGGAGCTGCTACTCCTGAAATGATTTCCAGTGTTAATGAAATTGAGATTATAAGTGGAGATGATGAGATTTTGGGGGGATTTGCCTCTGGATTTGCAAATCCCTATAATCGAAAAGTAAGCATATTAAATTCTAAATTAGATAAAGCAATACTTTTACATGAAATGGCCCATACACAAACATACCAATTATTTCAAGAACCAAAAAAAGTTTATGAAAAAGAATTTCAAGATCTTAGATCAGACTATTTAAAAAAAGAAATAAATGAAGAAGAATTTAGAAAAAAAATAAATGAATTAAAACAAAAATATTCCTCCGCAAAGGGAAGATTTTATTATTATCTTTTTCCAAAAGTTAAATTTATAAAAGAATGGGAAAATATTGCTGGAGATGATTATGGTAGGGGCCTTGGTGAAAAAAATTCAGCTATACCTGGCCTTAAACTATTAAACATAGGTCTAGCTAATGAATGGGCTGTTAATGAAGATGATAGTCTTCTTTTAGGAGGGGAGGACATTAATAGATATGGTGCAAAAAATGGTTTTGTAGAACCTTATGGGGCTAATGATATTTTGGAAGATATTGCAACCTTTGTAGAAACAGTATATGAAAAACCTTCATTTTTTGAGGATCTTTTAAATCCAGAATCAGAAAAATATGATGAGAGATATCTTGAAAAATTAAAATTATTAAAAAAATATGGTTTCATAAAAGAAGATGCTTACAATAGCATTATGGAGTCAATATGAAAAAAATATTAATTCTGGTAATTATGATTTTTTTATTTTCTACAATTAGTGCAGATGTTCCAAAATTTTATGAATTAAATATTTATTATTCTGAAGGAGATTTTTCTCTTAATAATCTTAGTATTCAATTAGATAATTCTTTTGAAAATATTCCGGGAGATTATACTGGAGAAATCATTTCTGAAGAAGGGAGCCTATTAGATATGTTTATTTTTGAAATTCCTTCATTTATTATTGCTGAAAATATTAATGGTGGGGGAAATGTTATTTTTTACAATGAATCTTCTTTCACTATTTATGCACCTTATTATGAAAATGCTAGAGAAATTATAATTTATGATTCTGAATATATTGAAATTCTAAAAATAGAAGTAAATCAATTTTCAACAGTTCTAAATAATCAAATTAATTCTATTGGAGAAAATAACAATCAGAATACATCTTCAAATTATGAGAGTCAAAACCAAGAAAATTCTGAAAAATCTATCGAAGATTATTGGTGGGCCCTTCTAATTGTTTTAATTATTTTAGTTGCAGTTTTAATAAAAAAGAAATAATTATTTTTTACCTTTTGCAATTCTAGAAAAATTTATTTTCCTTTTTTCCACACCCAAATATTTTTGTTTAAAGAACCAGAATAAGGCCAGAATTACTAAAAATACTAATAACCATCCAATTGTTTTACCTAGATCCCCCCTATCTATTTTTTGTTCACATTCTGCTAAACAACAAAGACCATCTCTTGCAGGTTCTGTTTCCCCATTACAAACAAAATTTTCTTCACAAATTACTCCAGATATTTCTTCACAACTTTGTACAATAGCGGGATCATTTATTGTTTGGTTATTTTCTGGAAGAGGAATAAACTCTGGGAAAAATACTAAATCTATTAAAATAGAATCATTTAAATTAAAACCATTTAATTTTGCTAAAATAAATCCTTCTAAAGATTTATTTTCTGAATCTGAAGTAAAATTAAGGGATAGCTTAAGACTTTTATTTGATTTTAATTCATCCACAGCATATTCAGATAATTCTAAATAAGGTTCTAAAGATTCTGAAACACTTAAAGAAATATTTTCTAAATCAGCTTCACCATCATTAAACAAATAAATTATCCTATTTGAGAGGTCATCAATATACATTGAAACAGAAATTTCTTGAGGTTCAAATTTAAAACTTTTTTCTTTTAATTCTTCAGGAATATTTGTGATAGTTACTTCGATAGGTATTTCATATTCTAGATTATCTGTACTTAATCTGACAAATTCAATTGTACTGTTTGTACTGTTTGTTATATTTTCTAAATTAAAATAAATTTTTTTAGTTTCTCCAGGGATTAAAGTTATTGCATTATCTGAAATTTCATCTTCATTTGCAAAAAGAAAATCAAAAAAACCTATTGATTCTTCTTCAGTTTCATTAAAATTAATATCAATTGTTATTTCTTGATCTTGTAAATTTAAAGCCTCAATATAGAAATTATTTTCTGCTATTACAAATCCTGGATTAATTGAAAAATCTGCTATTGGTTCTAGAATTGTGAAATTTTTTTGAATTTCTTCTTCACTTGTTTGTCCAGCCCTAATATATTTTATATTTTTTAAAACAATAGAATAGTTTCCTGCTGCCTTACCAATTAATGAAGAATAAAGATAATATTCATTTCTTATTTTTGTTAATTCAAATTCAAGAGGCACACTAGTATATTGGTTTCTATAAAAAAAGATATTTTCTTTTTGTAAATTATCTACAAAGGTTCCAGAAAATTTTATTATCATTGTTTCTCCTGAATTAAAATTATCTTTCATTTCTAAACTAACTGCAGAAACAAAAGAGGGAAGTGTTATTAATAGAAATAAAGCCAACACTAAAATTTTATTTATTTTAAATAAATCTATTTTCATAAAAATGTTAAAGAAATGAGCTTAATAAAGTTTATTTTTCTAGAAAACTATTTTCCCATCTCTCTTAATTTTCCAAGAACATCATCTAATTCGCCTTTTCCTCTTTTTGCAGAAGGAGGAATTTGTCTTGGAGGCATTGGTCTTCGAGGTAATGGCCCTCTTAATTGGTGAGCCATTCTTGGAGGACCTCTTCTAGGCCCTTTAGGCCCTGTTGAATCATTTTTTCCACCTTTCATTCTAAACATAAGTTCTCTTAACTTATCTTTGTAAATAATTCCTAGGACAATTAAGATAATTAGGATGATTAAAATCCATATCCAAATATTGGTGCCCTTTGGATCTGATTTTTCTTGGCAACATACTTGACTTGAAGAACAACTATAATATGCTGTTTCTTCTTCGCCTGTTTCACAACCATATCTACAAACTCCAGAACCACTTGATTCACAAGTATTAGTTCCAACACCTCCGTCGTCGTCATCATCATCATCTACGCAAGAACCATAAACACAGCAAACTTCTCCAGAATATAATAAATCATTTGCAGTGGCATCTTCTACACCATTTTGACATCTTTGATTTGAATCACAAATTTCACCTTGTTTTTCTGAACAAGATTCAGAAATTCCAACATCACAACAAAAATATCCTGCCCCAGAACAAGTATTTGCCTCTATAATCTCTCCACCCCCACTCCAACAAGATTCTTGACTTTCACAAGAATATCCTGCACTTTCACAAGTAGAAACAGGACCAGGATCTACACCCCCTGTTGTTGCTCTTGGCCAAATAGAATAAAGTAAAAAGGCATTTGATTTTATAATTTTATTATCCCAACAACCTTCTTCATCTTGAACACCTTCTTCTAAAAGCCAATCAATAGTATTTTGTTTTTCATCAAGATCATCATATCTAAAAGGATATAGTGCTAAGGCAGTATCATAGAATTTATTATTTGTAGAAATTTCCTGCCAATATTTATTAAAAATTTGTTTATTTAATAAAGAATATTGATATTCATTATTTTGAGTGATAAAATAAAGAAAGGCTTCTGGTAAAAATCTATCATTTGTTTCATCTTCAGCCATTACTATTAAATAAGGCATATAGGATGAAATATCTTCTCCAATAGATTCTAATGCCAATACAGACCACAGACTTGCCTCATAATTACAAACACCAGATACTTCAAAACAATCTGAGTTTACAGATTCGATTGTTTTTCCATCTGCAGAAGCTCCATTTGCTCCACTTAAAACATGAAGTGTTCCTGCTGAATCTCCACTATTTTTAAATATTAATGAACTTGTAAAATCTTGATCACAGGAAATTTCAAAATCAGAACCATAACAATCAGAATCTATATCTAGCCAATATCCTCCCTGGGATACTCTTAAACAATTATTTGTTTGTAAATTATCTATTGTTTTATCTTCATTAAAATCAACATTGGTGGTTACTATGTTTGAATTAATTTCATACTTTATAGAACATGTTGAAGCATCAGCAGTATCTATTTGTAAAAGCCATTCCATATTTGTAGGGGCTCCTTTTTGAGTAATTAACCAATTTTTTGAATCTTCAACACTTACACTTTTTTCATTTAAAGCCCACATAGCCATGGCAGTATTTTGTATATTACACCCTGAATTTGAAAAACATCCTGAATTTGCTTTTTCATCTAAAAGTTCTAATTTACATTTTCCTGTAGCTAAGAAAGAAAATACTTTTTCCTGTATGGAAAGATCCTGACACCCTCTTTCAATGATTTCACTATTTAAACAAGTATAAGCATTATCTATTTTAGTAGAATTAAATTCTGCTGCCGCAATAAAAGAGAGATTTGTTAGTAGGAATAAACAAACAAACAATATTGCAAATAGCCACTTCTTTTTCATATGGTCTACAATGATTTCTTCTTTTTAAAATTATCTCTCTTATTTGTCTTTGGTTTAGATTTTTGTTTTGTTTTTTTATTTGACTTTTCTAAATTATTTTGTTGCAATGTTTTCTTCACTGTATAGTTCACAGGATTTTTATATCTTAATTCTTCTTCAGTGGGAATAACTCCAATTCCTTTATAATGATCTTTTGAAAAATTTGGGGGAGGTATAACTTTATTTCTATAATTCCAAATTAATTGAGATTGAATATATCCTTTTTTTAAGGGTATTTCATTTTTTTCATTCCATTGAGCAATTCTTTTTTCAAGTTCTGCCCTTTCCATTCCTACTGATCTAAATAAACCTAATAAAATAAATAAAGCTCTTTTTCTCCCATCTCCAACTCCTTTTAGAATTTTTTGAATAGAAGGAGAAAAGTTTTTTTCAGATAAGTTCTCTAGTTTAATAACTTTATATTCAAAATTAGTATGTTCTTTTTGTTCTTCACTATTATTTTGCTTATACCAATCTAAAGCTTGCATAAGAAGTTCTTTTGCTTCTCCTTCTTTACAATCTGGTATAAATTTTTTTATTTTTACTTTCATAGGATCTGCATGATTAAGATCAAAGTTCTCAAGTTCTTCAGGAGTTAATACAATACTTGCCAAAGCTGTTTTTTCATGTAGGGAATAGGGCATTCGAAATAAATGTCTTGGAGAAACTAAAATTAAATCAGGAATAACCTGTGTTGATGCTTTAAAATCACGGACATATTTACTTGGTTTTGTTAATGATGATATTTGTTCTACTAGCTTTTTTTCAGTAGTATGCATAATATACTGAAGTATTATTCTTGGCCACTCTGGAAACATATCTGCAGTTCGTACACCATTAATATCTTTAGGAAAAGCTTTCCAAGGAATAATTAAGTGGAAACCTTTTGAACCTGAAAATTTAATTCCAACATTGTTAAATCCATGGAATTTTAACATTTCAATTATTATTTTTGCTAAAACTTTACTATAATCAATATACTTACTATCAATATCTAAAATAAGATCCCACCCTTTTCTTAATTCATTTAATTGTTTTTTATCTAAATTTGTAGATATTTTTAAGGGATCTTCCCAAATTTCTTCAGAACAATGAAAAGAAGTTGCTCCTTTTTTTACTAATTCAAAAATATCTCCCTTGTATTGAAAAGAATCCGGTCTTTTACCAAAATGTTCCATCATAAAGCTTGGAGCTATTTCTCGATCTTCTGAAAAATCAAAAAGGGCTTGTTGAACTTCTGGTTTAGAATAATATAATTGAAGTATTTTTTTGATTCTTTTTTCCTTTAAACTAGGGTTTTCAGACTTATTTTCCATGCAAAATTAAACCTCTAACAATATATATAAATTACCTTATACTTAATAATAACAATACTTAAAAGTAAAACTTGTCTGATAAAAAGATGCTCGTAAAACTAGATCACCCCGCAATATTAACAAAAGCTGTAGAAATTATTTCAGAGTTAGTTACAGAAGTTAGAATAAAGATAAGTGAAACAGGTTTGGGTATAACTGCTATGGATCCTGCTAATGTTGCAATGGTTGGATTTAAAATACCTAGAACTGCTTTTTCAGCTTTTGAAACAGGTGAAGAAGTACTTGGAATTAATTTAGATAATTTAAAAAGAATATTAAAAAGATGTGGGACAAATAGTTCATTAATATTTGAAAAAAAAGATAATTTATTAGAGATTCAAATTGAAGACAGAATTAAAAGAATTTTTACATTAAATTTAATTGAAATTGATTCTGAAGATAAAGAAATTCCTAATTTAGAATATAGTTCTAAAGTTGAAATAGCTTCTGTAGATTTAATTGCAGCTGTAGAAGATTGTGCAATTGTTGCAGATGCTTGTAAATTTGAAATTAAAGATAATAAATTTATTATTCAGGCTAAAGGTTTGAATTCCACATTGTCTGAATTTTCAAGTGATGAAGCTACTATTGAAGCTGAGAATTGTAAATCAAAATATAGTCTAGAATATTTGCAAAAATTTGTAAAAGGTTCAAAACTTTCTGAAAAAACTATTTTGAAATTTGCAGAAGACCATCCATTAAGAATTGATATTCAAACAGACCAAATTGGATTAAGTTTTATTCTAGCTCCAAGAGTAGAAACTGAAGATTAATTTTATAAACTAAGTTTTCTTAAAGAAAGCATGGGTGATACTTTAAACAAAAGAGGTCAAGTTACAATTTTTATTGTAGTAGCTATTGTTATTATTGCTATTGCTGCATTACTATATCTTTTTTCCCCAGGTGTGAAATCTATTATTAGTCCTGATTCTCAAAACCCTGAAGAATTTATTAGAGAATATCTTCAAGAAGAAATTGAAATGAATATTAAAACAATCGCCATGCAGGGGGGAAACTATGATCTTAATAATACTCTTTCTATTTCCTATGGAGAATATGGGGTTTCTTATTTATGTTATACAAGTAGTCCTTCTCCAATTTTTTGTACAATGATGCCTGCAGGAAATACTTTGATGCCTCATTTTGAAATTGAAATTAAAAATTCTATTTCTCAAACTATTGATGAGGCCTTTAACTCCCTTCAACAAAGTTATGAAGATGAGGGGTATTCTGTTAATATTAAACCAGGGGAAATTGATGTAAATATTATAGAAGAAAAAATAAAAATAAATTTAGATTATAAGGTCTCTTTACAAAAAGAAAAAACAGAAGAGTTTGAGGAATTCAATATGATTATAAACAATAATCTTTATCAACTATTAAGTATTGCTACAAATATCTTGCAGCTTGAATCTATTTATGGTTTTGCAGACCCAGATAGATATTTGGATGCTCAAGGTCCAAAAGGATTCATGTGGGAAAAAGAAACTACAAATGATGGCACCAAAATTTATGAACTTAATAATATTTACACAGATGATAAATTTCAATTTGCTGTTAAGGGGGGAATTTAAATAATGAAAAATAAAAAAATATTAATTTTATTATTAATGACTTTTGCAATTATAATCTCATTAAATTTAGTAAATGCAATTTGTTGTGAAAAAACAACAGGGGATGAATATTGTGTTTCTGTTCCTCCTGAAAATTCTGATGCTTGTGCACCTGGTTTTAGAGCTTCTCCTTCTTCTTGTCAGGAAACAACTTATTGTTCTACAGGAACTTGTGTAAATACTGACCAGGGAACTTGTACTCCTAGTCCTCGAACAACATGTAATAGTCTTGAAGGCGGTCTTTGGGTGGATGATTCTCCTGAAGATGTGCCCCAATGTCAGGTGGGATGTTGTTTAATTGGTGAACAAGCTAATTTTATAACTGAAACTGCCTGTTTATCTCGAGTTTCTGATCTTGAAGAAGAAATAGAATATGAATTCTTAAGTAATATTCATGATGGAAATACTTGTGCAGCTTTGGCAAATCCAAGTGAAAGAGGAGCTTGTGTAAATCCTAATAGTGCAGGAGGAAGAGAATGTAGTCATGAAACAAGAGAAGATTGTCAAGAAAGTGGACTTGATTTTTATGAGGGATTTTTATGTACTGCTCCTGAATTAAACACAAAATGTGTTGATACAGATCAAACAACTTGTGTTAATGGAAAAGAAGAAGTTTATTTTAAAGATTCTTGCGGAAATATTGCAAATATATATAATGCGGAAAAAAGAAATGATATTATTGGTTATTGGACTGAAATGATTAATTGGGTAGATTCCTGTGTTATAGATCCTGAAGATCCTGAAAGTATAAAAGATTGCGGTAATTGTGTTTTCAGATTAGGAAGTACCTGTGGAGAATATAGACCTGGAGAGGATCTTAATCCCACAATTGGAGATTATGTTTGTAGAGACATGGGTTGTTGGTATGATAATGACAATGACCAGGAAAAAGAATATTATGATCATGATGAAAGATGGTGTGCCGATGCAGGGTGGATAGAAGGAACTCCTGGTAAAGAAGAACTTGTTTTAAAATGTTATAATGGTGTAATTTCTAAAGAAAGATGTTCATCTTATCGGTCTCAAGTTTGTTTAGAAACTACTACAACTTATAGTAATGGGGTAGAAGATACTCAAGCAGCTTGTGTTATTAATAATTTTGGAGGATGCTATGGTGCTCAAACTAAAAGTGATTGTGAAGATGAATCCAGAGGAGATTGCAATTGGACTCTAGCAAATCAAGACCCTGCATTATATGATGCTGTTTGGAGTTCTACTGAATTGGGCATTCCAGAAAGTATAGAAGACAGTGAAAAAGGATTTTGTGTCCCTACTTTTTCTCCAGGGATTAAATTCTGGGAAGAAGAATCTGCTGCAAGTTGTTATAATTTTGTTCCCCAAGGATATACTTGTGGAGCAGAATATGAAAAAGGTTTATTAGGAGATTGGAATCTTGTAGAAGATGAAACTTGCTTTGAAGATACATCTAATACTGGTGGTTTTCCTAAAACAGATTTAAATCCCACATGGCAAAGACAAATGAAAAATGTTTGTTTAGCTACTTCTGATTGTGGTGTGAAAACAAATTATTTGAATGTTAGTGGATATTATTCTTGGAAAGATTTATTTGTAGGAGACTATGTTTCAAGTAGTTTAAGAGATCGTAATAGTTATGGAGGAGGTATATAACTTTTTTATAAAAATGAAAAAAGAATATAATAATAAAAAATCAGCTATAATTCATACTCTTAGTTTAATACTTAGTATATTTGCTTTTGCCTATATTTTAGGAAGCTCTATTGGTTTTGTAAGTGCTACAGAAACTACTGCTTATTGTAATGATTTAAGTATAGGGAATATTGAAAATTCCTGCCTTTCTGAATGGGATTCTTATAGAGATGGTCTTTTTGATCCAGGAGTAGAAATTACCTGCCCCTATATCTGGAATTATTTTAAAGACATTTATTCTAGTGATATTATTTCAACTAATGAATATCCTTGGGTTACAGGAGCTCCTCCTGAAGGAGAAGAAATAAATGGTGTTGCTGGTGCTTATTGTAATAATGAGGTTTATGGAATTATTAATGCTGGTTTATCTCATCAAGCTTGGGTAGGAATAAAAAGTCAATTAGCTGTTGGTGGGGAATCAAATTTACCCTATTCAAGTAATAATTGCCAGGATATTTGGGCTGATTTTATGAGGTCCGAAACTCAATGTGTGCCTTATGAAACAAATATTATCTCTAAATCTTGCGGAGGAACAGATTATTTTTTTACTGTAGAATCTATAGAACAAGAATTTGCCTTAGACAAATGGGGATGTATTTCAAATTATATCGGGGAAGGATTTACCCAGGATTGTACACAAGCAGATAATTGGTTTAGAAACAATTGGGAAAGGGATGAAATTTATGGCCTAGCAACTACAAAATGTAATTTTTTGACAGATGTTGATCTTGGGTATCCAGGATATAATCCTGGAGATGCTGTGGGAGATACAGCACTAGATAAAACTTCAGATCTTGAAGAAGTGGCAGATGGAACCCAAGAAATTTCTGGAGAAGAAGGTACATGGGGAGAAAAAGTAGAAGAGGTAATAACTACTGCTGCTACAGACAAGGTAAACCAGGAAATTAATAAAAAGGTTGGTAATGTTACAGACACCTTATGGGGAAAAGCTAAGAATTTTTTATTTGGAGAAGGTGAGACTAAAGAAGTTGGAGCAGGAGCTTTCTCAAAAACTATGGATTTTATATTTAAAAGTACTCCAGGAGTAGAAAAAAGTGCATGGCATACTTTAGGAAGATTTGCAGTCCATGCAGGAGTGGCAGTAGTAATTAGTTATGCTGTAACTCAAGTTTTACTTCAGGTTCCAGGAATAGATCCCAGAAATGCCCAGGCAGCAGGATGGGCTATAGGGGGAGGATATTTTCTTGCACAAGGTTTAGCCACATCAGGAGTTATTGGGCCAGGAATTTTAGGTCCTGCTTTAGGATTAGGGCCAGTAGGATGGGTTTGGATTGGACTTTCAGTAGCTATTTTTGCATTTTTATACAAAGATTATGAAACTAATTTAGTTAGTTTTTCTTGTAATGCTTGGCAAGCCCCTTCTGGAGGAGAATATTGTGAACTATGTAATGATTATGGTATTTTAGGATGTACGGAATATCAATGTAAAAGTCTAGGAAGAGATTGTATTTTAACAAATGTGGGAGATCCTGAATTTCAAGCATGTGTTGCAAATGACCCTACAGACATTGCACGTCCATCTGTTACCGCCTGGGAAGAAATTTTAGATACAGATTATAAATATATAGAAGAAACTTCTCAATTACCTGGAGATTACGGCGTCAGATTAATATATGAAAATTCAATAGATGGTTGTTCACCTGCATTCCACCAATTAAAACTTGGAGTTAAATTAGATAAATTTGGTAGATGTAAAATGGATCCTATTAGACAAGAAAATTATGAGGATTTAAGATTTGGATTTGGAGGCGGTTTAGTAGACAAATATAATCATTCTCAGACATTTAGTTTCCCAGGAACAGCTAATCTAGAACAAAATGGATATTCAGTTCATAATGGGGGAGAATATAATTTCTATGTTCAATGTGAAAGTACTAACGGGATTAGTTCAGGTAACTTTGTTTTCAGCTTTTGTATTAATAAAGAAGATGATAATTCTGCACCAAGAATTTATGGTTCAAGTCCTGCAAATCAATCCCATATTCCTTTTAATACTAGTGAAATAGAAGTTGAGTTATATATTGATGAACCCTCTCAATGTAGGTGGGACCGATCTGAAAAACCTTATGATGAAATGCTTAATGAAATTCCATTATCCTCATGTGCTGATCTAAATCATTCTGAAATTAATATTGGAAAAACAACCTATCCTTGTACAACTACTTTAACTGGAATTCAAGATAATGCTGATAATAATTTTTACTTTAAATGTATGGACCAACCAGAATTAATAGGTACAGAAAATGAAGGTAAAAGAAATGTTATGGGATTATATTATACATATGTTTTAAGCCTTCAAGGTACAAAACCTTTAGCATTAACAACTGTTGGCCCACAAGATAGAACAATTACTGCTTCAAATTCCCCTGTAAAGGTTGAATTTACTGCAACCACTGAAGAAGGTGCAGAAAATGGTATTGCTACTTGTCAATATAGTCCTACAGGAGATTGGGGTGATTATATTTCCTTTGACCCTCTTAGAACTAATTCTAGAACACATTCTACAGATGTTTGGTTACCTTCTGGAGAATATCATTATTATATTCAATGCCATGATGTAGGTGGAAATTTTGATACAAAAACTATTAACTTTACAGTAGACGTTGATGAATCTTATTCCATAATTGTGAGGGCCTATAAGGATAATAATTATCTAAAGATTATTACCAACGAAGAAGCTGAATGTAGATTTAGTACAGATCCTCGTCCTGAATCAGCATGTACTTATAGCTTTGATGATGGGACTTTGATGAATAATATTGGTAAGACTCAGCATTTTACTGCATGGGATTCTGATAAGAATTTCTATATAAAATGTAAAGATTCATATGGTAACCTCCCTGATTATGATCAGTGTAGTGTAGTCATAAGGCCTTTTGATCTTGCATAAATTTATAAGTTTAATTTTCTATTTCTCCTTATGAAAAAGAGAGGTCAGATGAAAATATCATTTGGAATGATTTTTTCAATTATTTTAATTATTATTTTTCTAAGTTTTTCTTTTGCAGCTATTAAAAAATTTGTAGGTATAAGTAATTCTGCGAAGTTAGCTCAATTTAAAGATGATTTTCAAGAAGATATGGATCGTCTTTGGAGAGGTTCTAGAGGAAATCAAAGTTTAGAATATAATATTCCTTCAAAAATAACTCATGTTTGTTTTGCAAATTATACTCAAGGCCCAGGAGGCGACGGAGAATTGTATTATGATGAAATGGAACGTTATTTTTTCGAATATGAAAATATGTTTATATTTCCACCAGAATCTGCAGAAGGTTTAGAAGCTACAACAATAAATCATTTGAATCTAGACGAGACAACTAGAATTACAAATCCTCTTTGTATTGAAAATAAAAAAGGAACTATTACCCTTAAAATTACTAAAGATTATGGTGAAAGTTTAGTAACAATATCTAGATAAAATGCAAAAAAAAGCATATTTACAAATGTCCTTTGCCTGGCTCTTTGCAATTATTATTGGAGCTTTTATTTTATTTGCGACAATTTATGCTGTGAATAGGGTTTCAAATACTGGCCAACAAGTTCAAACAACTGTAACCTCCAAAGAAATTCAAACATTATTAAATCCACTTGAAACAGGATTTGAATCAAGTGCAAGTTCTTCAATATCTACTTCTGCAGAAACAAGAATTTACAATGATTGTTTAGAACCTAGTTCAGGAGATATTTTTGGTAGTCAGGAAATTCGAATTGCTCAAAAAAGTATGGATAAATGGTCAGCTCCTAGTATGGAAAATACTTTTTCAAATAAATATCTTTTTTCAGATAATATTGTTCAGAGTAAAACATTTTATTTATTTTCAAAACCTTTAGAATTTCCATTTAAAGTTAGTGACTTGATTTATATAACTCCTTCAACAGAAAAATATTGCTTTACAGGACTTCTTGAATCTCAGGTGGATGATATTTATGAAGAAATAAAAAATCTACAACAACCTAATTTAATTTTAGAGAATTGCACTGAAAATAATATTAAAGTATGCTTTTCAGAAGGTGATAATTGTAATATTGAAGTGAATTATATACATAAAAAAGTGATGAAGGGTGAAGAAACTCTTTATTTTAACACAGATTCTTTAATGTATGCAGCTATTTTTTCTGAAAAAGATATTTATGAATGTCAATTAGAAAGATTAATGTCAAGAGTAGACAGTCTTGCCAAATTATATAAGGATAAGGAAGGAATGATTTCTTCAACAGGGTGTTTTAGAGAAGTGAGTCCAGTAATAAACACCAAATTAGAACCATTAATTCAAGCTTACTCAACATCTATAGATCTCAGAGCATTTAATCCAGTTATTGAAGATCTTGAGAGAAGTAATAGGGGGGCGACTTGTAGACTATGGTAAATAAGAAAGGACAAATGAAAATACAACAAATGGCCTTTATGTTAATGGCATTAATGTTATTTTTTGGATTAGTTAGTGTCTTTATAATTTCCTTTCAAATTGCTAATTTAAAGGGTTCTGCAGCTCAATTGGAAGAAAAAGAGGCATTATTACTAGTCTCTAAGCTAGCTAATTCACCTGAATTTTCTTGTGGAGGTTCTTTTGAAAAGTCTAGAACAGCATGTGTTGATTTTGATAAAGTTATGGCCCTTAAAAATCAAATAGAGAATTATGATGGCTTTTGGGGAATTTCAGGTATTGAAATAAGAAAAGTATTTCCAGAAATAGAGGGAGAAATAGAGTGTAGTACTAATGATGGGACTTATCCTAATAATTGCAATTTATTAACATTGTTTTCAGAAGATGAAGGTACTGCAGTTGAGAACTTTGTTGCTTTATGTAGAAAAGATGGTTCAAATAGCCCTAGTTATGATAAATGCGAAATAGGTAAATTAATAGTTGTTTATGATATCCAATGAGAAAAATAAATAAAAAAGGTCAAGAAGAAATGGTCGGGTTTGGAATAATTATGATTCTAGTGGCAATTATCTTATTAGTTTTCTTAAGTTTTTCATTGAGAAATAATAATAATTCTGGCTCTGAAAGCTATCAAGTAGATAATTTTATTCAAAGTTTTTTACAATATCATACAGATTGCAGCGATAATACAGAATATTTGGCAATACAGGACCTTATTTTTGCTTGTACTAGTAATGATTTATGTTTAGATGGAAGAGAAACTTGTGAAGTGCTAAATTCTACTTTATTTGATTTGATTGAGGTAAGTTGGAATATAGGTGAAGATACTCCTAACAGAGGTTATAAATTAATAATTAGGAACAATTTTGGTGAAGGTCTGGCAGATGATTTAGTAGATTTTGAAAAAGGTAATTTAACAGGTAGTTTTTTAGGGTCTTCTCAGAATTTTGTTAAAAGAACTGCAAATATTGATATTTACTTTGATGTGTATAATTAAACCTTTATATTGATAGTTATTGTGTCTACAATTATTTTAGGCACATGTCTTATTCTTTTTTTTGTTTTTTCTTCAATAAGTTCAATAAATCCAAATCTTTCTAGGAGCTTAATATCATCACTTACAGACTTAAAACCTCTATTTAATTTCTTAGCTAAATCATAAATTGACTGTGGATTTTCTGTTTTAATAAAATGTAAAATTCTTGCTCTCTCATTACTCAAAAGTTGTCTCAGAGCCATTAGACTTGAAAAATCATAGTCTCCTTTTGCTGTTTTTGATTTTTTAAAAAGATCAAAAGCTCCTTTGGACTGTTTTATTGTTATTTCTCTTATCTTTACCCTTGGTTTTTGTTTGGCCATTTTCTCTTAAAAGTGTATACTAGTTATTTCTAATTAGATATATAAAAAATATATATTAGACTTATATATCTTTTTAGTGTATATGTTATTAACAAATACCCTATCTTAATAAACCTTTAGTTTAGCTAAAAATTCATACTTGTATTAATATTAGGGTGACACCGAAAGCTTTATAAGTAAAACCCTGAAAATAGGGTATTTTGACCTATTTTAGGTAAAAAGCAACAGCAACCTTTTTAAATGGAAACACGTAGTAGAATTACCTTTTACATATCTATAGGGGATATATGTTCATCTGACAAAACAGCTCACCCTATGCTGTAGCGTTGGGTACAGTTGTCATAGACAACATAATAACATAAGTGAAAGGAGGTTGAAAAATAAAAGAAATGAAAATTAATTTCAAAAAGATTTCAGCGATTGGAGCTAGTGTTCTATTAACTGGTATGACCATGGGAGCTGCTGCTGCTGCGAACTATCCTGCACCTTTTGTTAGTGGTGGTTCTGCAAATGTTGCAACTGTTTATGGTGCTGGAGCAAGTTTAGATACTGCGCCTGCATATGAATTATATGGTGATTTAAACACATATGTTGATGCAGCAAGTACTGGTGTTACTGGTGTTACTGGCCAACAAGTTCGAATTGAAAAAACTTCTACTAAATTTCATTTAGGTTTAGGTGCTTTAGATGTTAGATCTACAGCTATCACTGATAGCGATATGTCTAGCCTTTTAGCAGATGGATCTTATATGGATGATGATAATGAAGAATTTGACTTTACTCAAAAAGTTCAAATAGCAAATTCTACATTAACTATGTTTGAAGATAGTGATTATATGGATGATGTTCCAACTGTAGGTATGAAAATTGCAGATGGTGCTCAAGTTCTAAATTACACTTTAACATTTAGTAGTGATCCTTATTGGAAGGATATGGTTTCTACAAATTTGAATTTGATGGGAACTAATTACTATATTTTAGCTAAGAATGCAGCTAATACTAGTATGACTTTATTAAACTCTGCTGAAAGTGTTACTCTTGAAGAAAATACCCCTGTTACTGTTAACGGAAAAACTGTGTCTGTATCATTTATTGATGCTGACGAAGTTATCTTAAACATTGATGGTGTAGATACAAATAAATTAATGGAAACTGAAACTCAAAAATTGGCTGACGGTTCATATGTAGGTGTTAAAAATATCTTATATGATGTTAGAGATGGTCAATTAAGTTCTGTTGAATTTAGCATTGGTAGTGGAAGATTAATTCTTGCAACTGGAACAGATGTTAAGATGAATGATGACTATATTACTGGTTTATCAACTGTTCTTAGCGGAACTAGTCAACTTTCATCTATTAAACTTGTTTGGGCTGCTAACGATGATCAATTTGTAACTGAAGACATGGAATATACAATGCCTGGATTTGAAACATTGAAAATGATATACACTGGTATGGTTTACCCTGCATCAGAAAGTATTAAAGTTGAAAATGATGGTTCAGATAAGATTGTATTAAAGAATTTCCCTTTAAAATCTGGATCAACAGATATACAAATTCTTGCATGGGATGCTACAAATGATTGGTTTGATGTTATTGGAGAAGAAGCTACTGGAAAAGAGCTTTTATCTACAAATGCTACAAACTTAACATATGATACAGATCTACATGATTGGGTTATTGCTTCTTGGAGTCAAGGTAGTGATTCAGAATCTTACTTAATGAAGGTTTCATCTATTTCTGATGCCACTAATAGTGAGATGGATAAAACAACTATTCAGTATTATTCTGATAATAAGTGGGTCGATGCTATTAAAGATGGACAATCTGATGATACCTTTAGTTTAGGTAATGCTGAATTTGTTCTTGGTAATGTAAGCAATGCTGATAATACTGTTAATTTCTGGAGAGGTAACACTAATATGGAATTTGATGTTCTATACAGTGCTGAAGGTATGAAGGTATATTTACCTTGGAAAGGAAATGAAACACATAATGTAACTGGAGCTGTAGCAAACTATTCTAGTGATGCAACAGCTTGTGCTGCAATTAATTCAGCAGATAATAGGTATATTCAAACTGTGATTACCTATAATAATACTGCAGGAAGTGGTGCACCAGGAGCTGGTGGAGAAGTTACAGGAACATGTGCTGAAGCATCTGTAAGTATCATCTTCTCTGAAGAAGATAAAGATGGTAATACTGGAAAAGGTTCAAATTACACTGTTACATTTACAGGAACAGCAGACGAAGTAGAAGTATCTGGTTTAACAGGATATAACTCTGCATCAACTGAAATCGAAAATACAAAAGTTTGGAGACAATTCATTTACTCAGCATTAGCAACAGAATCCCTATGGTCTAAACCAACAGGAGCTCAAAAAACTCTTGAAATGGTATACCATGGAGGCGAATCATATGGGCAAGTTTTCGTAGCTTCATCTGATGCAACTGTTGAAGATGCTGGTGACGTTGTTGCAACTGGAAACGTAGTTCTAAAAGATAGTGAACTTACATCTGGTGAAACAGCTAACTTAATTGTTGTTGGTGGAAGTTGTGTTAACACAGCTGCTGCTGCATTATTAGGAGTAAACGAAGGATCATGTGGCGCTGACTGGACAACAGCTACTGGAGTAGGATCAGGACAATTCTTGATCCAAAGCTTTGGTGACTCAAGTCTAACTAGCGGAGTTGCATTATTAGTTGCAGGTTATGAATCTGCAGATACTGTTAATGCTGCAACATATTTAAGAACTCAAGCTGTTAATACAGCTGCAGGAAATAAGTATGTAGGTACATCATCTGTCCAAGCTGAACTTGTAGTCGAGTAAGTAAACACTTTATTTTTTATTTTATTTTTTCTATTTTTTTATAACCTGGCTTTGCCTCAAACTTCTTTATAATAAGCTTTTTATATTGGGAAATCTACTTTATTTTATGAGAAAAATAGCTACAAAAAAAGAAGAACTTAAAAAACAAAAAAGAAATCAGATAATTATAGGAACACTATTAATTTTAATTATGTTTTCTAGTGTAATTGGATATGGATTTCAGACAAGTTCAAATGAATCTACAGCTAATTCCCAATCAACATATAATGGATTTGAATTTCTAAATCAAAATGATATCTGGTATTTAACAATTAACGAAGTTAATTTTGCATTTAAATACCATCCTACCCAAGTGAATCAAACATATGTGCAATTAAACACTTTAAATGAATATTACCAAAAACCTCTTTATATCCAATCATTTAATGCTGAATCTGAAGCAGAAATTTATCTTAATCTAGGCCAACTAACACTGAGAACTCAAAAAGCTTGCTTTGAACAATGTGATGAAGAAAATTCTACACTTCCAATTAAAACCTGCCAAGATAATTTTATTATAATCGAGGAAAGTGAAATAGATGAAATTGTTCAGGAAGATAACTGCGTTTTTATAAGAGGTCCTGAAGAGAATATTTTAAAAACAATTGATGGATTTTTATTTAGAGTCTTAGGTATAGAAAACATTTAAAAATTTAAAACAAATTTAATAATATGGTAAAGAATAAAAAAAAGGCGAAAACAAAAAAGGAAAAGATTAAAGAAATTTTTACTATTTCTAAAAAAGGAAAAGAAAAGATAATAGAAAAAAAAGGCGTTGAAGAAATTCCTGTTTCAAAAAAAGGACAAATAGAACATCAAAATAAAATTCTAAGAAATTTTTTAATTGGAATTGGAATTTTTATTATTATTTTGGTTGTTTTTGTTTTATCTATTAAATCTCTTTCTAACTTTGAATATGAAAATTTAGAATTTGAAATGGTTAATGAATATAACATTTTATTTTACAAAACAACTCTTTCATTTTTCCTTCCTGAAACTAATCAAAATGTTAAACATAGCTTTTTTTTAAGAAAAGATCCTCGAAAACTAGAAGAAATTCCTTTTAACGGAGAATTTGTTCTTTTGAATAATGTTGTTTTAAATTCTACAGATGATTTTATTTGTGATGGTGATGGAACTATTTCAATTGGAAATTTACTTAATTTACAGGTTTCTGGAATGAAAATATTTAAAGATCCTAATTTAAGTTGTAATGATCAGGGGCTATACACTTTCCTAAATATTCTTTCTGGAAATGAAACTAAAATAGAGCAGTTTGGTTATTCCTGTTATAATCTTTATGTTAATAATTGTGAAATTTTAGATGTCACTGAAAGACTTATGGTTGAAACTTTAATTGAACTGCAAAAAATTATCGACGAAGATTGAACTTAGTTTTCTTTAATCTTTACTAAAAAATTATTATTGTAAAGATTTGGTTTTCTTTATTAAAAAATAAATTATAACTATAATTGCTACTATTAAAATTAATATTAGAGATAGTTGTTTTGCTAATACTTCTGAATTATTTCCAAAGAAATACCCAATATAAATTAAAATTAAAGACCACATTCCTGCCCCTAGAGCTGTAAAGAAACTGAATCTTGCAAAATTCATATTTGAAAATCCTGCAGGTAACGAAATTAATTGACGTATTCCAGGAATTAATCTTCCAACAAAAGTTGTTATCTCTCCATTTTTTTCAAAATATTGGTCTGCTTTTTTTAATTTTTTATTATTTAAAAATAAAAATTTACCATATTTAGAAATAAGAGCCTCAACAGTCATTCTCCCTAAAAAAAATGCTAAAAAGAAATTAATAAAAGCTCCTGTCAAACTTCCAAAAAGTCCTGCTAAAAAAACATAGAAAACATTCATTTGCCCCTGGGCTGCTAAAGCCCCTGCAGGAATTAAAATAATTTCACTTGGAAATGGAAAAAAAGAAGATTCAACAGTCATTCCAATAAAAATTCCAAAATAACCTAATTCATTTATCCAAAATAATAAACTTGAGATTATGTTTGTAAAAAATTCAGAAATCATTTTCTTTATTTTTATTTTCTATAAAAATCATTTTCTTTTTTTATATAAAAATTTTATATCTTCTACAAAAGGTATTTCTTTTATTTTGAAATATTTTACTTCAACAAACCAAATAACAATTACTAACACAATACTTCCAAGATACCAAAATAACTTATGGGCAATATCAAACCATTCAATTTCATTGACTAATAATACACTTAAAATAACTATTCTTAAAATATTTACTGCAAAAAGTGCAATAAAAGAATAAAGAATCATCTTAATCCTCTTAGATATTTTTAAATCTCTTATAGATAAATGTAAAATAAATAATAAATAATATGCAGAACCAGCCACACATGCCTCAATTATTTCTATTGAAAGGCCAGGATTTATTTGGATAATATTTCCTGAAAAAATAGTCCCATAGAAGGCATTAAGGAAGAAATTAGTAACACTTGAGGTTAGAGGGGTAAATATAGTATAAAAAAGCCAAAAATTTGGCACAGCTACAATAATTAAAATAAAATACCTTAAAAATAAGTCTAAAAAAGGCTTAGATCTTTTCTTCATGAATTTTATTAATGGAAATGTATTTAAATAATTTGATGTTCTCAAGCATAGAAGATGGGATTAAAAAAAAGGGGATATCTTATTCTTGGAATTTTGTTTTTACTTATTTTATATTTTGACAAATTGATTATTAAAGGGGTTTCATATCTTAGATTTGAATTTCTTACAAACTTTTTTATTGGATTCACAAATGCTACAGTAATAATTATTTTCTTTGTTCTTGGGAGTTTATTTTTATTTATAAAAAAAGAAAATAAATGGATTCTCCCCCTTTGGGTGAGTTTGGCCTTATCAGGTATTATTAGTTTTATATTAAAGATTATTTTTAGAATAGAAAGGCCTTATCAACAAGGATTGATTTCTGCATTCCCCTTATTAACTAACTTAAATCACTTTGCATGGAATATGTCCTTTCCATCCTCCCACGCAATGATTGCATTCTGTGCATTACCTATATTATTCAAAAAAAGGCCTAAATTTAGGCTTATATGGCTTATTTTAGCTATATTAGTGGCCCTATCAAGAGTTTATTTAGGGCTTCATTTTCTTAGCGATGTTTTTGTAGGTTCAATAATTGGATATTTTATTGGGCTAGGAATTATTCGGTTCGAAGAAAAATATAATTTAATAGAATATAATTATAAGATAATTTTAAAGAAATTTAAAAGAAAATAAAATTATTTTCTAGAAAGTTTAACAGCTACAATTATAACTATTAAAATTAATAATAGGTTTAGAATACCCATTCCCCACATAACTGGGCTAACTTCTCCAAGGAATCCACCTGTTAGACTAAATCCGGATTTTTCTAATAATACTGAAACAGGTTGTCTTATTACTAATTGTGTTCCTGAAAATACTTCAATATTGAATATTTGTTCTCCTGAAGCATCACTTCTAGTTTGGAAAGTAAATAAAACATCTCTTGATTCTCCTGGAAGTAATGTGAATGTGTCTTGGTTTAAGACTACTGAATCTGCCCAAGTTTCATAACCTGTAGCACTAACAACATACATTAATGATTCATCATCTGTATTTGAGATTGTTCCACTAATTACTAAAGGTTCTCCTGCAAGACTACCTTCTAATAAACTTGCTGAAACACTTGCCTGAGGTAATGAACCAACACAATTCCCTTCTACCTTAAGATAAGCTAAAAAGGTATCATCTGAAATTTTATCATAATCTTCATCATCTGAATCCCAATCATAATATGTTGCCATATACAGAGTATATTGTTTTTCTTCAGCATCTTGAGGAACATTGAATGTGAACATAACTTCTTCTTTTTCTCCTTCTTTAAGATCTCCAAAGACAATTTCTTCTTTGTTAATTCCTAATTCTGAATTTGTAAGTGAAACCATAATTTGATCATCAAATCTTCTATCTCCTATATTATAAACATCTGCAAAGAAAGTTATTTGTTGGCCACAAAATGCTTCAAAAGGAGAATCAATTGATTCTTCATCAATAACAACCATTTTATCTTTGTCGCCTTCTGTTTTAATATTTATTTCAGCTGAAAATTCGGAAGTTCCAAAAGAACTAGAATCAAGATCTGCAGAATAATCAATACATGTAAGATCTTCATCGTTTTTTGGGTAAGCTTTAACCATAATAAAATAATTTCCATCAGTAATTTCTGCAGGGTCTATTCTAAATTCAAAAATATGTGATTCTTTTTCATCTGAATCAATATCTCCAATATCTATTTTTTCATCATCTTCACTTATCCACATCATATCATCAACAATATTTGTTGTGCTTCCTGCTTCAAATAAACCGATTTCAAGAATAACATTATCTAAATCTACAGATTTATCGTTTTCTAATTCAACTTCAACTTCAATAGTATCTAAAGGTAGCCATTCATCATCATCTCCTTCTCCATTGTTACTAATATCTACATTTAAAATTAAATCACTATCATCTAAAGTTCCATCACTACAGAAGGTGAATTCATCTACAGTAATTGTAAAAGTTAAATTATTAACAACAGGCATTGCTCCTGAAGTATAATCTCCTGTTAATCCAATTTCACCAGTGTAAGTTCCTGAAGCTTGATTTCCTGGAACAGTTACTGTAACTGTTTTAGTTAAATTAGAATTATTATATAATGTGAATAAAGCAGAATTTCCTGACCAACTTGTTGAAGCTCCAAAAATATTAGGTAATAATAGAGTTGCGTTTTCAATATTTCCTGCAAAAGTTGTTGCTTGAATATCTAAAACAAATGTAACAGTTGATCCTGGGTTAACAGTTGGATTAGTAGAAGTTGTTGAAATATCTACTACTGCACTAGCCATTCCTAAGAATAAAACCACCATTAAGGTGCTTAAGGTCATCAATGTTAATGTTTTTGATTTCATTTTGTAGTCATTCGAGAGTTACTATCGTTTATAAAGATTTCTATTATCTGGAATATATATTAAGTTAGCTTTATTCCAGTGTTTGTTTTTATTAATTTAATTTGGCCAAACATTTATATAAGCTTTTTGTTTATATTCACTAACGATAAAAAGAAAAATGGTGATGAAATCTAAAGAAAATTCTGCAGGTGCTTGGGCATTTTTAGTGGGAGTTATTTTAGCTGTTTTAATTGGATTATCTACAACACTATTAATTGATATTCCTGTTTTAGCAGAATATAGTGCTCAAGTTTATGCTATTTTAGTTATACTTGGATTAATAGTAGGATTTCTAAATGTTACTGGAAAAGATTCTCATACATTTTTAATGTCTGGAGCTGTTTTAGTAATTGTTAGTAGATTTGGGATGGAAAGTGTTAGAGGGTCACTTATAGGAATAGGAGTGGGTGATGTTGTTACAGGTGTTTTCGGAGCATTATTAGCTTTATTTGTGCCTGCAACAATAATAGTAGCCCTAAAGACTGTTTTTTCTATAGCTAAAATTTAAAATAAATAAGCTATATATATTAATAGGATTAAATTTTTAAAAAATTGTCTTATTAATTAAAATAAAAATATTTACAAATCTTCAAACTTACTTCTTTTTTCTTCTTTTTGCTTTGGAACTTCTTTAAGAATGGAAGCAAAAGAAGGGGTTACAATAACTAAATTTTCACCAAAACCAGCAATACTTCCTTCAATAGCATCTGTTGTTTTCTTAAGCTTTGAAATTGCTCTTTTTAGTTCAATAGAATCTTTTTGTCTTAAAATTTTAATATCAATAACTGCAATTGTATATCCATCTCTTAGAGTGTTTAGGATATCTCCAATTTCGTCATAATGTTTTAATGTGAAAAGTTTTACAAGAATTTTTTGTTCTTTTTTTTCTCTACCTACATCTATCTCGATATATTCGCTGTCAACTCCACCTGCTTCCATAGAATCAGATAGTGCTCTTTTTATTCTCTCGAAGACCATATTAATTTTAACTGCAGATTCTTTATAAATATTTCGCAAGTTTTTTGCTATATTTTAATGGGTTAGAATTATTTATTAGTTCTTGTTATTTTATCTAATTGTTCAGCCATAGAAAGTTCTTGGGTTTCTAAAGATTTGATCCTTATTTCTAAAAGTTTTTGCTTTTCTTCAAGATCTATTTTTATTTTTGCCTTATCTGATTTTATCATTAATTGGCCCACCACCTTAAAGACTTCTTCATCTGATTTTTCTAATTCTTTTAGGGCAGCTTTTGTTTCAGAAATCTCTACTTGAAAAGCTTGTTTTTGAAACATTAATCCTTGAAGATTCTGTTCTAGAAATTGTATTTCTTGTATCTTTCCTTGATCGTCAACCATTTTTATTCCGCCTTTATTGTTTTTACTTTGGTTCTAGGTTTGTAAAAGATTTTACTTCCACAATGGGGGCAAACAAATCTTTTATCTAAGGTGTTGTGACTAATCTTTTTCTCGCATTTGAAACATTTATATGAAACCATTTTAATCTAAATAATATATATCTGATGCAAATTTTTTATTACATCTAGGGCATTCCCAAATACCCTTTGATAATCGTTTAATTCCTATTTTTTCGCAGAAAGGACATTTTTGCTTCTTTCTTTGTTTGTCTTCAACTTTTACTAGCTTTACTTTTATTTTCTTCCCATATCTAGCTCCAAACCTTCCTGCAGCTCTTGATTTTTTTGATTTTGTTGCCATTTTACTTTAAGTGGGGTTACCCGGATTTGAACCGGGGTCGTCAGGTCCCAAACCTGAAAGGCTACCAGGCTACCCCATAACCCCATGAATAAAAAAGAGGCAGGGTAATTTATAAAACTACTTCTTTACGCCTAATTTTTCAGCTTTGTTATCTTCTTTCTTTATTTCTTTCTTTTCTTTCTCAGCTTTTTGAGCCTCTTCTTGTTTAATCATTTTTTGCTGAGCATCGTCTAATTTTTTGAAAGAATCTTGTAATTGTTGCTTTTTTTCTTCTGGAGTTTCAGTTATTTCTTCTGAAATTTCCTTATCATATTTTCCTTCGTTAATTTCCAATTGCACATCTGTGGGTAATTTTCCCTCTATTAAAAATCCTAGAGTCCCACATGTTCCAACAACTGATTTTAATGCAGCTCTTAAATTATTTGCAAGTAAATTTGGAAGTTTTGTTTTAGAAACAGAAATTACCTGTTCAATTGAAAGATTTGCAGCTTTTAATTTTAATTGAGCTCCTGATCCTTTTTCAATTCCAGCTTCTCTTTTTAATAATTCTGAAACAGGTGGTGAAAAAACTTTGACTTCAATTTCTTTTGTTCCAAGATCTAATTCAACTTCAACAGGCACTTTTAATCCTTTGAAATTTTTTGTAGCCTCATTAACTTTTTGCATTACTTGATTAACATTAACTCCTGTTGGGCCTAGTTTTTGTGAAATTGCTGGTCCTGGTTGGGCGTTTCCCCCTTCTACTAAAAGTTTAATTTGCATCTTCGTCTTCTCCTTCTTCTCTTCTTATAACTTTAACATTATCTAATTTAATTGTAACTGGTAATGGAACAACAGCCCCTAATAAGCTTACCACAACTTCTTCTTTTTGTTTATCTATTCTTATAACTTTCGCTTTTTCTTTTTTGAAAGGTTCAGAAATAATTTCCACAATATCTCCATTTTTAATTGTTACAGAAGTTGCAGAAGGTTCAACCATATTTTTAATTTCCTCATAGCCAATTGTTTTACCAATAATTCCTTTAACATAAGGTAAATTAAATACAGCTTCTTCGGCAGAATCTCTTTCTTCAGCTTCTAAAAGAATATACCCTCTTAATCCATGGGGTCTTGATACTGAAAAAACATTTATTTCTTTTTTCTTAGCTCGATCTGAGATCATGTCTACAGCTCGTTCTTCTTTATTAGTTGTTACTTTAATAATAAATATCATTTTTCTTTGTTCCAACTACACCTTAAATATCTAAGGAATAGATATATTTAATTAATAATTTGGGTTTATAAAGTTTCGCAAGTCTAAAAAAATATTTTCATTAGTACTGAAATTGCAAAGCCTATTGCTCCTAAAAGAAGAATACCTACTGCAGAAATTTTTGCAACTGTTTCAAATTCTTTTCTAGAAGGTTTTTTCAAGGTATGCCATACTCTCTTACATTTTAATGTAAATGATTTTGTTTTAGTCCACATTTCAGCCATATTTTAATTAGAATTATAGGGTTTTTAAGGTTTATTCTAAAATTATAAACTCCAATAGTTATCTGTATCCATTGAAGGAATTTTATTGAGTATTTTTAAAACTCCTTGAATAGAATCATATAGGTTTTCTCCACTAATAGAAGATTTTTTTGCCTCAGCATATATTTGATTATATTCTGTTATAGCATTCATAAATTCCCCCATAGATCCTTTATTTACTGCTTCTTCAAGTTTTTTAGATTTTAATTCTAAAATTTCTAATAACCCTTCTTCTATTTTAGAATAATTTATTTTTCGATTCATTTTTATTCAAAAAATTCAATTCCAAGTTCTTCTTCAATTTCTTGATGCCTTATATTTTCCATAGAATCTCCATGGCCCAAAATCTGAGAACTTTTTACACCTGTAACTATTAATAAGACTCGAAGTGATTTATCCATGTCTGCAGAAATTTGAGCCCCCCAAATTAATTTTGCATCAGGATTTAATCTTTCTCCAATGGTTTCTATTATTGTTTTACATTCATCTAAATGCATATCTGGACCTCCAATAATATTTACTAGAGCTCCACTTGCATTGGAAATATCTACATCTAATAATGGGTTTTGAATAGCTTTTTCAACAGCTTCTAAAGCTCTTTGGGCACTATCTGATTCCCCCATTCCTATTAATGAAACGCCCCCATTAACCATTACTGTCTTAACATCTGCAAAATCTAAATTAACTAATCCTGCGCTTGTTACTAATTCTGTTGTTCCTTTAACAGCATTTGTAAGAATTTCATCTGCAATTTTAAATGCAGTATGTAATGGTAATTCAGGAGCTAATTCTAATAATTTATCATTAGGTATTACAATTAATGTGTCCACAGTTGCTTCCATTCTTTCTAAACCATCCATTGCATTTTCAATTCTTTTTCTTCCTTCAATTGTAAATGGTAATGTGACAACTCCTATTGTTAAGGCACCTTGTTTTTTTGCTAAAGCTGCAACAACAGGTGCAGCACCAGTACCTGTTCCACCCCCAAGTCCACAGGTAATAAAAATCATATCACTTCCAGCAATTTTTTTCTTAATTTCAGTAGTAGATTCTTTTGCAGCTTCTTCACCAACTCTAGGATTACTTCCTGCACCAAGTCCTTGAGTTAATTCTTTTCCTATAAGTATTTTCTGATCTGCATTTGCATAAAGTAAATCTTGAGCATCTGTATTAATTGCAATAAGTTCTCCCCCTTTAATTCCAATTTCTCTCATACGACTTAAAGAATTTCCACCTCCCCCCCCAATACCTATAACTTTTATCTTAGCAGATTGTTTTTTTAATAATTCTGCTAACTCACGATCAATTTCTTTTACTTCAGGGGAAAAATCATTAGAAGCACCACCTGAATTATTATACACATCTTCCATATTTCAAAAGAATTAACAACTCTTTATAAGCATTATTGTGATTTTTTAGGAGATTTGATAATAACTTCTTTTACTTCCAAATCTAGATTGAAAATTTCTTTAAATTTGTCTTTAAAAAGCTCAATAAATTTATCCATCCCTTTTTCAGCTTCAAGAATTATTTTTTTATCTTTTATTTCAAATTTTAAATCTTTCTTAAATAAAAAATCTATAAATGCTCTTACTTGTTCAGATTTATCCTCTACTTTCCTTAAGATATTTAGATCATATTCCACATCTTTTCCTGCAACAGCATTATTAAAATCAACCATTATCCTTCCCCCAGAAATAGCTAAAACTTTTCCAATTTTTCCATCAAAATTAAACATGATTCCAGGAACAGGCCTCAAATCATTTTCTCTAAAAACACTTGTGGGAACCCTTTGAATTAACTTTGGATCTCTTTTTCCAAATGCTTTTTCAGGAATTAATTCTATTTTATGTTTGCCAAGTTCTTTTCCAATTAAATATTCTTCAACTCCTTTTAGAAACATTCCTTGACCTAAAGAAAAAATAAATGGTTTAGCTTTTGTATTTGAACCTAATTCTTTTAAATGTTTTTCAACATTTGAATCAAAAATATCTCCATCTTTAATCCTTGCTGTAAACTCTATTTCAATAAAATCATTGTTTTTTAAGACCATTTTATAATATTTCGTTATTAAAAATATTTATAAATGTATTTCTTTTGAATAAAATATGGCTACAAAAATTATTAGCGCTACTGAGGCAAGAGTTGGAACAAATATTCTAATTGATGGTGATCCTTTTACTATCAAAAAAGTAGATATTAGTAAAACAGGTAAACATGGACATTCTAAAGCAAGAATCGAAGCTAATGGAATTCTTAAACCGGGTAAAAAAGTTTTTGTGATTCCAGGGCATGATAAAATAGAAGTTCCCCATGTGGACAAAAGAAAAGGTCAAGTTCTTTCAATAGCTAAAGATGTGAGTATAATGGACTTAGAAACTTTTGAAACAATTGATGTGCCTTGTACGGAAGATATAAAAAGTGAACTTGCAGAAACAAATAATGTTGAATACTGGAATGTTGAAGGCAGAACAATCGTAAAAAGGAAATTATAAATAAAATGGCAAAAATACTCGAAGCTCAAAATAGGCTTTTCAAAAATATATATGTTTGTAAAAACTGTAGTAATAAGATGAGGGCAGATCCCTTAAAAATACTTAAGGGAAAAGTTAAATGTAGAAAATGTAAAAAAGCTGCATTTAGACCAATAAAGAAAAAATAGGTTAAAAAATGAGTTTTATAATGTATGATTTAGGATTATTAGTTCTGTTCTTAATATTTATTACAATATTTCTTTATAAAAGAAAGAAGAATGTGAAAAAAGATGGTCTTCTTTTATTATATCCTACTAAATGGGGTTTAAAAATAATTGAAAGAGTTGGAAAAAAGTATAAAAAAACTTTAAATGTTTTGAGCTATGTTTCTGTAGGGTTGGGTTATCTTTTAATGGCCTATGCAATTTACACTATTGGCCAATTGGTTTGGATATATGGTTTTAAACCAGCTGTTGTTCAGGCAATTAAAATTCCTCCACTAATGCCTCTTCTTCCCTATGTCCCTCAGGCATTTGATATTAATTTTTTACCACCCTTTTATTTTATATCTTGGATTATTATTATTGCAGTAATTGCTATTCCTCATGAATTTTTTCATGGAATATTTGCAGCAAGAAGAAATGTTGGAGTTAAAAAAACAGGATTTGGATTTTTTCCAAATTTCTTTCCAGTATTTTTAGCAGCCTTTGTAGAACTTGATGAAAAGAAAATGGAAAAGAAAAAGATATTCCATCAATTATCTATCTTATCTGCAGGAACCTTTGCAAATATTTTAACAGCTATATTATTTATATTCATCTTTATTGGGTTTTTTGCATTGACTTTTACCCCGGCTGGAATTACTTTTGATACTTATGCTACTACTGCAATTGCTCTTCCAGGAATAATCTCTATGAATAATATTTCTACTTTAAATCTTGATTATCTTAAAATAGTTGAATTAGCTAATGAAGATTCATTGAATATAATTAAAACAAATGATTCTGAATATTTAGTGTCTAAAGATATTTTAGAAAAACAGATTGGAAATAATGGCAATATTGCGGTTTATCATTCTGCCCCTGCAATAAAAATAGGTCTTGAAGAAACTATTTTAAAAATAAATGAAAACAGGTTAACAAGTATTGGAGATCTTACTTTAGAATTATCAAAATATTCTCCAGGAGATAAAATAACTCTAAATCTTTTAGCAGAAGATGGGGAAGATTATAACTTAGATCTTATTCTTGAAGCTCATCCTGAAAATGCTTCAATTGCTTGGCTTGGAATTGGGTTTTATCAATCTGCAGATAGTTTAATTTCACTTAAAGAATCTAATATTTATTATTATAAAAAACTAGGAGACCTTACAGATTTTATTTACAATTTATTATGGTGGATTATCTTAGTTTGTATTAGTGTGGCTATATTAAATATGCTTCCAGTAGGTATTTTTGATGGTGGAAGATTCTTTTATTTATCTGTATTAGCTGTTACTAAAAATAAAAATGTAGCTATGAAAAGCTATAAATTCATGACTCAATTGATCTTATTTGTGGCCCTATTAACAATGGTCTTATGGGCCTTCCATATCTTTTTTTAAAGATCTATTATTCCTTCTTTTGTTAGAGCTGCGAACCTTATTCCTACAGGTAAATTAATCAAAGCAGAAATTAAAGCCATATGTTCCTTTCCTTCTCCACTAGCAATTGAAAGTGCAACTTCTACACCTCTTATTTTTCCCTTTAATTTTTTAGAAATATCTTCTTTTAAATCTACTAATTTTTTATCTAAATCAACTTGAATAAATTTGAATTTTTTTTCATGGGCAAATTCTTTTGCAAGATTTCCTCCAATAAGAATTACTTCCTCCCAATCCCCATATTTCATTAGCCCAGATACTTGGGCCCAGGACCCTTCTCCAGAAGATAATAATGCTACTAATTCCATGTTCACTTCAAATTATATTGGTATTTAAGCATTATTGTAATAAAACAAAATCTTTATAAACCAAAATCTTCTTTCAAAAATACCGTTAACTACATCGGCGATGCCTATTTTCTATAGCATTGACGCATAATGTAGGAGGAAATTAAGAATGGAATTAGAAAAAGAATTACCAAAAGCATTAGAAGAATTAAGAAAATCTAAAGAAAGAAAGTTTGATCAAACTGTAGATCTAATTTTAAATCTAAAAAAATTTAATGTTAAAAAAAGTAATGTTAATTTATTAATAGAACTGCCCCACAAAATTAAAGAAAAAAAAATTGCAGCATTTTTTGAAACAAAAAATGATAATGTAGATACTATTACTTTTACAGAATTTAAAAAATATAAAGATAAACATCTTGTTAAAAAATTAGTAGATAAATATGATTTCTTTATAGCTCAAGCAAGTTTGATGCCAAAGGTTGCTACTACATTTGGAAGAGTATTAGGACCTACAGGTAAAATGCCTTCACCTCAATTAGGTATTTTAGCAACAGTGGATGATGAAAGTATTCAAACTTTAAAAAATAAAATAAATAACACCATTAAATTCAAAGTTAAAGAGGCTAGTATTAAACTCCCCGTGGGAAAACAAAGTATGAAAGATTCTGAAATAATTGAAAATATTATGGCAATCTATGAAAATGTTGTACCTAATCTTCCTAGAAATATTGAAAACATTAAAAATGTGGAACTTAAGTTCACTATGACTAAACCTGTAAAGATAAGTATAAAATGATTAATGAAAGAAAAAAGGAAATTCCTCAGAAAAAAATAAAGGCTGTAGAAGAACTTGTGAACTTAATTAAAAATAAAAAAACTATTTTAATTACATCTATAAAAAATATCCCCGCTTCCCAATTTCAAGAAATAGGAAAAAAATTAAGGGGAAAAGCTATTGTTAAGGTTCCTAAAAAAAATATTATTTTAAGGGCATTTGAAAATTCTGGAAACAATGAAGCTAAAAAATTAGAAAGTGAAATAACAGAAAGTATAGCTATTTTATTTTCAGATTTAGATTCTTTTGAATTAGCTGGACAACTTCTTCAAAATACTACTGCTACTAAAGCAAAAGCAGGACAAGAAGCACCAGAAGATATTGAAATTCCAGAAGGCCCTACAGATTTAGTTCCAGGGCCTGCAATAAGTGAACTCGGAGCATTGGGAATTGAAATTCAAATTGAAAAAGGAAAAATTCATATTAAAAAACCAAAAATCATTGCTAAAAAAGGTGCAAAAATTTCTCCAGGGGCAGCAAATCTTATGTCTAAATTAGATATTAAACCTTTTTCAATTGGTTTTATACCTCAATCTGCATTTGACACTAAAGAAAATAAATTATACCTTGAAATAAAAATTGATAAGGAAGGTACAATAAATGAATTAAAAGATTCATTTGCAAAATCTTTGGCATTTGCTGTAGAAATTAGTTATTTTTCTAAAGAAACTATTGGATTTTTACTTGCTAAAGCTAATGCTCATGGAAAAGCTATTGAAAATTTAATTGGAACTAAAAAATCTACAGAAGAAGAAACTAAGGAAGAAACTTCTGATGGAGAAAAAGAAGCTGAAACACCTTCTGAAGAAAAAGAAGCTGAAACACCTTCTGAAGAAAAAGAAGCTGAAACACCTTCTGAAGAAAAAGAAGCTGAAACACCTTCTGAAGAAAAAGAAGCTGAAACACCTTCTGAAGAAAATAACACTCAAAAATCGGAGGAAACTAAATAATGGAAAACATATATGCGGCACTTTTGTTGCACAAATCTGGAAAAGAAGTTAATGAAGAGAATGTGAAAAAAGTTGTTGTAGCTACTGGTAACGAAGTTGATGAATCAAAAATCAAATCTCTTGTTGCTAGTTTGAAAGGTGTAGATATAGATAAAGAACTAGAAAATGCTAGTCTTGCAGCTGCGCCTGCCCCAAGTGGTAGTGCTGCGCCTGCTGAAGAAGAAGAAGCACCTAAAGAAGAGAAAAAAGAAGCTGCAGCAGAAGGCTTGTCTGCCTTATTTGGATAAATTTATTTTTTATTTTTTTAACCAACAGGCAAGTCCAAACTTCTCCTAGCTAGAGCCTGGATAAAAATGGATAAAACACAAACTTTGAAGTTATTTTCGGTAATGTCTCTCTTAATAATTTTATTTACCCCCATAGATTCTCAAATATGGAAATTATTTTTATCATTAGGAATCATTTTGGGTCTAGCTTGGTTTGTTAGAATTTAAAATCCAAAACATCCTCTATGTTTTAGAAGGCCTGAATATTTTAAAAGCAATTTTGCATTACCATATTCACTATTAATAATTAATTCTCCATTGTTATTTGCTAATTGAACTATTTCACATAAATTTTTCCCATTAAATTGATTAATATACTTGGAAGGCGCATAAATAAATAGGCTAGGAATTCCAGAAGTTAAAATTTGATTTTTCCCAATTAAAAAACCATCTCTTTGAACCATTTCTTCACCCTCATAACTGTAAAATATTAATGCAAGAGGATCTTTTTCAGGAATATCTTGAATAAATTCTGTAGATAAAATTGTTGAAGCTGCTTTTTGGATTTCTTCCTGGCTTAGAGGAACATATCTTAATGGTTGGCCTTCTGAAGCTTTTCCTGTTGTAACAGGCTCAATAAAAATTGCCGCTAATAAAACTAATACTAATAAAATGCTTATTTGGATATATTTTTTCTTCATTCTAGATATATTCCTGGTTTTCCAGGTTTAGCTTTCTTAGATTTGTTCTGGGGATCATATTTTTCTTTATCATTAACAGCAAATAAATTTATTTCTTCAATATTTTTATAAATTTCTATTTCATTAGGCATAACATAAACATATACTTTAGCATGTTCATTATTTAAAATTCCCTTGATATTATTTATATCTGATTTTAATTTTAAAATCATTTCATCTTCTTTTTCAAATTTTTCATTTATCTTTTTTTCATCTTCTTTAGGCCATTTATCTAAAATAATGAAATTCTTGTTTCCTAATTTAGCCCACAATTCTTCTGAAATATGTGGTGCAAAAGGAGACAATAGTTTAATGAAACTTTCTGCATTTTTTTTAGAAATAGTTTTTTCTTCAAAAATAGCTTCTAAAACACTTCTTATTTTTATTATTGCTAAATTATATTTGAAATTTTCTATATCTAAAGTTATTTCTTTTATAGCCTTATTTATTTTACTTTCTACCTTTGGACTAGATTTTGAAATTTTTACTTTTTCAAAAAACTTGAAAATTTTATTCATAAATTTATATGTTCCTTGAACCCCTTTATCACTCCAATTAAAATTACTTTCAGGACTAGCAACACTAACTAAAAAAATCCTTAATGCATCTGACCCATATTTTTTTATGACATCTAAGGGATCCACTACATTTCCTAATGATTTAGACATTTTATTTCCATCTTCACCATGAATCATCCCTTGAGCAAATAATTTTATTGCAGGTTCATCTGTTTTGACTAAACCTAAATCTCTTAAGAATTTATGATAAAATCTAATAAAAATATCATGCATACATGCATGTTCTTTCCCCCCAATATATGTATCAATTGGACACCAATAGTTTGCTTTTTTGGGATCAAAGATTTTCTTTAAATTTTTAGGATCTGTGAATCTTAAATGATACCATGATGAATTTGCAAAAGTATCCATAGTATCTGTCTCCCTTCTTGCGTCTCCATTACATTTAGGGCATTTTACTTTAATCCATGATTCTGCTGTTTCAAGAGGATTTCCTTTTCCAAATGTAACTTTTTCTGGCAACTTTAAAGGTAAATCTTTTTCCTTAAGAGGCACAACCCCACATTTATCACAATAAACAATTGGAATTGGAGTTCCCCAATATCTCTGCCTGGAAATTAACCAATCTCTTAGTCTGTAATTTACTGTTTTTTTTCCTAATCTTTTTTCTTCAAGCCATTTAGTAATTGATTCTATTGCTTCTTGATTTTTTAACCCATTAAAACTTTCAGAATTAATTAAATTTCCCTGGCCAACATATGCCTTGGAATTTGAAATTTTTCCATCAATAACTTGTTTAATATTAATGTTATATTTTTTAGCAAATTCAAAATCTCTTTGATCGTGAGCTGGAACTGCCATCACCATTCCACTACCATAATCTGCTACAACAAAATTGCCAGCATAAACAGGAATTTTTTCATTGTTTATAGGATTTATAGCATAACTCCCTGTAAAAATACCTTCTTTATCCAGCTTATCAATATCTTCTTGACTAACAGAACTTAATTTACTAATAAATTTTTCAACTTCTTTTTTTCTTTCATCTGTGACCAATTCTAATAAATTTGGATGTTGTGCTGAAACAACCATAAATGTTACACCATATATTGTATCTGGTCTTGTGGTAAAAATAGGCCATTTCTTTTTATTTATTTCAAAAATAATTTCTGTGCCAAAACTTTTACCAATCCAATTTTTCTGGAGTTTTTTTATTAAACTAGGCCATTCTTTTACTGTTTCAAAATTGGCTAATTCTTCGGCATAGTCTGTTATTTTTAGATACCATTGATTAAGATGTTTTATGTCAACAACTGTTTTACATCTATCACAGAATCCCCCTTGTGCCTGTTCATTTGCTAATACTGTTTTACACTTAGAACACCAGTTTACTGCAGAATCTTTTTTATATGCTAAATTTTTTTCAAACATTTTTAAAAAAATCCATTGATCCCACTTATAATATTCAGGATCATGAGTCCAGAATAACCTAGACCAATCATAGGATAACCCCAGTGCTTTTTGTTGTTTTATGAAATTTTTAATAGAGGTATTGGTGTATTTTTTTGGAGAGGTTCCTTCTTTTATTGCTGCATTTTCAGCAGGAAGACCTAAACTGTCATAACCCATTGGGTGAAGTACATTAAATCCTTGTAATGTTTTAAACCTAGAATAGATATCTCCAATAGTATAAACAAAAGAATGCCCAACATGCAGGCCACTTCCAGAAGGATAGGGAAATTGCTCTAATACATAATATTTTTTCTTTTTAGAATTTTCATTGACTTCAAAAACTTTTTTTTCTTCCCATTTTTTCTGCCATTTTTTTTCTATATTTTTAAAATTATATTCCATTACTAAATAATTACTTAGCAACTTTTAAATATTATCTTTAGCTTGAAAAAGTATGAAAAAGATTCAAGCCCATATTCTTGGACAAATAGTTTCAAGCAACTCTACAGAGGCTTATGCCCTTTATAAGAAAAGTTTTTTTGGAGAACCTGTTGAAGATAAAATACAATATTCTCTTTCAGAAGTATTATTTTTAGTTGAAAAAGGAAAATTAGAAGTTATTTTAAAAAATAAAAAAATTTCTAAAAAAGATTTGTTAATTAAGCTAAGGCGGATTGATAAAAAAATTTCTCTTAAATATACTGTTTTCAGAGATTTGCGACAAAGAGGGTATATTCTGAAAACCGCCCTTAAATTTGGAGCTGATTTTAGAGTGTATGGTAAAGGTGAAAAACCTGGTAAAAACCATGCAAAATGGATTTTATTTACAGAACATGAATCAAATAAATTAGCTATGCATGAATTTTCTGCAAAAAATAGAGTTGCCCATTCAACAAAAAAGAATTTACTTTTAGCAATTATTGATGAAGAAGGTAAAATAACTTATTATGAAGTGGGTTGGATTAGACCATAAAAATCTTTATAATCTCTTCGATCTTTCTTTCAACATGCCCACTCAAGACACAACACCCATTAAAGAAAAAATTCTTTCAGTATTAAGGAGGAGAGGCCCAAGTTTGCCAGTCCATGTAGCTTCTGAAGTGGGATTAAGTATGCTCTTTGCATCTGCTTTTCTTTCTGAATTAATCTCTGATAGAAAAATTGTGATTAGCCACATGAAGGTTGGAAATTCCCCCCTATATTATATTGAGGGTCAAGAAGCTAAATTAGAGGATTATGCAAAACACCTTAAAAGTAAAGAAAAAGATGCTTTTTTGTTATTACAAAAAGAAAAAATTCTCAAAGATGAAATTCAACATCCTGCTATAAGAGTTGCTTTAAGATATATTAAGGATTTTGCAATACCATTTAAAAAAGGAGATGAAATCTTTTGGAGATATTTCACAGAACCTATGCCTGATTTAAAACCAATTGAAAAACCTGTCCCTGAAATTATTGAAAAAGAATCTCCTGCAGAATTAAATATTTTTGATCAAGAAGTCTCAGAAGAAGAGGAAGAAGAAAAGGAAATTTCTACCACAACCCCTATTAAGCCTAAAAAAAAGATTCTTTCTAAAAGAAAAAAAATTTCTTCTAAAAAAAATGAGATTTTTTTTAACAAAGTTAAGGAATTTTTATTGGAAAAATCAATTACTATAATTGGAGTTGAAAGTTTATCTAAAAATGATCTAATCTTGAAAGTTAGGTCAAAAGGAAAGGAATTATTGTTATTTGCTTATAACAAAAAAAGAATAAATGAATTAGAAATCGTTAAAGCTAGTAAAAAGGCAAAAGAATTAGGCCTGGCCTATACTCTTTTAAGTAAAGGGGGACCTTTGAAAAAAATTGAAAATTTGATGGATGCTATTAAAGAATTAGACTCAATAGAAACCCTTAAATAGGTTCTTCAAAATATAATAAAATGGGAAAAATAAAATCTAAAATGATTAAGAGGGCTGCAAAAGCTTTTGAAGAAAAAGGTGTTGAATTTAATGAAGATTTTGAAAAAAATAAAACAATACTTGGAAGTAATTTGCCTAGTAAAAAAATACGGAATCAAATGGCAGGACTTTTGACTAGAATCAAACATCAAAATAAAAAAGAAAAATAAACTAAGATTTATTTGATTTTTAGCTTCTTTTTAATGATTTTTAGATCTTTTTGCACTTCTTTTAAAATATTCAATTCTTTTTTAATTATGAATATTTTTACTATTATTAGAATAATATAAATTGCCAATAATCCCCCTATTGCCTGGATTACCCATCCTATCTTAGATAGAATTTCTTGAGATAATAAACTAATTGCAGAGGTAGTTTCATTTTCTAAAACCATAATCTAACCAAAGAAAAAACCTTTTTAAAGGATGCGAGTTTTGTAACTTTGGCTACATAGTTCAGCGATAGAACGCCGCTCTCATGAGGCGGAGGTCCTGGGTTTAACTCCCAGTGTAGCCATTATAATTTAATCTCTTTTCTAAATATTTTTTGTTTCTGGGTTGGAACCCCCTTCATTTTCTTGAGATATTCTTTTTCATATCTTATGAAATTTGAGAATTTGTCTTTTTGTTTTGGATTAATAAAACTAACTATATTTTCAAAAAGTAAGAGATTTTTGCCCCCATTAAACTGAAATCTGTATTGTGTTTGAAAATTTTTTCCTATTGGACTCTTTTTCTTTCTTTTACATTCATAAAAATGTCCTTCTAAACCAAGTTTTACCAAATAACCCTTAATTTGACTAATTAACTTAGGGGCTATTCCGTGGGCTTCTAATCTGGGATAAAACTTATTTGGATTTTTAGTTAAAACAATACTTCCATCTGTAGCAAAAAATCCTTGAACAACATATTTCATCAATTCTTTATCATAAAAAATTTTGGGAATTTTTAATTTATTTCCTTTTTTTCCTATTGGAAATCCAATTTCTTTTAAGATATTAAACAATCTTTTATCACAAAAATTGACTTCTATTTTCCCATAGTTTTTCCTTTCTCTATATTTTGTTTTCTTATTATTCCTAAATTTATCAATTAAAGGAAGTATAATTAGATCATAAAAAGGCTTATCATCATAATAATTTCCAGAAATAGAAACAAAATGACTTGATTGGCCTTTTTTATTTATGTGCTTGCTTAAACAACCATCCCCCAACATAATCCCATATAATAAGGCTAATTCTTTATTGATTTGCATAATAAATTAAATGTATTAAATTATATATAACTTTCTCTCATGAGGCGGAGGTCGGGGGTTAAAATCCCCCCAGAGACATTTTTTTTATTTCTTCTGCTACTTTTTGCAGTTCAGAAATTTCTTTTTGAGGGCCTTCAAGAGTTGTGACATATCCAAGATATTTTTCAAGAAATATTTCTTTATCTCCAAACATTTCTTTAAATTTTTCATCTAAACCATGTAAGGGATATAATTTAATATGGGCGTGATTCAGCCCCATGCCTTCCATAACCATTGCCACTCTTTTCACATTAAGCCCTTTTTCTAAAATTTTTGAAACTTTTTTTGAAGCAATCATTAATTTTCCATAAATTTCATCAGCCATATCAAAGACATAAGAATCATGATGTTTTTTTGTTAAAACTAATGTGACACCCTTAGTATTGGGGTGATTACTTAATATGGCAAAAAATTCTTCATCTTCCCAAATTTTAACACTAGGTAATTCTCCTTTCGCAACTTTACAAAAAATACAGTCTTCCATTTTAATTAATTGATTTACTTATTTTTTTAAAATTTAATTTCCCTTCAATCAAACCCCTTAAAATATCTTTAAGATCTTTTACTTTGATTCTTATCTGTTTTGAAGTATCTCTATCCCTCATAGTTACATCTTTATTTTTTATGCTATCCCCATCGATAGTTATACAATAGGGTGTTCCAATTTCATCGTTCCTAGCATATCTCCTTCCAATACTTCCAGATTTATCATAGGTCACATTATAATCTTGATTTAAATCTTCAAAAACTTTTCTTGCAAACTTCTCAAATTCAGGCTTTTTAACAATAGGAAAAATAGCTGCCTTAATTGGAGCAAGATTTAAAGGGATTCTAAGAACAATATTATTTTTTTGATCTTTATTATATGCTTTAGAAAGAATAGCTAAAAAAACTCTTTCCATTCCAAAAGTAGGTTCAATCACCTTGGGAATTACTTTATTTTTATACTTTTCATCAAATATTTCCATTTTTTCTTTACTTTCTTTATAGTGTTGAGTTAAATCAAATTGGCCCCTATTTGCATTTCCAGCAACTTCTTTAGATCCAAAAGAATATTCATAATCAATATCAAAAGTTGCAGAAGAATAATGGCTTAATTCTTCTTTAGTGTGCTCTCTAATTTTTATTTCTTCTAAACCTAAACTCCTAAACCAAATAATTTGTTCTGCCAACCAATAAGCATGCCATTCTTCAAGTTTATTTTTTTTCAGAATCTCTTTTATAGTAACTTTTTCTAAATTTTCATTGTTACTTACTTGATTTTCTTCAGATAAAAAATAAAAAGAAGTGTTGAGATGTTTATTTTTTAATAAATTACATTTTTTCTCCTCTGGATTAATAAAAAATTCAAATTCCCCAATGTGAAACTCTCTACTTCTAAATAAAAAATCTCGAGGAGCAATTTCATTTCTAAAACACCTCCCAATTTGAGCAATTCCAAAAGGAAGCTGCATTCTAGAGGTCTGATTTATTAATTTGAAGTCTAAAAACATCCCTTGAGCTGTTTCCCCTCGGAGATATGCTTCTTCAGAATCTATTGCTCCAACCTTAGTTTCAAACATTAAATTAAATTTTCCTTGAGATTCATATTCTCCGTTGCAAGAATCACACGTTACCCTACCTAATTCGTTCTCATCTAACTTCCCAGTCTTTCCACAACTTTTACATTTTACAAAAATATCACTAAAATTATCAATATGCCCTGAAGCTTTCCAAGTCCTAGGATGGGATAAAATGCTTGCCTCCATTCCAAGAATATTTTCTTTTTGATATACAAAATAATTCCACCATTCTTTCTTAATATTATTAAATAATTCTATTCCTAATGGCCCAAAATCCCAAAAACCAGAAAAACCCCCATAAATATCTGAACTCCGATATACAAATCCTTTTTCTTTACAAAACTTAGCAAGATTTTCTATTGAAACTTTTTCCCTAGTTAGCTTACGATTAATTGTTTTCTTTTTAGGGGCTTCCCTAAAATCTTCTTTTTTTTCAAGTTTTTTTTCTTTCATTTTTTCAATTATTTTCTTTGCTTTTTGTTCAGCTTCTTTTTTAGTTTTTCCCAAATAAGCCAAAGTCTTTGTTTTTACTTTTCCATTTACTCTTTTATTTTCATTAAGATAATAATATTCATTATCATGTATTGTTTTTTTCACAATAAAAGCCATTAATCTTAGGTACTACAAAATAATATTTAAATGTTTTGATAGGTACTACAATCTTCAACATATATTCTATAATATATATTTTACAACATATATACTCTAGTGGCATTTCCTTAAGAACCTATATTCACCTATGAATTTGCCTATGAATTTACCTATTAAATCATAAATACATTTATAAATGAATAAAGCCTAAAATATTTGAGAGGTTGTAATGCAAGATAATATTTCAGTGTTAGCTCTAAAAATTATAGAAGGAGCTGAAACACCTTTAGAAACAAAAGAAATTCAAGGACTAATAGATAATTCTCTCAAAAATATTACACGAACTAAAATTATGTACCGTCTAAATATGTTAAGGGGTGACGGCCTTATCAAAGGAAAATTTGTCGGTCCGGGAAAAGGTGTTTGGATATGGTGGAAAATTACTGCCTTTATCGACATTAAAAAGGAGAATAAAAAATGATGTTAAATATTATAAATAATAAAAAAGCAAGAGCAAATAAATTGACAATTTTATTCATACTAATTTCTTTAACGCTGATCATACCTCTCAGTATTGATGCAGTAGATAATGGAACCAATGTCGAAGAGCAAGTTGAAACACCTCTAAATCTTTGTGAGGAAGTCACTTGTGATGACTCCACATTGGAATGCCCTGATGGAACTACAATTTCTTGTGAAAATGATTGTGATTCTGAATCAGGCCTATGTTCCTCTTGCACTCCAGAATGTCTTGAAATTATAGAAAATGAATCTATAGAAATTGAAAACTCAACTATTCCAAAAACTATTCTTGAAGAAAACACTACGCTGAAATCAAATCTCACAAATCTCACATCCTCAGAACCCGTGAAAGACTTAGAAGAATCTAATTCTGTTCTGGGGAATCCCCCTTCAATTTTAGAAGCACCTCAATTAGATATTCAGATTATTTCTGAAGAAAGAATAACTAGAGGGAATATTCTTACTCTTAAGGCAATTGTAATCAATGTTGGAGAAAGTTCAGCAAAAGATATTCTATTGTCTTGGAAATTAGAAGATGGTTTTGAGATTATTTCAGATAATTCAAATGAAAGATTTGAAGAAATATTGCCTGGAGAATCAGTAATATCTGAAATTCAAATTCAAACAAGCATCTCAACACCTTTAGGAAATAACAAATTAAAATTAGGAGTTACTTACTAATGAAGAGCCAAACAAAAAGAGAATTATTAGCGACGTTATTAGCAGTAGTAGTTATTGGAATAGCTGTATTTTTCATTTCAAATCTTTCCTTAACTGGATTTGCAATTGAAACTCCAAATACAATTGAAAAAACAATTGAAATCCAAGTTTGGGCAGAGACTTTAATAGAATTAAATTCAGAAAATGGTCAAATTAGAGCCCATTATTTACTAGATAATAATACAGAAATTTCTAATCAGGAAATAGAATTTTATTTAGAAAAAGAATTAATTTTCTCAAATAAAACAAACGAACAAGGTTATACTAAATCTCTTTTCAACCTTTCTCAAACAGGCCCTGGAACCTATTCTTTATCTCTCAAAAGCCAGGGCTCTGATACTCTTTATACTAATCCAACTGAAACAAATGCTCAAATAGAAATATTGGGATCTGGAGAAATAATTATTTTAGATCCAGAATTTAAGGAGATTGCAATTTCAGAGGAAAAAATAGAAACCATAAATGAAACAGAAATCATTCTGTTGCAACAAGATAATTTAAACTGTCAAGAATTTGAAGAGCAAGTTCTATGGTCTAGTGGATTTAGCTCTAATGAAAATGGATCTGAATCTTATAATTCTTGGTCCCCTGAAAATAATTGTAGTTCAATCAATCAATCAAATTGTGTAATTGGCAGTTTAGATTTGCATATTAGAACATTCTATTCAAGTCCTTTCTATGAGTTGGAGTCTGGGGAAAGCTCAGTCCAAATTTCAAAACTAGAAAATTGTGAAAATCCAGAAAGTGGATCTTATTTGCAATATCTAGCTTATGAATCTCTAAATGAGGGTGATGTTGAATTAAATTGGTATTGTGGTGAAAACACTTTGCAAGAAAGTTGCAACCAAATCACAAACCTAAAACCTTTTGATTTCGAGCCTTGCTTTGGAATCAAAACACAAGCATCTCAATACAATATTGCAGATGTTGTGGAAATTAAATACAATTTATGTTTGAAAGGAGGTACAAATGAATCTTAAGAGAATATTGTTATTTTCCTTTTTATTATCTGGAATGACTGCCCTAATTTATGAAGTAGTTTGGACAAGGCCTCTTCAACTAATATTTGGATCTACAATATATGCTGTTTCCACAATCTTAACTGCCTTTTTTGCAGGGTTTACATTGGGATCATATGTTTTTAGAAATTTAGCAGATAATGCTAAAAGTGCTTTAAAACTATTTGCAATTATTGAGTTCTTAATTGGAATTTATGGACTAATAATACTTGGTTTATTCAAGATAATCCCCACCCTATATTTTTGAATTAACAACTCCTGTTCTAGAAGCACCAGCAAATGACTCGCTTCAAGCAGCTATTCCAGTTGGTTTATCTTGGGGGGCAATTTCTTCTCCAGAAACAATTAACATAACTTATTATGTATTTGGAGATACTGTAAATGCTACAACTTACTTAACAGAAACAACTGATTCTCTATACCTGTGGAGGGGATTGACTTCAGATACTTATTATTGGAAGGTTATTGCTAGTGATGGAACAAATAATGAGACTTCTACAATCTGGCAATTTGATTTAGATTTATGTCAACCAGACCCAACATATTCATATGCAAATACCTATCCAATGAGTTATAATCTTTCAACAGACACTATTACTGTTTGGGGTAGTAATGGAACAACATATGATGCTATGGGAAGTAATTCCTCTGATCCAATTACTTTTGAAAATATTTTTGAATTTGGAAAAGCTGTTCGTGGAGCTTGCGGAGTTTCTAAACCAGCAGCAGGATCCTATGCTATTTTAAGTAGATTAGAATTAGGAAATACTACTAGTAATGTCAATACTACTTTTGTGAGGACTACAGGAGAGTCTATTGACTTTGGTAAACAATTGCAATTGAACTATAATTCCACATTAACATCTGGACAACTTACTGTAGAGGGTTCTCCTTATGGAGGATCTACTTTATCCTTTTCAGGAATAGATTCTACAGATAATAATGAGGGTGAATTCTTTTTACAAAATGGATCTTATTTCAAACTTTATGATACTGGAGTTTCACATAAAACAACAGCAAATGATTCCAATCCATTTAGATTATATTGGAATGGAGATGTGACTGCTAAAAGTAGTACCTTGCAAAACTGGCACACTATTAGATTCTTAGGTAGTGCAAATACTTTAACAGATATTATCCTTACAGACATGGGGGAAGGATTCTACCCTGCCACCACCCAAACAGGAACAATTAACACTGTTAAAAGTAGAAAAATTGATACAGGAGGGTTGGTTTTATCTTATGGAAATAATGTGACTATTACTGGACTAGAAATTTCTGAAGCAACTAATGATATTTTGGTACTAAACTATTCAGGTACTGCAAATTTAATTAATGCTATTATGAATTTTAGCAATATTAATTGGACTTCTGGAACTTATAGTGGTGGAATTAATAGAAAATATGAATATAGCCCCACAGTTACAGATTCAACAGGTGCCTTACTTGAAAATACCACCTTAGTATTAATAGATGTGAGAGGAGATATTTTATTCAGCTTGACAACCGATTCAAATGGGCAGATAGCTTCTCAAACAATTACCAGGGCTATTTATGATTATGCTCACCAATCAGGAGATGAAAGAGGCCCACACCGATTACTTGTAAAGAAATTTGGGAAGAGCTTCCAAGAAAATTCAAAGTCTTTCTCAGCAGCAACAATTGAAACATTGCAAGTCTCGGATAATGGATTCTCTTCTTTATCAACAGCAGAAGTAGAAGCATTAACAAATATAACATATAATGAACCTACAAAAGTAAGCTATGGTCAAGAATATAATTCCACCTGGTCCACAACAGGTCAATTACTAAACTATCCAATAGATACCTGCCAATATTATGCCCTATTTGCAAATGGAAGCAAATTGACAGAAGGCAGTTCAAATGATTATACTATAAATGCAAAAACTGGAGCAATAATTTTCAACACAGATATGACTGGATATAACATATCTGCTGCTTATTATTATGGAGGTAATCTTTCTCTTACAAATGGCATTACAGTTTCAAATGCATTCTCAATGGCAGAATTATATGATTTCATGCAATACTCTACTGCGACGAATAATCTTTCAGAAGATCTAACAACTGTGGATGGAATAACTTATTCATTCTGTATAAATCTTGCAGTTGGAGACGAGTCAGACGGGGGAAGCATTGTAGATGCAGGGAAAACAATTGGATTTAATGATGGTTATGATGTTGTTCAAGGTTCTGCAGGATCTCTTATTGATTTGGCAGGTGTTGGTGGTTCGGGTTTAATTGGAGCAATAGAACTTTCTAAACAAACAGTAAACCCAGGTCATTACCAAACAGTCTTTGTAAGTTTAGCAGATAATTTAGGAAATCCCCTAGTTGGAAGAACACTCTATTCGAAGATTCATTATCCAAACGGAACTGTCTGGATTCCAAGTACTGAGTTTACTGAAATTGGAGATGCTGGGCTTTACAAATACGAATTCCAAATGACAAATTCAAATTCTATTCCATATGGAGCTTATGCTGTTCACATAACTAGCACTGGAATCAGCGAAGTAAGAACCTTTTCGTTTGAACCCGAACATGAAATTATTGTTCAAAGTCATTTAGATACGGTAGAATATTTGGATATGGCCTATGCAGAAATGGTTGGGCCAAGCTCTGTTTTGGTTTATGGGGCAATTGAAAATGAATTACCCTATGCCCAAAATATTTCCCAATACCACCTCTGGGCAGATAATCACCTTGTTTCATTTGGAAATGAATTTAAAGAAACATGGGACTCAATGAAGCTTTATGAAGAAACTTCAGATAGGCTTCTTGAAGATTTTGAATCAAATTCAACCTCCAATTGGACCTCAGAAGGAAATGTTGATTTAGCAATTACCACTGGAACGGTTTATAGTGGGACTTACGCACTTAATGTTACTGTTAATACTACTGCTCCAAGAACAAACTTTTCCATATCTAGAAATTTCACTACACCAGTTGATATGTCATATAACCTAAATAATCAAACCCATGTCCTGGATTCATTCATATATTTACCAGATCTGAATTTAGATAATATAACCGTAAGGGCAAAAACAAATAACACAAGTTATTATGAATACACCAAGACACTTAATGGCTGGAAGATTTATCAGCCAGGATGGGCAGTACTTAAGGTAATATACCCCTATATGACTGCAGTTAATAGTCCAAATGCCTCCAATATCACAGAAGTGGAAATTATTGTTAATGGAATTGATGCATATAATAGTTCCCCCACACAATCATTCTATTTTGATCAACTAGATATAGACTTATATGATCAAGTTCCTTCTACAAGAATCGGTCAGAAAAATGTTGGAGAAGAAGGATTTATTCTTTTCTGGTGGGATGACAATTCTTATTTTAATCTTGCAGAGAATGAAGAAAGAAATTTTGTTTTCTCGTTTAGCACACCCCAATATATACATTTAACAACTTGGCATACTCAATATCCTACAGACGACTATATCACAGAACAATACAATGCTATGATCGGTGCAGAATTTTATTGGGAACAATACTTAGCAGAAAGAAAAGCTTCAAATTATCTTCAAGGAAATCCAGGACAAAATTTATTTACAATCACTGGTAGTTCCGGTTCAAATTATAACCCTCTAGATACCCCAATTATAAATATTTTAACTTCAGATAAATTAGGGAATTTGGTTTCTGCCAATGTAACAGCTAATGTTACCTATCCTAATGGAACATCATTATCTTCTGGAAACGCAACAGAATCTACAACTGGAAGATATAATTACAATTTCACTATACCTTCAAATTCTCCAGAAGGAGATTATGCCGTTGTTGTTCATTCAGAATATTTTACATACAACTCTTCAGATATCCATACTATTTCTGTTTCAAATGCTAGTTCATCTGGAGGATTGCCATTAAATCTCTTCAGTGGTGTTGGAACAACATATTCTCCAGGAGAAACAGTTTATGTGGTCTCAACAACTTTAAATTCAAATGGGAACCTGGTAAATGCAACAGTAGATGTCACCATGAAATATTCTAATGGAACAATTCTATCTACCGGTTCCCCTCAATTAACCTCTACTGGAAGATTTATTTATAATAATACTTTGCCAGACACAACTCCAGAAGGAACATATTATGTGGAATTAGATGCAAATTATTCAGGTAATGAAATTCATGAAACAATAACTTTCCAAGTAAAAAACACTACTAGCGGAAGTGGTACGAGTTACCCAATAATTAATTTGCAAGTTGGAAATCCAATTGCCACTTCAACTCAAACAAGTATTGGAGCATTAGTAACTTCTTCAACAGGAGTACCTGCAAATTGTGTAGGGGATTTGTCTTTAACAATAAAAGATCTTAATTCAGGAACAATAGAATTAGGCTCTGGTAACATGACTAATTATGGAACAGGATTATATAATTATACATGGACTACTCCTGGGAGTTCATCTGTATACGGAATAAATGCTAGTTGTTTAGTATCTGGAACAGAATATTCTGGATTTACAATGTTGTCCACTCAATCTGTAAGTGCTTCTGCTAATGTGGATTATAATCAAATAGCAACATATGTTTGGGAATATAGTTCCCGTAATTTGACTTACTATAATCAGAGTATTGCGGAGAATATTGAATCTTGTTTACAAGATGGAGCATGTACTGGATGGTGGATAAACACCACCTTAACAGGAATAAATAATACTCTGAGCTCCATTAACACCAGTGTTGCAAATATAGAAGGTGATTCTAATAATTTGATTAGCTACTTTAATTGCACTTTACAAAATGAAGTTTGTGACAAACTTACTGGAATTACCAATAATGTTACAGATATTCAATCAAGAGTAGAAACATTAAATACAACTCAAATTCCCGCATTGCAAACAGGCATAGATAATATTTATTCAGATACTCAATGGCTATATACTAATGTGGCTACTCAATCAAATATTAGTGAAGTTGTTATAGGTATCAATAATTTGCAAACAAATATTTCATATATAATTAATAATATGTTTTACCAAGGTAATGCTACAGGTTCATTTATTGTGGATTACTTGTCTACACCCTATGCTAATTCTGATGAAGGAGATGACATAGAATTATGGACAAATACTAGGGATCTATTGGGTAATGAAAAAACAGTTTCTGCTGCAACTTGTGAAATTTGGAAAGATAATTCCTATGTTGCTAATGCCACTAGTGTGAATATAAGTGCAGGAGGAGTTTATGCTTATTGGGATGTTCCTTCCACTGCTTCAGGAGAATATTATTGGAATTGTACTTTGACTGGAAGCACAGTAAATTTACAAATACCTTTCTATGTCGAAGGTGGAGAATTTGAAATAACAAGTGTAGTTACAAGCACACCAAAATATCCTAATGAGGCTGCCCTTGTGGAAGTTACTTTTGCAGATCAATCTGGGAACGATGTAGAACCTGATTCTATTAATATAAGTATTTACCAACCCCCAACATATGCTACAACTTGGGCAACAGGAACAAAATCAAATTTTGCGCAAATTGGAAATGTGTGGAGGTACACTAATACTATTGAAGCTAATCCTACAACTGGAACTTATATTACTCATGTAAATGCGAGCTATGAGGGGATTATTGCTTCAGAAACAATTCAATTTAGAATTGCCACTGGCGGGCCATATATGGTTGTCTTAGCTTGTCCAGATACTAGTGCTGTTGGAAGTAATTTGAATTGTAATGTGATTATTCAAGATGAGGGTGAATCAGCTACAGAAAGTACTTGTGATGTTTGGGTAGATACTGATGGAGATAATAATATTGATGCAACAGAACCACAAGTTCAATTTAGTAAAGAAACCTTGCCTTTAGATAATGTTACTCAACCTGTAAGTATAAATGTTCCAAGCACACATTCTGCAGGAGATTATGTCACAAGAGTAAGTTGTAGTTATGCCAATTCTGTACAACCAGATTCACCTGCTTCTGATTTAGTTACTTTAACTAGTACAACTCCTCAAGAAGAGCCTGAATCTCCAAGTGGAGGGGGCGGTGGCGGAACAGGAGATGCTATTACTCCAACTCCTGAAACACCTCCAGAACCTGAAGAAGTTCCTTATGCATTTGTAATTGATGTTAATATACTTCCAAAATATAAACAATTATTATTAGGAGAAGACACTGTAATTTCAGAAATTTTAATTTATAATACCGGGGAAATTAAATTGGTAAATGGCGTTGAATTAGAATACTATATTCAAAATAAGGCTGGAAAAATATTTGAATTAACTAGAGAAGACATTAACATTAATGATAAGATAGAAATTTTAAGAGGCCTCAATGTTTCAGAAGGGCTACCCTTAGGAACCTATGATTTTGTTGTAAAAGTTAAATATGGAGATATTGGTGCTACAAGTAAGGAAAGTTTTGAGGTTGTTGAAAAAGAATTTTTAGCACCTCCAAAAGGTGATTGTTGTAAACTTCCAGAAATAGGGTGGATAAATTGGATAATCATATTCTTACTTCTTGTTTTATTCTGGATAATTCTTTGCAAAAGAAGAAAAAGAAAAGATAGAGAAAATGGAATAAAACAAAAGAGATTCCTTTGTTTATTTAAAAGAAGAAAACACATAGTATATGTTGAGAGAAAAAGAAGATTTGTAAGAAAGAAAAAATTCAAAAACAAACATCATAAACCAAGAATGTCTATGATGGAAAGAAATGTTAAATTATTGGCAAGATTAAGAAGGCAAAAAAAACTTACCGAAGGTAAAAGGCAACAAATAAAAGGAAAGTTAATTAAACATCTTTCAAGTAAAAATAATAGGGCAAATAAAAAGAAGGAAGATTTAAACCGGTTGCTCAAATATATAAAAGAGGAAGTGTAAATGGTTAGAAGAAAAAATGTTATTGCAATAATGTCTCCAAAAGGAGGGGTTGGTAAAACAGTTACTACTGCTAATTTGGCTGCTGCACTTGCTACCAAATTTGATAAAAAAGTTTTAGCAATAGACACAAATATTTCTACCGCTTCATTGGGATTACATTTAGATTTATTTTATCCCAAATCAACTATTCATGAAGTTCTTAATAAAAAAAGTGATTTAAATAATGCAATTCATGCCTACCATGACAATCTCCATATTATTCCCGCCACTATAAAAATAAAAAGAAAAGATAAAAATATTAAAAAAGCTAGAGAAAATCTTTTAAAAATTATTAACACATATGATTCTCTTTTAAAACAATTATCTTTAGAATATGATTATATTTTGCTCGATTGCGCGCCTGGATTTGATTTAGAGGCTATTGCTACTCTTCATGTTGCTGGAGCTCTTTTAATTGTAACAAACCCTGATTATCCCTCAATAGTTACTGCTGCTAAAGCAATTGAATATGCCAAAAGATTAAAGGTTCCTGTAGGGGGTTTGATTTTAAATAAAATAGAAAATAAAAAATATGAATTAAAATCTGAAGAAATTGAAAAAGCATTGAAAATAAAAATTATCCAAAAAATTCCTTTTGATAAAAAAATTCCAAAATCAATTGCACATAGGAGGCCCCTTGTTTTATTTAAACCTAGATCAAAAGCAAGTAAAGCATATACTAAATTAGCAGCTATAATTATTGGAAATAAAAAAGAAAAAAAGAAAAACTTTTTTAAAAAATTAAAACTTAGAAAAAATAAGAAATAATGGAATTAGAATTAATAATATTATTTTCAGCAGTTCTAGGAGTATTAGCAATAATTTTAGACTTATTAGTTATGAAAAAAAGGAGTGGCTATAAATTATCACTTACATTTCTTTTAGGGGCAATTATTGCATTCACATTAAATATGGTTCTTAGTCTAATAAAAATTTGGGGGTCTACAGATTGGACTTACTTAAAAGATATTTTGAATTTAATTATAATTCTGCTTATTGCTTCTTCTTTATTTAGAATGAAATTTATTAAGTATTAATTTTAGGAGAAAATTATGCGGGAGAAAGGATTCGAACCCTCGCAAGCACTAAGCTACTGGAGCCTTAATCCAGCCCGTTTGACCACTCCGGCACTCCCGCTTAATAGAGATAAATCTATTAATTATACTATTGAGTTTAATTTTAAAAAGATATCTAAGAATTATTTTATTTGTTTTGGAACTTGGGATAATTCTTTTTTTAATGAATCTACAGCCTTATTAAAAATTTCTTCTGTTGATAGTTGGCCAAAAGATTCTATTGTTATTAATAATTCTTTTGAAGATGTTATTTCTACACTTTCTTTTTTTCCAGATTTCTTAGCCCATTCAACACATGATCCACAAAGATCACAATTATGAATATTTTCTGCAATGACTTTATTATTTTTTTCTTCAAAAATATTTTTTGGACAAGAATCTATTATTTCTTGAGAACAGTTTTTATCTAATTTTATATTTGCAATATTTCTATAAAACATCAATCCTGGAATAAATTTTGAATGTTGATCTCCATTAGAAACTCTAGCAGAAGCAACAAGGTCCATTTCCTGCCCTTTATTTAATAAAGTTATTGGGATTTTACCATAAACCACTCCTTTTCCACCTTTTAATTCTTCAGAATAAACATACCCTTCTTTTTTTATTTTTAATTTAAATTTAATATCTGATTTTGAATTATAAGATTTATCCATTTTTAGTGGGATTAATCCAATTCTATGGGCAACTGTTTCATCATATAATGGAGAATCATTTTTTGAAATTTCAACTTCATCTATTGCCAAAACAGGTATTTTATTTACTTGCCTTCTAATTGCATTTAATAGTTCTTCACTTGTTTCAGTTGTGAATTTTAAAATATTGTCTTTTTTTGTTATTGTTTTCATTTTAAAAATAATAATTGTGGTTATTTAAACTCTTCTTCCCCTTCTTCCTCCTTTCTTTTTTGGCCCTCCACGAGGAACTCTAGTTGTATCTAAAATATTCAATATCCTAAATCCTTCTCTAGATAAACTTTTGATAATTGCTTGAGCTCCCGGTCCTGGAGCCGGATTTCCAGTTTTAGCTCTAATTCTAACATATAATGATTTTATTCCTAGATCTTTTATTTCTTCAGAGATTCTTTTTGCAATAAACATTGCTATTGTGGGGTTTGCCTTAAGTCTGCTATGTTTGGTTACCATGCCCCCTGTAACTTTAGAAATTGTTCTTCCAGACATATCTGTAACATGGGCAAGAGTATTATTGAATGAAGTGTAAATATGCATTATTGCCTCTATTTCTTTTTTCTTTTTTTCCTTCTTTTTTTCTTTTATTTCTTTAGAAGATTCTTCCTTTGGTTTCTCTTCAGAGATTTCTTCTGCTTTTTCTTTAAAAACTGTTTCAACTTCTTTGGTTTTTTCTTCTTTCTTTTCTTCAACTTTTTCTTTTTTTATTTCTTTAGTCATTTTTTATCTTTGTCAGGAGTTTCTTTGGAAACTTTTTCTTTTATTTCTTTGGGAATTTCATTAATTTTTTCAACTTTTTTGGTTTTTTCTTCTTTCTTTTCTTCAGAAGATTCTTCAACTTTATTTTCTTTCTTTGCAGATACTTTTTTAGGAACTATTTTTATTTTTGAAGTAATTTTGCCTTCTAATGCAATTGGTACAATAAAGGAAGGTTTATTTACAATTTTTTCATCTACTAAAATTTTTCTATGAGTGATTAATTGCCTTGCATGTTTTGAAGAATATGCTAATTTTTTAGAAACCACTAAAGTTTGTAATCTTCTTTTAAGATAATCTTCTTTATTTAAAGATAAAACTTCTGCAATAGAGTTTACTTCAAAACCTATTTTATTTAATCTAGAAAAAAATTCTTTTTGTTCTTTTTCTCCTGCAGGAATTAATTTTTTAGCTTTTTCCCTTATTGATTTAATTTTTGCATCTGCCTTCCAGATTTCTTTTTTATTTTTTAATCCAAATTCTTCTTTAATTATTGCTTCAGAATCAATTCTTTCCTTGTCGAAAGGTCTTTTAGGTTTTGAATATGTTTTATGTTTTCTTTTCATTTTTATTTGCTTTTCTTTTTAATACCTACTCCTTTGCTTCTATTTCTTCTAAAATTACTTCTTGTCCTTTGACCTCTAGAAGGTAAGCCACTCATATGTCTATGACCCCTATAACTTTTAATTTTCTTTAATCTTTTAATATCAAATTCTTTTCTTAATTCTAAATCTTGGCCAACTAAATGTTTATCTTCTCCTGTCTCAAAATCAGCCCTTCTATTTAATAAATGAACAGGGATTTTTGGATCTTTAATAAACTTAATTATGGTTTCAATTTCTTTATCTGTTAATTCACCTATTTTTTTACTTTTATCTAAGTTTAAAATTTTGCAAATAGCATTAGACAAACCCCAAGAAATTCCTTTTATTTTTGTTAATCCAGGATATAGTCTTGTTTTTCCCTCTATATCTTCTGATAGAATTCTTACTATTCTTTCTTCACGTTTTTCTGTACTTTGTTTTTTTACTTGTTGTTCCATTTTATTGTGTGAATAACTTATATCTTTCTTCTTCAATTAATTCATTCAATATTCTTTTTTCTATTGCGACTGCAGGATCGGGTAAATTTTGAATTCTATTTTTCATATCTTCAAAAGATTTGAATTCTTCTTCTTTCCTTTGTTTTAAAATTTCATGCATATGCTTTTTACCTAACCCAGGAAGTAATTCTATTTGATGAATTCTTTTATTAATTGCTTCTGATTTATTGAAAAACTCAATAAATTTTTCTTCTCTTTCCTGAACTACTTTGCTTATATACTCTTTTAAATGTTCCTTTGCAGGTTCAGTTAATTTTTCCTTGTTAAGTCTTCCAAGAATATAATATATCTGTTCTCGTTTTCCCTCTCCAATATAAACTTTTTCTCCTGCTTGAAGAGCAACATCTCTCCTAGGGACTAATTCTAAAAGAGTTAAATTTGTCTCTCCTACTGCTTGAGCTAGAGGCATCATTTTCTTTTCTAAAGGATAACCGTTTGGTAAATATTCCAGTATAATTGCATTTTCTTCTTTTCCCATTTTCTTTATATATGTTTTTTAACTGCATCTAATAATTTTTTTGTTTCTTCCTCATCTAGACTAACATCTGAGAAAATTTTATTTATTGTTTCTTCATCTTCCGGCAAAATATCTATGATTTTACTCATATGTTTATCATTTGCTTTGATTAAATTTAATCCCTCTAATTCTTTTCTTAAATCCTTTGCTTGCTTTGGATTTAGCTTTACAAATTTCTTAATAAATGCAGGCATATCTCTTTCTTCTGTCTTTTGAACATATTCTGCAGCTTCAGACATACTTATTGATTTCATATCTTTTATCATTTTACTTTAAAACTTTTATTTTTTTTAAATGTATTGGGGAGATTAAATATTCTTTTTCTTTATTTTGATCTTTGATCATAACCATGTAAACTCTTCCTCTTTTTGCCTTCACAACACCTGTTCTTCCTTGAATTCTCTTCGGAAATCTAGGTTGTAGAGAGATTTCTTTTGCAACAGCTATTGTATCTCCTTCCTTAAATTTTTGGAAATATCTACTAAGAGAAAGCTTTCCTCTAGTTCTAATCTTTTTTCTTCTAACCATAAATTATTCAGAAATAATCTCTTTAAAAAACTATCTTTTAATAGAATCTTGGACCTTCAAAAGGAGGTGTTTCTTGTTTTGATTCTAGAACCTTTTCAGGGGCAGGAGTATGACATAAATCTCCATTATCTCTTGCAGTTTCCATGTTTTTGACTATTGCCTTAAACATTTTTTCACCCCAAACTCCAACACCACATCTTTCACAAAAATCAATTACACTTTCAGAAGATACTTCTGATTTACAATAAATACATTTTTTTGTCATTTTCCTCTTTTTTAAGTTTAAAATTTAATAAATCACTTTTAGTTTTTAAATTTTTGTACGATTTTGACAGTTACAGTCTCATTAAAAGAATAAGTTAATTTTGTTTTTTATACCCATAGTAAGTTTTAAAAACTAAAAGAAAGAAGTATTATTATGATAATACCTGTTAGATGTTTTTCTTGTGGAAAACCTATTGGCCATCTTTGGGAAGAATTTAAACAAAGAACAGATGATGGAGAAGATTCTAAAAAAGTTCTTGATGAGCTTGGCTTAGAAAAATATTGCTGTAGAGCCATGTTTTTGGGACAAACAGACCTTGTAAAACTAACAGGAAAATTCAAGAAATCTTAATTATTTAATTTTCCATCTAGATTTTTTTTCACAATTTCCACATGTTATTCTTAGCTTATCATTCCTTATCCTAATACTTGGTTCGACATGGGGATTATGACAATGCTTACAAAAAGTTTTTCTTAATTCTTTTAAAGGTATTTTTTTGTTCATTGCTAGCTTTCTAATTTTTTTTATCTCTTTTGGATTTTTATTAAGAATGTCTTTAAAAAATTCTTTTATTTCATTTTCAGCTTCTTTTTTAGATATTTTTTTATTCATAGTATAATTTAGAATTAATAATTTATAAGAATATGGTTGAAGACAGCTTGAAGGTTTGGCGTCTGTTCGGACACTACTGCCATCAACATAGAAAGCTTAACTTCTGTGTTCGGAAAGAGAACAGGTGTTTCCAATCTATTATGGCCGTCTTCAATATTGGATAAAGTTCATGCTTTTTAAAGATTTCTAATCTAATTTTTGACTCTTGGATGCAATATAGGGTATATTTTTCTTTTATTTTGTAGTTTCTTCATGGTGAATAATCATGCTTATATATTACTTTTACCTGTGAATTTTAGGTGAGGTCGGAGTAATCGGCGTCAGGATTACTTAGGTGATTCGTTGGGATTTATCCCCGCCGGCTTGTACGACCTTTTCCTATTTCTAAAGATTTTTATATCCAATATTGGTTCTAATTTTAGGCAGGTGTGCCGGAGCGGTCAAACGGGATAGACTCAAAATCTATTGGCTTAGTGCCTACGAAGGTTCGAACCCTTTCACCTGCATTTACTAATATTATCAAAATGAAAACAGTAGCAACACATAATGGAAGCTTTCATGCAGATGAGGTTTTTGCAATTGCAATTTTAAAATTGGTGTATCCTAAAATAAAAGTTATTAGGACTAGGGATCCTAAACAATATTCAGGGGCAGATATTTTAGTGGATATTGGATTAAAATATGATCCTAAAAAAAATTATTTTGATCATCATCAAAAACAAGGGGCTGGAAAAAGAAAGAATAAAGTGCCATATTCTTCTGCAGGTTTGATTTGGAAACATTTTGCACACAGAATAACTAAGGAAAGAGAAATATTTGAAAGAATAGATAGTAGAATTATTCAATCTGTAGATGTTGAAGATAATGGTATTCAGATTACTTGTCCTGTAGGAAATTTTACTCCCTATACCATTAATGCTGTTATTGCGACCTTTAGACTTGCAGTAAAAAATGAAAAATTTGATGTTCCTTTTGATAAAGCTGTTAATTTTGCAAAAGAATTATTGGAAAGAGAAATTTCTTATTTAAAACAAGCAATTAAAGAAAGAGAAATTGTTGAAAGATTGATTAAAAAATCTTTTAATAAAGAATATCTTGTTCTCCCTAAAAAATATTCTTGGCAAATTGCTGCAGATAATCATCAAAAATTAAAATTTGTTGTTTACCCTTATTCTAAAGAAATGTGGGCGGCTAAAGCTGTTACAAAAAAAGGATCTATATTTGAAAATAAAAGATTATTCCCTGTTAAATGGGCTGGACTTAAAAAAGAAGAATTAGAAAAGGAAACTAAAGTAAGTGGTGCTGAATTTTGTCATAACAAAAGATTTGTTATTTTTGCTAGATCAAAAAAAGCGATAATTGAGCTGGTAGAATTATCTTTAAAATAATAAACAGAACACTTATAAAGTAAAAAAATCTTCAAATTTCACCTGCGAGTTAATCGCGTTAGCAGGAGAATATTATTTCTCCTGAAAAAATACAATGAAATCAAAAACAAAAATTGATAAACAATTGAAAAAAAAGAATAATCCAGAATTAGTTGAAACAATAATTGCTGCAAAAAAACAAAAAGGATGGTTAGAAATTGCAGCTATTCTTTCAGGATCTAGAAGAAACAAAATTGCTTTTAATTTAAATGAAATAAATAAAAAAGCAAAAGATGGAGAAACTATTGTTGTTCCTGGAAAAATTCTTTCCTTGGGCCAAATAGATAAAAAAATAAAGCTTGTTGCTATTGATTTTTCAGAAAAGGCAAAAGATAATTTGTCTAAAGCTAAAATTGAAACTTTGGTTATATTAGAAGAAATTAAAAAAAATCCTAGTGCAAAGGGTGTAAAAATAATAAAATGAAAATAATTGATGGAAAAAATGTTGTTATGGGTAGATTAGCTAGTTATGCTGCTAAAGAATCTTTGAAGGGTGAAGAAATTGTTATTGTTAATTGTAATGAAGTTATAATTACTGGAAGTAAAACAAATATTGAGGAAAAATTTAAAGGTTCACGAAGTAGAGTTGGAAGTAGTCAAAAAGGACCTAAAATAATTAGAAATAGTGAAAGAATTGTTAAAAGAGCTATAAGGGGAATGTTACCTAACCATCGATTTGGAAGAGGAAGAGATGCTTTTAAAAAAATAAAATGTTATAATAAGGTTCCAAAAGAATTTGAAGAAGCTAAAAAAATCTCAATGAATAAAAGTCAAACAAGTAAATTTGTTTATGTTAACCATTTAACAAGATGAAAAAAATAATTGTTTCAGGAAAAAGAAAAACTGCTGTTGCAAGAGCTACAATTGCTAGTGGCACTGGAAAAGTTAATTTGAATAAAAAGAATTACCAAACATTATATCAATTTGATAAATTGAAAATGGAAGAACCATTAAAAATTGCAGAACATGTTCTAGGAAAATTGAATTTTGATGTTGAAATTACTGTTAAAGGTGGTGGAGAAAAAGGGCAACTTGAGGCAGCAAGATTGGCTTTGGCAAAAGCTATTGTTAAATTTTCAGATTCAAAAGAACTAGAAGAAACTTATTTGGCTTATGATAGAAATCTTCTTATTGCAGATGTAAGAAGAAAAGAAACTTACAAGCCAGGAGATAGTAAAGCTAGAAGTAAGAGGCAAAGTTCTAAGAGATAGATTAATATTCAAATGGCAAATAAAAAAATGAGTGGAAGAAAAGAAGCGTGGATGAGAATTGTTGTAGGAGTTATCTCTGGAATTGTGCTTAGTGTTTGGAAAATCTTTATCCAGGTATTAGCAGTTATCAATTGGATATATGCAATCTTTACTGGAAAAAGATTAAAAGATTTAGCAAACCTATGTGAGATTTGGAATACTCAAACTTATGTTTTCCTAAGATATATGACTTTTGTGACAAATGAAAGGCCATTCCCTTTCGAAAATTTGACTAAAAACTTTAGCAACTTCAAGAAATAATTAAAGTATATACTTTAATATCTATATTTGAATATCTACTTTATAGAACATACTTTATTTAATATTTAATCTTTCTAATTTATTTTGAACGTGATTAAATAGAGTTGATGAAATTATTGGTTTATGATCTCCTTCATAGATCTGGTTATTAAACTTTATTTTTCCGATATATGTGAAATTTGTTAAAACTTTTTTTAAACCATTTACTGAAAAATCATATTTTTTAGCTAATTGTCTCAAACTTATTTTTGAGCTTAGAAATTCTTCAAAAATTTCTTCAACCTCTAAATAATTTTTAGTTGGTATTAATTTTTTATTTTCTATTTTATAACCAAAAGGTGCTCTTGACATGACACTTCCTTTAATTGCCTTTTTTATCATCCCTTGCTTTTGAATTTCTCCTCTTTGTTTTAATTTTTCAATTTCTTTTTTTAACTGTTCATTTTCTTTTTTTAATTTTTCAATTTCATCCATTTTTTATGCTCCAATGATTTACTATAATTCTCAAATTTAATTTTAATTGTTTTTATTTTATATCCTTCTATATTTTTTCTATATAATGAAAAATCCAAATGGGGTGCACTTGACCAACCAGTATTTCCACTTAAAGCTATTTTTTGGCCCTTTCTAATTTTTTGTCCTTTTTTTACAAGGGCGCTTTTATTAAATAAATGTGCATATGCTGCAAAGGTTCCATCACTATGTTCTATCTCTATTTCATTCATATGTTTTTTATATGCTATATCTCCTTTTGTGGAATCTTTGCCAGAATAATTTTCTTTTCCATTAATTTTAACTTTAGTTACAATTCCTCCCCTTGATGCAATTATTTCTGTTTTTTCTGGAAGAAGAAAATCTACGGAATAGGAAAAATCTTCTTTATCTTCTTTCCAATCTCTGTGACTAGGGCCATGAAATCCTTGGCCGATTTTTATTGGCTTTTTTTTAAAAGGTATTGTATACATTTTATAATCCTTCAATAGGGCTTTTTACTTTTTTAATTTGTTCTGCTGAAACATGAGTATATAACTCAGTGGTAGAAAGTGAAGCATGGCCCAATAAAACTTGAATCATTCTAATATCAGAACCATTTTCTAACAGATGGGTTGCAAAACTATGCCTTAAAGTATGGCAATGAACATCTTTTTTTATTCCTGCTTTTTTTGCAGAACTTTTCACAATTTTTTGTATATTTCTTGTAGATAGTCTTCCTTTTGGACCTGTAAATAAATATTTTTGATTATCTTCTTTTTGTTTTTCAACTTGTTTTTTTAATTTAAATGCTAAAAAATTAGGAATATTGAAAATTCTATCTTTTTTACCTTTTGCTTGCCTTATGTGGCCAATTTTATCCTCAAAATCTAAATCTTTAATTTCTAAATTAACTAATTCTGAAACCCTCATTCCACATGCATAAACTAAAGAGACCATTAGCTTTGATTTTTTAGTATCGATTATTTCTATTAGTTTTTTAATTTCTTCTTTAGTTAATACTGTGGGTGTCCTTAGTTCTCTTTTGGGCCTTTTTATATCTCGAGTAATATCTTTTTTTAAGATAGTAGAATATGCGAATTTTATTGCAGCTAAAAAGAGAATTATTGATGTTGCAGCTCTTTCACTTAAATTATCAGAAATATATATCTTAAGATCATCTTCGTCTATTTGTTCAGGAGATTTTTGCAAAAAATCTAGTAACTTTTCGTTTGACTTGAGATAGTTCCTTATTGTGTAGGGAGAATTTTTAGAAATTTTTAATTCGACTTCTATTTTTTTTAAAAATTCTTGTTTATTCATTTCACACCTAATTTTTCTAAATCTTGGATTGTTTGTTTATTGTCCTTGAAAAGAATTGTATTCATCCCTAATTTTTTAGCAGGGGTTATGTTCCAATTTCTGTCATCTATGAATACTGTGTTCTTTGCAGGTAGTTTTAATTTTTTTAATATCATCCTATAAATTTTTGGGTTTGGTTTTCTTACTTTGGCAGTAGTAGAGAGGACCACGTGGTCAAACCTATTTGTTAATTTTTTTGGAGATAAAAATTCTTCAGAAAGATGCCATTGATCAGATAGTATTGCCGTTTTATATCCCTTCTTTTTTAATTTGGAGGCAAATTTTAATAGTTTTTTATTCTTCTTGAATTTTCTCCTGTAAGCTTTCTTAAAAAGGCCCCTTAATTTTTCTTGAGAAATCTTTAAATTTTTTGCAATGGTTTGGATTGCTTTTTTTCTAGAGATTTTGCCTTCAATAGATAATGCATAGGATGTATCCAGGGCATCAAAATAATGGTCCATGGACATTTTAAGTTTATTTGCAATATAATTATGCACACCCTCTATGCTTCCATCTCTTTCATGGGAATATCCATTCCCTAATTGCAAAACCCCATTTATATCAAAAATTACTGCTTTAATTTCCTCTTTTTTATGAACCATACTACTAGATTGTGCGAACATGTTTAAATAGGTTATGTTTTTATAATGAAAATTTGTTGAAAAGTTATGGAAAAAGTTATTATTCATTACTCTGAAATTTCTTTGAAAAAAGGAAATTTCACATATTTTGAAAAAAGTTTAGCAAGAAATATTAAAGATATTTCTGAAAAAAATAATTTGAATTTGAAAAGAATTTCTCGCGGAGAAAAAAGAATTTTTTGTGAATTTGATTCTAAAAGAGAAAAAATAATTCCTGCATTAAAATGTGTTTTTGGGATAAAATATTTTGTTTTTATTGATGAGGTCAAAAAAGATATTGATTCTATGAATAAATATGTTGAATCTGTTTTAAAAAAAGAAAACCCAGAATCAGTTGCCTTTAGAACCAAAAGATCTGATAAAAGTTTTGAATTAAAATCTTTGGATGTGAATAAAAATTTTGGAAATATTGCAAATTCATTAAAAATTAAGATAGATCTCTCTAATCCTAAATTTATTGTTTTTTCAGAAATTGTTTCCAAATCTGTTTATTTTTATACTTCAAGGATTGAAGGTCACGGGGGATTGCCTGTAGGTACTAGTGGAAGGGTGCTGTGTCTTCTTTCAGGAGGGATAGATAGTGTTGCTGCAGCCTGGTTAATGATCAAAAGAGGATGTAGAGTTGACTTTTTACATTTTCATGCTTTTAATAATAATAACAAATTAAAAAATTCAAAAATTGTTAAAATTGTGAATTTATTAAATAATTATCAGATTAGTTCAAAGTTATATGTTATGCCCTATTCCACCTATCAATTAACTACTTCGGGTAAATTTGAAGATAAATATGATGTTATTTTATTTAAGAATTATATTTTAAAAGTTGCAGAAAATTTTGCAATGAAAAACAAATATGATGCTATTGTTACTGGAGATAATTTGGCCCAGGTTGCTTCACAAACAATTGAAAATTTAAGAGCTACAAGTTTCAATATTTCTATTCCTCTTTTTAGGCCACTATTAACTTATGACAAACAAGAAACCATTGATTTATTAAAAAAAATAGGTGCTTTTGATTTAAGTATTGAAAAATACAAAGATTGTTGTAGTATTATGGCAAAAAGAGCATCTACTAAAACTAAACTAAATTATTTTAAAAAAATAGTTGAAGAATTAGATCTTGAGACTCTTGCTGAGAAAAGTTTAGAAGAAATTAAAAAATTTTAATTATTTTTTTGCTAGTTCTTTTTTATTTGCATACCAAAGAATTACCGCGGGAACAATAAAAAGCCAATCAATTGTGAATGTTAAAACAAGACAGGCTAAGGCAATTAAAGAATAAACAACTACTCTGGGATTTTTTACTTTAAACATGGTCTTAAAGAGAATATTAAACTTATATATTTTTACAAAGATATTCTAACATAGAAAACAATAAAAGTTGTTCTGCCTTAAATTTACCATGGAAAAATACACTAAAAAGCAACCAATCAATACTATTAATGAAAATGATGTTGTTGAAGATATTTTTGTTGTAAAAATAAAGAAAAGTATTCGGCCTTATTCTAAAGGATATTCTTTTGATTTGATCTTATCTGATTCAAGTGGAGGAAGTTTAGAATATAAATACTGGGGAGGCCCAAATGAAGAAGATGTTAAAGCTGTTTTTAATTCTATTTTGCCAGATTCAGTAGTATTTATTACTGGAAGAGCTGGAAAATACAATAATAAAATGCAAATCAGTGCTAATGATACTAACCAATTAAAAGTTTTAACGCCTGAAGAATATGATGCTAATTTTATTCGGGGGCCTAAGAAAGATATTGAATTAATGTATTCCAAACTTATGGAAAAAGCTAATTCTATTGAAGATTCTGCTATTAAATCATTTGTTTTAGAAATTCTTAATGAATTTGAAGATAAATTAAAAATTCATCCCGGAGCAATTATGATCCATCATGCTTGGAAAGGAGGGCTTGTACAACACATTATGGAAATTATAGAATATTGTGAGACAAGTTCCAAACTTTTTTCAGAATTAGATAGGGATATTCTTATTGCAGGTGCTTTATTGCATGATATAGGTAAATTAGAGGAAATAGAGGCCACTACAAGACTAAAAGGAAGTAGAAAAGGGCAATTAATAAGTCATTTAGTTCTTGGAGTAAACTATTTAGCTGAAAAATTAAAAAATAGTTCCATTGATGAACTTAAAAAAGAAAAGCTATTACATGTTGTTTTGACTCATCATGGGAAAATAGAGCATGGATCCCCTAAACCTCCTATGATTCCTGAAGCTTTTGCCCTTTACTACGCTGATGAATTAAGTTCTAAGTTATCTGAAGTAGTAGATTTTGTTGAAGAACACAAAAATAAAACAGAAGATGATTTTATGTTTTCTCGGAGACATGGGTCCAATATTTTTCTCAGGTAAACCTTTATATACTCTTTTTGATCCGATATTTTGTACTAGGTAAGAAGATTTAGACTCTGCTTGTTCTGGTATATTAAGTAAACAGATTGGAGGAAAAAATGAGTAAAAAAATTTACGTTGGTAACTTACCTTGGAGTGTTGATCACGACAAGTTGAAAGAACTATTCGCTTCATACGGAGATATTGAAGAAGCTACAGTTATTTCAGATAAGTATTCTGGTAGATCCAAAGGATTTGGTTTTGTAACTTACGTCAATGATGCAGATGCTGATAAAGCAATTGCTGAAATGAACGAAAAAGACATTGAAGGGAGACCTTTAAAAGTTAATGAAGCTAAGCCTAGAGAAGAAGGTTCAGATAGACCCAGAAATAACTTTAACAGAAATTAGATTTTCTAATTTCTTATTTTTATTATTTTTATTATTTTTTGATTCTTGGATTCTAATTAATTTAAAAAATTAAAAAAAGAAAATGGGAGAAAATTTATTTCCCCCAGATTTTAAATTTCCAGAAGAATGGTTTTTTAGAACCACTCATTTGATGGGCCTTAAATCGACCATTATTTTCAAATTCAGGAAGTTTAGCCTTTAATTCTGCAACTAATTCGTAATTTTCTGCTTCTGTTGCTTCTTTAATTTGTTCTCTAATTTCCCTATATTCTGAATTTTGCTCATGTTTATCAACAATTATCTTAAAATTTTCTTCTGTTATTTGGGATTGCATTAATTCTGCCCACATTTCATAGTTTCCCATTTCTATTGCTTTCTGCAATTGTTCTTGAAATAATTGATGTGCAACTATTGTATTGTCATCCTGATATAGGTTTCCAAATTGAGCGGCTGAAACAGGGATTACAACTAACATTCCAACGATAAACACTGCTAAAATTGGCATTATGTTTTGTTTCATTTTTTATTACCTCCTTTTAACTCTATATTTTTCATAAAAAAATGAGAAAAAATTTCTTTTTAAGCAAGATGGACTAAAGGTCCACTCCAATTATAAACTTTTAAACTTAAATTACATTATATGGAAATGGTTGTAACTCCTGAAAAAGTATTGAAACCAGTAGGGGCAGGCTTACGAGCTGTGCAGGGGCAAATTGGAGTTATAGGTTTTGGTACCGAAATGTTTTATGCATTTATTTTAATTGCATGTAGTTTAATGATTTATTTTGGGACAAGAGAATTATATAAATTAAGTGGCCATAGGGGAATTAAATATTTTAGATTATCATTTTTATTTTTTGCTTTAGCCTACTTCTTTAGATCTTTTATTAAATTTTTAATAAGTTCTTTTCAAATTAAACATATTCTAAAATTACTTCCATTCAGTTTTGGAAAAATAACTTTGTTTATTTTTATGTATTTTAGTACTCTTGCAATATTATATCTTCTTTACAGCGTTAAATGGAAAGAATGGGATAGAACAAAATATGTTAAATATTTTCTTCATATAATTTCACTTCTTTTTGCATTCTTAGCAATAGTTTATCAGAATACCGCCCTCTATATTGGAATAAACATTGTTCTATTTTTACTAGTTTTACAAACACTTTATCAAAAACCTAAGAAAAAGAAGAAAAATCATTTATTTTTCATATATGTTTTATTATCTTTATTCTGGGCCCTGAATATTTTAGATATTCTTATTCCGACTGCATTTCAATATTTCCAACTTTTGATTTATCTTGCTTCTTCATTTATTTTTCTATTGATTTTATACAAAGTAACTAAAAATATTGGTTCAACTTAAATGGCTAAAAGAAATAAATTGGAAATCATGAAAGATGTTTTAGAATTAGTTTCCCAAAATCACAATTCTATAAAACCAACACCCCTTCTTAGAAAATCAAATATTTCTTCTTCTAGATTTAAACAATATTATCAAGAAATCTTGAAAAAGGCCCTTATTAAAGAAATTTTAGATAGAAAAAATAATAAAACAATTTCTTTGACTGAAAAAGGATTTAGATTTTTAGAAAAATATCAAACAATTGTTCATTTTATTGATGAATTTGAATTGTAAATAATATTCTAATTTTATTCTTTCTTTTTAGAAGGTTTAATTAATAGATCTGCACATCCAAAATCGGTAACTATTTTTTCTATTTTTGATCTTGATTCTAAAGTCTTATCTGAAAAAGTGATTTTCATCCATCTTATATCTGCTTTATTTGATTTAGGTGGTCTAATTGAATTGTTATAAAAAGGGTCCCAATTATCTGTATATTCTAATGTTACTATTTCCCCCTCTTGCAAAAATGTTTCCCACCCATAATGTCCAGCAGTATATCCTGTGCTTGTAGAACCTACCCTTAAGTCTGGTATAGATGATTGGGAAATTGGTTCAGAAGTGAGGACATTTTTTCTTATTGCCTTATATAAATGTTTAAAATTACTGTACTTAACAAAATCTCCCTGAGGATGAAGAATTAACTCTGAATTTTCCATAAAAGGTTTAGAGGAATTTTCTTTATAATGATTATTGTGATTTGAAACTACTTTTTTTAAAAATAGCATCAAATTTATAAATCCTAATTTCAATATATTATTTATGAAAAAGATGAGTGAGCCAATTCAAAAAACCTGGATTATTATGGGCGGAATTTTAGTTATTGCTCTTATTGGATTTGGTTTATTTTACTCTCTTGCAAATGTTTCTGAAACTGTTGTTGGAGAAGGGTATGCAGAGTCAAAAGTAATTCCAGATATAATAGGAATTTATCTTGGAATTAATGAAAAGGCTGACACTCTTTCAGGTGCTCAAGAAAAAAGTTCTGAAATTTACGATAGTTTTATTTCTAGTATGGTTTTAGAGGGTTTTGAAGAAGAGATTATTTCTACAACAAGCCTGAGTGTTAATCCTAACTATGTTTGGAAAAATAATGAAAATAAACAAGAAGGCTATATTGCTAATCATAATTTACAAATTGAAATTTCTACAGAAGAACTTGATGATTTAAATAAAATTATTAGTGCAGCAGTAAATTCTGGTGTTGGAATTAATTATATAAATTTTGAATTAAGTAGAGAAAAAGAAAATTCAGAAAAAAATAGGTTGATTGGACTTGCTTCTGAAAATGCTAGGGAAAAGGCAAATGCTCTTGCCACTGGTGTTGGAAAAAGATTAGGAAAAGTTGTTTCTATTTCAGAAGGGAGTTTTGGTTATAATCCAAGAATTATGTATGCTGAATCTGATTCATCTATTGGAGGCGTGGAAGCTATTCAAGAACTAGTGGGCTCTATTTCTCCTTCAGAACAAACTGTTTCCTCTTCTGTAACTGTTGTATATAAATTAAAATGAAAAAACAATTAGCTCTTAAAATTATATTTGGTATTTCATTATTTGGTGTTCTTTTTTCTGGAACTTTATCTTATCAAGAATTGTTTCAACAGTCTTGTTCCCTAGGTGGATGTTCCATGCTAGGAAGCCTTCCAACATGCATATATGGTTTGATAATGTATCTGGCTGTTCTTATTATTTCATGCATAGGATTAAAATCTAAAAAATGAAAAAGAAAACCGGCTGGTTTATGAATATTTTAGATAAAAAAGAAATTAGTAAAACTCGTTTTTGCCCGCCACATTATTTGCCTCATAAACTCCCAATTGGGAAGAAAATCAAAGATGAAAAATGCCATATTCATCAGGCTAAATGGAGGATGGCTCACCATTGTACTTTTTGTAAAGCCCTGAAATGCCCAAATTATAAATTTATGATTAAAGAAAATAAAAAATTTATTGGTAATAATTCTAAAATAAAGTAATTTAATTTTGTTTATCCATGAAGGTATTAATCACTCCATTTATAGAACTACCTATTAGCTTATTTTACACCATAATCTTTAAAAAGACAAATTAGATTTGTTTTGGATGGGAAAAACACTTATTGGAAAAGAAAATGTATTTGATGGACATGATTTAACTCCAGATGTAGCTTTTAATTCAGATGGTAGAGCTATTAGAATTACTACTTACACTGTTTATAATGGTAAAGATATTGGTTACCACCAGATAGAACTAGGAAAAGATGGTTTTACAGAAGCAGGCTATGCTCCAGGCCATGGTGGTGGATCTCCTGTAAATGTTTCAGAAGAAAGATTAAGAAAATTGGATGTTGCAAACCCTCATTCAATACCTTATTTAGCTATTCTTGGAAAAACTGCAAGAGAAGTAAGAGGTGTCTTAACTAAAAAAGATCTTAGTGCTAGATTAGATTTGCCAAGCGTGGTTGCTCCTTATGATCCCATAGTGGAAACAATTCATGAAACTCCTGGTGAAGCACCTTCTCATTAAGATTTAATATCTTTTTATATGAAAAATAATTTGTCTAATTTGAAAAAATATTCTGAAGAAGAATTTAATAGTTTATATGGTCAAGAAGGTTTTTTAGTAGATCAAATTGTTAGATTAAAAATTAGTGGTTTTGGAATTGAGGCAAAACTCTATGATGTTATTGGGGTCTGTGATCATGATTCTCATCTTTTAATAGCAGAAGGTATTGATGAAAAAACTGGCAAAACAAAATTTCCTGTGAAAGTATCAATGAATAGGATAAAATATTGGGAACCTATTACTAATCCTAGTGGAAGATCACCAGTTAATGAAACAGAAGAAATACTTGAAAGAATGTGCAAAAGTGAATTAGAAATTCCAACATATATTGTTCGAAAAGAATCAGTTTAATTTTGTTCTAGTAATCAGCATTGTACGAACAATAAATTTTTATATGAAGTCTAGGGGAAGGGGACTAAAAAGTCCCTTAATTTCTAGAAAGCACCCACCAAATAGCCACAACAATTATTGCAATAGCTACCCCAAGAATAATTCCCACCATTAAAGATTGGATAATTCCAGCTACAAGAGTCGGAAATAACACTGCAACAATTATTGCAATCACTAGGATCTGGAACCATTCTGGCGCGGGCTGTCCTTTTTTGTTCATTTTGATTAACCTCCATTTAATTCTTCTCTTTTCTAAAGGAGGGCTAGAAGTATAGAGGCCTTCCTAACCTCTTTTTTATATTTATTCTAATAAATTAAACTATAAATAATTTATGAAAGATAGAAATCTCTAAAAATAAGGGATTCTTTTATTTTTAATGCTAACAAAATCAAACTATCTTTTAGGTTTACAATGCCCTAAAATTCTTTGGATAACTAAGAATGATAAGGAAAGAATTCCTGAACCAGATATTTCTGCTAAACATAATTTTGAGGTTGGAACTTTAATTGGTGTTCTTGCAACAAAAGTTTTCAAAGAAGGAATAGATCTTTCTGAATTAGATTTTAAAGAGAATTTGGAAAAAACAAAAGAAGCAATAAAAGAAAGAAAAATCATTTTTGAAGCAGGGATCTCAAAAGATAATTTATTCTCTAGGGGAGATATTCTGCTTCCAGTGGGAGAAGAAGAATGGGATATAATAGAAGTAAAAAGTGCAACAAAAGTAAAAGATATCAATATTCATGATGTTTCCTTTCAAAAGTATGTTTATGAAAAAGCTGGCCTTAAAATTAGAAATTGTATTTTAATGCATATAAATAATGAATATGTTAAAAATGGCGAGATTGAACCTAAAGAGTTATTTATTCAAACAGATATAACTGAAAAAGTTAAAGAGTTTTCAGAAAACATTGAAGAAAATATCAAAAAAATGTTTGAAATTATTGAAGGGCCTGAACCAGAATTTCACTTAGATGATATTTTAACAATTGAATATGATAATATTTGTCTTGATGAATTTATGAAGAATCTTCCTGAAGATAATGTTTTTGAGTTTTATAGGATGTTTAAAACCAAACGTGTAGACCTTTGTAAAGAAGGATGTGTTAAGATGGTTGATATTTCTGAAGATGTTAAATTGAATGATAAACAAAAAATTCAAAGAAGATTAGCTTTTGAGACGGCGTCCTCTACAGACATGACCACTGAAGGGACTAAACATATTGATAAGTTAGCTATTAAGAATTTTTTAAATAATTTGCAATATCCTATATATTATCTTGATTTTGAAACAATTAATCCTGCAATTCCAAAATATGATGGAATGAAACCTTATCAGAGAATTCCTTTTCAATTTTCATTACATATTCAAGAAACAGAATGTGGTGAATTAAAGCATATTTCTTTTTTAGCAGAAGGAATGAGTGATCCTAGACCTAAATTTATGCAAGCTTTAAAAGATAATTTAGGTGAAAAGGGAAGTGTTTTAGTTTATAATCAAGCTTTTGAAAAAGGTGTTATGAATGAATGCTCAGATGCTTTGCCTGAGTTTAAAGAATGGTATTTAGAAAATATCCTTCCAAGAATAAAGGACCTTTGGGACGTTTTCAAAGATTTTTCTTATTATGATTCTAAACAAAAAGGTTCTACAAGTATAAAGTATGTTCTTCCTGTTCTTAGCAATCTAAAATACGATGATCTAGATATAAGAAATGGCATTCTCGCAAGTTTGGAATACGAAAGAGTTACTTATGGTGATGTTGAAGAATCAGAAATATTAAAAGTCAGAGAAGCATTAGAGGAATATTGTAAAATGGACACTATGGCAGAGGTTGAGATTGTTAGGGGGTTGGGGGAGATTTTAAAAGATAATTAGAAAGACCAAATATCAAAAGCTTTTTCTGCTAAAATTTTTGCTCTATTTTCTATTTCACTGATTTCCCATTTTTTATTCTTTTCAATTATTAAAGCTACTTCTTTAGCCATATTCAATCTTGACTTTTTATATTCATCAATTTTTTTTAAGGGAAGTTTATTCTGTAATTCTCCATTAAGTTTTTTATGCAATAATGTTAAATTACCTATGTTATGAACTTTTTCTAAAATTTTTTCATTTTTTTCATTTTTTTCATCAGGTGCTTGGGGAAAAATGTGGTCTATATTAATTTCAGGAAAATTTAATCTAATATCATCATATTTTGTAGTCTTATATTCAATATTTTCTAAAATGTAGGAGATTAATTTTCTTGTTTTGTTTTGATAATTTAGTTCTAAAAATTTTTCTAAAAATAAAGCTTTTGAAGGTAACTTTTTCTTTAAGTCCTTTTTGAGATTCTCTAAAATTTTACTAATTTTCTTTTCCCTGTCCTTTCTAGGAATATCTCTTGTATTCTCTAAATCTATCGCATAATCTGAAAATAATTTATAAACAGTATTTGTTGGTTCGTTAGATATAGCAGAATATATAAAAGAAAAATTTTCTAAATCTTTTAATGAATTTTTAATTTGTTTTTCAGAAATATTATCTTTATTTCTAAAAATAGAGATTAGAAGTGGCTGGCATTGTGTAATATTCATGAGTGAAAAAGATTTCAATGATTTTATTATTGCGTTAGAATAATTACCTGGAAAAGATTCTTCGTAAGCATTTAAAATGTTATTGTAAATTTTTGCTGAATTTTCCATTTCATTTAAAAATTTATAATATTCATCTACATTTGATTGAAATAACCCTTTAACTTTTTTGTATAAAGCATTATTTGTACTAAAAGAATATTTGGATATCCAAAAAGTTCGCATAAATCTTTGCAAGTCTCCAAAATTAGTATTTGTTATATGGTTTTCTACGGCATCCCAAGTTATTTTTGCTTCATCTATACCATTTTTTCCTTGTGTAAGTTTACTTAAAACAAGATTTTTTATCATGTCAACAGGCCCAAGAGGAGACCCTTTTGCATTAACAGTTTCAAAAATTTCATAAGCATCACCTTCATTTTTTATGCTGATTAAAACAATCTTTATTAAATTTAATTTATGCAAGATGTCTTTTATTTTTACTATTTTTTTCTCTGTTGTTTCATATCCATTTAATATTTTTTCCACTTCTTTCTGAAGATATTTATAATTATTATATATTTGCTTATATTCCTTTTTTTTAGGCAAAGATCCTTCTTCAAATAATTTTGATTCAAAATTTTGAATGTTATTTTTAAAATAATCTTGTGTAGATTCACCACATATTATACGATGTTCTACATTTTTTCCTAAAAATCCCTGAACAGAAATGCAATCATTTTGAATACTTTGTGCAGTACTCATATCTTTCAAGGATTTTGCAAAATCTCTTAATACTGCTGCAATTAAAGTTATTGTTAGTATACGTTGTTGACCATCAATAATCTCTTTCCTTTTATTTTTTTCATTCACATTTTCTAAGCTAATTATCATACTTCCTACAAAATAAGATTCTTTGGCATCTTGTATGTCATTCCAAAATTCAGATAGTTGATCATGGCCCCAAGTATAAGGTCTTTGATATCGTGGAATAAAAAATAAACTATCTTTTTCAAATAACACTTTTCCAATAACTTTATCATCTGCTTCAAATTCCATAAATATACAAAGTTTCTTTAGTTATAAATTTTTTGTCAAAATCCATATTAAGATTATTAAAGAAAGAATTAAATAATCTAAAAAATAATACTTGATATGGGAAATATAGGATATTATTTAAATAAAAACATTCCAAAAAAAACCCTCAAATTAGTAAATGAAGAATTAAATATACCAGAAGGAACAAAATTAACTTCATCTGCAAAAGAAAAAAGGGCTAAAATATTGAAAGAGGCAATTTCTTGGGAAAAAGGGTTAGACCAAGAGAATAGAAAAATAACCACAATTTATCGTGTTGGAGCTTATTCTGTTGCAGTAGGAAAACCCGGAAAAGAAGCTTCTCCAGATTATACAGGATTTATCCATTATAAAACAAAAATAAGGGGAAACAATCCAAATGATATGAACCCTCAAATTTTAAAGAATAATAAAAAAACTACAAAAAATTATACATTTGGAGATATGTTTGAACATATAGAACATTTAATGCATTCAGATTTATTTGGATTAGAAATTTTAGGATCTCTTTTATTTAGAATGGCTTTTATGATGGACCATCAAGAAGATAAAGAAGGAAATATAAGATATTTTCCTCCAAAAAAAACCATCAAAATTTTAAAAGAAAGGATTCCATTCATAGATAAAATTCCTATTGAGATTTTCCTTTATTTTTTAGATATACTTGGGATAAATGAAGATATTAAAGTAGAATATGGTGGGCATGGAATAGAAAAAGATTATGGGAGAATAAATACTCTACTAACTTTTGTACATTTAATCGCCGTTTTATTAAACAGAAAATCTCTTGCTAAATTTGCAGGAAATTTTGCTAGGCCCCCTAGTGGAATGGCCCCTATCCCAAAAACAGAAAGGGGGGGAATTTTTGAAACTTACCCTCTATTAAACCCAAATTTAAAAATAGATTAATCTAAACCATTTAATCTATTTCTTCCAATTTTACAATAATGCTCATCGATTTCAATACTAATTGATTTTCTTTTATTCTTTTTTGCTGCTGCTGCAGTTGAGAAACTTCCTCCAAAAGGATCAAGAATTGTATCCCCTTGATTACTAGAAGCTTTAACAAATATTTCTAGTAAAGGAACTGGAATTTGACAAGGATGAGGGGTTTTATCTTTACTAACATTTTTAACTATATTAAAATTAAAAACATCAAAAGGAGTTTTTCCGTTACTTCCTTCTTCCATCAATTTTTTTATCCTTTTATCTGTAGGATTTAAGTATGGAACTGCAATATCTCTTTTATTAAACACTTTATTTTTCTTCCCTTTAATATAAAAAAGAATTGAATGTTGAGATCTAGTAAAGTTTGTAGGAGACATTCCAGTATTAACGGGATAATGCCAAGTCATCCATCTTTTAAATGTTAATATTTCATCTAAAAAAGGTAAAAGATATGCATTGTTTTCAGGGTAATTAAAAAGATAAAGAGCTCCCCCTTCTTTCAGAACCCTAGCACATTCAATTAACCAAGATTTACACCATTCAACATAATCTCCTTTGCTTTTTTTATCCACATATGTATTATATTTTTTTCCAATATTAAATGGAGGGTCTGTTATTATTAAATCGGCGGACTCACTTTTCATTCCTTTTAAAATTTTTACGCAATCTCCTTTTATAATTAAATGACTTTTATTCATAGTTAAATTAAAACTAAATCCTTTATATACATTTTTGATCACTTCGTAGTGATCACAAAAATCTCAACGATAAAATTAATTTTCATCTCTATTTTCCACAATTAGAAGATATTTATAGGTTAGATTAAAATAGAAATGGTTTGGCTTGCGAATCATTAGGAAATTAATTAAATCTTCATTTTCTTATTTAATTTGTTTAAAATGAAACCCCCACAAAAAACAATCTTAATCCTTGTTATAATTCTAGTCTTAATTGGAATAGTTGGATATGTTATAATTAATCAAGAAAAATGGGCGAGTAAAAATGATAAAGGTTCTCTCATGCCTCCAATAGAATGCTATAAAGATGTTTACAACTGCGCTGACTTTGAAACTCAAGAACAAGCTCAAGAAGTTTTAGATTTCTGTGGAGATAACGATATTCATAGGTTAGATTCAGATGGAAATGGTGTGGCTTGTGAATCACTACAGGGAGAATAAGGAATGAAATATAAAAAATTAAAGAAAAAATACATACAACACAAGGAGGATGTTCTTATTTTGTTAACTATTGTTTTAATATTTGTAACTATTGCTGGAATTGCGGCCACAATTTATTCTGCGAAAAGCTCTAAATTTTTGGGATTGCATGCAGAAAAAGAGAATGTCTATGAAAATTTAGCATTATCTAGTAATTTGCTTAATGAACTTAAATTATTAAAATACTTCTTTGAAAATTCTGAAGGGGCGTTGGAAAATGCTAAATTTACTGATGCTATGCCTATAACTTTTATAGATAAACCCCATATTGAAAATGCTAGACAGGCCCATCTTTTTGGGAGTCCAGAAATAAAAAATTATTTGGATGTTTATTCTATTAAATTAAATGAATGGGAGGCAATACGCCAAAATCTTATTTATTCTCAAAAGGAAGGAAGTGCTAATAATAAAATACAATCTGTAAATATGATGTTGGACATAAGGGAAAATATTTTATTAGGAGAAAACATACCAAGTATTGATGAATTTATTAAAATAATTGAAAACTATACTTTATATTTAAGAAGTATCAATAATATTTTGCAAGAAAAAATAAATAAACTAAATCCCTAAAATTCCTCTTTCTAACTAAACTAATAGTTCGCACAAGACTGGTTATCTGCATTCCGCAACATTTAAAATAAATCTTTTCTATACTTATTTATGATTGAATCACAGATTTACATTATGATTGTAGTTTTAGTTTTACTTATTATTGGTTTAATTACATTTTTTAAGAATAAAAATAAGCTACAAAAACTTAGCCCCCTAGCAAATATTGCATTGGTGTTTGTTCTTGTGGGAATTCTTTTTAGGGAAAATATTGTGATTAGTTATGTTTTAATGGGCATTGGAGTTATCTTAGCCATAGTAGATATTTTTTTAAAAAGGGGGAAAAATGAAAAAAAGAGTGTTAAAAAAAAGAAAAGAAGATAAAAGTGCTGCGGCAGGATTAGCTATTCCCGCGGGTATTTTTCTTGGAATGGGTATTGGTTTTCTAGTTGACAAATTTATTGCTGCAATGTTTATTGGAATGGGTGCTGGATTTCTTTTAGCAGCATTGATTGAACTAGTAAGAAAGAAATAGTTAATGTTTTTATATTAGATTTTTATTAATATACTATGATTTCCTTAAAAACAGAAATTCAAATTGGAAAATATATTATTGTAGGTGCAGTGGGAAACCTATTAAATTTGGTTCTACTATATTTGTTTACCGATTTTGGGGGGATGTATTATTTATATTCTTCAATAATTAGTTTGTTTATAGTTGGTTTACTTAAATTTCTTGCAGATAAAACCTGGACTTTTGGAGAATCTCTAGAAAGAGATATTGTTAGAGAATTTTTTGATTTTTTCAGCGTTATTTTATTAATAATGGTTTTGAATATAATAATGTTATTTATACTTACAGATCTTTTAGGTATATATTATTTGATTTCCCAGTTAATCGCTTTTATTGTTTTGGGTTTTGCTGGCTTTGCTCTTAATAAGCTGTGGACTTTTAGACATAAAAGAAAAATTTAAGGTTTTAGTAGAGTTTTTTTTAAGAATTTTTTATTATGATATTTCAAGATAATTATTGCACCTACTATTGCTCCAATGAAATTGACAACCAAATCAATTGCATTATTCATATAACCCCCAACTCCTTTTGCGGCATCAAAAAATATAACAGCTATTAGTTCAATCATTTCTGCAATTGTTCCCACCCCTGCAGTAATAAGTATTATAAAAAATCCTAGCCAGAACTTTGTGTGTTTTTTATTTGTTTTAAATCTAGGGTGGATTAAATTATATGCCATAAAAACTACTATAAAAGACATGAAAAAATGAACAATATTATCATATTTAATAAATCCTAAAAAAACCATATCATATAATCTGTTTGCCCCAAAATAAACAGTTCCGCCTAAAGCATGCAATATAAAGGCCACCCAAATAAGAGTTAATATTGCTAAATGTAAATGTAATTTTTTATGAACTAAGTATGAAATTATTACTGCTGCCAATAAAATAATTATGTAATATATGAATTCCTTGCTTTTTAAAAAAATAGATAATATTAAAAAAATTGTCAACGAAATTAAAATGATTAATGTAAAGAATTTTATTTTGAATTCTTCACTTTTAAATTTTCTTTTTATCTTTGAAAACATAAAAATACTATGAAAAACAAATTTAAAAATCTAATGTAATTTTCTAAACCACAAGCTTTAAAAGGAAATATAATCTCATTTTTTTATGATAAATATTGATTCAGATAAAGGGGAGTTTGGAAATATGGGACAACCTGTTTCATTTAATAGAGAAATCCCTTATAGAACAAATGAAGGGAACTTTACTTTAGCAAAAGATTCTCGGGGAAGTATATTGGATGAACAACCAAACCATTATTTGGTAGATGTAGAGGATTTACATCTTCCAGTTAGAGTCCTTAAATCACAAGTTAGTTTACTTGCTACTAATATTTTTACTGTTCCATATAATGAAGCTTATTTGCGTTCAGTTACTGAAGACTAATTTCATCACAATAATTCTTAAAAAGACTTTTTTACTTACTTTTTTATGGCAGATAATCAAATCGCATATGTAAAAGATTTTAATAAGGGCGCGTCAAGAGGCTATGTTGTTACACTTGGTGCTGGAATTCATACATATGGTGTTCGACATTTAGACGGGCAATTTATTGTGGAACTTAATTCTGGAACTGCGCTTGCAATAAGAAAATATGGGCATGAGGCGGGTCAATTTGCATGGGAAAATGCTATAAATCTTGCAAAAAACCTTTCTAGAGATAATTTTGTGGATGAAACAAATCCTGAATTAAGAAAATCTTGTTTAGAGGGGAAATCTTTTTTACCTTTAAGAAAAACAAAATCTAATGATTTTCCAATTAGTTGCTAAATTATAATTTATTCTTTTTTTTTAATCACAATAAAGCTTATATATCTAAATTTTATGAATTTACAATGGCAGATGGGAAATATATTGAAGCTAAAAATGAATTTCAAACTAATCTGATTGCTGCATATGAATCTTTATGTGGCTTTAGTGGTGAAAATCCAGGAGAAGCAAAACCTTTTTTAGATAACGCAAGGGCAGCATATAATAATGCCCTTAAAGCAAATCCTGAAGCAGTTAATCTTCTTCGCCCAAATTTAGCCAAATTAGAAAGAAAAATGGGTATTTCTCAAACTCTTTAAATAAAATTAATTATTTCTTCTTTCTTCTATAATATTCTTAATGCCTAGGGAGACAAACGCAAAGAACAGCATAAAAATTCCAAATAAAATAAATACAAATTTGAAAGGTAAAAATAAAAGAACAAGGGCAGCCAATCCACTACCTAAAAAATAATTTACATCTATTGTTGTATTATAAATACCATAATATTTTTCTCTTTCTTTTTGGTTAATGAGATCAAAGAAATATGCTTCTGTTGTTGGTTCTATCATTGCAGCACCGAAGCTGGAAATAATTAAAATTGATAATATCACATAGATATTTGAAATAAAGAAACACGAAATTGCTGCAATGGCCAAAATAATATATCCTATAAAAAATACTTTTTTGAAACCAATTTTACTTGTTAATTTACCGAAAGAATATTCAGATAAAAATAATGGTGTTGCAATTAATGCTAAAAAATATCCCAACATTAAATCATTCAATCCATTATTTATAATAAAAAGAGCAACATAAATATAAATAAATGCCCACCAGAAATTGATTCCACCACTTAAAATGTAAGATTTTATTCTTTCTTTATTTTTGAAAAAATCTTTTATAACTTTTATTATGCTTGAATCTATTCTTTTTGAAATAACTTTATCATTTATTTTAAATGCTTTCAAAAGAGTGAACGACATCACAATAAAAAATGCTGCAAAAAGAAAAACCGCATTTAATCCATATTTGTTTGCAATAAATCCTGCTATAAGTGGCCCAATCATCCATGCAAAATTTGCTAAACTATATACAAACCCTTCATTTTTTGAAACTTCTTTATTCTTTGATTTATTTCTTATTAAAATTCCAAAAGATGTAACTCTTAAACTAGCTGCAATGGCTGTTAACACTCCTAAAATTATTATAACGATTATATTTTGAATTAATGCAAATAATAAATAAGAAACTACATAGACTATTAATGCAGTTAAATAAAGATAGACTTTATTTTTCCTCTCAAGTAAATGAATTATAAAAAAATATGTTGAAAAAGAAATTGCCGCAAAAAATGCAATTAAAAACCCTACATAAGAATCATTATGTAGGAAAGACTCTAAATAAATTGCCCAAATTGTTAGTACAGAGGCAAATGCTATACTAGATAAAAGTCTTACTACACCTAATTTTTCTATTAAAGGTGCAGCAAAAGTATCTCTTTTTTTCCACGACATGACAATTGATAGTAATTTACATTTTTAAATTAAATTAAGAATAATAACACTTATAAAGGGGTAACAACTTGAAATTTTATGGGACTTAAAATAACAGAAAAACAAGATTCTTTTTTGCTTCGGGGAACTGTGGGCGAAGAAACTGTGATGGAAAGCATTAATTCGCAATATTTTGTGAAAAAACATAACAACCATTTTGTTGAAGGGCATTTTGGAATTTATGATTCTTGGCAACATAGGATATTTAGTGCAGGAACTAAAGAAAAAGCTATGGATTGTGCATATGGAATTGTTGCTTTGGAAGCAGATGCTTTGTTAGACCTATATCCAAAAACTAAAGTGGAAGAAACTCTAAGAAATGGAAGGGAATCTAGATTGGTAGAAAATACTTTACTCCAAATTTCAAAACACAATAATGCTTAAAAATAAACAATTTATTTAATTAATATGAAAAGTGTTGAAAATTCTATTGGGCTTGAAGGGGGCAATGTTGGCATGATGAGTGTTTCACTTCCAGAAATTCTAAATTTTGAGGGTGCATGGAGATATGTTTTGGGTGGTGCAGGTGCAATTCTTGGTGGTGCTATGACTTATTTTTCTGATTTTACAGCTGGATATATTTTGCTTTCTGCAGGATTAGCCTTGCACATGAATGGGAGAGAAATGTTCCAAGAAGCAGAAGAACTTTCGAATAATTCTGAAAAAATAATTGTTCCCTATAATGAATCCTATATTTCTTCAATACACGAAGATGATCCTAATTCTGGATTTACAAAAAATTATTGATTTGAGTGCAATAATTCTTAAAAAGACTGAAGTGGTTTGATTTCTATGGTTGAAACTGATTCAAAAAAAGATTTTTATATGGAAACACCTGTGCAAAGAGGTGCGGTGAAGACTCTTGCTAAAAAGGCCTTAGAAAAAATTTCTGGTTCAATTGACATTGATCATAGTACACATGATAGTGCAGAGCTACTAACAGAATATATTTATTTTTCTGCAAAAAGAGACGGTATAGATGTTAGTGAAAAGTATGTTAACCACCTTTTAGAAAATAATGCCGGTGCAATTTCAATTGGCATGGAACTGGGATTTTATGCTGGTGTAGGTAGGGCTTCTACTAGTCCTTAATTTTATTAAATTAACATTTGTATCAATAAACATTTATAAAATTCTTTTTATTTTATTAAATAATGGATTCGGAACATAATAAAAATGATGCGTTTATTCATGATGCTTATACACTTCTAAAAAAATTAGAAGATAAAGATTTGTGGGATAAAGATACTTTAGTGATTGGTTTAGATAAATCTGTTAGAAAAATAGCATATACTTTAAGAAAATTATCCCATGAAACAGGGGTTGAACCACCTCCAATTAGATTTTTTAATTATAGCTCAAGGGACGGGGATGTTTCAAACAAACTAAAAAAAATAAAAAATGCCTTAAACAAACTTAAACACCCATATTCTAAAATACTTATTCTAGATGATTATATTCACAGTGGTAGAAGTGTTAGTTCGTTAGCAAAAATTATAAAAGAACACTATTCTAGTCTAAAAAAGAAACCAACTATAAATTATGCTTCAACAACTATAAATCCTAGTTCCACATATATGATTGCATCTGCACATTACGATAAATTTCCTGAATTAGATGAAGGCAAATATTTAGAAATGTGGGGCAATGATGAGTATACTGATGCAGATAGAGAAGATTCTTTCAATAAAAGAAGAGACACTATGGAGAAGATGTATGCAGACCCATCTATTCTAGGAATTATTCATTTAAAAAAAACTGGTAATGGTTATACCTCTACTTCAGATATTACAGGAATCGAAAATTCACATGATAATCCAATATATGCACAAAGAATACGTAATAAAAAAATTTATAAGAAATTTATTCAAAATCGTTTGAAACTTTCAAAAGACATAAAAAAATATCTAAAAGCAAAACATATTGAAAAACCTGCCAGAAATCCTAAAACATTGGAAAGATTAATTTCTGCAATTTTTCTTTTCTCTTTTATTATTGGATCAATTTTTAGTTTAAATAATTTGACGGGAAATATTGTTGGTGCTTCAAAAAATGTGCCCAACGCCTTCGGATTGGTTTTAATTGTTTTTGGGATTTTAGGATTTTTAATTTATAGAAAATATGTAATTTCTGCCTAAAATTGGCCTAGTTCGTATAACGTATATTGTGCGAATGTTTTACACGTAGAATTGAATAAAGGGAGAAATTAGCTATTTTAAGGAGATTTTCTTATTGTAGGGGTGTCTTTAATCATAGAATCTAATGTATATCTCTTGATTTGGCCATCTTCATATATTACTTCAGCATGAATTGTTTGAAGTCCATAAAAACCTAAGACGCGATATGTTTTTCCGTTTTGAGAACTAACCTGCCTGCATATGAATCTTGATCCTTCAAATGAATCTGTTAGTGCGGTTATTAATGTTTTTTTACTCATTGTTCTAATATTTAATCGTTAAATGCAGATGCTAATGGTATTGCTTCATGAACCCCATTTGTATACTTTATGTATAAATAGACTTTTGAGCTTTGTTGTTCTGCTCTTTCGATGGTATATCCTTGGCCCTCTCTATTATCCAGATCTGACCTTCTTGTTGCCTGTATTCCTTCTAATTCTTTTAATTTGTTTCCAATTGTTTTTGTCATGTTTATTTAGGTAAGCTTAATTTCCTTTAGCAATTCTATTTAAATCATCTATATTTAAATCAACAGAAGTTATCTTTTCTGGCACTCTTGTTGATTCTATAATTCTTTTTAAGATTTCCTTGTTTGCAAAATGTATCACCCATGGGAGTTCTCCTTCTGTTACTAAGTGGTACTTTTTAATTTTGAATATGTCCTCATTTCCTGTTTCTTCTTCAATACCTAATTCCCCTGTTATGAGGTCCCTATAAGAATGGTTTAAATACGATTTGGATTGTGGTTTTGCGCTAAATCCTTCTGAACGATAAAATAATCTAAGGTGACCCTCTTGACTAAGATATATTTCCCCTTCTTGTCTTTCTGTAAAATCTTCTAATTTTAAAGGTTCTATTTGTCCATTTACAGAATAATGTTTTGCTGCTTCATCTATTTTCATGAAGATCAAAGATAAATTTACTTTATAAGAATTATTGTGTTCACTTAGGTAACCTATATGTTGGTAAATAATCTAGATTTGCCCCTTGTTTTTCTAATTCTTCTTGCTGTGTTTGATCTAATATTACTTTTAATCCTTTTTTTTCTATGAAATAACTCTGTTCAGGTGTGAGTGGGCGATCTTGTTTTGCCAAATAATGGTATCTATTTGTTTTTTCTGAAAAAAATCCCTTGTTTATTTTTACTTTAAGGCCCCATCTTAGCTGATGAACATCTTCTGGAAATAAATCTATTATACTAACCAATGTAAAATGGTATTTCCCTTCACTATTATTAATAATTTCAAATTTTGATGCCATTGTGTTCACTTAGGTAAGCTTTGTTATCTAATCAAATTCGATGCCTTTACTTCGTTTGAAGTATTTTTCTGATTCTTCTTCAGAAAGGTGCTTAATGTTACCTCCACTAATTTCGAACGGCCCTTCTTCAGGTTCTTCTTTTTGTTCTAAAATGCTTGGTTTTGGTTTTCTTTTTGTTTGATCTATTTCATCAATTATTTCATACCCTTGCTTCTTTAAATTTTGTGCCTGTTCCCTTACATAAGTCACAGCATCTATGTCTGCTAAAGGTAGGTCTTGTCTTGAACTTATTTTGATTAAATCTTTTCCTTCTCTTTGTTCTAATACCTCAAATTTTTTGCCTTTTTGCACGACTTTTACCCAATATATTTTTTTCGCTGAAATTACATATAGGGATTTTAGGGGTGAATCACCTGCAATACCTTCCTGATATATTCTTACATATTTTGTTAAATTATCCATCATTTATCTAGTAAAAAGGGGTTTTTAATTATTTTTATCTTTTAATATTAGTGCTTAGGGTGTTTAAACAGGTGTTTGTTTTGGTTTTTTTATGTTTAGTGACGGTAAAATTTGCATTAATTTTTTGTGTTTGGCGTGTTTTGTGCACTTAGGTTAGCTTAGTTTAAGGGTGTTTAAGGTGTTTTAAACAGCTGTTTGTCAGTGTTTTTTTGTGTTTTGGCTGTTTAAACAGGTGTTTTTTGTTAATTTTCATTAATTTTTTTGATATTATTTTGTTGTATTTTCCTTTGTTTTTATTGGATTTTACCCTCGGAAAGAAAAGGTTTTTAAAGTTGATTGAATAAAAATAAGTATATGTTTGGCTGGTTTTCACAAAAAAAAGAGGTAGATAGGGTTAAAACAGGTATGAAGTCTGGTTTTGATTCTGTAAAAAAGGATATTAGTTCTATTGGCGAATGGATTAAACACCTTGATTCTGAAAAAGTTTCTCAACAAGATGAGATAAGTGATATAAAAGAGGTTTTATCGTCGATTAAAGATGAGCTTGAAAATGTTAAAAATATTGTTTCTGTGATAGGTGAAGTGCGTTCGGCACCTAAATCCAACAGGGTGTTTAAACAGCAAACAGGTGTTTACCCTGTTCAAACAGCTGTTCAAACGGGTGTTCAAACACCAAATTTTGACCAATTTTCAATGACTGAAAGAGCTTTATTATGGGTTTTGCTAAATACAGATCTTAAGCTAGCTTATGATGATTTGGCTGCAATACTTGGAAAAGAGAAGACAACCATAAGGGGCCAGATAAATACAATAAGACAGAAACAACAGGGAATTATAGAAGAAATAATAGAGCCAAATGGTAAAAAGAGAGTGTATATACCTGAATATATCAAGGAAAAACTACTCAAAAAGGCAAAAGTGAGAGTTAAGAAAGGTCAAAAAGCAGTGAAAAATCAAAAAAGCACATTAAAAGTTAATATCAAAACTTGAAAAGTGAGACTTTGATGCCTTCAATTTAATAGGGGCTATGTTAAAATAGTGAGTCAAACAGGTTTTAAGGTAAAATCTGCATAGAAAGTGAGAGAAATATACTAGTTATTACGCTTACCGATTAAATAAATTAAATATCACGCAATTGCAATATTGTTGAAAGTGAGGTTATTTTCTTTAAATTTGATGAAATATACAGTTTTATGTTCTTATTATTCTCTCTTTTCTTCTCTAAAGGGACTCCTTTTTTGATTATTTTACTAACATGATCCCTTGTTGAACTTTCTGATATACTTAATATGGCTGCAATTGATCTATAATCTGCATATCCTTTTTCTTCTTCTAATTGATATATTAAAGAAAAAATTTGCATTTCTTGGCCTGTTAATCTTTTAAATTTTAATCTAATTTCCTTTTTTATGCTGTCTAAAGAATCTAAGATATCTGCAGCCTGATCAATGTCTAAAATCTCTGTTTTTTCTTGTTTTTTTGGTAAAAACCCGGTTTTTCCATCTGCAATAGGGGGGTTGCTGTCTGTCTGTCTGTCTGTCTGTCTGTCTGTCGAGACCCCTTGATTTCCAATGGAAATAGGTAAATTATTGCCTTTTACGGCCTTAAACCCATAATCCATTGTCGAGATATCTGTTGAAACTGCCTGGTTTTGCTGTCTTTGTGTCGAAATATCTGTTTTGAGAAAATTGTCCATTTTTTCTAATTTTCTGGATATTTCTAGTAAATTTTGTCTTAAAATGGAGATTTCTTGACTTAAATATGATATATCTTGCTTAACCATCTCAAAAGCATGTTTTATGTTTTCTTCTTCCATGTTTAAATTTGAGCTTGACTTAGTATAAATAATTTAGCATGATTTAATATATATTTGATTGTAACAGTTTTAATAAAGATTTTTCTAGAATTAGGTTTATGGGCCAACCAATTAGATATTCTTTAGGTTATTCTGAAGTGGGAGAATTGAATGAAAAGAATTATCTTGAAATTCCAAGGTTAAGAATGAAGTGTTCTAAATTGCTTTTAGATTGTGTTTATCATTTTAGATCTTGTGATGATTTTAGGGAAAACGGCTATTCTTCTTTTGAATGGTATGGTAAAGGAGGAATAAAGTATAAAACAATGATTAAAAATAATCCGAGTCAAATTGTTTTAGAAGAAGAAAGGATATTTTCATTAAGATTGACTTCTTTGTTGTGTGGACTTCCCTTTAACAAATCAAAGATTGTTTCTTCTTTTGGTCCTAACCCTGGTGCTTAGTATAAACCTCATAGGTGCTTCCAGATAGCTTCCATCTTGATCTCCTCTTATAGTCAATACCTTTTGGATTTTTCTTTACTTCAGATATAAATCCTTTTGATTTCATATCTTGTAATATTTTTTTAATAAATTCTTCATCTCTTGCAAGTTCTCTTGCTATATGGGCTGTAAATTGTGATTTAGGATTAGTATGATATAAATAAGCTAATATTTGTTCTATTATTTTATCTTGCTTTTGTTTAGAAATTCGCATTCAATAGTTATTCGGTTATGCTTTATTAACTTTTACTAATCCTTATCTCTTTTAGAAAAATCTATTCTTTTTGTGGTTTTAAAGAAGGCATTGGAACATGATGTGGTAAATTAAATTCTTCTTCTAATTGTAATGCTTTAATGTTTGACTTACTTAAAATAACATTAAATATAGCTATTCTCAAATCTTCTGACATTTTTTTCTTTTTCCAGTCATGCACTGCAGCTTTTGCAGCTTTAGGATCTAAACTTATTACAAGATTTCCTTTAAATTCTATTTCAGCAAAATCAGGTTCATAAGTGATTTTATATGCAAAGCTGCAAAGAATCATTTCTTCTTTTGTTTTAAAGGCGTCTGATTTTACTTCTTTTATTTGCTCGACTTCCATATTAGTATTAATCTTAAGTTCTTTAGGTCGAAGCATGTCTTTCTTTTCTGCCTTTATTTTATTTAAATTATATCCTACTAGTTTCATTGTGTTTAATAAACAAAAAGTTTGTTTTTAAATATTTTTATATTAGATCTTCTTCAGAAACAATAACAAAATCACCTATTGCAATTATTGCGCTATAGGGGATCAATAACTCGTTTGAACTTGTTCGTTCTAAATTTAAGTTTCTTGTGTAAACTGTTGAATCTTTAACAACTAAGTTGATTAATTCTCCAGATTTTGTTTCAAAAGTAATATCTTTTACAAATCCAAGTCTTTTACCTTCTTTTGTAACAATCATCTTACTTAATATTGATCTGAAAGGGGTTTTATCCATTTGCATGTCTTGGAGAGATTAAAATATTTTATAAACTTTTCTGTGCTAATTGATATAGATTAAATGTAATTTTGAACACACCCACCCCCTTATTTCGTATAGAAGTATTTAAAAAGGATTTTGAAATTTTTGTTGTTTATTTTTTATTTATATTTATTTATATATTATAGTATATAATAATAATAATAATAATAATAATAATAATAATAATAATAATATATAAGGTATATAGTATATTATATATTTTCTAATATATATAATCTAATAGTACATATTTAAGGATATATTTATAATATTTAATTAAATTTTTTTAATTTAAAAAAATTAATTTTATTTTAATGTTTTAGTAATAATATTAGTCTAAAATCAAAGAATATATTCTAATATAGTACATTTTAATATATATTTTGGATTTGGTATATAGTGTATCTCCATAGGAAATTCTGGTGTATTTATTTCTTAGTGGTTATACTTCTTTAAATAAGAAATTAAACTTTTTCCGTTAATAAAGTACAAATCAAAATAATCTCCACTGGAAACAAGCGTGTGAGGGGTATTATATATTTCCAATAATATAAAGATTTAAATAAAAATTAAAACAAGTAATAAAATGACAAGAGATATAGATGAAATATTTGATTCTTTTGGGCAAAATAATATTTTTAAAGATAAAGTAATTTTACAATCAAATCATAGGCCAGAAGAAATACCTCATCGGTCTGAACAAATAAAGCAAGTTGCATCTATTTTAGCACCTGTATTAAGGGGGGAAAAGCCAAGCAATTTATTTTTATATGGTAAAACAGGTACAGGTAAGACCCTTTCTATACAATTTGTTAAAGATGAATTATTAAAAAGAAATAAAGAAAATTCTGATTTTGAATTGAGAATTGAATATTTAAATTGTAAACTAAGAAAAATATCTGATACAGAATATAGAATTTTAGCAGAATTAGTTAAAAAATTAGGTGGTGAAGTTCCTGCAACAGGGCTTCCAACACAATCTGTTTATGCCAAGTTCATAGAATTAATTGACGATAAGAAACAATTAGTAATTTTAATTTTAGATGAAATTGATCAAACAGTTAAAAAAATATCAAGTGATTTTTTGTATAATTTAACAAGGCTTAATTCAGAACTTTCAAAAGCACAAATTTGTGTAGTTGGTATTAGTAATGATTTAACTTTTTTAGATGAATTAGATCCACGGGTAAGGAGTTCTTTATCTGAAGAAGAAATTGTATTTCCACCTTATAATGCAATTCAATTACATGAAATTTTAAGTAATCGGGCTAAAAAAGCATTTTTAGAAGGTGTTGTCGAAGATGATGTTATTAGGAAATGTGCTGCTTTTGCTGCAAGAGAACATGGTGATGCTAGAAGGGCATTAGATTTACTTCGGGTTGCAGGGGAATTAGCTGAAAGGGATAATTCAAAGAAAATATTAATAAAACATTTAGATTCTTCAAACGATAAAATAGAAAGGGATAAAATTTTAGATGTTATAACATCTGAACCAAAGCAATTTCAATATGTGTTGCATTCTATAATAAAATTATTCGAAAAAACTCCTGATAAACCTATTTTCACTGGTGCTGTTTATAATTACTATAGAGATCTTTGTATGAGGAATAAATCAGAGGCGTTGACACAAAGGAGAGTATCTGATATTGTCCAGGAATTTGATATGTTGGGTATAATTAATGTAAGGGTTATTTCTAAAGGGCGTGGTGGAAGAATGAGAGAAATTAAATTAGCTATCTCTAAAGACATTGTGCAAAAAGCTAAAGAGATTATATCTAATTTTTTAGATAGTGAATAATTAAAATGGATTCAAAAGAAGTATTAAGATTTTGTTTAGAAAAAGGACTTTTACTAGACGGGGAACTTTTAAAGTTATTAAGTGAAACAAGTGATACTGAATCTGCTAAATTAATTATTGAGAGTATTAAAAATAAAACCACACAAAAGATAATTACAAAAGAAATTTTTCTAAAAAATAGAAATCACGTGAAGGAGTTTTTTTCAAATTTGCCCGAAGAAAATCAAAAAAAATTAGAAAGATTAAAAATTAAATTAGGGTTAAAAATTGAGATTTCAAAAGAAATTTTAATTTCTAGGGAAGAGCCAGCATTTACTGAAATAATGCCTGCTTCTTTAGATAACGAATTAGGTGTTAAGGTGGTATCTAAAATAACTCCTGTAGGTAAAAAATATGTAGTGTCTGATTTTGTAGCCCATTTTAGAAATAGATTTTTATTTTTAAAGAAAGTAATAGAAGCAAAAGACGAATTAAAAAATTTAACATCTATAAATAAAATTTCAAATGAAAGAAATAGAATTTCAATTATAGGAATTGTTTCTGATAAGAAAAAAACAAAAAATGGAAATCTCTTATTAGAAGTAGAAGATTTAACAGGCAAATTAAAAGTTTTAATTAATCAAAATAAAGAAGATGTTTATGAAAAAGGGCAAGATATTGCACTAGACGGGGTGGTGGGCTTTACTGGTTCAGGTAGCAAAGAAATCTTTTTTGCAAATGATGTTGTATTTCCTGATGCACAATTAACAGATAGGAAAAGATCTCCAAATGAAGAATATGCACTTTTCCTTTCAGATATTCAAGTTGGAAGTAAAATATTTATGGAAAAAAACTTTGAGATGTTTATAGATTATCTTAATAGTGAATCACCTGAAGTAAAAAAAATAAAATATTTATTTTTTGTAGGTGATGTGGTTGAAGGTGTGGGTGTTTTCCCTGGGCAAGAAAGTGAATTAGTTATAAAAGATTTAGAAGGCCAATTTGAGAAATTAGCATATTATTTAGATAAAATTAGAAAAAATATAACTATTATTATTTCACCAGGAAATCATGATGGTGTTAGAATACAAGAACCACAACCTGTTTTTGATGAAAAATATGCTTGGCCACTATATAATTTAAAAAATGTGGTCCTTACAGGAAATCCATCCACAGTTAATATAGGGTCCACAAAAAATTTTGAAGGATTTAACGTTTTACTTTATCATGGTTTTTCTTATCCTTTTTATTCTGATAATGTTCCAAAATTTGTTAAAATAGGGAAGGTTTTGAATAAACCAACATTGATAATGGAATATCTTTTGAAGCAAAGACATCTTGCACCTGATCATAAATCTGTTCAGTCTGCACCACATGAAGAAGATGGATTATTAATAAGGACTGTTCCAGATATTTTTGTTTCAGGTCATACGCATAAAATGGAAATTAATTATGTTAATAATATTCTTTTAAGTTCTGCAGCAACATGGGAAAAACAAAATAAATTTCAAGAAAGAATGGGCAATAAACCAGATTTTTGCAAAATTCCTATGTTGAATTTGAAAACAGGTCAAATAAAAATTCTTGATTTTGAGCATATAGAAGAAGATAATGAGCAGGTGGTGTTAGTATGAAAATTGGTGTAGATATAGACGATGTTCTAGTAGAATCTATGAAAGCTTATTTAGAAGAATATAATAAAAATCACAATGAAAATTTGAAATTTGAAAATATTACTAATCATGATTTTTGGAAAATTTTGGACGAATTCACAGAAAAAGATATGGTTGATTTTTTTGATGATTTTTTTGAAGAAAAAGCATACAAATTAAATCTTATAGAGGGGGCAAAAGAAGGTTTAGTTAATTTAAGCAATAGTCATGAAATAATTTTAGTAACATCTAGACCAATTTTATATAAAGAGAAAACAAAAAAGTTTTTAGATATACATTTTCCCGAATTAGATTTAGAAATTGTGCATGCTGAAACAAATTCATTTAATCACAAGGGCATGGATAAAGTTGATATTTGTAAAGAAAAAGAAATAGAATTAATGATAGAGGATCAAATTCGATACGCAAAGAAATGCGCAGATAATGGGATAAAAACATTACTTTTTGAAAAACCATGGAATAAAGAAAGTGAAGAACATGAAAATATCATAAAAGTTAAAGATTGGAAAGAAATTTTGGAGAAAATAAATGGCTACTGAACAATATTTTAAAGATTTTGAAGTTAGGGTTAAAGAAATATATGGTGTAGCAGAAGAAGCTAAAAAAATTGGTTTAGATCCCTCTTCAAAGGTCGAAATTCCTCTTGCAAGAAGTATGGCTGAAAAGGTAGTTGGATTAATTTCTAGTTTATATCCCCAATTAATGGATTCTGGAATTGAAAAAAGAATATTAGAATTAGAAGATATGTGGGGTAAAATGAATGTATCTGTTGCATTTAAAATTGCAGAAGAAATTGCAAAACAAAAATATTGTAAATTTGGAAGTTTGTTAGAGGCTATTGATGCTGGAATAAGATTAGGTTTTGCATATATTACTTTAGGTGTTGTTTCAAGTCCTATTGAAGGTTATACAAAATTAGCATTGGGAAAAACAAGAGATGGAAAAGAATATTTTAAGGCATTTTTTTCAGGACCAATTAGATGTGCAGGAACAACAGCATCGTGCGTTGTTTTAATGTTAATTGATTATTTAAGAGAAATTTTTGGTTATGCAAAGTATGATCCTACTGACGAAGAAATAAAAAGATATTATATTGAAAATTATGATTATCATACAAGGGTAACTAATTTACAGTATATGCCTACAGAAGATGAAGCTAATTTTTTATCAAAAAATTTACCAATACAAATCGCAGGGGACCCCACTGAAAAAAGAGAAGTTTCTAATCAAAAAAATTTAGAACGAGTAGAAACAAATTTTTTAAGGGGTGGGATGTGTTTGATGTTTTCAGAAGGACTTGCACAAAAAGCAAAAAAGGGATTAAGATTATTAAAAAGTGTTAAAGAAAAAGGATTTTCAAGTAGTGGATGGGATTTTTTAGAAGATTATGTAAAATTACAAGAACAAAGAGAGAAAGGAATAAAGAAAGATGAAACTCCAACTTATATTAAAGATCTTGTAGCCGGAAGACCTATTTTTGGACACCCTTCTCGTTCAGGTGGATTTAGATTTAGATATGGTCGTGGAAGAACTTCTGGATTTTCAGCAACTTCTGTGCATCCTGCAACAATGGCAATTAGTGATGGTTTTTTAGCAATTGGAACTCAATTAAAAATAGAAAAACCAACCAAAGGAACAGTTATTACAACATGTGATCAAATAGATGGCCCGGTGGTTAAATTTTTTAATGGGAATGTAAAAAAATTAAAAACTGTTGAAGAGGCAAGAAAAGCGTATAAAGATGTGGAAGAAATAATTTATTTAGGTGATCTTTTATTCCCATTTAGTGATGTTGTAAATAGAAATGCTAATTTAATCAAACCTGGATATGTGGAAGAGTGGTGGAAATTACAATTAGAAGAAAAAGATTTAGAATTTTCAAAACAAATAGATGAATTTAATGTTTCATTTGAAGATGCAATAATATTAAGTGAAAAATATAAAATTCCTTTAAACCCAAAATATATTTTTTATTGGACTCAAATTACTCAAGAAGAATTTATGTCTTTAATTCGGTGGTTAAAAAAAGCAAGGGTAAGTAAAAAAATAATTTTACCTTATTTAAAAAGTGAGCAAGAAAAATTTACAGAAGGTAAAAGAGCATTAGAATTATTAGGTGTGGAACATGAAGTTACCCTCGAAAATGTTGTTATTGATAGGAAAAATAGTTTAGCACTCTTAGCTAATTTAGGTGTTGACCTTGAAGTTTTAGAAAAAGAAGAAGATGATTTACAAGATCATATTTATGAGGAAAGATATTATTTAGATAAAACAATTTTAGAAATTGTTAATATGATTTCATTATATGAAATTAAAGATAAGGCAGGGGAATTTATTGGCTCTAGAATGGGGCGTCCTGAAAAAGCAAAACCAAGAAAATTAATAGGTAGCCCAAATGTTTTATTTCCTGTGGGCCAAGAGGGTGGTAGGTTGAAAAGTGTTTTAGAAGCTGTTAATAAAGGAAATGTAAGAAGTTCATTCCCAATTTATTTTTGTGATTCTTGTAAAAAAGATACAATATATGCCAGATGTGAAATGTGTAATGAAGTAACTAAACAAATGTATTATTGTTCTCAATGTAAGGTAAAATCATTTAAAGCTTGCAAAGAGCACGAAAGAGTTTTTCCCTTTATGAGTCAAAGTATAGATATGAATCATTATATGGATTCTGCAAAAGCAATGATTGGTATGAAAAGGATGGAAATGCCGGCTGTAATAAAAGGTGTTAAAGGACTTAGTTCTGCTGGAAAAAGAACAGAACATCTTGCAAAAGGACTTCTTCGAGCAAAATATAATTTACAAGTTAATAAAGATGGGACTATTCGTTTTGATGCAACAGAATTACCCCTTGTTGCATTTAAACCAAAAGAAATTTCAGTCAGTGTAGAAAAATTAAAAGAAATTGGTTATACTCATGATATGAATGGTAAGGAATTGGAAAATGAAAATCAAATTTTAGAACTTATGCCACATGATGTTCTTTTACCAAGTTCTCCTGAATCCCATGACGAAAAAGCAGACGATGTATTTTTTAATTTAGCAAATTTTATAGACGATTTGTTGGTTAATTTTTATAAAAAAGATTCTTATTACAATATAAAGAAAAAAGAAGATCTTGTGGGCCACCTTGGGGTTTGCATGGCACCTCATAATTGTGCAGGAGTTATTTGTAGGTTTATTGGATTTTCAAATTCACTTGGTTTATTAGCTAGCCCTTATATGCATGCTGCAATAAGAAGAGATTGTGATGGTGATGAGGCTGCTATAATGCTTTTAGGAGATGTATTATTAAATTTTTCAAGGTCTTTTTTACCAAGCCATCGTGGTGGAACTCAAGATGCCCCATTGGTTTTAAATGCTAAAATAGATGCAGGGGAAGTTGATGATCAAATACTTGATTTTGAATTAGTGGATGGAAAATATCCTTTAGAATTATATAAATTGGCAGAAAAAGCAGAGCATTCTTCTCAAGTTAAAACCATTTTAAATGTAGGAGAAGTTTTAAGGCAAGGAAAAAATCCATTTGAAAAAATAGGTTTTACTCACGATACTAGTCATTTTAGTTTAGGTGTTGTTTGTTCATCATATAAAACAATTCCAACTATGCAAGAAAAAGTTCAACGTCAAATGGGGCTTGTAGAAAAAATAAGGGCTGTAGATACTTCTGATACAGCTAGGTTAATTATTGATAGACATTTTATTAAAGATATGAGGGGAAATTTAAGAGAATTTTCTGTTCAAAATTTTAGGTGTGTTGGTTGTAATGAAATTATGAGGCGGCCTCCATTGACAGGCGTTTGCCCTAAATGTAAGGGAAAAATAATATTTACAGTTCATGAAGGGGGTGTTAGAAAATATTTAGAAGCTGCAATAGAATTAGCTGATAAATATCATTTATCTTCCTATTTAAGACAACATTTAGAATTAACAAAAAGATATATTGATTCTGTATTTGGAAGGGAAGCTGAAAAACAAGTTAAATTAGAAGCCTGGTTTTAATTTTGGAATATTAAAATATACACAAATGTTTTTAAAATATTTTAACTAATAAAAATCATGAATAGTCGATATGATATTTTTCCATATGCTTTTATTTTTCTAGTAATTGTTGGAATTGCTATTGGTATGGGTTCTTTTGCAGGAAATATTACAGGGCAAGGGGTTATAGTTTTAGAAGAGGGTTCTGGAGATAGTTCTGGAACATGTTCTGGTGTAGCATCTAGTTGTACTACACCCCCTCTCGCAGAAGAAGAATTTCTTTGTGAAGCTCAATCTGGATGTAATTGGATTGCAGGTGCAATGGTTTGTGAGGGGACTGCAACAGCTTGTAGTGTTTATACAAATGAAACCGGTTGCGAATTTCAAGCAGGATGTAATTGGACTATTCCTAATGTTTGTGGGGATGGAGTTCTTGATTCTGAATCTGAAGGGTGTGATGATGGAAATTTAGTTGCAGGTGATGGGTGTTCCAATTTATGTGAAATAGAACCCCCTATAGAGTGTTTTGGCACTGCAATGGCCTGTGCTTCTTTATCAGATGAAATAGAATGTGGTTCTCAATTAGGTTGTGAATGGGATCTTGGTGTGGCTGCACCACCAATTTCTGGGGCGATTACTTCTTCTGAATGTATTGGTACTGCAACACAATGTGTAACAATAGATACACTAAATGATTGTAATAATCAACTAGGTTGTTCTTTAGTAGATGCAACAACAAATAATTCAGAATTAAACAACACAACAATAAATGAATCTGCCAATTTAAATGAAACTAATAATAATACTATATTAAATGAAACATCAAATTTAACTGCGGATTATAATTCAAATAATAATAATAATAATAATTTTTCAAATTTAACTTATGGCAATCAAAATACTGTTAGAACAATTGGTGAAGGCGAATCCTGTAAATCTAGTGAATGTGAATTAGAAGGTAAATGTTATTCAATAGGTTATAGAACTAGAGAAAAAAGATATTGTGGTGCAGATACTTCTTGGGCAAAGCAAAAACAAACAACTTCTTGTCTTAATGCATTTGAATGTGAAAGTTATCTTTGTGAATCAAATACTTGTGTTCAAAGAGGTTTTGGTGAAAGGGCTTCTGCAAGGCTTAGTTGCATTTTAGGCGATGGTACTTGTAAAGGTACGGGTGGATATTTTTCAAGATTATTAGGAAATGAAAAAGTACTTTAAATAAAAAGATAAAATATTATTGTTGGAATTAATAAGCAACCCATCATATTTGTTCTTTTTGCACCTAAAGAAATGCAATAGATTCCAGTCAAAGTTGAAACTAAAAATACTATTAATCCAATCCAACTAGAAATTAAAAAAATTATAATTGTTAGAAATATAAGTGTTGAAGAAGATAAAATAGTGTAATTTATTTTATTTATATAATTGGCAAATAATTTTGTAAGGTTTAGGGTTAAGAAAAATGCAATGATTCCTGTGATAAAAGAAATAATTAGAATTAGAATTAAAACTTCTTGAGAAAAACTTCCTAATATTTTTTGAATTGCTACTGCTGCTCCTGTCCTTGTTTTAGAAATAACATAAAGCGCAACAAAAGAAAAACCCATAACTAAAGTATTTGTTGCGCCAACTAATATTAGAAAGCCTTTTCTATCTGTTTTAGAAATAGTATTACCTAAAATAGCTGCCTGTCCACTTCCTAAACCAGGAAGAAAACTACAAAGAGGGGAAGCAATTAAAGCACCTAAAAGAGGTTTGAATAATTTTGGTTTTATTTTTATTATTTTTTGTTCAGGTATTTTTGTTTTAGAATTTATACTTATTAATAACATTGAAGATCCAAATAAACCTGTAAGTAAGGGTAATAGGGGTTCTGATAAAATTTCCATATTTAAAACAGACCAACCTAAAAACCCTGTAATTAAAAAAACAAATAATGCAGTGAATTTTTTCTTTTCTAATGAAATAAGAATTATTGATGCTGTAATTAATAAATAAGGGAGAATAGAAGAAATAAAATTATAAGTTTTTGAAATAAGAAAAATTGCAGGAAATGAAATTAAAATTAAAACAAAAATAGCTGCAAGACTTCCATGGGCAGTTAGTGCAACAGCTTCATAACCCTGACCATTTTTTAATAATTCGTGCCCAGGTAAGATTGATAATTCTGTATCTGTGTCTGGGCATCCTAAAAAAATAGATGGAATAAAATCTACAAATGTATGTGTTAAGGCCATTGCAACAATAAATACTACAAAATAAATTGGATTAATTGAAAAAAAGATAGTTGTAGATAAACTAATTAAAAAAACACCAATAAGATTTGTATGGATTCCAGGAATAAGACCTGTGAAGGTTCCAATTAATATGCCTAATACTAAGAAAAGAAGAATCTCAATTAGCATTCAGATAAAAACATTTAATAATTCATATATATTTGTGTGTGCATGGATGCTTCAAAGAAATTAGAATTAATAAAACAGGTTGCAGAAGGCGGAGAAATAATTGGAGAAGATGAATTAAAAGAAATGCTTGCTTCTAAAAAAACAATTATTGCTTATGATGGTTTTGAACCTTCTGGATTGGCTCATATTCCCTTTGGATTACTTCGGGCAGAAAATATTAAGTTAATGTTAAAGGCTGGAATAAAATTTAAACTTTATCTTGCAGATTATTTTGCATTTATTAATAATAAATTAGGTGGTGACTTAGAGAGAATTAAACGGGCAGGGGAATATTTTATTGAAGTTTGGAAAGCATGTGGCGTGGATACTTCTAAAGTAGAAATTATTTGGGCTTCTGAAAAAATGAATAATTTAAAATATTGGGATAGGGTTTTGAGGGTTGCGAAGGAAACAACCTTAAATAGGAGTATAAGGGCAACAACAATTATGGGTAGAAAAGAAGGTGAATTACAATCAACAGCGCAATTATTTTATCCAAGTATGCAAGTTTCAGATATTTTTGAATTAGATGTAGATATTTGTCAATTAGGATTAGATCAAAGAAGAGCAAATGTTCTTGGTAGAGAAATTGCAAATAAACTTAAGTGGAAAAAACCAGTTATAATCTCCCACCATATGATTTTAGGGTTGCAAGGGGTTCAACCTGGAAAAGATAGGGAAGAAATTCTTTTATCAAGTAAAATGAGTAAAAGTAAACCTGAAACCTGCATTTATATGCATGATACTTTAAAAGATATTCAAAGAAAAATAAATAAAGCATATTGTCCTGAAAAAATTATTGAAGGAAATCCCCTTTTTGATTATTTAAAATATTTAATTTTTAAAAGATATTCTAAGATTAAAATTTCTCGTTCAGAAAAGTTTGGGGGGAATTTAGAATTGAATTATAAAGAATTAGAAGAAATTTATAAAACTGGAAAGTTACACCCTTTAGATCTTAAAAATGCTGTTTCTTTTTATTTAAATGAAATGATTGAACCTGTTAAAGAATACTTTGAAAAAAATGCTCATGCAAAAAAGTTGTATGAAGAAGTTAAAAAATATTCTATTACTCGTTAATTAACTTGTTTTAAATTCTATAACATCTAAATCTTTTAATTGATGTGTTAAACCTATTTTTTGGCCTGCAAATTTAGAACTAGGACCCCAGATTCGAGTTTCTTTAACATTTTTTGAAAAACCTTTTAAAATTTTTTCAGCAATATCTTTGACAGTGGATTTTGGTTTAAGAATAATTGGGCGGTTACTTTTTTCTTTTCCCGGTTCCTTGGTAAATACCCTAATTTTATCAAAACCTTCAAAGATTTTTTCTTTTAATTCTTCTATTCCTTCTTTGGTTTTAGTTGATATTGTTACAAAATTATATTTTTTAGAAGAAAGTGTGGCATTTATTTTTCTTTTTTCAGAATTATTTAATTTATCTATTTTGCTGAATACAATTATTTTTTTACCATAGGATTGTTTTAAATTTTCTTTTATTTTTTCAATTTCTTCTAATTTTGTAACTAAAATTAAAATAACATCTGCCGTATTTGCAAGTCCCCTATTATAATATTCTGATTCAATTGCAGGGATTTCTATTAATTGAATACTTGTTCCTGAATAGGGCATCATACCAATTATAGGTTTTTTTGTGGTAAAATCATAATTAGCTATTTTAGGGTAGGCATTTGTTAAAAGATCTAGTAAAGAAGATTTCCCTGTATTTGTTAAGCCAATAATAACAGCTTGCATGTCTTCTTTTTTAATTCCTTTTTGAACTGCCCCTGATTTTTTAGATTCTTTTTCATGGGTTTGTTTTAATTTTTTTAATCTTGTTCTTAATTGTTTTAATAAGTTTTCAGAAGATTTATGTTTTGGGGCAAGGGTGATCATTTTCTTTAAACAACTTATTCTTTCTTCTGTTGTTTTTGCATTAAGATATTCTACTTCTGCTCGATCATAATGGGGCGATGCGTTTACTGGCATAATTTTTTAAGTTAGAAGAATTTTAAAAACATATGGATAACATTGGAAATTTAACAAAAAAAGAAATAATATTAAAAATAATTGAAAAGAAAGAGTTTTCACAACTCCCTTCAAAAGATGTTGAACTTGCTTTCGAAAAGTTTGATAAACCAAAAAATGCAGAATATCAAAAATTAAAGTTAACAAGAAATTTTTTAAGAAAAGTGTATTCTTCTTTTTCAAGTAGAAAATTATTAAATCCAAAAGAATTTGATAAAGAATATGTTTTGAAAAAACATAAGTCAACAAAAGAAAGATTAGAATTTTATGAAGAAATTTATAAGAGAATTTTATCTGATGAAAAAACAGTAGTTGATTTAGGTGCAGGTGTCAATGGATTTAGTTATGATTATTTTGGAAAAAAAGTAGATTATGTTGCTATCGAAGCTGTGGGCCAATTAGTAGAGTTAATGAATTTTTATTTTAAAAAGAACAAAATAAATGGTAATGCAGTGCATCTTAGTTTATTTGATTTGAAAGGGACAATGCAATTAATTAAAAAAACAAAAAAACCAAGATTGATTTTATTGTTTAAGGTAATTGATTCATTAGAAGTTATGAAGAGGGATTATTCAAAAGACTTATTATTGGAATTAGGTAAATTGGGTGATAAAATCGTTTTAAGTTTTCCAACAAGAAGTTTGGGTAAAAGACAGAAATTTGAAGCGCAAAGAAAATGGATTTTAAATTTTATTAGGGGTAATTTTGAAGTTTTAGATGAGTTTGATTTTGGTGGTGAAAAATATCTCTCTTTTCAGAAAAAGTGATAAGATTAAATCTTATGAATAAAATTCAATAAGATTTATAAAAAGTAATTCTTTATTTTCAAGATGGTACAACAACCTATGCAAAGGCCTGTGCAACAAACTGCACAACAATCTCAACAACAGGTTAAACCACAACCTGTACAACAGCCGGTTAAAACACCACCTGCACAACCGCTTTTACCAGGGCAGGTGCCAATAAAAAAGAAATCAAAATGGTGGTTGTGGGTAATTGTGATTATTTTAGCATTGGCTTTGGGGATTGTTATTGGGGCTTTTATATAATTTAATTTAAAAAATTCAATATATTCTAGTTAGGACTATAATTTTTTGAAAAAGTTTAATCGAAAAATTAAATTTAATAAAAGTTTATATATATTAATAATTATTTTTATTATCATGAAAAATAAATTTTATAGAAAAATTTTGAAAAACGGGATGACTGTTATATTTGAAAAAAGAGAAGTACCTGTAGTAAGTATTGCTTTTGCAGTTAAGAATGGTGGAATTAATGAAGATATTTCTGAAAAAGGAATTTCACATTTTATAGAGCATATGTTGTATAAGGGAACTAAAAAAAGAAATTCAAAACAAATTGCAGAAGAAATAGAAAGAAATGGTGGTGAGTTAAATGGTTTTACAGATGAGGCAATTACAGCTTATTGGTGTAAACTCCCCTCAATACATTTGAATCTTGGTTTAGAAGTTTTATCTGATATGATAAATAATTCTATTTTTGATGAAAAAGAAATGGAAAAAGAGAGAAAGGTAATTTTTGAAGAAATTAAAATGAGAAAAGATACACCTAGAATTTATGTATTAGATCAAATACAGAGTTTTTTGTATAGGGGGACTTTAGGTGCTCCTTTAATTGGAACAATAGAAACAATGTCTGCTATTAATAGAGATAAAATTATTGAGAAATATAAACAAATTTATCAACCTAATAATATGATTCTTTGTATTGTTGGAGATGCTAATTTTGAAGATATTGTAAAGTTCGTTGAAGATAATTTTAAAGAGAGTAAAGGAAAAATTCCTGAATTTAAAGTTGAATTGCATAATGAGATAAAAATTGAAGAAAGAAAAGGAATTGATCAAGCAAATTTAATTTTTGCACACCATGTTCCATTAGGAAGTGATTCAAAATCTTATTCTGCTGTTGTTTTAAATGCCTTAATGGCTGGAGGAATGTCCTCTAGATTATTTAGTGAAATAAGGGAAAAAAGAAATTTAGCATATGCAATAAAAGGTGGTTCCAATATTAATAGAGATTTTGCTTACAATATTATATATGTCGGTTGTGAAAAAAATAATATTGAAAAAATAAAAGAATTAATTTTAAAAGAATTTAAAGACGTGGCTGAAAATTTAAGTGAAAAAGAATTACAACAAATTAAAGAGCAATTAATTGGTAATTATTTAATTGGTCAAGAAGATTCTCAAAATCAAATGGTTAATTTACTTACATCTGAATTAATTAATGATGCGACCGAATTTTATGATTTTGAAAAAAAGATTTTAAATGTAAAGTTAGAAGACATCAAAAATTTAGCAAATATTAATGATTTTAGTTTTTTTGCATTAGTTCCAGAAGAGTTTAATAAGAAGTAAAGAACAAAAATATTTTTAAACTCGAAATTTCTATATAAGTTATGCAAAAGAGGAGTTTCATTTTATTATTTACATTATCTTTAGTTTTCGCAGGAATGTTTTTTGTTTCTGCGGGTTGTACTGGAACGCCCACTGTTAATTGTGCGGCTCAACCAGAATCTGGATGGTGGGGCTGCGGGAATTCACCTCTACCAGTTTGTGGGGATACTTCATGTCATGAACAAGATTATTATGAGGACACTGTTGAAGTTTGTGATTGTTCATTGGTTGGTGATTGTGAGGATTTAGATTTTTCAGAGTGTTCAACTATTTCGGGGTGTTCTGGGTCTGGAACTTCTCCCGTTTGCGGCGATGGTGTTATTGGATCTGGCGAAGCATGTGATGATGGAGACGCAATTTCAGGAGATGGTTGTTCTTCAACTTGTCAAGTAGAAGGGGAATATACCTGTTCAAATACTCCTAGTGTTTGTGTTATTGGAATAAACCCCCTCTGGTTAGGGTATGAAGACGGAGACTTAGTTTCTTTTTCAGAAGATAATGCCTACAATACAGAAGTTGATACAGGTCCCACAGTTACTGCACTTTTAATGGACACTGTTAATAATAATATCTGGGTTGGAAATGGAAATGGAAATTTAAAAAAATATGTTATTAGTTCAGGATATTTAGCTTCAAATATTGATTATGATTCAGAAGTAAAAGATATAGTTGAACTTAATCAGAAATTATATGTTGTTACAAAAAATCATGGTGTTAAAGGAAGGGATTTATTAACAGGTCAAGCACTTTCATCAAGTTTATTACCTTCTTTTAATGGGGCATATAATGATGGAAATTATAATTTATGGGGTACAACAACCTTTAATAATAAATTATGGGTTGGTGCTATTAGTTGGCATTCTGCAGATATAGCAGTTATAACAGATCATGATCATAGAGTCGATATTTATTCTTATGACCCTGTTACAGATCAATTTGTTAGAGAAATAAATTTAATAGACTGGAATAATGCGGGTGGAGACAGTCAATATATTCGAGAACTTATGTCATTTAATGGAAAGATTTGGGCAGGGACTCAACAAGGAAGGGTTTATGCTTATGATCCCTTTACAGATTCTTTAATTGGAGATTATGTTGATCTTGGCGCTGCAGTAACTTCAATGGTGGTTTATAATAACAATATTTTAATCGGGCATTCTGATGGAGAAATTAATGTATGTAATATACAAGGTGGTGCAATTGTTTGTAATGATTTAGCTGATATTGGGGGTGAACCTTCGGCATCCATTAATGCAATGAAAGTTTATAATGATAAATTATATGTGGGAAAAGGTAGTGGTGGACAATTATTAGAATGTACCTTATCTAATTCAGATACATCTATTTCATGCATCAATCGTGCTTATGGTTCTTCTGGGCATTCATTAAAAGCAATAACAATTGTTGGTGAAAATGGTAATGCTGGAAATGAAAATACAGGGGTTGAAGGAAATCAAGTAATATTGGATATTAATTTTAATACTATTTCATCTGGGCAATTAATTAATACATTCCCTGTAGGGATAAATAATTTTACTAAACCTGCTACTATTAATTGTGGTGTTCCAGGTGTTAACGGGAATGCATGTGAATTCGACGGAAATCCAGGAGAATATCTTAGAATGAGGAATTCATTTTCATATTATCAAACCTATGGAAATACTAAAACAGAATTAACTACTGCGGCATGGGTAAAACCAACCTCTGCGCCAGATGGAACTGGAAGACTTGTTCTTTCAAATTGGTATGCCCCTGGTTCAAATGGTGATTTAAGAAGAACCGGATGGGTTTTAGGGGATAATTATGGTAGTCAAGATCATTTTGGATTTTTTGCACAAGATGGGGTAGATTATTCTCAAGCACTTATAAGTGGATTTTTTGCAGACCATTTAAATGAATGGGTTTATGTTACAGCGGTTTTTAAGGGCGGACAATATATTAAAATATATGTTGATGGGGTTCTTGTAACAACTTCAACAACATCAATTATAAGCAGTATTCCAGAAAATACAGATACTCCTTTAACAATTGGACATCGGGCTGATTTAGAATATAATGGTATGTGGGATGGGTCAATTGATGAAGTAAAGATGTGGAATTATGCTTTGACAGATGCAGAAATTTTAGCGGCCTATAATTCTTATGATGTTGGAAATATAGATGGTGGATCTGGTAGTGGTAGTGGATCTGGATGGGATGGTTCTTGTGTTGATGATGAAGATTGCCCCCAAGGTGTTTCTTGTGAAGGTGGTTATTGTGTATTTGAAGGTGGCCAACAGCCTTTATGTGAAGAAACAGGGGCACCAATTGGATCAAGAGTTGATGGGAAATATTGCGGGTTTAATTTACAAATGGTAAATCAATTAGGTCTTGGTGAAAATTGTGATAATGATTATCAATGTGAAACAAATGCTTGTTTAGATGGGAACTGTACTTCTCTTGCTGCAGAGTTTGAATTACAAAGAAGTTTATTACAAAGAATTTATTGTAGAGTTATTTCATTTTTTACTGCAGATTCCTATAATCAATGTTTATTAAGTTCAGCAGGTGAAGATGATTTTAATGTCGATGAAGATAATTTTGTATTAGATACTTGTTCAGATAGTGATGATGGGGTAGATTATGCTGTAGAAGGTACTTGTAATCATGGTACTACTGATTTTGTAGATGTGTGTCAAGATGCACGTATTTTATTAGAATATCAATGTGAAAGTGAAACATGTAGCCCTATATTATTTGATTGTTCTACTGTTGAAGGAATGTGTGATAATGGAAAGTGTATAGGGGTATAAATGAAAAAATATTTTTTTCTCACGGTTTTTATAATTTTTACAATACTTTTAATTAGTTTTATTTCTGCTGATAATTATAGATGTTATGAAGATGGTCAGGCGACTCAATATACTTATGAGACTTTATCAGATTGTAATTGGGAATGTTCATATGCCGAAGAATGGGGTGCTGAATGGGAATGTCAACTTATTGAAAATGATGCCCCAATAGATCCTTGTAATGGAGAACCTGCTGTAGATTATACTTGTTGGGAAAATTATGGTTCAAATGGCCATAGTACTAGTGGATTTGATTGTCTAGTAGAATGTGAAGATTTTTGTTGGGAAAGTTATTATGATAATACTTGTGTAGTTTCTGGATCTCCAAATCCATATTTAGCTGGAAATGATTGTGGAAACGGTATTTGTGATTCTGGCGAAGATGAAGATAATTGTCCTGGGGATTGTGATTCAAGTTCTGGTTCAGGAATAGTAGAGGGGGGTTCTTGTGTATATGCTGGTGAATTTAATTCAACACATTATTGTGATTTTGATAAAACATTAAAAACAAAATTAGATTCTGGAAGTTGTGATAACGATTATGAATGTTCAACAGGTTCTTGTATGGAGGGGAATTGTCAAGAAAAATTTAAGGAAGTTAGGGAACATACAAATTGGTTGCAATCTATTTTAGATAGAATTCTTGCATTGTTTACTGGAACTCAATGTGTGCCTGGAACAGATGGGCCAAGAACTTGTTTTAATGAAGATGCTGTGGGTATTTGTCAAAATGGTCAGAAAACTTGTGAGAATAATGGAAAGTGGAGTGAATGTGTTAGTACTATTTTGCCTGGTCAAATAACTGAAATTTGTGATAATAATCAAGATGATGATTGTGATGGTATTGATGATTCTGAAGAAGAGATATGTATGCTTGAATGTGATACAATTGGTGCTTCCCAATCTTGCGGAACAAATGAGGGTGAATGTAGAATGGGTCAACAATATTGTAATGCAAGTTATATGTGGACTCCTTGTTCAGGATATAATTATATTGAGCCTGCAGAAGAAATTTGTTCAGGCGGATTAGATGAAGATTGTGATGGATTAGTTGATTATGATGATGAGGAATCGTGTGGACAATGTGAGCCCGGAATTCAAAGAGTTTGTGGAAATAATACTGGTGAATGTGTAGAAGGTATACAAACTTGTGATGAGACTCGTTATTGGGGTGAATGTGAGGGAGATTATCAGGGTGCTACAAATGAAATTTGTAATGATGTTGCTTCTTTAGACGAAGATTGTGATGGTTTTTCAAATTTAGAAGATTTGAATAGTTGTGATGTTTGTGAAGGAACTCCCGCAATTGATTGTACAACACATAGTAGTAACTTTACAGAGTGTGCTGCTACATTTGGTTGTAGTGTTGACTATGATAATCAATTATGTGAAAATCTACCTTGTGATACATGGGGTGCTGAAGAATTATCTTGTATGTCTGCAGGTTGTGATTGGCAAGGCAGTGTAACAATTTATTGTGGAAATTATGAAATTGATGAAATATTAAATGAAGAATGTGATTTAACAGATTTAAACGAATTAAATTGTTTGACATATGGGAGTCAATTTAGTGGTGGTAGTTTAGATTGTGTTCTACCTGGATTAGAAAATCAATGTACATTTGATACTACATACTGTACTATTACTGTCATGGCACCTCCAACTTCAAATCAAAATATTTCTCTTAGTAGTGTAAATGGCCTGCCTGAATTTACTACTGCCACATTTGGTCTAGGAATAAATGTTCCTGATTATGTTTTACAACCCGATAATTCAACATTTTTAGGTAGATTTACAATAACTGTGAGTAAACAACCTTTGGATGGATCTGAAATATTTTTCCAAGTAAATAAATCAATTGTTAATAATTCAGAGTATGTGGGAGCATGGGAAGTTATTGAACCTAATGACCCAATAGATAGAACATCTGAAGACGATAATTTAACAAGTTTATCTACAGAATATATAGGGGAGACAGATTTGTATTATAATTATAGTGCTCATACAGATAATTTTAGTACTTTTTTAGTGTTTGAAGAAGAACCTTATTGTGGAAATAATAGAGCTGAAGCGGTTAATAATGAAGAATGTGATGGAAATGATTTAAATGGAAATAGTTGTAGAAAATTAGGGTTTGATACAGGGGCATTAACCTGTGATGATAGCTGTTATTTAAATTCATCAAAATGTTCTTATGCAGGAACAGATGATGGTGGAGATAATTCTGGTGGGGGCTCAGGTGACGAGGGAGCTTCTCAAATGAATATAGTTGTTTTTTCACCTAGGGCCGATATAACATATGGAAAATCAAATATTCCATTGCAAGTTGTAGATTCTTTAGGGAATGCAGGATTTTGGAGGTATTCTTTAAATAGTGAAACTAAAAATATTTTTTCACCTAATACAACAATTGTTGCACAAACGGGTACAAATGTATTAAAGATATATGCGAAAGAAGGGCCTCTAGATACTTATGAGGTTAGAAAAATATTAAGTTTCAATGTTGTAGATAATCCAAATGGTTATTGTGGAGATCTTATTTGCGGAAATGGTGAAGATTGCGGTTCCTGTGGTTCTGATTGTGGTTCATGTGCTCTTTTAGATGGTTATTGTGGGGATCTTATTTGCGGAGATGGTGAGAATAAAGATAATTGTTCTATAGATTGTAAAGCAGATGTAAATGAAGGTAAATCAAAAACATGGCTTTTCATAATAATTATATTGGTTATTTTAGTTGGAATGGGGATTGTAGTGTATTTAATTTATAATAAATCAAAAGGGAAAAATTTAACTCAACCCCCAATTCAAAAACCAACAACATATAGGCCTTCTTCAAATTACAATCCTTCTAGAAATTATAGAAGATATTAACAATTAATCTTAAAAACCTGTCTTATTATAATTTTTTATGTTTATCGTAAAAATACCTGGAATTAATGGCCTTGGGAATACAATTGGTTGCGAAAAAGCTGGAAATTTAATTTTATATAGTCTAAAAGAAATTCATTCTAATGAAAAAGGAGTGCCAATAAATCTTGATTTGTTAGATTTAGAAGAAATACATCTTGATAATGGAAATCTTACTCTTACTAATAAATTAATCTATGAAAATTCTTTAGAAACTTTTGAAACAAAACCTAAAACTATTTTTCTTGGAGGAGACCATTCAATTTCTTTTTCAACAACAAGTGCTTTTTTAGATTATTGTAAAAAAGAAAATAAAGAACCTTGTTTAATTATTTTTGATGCCCATGCCGATTGCATGGAGCCCATGAAAGAACCAACTCATGAAGAATGGTTAAGGGCTTTAATCGAAAAAGGATTTCCTGTTGAAAATATTCTTCTTGTGGGTGTAAGAAATATGTGGAAAGACGAATTAATTTTTTTAAAAGAAAAAGGAATAAGAATTGTTACTATGAAACAGCTTCAAGAAAGTTTACAGGATACTTGCGACGGAATAATGGAATTTTCTAGAGATAAGGAATTATATGTTTCAATCGATATAGATGTTATTGATCCTGCATTTGCTCCCGGAACAGGATATCTAGAACAAGGTGGATTGACTTCGAGGGAATTTATTTATTTAATCTCTAGAATAAATAAAGTTAAAAATTTAAAAGCGATTGATATAGTAGAAATAAATCCAGATAAAGATAAAGATAATTTAACTGTTAAATTAGGTGCTAAAATATTGAGCGAATTAATTTAATATTTTTTATTGATTAATAGGTATACAGCCTCTCCTTTTTTTCCTATGGCTTTTTTCAAATCTTCTTCAGATGAATTTATAATTTCTTTAATTGATTTAAATTCTTCTAAAAGCTTTTTAGCTGTTTTTGGACCAATGTTTGGAAAAGCTTCTATTATAAATTGCAATTGTTCTTTACTATTGAAAGATTTTTTCTTTATATTTAAGGGAGATTCTGCATTTTTCTTCTTATTTGCAATTAAATAAATAAATTTTGCAGTGTCTTCATAATTTTTTGTAAAAATAATTGGAATATTATGGCTTAAAAGAATAGATAGAAGAAAACCCCTTACTGAATTAGGATTCATTCCAATGTCTTCAATAGAATCTGTATATAAATCTTGTTCATCTATACCCTCTATAATTAGAAGTTTTTTTTCATATTGTTGTAATTCTTGTAATTGATTGAGTAACCTTCTATTTTTCATAGAAGAAATAAAATCATCAACTGTTTTTCTTTCAATGGCCACATTTTTTACAATATAATCTGCAACTTTTAAATTTTCAAAAGAAACGTTAAGTCCTAATTTTATAATTTCTGCAGGAACTAAAGAATTTTTCTCCCGATAATCAATTAAAATTTTTTCTTTAGTATCCATTATTTTAATTTAATTTGTTCAAGAATTTTATTTGTTACTTGTTCGGGGGTTAAATGGGTTGTATCTAAAATATAATCATATTGGGATTGGTCTAAAAAATTAATTCCATGGGCTTTCTGAAATCCTTCTTGAGTTTCTTTTAATCTATGTCTTTGATTTTCTAATGTTTTTTCAAATGTTTCTTTTTTTGGTTCATCTGGCCTATAATCTTTAAAGATTCTTTCACAACCTACTTTTTCATCAACTATTAAAAATACTTTAAATGAATGAGGTATAAAATGATAGGCAAGCCAACCTTCGACGACAAAATTATCTTTTGTTTCACCTAGTTTTTTTGTTTTTTCATCAATTTCTTTATGAATATTTGTTTCTGTTTTTTCTAAAGTCATTAATTCTGTAATTGTTAATCCTTTTTCCATTGCAAGTTCTCCTTGTAAATCACCAATTGAAATAAAATCATAATTTAATTTTTTTGCTAAATCTTTTGCTGCAGTTGTTTTTCCTGCACCTTGTTTACCTGAAATAGTTATAATCATTTTTTAAGAACCCCATTTGCTTTACTTTCTTCAAAACCTGCGTGGGAAATTTCAATAAAATCTGCTTTACCAATTAATTTTGCCATATTATCTGCACCCATATAAGTCATGCCTGAACGAAGGCCCCCTAAGAAAGGTTCTAAATATTCTTTAATAGGTCCCTTGTAGGGTATTAATGTTTGCTCACCCTCTACACTTATTACTTTTTTATTTTCTTCACCATGTATTTTAGCTTTTTTCATAGAAACTTCAAAAGTTGCAGAGCCCCTGTATAATTTATATTTTTTATTATCTTTTTCAATGAGTTCTCCAGGTGATTCTTCGGTTCCTGCAAATAAATAGCCACTCATTATTGTGCTTGCACCTGCCCCTAAAGCTTTTGTAACATCCCCTGGATTTTTAATGCCCCCATCTGCACAAATCGGAATTTCTCCCTTTACAGCCTCATAGACATCCATTATAGCTGTTACTTGGGGGACTCCTGCTCCTGTTTGAATTCTTGTTTTACACATTGTTCCTGGTCCTACACCTACTTTTATTGCATCAGCTCCTTTGCTAAGAAAATATTCTGCTGCATCTTTTGTGGCAACATTTCCAGCCACTACATCTATTTTAGGATATGTTTCTTTTAGATAATCCAAGGTCTTACCTGCATATTTAGAATGCCCATGTGCTAAATCAATTACTAAAATATCTACACCTGCCTCGACAAGTGCCTTTGATCTTTCTTCAACATCTTTTATTCCAATTGCGGCAGCACAAAGTAAATTTTCTGCTTTAACCTTCTTTACTTCATCAACTTCTTCTTCTATCGACATGAATTGGTGAATAATTCCTAAACCACCTAATTTACCAATTGCAATTGCCATTTTAGATTCACAAGTAGTATCCATATTCGCAACGACAAATGGAATATCAATATAGTGATTTCTTGTAACTTTTGTTTTTAAACTCACATCTTTTCTAGAACGAACTTTATTATATTTTGGGACAATTAAAACATCATTATACGAATAACCTTTTCCTATAATTCTTGCCATACTTTATTACGAAAGATTGAAACTCTATATATAGTTTATGGTGTTATTTTAATGTCTTTTGAAAATCTTGTTTGGAGTTGGAAAAGCCCTTTTTTATTTTATCAATTGCAGAGTGCATTTGTTTTTCTCTAGATCTTGAAATATAATAATGTGCTTCATCTCTTGTTTTCTTAGTAACTAAAATAAAAAGTTTACCTTTGATCAACCTAGCTGTTCTTCCTGCCCTTTGAATAGCTCTTATGGCAGATGGAACAGGTTCATAGAATATAACTGAATTAACTTCTGGAATATCTAAACCTTCTTCTGCAATGCTTGTAGCACATAAAACATTTGTTTTACCTGCTGAAAAATCTTGAAGCATTTTTTTCTGTTCTTGTTGGCTTAATCCTAAACCTTCTTTTTTTGCTTGACCTACAAAGACAGAAGTTTTTATTCCATTTATCTTTTTTAGTTTTTCAGAGATTATGTTTGCACTTTCTCTAAATTGGGTAAATACAATAATTTTTAGATTTTTATTTTTAGATTGTTCTATTTCAACAATTTCTATTAATTTTTTAAGTTTTGGGTGATCAAAATTTTTAGCAATTAATTCATTAGATCTTGTATATGCAAAATTAAATTCAGGTCTTTTTACTAAATTTATTACTCCTTTACTTTTCTTTTGAGCAGCTTGTTCAAATAAGTTTTTCAAATATTTATTAAATATAATAATATTTTGGGTTTCAAGAAGTTCTATTGCATGTTGCATTTTTATTGCCTGGGCACAAGAACTAGAAGCCCACATTAAATTAAAATCTTTTCTTGGATTTGTCATTAATTTTTTTTGAAGATTAATTAAATTTGTTTTTGAAGCATATCCATACAAAACTCTTCTTCTTTTAAGATCATCAATATATTCTTCAAAGATTTTTTGTAGAATTTGTCTAATTTCTTCAAACTCAGGAGGAAAATCAACTTCTACTTTTTTAAATTCAAGTTCTTGGAGATATTCTTTTACATCCAAGCTCTCCCTTGTTCTTAATTCAACATCCTCTATGAAAAGATTTTTACATATTTCTTTTATTTTTGAAACATCATTTCCTGGTGAAGCTGTTAATCCTAAAATTCTTGGGTGTTGTGCTTGTTTTTGATATTGTTGTGCAACATAATTATAAGAATAATTTCTAAAGCACCTGTGGGCTTCATCTTCTATAAGAAGGCATACATTACTCAAATCATATAACCTATTTTCTACATCATTTGCAACGCATTGTGGTGTTGAAAAAATAATATCCGCGGTTTCCCATATTTTTTTCCGTTGTTCTGCTTTTACTTTTCCTGTAAAAAGTTGCATATCTCCAAAAAGAGCTGGAAGATGTTTTTCAAAAGTATTCATATGTTGTTCTGCAAGTGGTTTGGTTGGTGCTAAAAATACAACCCTTTCACCAGGGTGATCTTGCATTCTTTGTATGGTTAACATAAGGGCAATCAATGTTTTACCAATGCCTGTTGGAAGAACTACTAAACAATTCTTTTTCAAACAAGTTTCAAAGATAGCTTGTTGATATGCTCTAGGTTCAATTCCTTCTAGAAATTTCATTTTAATATTAAATAAGCAAAATAGTATAGGCTAATGCAATTAGGGTAATTATTGCAAGGAAACTCCATAAAACTAGACTTCCAAAAAATACCTTATTTCCATCTAAATCTGATAAAGGTATCATATTAAAGAAAGCAAAATATATATTTAATCTAGCAAATTCAGTAAGGCCTGCCAAATATCCTATTAGTGCAAATATTAAATTAATAATAATTCCAGAAGCTGCAATTAATCCAATATGGTATTCTGTCATTTCTGAAAAAGTATAAAGCCCATGTCTTTTAGCTGCCCTATATTGTTTAGCTTTTACATCAAAGGTTAAACAAGCTGACCAAACAACATAACCTAAGGTAATGATTGCTGTAAGTATAGGCATAAAAATTCCAATTGGGAATGGTTTTTTCATGTATTGGCTTTTTTTGTAGCCCCATCGTTGAAAATTCCATATTTTAATTTCAATTTGAGAATCTAAATAGTAAGCTGTTATTTTTTTTGCAAGAATATTTATTAAAATAACAATAAAAATAATTAAAAGACTATAGAAAAATGCTTTAAAACTTGTGATCAAACTTATAAAAAATCCTAAGATTATACTAATTAAAACAATTGCAATAGATTCTTTTAGATTTATCATTGAAAATTGACGAATTATTTTTTTATAAAGATTGTTATAATGATCTTGTGGCGAATTTTAAAATATCCTCTAAAGGACGGAAAAGTATTTAAATAACTTTATACAATTTTTACTATGAGAATCAAAAAAATAACAGATGTTATTGGAACCAAGGTTTATACTGATGCAGGGGATTTTTTTGGAGAGATAGAAGAAGTTAATTTGCAAGAAAATAAGATTGATGGTTGGAGGATAAAAGTTGGGGGGAGTATTACTTCTTTAATTGGTGGCGCAAGAGGAGTTATTATACCTCATCAATTTATAAGAGCAATCAGTGATATTGTCATTATAAATAAATCTGCATTACCAAGTCAGGAATCTGGATTAGAAGAAATACCAGAAGATTTAATATAATATGGTAGAAGAAACATTTCTTCAGCATTGGGTTTTTACACAATTTGCATTACCGTTCTTATTAGTATTTTTCATTGTTTTTGCAATATTACAGAAAACAAAAGTATTGGGTGATGATAAAAAACAATTAGATGCATTGGTGGCATTTATTATTGCATTAATCTTTGTTGGGGCTATTTTTCCTAAGTTGGTTGTTGCAAATTTAATATTATTTTTAACAGTTGCTATTATTGTAGTATTTGTGGGCCTTTTAATCTGGGGATTTGTAAGTGGTGGTGAAGCTAAAATCGAAGGAACTAAAATTAAAGTTGTTGCAGGAATTATAGTTTTTATTGCAGTTATTGCAGCTGTACTTTGGGCAACAGGTGTTGGATTTGAATTTTTAGAATTTATATTTATACAGGACTGGAGTAAGGCATTTTGGACAAATGTTTTGTTTGTAGTGGTTATTGCAGCTGCATTAGCACTTGTTCTTAAGAATACAAAATAAGCACGAAACATATTTAAATTAATTAATACTAAATAAAATATAATGGATTTAACTTTTTTACAAATAGGTGGTTTTTATGGGGGAACTGTCGGTGAAGTATTAACTCAATGGGAACAAGCAGGTGTTTTTAGTTATATTATACCTTTTCTATTAATTTTTGCAATTGTTTATGGTATTCTTATTCAAATGAAATTATTTGGGGGTAAAGATTCTTCTACAGGAAGAACAATTGATGCTATTATTGCTCTTTCAGTTGGTTTAATGTCTTTACAATTTGATTTTGTCTCTGTATTTTTCTCAGAAGTATTTCCTAGGGTTGGAATTGGTTTAGTTATACTTATTTTAGTAACAATTTTTGTTGGAATGTTTGCAGATCCTAAAAGTAAAGGGATGATGTATGCAATGTATGCAGTGGGTGCAGTTATTATAGTAGTTATTTTAGCTAGAACAGCCTCTGTTGTTGGATGGTTAGAAACATATGGATTATACAATATTAATTGGATGGCATGGTTGCCATGGGTAATTTTAATTATATTACTTGTATCTGTTGTTTCTGCTGGTAAAGATAAAACAACTGGTGCTCCAGATAGTTTATTAGTAAGAGCTTTAAGTGGTGGAAAACCCTAAGAAAAATAGAAAAATTATTTCTTTTTTGAATGTGTTGTATGTGCTTTAGGATTATGTGTTCTAATCACTTTTCCAAAAGAATCTTGCATCATAGACATTTCTTTTTTAATAGATTCAAGATTTTTCCCATAAGAACCTACTTTGTCTAGAATAGCTATTTGTAATTTATCCATTGTTGCTTCTATTCTTTTTATTCTTTCTAAAGCATGATCTAATTTTACATTTGCAAGTGCTTTAAATTCTCTTAAATCTTCTAATTTTTTTTCTGTTTGTTTTGTTTTTTCTAAAAAAACTTGTTCAGCAATTTCAATAAAAGTATTTGTAGTATTTCCAATTTCGTTACTATAACTTCCATAGGCTCCAGATTCAGGTACTTCTTGAGGGGAATAATATTCTTCTTCAGATGGTGAAGGTGGAAGCATTGGAGGCTCATAATTTTCTACACCCATTGTTTGATTATTATATTCTGGGGCATATCCTTGTGTTTCTGGGGGTAAATCATTTGCAGGGGTTTGTTCCAAGGGTTCACCAATAACTGCATTTTTTATTTGATATTGGTTTAATGCATCGTTAATATCTTTAGGGGAAGTTCCTTGTTGCCTAAGGCTAGAAATTATTGTTTCTTCAGAAGCACCTCCTTTTCTCATTTGGTCTATTTGATCTAAGACATTCATTTTATTATTAGTTTTTTACCTCTTTTTAATTTTTCTAAATTCATTTTTTAAATGGTTGAAACATTTTAGCTTGTTTTACTAAGATATCTAAATCTTCTTTACGTGCAAAATTTTGAAATTCTGAAGATGCTGTTTCTAAAAAACTTATCAATCTTTGCATATTTTGTTTTATTATTTCTAATTCTTTTTTAATTTCTATAATAGCTTCTCTATTTTTTTCTTTTGTGTCAATTAAATTTTGCCCTACTAGCATTAATCTATCTTTAATCATACGTTGTTTTTCTTCCAAACCTCTTATTTTGATATTTGAATCATCATAGGAAGGATAATCTAATGGTTCTTCTGGCATTTAAAAATAAGGAGAAAATAGTTTAAATTTGTTTCTTTTATATATTATACAAAATATTTTAAACTCATAGGGCTTTTTTTAAATATGCAATTTGAAAAAGAAGATCCTTTATATTCTTATGAAGTAAAAAGAGAAGGTGGAGAAGATATATTATATATTAATTATCTTGGTGCACCCTACGTTCCTAGTTTATCGGATTCTTCAGAAGTTATGGAAAGAACTATAGATGCTTTAATAGAAAATTCAAATGTGTCTAGAATTGTTTTTGTACAGCAAAAAAATTATAATTATGATTTTAAAGAAACTTCGATATTATTAGAACTTGCTCAAATTTATGTATTTCTTTTAAAGCAAGAAAGAATTCTTTCTCAAGATAAATTAATTACAAATTACACAGAATTTTTTAATTCAAGATATAATGATGTTTTTTCCTTTATGTATTTATTAAAACAAGATCCTCTTGCAGCACATTCTGAATTAAAACAAATTATAATTGAGGCTAAAATATTTTTAGATAAAATGGGTCCTGAATATCAAAGGGATCAAAAAAATTATATCGGGTTATTAGAAAAAGTGTTAAGATTATTAGATCAAACAAAATTAATAACTGAATTAGGTTTTCATTTAGATAGTTATAGAAAAGGTGATCGTGAAATTTATAGTAAAATTTTCAAGGCAGATGTTATACCTAATTTTACTTTCACAAGATTAATTTCTGATTTGCCTGAAGATTCTGAAATAATAGATCAATATGAAATTTCAAATAAAAATTATGATAAATCGATTGTAACTATCTTAAGAACAAAAAATGAATCTAAATTTATTTATCATGTGGTTCCTCCAGAACATAGTCTTTCAGAGGACCATAACGTATTATTAAATTTAGCAAGGGGTGTATTAATTGAGCATCAACCAAAAGCAGAAGAATTTACAGATACAGAAAGAACAAGACAAGTTTTTTTAAATATTTCAAAAGATCTTTTACAAGATTTAGCAAGAACAAAAGGAATCGCTTTAAATTATGAAGATTTAAACACATTAGCAACAATTTTAGTAAGACATACTATTGGGTTTGGATTGGTTGAAATTTTATTGCAAGATACAAATCTTCAAGATATTTCTTTAAATTCACCTATTCCAAAAACAGAAATTTTTGTTAGGCATCAAAAATATGATGAATGTATTACAAATATTTTACCTAGTCAAGAAGGTGTTGATGGGTGGGCTGCTAAATTTAGAATGATTTCTGGAAGACCTTTAGATGAAGCTAATCCAATTTTAGATACTCAACTTGAATTAGATAATATAAGGGCAAGAATTGCAATTATTCAACAACCTCTTTCTCCTGATGGATTAGCTTATTCTATAAGAAGACATAGAGAAAATCCCTGGACATTGCCTTTGTTTATGCAAAATAATATGCTTAATTCTCTTGCAGCTGGTTTGCTGAGTTTTTTAATAGATGGTTCGAGAACATTATTAATTGCTGGGACTAGAAGTTCTGGTAAAACTTCTTTATTAGGTAGTTTACTTTTAGAAATAATTCCAAAATCTAGGATAATTGTTATAGAAGATTCTTTAGAATTACCTGTGGAATCGATGAGAAAATTAAAATATGATATTCTTAGGATGAAAGTTAGATCTGCTTTATTAAAAACAGGAACAGAAGTTTCTGCAGAAGATGGAATTAGAACCAGTTTATGATTAGGTGATAGTTGTTTAATTATCGGTGAAGTTAGAAGTGCAGAAGCAAAAGCTCTTTATGAGGCAATGAGGGTTGGTGCCCTTGCAAATGTTGTAGCTGGAACTATTCACGGTGCAAGTCCTTATGGTGTTTTTGATAGGGTTGTTAATGATTTAGAAGTTCCTGCAACTAGTTTTAAGGCTACAGATATAATTGTTGTTTGTAATCCTATTAAATCTCCAGATGGTTTGCATTCTTGGAGAAGAATTGTTAGCATTACAGAAGTTAGGAAACATTGGGAAAAAGATCCTTTACTTGAAAAGGGATTTGTAGATTTAATGATATATGATGTTGATAAAGATGAATTAGTACCTACTGCAGATTTAATTAATGGAGATAGTGAAATTATAAAAGATATAGCTGCAAATGTTAAAGGATGGGCTGGTAATTGGGATGCTGTTTATGATAATATTTTATTAAGAGCTAAAATAAAAAAAGAACTTGTAGAAACTGCTGAAAAAATAAAAGATAATAAAATTTTAGAAGCAGATTTTATACAACTTGCAAATCACGCTTTCCATAGAATTTCAGATGAAGTTAGACAAGAATATAATTTACCTTTAAGTCAATATGTTTTTCCAATTTGGCAAAAATGGTTAAAAGATGAATTGAAGAGATTCTAAAATTATTTTTATTTAATTCCAAAATTAAATCCCAAAATTTATAATAAATTTAATACTAAAATTTATTAACTAATTTTTATTACTTATATCAGATAAAATTATGTCAAAAAGAGGTTAAATGGTTAGTGAATATAGAAAACTTAGTGCAGACGATGTTTTGAGAAAGTATTCTGGAAAATTAAATAAACAAATTAAAACAGACAGCACTAAAAGTGTTAATTATAGTCGGGAATATACTAAATTCAAAGAGGAGATGGCACCTGAATTAAGTAGATATGAAAATTGGTGTAAAACTCTTGGAAGTAAAATAAAATTAAAAGTTTCTGAAAAAGATAGAGAAAAAATTAAAAAAAGCCTAGATATTGCACATCTTGATTTAGAACCTTGGCAACCTTTAACATTAAGTATTTTATCTTTTTTAGGTGTTTTTTTTATAGGTCTTTTAATTTCAATTGCAATTGTTTTAATTAAAGCAGATATTGCTGCTTTTCCTCTGTTATTTTTTGTTCTTTTAACAGTATTTGCATTATTTTTATTTTATTACATTAATGGGTATCCTGAAAGATTAGCAAATAAATGGCGTTTGAAAGCATCTTCTCAGATGGTTCCATCTATTTTGTATATAGTTGTTTATATGAGGCATACACCTAATTTAGAAAAAGCAATTGCATTTGCAGCTGATAATTTACAATATCCTCTTGCATTAGATTTTAAAAAAGTTTTTTATAATGTTGAAATTGGGAAGTTTTCAAGTATAAAAGAAAGTCTTGATAATTATTTAGAAATTTGGAGGGATTATTCTACAGAATTTATAGAAGCTTTCCATTTAATTGAAAATAGTTTATTTGAAGGGGATAATTCTAGAAGAATAAATATTTTAGAAAAATCTTTACAAGTTGTTCTTGATGGTGTTTATGACAATATGTTAAGATTTACACATGATGTTAGAAGCCCTTTGACAAATGTGTATATGTTGGGGGTTGTTTTACCAACTTTAGCATTGGCATTGTTACCTCTTGCATCTTCAATGTTGGGTGGAATCTTACAATGGTTCCATGTATTTATTTTATTTAATTTGATTGTTCCATTTTTTGTATTTTATTTAACCGATAAAATTTTACTTTTACGTCCAGGAGGTTATGGTGAATCTAGTTTAGTTGAAAAAAATCCTTTATATGTGAAATATAAAAGTAATAAAGGATATGCAAAAGCATTTATGATTTGTTTGCCGTTTTTGATAATAGGAATTTTACCTTTAATATTTCAAACAGGTTTTCCTTCTTTGTTAGGATTACAGCAAGATTATACTTTTGCTGAACTTGGTTTAGGAATGTTTGGTGATGCTAGCTTTTTTGGATTTGAGCAAACTGCAACAGGTGTTAAAGGGCCTTTTGGAGTTGGTGCTTTGTTTTTAGGAATGTTTATCCCCTTAGGATTAGCATTATTTTTTTCAATAGCATTTAAGTATAAAACAAAAGATCTTATTTTAGAAAGAAGAAAAACAAAACAACTTGAAAACGAATTTAATAATTCTCTTTTTCAATTAGGAAGTAGGTTAGGAAATAATGTGCCACCTGAATTAGCTTTTGGAAGGGTTGCAGAATCTTCAAAGGGTTTAATGACAGAAGATTTCTTTAGAAGGGTTAATTATAATATAAGGCAAATGGGAATGGGTGTTGAAAAAGCTATATTTGATCCTAAAAGGGGTGCTATAAATTATTTCCCTTCTGATTTAATCGCAACAAGTATGAAGATATTAATTGAATCTTCTAAAAAAGGATTAAAAATAGCTGCAGTAAGTTTGATGAGTATTTCTCAATATGTTAAAAATATACAAAAAATTACAGATCGATTAAAAGATATGTTGGCTGAAATACTTTCAGATATGAAAAGTAATATGACTTTCTTAGCTCCCTTGCTTTCAGGTATTGTTATTGGTTTAGCTTCAATGATTACAGCTATACTTAAAAAATTAGAATTGACAAAATTAAGTGGTCAAGCTGCTTCTGGATTTGGTGATTTAACAGGATTTTTAGATATATTTGAATTAACAAAAATGATTCCTCCTTATTTTTTACAGATTATAATTGGAATTTATTTAATACAAATTATATTTATTTTAACTTCTGCACTTGTTACAATTGATTCTGGAGAAGATAGATTGGAAAAAACATATAAGACTGCAATTAATCTGAAAAAGGGAATTTTACTTTATTTTATCACAGCGGTTCTTTCAATAATTTCTTTATTCATTTTAACATCTGTAGTATTAGGTAATTTGGTTTAGTTAGATTTATTAATTAGTTTTCTTTTTTGTATATATGAATAAAAAGAGAGGAATTGTAACAGAATATTTACCTTGGTTGTTAATTGCTTTAGCTGTTCTTGCAATTTTAATGATTACAATTTTTTTACTTAAAGATAAAGGGTTTTCACTTATTGATCAAATTAAAAATATTTTGAAATTTAACTAAATGGAATTAACAATAAACAGTTTAATTAAACTTATTTTAGGAATTATTGTCTTTGTTGCAGTGGTAGTTGGATTTTATATGATCTTTAAATCTAAATTAATCGGTCTTTTTGAAGGAATTCCTACACCAGGTCAATTATTTTTAATCTTACAATAAAAATGAATAAAAGGGGGATGCCAAAATGGGTACGAGCAGATAAGAAGGGTATGTTATTAGCAGAAGAAACTCTTAAGATAGTTATATCTTTAATCGCAATTGGTTTTCTCGTTTACTTTCTAGCAAGTCTTTATTTTAATTCAACTTATGGTAGTGAATTAAAACAAGCAACAGCTTCTGTAGAAAGAATTAAAGAGGTTTCATTAAACATACAGATATTATCAGAAGATGTTTTTGATATTACCCCTTCTAAATGGATTTTGTTAAGTTATGTTGGCAATCCAATGCCAAATTCTTGTTTAGGTGAATCTTGTATTTGCATTTGTCCTAGTTCTTGGTTTAATCAAGAAAGTAAATGTGATTCAAAAGGAGTTTGTTCAAACATAGAAGGCTTAGAATATTTTTCAGCAATTAAATTAAAGTCACCAGGAGCTACTATTAATGTGCTTAAAACAGAAGGAAGAGTAGAAATATATGAAAAATGAGTTCAGAAGTTTTAATAAAATATTTAATGTGGGCTGTATTTTTTGTATTGATCTTAGCAGGAGTATATTCATTACTTAAATCAACAGGAATTGTATAAAATGGAAAATAAAAAAGGAGAGTTAGCTACACAGCAAATTGTACTGTTAATAGTTTTAATTGCTAGCTTTGCAATTCTTTTACTTTTTTTATTTAGATTAAATTTAGGGGAAACAACTGAAAAAGAAATTTGTCATAATTCTGTTGTAACTAAGGCAAGTTCTGCTTTACCTACAGGGAGTGTTCCGCTTAATTGTCAAAGAAGTTATTTGTGTATAACAAAAGATAATAGTTGTGAAAAAATGACTAAACCAGATAAAATAAAAGTTAAAACAGAAGAAGAAGTATATTCTGTTTTAGCAAGTGAAATGGCAGATTGCTGGTGGATGTTTGGCCAAGGGGAGCTTGAGTATGTTAAAAAAGATTTAACATCTAATTTGTATTGTTCTGTTTGTTCACAAATTGCATTTGATGATAGTGTTAACGATATTTTTCCAGATGGATTTATTTATGAAGAACTTCTTTATTATTATTTAGAAAAAAATGATGTACCTAATTTAGATGAAACATATTTAGAATATTTTTACAAAACAAATGATTTCGGAACTATAAAAACTAATTTAGAAAATTCAGGGGTTCAATTTGGAGAAATTAATTTAGATAAACAATATTATGTTATGATGGGAATTACAAGTGAAGTTTCTGCTGTAAACTGGGCAATAGGTGTGGGAGTAGGGGCATTAGCATTAACCTTTTTAGCTCCAGCAGCAATAACTGGGGGGGCTTTTGCATTAGGAACTATTTCAGGTGTTGTAGCTGGAGGTGGTGGAGCCGGAATTGGAACAGCTGTAGGGATTTTTGTGCAAGGATTATCTGGTAATGATTATTTATCCCCTTCTATAATAGAAGCTAATTCAGAAGAATTTGAAGCATTAGGATGTGAATCCATTGTCACTTTATCTTAAAAAGAAGAATTAATATGAAAAATAAAAAAGGAACACCCAAATGGGTGCGAGCAGATAAGAAAGGCACTATTTTGATAGAAAATGTTATATTTATTATAATAAATTTATTATTTCTTGCTATTTTGATTTTATTTATTGCCAAACAGGGAATGGGTGCAATAACAATGGAGCAATCTTATGCAAAACAGATAGCATTAATAATTGATTCTGCAAAACCAATTTCAATAATAGAATTAAATATGAATGAGGGGTATGAAGTTTCTGAAAAAAATGGAATAGCTTTTAATAAAATTGTAGAAATAAAGAATAATAAAGTCTTTGTAAAACTTAGTGAAAAATCAGGTTATGAATATTCTTTTTTTAATGATGTTGATGTAACTGCTTATCCTAGCACAGAACAAGGGAGGTATACTTTCACAATTTCTGAAAAATGATTAATTCTAAAAAGGGTGCTGAAAAGGTAATGTCTGTATATTGGTTTTTAATATTAGCTTTAGTAGCTGCAGGAGTATTTATCATGGTATATAATTTTTATAATTATCCCTATGATATAAGGGAAATAGAATCAAATATTATGACAAATCAAATTGCAAATTGTATTTCTACAGGGGGGAAATTAAATGAAGTAGTTTCAGATTCTAATTTTTCAAATGATTTTTTAGAAGTTTGCAATTTAAATCTTGAAACAGATGAGTGGGAAGATGAACAATATTATTTAGAAGTAAATATAGAAGGATTAACTAAAATAGTGTATGGTAATTTAAATTTAGTATCAAGTTGTGGTGTTGAAAAAGAAATTGAAGAAGAAAATTTAGCAAAATGCTCTGAAAGAATTTTTTATGCTATTGATGGTGGGGGTCATGATATTTTAATTAAAGTTTTATCTATTGTGAGGAAAACAGAAAAAAATGTTAGATAATAAAAAAGGACAAATAGCTGAAACAATGACGTGGGTAGTTGCAACAATAGCTATTGTGGTTGTTTTAATAATTTCTATTTATATTGTTTCGATTCTTTCTGTCGCGAAAAAAGAAATCAAATATAATGAATATGAAAGGGAAACAGATTTGATTTTAGAAAAATCTATTTTTGCATATTTTTTGTTGGAAGAATCAGATAGAATAATTTTATATAATGAATTAGTAAACCTGGAATTTTTTGAAGATCTTGATGATAAAATTGATGAAGTTGGAGGTAATTTATGATAAACAATAAAAAAGGGGATGTACCGATTACAATTTTAGTTATAGGAGTTATTGCTGTTTGTGCTTTAGCAATTTTTAGTTTTATAAATTCCAGTTTTAATGAAGCTCAATCTTTTACAGGGGTATCTTTAATGGAGGAATTAAATGCTAAGATAGATGCATATTATTTTTATCAATTACAAGGGTTAAATTCAGAGCAGATTAAATCTATTTTAGAAGAGGATAAGTATGTTCAAATGAATAATAATCAACTTTATTTAGAAAAAACAAAATTTAAACTTTTTGGTAAAAATGAATTTTTATTTTCAGTTGAATATGTTTTTCCCTAGATTAGGAAATATTTATAAATAAAAAACAATTAAAATAATCATGTTTAATAAAAGAGGACAGAGTTTAAGTACAAGTTCTATTATCCTAATTGTTCTTGGGGTAGTTGTTCTTGTAGTATTAATCGTAGGATTTAGTTCAGGGTGGAATCAAATTGCACCATGGGTTTCTTCAGATAATGTTCAGAATATAGCTACCCAATGTACTATTGCTTGTGAGAGTAATAATGCTTACGATTTTTGTTTTGGTGAAAAAACTTTGAAAGGTAAAGACCTTCCAGGGGATAAAGATGAGGTGCTTGGTAATTGTACTTTCTTTGCACAAGAATATAGTACAGTAGGATTTAATGCATGTGAAGGACTTTGTTAAGTTATAAACTCGTAATTCCAAAATATATTTAAAAGAATTCTTTTTAGTCTTAATATGGATTATGCATGCGCGCAGAAAAGAAAAAAGTCTAAAGACAAAAAAAAGGATAAGAAAAAATATCCTTACAAAGTAGGTGGCAATAGGAGAACTAAAGAATGATTGAAATTATTTTTCTTCTTGTATTAGGTTTAATTTATATTATTTTTGCAACGGTTCAAGATTTGAGGGAAAGGGAAATTGCAAATTGGCTTAATTTCTCATTGATAATATTTGCAATAGGATTTAGATTTTTATATTCTTTATTTTCAACGAATTTTTCTTTTTTTTATGAGGGTTTAATCGGATTAGGTATTTTCTTTATTATGGGTAATCTTCTTTATTATGGAAAAATGTTTGCAGGAGGGGATGCAAAGTTAATGATTGCTTTAGGTGCAATATTGCCCTTATCAACTGATTTTCTAATGAATATTAAATATTTTATATCGTTTCTTTTAATATTTTTTATTATAGGTGCTATTTATAGTTTGAGCATGAGTTTATTTTTTACCCTAAAGAATTTTAATAATTTTAAGAAAGAATTTGTTAAATTGATTAATAAATATAAGAAATTTATTTATTTATCTTTATTTGCAGGATTAATTTTTATGTTTTTGGGTAATTTAAATATAATTTTATTTGCAATTGGTATTTTTATTTTTATTATTCCTTATTTTTATTTTTATGCAAAAGCAGTAGATGAAGCATGCATGATTCAAAAGGTTCTTGTAAAAAATCTTACTGAGGGGGATTGGTTGTATAAAAATATTAAAGTGGGTAAAAATAAAATAAATGCAACCTGGGCAGGATTAACAAAGAAAGAGATAGGGTTGATTAAAAAGCATAAAGAATTTGTTTATATAAGGCAGGGAATTCCGTTCACACCTGTATTTCTTTTTAGTTTTTTAGTTTTTATTTATTTTTTAAGGAATCCTTTTTGGTAACCAAAGTTTTTCATCTTCTTTAATTTGAATTGGTTTAGGGGTGATATTTTTAATTGTTATTTTTTTAATTTTTTGTAAAACTTTTTGTAAATCTTCTGGACTTGCCTGAGTTTTTTTTGAATTGATAGTTTCATCATTATAAATAGGTAAAACATTAAGTATAATCTCATCAAACATTGGGGTAGGAATTATAGAAACTTTTTTAGGTTTTAATTTTGATTTAAGTTTTTTAGCTATTTTTTCTGCAAATTGATTTAAGTAAGTTGGAATTTTTTTACCTTCTTTTACGGCTGTTTTTGGAATTACAAGTGTATGGCCCTCTGAAATTGGATTTAATTCTAAGACTGCAATGCAATTTTTATTTTCATCTATTTTAGAAGAAGGAATTTTTTCAGATACAATTAATCTAAATGGATTTGGTTGTTGAGCATCTAATAAATTATTTTGCTTTAGAAATGTTTCTAGCTCTGTTTCATTCATTGAAAGAATTTTTTCAGTTGCTAATTCTCTTTTATCTTCTGGAAAAAGTTGATCTATTTGATCAATTAGTTGTTTTTTTATTTTATTAAGTTGTTCTGGTGCTAACATTTTATCCAAAAGCCCTTCTCATATCAATAATTGTTACAGAATTAACATTTTCCATATTTTTTAGATTTTCTTCTATAGGTTCTAATTCTTGTGATTCATCGATTTCGAATGATGCTATAATTGCTTTTAATCCAAATGCAATTGGTTCTTCTTCAAATCTACATTTTTGCCCATTACCTTTTTCAATCTGAATTTTAGCTTCTTCTTTTATTTTTTCTAAATTTACTTCAGGAGAAGTAGGCATAATTTTTATCTTTAATAGTGCGACTCCCATCAAGTAGTTTACCAAACTTGCTTTATAAATTTTATTGGCTCAATTAACATAATACTTAAATATAGAAGAATTTTTTAAAATAACATGATTCAGGGAAATTATGAAAAAATTTTGAATATTATTTCTAAGTCATCTGGTATGGCAATTGATGAAATTGAAAGAAAAGTTGAAGAAAAAAGATCTAAACTTGCAGGGTTAATAAGTAAAGAAGGTGCTGCACAAGTTATTGCTGCTGAAATGGGAATGTCTTTTGATGATGAAAAATTAAAAATCAATGAATTAATTTCTGGAATGAAAAAAGTTAATTTTATTAGCCAAGTTCTTAATATTTCTCCTATTAGGACCTTTATGCGAAAAGGTGCAGAGGGAAAAGTTTGTAATTTGTTTGTCGCAGATAATACTTCGAACATAAAAATTGTTTTATGGGATATGCATCATATTGAGCTGGTGGAAAAAGGTACTATTAAGGAGGGCCACGTGATTGAAGTTTCTAATGGAACCTTGAGGGATGATGAAGTTCATTTAGGTAGTTTTTCAGAATTAAAATTAAGTAAAGAAAAATTAGAGAATATTAAAACTGAAAAAATTGTTAAGGAAAAAGATATAGTTAATTTTAGAACAGCTGATAATGTTTCAACGAGGGCATTTATTGTTCAGGCATTTGAACCTAGATTTTTTGAAGTTTGTCCTGAGTGTAAAAGAAAACCAAGTTTAGATGCAGAAGGGGCTCTTTGTGAAAATCATGGAAGAATTGTTCCTGAAAAAAGAGCATTAATAAATTTAGTTTTAGATGATGGTACTGAAACAATTAGATGTGTTTTATTTCATGATATTTTAGCTGCATTAGGTTTAAAAAATTTAGAAGACCCAAATAAAATAATTGAACAAAAACAAGATTTAATGGGAAAAGAAATGATTTTTTCAGGTAGTGTAAGAAATAATAAAATGTTTAACACTCCAGAATTTGTGGTTGAAAATGTAGGCATAGTTGAGCTAGATCATTTAATTCAAAGGCTTGAAAACTAAATATAAATCTTTATAAATATTAAATTTGTCTTTTGAATATGGAAAAACAAGGTGTGTATGTTATAGTTTTATTAATTGTAGCAATGTTTTTATTTGTGGTCTTTACAAATCCTTCTGATAATAAAAATTTAACAGGTTTTGCCGTCGGAGATAATGCTACAGATACTAATACAACCACAACAGATACTAATACAACTGTTGAAGTTAATGTTACAGAAACAAATACAACTGAAGCAGATAATGCTGTTGAATCTTGTGTAGAAGATTGGCTTTGTGGATCTTGGGCAACTTGTGAGGGGAGTTCTCAAATAAGAAGTTGCACAGATTTAAATTATTGTGGCACTGAAGAAAATAAACCTATAGAATCTCAATCTTGTACTGTGGAAGAAACAAATACTGAAACAGAAACAGAAACTCAGACTGAGACAGAAACAGAAACCGAGACTACTACTGAAACTGCAACTGAAACATTAAGTCAAGTTGATCAAATACTTAAAGATCTTGAAGCAAAAGGTCTTTTAGAAGGAAGTCAAATTGAAGGGGGAGATATAGAACAAATTAATGATGGTGTTAATGAAGGTGCTGTTCAAACAATTACAGGTGGTGTTGTTGGAGATGGAAATGAAACTTGTGAGGGTTGTTTAATTGGAGATACTTGTTATAGTATTAACAAAAGAAAGTCAGATCAATATTGTGCAGGAGAAAATATATGGATAAATCAAACAGCATTAAATGAATCTTGTACTGAAAATTATGAGTGTGATAGTAATAATTGTAGGGATGGAACTTGTAATAAATTTAGTTTAATGAAGTTTATTGCAGATTGGTTTAAAGGATTATTTAAGTTTGAAATTAATTTCAATATGACTTCTAATAATACAACCGAGATTGTATCTGATATTTAATTTCTAAAATGGATTTTAATTTAATTATTGTAATATTATTATTTTTAATAGCAATTGTTGTAGCTTATATTATTGGAAATAAAATAGGTAGTTTTAGAAGAAATAAATATTGGGAGTCTGAAATACCAAATTATAGAAAAGATGCAATATTAAAATCAAGGGCTGTTCTTGCAGGACAATTTTCAGAGCAACTTGCCCCATTTCTTCCGAATTTTGAATTTAATCCAAATGAATGCAAATTTATTGGAAAACCTATTGATTTTTTGGTTTTCAAAGGAATGGATAATAAAGAAATAGATGAAATTGTTTTTGTGGAAGTTAAAAGTGGAAATTCAAAACTTAGCCCTATTCAACAGCAGATTAAAAAAGCTGTAGAAAAAAAGAAAGTTAGTTGGAAAGAATATAAAATACCTCAAAAGCTTACAGAGAAGAAGGAAGAATAATTATTATTTCTAAGACTATAAATGCTTATAAACTAAAAGGATGTTGATTTTTTATGGCAATTAAAAAAGAAGAAAAAGAGGCAGAACCACAACTTACAGATTTACCTGGCATAGGTCCTGCTGTTTCTGCAAAACTTGAATCTGCAGGAATATATGATTTAATGACCTTAGCTGTGATGACTTCTGCTAATTTATCTGATGCAGCTGGTGTAAGTCCTGCTGTTGCTAGAAAAGCTATTCAGGCTGCCCGTAAGATGCTTAATTTAGGGTTTGTGGATGGGGTAGAGTATGCGCAAAGAAGAGAAGATATTCATAATATAACTACTGGGAGTAAGAATTTTGATGAACTTTTAGGTGGAAAGGGATTAGAAAGTAGGGCTATTACAGAAGCTTTTGGAGCTTTTGGGTCTGGAAAAACTCAAATTGGATTAACTTTGGCTGTAAATGTTCAAATGCCTGTTGATAAAGGGGGAGCAAATGGAAAATGTGTATTTATTGATACAGAAGGTACATTTAGGCCTGCGAGGGTTAAACAAATTGCAGAATCATTAGGTGCAAATCCTGATAAAGTTTTAAAAAATATTTTAGTTGCAAGAGCTTTTAATTCAGATCATCAAATGTTACTTTTAGAAAGGGTAAGTGAGATGGTTAAAGAGGGAGAACCAATTAGATTAATGATTATAGATTCTTTGACAGCTCATTTTAGGGCAGAGTTTGCAGGAAGAGGTCAATTAGCAGATAGGCAACAGAAATTAAATAGATATATTCATAATTTAATGAAATTAGCAGAAACACATAATATTGCTGTTTATGTTACAAATCAAGTAATGGCAAATCCGGCTCAAATGTTTGGGGACCCTACAACAGCTATTGGCGGGCATATTGTTGGGCATGCATCTACATATAGAATTTATGTTCGTAGGGGTAAAAAAGATTCTCGTGTTGCAAAATTAATAGATAGCCCTAATCTCCCTGATAATGAAACTATTTTCTTTGTTACTGCTGCAGGCGTTGTTGACGAAGTATAAAAAAAAGATTTAAATACTTATTTTTAATAGTTTAATTATTAAAAAGAGAAGATGAGTTATAAATTTAAATCTACATTAGTATTATTTATTTCAATAGTTGTGATTTTTTCTTTATTATTTGTTTTTGCTGCGCCTAGTCAAGTTTTAGGTGTATATTTTTCAAATAATGTAACTAGTGATTATGATGAAGGTAATTTTACAATAAATTGGACAGCAGTAACTAATGAAAGTATTTTTTCTTATAATATTTATCAATGGGTAAATAGTAGCACTGCATTTGTTTATTTTGGAAATGCAACAAATGATAGTATTCAAGGTTATACATTTAATAATTGGACAGAAGGAAATTATACTTTTAGAATAGCTGCAATAAATGATACACAATTTATAGAAGGTGCAAATTCTACAAATATTTCTATATATATAGATCGAACTACACCTGCAATTACTTTACCTCAATATACCAATGCAACTTTCATGAAAAATACAAGTGCTTTAACTTTTAATATTTCTGTTAGTGATGCCTCTTCTGGGCTTGGAAGTAATTGTTTTGTCGATATAAATGGAACAAATCAAACAATTGGGGTTAGTGGTGGATGGTGTAATAGTACAAATGGAAATTTAACAGGTTTAGCAAATGGAAATCACACAATTAAAGTTTATGTAAATGATACTGTTGGAAATTTAGCTTTAAATGATTCTTATGTTGTACAAATGGATTCTACTGCACCTACTGTAAGTGCTAGTTGTTCACCTTCTAGTGTAAATACTGGAGGTATTGTAACTTGTTCTTGTTCTGGTACAGATACTTTATCTGGTATTAATAGTTCTTTAACTACTGGAACTTCAACACCAAGTACTTCTTCTACGGGGGTGTTCTCTTCTGCTTGTTCTGTTACAGATAATGCTGGAAATTCTGCAAGTACTACTGCAAGTTATACTATTGAATTAGATGGTTCCGGAACTAACAACAACAACAACAACAATAACAATAATAACAACAACAATAATAACAACAACAATAACAATTCAAATAACAATTCAAATAATACTAGCACTGTAAATGCTTCTAATCATAATAATCAATCTTGGATAAAAATGACTCCTGGAAATGTTACGATTATGCAGAATTTTAGTTCTGAAATAGGTTTAAAGCAAATACAAATTCAAGTTAGAAATGAAGCTCAAAATGTTAATATCACTGTTAATAAATTTGAATCTAAACCTGCAAATGTTTCTGTTGAAAAAGAAGGAAAAGTTCATAGATATTTGCAAATAGTAACTGAAAATCTTACTGCAAATTTAGAAAAAGCAATTATAACAATTCAGGTTGAAAAGACCTGGTTGAATGAAAATAATTTATTAAAAGAAAATGTAGCTTTGTTTAAGTTTAATGAAGATACTGAAGAATGGGTAGAATTAACAACAACATATACTGAAGAAGATGAAACTTATAATTATTATGATGCTGAAGTTACAAGCTTTAGTTATTTTGCAATAGCTGGAAGATCAGAAGTAAATTTATTTTGGCTTTGGGTAATAA